>Ga0182741_1000003_pt1 | contig 620243 bp, 536 predicted proteins | sample eDN5th37CBELigOP_FD_128874 | JGI IMG/M metagenome (GOLD analysis project Ga0182741, IMG submission 128874) | Enriched Organic Plus compost microbial communities from Emeryville, California, USA - eDNA 5th pass 37_C BE-Lig OP (version 2) (version 2) ...
CAACATCGCCATGGAAGTGACGCTGATCGCGCCGATCGCCATGGAAGAGAAGCTGCGCTTCGCCATCCGTGAAGGCGGCCGCACCGTCGGCGCAGGCGTCGTCTCCTCGATCATCGAGTAATCTCTTGGGTCCGGGGGCGCGCCGGCCAGACGGCGCGTCCTTTTCTATTGAAGTACGTCGGCCCGGAGGGGTCTTATGATCAACGGTCAGAATATCCGAATCCGCCTCAAGGCGTTCGATCACCGCATTCTCGATGCGTCGACCCGTGAGATCGTCTCGACGGCGAAGCGGACGGGCGCCCAGGTTCGTGGCCCCATTCCGCTGCCTACCCGTATCGAGAAGTACACGGTCAATCGTTCGCCCCACATCGACAAGAAGTCGCGTGAGCAGTTCGAAATGCGCACCCACAAGCGCGTTCTCGACATCGTGGACCCGACCCCGCAGACCGTGGACGCGCTGATGAAGCTCGACCTCGCCGCCGGTGTTGACGTCGAAATCAAGCTCTGACGAGCGTTATTGCCGACGGTTGCCTCGGCACGCCTTAGAGGATACGCAAATGCGCTCAGGCGTCATTGCACAGAAGGTGGGGATGACACGCATCTTCACCGAAGCGGGCGAGCATGTGCCCGTTACCGTTCTGAAGCTCGACCAGTGCCAGGTGGTCGCGCATCGCACCCTCGACCGCAACGGTTACACCGCCCTCCAGGTCGGTTCGGGTTCGGTCAAGGTGAAGAACGTCAGCCGCGCGCAGCGCGGTCATTTCGCCGTGGCCAATGTTGAGCCGCGTCGCCGTCTCGCCGAGTTCCGCGTGGAGCCGGACCAGCTGATCCCGGTTGGCGCCGAGATCACTGCCGACCATTTCGTCGCCGGCCAGTACGTGGACGTCACCGGCACCTCGACCGGCAAGGGCTTTGCCGGCGGCATGAAGCGCTGGAACTTCGGCGGCCTGCGTGCTTCGCACGGCGTGTCGATCTCCCACCGCTCGATCGGCGGCACCGGCGGTCGTCAGGATCCGGGCAAGGTGTTCAAGGGCAAGAAGATGCCTGGGCACATGGGCGCCGAACGGGTGACCACCCAGAACCTGCGCGTCGTCCAGACCGACGTGGAGCGCGGCCTGATTCTCGTCGAAGGCGCCGTTCCGGGCGTTGCCGGCGGCTGGATCATGGTTCGCGACGCGGTCAAGCGCGCGCTGCCGAAGGAAGCTCCGGTTCCGGGCGCTTTCCGTGAGCGCGGCGCCGCCGCCGCTGAGGCTGTTTCGGAGGCTCCGGCCACTGACGGTCAGGAGACGACGTGATGAAACTCGATATCACCACGCTTGAAGGGCAGAGCGCCGGTTCGGTCGACGTCGACGACGCGATCTTCGGTCTTGAGCCCCGCGCCGATCTGATCCATCGCTACGTGCGGTGGCAGCTCGCCCGCCGTCAGGCCGGAACCCATGCTTCGCAGGGCCGTTCCGACGTGGCGCGGACGCGCAAGAAGATCTACAAGCAGAAGGGCACCGGCAGCGCCCGTCACGGCGCCGCCAGCGCGCCGCAGTTCCGCGGCGGCGGCAAGGCTTTCGGTCCGGTTGTGCGCGATCACTCGCATGACCTGCCGAAGAAGGTCCGCGCCCTGGCCCTGCGCCACGCCCTGTCGGCCAAGGCGAAGGACGGCTCGATCGTCGTTCTCGACAAGGCTGCTGTGGCTGAGCCGAAGACGAAGGCCCTGCGCGGCCAGTTCGGCAAGCTCGGTCTGGTCAACGCCCTCGTTGTCGACGGCAGCGAGCTGGACGCGAACTTCAGCCTCGCGGCGCGCAACATTCCGAACGTCGACGTGCTGCCCGTCCAGGGCATCAACGTCTACGACATTATTCGCCGTGAGAAGCTCGTGCTGACCAGGGCGGCAGTCGACGCGCTGGAGGCGCGCTTCAAATGAGCAGCACTCGCCCCACTGACGTGCGCCATTACGACGTGATCATCTCGCCGGTGATCACCGAGAAGGCGACCGTTCTGTCGGAACAGAACAAGGTCGTCTTCCGTGTGGCCAAGAATGCAACCAAGCCTGCGATCAAGGCGGCGGTTGAGAAGCTGTTCAACGTGAAGGTCGCGAGCGTCAACACGCTCGTCACCAAGGGCAAGGTCAAGCGGTTCCGCAACACCCTCGGCCAGCGCTCTGACGTCAAGAAGGCCGTTGTCACCCTGGTTGATGGCGAGTCCATCGACGTGACGACCGGTCTGTGAGCGGATACGGGAATCTGTAGCAATGGCACTGAAATCCTATAATCCGATCACGCCGGGCACGCGCCAGCTGGTCCTCGTCGACCGCTCGTCCCTGTACAAGGGCAAGCCGGTCAAGACGCTGACCGAGGGCAAGTCGCATTCGGGTGGTCGTAACAACAACGGCCGCATCACCGTTCGCTTCCGTGGCGGCGGTCACAAGCAGAGCTATCGTCTCGTCGACTTCAAGCGTCGCGAGAATCTTGGCGAAGCTGCGACGGTCGAGCGTCTGGAATACGATCCGAACCGCACTGCGTTCATCGCCCTGATCAAGTTTGCCGACGGCAAGCTGTCGTACATCCTGGCGCCGCAGCGCCTGGCTGTTGGCGACAGCGTCGTCGCCGCCGAGCAGGCTGACATCAAGCCCGGCAACGCGATGCCGCTGGCCAACATGCCGATCGGCACGATCGTGCACAACATCGAGACCAAGATCGGCAAGGGTGGTTCGATCGCCCGTTCGGCCGGCGCTTACGCGCAGATCGTTGGTCGCGATCATGGCTACGTCATTGTGCGCCTGAATTCGGGTGAGCAGCGTCTGGTTCATGGTCAGTGTTTCGCCAGCGTCGGCGCTGTGTCGAACCCCGACCACATGAACACCAACATGGGCAAGGCGGGTCGCCGTCGCTGGCTGGGCCAGCGTCCGCACAACCGCGGCGTCACCATGAACCCGATCGACCACCCGCACGGCGGCGGCGAAGGCCGCACCTCTGGCGGTCGTCACCCGGTCACCCCGTGGGGCGAGCCGACGAAGGGCAAGAAGACCCGCGCTAACAAGCGGACTGACGCCTTCATCGTCACCAGCCGGCACAAGCGGAAGAAGTAAGGAACCGCACAATGGCGCGTTCAGTATGGAAAGGTCCGTTTGTCGACGGATACCTCCTCAAAAAGGCCGATGCAGCCCGTGCGTCCAGCCGTTCGGAAGTCGTGAAGATCTGGAGCCGTCGCTCCACCATTCTTCCGCACTTCGTTGGTCTGACGTTTGGCGTTTACAACGGCCAGAAGCATATTCCCGTTCAGGTGACCGAAGAAATGGTCGGCCACAAGTTCGGCGAATTTTCACCCACCCGCACCTATTACGGGCATGCGGCTGACAAGAAAGCGAAGAGGAGGTAAGCATGGGCAAGCCTGCCAATCCCCGCGCTCTTGCAGACAACGAGGCCCGCGCCGTGGCGCGGAACCTCCGCGTTTCTCCGCAGAAGCTCAACCTGGTCGCGCAGCTGATCCGCGGCAAGAAGGTGTCCCGCGCCCTGGCTGACCTCGAGTTCAGCCGCAAGCGCATCGCCGTCGATGTCCGCAAGACGCTGCAGAGCGCCATCGCCAACGCCGAGAACAACCATGACCTCGACATCGACGATCTGGTCGTCGCCGAGGCGTTCGTCGGCAAGGGGCTGGTGATGAAGCGGTTCCATGCCCGCGCCCGCGGTCGTGGCACGCGTATCGAGAAGCCGTTTGCGAACCTGACCATCGTGGTTCGCGAAACGCCCGCGACAGCCTGAGGACGGGATCATGGGTCAGAAAGTCAATCCGATCGGTCTTCGCCTCGGCGTCAACCGCACGTGGGATTCCCGCTGGTTCGCGCGCAAGGGCGAGTACGGTCAGCTGCTGCACGAAGACGTGCGCATCCGTGAGGCGCTGCGCAAGATGCTGAAGCAGGCTGCTGTTTCGCGCATCGTCGTTGAGCGTCCGCACAAGAAGTGCCGCGTCACCATCTACTCGGCCCGCCCGGGCGTGGTGATCGGCAAGAAGGGCGCGGACATCGACAAGCTGCGCCGCGCTGTGGCGAAGATGACCGACGCCGACGTCGCCATCAATATCGTGGAAGTGCGCAAGCCGGAGATCGACGCGACGCTGGTCGCCGAGTCGATCGCCCAGCAGCTCGAGCGTCGCGTGGCGTTCCGCCGCGCCATGAAGCGCGCCGTTCAGTCGGCGATGCGTCTTGGCGCCGAGGGCATCCGCATCAACTGCTCCGGCCGTCTGGGCGGCGCCGAGATCGCGCGTATGGAGTGGTATCGCGAAGGTCGCGTGCCGCTGCACACGCTGCGCGCTGACGTCGATTACGGCGTGGCCACCGCCTTCACCACCTACGGCACGTGCGGGATCAAGGTCTGGATCTTCAAGGGTGAGATCCTGGAGCATGATCCGATGGCCCAGGACAAGAAGATGAACGATGACGGCGGCCGCTCGCAGGCGCGTCGCGGGTCGGACGCGTCCCGGTAAGGGGCGCGGAGACCAGGAGCAGAAGCAATGCTGTCGCCCAAGAGAACCAAGTTCAGGAAGCAGTTCAAGGGCCGTATCCACGGTGTCGCCAAGGGTGGAACCGACCTCAACTTCGGTGAGTTCGGCCTCAAGGCGCTTGAACCCGAGCGCATCACCGCGCGTCAGATTGAAGCGGCCCGCCGCGCCATCACGCGTCACATGAAGCGCGCTGGCCGCGTCTGGATCCGGATTTTCCCGGATCTTCCGGTTACGGACAAGCCGACCGAAGTGCGTATGGGTAAGGGCAAGGGCTCGCCGGAATACTGGGCCGCCCGCGTCAAGCCCGGCCGCATCATGTTCGAGCTGGACGGCGTCAACGAGGAGATCGCCCGCGAGGCGCTTCGTCTCGGCGCCGCCAAGCTGCCGATCAAGACGCGCTTTGTGCAGCGCATCGCCGAGTGAGGAACTGGCAATGAAGACGAAAGACCGGCTTGCCGACCTCAAGCGGATGTCGGCGGACCAGCTCGGCGAAGAGTTGGTGAAGCTGAAAAAAGAGCAGTTCAATCTGCGCTTCCAGCGTGCTACAGGGCAGCTGGAAAACACGAATCGCGTGCGTGAGGTCCGTCGGGACATCGCCCGCATCCGCACGCTGCAGGCACAGCCTGCCGCTCCAAAGGCTTGAGGAGGCGGGAATGCCGAAGCGCGTTCTCCAGGGAACGGTCGTCAGTGACAAGGGCGACAAGACTGTGGTGGTGAAGGTGGAGCGTCGCTTCACCCATCCGCTGTTCAAGAAGACTGTCCGCCGCACCAAGAACTACCATGCCCACGACGAAGGCAATGTGTTCAAGGTCGGCGACGAAGTGCTGATCCAGGAATCGAAGCCGATTTCAAAGACCAAGTCCTGGGTCGTGCTGGAGAAGTCGGGCCAGGCCTGATTTTTCCGTCACATACGGCGAGGGGACGCCAGATCCCCGTCAGTCGTAGTCCGGCGCCGCTGGCGTCGGAAACCGGCTGAGACAGAGAAAGGATCTTGCCATGATCCAGATGCAGACGAACCTTGATGTCGCTGACAATTCCGGCGCCCGCCGCGTCATGTGCATCAAGGTGCTTGGGGGCTCCAAGCGCAAGTACGCCGGCGTTGGCGACATCATCGTTGTGTCCGTCAAGGAAGCCATTCCGCGCGGTCGCGTGAAGAAGGGCGACGTCATGAAGGCTGTCGTCGTTCGCACCGCGAAGGACATCCGTCGCGCCGACGGCTCCGTGATCCGTTTCGATAACAATGCGGCCGTTCTGATCAATAATCAGAAAGAGCCGGTTGGCACCCGTATTTTCGGACCGGTGCCGCGCGAGCTGCGCGCGCGCAATCACATGAAAATCATTTCGCTCGCCCCTGAGGTGCTCTGATGGCTGCGAAGATCAAGAAGGGCGACAAGGTCGTCGTCCTCACCGGCCGTGACCGGGGCAAGTCTGGCGAAGTCGTTCAGGTGTTGCCGAAGGAAAATCGCGCTGTGGTCCGTGGCGTCAATCTGGTGAAGCGTCACCAGCGCCAGACGCAGACCGCGCAGGGCGGCATCATCAGCAAGGAAGCGTCGCTCGATCTGTCGAATGTTGCGCTGGCCGATCCGAAGGACGGCAAGGCGACGCGCGTTGGTTTCAAGGTTCTTGACGATGGCCGCAAGGTGCGCGTCGCCAAGCGTTCCGGGGAAGTGATCGATGGCTGAGAAAGACAGCAAGAAGGTCGCCAAGGCCAAGGCGCCGAAGGCTGACAAGGCCGAGGTCGCTACTGGCGCGCGCCCGCGCACCCCTGAAGGCTATGTCGCCCGCCTGCGCAAGCACTACGACGAAGTCGTGCGTCCGAAGCTGATCGAAGAGTTTGGCTACGCCAATCCGATGCAGGTTCCGCGCATCGAGAAGATCGTGCTGAACATCGGGGCCGGTGAGTCGACGGGCGACAGCAAGAAGGCGAGCATCGCCGCCGAAGACCTGACCCAGATCACCGGCCAGAAGGCCGTTGTGACCCGCGCCCGCAAGGCTATCGCGACGTTCAAGCTTCGCGAGAACATGCCGATTGGCGCGAAGGTGACGCTGCGCAATGTCCGGATGTACGAGTTTCTCGACCGTCTGGTGACCATTGCGCTGCCGCGTGTCCGCGACTTCCGCGGGCTCAATCCGAAGTCCTTTGACGGGCGCGGAAACTACGCTTTCGGCATCAAGGAACACATCGTGTTCCCTGAGATCAACTACGACAAGGTCGACACCATGTGGGGTATGGACGTGATCGTCTGCACCACCGCGACGACCGACGCCGAGGCTCGCGCGCTCCTGAAGCACTTCAACTTCCCGTTCCGGCAGTGAGCAGGGCTGCCTGCTCATACGCGGACACCGGAGAATACTGATATGGCGAAGAAGAGTTCGATTGAGAAGAACAAGCGTCGCGAGAAGCTGGTCAAGCAGTACGCTGGCCGTCGCACGCGTCTTCTCGAGATCGCTGAGGACAAGAACCGTCCGATCGAAGAGCGGTTTGAGGCCGTTCTGAAGCTTGCGCAGCTGCCGCGCAATTCCAGCCCGACGCGCGTCCGTAACCGTTGTGAGGTTTCGGGTCGTCCGCGCGCCTATTATCGCAAGCTCAAGATGTCGCGTATCGCGCTTCGCGAGCTCGGATCCCAGGGTCTGATCCCGGGTCTGGTCAAGTCGAGCTGGTAAGGAGAGCGCCATGGCTGTGAATGATCCCATCGGCGATTTGCTGACCCGCATCCGCAATGCGCAGATGCGTCGTCGCCCCCGCGTGACCAGCCCCGGTTCCTCGCTGCGCGCCCGCGTCCTGGACGTGCTGCAGCAGGAGGGTTATATCCGCGGTTTCACTGTGACCGAGTACGGCAACGGCCGCACCGAGTTCGAGATCGAGCTGAAGTACTTTGACGGCCAGCCGGTGATCCGCAAGATCGAGCGGGTCTCGAAGCCCGGCCGTCGGGTTTATGCTTCCGTCGACGCCATGCCGCGCGTGGCCGACGGTCTTGGCGTCACCATTCTCTCGACGCCGAAGGGCGTCATGGCCGATCATACGGCTCGCGAGAGCAACGTGGGCGGCGAAGTGCTCTGCAAGGTCTTCTGACCAGCAGCGTTGTCGAACCCACGGGGGACCATATTATGTCTCGTATCGGAAAAAAGCCGGTTACCGTGCCGTCCGGCGTCACTGCGACGGTCGACGGCCAGCTGGTCAAGGTCAAGGGCTCGAAGGGCGAACTGTCCTTCGTTGTTCCTGACGATGTGTCGGTTTCTCTCGCTGACGGCGCCATCTCGGTGCATCCGCGCGACGAATCCAAGAAGGCCCGCTCTCTCTGGGGCATGTCGCGTTCGCAGGTCAGCAACCTGGTCGAGGGCGTCAGCAAGGGCTTTGAGAAGAAGCTCGAGATCAACGGCGTCGGCTACAGGGCCGCTGTCGCTGGCAAGACGCTGAAGCTGTCGCTCGGCTTCAGTCACGACGTTGACTACCCGGTGCCGGAAGGCATTGCTATCGTGACGCCGAAGCCGACGGAAATCGTCGTGTCCGGCATCAACAAGCAGCAGGTTGGTCAGGTCGCCGCCGAGATCCGCGAGTATCGTGGCCCCGAGCCTTACAAGGGCAAGGGCGTCAAGTACGCCAACGAATTTATCTTCCGCAAGGAAGGCAAGAAGAAGTAAGGATCGAACATGGCTTCGAATCAAGGTTCGAGCGATCGCCGCAAGGCGCGCGTTCGCCGCGCTCTTCGGGCCGCCGCCAATGGCCGTCCCCGGCTGTCGGTGTTCCGGTCCTCCAAGCAGATTTACGCCCAGATCATCGATGATGTGAAGGGCGTGACCCTGGCGGCAGCCTCCTCGCTGGAGAGGGATCTGCGCTCCGGTCTGAAGACTGGCGCGGACATCGAGGCGGCGAAGGCTATCGGCAAGCTCGTTGCAGAGCGCGCCGTTGCCGCCGGCGTGAAGGACGTCGTGTTCGATCGCGGCTCCTACATCTACCACGGCCGCGTCAAGGCCCTGGCTGACGCCGCCCGCGAGGGTGGCCTCAACTTCTGACGGCGCCAGACGTCCATTATGGCTGAACGGCAGGTCGCCCTGGAGCAGGGCGGCCTGTTCGCGTCGGCCTTTTTGACGTTTCGCCCGAAGAGGCATTGCGGCGAACAATGGTTTAGCGAGCGGGGGCCGCAACCCGCGAAAGTGAGATGGTTATGGCAAGAGACAGGCAGCCGCGCGAAGAGCGCGAGCGCGACAGCGAATTCGTTGATCGCCTTGTACACATCAATCGTGTCGCCAAGGTTGTGAAGGGTGGCCGCCGGTTTGGCTTCGCCGCCCTGGTGGTCGTTGGCGACCAGAAGGGCCGCGTCGGCTTCGGCCACGGCAAGGCCCGCGAGGTTCCGGAGGCCATCCGCAAGGCGACCGAGTCGGCGAAGCGTTCGCTGGTTCGCATCCCCCTGAAGGAAGGCCGCACCCTGCATCACGACGTCAACGGCCGTTGGGGCGCTGGCAAGGTGGTGCTGCGGGCCGCCGCTCCGGGCACCGGCATCATCGCCGGCGGTCCGATGCGCGCCGTGTTCGAGACCCTGGGCGTGGCGGACGTGGTGGCCAAGTCGCTTGGTTCGTCGAACCCGTACAACCTGGTTCGCGCGACGATCGACGCGCTGAAGCAGGAAGACAGCCCGCGTTCGGTGGCCGCGCGCCGTGGTCTGAAGGTTTCCACCCTTCAGTCGCGCCGTCGTGACGCCGGCTCTGACGTTTCCGCTGAAGCGTGAGGGAGGGCGACATGTCCAAGGCTCAGAAGACAGTGACGGTTGTGCAGATCGGTAGCCCGATCCGCCGCGTGTCGACCCAGCGCGCGACGCTGATTGGTCTCGGTCTCAACAAGATGAACAAGCGCTCGACGCTGCCCGACAATTCCGCAACCCGCGGCATGATCGAAGCAGTGAAGCACCTCGTTCGCGTCGTGGACGGGGAGTGAGAAACATGAAGCTCACAGACATTCGCGATAATCCGGGCGCCACCAAACAGCGCATGCGCGTTGGCCGCGGCATCGGTTCCGGCAAGGGCAAGACTGGCGGCCGTGGCGTCAAGGGTCAGAAGTCCCGCGCCGGCGTCGCCATCAAGGGCTTCGAAGGCGGTCAGATGCCGGTGCATCGCCGGCTGCCGAAGCGTGGCTTCAACAACATTTTCCGTAAGGACTACAACGAGGTTAACCTCGGCCGGCTGCAGGTGGCGATCGACGCCGGCAAGCTGGATGCGTCCGCTCCGGTGACTGTTGAGGCGCTCGTGGACGCTGGCGTCTGCGCCAAGGCCCGCGACGGCGTCCGCATTCTCGGCGTCGGGGAACTGAAGGCGAAGCTTGCCCTGCAGGTTGCGGGCGCCTCCCGCTCTGCCGTAGAAGCGGTGGAGAAGGCGGGCGGCTCCGTCACGATTCTCGGCGGTGATGCTGCTGCGGAAGCCTGAGGTTATTTCTCAGGTTTATGTGATATCCGTCTGAATTTGTTAAAATTTCAAAGACGGTCCTGAAATCGGGGGGCGGCCTGCCGCCCTCCGTTGGGGCCCGAGGGTCAAGCGCATGGCATCGGCAGCTGAACAGCTCGCTTCCAGTCTCAATTTCAGTTCGCTGGCGAAAGCGGAGGAGCTGAAAAAGCGGATCTGGTTCACGTTGGGCGCGCTGATCATCTACCGCCTCGGCACCTACATCCCGCTCCCGGGCGTCAATCCGGACGCGGTGGCCGATATTTTCCGCCAGACCCAGGGCGGCGTGCTCGGCCTGTTCAACATGTTTTCCGGCGGCGCTGTCGGGCGACTTGCGATCTTCGCCCTGAACATCATGCCGTACATCTCGGCCTCCATTATCCTGCAGCTGCTGACGAGCATCGTGCCTTCGCTTGAGCAGTTGAAAAAGGAAGGCGAGCAGGGCCGCAAGGTCATCAACCAGTACACGCGCTATCTCACGGTCGTTCTGGCGCTGTTCCAGGCGTGGGGCATCGCGGTGGGGCTGGAGAGCTCGGGCAATGTTGTCCTTGAGCCCGGCCTGTTTTTCCGCATTTCCACGGTGATCACGCTGCTTGGCGGCACCATGTTCCTGATGTGGCTGGGCGAGCAGATCACCGCCCGCGGCATTGGCAATGGCGTCTCGCTGATCATCTTCGCCGGCATCGTCGCCGAGCTGCCGCAGGCCATCGCCGGCACCCTGGAGCTTGGCCGCCAGGGCGCGCTGTCCACCGGCATCATTCTCGGCGTTCTGGTCATGGCTGTCGCCGCCATTGCCTTCATCGTTTACATGGAGCGGGCCCAGCGCCGGTTGCTGATCAACTATCCCAAGCGTCAGGTGGGCAACCGCCTTTATGAGGGCCAGACCTCGTTTCTGCCGCTGAAGCTCAATACCGCCGGCGTCATTCCACCGATCTTCGCCTCGTCGCTGTTGCTGCTGCCGACGACGATCGCCAGTTTTTCGCAGAGCAGCGACGGCACCGGCTTTCTGGCGACCATGTCGGCCTATCTGGGCCATGGCCGGCCGCTGTATATCGTGCTGTATGTGGCGCTGATCGTCTTTTTCGCCTTCTTCTACACGGCTATCGTCTTCAATCCGTCGGAGACGGCCGACAACCTGAAGAAGCAGGGCGGCTTCATTCCGGGAATCCGTCCGGGCGAACGCACCGCGGATTTCATCGACTATGTGCTGACGCGTATTACCGTGATCGGCGCGGCCTATCTGGCCCTCATCTGTCTGCTTCCCGAACTGCTGATTTCCTATGCTTCGCTTCCCTTCTATTTCGGCGGCACCTCGCTGCTGATCGTCGTGAGCGTCACGATGGACACGGTGGCGCAAGTGCATGGCCATCTGCTCGCGCACCAGTACGAGGGCCTCGTCAAGAAGGCCAAACTCAAAGGGGGACGGCGTAAATGAGACTGATTCTTCTGGGCCCTCCGGGCGCGGGCAAGGGCACCCAGGCGAAACGTCTGGTGGCGCGTTACGGCATTCCCCAGCTGTCGACCGGCGACATGCTGCGCGCCGCGGTCGCGGCTGGCACGCCAGTTGGTCTCAAGGCCAAGGCGGTGATGGACGCGGGCCAGCTCGTTTCCGACGATATTGTGATCGGCATCGTGGCCGACCGTATCGAGGAGGCCGATGCGAAGAAGGGCTTCATTCTCGACGGCTTTCCGCGCACGGTGGCGCAGGCCGAGGCGTTGGGCGACATGCTCGCCAGCAAGGGCCTCAGGCTTGACGCGGTGGTGGAGCTGGTGGTCGATCAGGATGGCCTGGTGAGCCGCATCATCAATCGCGCCAACGAATCGAAGGCCAATGGCGAGCCGGTTCGCGCGGATGATGATCCGGAGGTCTTCAAAACCCGCCTGGCCGCCTATAACCGCGACACGGCGGTCGTGGCGCCGTTCTACGAGGGCAGGGGCCAGCTGACGCGTATTGACGGCGAGCAGCCGATCGACGCCGTGAGCGCCGCGCTGTATGCGGCGCTGGACAAGGTTGACGCCTGAGCTTTTTGGGGTTAACAGGGCGCAACTTTTTCGATCGGCGCCGTTCTTTCCTGAGAGGGGACGGCGCCGTTCGCATTGCGTTTCCCGCAGGGCCGGCCTCCACCGGATGCGGGTTTTGCCGCGAATCGCGGCGTTGCACAGACCCGGCGCAGGCGCGCCGGCTACATGGAGACGACATTGGCTCGTATTGCTGGCGTAAATATTCCGACCAACAAGCGCACGGTTATCGCGCTTCAGTACATTCACGGCATCGGCGCCAAGTTCGCGTCCGAGATTTGCGAGAAGGTCGGCATTCCGGCCGAGCGCCGCGTGAACGAGCTGACCGACCAGGAAGTTCTGCAGATCCGCGAGACCATCGACCGCGACTATCTGGTCGAAGGCGACCTGCGTCGTGAAGTGTCGATGAACATCAAGCGCCTGATGGATCTGGGCTGCTATCGCGGTCTGCGTCACCGTCGCGGTCTGCCGGTTCGCGGTCAGCGCACCCACACCAACGCCCGCACCCGCAAGGGCAAGGCGAAGCCGATCGCCGGCAAGAAGAAGTAATCAGGGCTGGTTCTCCGCCCTTGAGCGGAGCGGGACTGTCCCGCTCCGCGATGTTTTGTCCCGAGCGCCTGGCAGTACGGGCGCGCCTGAAGGAAGTGGTTTATGGCCAAGGAAGTTACCCGCGTTCGTCGCCGCGAGCGCAAGAACATCGTCTCCGGCATTGCGCACGTGAACGCCAGCTTCAACAACACGCTGGTCACCATCACCGACGCGCAGGGCAACACGATCTCCTGGTCGTCAGCCGGCACGATGGGTTTCAAGGGTTCGCGCAAGTCGACTCCGTATGCGGCGCAGGTCGCGGCCGAAGATGCGGCCCGCAAGGCCGCCGAGCACGGCATGCGCACCCTTGAGGTTGAAGTTTCCGGTCCCGGCTCCGGTCGTGAGTCCGCCCTGCGCGCGCTGCAGGCGGCCGGCTTCACCGTGACCTCGATCCGCGACGTGACGCCGATCCCGCACAACGGTTGCCGTCCGCGCAAGCGCCGCCGCGTCTGATCCTGATAACCCCGGCTCGTCGGGGTTGCGCCGTTTGCGGCGCGCCGCCCTTTAACATGGCGTGGGCGCGCCGCCCCTTATGAGATCCGCAGAGGTGTGCTCGTGATCCAGAAAAACTGGCAGGAACTGATCAAGCCGGGCAAGCTCGAGGTGTCCGGCAGCGATGACCGCAGGCACGTGGCGACCCTCGTGGCAGAGCCGCTTGAGCGTGGCTTCGGCCTGACGCTTGGCAATGCCTTGCGGCGCGTCCTCCTGTCGTCTCTCCAGGGCGCTGCGGTGACGGCGATCCAGATCGACGGTGTGCTGCATGAGTTTTCGTCGGTGCCTGGCGTTCGCGAGGACGTCACCGACATTGTGCTGAACGTGAAGATGATCGCCATTCGCATGCAGGGCGAAGGCCCCAAGCGGATGACGCTGCGCAAGCAGGGGCCCGGTCTTGTCACCGCCGGCGACATCAACACGGTTGGCGACATCCAGATTCTCAACCCCGACCTGCCGTTGTGCACGCTGGACGACGGCGCCGAAGTGCGCATGGAGTTCACTGTCAACACGGGCAAGGGTTATGTGCCGGCCGAGCGCAACTGCCCCGAGGACGCGCCGATCGGTCTGATCCCGGTGGACAGCATTTTCAGCCCGGTGCGCAAGGTCTCCTACCGCGTCGAGAACACCCGCGAGGGCCAGGTTCTGGACTATGACAAGCTGACGCTCGAAGTGGAGACCAATGGCGCCGTGACGCCCGAGGACGCCGTGGCTTACGCTGCGCGCATCCTGCAGGACCAGCTGGCCATCTTCGTCAACTTTGAAGAGCCCCGTCGCGAGGAGGCTGGCGCCGCCGCCGCGCCGCAGCTGCCCTTCAATCCGGCGCTGCTCAAGAAGGTCGACGAACTGGAGCTGTCGGTCCGCTCGGCCAACTGCCTCAAGAACGACAACATCGTTTACATCGGCGACCTCATCCAGAAGTCGGAAGCAGAAATGCTGCGCACGCCGAACTTCGGTCGCAAGTCGCTCAACGAGATCAAGGAAGTTCTGGCTACCCTTGGCCTGCACCTCGGCATGGACGTGCAGGGCTGGCCGCCGGAGAACATCGAAGACCTCGCCAAGCGCTTTGAGGAACACTACTGAGTTTTACGCGCTGGCCGTTTGATGGCCAGCCAAACAAGAGAGCGGCCGTACCGTGGCACGGCGGCCGCATAAATCTGGAGATAGCCAATGCGTCACGGTTTTGCCCATCGTCGTTTCAACCGCTCGTCCGAGCACCGCAAGGCTATGTTCGCCAACATGGCCGCGGCGCTGATCAAGCACGAGCAGATCGTCACCACCCTGCCGAAGGCGAAGGACCTGCGTCCGATCGTTGAGAAGCTGGTGACCCTTGGCAAGCGCGGCGACCTGCACGCCCGTCGTCAGGCCATCGCCCAGATCCGCGACCAGGATCAGGCCCGCAAGCTGTTTGACGTGCTGGGCCCGCGCTACAAGGAGCGTAACGGCGGTTACCTGCGCATCATGAAGGCCGGCTTCCGCTTCGGCGACAATGCGCCGATGGCTGTGATCGAGTTCGTCGATCGCGACGTGGACGCGAAGGGCAAGGACTCGGGTCCGACCCAGCAGGCTGCTGACGAGGCGTGATTGTTTCGCCCGGTTGACGTTTTTGAAGAAGGGCGGTGGTTGCACCGCCCTTTTTTAATGGCCAGCTGAAAGGCTTCGGTGATCCGTTTGAGGATCGCCACTTTTCCGTTTGAATTCTGCGGGAATTTGGATGTGCTGGCGTTTGATCCGCATGGCGGGCAGGGTCAGGTCTTGCCGCCCGGTTTGATCTGAACGGCCAGGGCGGCGGGATATTGGTTGGGCGGCGCCGTTTCGGCGTTCGGTCCGGCTTTTGAAGAATGGAGGATGCGGATGGTTCCTGGCGTAACCGGAATGCGGGCAGCCGGCGCGGCGGCGCGGCGCGGCGTGGCTTCACGCGCGGCCTTGCGGGTTGGGCTGGCGGCGGCGCTTGGCGTGGCGTCCATCGCCATCGGCCCGCTGCCGGCCCTGGCCCAGACCCGTGAGGTTCCGCAGGGACGCAGCGAGATCCAGCTTTCCTTCAGCCCGATCGTCAAGAAAGTCGCGCCGTCCGTCGTCAATGTCTATGGCGCGCGGGTTGAGCGGCAGCAGCAGAATCCGCTGTTCGAAGATCCCTTTTTCCGGCGTTTCTTCGGCGGTGATTTCGGCGTGCCGCGGGAGCGGGTGGCCCGCTCGCTGGGCTCGGGGGTGATTGTCGATCCCTCTGGCGTCATCGTTACCAATCACCATGTCATCGAGAACATGACCGAGGTGAAGATCGCCCTGGCCGACAAGCGCGAATTCGAATGCGATATCGTGCTGCGTGACCCGCGCACCGATCTGGCGGTGCTTCGCATCCGCGACAAGGGCGTGAAATTGCCGGCCATGGAACTGGGGGATTCTGACGCGCTTGAGGTGGGTGATCTGGTGCTGGCCATTGGCAACCCGTTTGGCGTGGGGCAAACGGTGACGCAGGGCATTGTTTCGGCGTTGGCCCGCACCCAGGTCGGTATCGGCGACTACCAGTTTTTCATCCAGACCGACGCCGCGATCAATCCCGGCAATTCCGGCGGCGCCCTTGTCGACATGAAGGGCAGGCTGGTCGGCATCAATTCCGCCATCTATTCCCGCTCCGGCGGCAGCGTCGGCATTGGCTTCGCCATACCGTCGGCGATGACGCGGGTTGTGGTGGAATCGGCGAAGAATGGCGGCAAACTGGTCAGGCGACCTTATTTCGGCGGCCGCCTGCAGGCCGTCACCGCCGACATCGCCGAAAGCGTGGGGCTTGAACGGCCGACAGGCGCCCTGGTGGCGGAGCTTCGCCCAGGCAGCCCGGCCGCCGAAGCCGGGCTGAAGCGCGGCGACGTCATCCTCTCCGTCGACGGGCAGGCCGTGGATGATCCGGACGCCTTCGGTTACCGGCTGGCGACCCGGCCGATGGGCGGGCAGGCCAGCCTGGTCGTGCAGCGCGGTGCGCGCAAGGAGACGCTGAAAATCCGCCTGGCGCCGGCGCCGGAAACTCCTGCGCGGGACGCGGTCAAGCTGCCGCAGCGCACGCCGTTCGGCGGCGCCACCGCGGCCAACCTGTCGCCGGCGGTGGCGGAAGAGCTCTCCATGGATGTGGCGGGCAGCGGCGTGGTGATTCTGGATATCGCCGATGGCTCCAGCGCCTCACAGGTGGGGCTGAAGAAGGGCGACGTCATTCTGGCCGTCAATGGCGAGAAGGTCGCTACCTCGCGCGAGCTCGACGCCGCCCTGTCGCGTCGCGCCCGTTATTGGGAGATCACCATCAGGCGTGGGGAAGAGGTGTTCACGGCTGTGCTGGGCGGGTGAGCCGGGGGGCTGGAGCAGTGTGGCGGGGGCCGCACTGGCTACTCGCAGCCGCGCGACAGGTTGCTGTCAGGCGCGGGAAGAGGCGGACGCCCTTGCCGGCGTGGGCATGACCTGCCCGGCAAGGGGGAGCCCGCGACGTTAACTGATGTTCGAGGACGTGGCGCCGGCAGCCGCCGCCTCAGGCAGCGTATTTGATGGCGCAGCCGTAGGCGCGGGTTTGCGGCGTGCTGACCGGCTTGCCGGCGGCCAGTTCAGCCAGCGCCTCGCGTACATGATTGCGTGCGCCGGCGATTTCGGCGACATCCGCGCCCGGCCTGTCGTCGATCGCACCCATATAGGCCAGCCTGCCGTCCGGGGCGATGACATACATATGCGGCGTGGTCCGCGCGCCATAGGCGCGGCCGACCTTGCCGTCCGGGTCAAACAGCACCTGCGCCGGCGCGGCGTTGCGGCTGGCGGTGAGCCGGCTGGCTTCCTCCGCCGACACCGCGCCCTGTTCACCGGGCGCGGACGAGATAATGCTGAGCCAGACCACCCCGGCCCTGGCGGCGTCGCGCTGCAAATTCTGCATGTTGCCGCTGGAATAATGCTTTTGCACGAACGGGCAGGCGTGGTTGGTCCACTCCAGCACCACTGTCCTGCCCGTGAAGTCGGCCAGCGAAACCTTGCCACCGGCGGCCGACATGAGGGTGAAGGCCGGCGGTGGATTGCCAGGCTTCACCGGCGGCGGGACGGCGCGGGCAGGAGCGCCGGACGCAAGAGCGAAAGCCAGGCCAGCGAGGGCGCTCCCCGCGAGCAGGCGACGGCGTGAGGGACGAAAAGAACCGGCCATCCTCATTCTCCCATGCAGCGCAGGGGCGCCGCGAGCGTCTGTCCTTCCTGGAATGATACCCTGATTCAGGGAGACAGGCTTCCCACATCAGCCAGGCCTGGAGCGCCTGCCACTGACAATCTGGCGACCGGGCATAGCGCAGTCGCCTGGCAATCACGGCGTCTGGCTGTCGCCGTCCCTGCGGAAGGCCACGCGCGCGGGCAGCGCCGACAACGCTTCTGTCACCGTCGCGGGCGTCAGGATTTGCGGCAGGATCACCGGCGCCTCATCAACGCCGTCGCCCCGGTAGAGCAGATAAAGCGGAACGCCGCCGCGGCCGAAGCGCGCCAGCAGGGCCGTGATCTCCGGGTTCTGGTTGGTCCAGTCGCCTTTCAGATAGGCGACGCCACGCGCTTTCATGGCGTCGCGCACGGCGGCGGTGTCCAGGGTGGTGCGCTCATTGACCATGCAGGTGATGCACCATGCGGCCGTCAGATTGACGAACACCGGCTTGCGCTCCGCCAGCAGGGCGTCGAGCCGTTGCTGCGAAAATGGCGCGACGCCCTCGCCAGTCGCGGCCACTGCCGCGCCAGGGGCCTGGCGGGTTTCGTCAACACGCCAGACACAGGCGATGGCCGCCACCAGAGCCAGCGCCACCACAACGCGGGCGGCGAGGGCGCCGCGCCGGCCCGTCGAGGCGGCGAGGCCGGCGGCCCAGATGGCCAGCGCCAGCGCCACCAGACCGCCAAGCGCCAGCGACAGGCCGATGGGCGACACCTGCTGGCTGAGCACCCAGATGAGCCAGGCGGCGGTGGCGTAAAGCGGGAAGGCGAGGGCCTGCTTGAGAATCTCCATCCAGCGACCCGGGCGCGGCATGCGCTTCATCAGCCCCGGCAGGAAGGTGAGCAGGACAAACGGAAAGGCCAGGCCGACGCCAAGCGCGACGAACACGGCGATGGCCATGCCGGTGGACTGGGTGAGCGAGAAGCCGATGGCGGCGCCCATGAATGGACCGGTGCACGGGCTGGCGACGACGGCGGCGAGAACGCCGGTGAAGAAGGAGCCGCCATAACCGGCCCGGCGGGTGAGGCGGTCGCCAAGGCCGCTCCATGAGGCGCCAAGCTGGACGGCGCCGGAGAGCCCCAGCCCCATGGCGAACATCACATAGGCCAGCAACATTACCACTGGCGGCGATTGCAGCTGGAAACCCCAGCCGATGCTGGCGCCCGCCTGCCGCGCGGCGACGAGCACGGCCGCGAGGGCGGCGAAGGACAACAACACGCCGGCGCCATAGCTCAGACCGTGCAGGCGCATGGCGCGCGGCGTCTTGCCGACGCCTTGGGCCAGCGACAGCACCTTGATGGACAGCACCGGGAAAACGCACGGCATCAGATTGAGCACCACCCCGCCCGCGAAGGCGAGGATCAGGGCGGTCCACAGGGTGAGGCTGGCGGCCTCGCCGCCAGGCGCGGGGGCCGTTGCTGACGTGACGGAGAAGGCCGCCGGACGGGCGGCGGAGCTGACGGCAACTGGAGGCGGATCGCCCATGGCGAGCGCGTAACCCCGCGTGACGCCATCGGCGGCGGTGAGGGTGAGCACGCCAGACAGGTGGGTCGGGTCGGCGGACGCGGGGGCGCTGCGTTGCAGCGTCAGCGTCAATCTGCCGTCCTGAATGGCGTGCTTTTGTGGAGCGGCGTTCTCCAGCAGGCTCTCGTCGACCGGGAAGAAGGCCGCGCCCCTGATGTCGTTGGCGGTGACGCCGGAAGGCAAGGGCGCGGTGACGGTGAAGGCGTCGCCGCTGATGGCGAAGCTGGCGTCGCCAAGGGGCGCCGGCTGCCGGGCGCGGGCGGCGGCGAAGGCGTCCGCCGAAGTAGGATCGGGCGCCACCGAGGTGGCCGCCGGCGCCGCAGGGGCGCTGGCGGACAGGCTGGCGCTGCCCGGCACGCATTCTTTCTCGCACACCAGCCACGAGGCGTCGGCCCGCAGCGTCACCCGCCCGACGGGCGCGAGATCGGCCGGCGGGGTAATCTGCGTCAGCAGGAAGGTCTCGCCTTCGTAGCCGAAATTCATCAATGGGCCGACGGGCAGGCGTTCCGGCGTTGGCCACTGGATCGGCCCGGCGCTGAATCCTGGCGGCAACGACCAGTGGATTTCCGTCGGCAGGCCGGAATCGCCCGGGTTGCGCCAATAGGTGTGCCAGTGCTCCTTCATGCGCAGGCGCAGCGCCACGGTGAAGGGGCGCCTTGGCTGGATGGCGGCGGGCTCGATCAACAGGTCGGCCCTGACCAGATCGGCGCCGCGCTGGTTGGCCATCGCGCCGCTGCCCATGGTCAGGCATTGGGCGGCCAGAGCGAAAACGGCAAGAATCACAAATCTGGCGGCAAGTCCGCGCGCAAGTCCGGCTATCCGCATGGCTGCTCGTCCTGTTCGCTCATGTTGACCGGTGCGTGCTGCCGCCATGAAACTTTCGCTCTTCATCCATTACACGAAGTATGGTTAATTTCGCATATTAACCATACATTTATCTGGCTAATTTTGTGTTTTGATCAAGCCGCGTGACCGTGGCCTGGCGCCGGCAAAAGCCGGTCGCCGCGGCCTGCCGGCCGGACCATGCGCGCCTGGTTGCGGACGCTTTTGCCCTGGGCGCCGCGCCACCTTATATACATGAGCGCACAAGAGCGGGCGATCGCGGCGCCAGTGGGGCGCCGGACGCAAAATGGACCCGGACATGGGCGACCTGTTTTCTTCAATGGAGCCAGCCCCTGCGGATGAGCGACGCCCGGGCGATGATCGCGCCCCGGCGGCGGGGCGGCCGCTGGCCGACCGGCTGCGGCCAACGCGCCTCGCCGAGGTCGCCGGGCAGGATCATCTGGTCGGCCCGGAAGGGGCGCTGACCAGGATGCTGGAATCCGGCTCATTGGGGTCGCTGATTTTCTGGGGGCCGCCTGGCACCGGCAAGACGACGGTGGCGCGGCTGCTGGCGGGGGCCACCGACCTGCGTTTCGAGCAGATTTCAGCGATCTTCTCCGGCGTCGCTGATCTCAAGAAGGTTTTCGAAGGCGCGCGGGTGCGCCGCGCCGCCGGCCAGCGCACCCTGCTGTTCGTGGACGAGATCCATCGTTTCAACCGGGCGCAACTCGACGCCTTTCTGCCGGTGATGGAAGACGGGACCATCACCCTGATCGGCGCGACCACCGAAAACCCCTCGTTCGAGCTGAACGCGGCCCTGCTGTCGCGGGCGCGGGTGCTGACCTTCCGGGCCCTCGACGAGGCGGCGATCGAAAGCCTGCTGGCGCGGGCCGAGACGATTGAGGCGCGGCCATTGCCGCTGACAGCAGACGCGCGCGCGGCGCTGGTCGCCATGGCGGATGGCGACGGTCGCGCTTCGCTCACCCTGGCGGAGGAGGTCTGGCGGGCGGCGCGGCCGGGGGAGGTGTTCGACGCCGCCCAGCTCGCCGAGGTGGTGCAGCGCCGGGCGCCGATCTATGACAAGGGCCAGGACGGTCACTACAACCTGATTTCAGCGCTGCATAAATGCGTGCGCGGCTCGGACCCGGACGCGGCCCTGTATTATTTCGCCCGGATGATTGACGCGGGCGAGGACCCTTTGTTCATTGCCCGCCGTCTGACGGTGATGGCGGTGGAGGATATCGGTCTCGCCGATCCGCAGGCCCTGCAGGTGGCCAATGCGGCGAAGGACGCCTACGATTTTCTTGGACTGCCAGAGGGAGCGCTGGCCCTGGCCAACGCCGTGGTCTATCTGGCGACAGCGCCCAAATCCAATGCGGTTTACATGGCGCTGGCCGGCGCGCGCCGCACGGCGAAGGCCGGCGGGTCCCTGACGCCGCCGCGCACCATCCTCAACGCCCCCACCAAATTGATGAAGGCGGAAGGCTACGGGGCGGGCTATCAGTACGACCACGACCAGCCTGACGCCTTTTCCGGGCAGGATTACTGGCCGGAGAAACTGGGCCGGCAGCACTTCTATGAACCGTCGCAGCGCGGCTTCGAGCGGGAGATTGGCAAGCGGCTGGACTGGTGGGAGAAGCTGCGGCGCGAGCGGCGCGGCGCATAGGCTGACAGACGCCGGCCATGTCCTGGCCAGGCGCGGCAGTACGACAACGAACAACGAAGAGGGAGCAGCATGACGGGCCAGCAACAGGAGCGCGCCGGGCAGGTGGAAGAGGCCAGGCTGCTGTGGACGCCGACGGCGGCGGATATCGAAAAGGCCCGCATCACCCATTTCACCCGCTGGCTGGAGCGGCGCGAGGGCCAGTCGTTTCCCGATTATCCGACGCTCTGGCAATGGTCGGTGGACAATCTGGAGCGCTTCTGGGCGGCGGTGTGGGACTATTTCGAGGTGCGCAGCGAGCGTCCTTATGACCAGGTTCTTTCCAGCCACACGATGCCGGGGGCCAAATGGTTCCAGGGCGCGCGGCTGAATTACGCCGACCACGTGCTGCGCCACCACATGGACGCCCCGGACAGGCGGGCCATCGTCTTTGCTTCCGAAGACGGAGAACCGGGCGAGGTGAGCTGGGGTGAACTGCGCGACAAGGTGGGCGCCATGGCCGCCGCCCTGCGCGGGTTTGGCGTGGGGCCGGGCGACCGCGTCGTGGCGGTGCTGCCCAACATTCCCGAGACCATCATCAGCTTCCTCGCGGTCGCCAGCCTGGGCGCGGTGTGGTCGCTGTGTTCCTCCGATATGGGCAAGAGCGCGGTGCTCGACCGTTTCCGCCAGATCGACCCCAAGGTGCTGATCTGCGCTGACGGCTACGTCTACGCCGGCAAGCCCTTCGATCGCAGCGACGGCATCGCCGAACTGGTGGAGGCGCTGCCCGGGGTGGAGCAGCTGATCATCCTGCCGCGCCTGCGCGATAGCGTCGATCGGCAGCGGTTCCCGAAAGCGCACGACTGGCGCGAGCTGGCGGCGAAAACCGCCTCCTGCCCGCCGGTGGCGGTGGACGCCGATCATCCCTTGTGGGTGGTGTATTCATCCGGCACCACCGGACTGCCGAAGCCGATCGTGCACGGCCACGCCGGCATCACCGTCGAAATGCTGCTGATGCAGTCGATCCATTGCGACCTGGGGCCGGAGGACACCACGCAATGGTACACCAGCTCTGGCTGGATCATGTGGAACGCCCAGGTCGCCGCCATGGCCGCCGGCTCGGCCATCGCGCTTTACGACGGTAATCCGGCGTATCCCGATCTGGGCGTGCTCTGGCGTTTCATCGAAAAGGCGCAGGTAACGGTGTTCGGTTGCGGCGCGGCCTATTACGGCAATTGCGCCAAGGCCAACCTGCGGCCGCGTGAATTCGCCGACCTGTCGCGCCTGCGCGCCATGTCGTCGACCGGCTCGCCGCTGTCGGCGGAGGCCTATGCCTGGATCTATGAGAACGTGCGCGACGACATCTGGCTGTCGCCGATCTCCGGCGGCACCGACTTTGCCGGGGCGTTCATCTGCGGCGCGCCGACGCTGCCGGTTTACGCCGGCGAGATGCAGTGCCGGGCGCTGGGTCACAAGGTCGAGGCGTGGGATGAGAACGGCAAGCCGCTGATCGATGAAGTGGGTGAGCTGGTCTGCACCCTGCCGATCCCGTCGATGCCGCTGTATTTCTGGAATGATCCGGGCGACAGGCGTTATCTGGACAGCTATTTCGACGTCTATCCGGGCGTCTGGCGGCACGGCGACTGGCTGCGCATCACGCCGCGCGGCGGCGCGGTCATTTATGGCCGCTCAGACGCCACCATCAACCGTCACGGTATCCGCATGGGCACCAGCGAGTTTTACCGCGTGGTCGACGCCTTCCCGGAGATCGCCGACAGCATGGTGGTGGACCTGGAGTTCCTCGGCCGCGAGTCGTTCCTGTACCTGTTCGTCGTGCCGAAGCAGGGCGCGGTGCTGGATGAGCGCCTGAAGGCGGCGATCAACGCCCAGATCCGTTCGCAGCTTTCGGCGCGGCATGTGCCGAACGCCATCGTCGAGACGCCGGCGGTGCCCTACACCCTGTCCGGCAAGAAGCTGGAAGTGCCGGTGAAGCGCCTGCTGCTTGGTCATCCCCCGGAAGGGCTGATCAACCGTGACGCCATGGCCAACCCGGACAGTTTTGAATGGTATGTGGCGTTGGCGAAGGAGCGGGCGCAGGCAGCCGGCTGAGGCAGGGTGCGGCGGCGGCGTTTCGCCAGCCGCTTCCGGAATAACTGATGAGGGCGGGAGGCGATCCCGCCGTCACGAATGGGGGCGCCCGCCGGTTTTTCCGGCGCCGGCCCCCTCCGCGCCAGATATTCTCCGCGCCAGATATTTTTCGCGCCTGCTGGCGGCAGCGGGATATTTGACGCAGTCCCTTGCGCCGGGGGCGCGACGGCAGCCCCGGGAACAGGGCGGCGAAGTCCGCGCCAAAAGCATCGCTTCTGGCGGCGTTTGGGTGTATTGGCGGGCGACGGCAGCGCCGCGCATTCCTGAACGGGTCAGGACGCGTCGCCCGATCGGTTTCATGCAGGCGATTGCACTGGTTTTTCTGGGCGCCGGGCTCGGCGGCGTTTGCCGCCATCTTCTTGGCATGGCGGCGGCGCGGGCGTTTGGGCTGGCGTTCCCCTGGGGCACGCTGCTCATCAATGTGACCGGCTCGCTGGCCATGGGCCTGCTGGTGGGGTGGATGGCGCTGCGTCCCGATGGCGCGTCGCAGAATCTGCGGCTGTTTCTGGCGACCGGCGTGCTGGGCGGCTATACGACCTTTTCGACTTTTTCGCTTGAGGCGGTTTTGTTGTGGCAGCGGGGCGATCTCGCCGCCGCCATGGCTTACGTTCTTGGGTCTTTGATATGTGGCGTCGCGGGTCTGGCGGTCGGACTTGTGATGATGAGGAGCCTGGCATGACCCGCGACACTGGCAACCGCAATGGCGGACGCGGGGGCAAACCCGGCGGGTTCAAATCCGGGGGCGGCAAATCCGGCGGCTTCCGGGCAGGCGGCGGGCGCCCGGCGGCTTCGCGCCCGGGAGGTTCACGGCCAGGCGGCCCGCGCGGCCAGGGCAGGCGTATCGAAGATCGTGGCCCCCAGGGTTATCGCGCCGCGCCGGCCGAGGTGCAGAACACCGGCAGCGGCGGCGACGACGACTGGTTCGCCAAACCGGCGGAGCGCGCCGGCAAACCGGCGGGACGTGGATCTGGCGGCAGGGCGGCGTTTGGCAAGCCTGGCCGGGGCGCAACGTCTGGCGGCCGGTTTGCCCGTCGGGACGATGCGCGCGATGAAGGGCGCGGCCCGGGCGGACGCGTTTTTGGCAAACCCGGCGGCAAGGCTGGAGGCAAACCGGCGGGCAGGCCCGGGTCTGGCAGGTCCGGGGCTGGCAAGGCCGGCGCGCAGGCCGGCAGGGGCGGCGGCCGCGGCAGTCGTCAGACGGATTACGCGCGTCCTGGCTGGAACCCGGCGGCGCCGGAGGAGGCCATGCGGACCGCGGACGCCGAATGGGGCGATCTGTGGGATACGGCCGGCGGCGGGAGCGCGGACTTCGGCGACGACGACATCGACTGGGCTGCGGTGGAAGCCGAGGCGGCCGGCGGCGCGCTGGCCGGCGGCGACTTTGACGACGTTGATGACGCCGGCGTGCGCCCGGAACGGAAAACCGCGCGCACGGCTGGCGAAAGCAGGAGCGGCGAGCGCAAGCCGGCGGACAAGGCGGGCGGTGGCCGCAAGGCGACGGGCGGCGGCAACATCTCGACGCCAGGCCAGAAGGCGCGCATCCGTGCGGAAGCAACGGAAACGCTCGCCACTGGCGTGCAGACGCTGGTGGTGGAGCCGGACGAGGCGGACATGCGCCTCGACCGCTTCCTCACCGCGCGGTTTCCGCAACTGGCTTTCACTCACATCCAGCGCATCGTCCGCAAGGGCGAGCTGCGGGTGGACGGCGGCCGGGTCAAGCCGAACGACCGGCTCAAGGCTGGCCAGAGCGTGCGCATCCCGCCGCTGAAACTGGCCGAGGCGCGCCCCACCGGCCGCACGCCCCGCCAGGACGAGGACGACGCGGCCTATCTGCGTTCGCTGGTGCTGTATGAGGACAAGGACCTGATGGTGCTGAACAAGCCCATGGGTCTGGCGGTGCAGGGCGGATCCGGCACCCACCGGCATGTGGACGGCATGCTGGAGGCGCTGCGCGATCGCGACGGCCAGAAACCGCGTCTGGTGCATCGTCTCGACAAGGACACCGCCGGCTGTCTGGTGATCGCCAAGACGCGCCTGGCGGCGGCGACGCTAGGCAAGAGCTTCCGTTCGCGCGTCACCCGCAAGGTGTACTGGGCGCTGGTGGCCGGCGTGCCACGCGTCAGGCAGGGGCGAATCTCCACCTATATCGCGAAGGAAGAGGAGCCCGGCGGCGACTCGCGCATGGGCGTCGCCCGCCACGGCGACGACGGCGCCAGCCACGCGGTGACCTATTACGCCTTGGTGGAGAATTCGGCGCAGAAGGTGTCGTGGCTGTCGCTGAAGCCGGTGACGGGACGCACCCACCAGTTGCGCGTGCATACCGCGCACATGGGGCATCCGATCGTCGGCGACCCGAAATACTTCAACGTGGAGAACTGGGAGCTGCCAGGCGGCATCCAGAAGAAGCTGCACCTGCTGGCCCGCCGCATCGTCATTCCGCATCCGCGGGACGGCCGGCCGATCGACGTCACGGCGCCGCTGCCGCCGCACATGGCGCAGACCTGGAACCTGTTGGGTTTCGACGCCTCACGTTACGACCCGATTGTCGAATCGCCGGAAGAATGAGGGCGGCGGCCTGATCCGGGGTCTGGTCAGGGTCTTGCGGCCATGATTCATAAAGCCGTCGTAACGCCTTGTTTCGACAGTTTTTTGTGATGAGGGCTGTTGTCGGACAGAGCCCCGCCCCAAGGCTGCGCCTGACCATGGGGCCATGGGGAGCTGTGGACGGTCAGGCCAGCAAGGGTGGGCGCGCCCGGCGCCTGTGACGCAGGGCCGGACCGAAGGTGTTCAGATCGTGTCGTCATGTTGTGTATGTTTCATGAAATCAATGTGATGAGGTTGTTTCCTGTCACATCGATTGAACGGGGTTGACCATGAGTTTTCGTGCTCCTGACGGCGGTGATCCGATCCGTCTCAGCCAGCAGGCCATGAAGCCCGCGCTGCCGCGCCGGTTCTACAAGGATGTGACGGTTCAGGCGGAGGACGACGGGTCCTTCTCGGTGCGGCTGGACGGGCGGCAGGCCCGCACATCGGCGAAGCGCCTGCTGACCCTGCCGACGCAGGAACTGGCGGAGGCCGTGGCGGATGAGTGGCGGGCGCAGGTTGATCACATTAACCCGGCGAATATGCCGCTGACCCGCATGGCGTTCGCCGCTCATGACGCTGTGGCGCCCGATCCGGAGCCAGTGCTGGCCGAGATCATCCGTTACGCCGGGACGGATCTGTTGTGCTACCGGGCCACGGAGCCCGACAGTCTGGCGCTGCAACAAACCCAGGCGTGGGATCCGCTGCTGGCCTGGATGGACGAGCGCCACGGCGCGCGTTTCATGCTGGCTGAGGGCGTCATGCATGTGGCGCAACCTCCTGGGACTCTGGCCGCGGCTGAGGCGGCGGCGCGCGCCTCCACGGGCCCGTTTTCCATTGCAGGCCTGCACGTGATGACCGCGCTGGCGGGCTCGCTGGTGATTGCGCTTGCGGTGCGCGACGGGCGACTCGGGGTCGCGGAGGCGTGGGCCGCGGCCCATGTGGACGAGGATCACCAGATCGGCCGCTGGGGTGAAGACGCGGAGGCAAAGGCCCGTCGGGCGCGGCGTTTCGCGGATTTCGCCGCGGCGGCCCAGGCGTGCAAAGCCGGCCTGTCTGCGTGAATAAAGCTGTATTGCGCACCAATTTGCAGTGAATTGGCTGCGCACGTTTGTTGAGGAAGACGCTTCCTAATCCGTTAGTTGGGTGATAGGGAGCACGCCAGTTTTCGGCAATCCGATCGCGGGGGACCCAGAATGAAGAATATTCTCGAGGCGCTGGAGGAGCGTCGCGCCGCAGCGAAGCTCGGCGGCGGTCAAAAGCGCATCGAGGCGCAGCACGGACGCGGCAAGCTGACCGCGCGTGAGCGCATCGAACTTCTCCTGGACAGCGGCTCCTTCGAAGAGTTCGACATGTTCGTGCAGCACCGCTGCGTCGACTTTGGCATGCAGAACCAGGACAAGATCCCCGGCGACGGCGTCGTCACCGGCTGGGGCACGGTCAATGGCCGCACCGTCTTCGTGTTCGCCAAGGACTTCACGGTGTTCGGCGGCTCGCTCTCCGAGACGCACGCCCAGAAGATGGTCAAGATCCAGGACATGGCGCTGAAAATGCGCGCCCCGATCATCGGCCTGTTCGACGCCGGCGGCGCCCGCATCCAGGAAGGCGTCGCGGCCCTGGGCGGTTACGGCGAGGTGTTCAAGCGCAACGTGATGGCCTCGGGCGTGATCCCGCAGATCTCCGTCATCATGGGCCCCTGCGCCGGCGGCGATGTGTACTCGCCCGCCATGACCGACTTCATCTTCATGGTCCGCGATACGTCCTACATGTTCGTGACTGGCCCGGACGTGGTGAAGACCGTCACCAACGAGACGGTGACCGCCGAAGAACTGGGCGGCGCCAAGGTGCACTCCACCAAGTCCTCGGTCGCCGACGGCGCCTGGGACAATGACGTGGAGGCCATGCTGCAGGTGCGTCGCCTGATCGACTTCCTGCCCTCCAACAACACCGACGGCGTGCCGGAGCTGCCGAGCTTCGACGATCCGACCCGCTTCGACATGTCGCTGGACACCCTGATCCCCGACAATCCCAACAAGCCTTACGACATGAAGGAGCTGATCCAGAAGGTCGTGGACGAGGGGGATTTCTTCGAGATTCAGGAAGGCTACGCCAAGAACATCATCACCGGCTTCGCCCGCGTCGAGGGCCGCACCGTCGGCGTTGTCGCCAACCAGCCGATGGTGCTGGCCGGCGTGCTCGACAGCGACGCTTCCCGCAAGGCCTCGCGCTTTGTGCGCTTCTGCGACAGCTTCGACATTCCGATCGTGACCTTCGTCGACGTTCCGGGCTTCCTGCCTGGCACGGCGCAGGAGTATGGCGGCCTGATCAAGCACGGCGCCAAGCTGCTGTTCGCTTACAGTCAGGCCACCGTGCCGCTGGTCACCATCATCACCCGCAAGGCCTTCGGCGGCGCCTATGACGTGATGGCCTCCAAGCACATTGGCGGCGACGTCAATTACGCCTGGCCGACGGCGCAGATCGCGGTGATGGGCGCCAAGGGCGCCGTGGAGATCATCTTCCGCCAGGACATCGGCGACGCGGAGAAGATCGCCGCCCGCACCCAGGAATACGAAGAGCGCTTCCTCTCGCCGTTCGTCGCCGCCGAGCGCGGCTACATCGATGAGGTGATCATGCCGCACTCCACCCGTCGCCGGGTGTCGCGCGCCCTCGCCATGCTGCGCACCAAGAAGGCGGAGCAGCCGTGGAAGAAGCACGACAACATCCCGCTGTAAGGCGGTGTGTCGCACTGACCCGTTGAGCCGATCAGCGTCCGGTCCGGACCACAGCCATGGACCGGGCGCCACACTCAAGGAGCTAACATGAGCAAGACTCCCATGCGCGTCGCCGTCACCGGCGCCGCTGGCCAGATTGGCTACGCTTTGCTGTTCCGCATCGCCAATGGCGATCTCCTCGGCAAGGACCAGCCAGTTCACCTGTCGCTGCTCGACCTGCCGCAGGCCCAGAACGCCGTGCGCGGCGTGGTGATGGAGCTGGAAGACTGCGCGTTCCCGCTGCTCGCCGGCTTCACCATCACCGACGATCCGAAGGTGGCCTTCAAGGACGCCGACGTCGCCATCCTGGTCGGCGCCCGTCCGCGCGGCCCCGGCATGGAGCGCGCCGACCTGCTGAGCGCCAACGCAGAGATCTTCACCGTTCAGGGCCGCGCCCTCAACGACGTGGCGAAGCGTTCGGTCAAGGTGCTGGTCGTTGGCAACCCGGCCAACACCAACGCCTACATCGCCATGAAGTCGGCGCCGGACCTGCCGGCGGAGGCCTTCAGCGCCATGCTGCGTCTGGACCACAACCGCGCCCTGTCGATGCTCGCTTCCAAGGCCAACGTGCCGGTCGCCGACATCGAGAAGCTGGCCGTGTGGGGCAATCACTCGCCGACCATGTACCCGGACTACCGCGAGACGACCGTCGGCGGAAAGAAGATCGCCAGCCTGATCAACGATGAGGCCTGGAACCGCGAGACCTTCATTCCGCAGGTCGGCAAGCGCGGCGCCGCCATCATCGAGGCGCGCGGCCTGTCGTCGGCGGCTTCCGCCGCCAACGCCGCCATCGACCACGTGCGCGACTGGGTGCTGGGCAGCAACGGCAAGTGGGTGTCCATGGGCATTCCGTCCGACGGCAGCTACGGCATCCCGGAAGGCGTGATGTTCGGCGTGCCGGTGATCTGCGAAGGCGGTCACTACAAGCGCGTCGAGGGCCTGTCGTTCGACGACTTCTCGAAAGAGCGCATCAAGCTCACGCTTGACGAGCTGGAAGGCGAGCGCGCTGCGATCGCCCACCTGCTGAAGTAAGCAGAAACCGGGCGCCTGGCGCGCCCGCCGAACAGCGCGATCCGGACCAGCTTCTGCAACTGGGCGGGCCGGATCGCAGGCAACTGGCGCGCTGCAGACAAGCTCCGCCCCTGGTGGACGCGCTGTGGCTCTGGAGCGCCTCCTGTGAATCATGGTTCACAGGAGGCGCCCTATCTCTCTGGTTCGACGCATTTTCTTCATGAAAAGTGGGGTCCACTTTTCCCGAAAATGCTCCAGCTTTTTGGAATGGAAACGGGCGGGCATGTTCAGCAAGATCCTCATCGCCAACCGTGGAGAAATCGCCTGTCGCGTCATCAAGACGGCGCGCCGGATGGGCATCAAGACTGTCGCCGTCTATTCGGACGCCGATCGCGATGCGCTCCATGTCGAGATGGCTGACGAAGCGGTTCACATCGGCCCGCCGGCCGCCGCCCAGTCGTACCTCCTGATCGACAAGATCATCGACGCCTGCAAGGCGACGGGCGCGGAAGCCGTGCATCCTGGCTACGGCTTCCTGTCCGAGCGCGCCGCCTTCGCTGAAGCGCTGGCCGCGGCTGGCATCGTCTTCATCGGTCCCAACCCGAAGGCCATCGAGGCCATGGGTGACAAGATCGAATCGAAGAAGTTCGCCAACGCCGCCAAGGTCAGCACGGTGCCGGGCTATCTCGGCGTCATCGAGAGCGCCGAACAGGCCGGCAAGATCGCCGAGGAAATCGGCTTCCCGGTCATGATCAAGGCGTCCGCCGGCGGCGGCGGCAAGGGCATGCGCATCGCCTACAGCCTCGAAGAGGTGAAGGAAGGCTTTGACCGCGCCCGCTCCGAGGCCGCGTCGTCCTTCGGCGACGATCGCGTGTTCGTCGAGAAGTTCATCGTCAATCCGCGCCACATCGAGATTCAGGTTCTCGGCGACAAGCACGGCAACGTGATTTATCTGGGCGAGCGTGAATGCTCGATCCAGCGCCGCAACCAGAAGGTGATCGAGGAAGCGCCGTCGCCGCTGCTGGACGAGGAAACCCGTCGCAAGATGGGCGAGCAGGCCGTGGCTCTGGCCAAGGCCGTGAACTACGACAGCGCCGGCACCGTGGAATTCGTCGCCGGTCAGGACCGTTCGTTCTTCTTCCTCGAGATGAACACCCGCCTGCAGGTCGAGCATCCGGTCACCGAGATGATCACCGGCATCGACCTCGTTGAGCAGATGATCCGCGTCGCCTATGGCGAGAAGCTGGCCATCACGCAGAACGACGTGAAGCTGGACGGCTGGGCGGTGGAAAGCCGCATCTACGCCGAGGACCCGACCCGCAACTTCCTGCCGTCGACCGGCCGTCTGGTGACCTACCGTCCGCCGGAAGAGGGCGAGAACGAGTCGGGCGTCATCGTCCGTAACGACACCGGCGTTTATGAGGGCGGCGAGATCTCGATCTATTACGATCCGATGATCGCCAAGCTGGTGACGCACGCGCCGACACGTCTGAAGGCCATCGAGGCCCAGGCCCAGGCGCTGGACGCCTTCGCCATCGACGGCATCCGCCACAACATCCCGTTCCTGTCGACGCTGATGCAGCATCCGCGCTGGCAGTCGGGCGAACTCTCCACCGGCTTCATCGCCGAAGAGTTCCCGGAAGGCTTCAGCAATCCTGAGCCGCAGGGCGAGACCGCCCGTCTGATGGCCGTGGTCGCCGCGTACATCGATCACCTTCAGAACGAGCGTCGTCGCGCCATCACCGGCCAGCTCGACCGCGTCATCGACGTGGAGTTCGAGAGCGAGCGCACCGCCGTTCTGGGCGAGCAGTCGTTCCCGATCCTGGTCAGCGGCGGCGAGGAAGACGAGGTCATCGTTTCCTTCGACGACGAGGAACAGCCGCGCATCGTGGAGTCCGACTGGGTTCCGGGCGAGCCGGTCTGGCAGGGCCTGATCGACGACGTTGAAGTCGTGGCGCAGATCCGTCCGATCCTCAATGGCGTGCAGATCGCCCACGCGGGCACGCTGACCGCCGCGCGCGTCTACACACGCCGCGAGGCGGAGCTGGCGGCGCTGATGCCCGAGAAGGTGGCGGCCGACACCTCGAAGTTCCTGCTGTGCCCGATGCCTGGCCTGGTGAAGGCCATCAACGTGGCCGAGGGCCAGGAGGTCAAGGCCGGCGAGCCGCTGGCCATGGTCGAAGCCATGAAGATGGAAAACGTGCTGCGGGCCGAACGCGACGGGACGATCTCCAAGATCCACGCCAAGGAGGGCGACAGCCTGGCCGTGGACGCGGTGATCCTCGAGTTCGCCTGATCTTCTGGCGCATGCGCACACAGAAAAAGGCCCGGCGAAAGCCGGGCCTTTTTTGTTGTCGATCAGCGCTGGCGCCAATGGCTCCGGCAGCGTCAGCTTTCCACCGGGCCGCCGGTTTTCTTCCAGGCGCCGAAGCCGCCGTCGATGTGGGCGACGGGCTTCAGGCCCATTTTCTGGGCGGTGTCGGCGGCGAGGGCGGAGCGCCAGCCGCCGGCGCAGAAGAACACGAAGGTTTTGTCTTCGCCGAACTGGGGCTTGTAATAGGGGCTGGCCGGGTCGATCCAGAATTCCAGCATGCCGCGCGTGCAGGAGAAAGCGCCGGGAATCTTGCCTTCGCGCTCGCGCTCGCGTGGGTCGCGCAGGTCGACAAAGGTGACATCATCGCGGCCGTGCATGGCCTTGGCTTCATCAATGCTGAGGGTGCGGATGCGGGTGTTGGCGTCGTCAACCAGCGCCTTGACGCCGGTGGTGATGGTCTGGGGCATGGTTCTCTCCCTCATGTTGTTCCCGGGCGGCGCTCCGGCGCCGATGGCGCGACGGTAGCGATGATTGCACAGGAAGTCATGGGGTGGCGCGGGGCTGGAAATTTTACCAGCTATCTCTGATTGGGCGTGTTTTCCATTCCCGAAGCAGGTCATCATGCCCGGCAAGGACATGCGCCGATTCATGCGGGGATTTACAGGCGGAGCGGGCGAATGAGCATGCCGTTTGGTTGGCTCGACATAGTGGCCGTGTGCGTTTTTCTTGGCGCCTGGGCTTTCTATGGCTACGCGGTGGAGCATTGGCGCGGGGCCGACCGCAGCCTGAATTTGCGGATGAACCGCTACCGGATGATCTGGATGGAGCGCTCGCTGGCGCGTGAGCAGCGCGTGGTGGACTCCAGCATCATGGCGACATTGCAGAGCGGCGCGTCGTTCTTCGCCTCCACGACGCTCATCGCCATGGGCGGCGCCCTGGCGTTCCTGCGCTCCACCGATGACGTGCTGCGGATGGTGTCGGATTTGCCGTTGTCCACCACGCCGTCCCGTCTGGCGTGGGAGATCAAGATCATCGGCCTCGCCGTCATCCTGGGTTACGCGTTTTTCAAGTTCGCCTGGTCCTACCGGCTGTTCAATTACTCGGCGATTCTGCTGGGCGCCATGCCGCCGCCGGATTCCGGCCCCGCAGGCTTGCGTCACGCCCAGCGGGTCGGGGCAATGAACATCGCCGCTGGCAACCATTTCAACCGGGGCCAGCGTTCGATCTTCTTCGCGCTGGCTTACCTGGGCTGGTTCATGGGGCCGCTGGCGCTGCTCGGGACGACGGCGCTGGTGCTGTGGTCCATGTGGATGCGGCAGTTCCGCTCCGAGGCGCGCACCTCGATTCTGGGGGATGACCCGGAAGCGCCATAGGCGTCGCCCTGTTCACGAGGCGGCCTGTGCGCGGCTGTCGCATGGTCTTGACGCGAACCGCGGACAGGCGCATCGATCCACCATGGCGAAACAATCTGATCCCAAATCTTCTTCTGCTGATGCGCCCGCTGCTGGCGACGCGCCGGACAAACCCGTGCAGCGCCGGCGTGGCGTTGGCGTGCATCTGGGCCTGGAGGAAGCGGCGCGGGCGCTGCTGCGCGGGGCTGGCGAGGGTGAGCTGGTGGACCCGGCGGTGATCGCGCGCGCCGTCGGCGGCGAGAAGCCGGAAGGGTGGGGGCCACTGATGCAGCCCCTGCGTCTGGCGCTGGTCAAACTGGCGCACGATGGCAGCGTCATTATCTATCGCAAGGGAACGCCGGCTGACCCCGACACATTCAGGGGGCTGTACAAGGTGGGGCGCGGGCCAAATTTCGACGTCTGGGAAATCTGAACGTCCGGGCAGCGCTCCCGTTCGGGGCCGGGGCCAAAATCATCGCCGGCCGGGGCAGCGTTATGCGGGTTGCCGCCGACGCAGGGAACGGCCGGGCGTTGAAGGGCGCCCGCCCCGTGGCCACCACACGGCAGCCCCTGTCATGGGGTTTGATCAGGGGGGCGCGGCGCCGGGCAACCACGTCGCCGTGTAGCCGGCCAGCCAGTATACGGTCAGGCCAAGCCATTCCCGCACCGCCAGATCGGCCAGGCGCAGGCCGCTGGAGAAGCTGTGGAACGGCAGGAAATCAGCCGCCTCGTCCCGGGTATAATAGTCGACAGGATAGGGCGTGACGTAAAAGCGCTCGCGCTGGAACACGCCTGCGGCCCGCGGCATGTGGAACGCTGATGTCACCAGCAGCCAGCGCTCGCCGCGGGCCGGCGTGACGAGATCACGGGTGAAAGCGGCGTTCTCCCGGGTGTTGCGCGACCGGTCCTCGAAGATGATGCGGTCGCCTTCCAGCCCCATTTGCGACAGCAGCAGGCGGACCGCGTCCACCTCACCCGCGCCGCGATCCAGCTGGATCAGCCGTCCGTCGCCGCCGGAAAACACGACGCGGGCCTCTGGATAGCGCCTGGCAAGCGTGACGGCGGTGGTCAGCCGCGCCGCCGCGTCATTGAGCTTGATCTGCCCACGCCGCAGATGGGCCGAACCGCCCAGCACGATGATACCGTCGACCCGCCCTGAATCATTCATGGCGACGGGCGGATACCGGTTCTCCAGGATGCGCATCAGCAGCCGGGGCGCGGGGCTGGCGGCAAAGATCACCAGACCGGTCACCGCCAGCACGCTCACGGTCATTCCGGCGCGGCGCCAGCCCAGCAACAACAGCACGACGCCGACGACGCTCAGGGTGATCAACAGATTGGACGGCGTGGCGAAGAACCACAGAATCTTTGAAACAGGAAAAAACATGCCGCTTCCCGAAAGCCTCCCGCGTCGCCAGCGTCCAGGGCAGACGCAGCAGGCTCCAGTAAAGCATCAGGCGGTTAACATCCTGGCCGCTCCAGCCGGACTGGCCTGAAGCCGGGGGCGGGACGTGGACCCGTCGCCTCCCGGGGCGCCCAGGGCCCGCGAGATTTGCCGCGCACTGGGAAAGCCGCGGGCTGGCGTTAATCCCACGGCGGCGCGAAGGCAGGATTGATCATCCGTCCATCGGGGCGGGCCAGATTGCTGATGCGGGCCATTTCGATCTCGCCCAGTTCGAAATCGAACACGGCGAGATTGTTGCGGATGCGCTGCGGCGTCACCGACTTGGGCGCGGCGATGACGCCTGGTTGCTGGATGAGCCAGCGCAGCACGATTTGCGCCGGCTCGCGGCCATGCGCTTCGGCGATGGCGGCGATCACCGGGTCGGCCAGCAGCGCGCCGCGGCCCAGCGGTGAATAGGCGGTGAGCGACAGGCCGTGTACGGCGCAGGCGCGGATCAGCCGGCCCTGGTCGAGACGGGGGTGGTATTCCACCTGATTGGTGACCAGCGGCTCCTCGCAGACGCGCGCCGCCTCTTCGATCAGCGGAATGGTGAAGTTTGAAACGCCGATGTGGCGGGCCAGCCCCTCGCGCTTCGCCGTCACGAGGCCGGCCAGCGAATCGGCCAAAGGCACGTCGGGATTGGGCCAGTGCAGCAACAGCAGGTCGACGGGGCCCGAATCGAGCCGGCGCACGCTGTCCGCCGCCGAGCGCAGCACGGCGTCGCGGGCCATGTTCTCGCGCCATACCTTGGTGGTGACGAAGAACTGGTCGCGCGCCACGCCGGAAGCCCGGATGCCTTCCGCCACCTGGGCCTCGTTGCCATAAGCGGCGGCGGTGTCGATATGGCGATAGCCACTGCGCAGCGCCTCCCCGACGGCGCGGGCGCAGGCGTCGCCCGTCGATTGCCATGTGCCAAGGGCAATGGCCGGAATCGCCGCGCCATTGGCGTGCACGACGATCTGGCCATTGTCGATGCGGCTTTCGGGCGGCGTGGTCATGGGGTCGTCCTTGCTGCAGGCGGCGCTCCGGCCTGACGGATAGGCCGCGCGGGCGGGGCTTATGACTGGGGGCGGTTCCGCATTGCCTCGGCCTGGGCGTAGAACTTCTTCTCCCACTCCTTCTGGTTGTCGGCGCCTTCACGGATGAACGGCGTGAACACGGCGACATTCAGCAGCAGCCAGTTGAAGAGGCTGGCGGGGAAGCGGAGCGGCTTGACGAAATCAACGAACAGAACGACGCGGGTCTTGTCCGTATGGTTCCACGCCTCGTGCTCGTAGGCGTCGTCGAACACCAGCGCCTTGCCTTCCTCCCAGTGACAGACCTGATCGGACACGCGGATGGCCAGCTTGTCGCGCGGCTCGGGCACGATCAGGCCAAGATGCAGGCGCAGCACGCCGTTGTAGGGCCCGCGGTGCGGCTTCAGGTGCTTGCCTGGTTCGAAGATGGAGAACATCGCCGTCTTCAGGCCCGGGATTTTCTGCATGATCCGCCAGGTTTCCGGGCACTGCTCGATGTTACGATCGGACTTCAGCCCGTAGCCGGCGAGAAAGAAGGTTTTCCAGCGGCTGTCGTCGCTGATGGTTTTGACGTCGGGCGACAGGTCGTGGAAGCTCGGCAGTTCGGACTGGCGGGCCAGCACCTTGTCGAGCTCGGCGCGGATCAGGGGCCATTCCCGCTCGATCTCCGCCACCCAGGGGAAGGTCGCCTTGTCATACACCGGCGGGTTGCCAACCTTTGAATAGCGCAGGTTCAGGCGCTCCACCCGCTCCACGACGCCCATCAGCAGGCGCGTGACGAAGCCCGGGCGCTCCATGGCCTCAATGCCGGACGTGCCGAAGTTCTGCGAGGGCTTGCCTGTGGGGGAAGGGGTAGCTTGCTGGGTCACGATCTGGTCCGGGCTCGGTGCAGGGGGGCCGCCGCGAACAGGGCGGCGGTCAATCGCGCGGATGTTGCATCCGGCAATAGGCGTTTGGCAAGGCGCGGACGAAAGAAAGCGGGGACCGCCAGGGCGCGGATAATGCTGGAAAAAACCGTCCGTGTGACGGAAATATGCCAACGCGACGTCGCGTCATGAAAGAATGCAGGCCCGGACGGGCTTCCCGGCGCACGGCCCTGGCCCTGGCGGCCTGCTCACGGCGGGCTGCCAGAGCGGCTTGCTGGCGGCAGAAGCCTCGATGCGGCTCCCCGGGCAGAAGGGCCGGGCCGTACGCTCCCGGGCAAAAAGCGCCGGGGCAGAAGGCCCCCGGGCGAATCTGGCCACCACTTTTCAAAGCGGCTGTTTTGGCCCGATCAGCGGCTTTGATGTGTGTGGTGGCGCTTGACCCGCGCCGGCGCGTGACGGTTTTTTTGCGGCGCGTGGCGGACGCGGGTGTCTTGGGGCACGCCGAGAACGCCTTTCACGCCGCCAACAACGCCGCCGCCGACCGCGCCGGCGGCTCCGCCGACAGCTCCGCCCACGGCCCCGCCAACGGGTCCGCCTATCTGGTTGCCGGCGCGTGAGCCGGCGCTGGAGCCCTGCTCGGCGCCGCGCACCACGCCCTGGGCCGGGGCGACCGTGGGCGCCAGCGTCACGGCCGCGATCGCGACGCAGCTTGCGAATGCGCCTTTAACAAGCGTTTTCATGGTGACCTCCACTGCCGCCGTGAGGACTGGTGATGTCGCCAGTCCCCGCTGTCCGGTGTGGTCCGCGGTTTGTGCGGGCCAGACAGGTTATTTGGCGAAACGGCCTTCATACTTGAACTGCGGCGCCGCCTTCAGCTGGTCCTTGGTGGCGTTGATGCGGGCGTTCCATTTCTTGTCGCTGTCGTTCCACGTCACCGTCAGCGCGGTCGGCGCGACCGCGACATAGTGCGTGCCGGCGCCCAGGAAGCCGCCCACCGAAAGAATGTAGGCGTTGACGTTGTGGCCGTCGATGACCACATCGGCAATCTCACCCACCGTTTCATCACCAGCGTTCTTGACGTTGAGGCCTTTGAGGCTGCTGTAAACTGCAGGGCCTTCCTCGACAGTCAGAAAAATTGGCTTGTTTGTCGGTGTTGGCGCAGTTTGGGCAAGAGCAGCTCCAGAAAATGCGCCTGAAGCCATCAGCGCAACGGCAACACATCCTGCAAGCTTGTTCATTATCTTGTCTCCTGCGATTGAAATGACATTACGTAAAGCAAGGAGACAGGCTTTTGTTCCCGAATTCGCGTGCTTTTTGCGCCGGGTGAGTTTTGCATACTCCAGAGCACACAGCCCGGCGCGGGCAAACCGGGCCGGGCTGGCGGATGCGGTTCAGGGGTGAGCAGGGGACTTCACCCCGTCTTGTTGAACAGCTCGCGGCCGATCAGCATGCGGCGGATTTCGCTGGTGCCGGCGCCGATCTCGTACAGCTTGGCGTCGCGCAGCAGGCGTCCGGTGGGGTAGTCGTTGATGTAGCCATTGCCGCCGAGCAGCTGGATGGCGTCGAGCGACATCTGGGTGGCCTTCTCCGCCGCCAGCAAAATGGCGCCGGCGGCGTCCTCGCGGGTGGTCTCGCCCCGGTCGCAGGCGCGGGCGACAGCATAGACATAGGCGCGGCAGGAATTGAGCGCCACGTACATATCGGCGACCTTGCCCTGGACAAGCTGGAAGGCGCCGATGGGCTGGCCGAACTGCATGCGTTCATGGATGTAGGGCATCACCACATCCATGCAGGCCTGCATGATGCCGAGCGGGCCGGCGGCGAGCACGGCGCGTTCATAGTCGAGGCCGCTCATCAGCACCTCGACGCCGCGCCCGACCTGGCCAAGCACGTTCTCTTCGGGAACCTCGCAATCCTCGAAAATCAGCTCGCCGGTGTCGGAGCCGCGCATGCCGAGCTTGTCCAGTTTCTGGGCGGTGGAGAAGCCCTTCATGGTCTTCTCAATCAGGAAGGCGGTAATGCCGCGCGGCCCGGCGTCCGGGTCGGTGCGGCCGTAGACCACCAGGGTGTCGGCGATGGGGCCGTTGGTGATCCAGAATTTCGTGCCGTTGAGAACGAAACGGTCGCCCTTGCGCTCCGCCTTCAGCTTCAGCGAAACCACGTCGGAGCCGGCGCCGGTCTCCGACATGGCGAGGGCGCCGACGTGCTCGCCGGACATGAGCTTCGGCAGGTATTTGCGTTTCTGGGCGTCACTGCCATTGCGGCGGATCTGGTTGACGCACAGGTTGGAGTGGGCGCCGTAGCTCAGGCCGATTGAGGCGGAGGCGCGCGAAATCTCCTCCATGGCGATGCAGTGCTCAAGATAACCAAGGCCCGAACCGCCGTATTCCTGCTCGACGGTCATGCCGAGCAGGCCGAGCTCGCCCATCTGCGGCCAGAGATCGCGGGCAAAGGTGTTGGTGCGGTCGATCGCTTCGGCGCGCGGCGCGATCCTGTCCCGGGCGAACGCCGCCACGGTGTCCCTGATCTGGTCCGCGGTCTCACCGAGATCGAAGTTGAAGCCCGGCGAATTGCTGATGGCCATGGGTCCCTCTCCTGAAGTCCGGCCCATCGTTATCTGGGCAGGCGCGGCGGCGCGCCGTCAGGGCCGGTCGCGGACAATACAGCGCGGCGGGCGCGGATCGGCAAGCCCTTCATGGGCAGGCGGGCGACCGGTGGACAGGCGTTGACATGCGGAGGGCGGCCGCCGCGCGAACGCGGCGACCCTGCCAGCCGGCAGGCGGGAGCGGTCCCTACCGGCGACGGGCTCGCCGGTTTCAGGCCATGTGACCAGGGGCCGGGCATGGTTCGGCGCCGCCCGGCCGTTCCCTGTCAGAGGCAAAGTCCATAGCTGGCGCCCCCCCAGGGCCAGCCGCCCGTCGCTGCAAACGGCGTGCAGACCACGGCGCAGTTCACCAGGCCGACCTCCGAAGCGTTGGAGCATACGAGCGCATGGGCGGGCGCCGCGCCGGCAACGGCGACGCCCAATGCAAACATGGCGGCAATCAGTTTGGTTTTCATGGCATCTCTTCCTGTTCAGTTCGCATGAGATCCGTTCAGCAACGTTCTCACGCTCACAGTGTCGGGGAGATGTCCCGCTGCTACCGCCAATGGGGGGCAAATTAACAAACGTCTGCAACATTCCGGTTCTGACGTCACCAGAATGCGTCGCGGGGCGGGGTCTCACGCCAGCGTGTAGCTGTCCTGTCCGCGTGTGGCTAACTGGCGGTGAGACCAATGTAACGGCGAGGCCTATATGACGACGCCTGAGGCGCCGTTGACGTTTTTGGGGGTGGGGCGCGCGCCAGCAAGCCCTGCGCCCTCTCCTGGCGTCAGATGGTTACAGATCGCCCCTGGTGAACTTCGCCCACATGTCTGCGGTGCCGAAGAAGGCGTTGCGGTCCACCGCGCCCTTGATGCCCGGCACCCGGCCGGTGGTGGTGTACTGCCAGAAGTACCAGCGGCGGTCGTAACGCATGTGGGGCTCGGCGGCGGTGCTGCGGATCCACAGGGGGTATTGCTCGAAGCCGCCTTCCTGCAGCACGTCGCGGAAGAAGGGGATGTCGGTGTAGATCACCGGCCGCTTGCCCGTGTGCTGGTGCAGGGCGGTGAGCATGATTTCCATCATCTCGTGGGCTTCTTCGCGCGACACCCGCTTCGGGCAGGTCCTGGAATGGCCGTTCCACTCCACATCGAGCACCGGGGGCAGGGCGTCCGGGTCGTTCGGGATATGCTGGAGGAACCACTCCACCTGCTCGCGGGCCGGGCGGCACCAGTAGACGAAATGGTAAGCGCCGCGCCAGACGCCGGCCTCCCGCGCGCCGTACCAGTTGTCGAGAAAACGCGGATCGACGTGGTCGCCGCCCTCGGTGGCCTTGATGAAGGCGAAAGTGGCGCCCGCCCGGCGCACCGCGCGCCAGTCGATGTCGCCCTGCCAGCGCGACACGTCGATGCCGTGAACCGGCAGCTTCAGCGCCTTGACGACGCCGGGATGGGGGCGCGCGTCGGTCATCTCGCCGAAAACCATGGACGACTGTTCCGCCGCGCATGAGGCGAGAACGGCGGACGCCAGCGCCGCCGCGACAGCGCGGGCGCGGAATTTGCTGGCGAGGGCCTTGCCAAGCGCGCGCGGAAGCGCCGCGGCAGACCGGATGCGGGATGCTGTGCGGACCATGGGATTTTCTATGTGCGTGAAATGTTGACGGAGCCTTACCGAACAAGGTGAACGCAGCGTGTCGGCCGCAGGTCGGTCATCCGTTTCACACCCGCGCTTCAGTCAGCGATGTTTTGTCGTCTGTTGACTGCCCAGGCTATTGACCAGGTCACCGAATTAAACCTAAATTCAACCTGTGAGCGAGGCAGGTTGTGTGAATTTATTTCCTCGTGAATATATAATGATTATTCAGGGAATATTGCCATGTCGTCAGATGTTACTTCAGAGCGTATCCGGCGTGCATCACGGAAACTGTTCGCGAAGCGCGGAGTCAATGGCGTCTCTGTGCGGGAGGTCGTTGCCGAAGCGGGCGCGCGCAACAATGGGTCCATCCATTATTATTTCGGCTCCAAGGACGCACTGGTGAAAGAGCTGGTGATGGAGGGCGCGCGGGCGATCGACGAGTACCGTCGCGAGGCGCTGGATGCGCTTGAAAACGGCGTGGCCGCGCCAGATCTGCGCGCCATCATGGCCATTCTGGTCGAGAGCATGCTGAACGAGGCTGACGAGCGCCTTGAGGGCTACGCCCGGTTCATGGCCGGCGTCCGCCTCAACCAGCGTCACCTGGCCAACAATCCGCTGGAAGGGCGCTGGAGCGTCGGGACCCGCCGGTGCTACGCCCACCTGGGGCGGTTGCTGCCGGGCTTTTCGGAAACGGCGCTTCTGCAGCGCTTCACCATTTCACAGGCGCATATCGTGGCCGCCCTGGCCGAGCGGGACGCGATCCAGGACCTGGCCGCCCAGCAGGACGCGACGCCGGAGATTCTGGAAAGCGCGGCGTGGTGGAGCAGCCGCCTTGCCATCGACGATGTCATTGATACGGCGGTGGCGTTGATGGTCACGCCGGCCCGGCCCGGCGCCGCCCTGTCCCAGACCGGTCTGGCCGCCGCTTCCGCCCGGGCGCGGACGGGCGACGCCCAGTAACATGGTCGGGGCGGCGTCGCCGCCCCGACCTTACTGGTTCAGTGCAGGATCAGGCCGCCGTCGACAGGGATTGACTGGCCGCAAACATAGGCGGCGAGGGGCGAAGCAAGAAACAGGGCGACGCCGGCCATGTCCGACGGCAGGCCGAGCCGTCCCATGGGGATGCCGCGCAGCGACGCCGCCAGCCGGTCCGGATTTTCCGTCGTCACCTTGGTCAGCTTGGTGTCGACCAGGCCAGGCGCGATGCCATTCACCCGGATGCCGTCCGGCGCCCAGGCCTCTCCCAGCGTGCGCACCAGGCCAACGGCGCCAGCCTTGGAGGCGTTATAGGCCGGGTTGCCTTTGGTGGAATGGAAAGCAGCGGTGGAGCTGATCATGATCAGCGACCCCCTGCTGGCGGCCAGCATGTCGTGGAACTTGATGTTGACGGCCATCAGGCTGTTCAGGTTGATGTCCATCACCTTCTGGAAGCCGTCCATCCTGAACTCGCCGCGCCGGTAAATGACGTAGCCCTGGGACTGGATCAGCACGTCCAGGGTCCCGAACGGCGGCTGGTGCGCCGCCACGGCGTCGAAATCGGCGACATCCACCTGGGAATAATGCAGGCCGGTGAGGTCGCAGCCTTCGTCGGCCCGGTAGTCGGCGGCGCTGGCGCGGGTGCCCCAGACGAAGACATGGGCGCCCTTCGCGCGGAAAGCCTGGGCAATGCCATTGCCGATGCCGCTCGAGCCGCCAACGACGAGCACGTTCTTCCCGGTGAAATCAAGTTCGTTCATCTGGCGTCTCTCTCCCTGGCTTTTGCGCTGCGGCGTCATCGCGCCGCATCCGGCCTGCGGCAATATTTCAAGCAAGCGCTTGATTGCGTCAAGCGCGCAGGATCTTGCGGGACGGCGGGCAGGCGCGGGGGCCCTGATTTGCATGGCCTCCGCCCGGGCCGGTCCTTGCGGCGGTCGACGGCCTCACCTATGGCTCGCCCGCCCACGGCCCGTGGCGGAGGCCTCACGGGGGCGTGGCGCTGGCGGGGACGCCGCAAAATAATTTCTCAAAAACCTTCCAGGGAGAGCACGATCAATGATCAGCAGGCGTTCGCTTCTGCTTGCCGGAATGGCCGGCGTGATGGCCAGTTCCATGGCCGCCGCATCCGGAAAGAAATATGGTCCGGGCGTCACCGACGCTGAAATCAGGCTGGGCCAGACGATGCCGTACAGCGGGCCGGCCTCGGCCTATGGCCTCCAGGGCGTCGTCCAGCAGGCGTTTTTCAAGGAAATCAACGACAAGGGCGGCGTCAACGGCCGCAAGATCCGCCTGATTTCGCTCGACGACGGCTATAGCCCGCCCAAAGCGGTGGAGCAGACCCGCAAGCTGGTCGAAAGCGAGGACGTGCTGGCGATCTATGGCTCGCTCGGAACGCCCAGCAACACGGCGACCCAGAAATATCTCAACAGCAAGAAGATCCCGCAAATTCTGATCTCGAGCGGCGCGTCCAAATGGAATGACCCCGCCCGGTTCCCCTGGACCACGCCATTTTTCCCGCTCTATGACGTCGAGGGCGAGATTTATGGCCGTTATGTCATCGAGAAGATGCCGGGCGCCAAAATTGCCATCCTGTCGCAGAACGACGATTCGGGGCGCGACTACGTCAAGGGGTTCAGGAAGGGCCTCGGCGACAGGGTGCGCGACATCGTCGGCGAGGCGACCTATGAGGTCACCGACGCCACCGTCGATTCGCAGATTGTGAAGCTGAAGGCGTCTGGCGCCGACATGTTCTTCCTGATGGCGACGCCGAAGTTCGCCGCCCAGGCCATCCGCAAAAAGCATGAGCTGGACTGGAAGGCGACCACCATCGCCTCAAGCGTCGCCGCCTCGATCGGTTCGGTGTTCAAGCCGGCCGGCTTCGACGCCTCCCAGGGCGTCATCACCGCGTCCTTCATGAAAACGCCGGGTGATCCCCAATACAACGACAGCCCGGACATGAAGGCGTATGTGGCGTTCCTCAGGCGCAACAACATGGAGCAACACTTCCTCGACGCCAACGCCGTGCTGGCTTTTCTTTCGGCGAGCGTGATGACGCGGGCGATCGAAAAGGCGGGCGACGAGCTGACCCGCGAAAACCTGCTGAAGCAGGTGACTTCGCTGAAGATGACCGACGCGCCGCTGCTGCTGGAGGGCGTGGTGGTCGAAACAAGGCCGGACAATTACAGCGCTTTCAATACCTTGCGCCTGCAACGGTTCAAGGGGGAGGGTTATGAGCTGTTTGGTGAGCCGATCAGCGTGACGGGCAAATAATCGCCGGTCGCCGACAGGATCGTGACGCCGCGCGCAAGCCGGGCTCGCAAGCCCGGCTTTTTTACTTGTCCGGCGGTCACATGCTTTTGGTGAATTGACCCCGGACAACTTTGTGAGCAAGCTTGAATTTCTTACGGGACGAGAGACCCGCCAGAGCGTCCGGTCAGAGACGCGGCGGGGAAACGGCGTCGACACAGCAGCCAGCAAGGCCGGTCGATGGAAAAGTTTCAGGGAGGCACCATGATACGCAGACGCGCATTTCTGCTCGCGGGTCTGGCGAGCGTCGCCATGGCTTCGGCCAGCGTCGCCGCCGGCAAAAACTACGGTCCCGGTGTTTCCGACACCGAAATCCGGATCGGCCAGACGATGCCATATAGCGGCCCTGCTTCCGCCTATGGCGTCCAGGGCATGGTCGAGGTCGCCTATTTCAGGAAGCTGAACGAAAAGGGCGGGATTAACGGGCGCAAGGTCAATCTGATCTCGCTGGACGACGCCTACAGCCCGCCGAAAACCGTCGAGCAGACCCGCAAGCTGGTCGAGAGTGAAAATGTGCTGGCCATTTACGGCACGGTGGGGACGCCGACCAATACGTCGACGCACAAATATCTCAACAGCAAGAAGGTACCGCAGATCCTGATCTCCACCGGCGCCGCCAAGTGGAACGATCCGAAGAACTTTCCATGGACGACTGCGTTTTTCCCGCTCTACGACGTGGAGGGGGCGATCTATGGCCGTTACATTGTCCAGAACATTCCGGACGCGAAGATCGCCATCCTGTCGCAGAACGATGACGCCGGACGCGACTATGTGCGCGGTTTCAAGGAAGGACTCGGCGACAGGGCCAAATCAATGGTGGTGGCAGAAACGACCTATGAAGTGACCGACGCCACTGTCGACTCACAGATGGTCAAGCTGAAAAATTCTGGCGCCAATGTTTTCTTTCTGATGGCGACGCCAAAATTTGGCGCCCAGGCCATCCGCAAGAAACATGAGCTGGACTGGAAGGCCCAGACCTTCGTGGTGAGCGTGGCGGCGTCCATCGGCTCGGTGCTGAAGCCGGCCGGCTTTGACGCTTCCCAGGGGCTGATCACCGCCACCGCCATGAAGACGCCTGGCGACCCGAAGTGGAAGGACAGCCCCGACATGAAAGCCTACGCCGACTTCATGAAGAGCGTCGGCATGGAAAACATGTTCACCGATTCCAGCGCGGCGCTGGGCTATCTCTCGGCCACGCTGCTGCACCGGATGCTGGCGGCGGCGGGGGACGATCTGACCCGTGAAAACCTGATGAAACAGGCGACGAACCTGAACATGAAGGATTTGCCGATGCTGCTGCCGGGCGTCGCCATCCATACGACGCCGGAGAATTACTCCGCCTTCAACACGTTGATGTTGCAGCGTTTCAAGGGCGAAGGCTTCGAACTTTTCGGCGAGCCGATCTCGGCGCAAAAGCACTGAGCGACGATGGGGGGGCAGGCCACGCTGGCCTGGTCCCCGATTATTCTGGCGCGCTCCGCAGGCGCGGGAGCGGCCAGGGTGGGGGGCATTCACGGGGTGGTTTCCGGGCCCCGTGCGAGCGGCCAAGCCGGCGCCAGTCCGTACGCCCGCTGTGGGGCGTCTGGCGCGAAAGCTCTGGCGCGAGCCGCCTGGTGGAAGCGATCGGCGGCCCGGTTGCACGCAGGCGCACGCCAGCCGCCAGTTGCGCAGCCCGCCATCACCTCGGGCGCCATGCCCTGCTGCGCCAGAACCTGCCTTGCGCCGTCGAAGAGCCCGGGCTGGCGCAACGATATCCCCCTGACGACCGGAGTTTTGACAACGCCTGACTGCAAGAAAGGGAACGAACGGGATGAAGCGCATAGCCCTGCTCGCGGCGCTGGCCGCCGTAGCCATGACAGCATCGCCGCTGCTCGCCGCTGAAAAGCACCCCCAGAAGCAATCGGAAAAACAGTACGACCAGGGCGCCACCGACACGGAGATCAAGATCGGCCAGACGCTGCCGTGGAGCGGCCCGGCTTCCGCCTACAGCGTGGAAGGCATGGTGCAGCGCGCCTATTTCGACAGGACGAACCGCCAGGGCGGCGTCAACGGCCGCAAGATCAACTTCATCTCGCTGGACGACGCCTACAGCCCGCCGAAAACCGTCGAGCAGACACGTAAGCTGGTGGAGCAGGAGGGCGTGCTCGCCATGTTCGCGGCGATCGGCACGGCCCCCAACATCGCCGTGCACAAATATCTCAACAACAAGAAGGTGCCGCAGATCCTGATTCTGACCGGCGCCTCACGCTGGAACGATCCCAAGAACTTCCCGTGGACGATGGCGTTCTATCCGCTCTACGACATGGAGGGGATGATCTTTGCGCGTCACGCGCTGCAGGCCTGGCCCAATGGCAAGATCGCCATTCTCTCCCAGAACGATGACGCGGGGCGCGATTATGTGCGCGGCTTCAAGGAAGGACTGGGCGACAAGGCCAAATCCATGGTGGTGGCCGAGGCGACCTATGAGGTCACCGACCCCACCGTCGATTCCCAGATCGTGAAGCTGAAGAATTCCGGCGCGGACGTCTTCTTCCTGATGGCGACGCCGAAATTCGGCGCCCAGGCGCTGAAGAAGGCCCATGAGGTGGCGTGGAAACCGAAGACGCTGCTGGTTTCCGTCGCCTCGTCCATCGGCGGCGTGCTCAAGCCGGCGGGACTGGAGGCCTCGCAGGGCGTCATCACAACGGCCACGTTCAAGACGGCGCTTGACCCGGCCTGGGACAATGCGCCGGACATGAAGGAATACATTGCCTTCATGAAGGAGGCGGGTCTGGAGAAATACATCACCGACCGCTCCGCCTCGCTGGGGTATGTGTCGGCGGCCCTGATGGAGCGCATCCTGCAGCGCTGCGGCGACAATCTGACCCGGGCCAATATCATGAAACAGGTCGGCAGCCTGCATGACAGTGATCTGCCGCTGCTGCTGCCGGGCGTCACGGTGAAAACCACCCCGGACAATCTCAGCCCCTTCGGAGCCATGCGCCTGCAGCGCTTCGAGGGCGAGGGCTGGGTGCTGTTCGGCGACGCCATCTCGGCGCAGCATTGACGCCAGCGCGCGGCGGGCGCGGCGCATGGCCGCCGCGCCACTCCATGTAGCGCAAGGGTTTCAGGATGCGGCGACATCCGCGTTCTGGACGCCGTCATCTCACAAACGAAGGCGCAAAAAAGCGCACGGGCGCGGCCAACGCGTCATGCAAACGGAGCCTGCAAGGCGGCGCCCACGCGCCAGGCAAGGGCCATGACCAGTCAGGCAATATGGGAGGATATCCGGGTATGTGGAAACGGTCAGTGTTGATGGCGGGGTTGCTGGCGGCGGGGATCGCCGGCCAGGCCGGCGCGGCTGAAAAGAAGTATGGGCCGGGCGCCTCGGACACCGAGATCCTTATCGGTCAGACCATGCCTTACAGCGGCCCCGCATCGGCTTATGGCGTGCAGGGTATGGTGCAGCAGGCCTATTTCCGCAAGGTCAACGAGAAGGGCGGGATCAATGGTCGCAAGATCAGGCTGCTTTCCCTCGACGATCAGTACAGCCCGCCGAAAACTGTTGAACAGACGCGCAAGCTGGTGGAGAGCGAGCATGTGCTGTTTATCTATGGAAACGTCGGCACGCCGAGCAACACCGCTGTTCACAAATATCTCAACGCCAAGAAAGTCCCGCAAGTCATGATTTCCACTGGCGCGCGCAAGTGGAATGACCTGAAAAATTTTCCATGGACCATGGCGTTCTATCCATCCTACGACATGGAGGCGCATATCTTCGCGCGCCATATCCTGAAAACGAAGCCGGATGCGAAGATCGCCATCCTCTACCAGAACGACGACTTTGGTCGCGACTATCTCGCCGGTTTCCGCGACGGGCTGGGCGACCGGGTCAAGGACATGATCGTGGCCGAGGCCAGCTACGAGATCGCCGACGCCACCGTCGACTCGCAGATCGTCAAGCTGAGAGCCTCCGGCGCCGATACGCTGTTCACCATCACCACGCCGAAGTTTGGCGCGCAGACCATTCGCAAGGTGTATGAGCTGGACTGGAAGCCGATGCACGTCATCGTTTCGGTCTCCGCGTCGATCGGCGGCGTGCTGCGCCATGCGGGGCTCGACAAATCGAAAGGCCTGATCACGGCGATCGCCTACAAAACCCCGCATGACCCCCTGTGGGACGACGCCGCCGACATGAAGGAATTCATTGCCTTCATGGAGGAGGCGGGCCTGCACGAGCGCATTACCGAGGGCAGCGCCATCATCGGTTATATCTCGGCCGTGCAGTTGCATCGCCTGCTTGAGCGCGCGGGGGACGATCTTACCCGTGAGAACATCATGAAACTGGCGACCAGCATTGATGAAGCGTCGCTGCCAATGTTGCTGCCGGGCGTCGCCGTCAAAACGACTCCCGAAGACGTCAATGCTTTCCAGTCCCTGCGGTTGCAGACGTTCAATGGGCAAAGCTGGGTGTTGCAGGACGAGCTCACCGGCCGCTGAGCCGGTTGCGGGCGCCGTCGCGCATGACAGGCCCGCGCCGGCGCCGCTTGCGCCGGGCGGGACCAGGGCGCGGGGAGGAACCTGGCCGGGGGACTTGGCTGGAGGACTTGGCCGGGGGGACTTGGCCGGGCTGGGCGCGTGGAAAGGCAAGGACGTGGGCGGCTGGCGACGGCTGTCCTTGCCCCCCAATACGGAAGGGCAGCCCCGGACATGAAGGCCCGCCTCCGCGCGGCCCTGATGCGCTGTCTCGCGCGCGGCCCCCTGACGCAGGATTTCCGCGCGGGGCTATCCCCAGGCCCGCGCATGGCTGCGTTGGTTGGCAGTTGATCTGATCATCGCTTTGCTGTCCCTTGTCATGAACTAAAGACCAGGTCGCGCCAGACCCGTGACGGGCTGGCCGGCGGGGCGACAATGGGTGGCGACGGCGGACCTCTGCGCTGGCCACGGGAGGAACAGGATGGGTCAGATCATCAGCGGCGATCGCCGCATCACGACCGAGGCGCTGATGGAGCGGGCGGCGCGGGCGGCGTCGGGCCTGCGCGAGCTGGGCGTCGGTCGCGGCGATACGGTCGCGGTCTATTTGCGCAATGACTTCGCATTCTATGAGGCCAGCTTCGCCGCCGGCATGGTCGGGGCCTACTCGGTGCCGGTCAATTGGCACTACACGGAGAGCGAAGCCCGTTACCTGTTCGAGAACAGCGAGGCCCGGGCCATCGTCATCCACGCTGACCTGGTGGATGGCGTGCGCAACGCCTTCCCGAAGGGCGTGCCGGTGTTCGTGGTGGAAACGCCGCCCGAAATCCGCGCCGCTTATGGGGTTTCCGACGAAAAGGGTCGCATCCCGGAAGGCATGGTCAACTGGTCGTCCTGGCTGGAAAAATACGCGCCGCTGGCTGATCCGCCCCAGGACACGCCCGGATCGATGATTTACACCTCTGGCACCACCGGCAATCCCAAGGGCGTGCGCCGGGCCCAGCCGACGCCAGAGCAGGCGGCGATGACCCAGGTGATCCTGTCCCGCGCCTTCGGCTTCTATGGCGAAACCGACCTGAACAATCTCGTCACGGTGGTGACCGGGCCGATGTATCACTCGGCCCCCAACGCCTATGGCTCCATCCTCGCCCGTCTCGGCGCCAATGTCATCCTGCAGCCGCGTTATGACAGCGAGGAATTGCTGCAACTGATCGAGAAGCACCGGATCACCCACATCCATATGGTGCCGATCATGTTCAACCGGCTGCTGCGCCTGCCGGACGAGGTGAAGAACAGATACGACCTGTCGTCACTGCGCTTCATCGTGCACGCCGCCGCGCCGGTGTCGCCGCCGATCAAGCGGCAGATGATCGAATGGTGGGGACCGGTCATCAACGAATATTACGGCTCGACGGAAACCGGCAGCGTCACTTTCTGCACCAGCGAGGACTGGCTGCGTTATCCGGGCACCGTGGGGCGCGCCTTCCCGGAATCGACGGTGAAGATCCTCGATGCGGAGGGCAATGAACTGCCGCCTGGCGAGATCGGCGATGTGGGCGCCCGCACCTTTGGCCTGGCCGATTTCACCTACCAGCTCGATGACGCCAAGCGCGCCAGCTCCGAGCGCAGCCGCCTGATCCTGCCTGGCGACGTCGGTTACATGAACGAGGAAGGCTTCCTGTTCCTGTGCGACCGGGCCAAGGACATGATCATCTCTGGCGGCGTCAACATTTATCCGGCCGAGATCGAGGCGGCGCTGCACCGTATGCCCGGCGTCGCCGATTGCGCGGTGTTTGGCGTTCCCGACGATGAATACGGCGAGGCGGTGATGGCGGTGGTGCAGCCACAGCCGGGCGCCGACCTGACGGCGCAGGAGGTCCGCGCGTGGTTGCGGGGCGAGATCGCCGGCTACAAGGTGCCCAGGCAGGTGGAGTTCCTCGCCGACCTGCCGCGTGAGGACAGCGGCAAGATCTTCAAGCGCAAGCTGCGCGAGCCTTACTGGGCCGGCGCCGGCCGCCAGATCTGAGCGTCATGATCCACTTCAGGCGGGCGGAGCCCGCCTGAATTCACATGAAAAAGACAGGGCGACGGCCCGTGACGGGCGTTGTTCTGCGACAGCGGAGGAAGCAGCTCGTGTCAGACACCGCCCAGCCAGCCGTCACGGTCGAAAAAGCCGGCGACCACATCGCCCTTGTCACCATCAACCGCCCCGAGGCGCGCAACGCCGTCAACGGGGCTGTCGCCCAGGGGCTGGAAAAGGCGGTGCGCGACACCGAGGCGGATGACGACATCTGGGTCGTAATCCTGACCGGCGCGGGCGAGCAGGCGTTCTGCGCCGGCGCCGATCTCAAGGAGGTTTCCGCCGGGCGCCGCGGCAGCATCGCCACGGAGGCCGGCGGCTTCGGCGGCTTCGTCCACATGCCGCGCAGCAAGGTGTGGATCGCCGCCGTCAACGGTTTTGCCCTGGCCGGCGGCCTGGAAATCATGTTGCGCTGCGACATGTCCGTGGCCTCGGAGCGCGCCGCCTTCGGCCTGCCGGAAGTGATGCGCGGTCTCGTCGCCCTGGCCGGCGGCATCTATCGCCTGCCGCGCGCCATTCCCCGCAATATCGCCATGGAGCTGATCGCCACCGGCGGCCGGCTCGACGCGAAACGCGCCGGCGAGTTCGGCCTCGTTAACCGGGTGGTCCCGCACGAAAAGCTCCTTGAGGAAGCCAAAGCCCTGGCGGCGACGATCTGCGCCAATGCCCCGGTGGCCGTGCGCGAGAGCCTCGCGGTGGCCCGGCAGGCCTATGACCTTAACGACGCCGAACTGCGCCGGCTCAGCGAGGAGGCCGGCGCCCGCAACGCGCAGACAGAGGACTACAGGGAAGGGCCGCTGGCTTTCGTGGAGAAGCGGGCGCCGCGCTGGAAGGGGCGCTGACCGTGCGCGCGGGAGCCTACCGTTTTCCCGTCGCCGACGGCATTGTCTTCGGCGTTCCATGGCGGGAAGCGCTTGCCGCCGAAGTGCGGCGCGGCGGGTTCTCGCGTGTTTTCGCCCTGGCCAGCGGCAGCCTGGCCCGGGCGCAGGATCTGGAGGCGGGCCTGCGCGCGGCGCTGGGCGAATCCTTCGTCGCCCTCCATTCCGGCATTGGCGCCCATTCGCCGCGCGCCGATGTGGCCGAAGCCGCCCGCCGGGCGCATGAGACCGGGGCAGACGTCATCGTGGCGATCGGCGGCGGCTCGGTGATCGACGCGGCTAAGGTGATGCAGCTCTGTCTTGCCGCTGGCGTGTTCACGGCGGATGGCTTCGACGCCATCGTCGGCGGCGGCAAGCCGGTGCACGGACAGGCGCTGGCGACGCGGGTCATTGCCTTGCCGGCGACGCTGTCGGGAGCGGAGTTCACCGCCTTCGCCGGCGTCACCGACACGGCGCGGCGACGCAAGGAAATGTACCAGCACCGGCAGATGACGCCGTTGACGGTCATCCTCGACCCGGCCCTGACCCGGGACACACCCGCCGAACTGTGGCTCTCCACCGGGGTGCGCGCTGTCGATCACGCGGTGGAGGACCTGTGCTCCATCAATAGCCAGCCGCTGGCGGACGCCGCCTCGATGCGGGCGCTGGGGCTGCTGGGCCGCTCCCTGCCGGCGACGCGATGCGATCCCGATGATCTCGCCGCGCGCCTCGACGCCATGATGGGCGTCTGGCTGTCGATGGTGGGCAGCCAGGGCGGGGTGGAGAAGGGCGTCAGCCACGCCATTGGCCATGTGCTTGGCGGAACCTTCGGGGTTTCCCATGGGGTCACATCCTGCATCACGCTGCCGCACGCCATGCGCTGGAATGCGCCGGCCGTTGCCGGACGGTTGCCGGAGATCGCCACGGCGCTCGGGCGCCCGGGCGAAGACGCTGCAGATGTGGTGGCGGAGCTGATTCGTGGGCTCGGCCTGCCCCATACCCTGGGCGCTGTCGGCGTGACGCGCGACCAGGGGCCGTTGCTGGCGGAGCTGACCATGCACGATCGCTGGACCGGGACCAACCCGCGCAAGGTCAACGGCCCGGAGGATATTCTCGACATTCTGAAAGACGCCTGGTGAGAGCGTCACGCCCATAAGGACACAGGGAGAAACATCGTGAAGCGTTTTGAAGGCAAGGTCGCGGTCATCACGGGCGCGGCGTCGGGCATCGGCCGCGCCACGGCGCAACTGTTCGCCAGCGAGGGCGCCCAGGTGCTGGCGGTGGACCGGCCGGAATCGGAGATCGGTTCGGCCCACGCCGGCCACGCCAATATCGTGACGCTGGCCAAAAGCGTGACCGATGAGGATGCGCCGGAGGTGATGCTGAAAAAAGTCCAGGAGGCTTTCGGCGGCGTCGACATCCTGTTCAACAACGCCGGCGTCAGCGGTCGTTCGCTGGCGGAGGAGACCACCGACGACGAATGGCATCGCCAGATGAGCGTCAACGTCACGGCGCAGTTCCGGGCGTCGCGGGCGTTCATTCCGGCCCTGCGCGAGCGGGCGCAGCAGAAGGGGCGGGCGCGCATCATCAACACGGCGTCGGTGATGGCCTTTGACACGGACATTGGCCTGACCGCCTACACCGCCTCCAAGCACGCGGTGGCCGGCCTGACCAAAACCCTGGCGCTGGAACTGGGCAAGTTCCGCATCACCGCCAATTATCTGATGCCGGGCGCCATCCACACAGGCATGACCGGCGCCTCCTTCGCCAACCCGGAGATCGCCGCCATCTGGGCGAAAAAAGCGGCGCTGCGCCGTCTCGGCCAGCCGGAAGACATGGCGCGGGCCGTGTTCCTGCTGGCCTCCGACGAGGCTGACTTCATCACCGGCCACGGTCTGGTCGCTGACGGCGGCCTGACCCTGCGCACCTGAAGCCATCGCTCCGGCGGCTACGCTCCGCCGGAGTTTGCCCCATGCGACGGCGACGCCCGGAACTCACCGGGCGTTGCGGCAAACAGAAGCGGACGAGGATCGGCGCCATGGCGGAATTCAGGGTAGGCGACATATCGGTGACCCGGGTGGTGGAGCTTGCGGCCACCGGCGGCAGCAAGTTCATTCTTCCCCAGGCCACGCCGGAGGATGTCAGCAGGATCGGCTGGTTGCAGCCGCATTTTGCTGACGAACGCGGCCGGCTGAAAATTGCCGTGCAGACCTTTGTCATCCAGACGCCGGACGCGCGCATTCTCGTCGACACCGGACTCGGCGCCCACAAGCAGGGCCGGAAAGTTCCACACTGGAACAACCGCACCGATCCGTTCCTCGACATGCTGGCCGACGCCGGGGCCCCGGCCGATACGGTGGACCTGGTCATCAACACCCATCTGCATGTGGATCACGTCGGCTGGAACACGGTGCTGGACGGCGACCAGTGGGTCCCGGCGTTCCGCAAGGCGCGCTACGTCATGGGGCGCGACGACTTCAATTACTGGCGCGATCAGCAGGAAGACGCCGAGCACCGGGCGGTGTTCGATGATTCGGTGGCGCCCATCGCCGCCGCCGGCCTGGCCGACCTGGTGGGCGACGGCGACGAAATCGCGCCCGGCGTTTCGGTGGTGGCGACGCCCGGCCACAGCCTCGGCCACATGAGCATTTTGTTGCGCTCGAAGGGCGACGAACTGTTGCTGGGCGGCGACGTGATGCACCACCCGTGCCAGATCGCCCGGCCGGAATGGTCGTCCACGGCGGACTATGACCAGAGCCAGTCGGCGCAAACGCGCAGGGCGCTGTTTGACCGGTTGGCCGATGCCGGCACGCCGCTGCTCGGCGGCCATTTTACCGGCGCCGGCCGGGGCCGGGTTCGTCGTGACGGCGACAGCTTCCGCCTGGATATCGTTTGACGCGGGCACGTCCCGCCGTTCGGGGGCGTCGTGCGCAAACTTCCGGCGTTGTCCGGTTCAGATATGCGTTGGGGGATTGCAGGTTCACGGGGCATTTGCTCATATCCGGCGCGCTGCAGGTCTTGCCGGACGTGGGCGGCAACCGTTTTTAACCAGACCTCCATGCCGGATGTCTTTTGCAGGAACCTGGCGGATGGCGGGTTCAGGGAGCGGATCATGAACCGGGCGTCACACGTTGCCGTTGGTCAATCTGGCGCGTCCCGCTCCCGCGGCGTCGGGCTCGGGCGGGTGGTTTTTGCCATCGCGATGGTCACGGGCGGCGCGGCAAACGCGGCCGAGGCATGCGTTGACCTGCCGGATCTGGCGACCGCCGGCCCGCTGACGACGGCGGTGGTGCGCCAGGGCGTGGCCAAAACCCATTTCTACAAGGGAGCGCCCACGGACAGGGCGTCGGCGTGCCCCGGGTTCTCGGACAAATGCTGGGAGAAGGCGTATGTGGTCGCCGGGGACCGCGTGATCGTCTCGGGTACTGTCGGGGATTTCGTCTGCGCCCATTTCGTCGCGCCGCGCAAACGCGGCAAGGAAACCTTTGACGAAATCGTGCGCGCGGGCTGGCTGACCAGCGCGGACCTGGCGCCGGAGCCCGCGGCGAAACCGCCAGTCTGGACCGGCGACTGGGCGCGCGTGGAAGCCGCCATCGTCATCCAGGCCGGCCGCCAGCCCGGCATGCTCGCGATCAAAGGCGACGCGACCTTTGGCTCCATGGATCCGGACCGGGTCAGGCGAGGGGCTGTCAATATGGGGGAGATCGCCGCCGATGTGAGGCCCGTTGACGGTGGGCTGTCTTTCGCCATGGGGGACAAGGGCGCCATTCCGGTCACGAAGGCAGCTGAAACGGATTGCAAGGTGTGGATGCGCCGGGTCGGCCCGTGGCTGCTCGTGGAGGACAATCGCCAGTGCGGCGGGGCCAATGTCTCTTTCAGCGGCCTTTATGCGCGGAAGGTAAAGTAACTCACGCCCACAACCGGAGCGCCGCCAGCGGTTACTGTTGGCTGCGGCGCAGCCACGCGCTGTCGCCGGAGCCTGTCCCCCGGCGATGGCTGCGCGACCTTGCCCCCCTCGTGGCCCCGTCCCTGTCGTATCATCGACCTCCTGCCGGAGGGATGTGAAAAGCGCCCGTTGGGCCCGCCCGAAGCCACTGGCCCTTTCAGGTGGCTGCTTCGGGACATGAAACGGCGGCTTTGGCGACGCCAACGGGCGCGGGCGATCCCCCATCTCCCAAACAGGCCGGTTACTCAACCCGTTCCACAGCCGGGGCCCTGGGGCGCCCTGCGAAGCACGAAGGGGCGCAAGGCTTCCGCAGGCGTTGGCCTGTTATAATTTGCCAGCCGTTTTGGGGTCGCTTTCCATTTGGCTGGCGCGATAACGGTTGGCCATGTCGACCATATAGGCGTCGACCATGCGGCAGGCTTCAGGGGAGGGGTTGCGGGTCAGCAACCACGCCTCGTCCCAGCATTTGCCGCGATCGTCCGGACTGACGGCGATTTCCGCGTCATGCACCTGCCGCCGCGCTTCCAGCCGCGCGCCTGGATTGCGCAAAAATGCGGTGCATTCATCGTTCAGGTGCCAGTATGTATAAAGTTGAAGCAGTCTGGCGTGGTGCAGTTCAATAGCCTGGCGGCGGCTTTGAATACCGCCGTCTCTCAGACTTTGCAGGATTTGTTCAGCGGTTATTTGGGAGCCAGTTTCTGCAGCGGCCGCGCCAGATATGGCAATGGCGCTGGCGAGCGCGATCAGCGTGTTCCTCATGGAATATTGATCCCCCAGCGAAATACACCGGCAGTTCCCTATGAAATCATCCGGCCGCGCGGCCCGCTGCGCTCCAGAATGAAGAGCAGAAAGCCGGCTTGAGCCGGTGGAAAAGCCGTATTGAAAAGCTGACTGGAACGGGATGTTTTTGCAAGCGTATGGGATCGACCATACCGTCAATGCATACCAAAGGCTTAAAGATGGACCGCGCCCGCAGCGAACCTGTCCTTGCCCCAACCGGCGGGCCCATGGCCCGCAATATGGTTGGTGCGGTCGAGAGGACTCGAACCTCCACCCCGTTTCCAGGACTAGCACCTCAAGCTAGCGCGTCTACCATTCCGCCACGACCGCTCGTGATCAACGCTCCGGGCTGTTTCTGGGCCATCCTGAGGGGGGATTGCCGTCTGCGAAAGCAGCCGTCCGCTGTCGATGAAGGGGCGTGTAACAGATGGTTCAGGCGTCGACAAGGGGCGGTTGTGAACAAGTCAGACATAGCTGTGAGTTGCGCTCTGTCAGCCATGGCGGCCGCCGGTCTGGCGGCTCCGTGCTTGCATTCGGGGGCCTCGAGGCAGACATCAGGATCTGGCGCGCCGGGGCCATGGTTGGCGGCGCCAGGCACAGGAGATGCGCCGATGGGCGAGGCGAAGAACAGCTTTTCGGAAGCAGGTGCTGGACAGGCGCGGGGCGCCGCTGAAGCTGGCGGCCCCGCTGCCCGTGGTTTTCAGGCGGCGGCAGGCGCTTCGCCGGTGGAATGGTTGGTGAGCGACGGTCCCGTCGCTTACGAAGACGCGGTCAGGTTCATGGAGGACCGGGTGGCGCGCATCGCGGCCGGCGAGGCGCGCGAGCTGGCCTGGCTGGTGGAGCACCCGCCGCTCTATACGGCCGGAACCTCCGCGAAGGCGGAGGATCTGGTGGCGCCGGGGCGTTTTCCGGTGTTCGAAACCGGGCGGGGCGGGCAGTTCACCTACCATGGCCCTGGTCAGCGGGTCGTCTATGTGATGCTGGATCTGAAACGGCGGCGGCCGGACGTGCGGGCGTTCGTCTGCGCCCTGGAGGATTGGCTGATCGGAACGCTGGCCAGCTTCAACATCACTGGCGAGCGGCGGCAGGGGCGGGTCGGCGTCTGGGTGCGGCGGCCGGAAAAGGCGCCGCTGCCCGATGGGACGATGCGCGAAGACAAGGTGGCGGCCATTGGCATCCGCTTGCGCCGCTGGGTGTCGTTTCATGGCGTGAGCCTGAACGTTGAGCCCGAACTGGAGCACTTCTCCGGCATTGTGCCGTGCGGCGTGCAGGGGCACGGCGTCGCCAGCCTGGTGGAGCTGGGCATTCCCGTGACCATGCCGGAGGTGGACCACGTGCTGCGCCAGCAGTTCGAAAGCGTTTTCGGGCCGACAATGCGCGCCTGAACCGGCTGGCGTCGCGCCCATGGGCGTCCTCCAACCAAAATCGTACTTGAATTCTGCGCGATACGCGTCAGTACTGGCCCGGGTGAGACGGGAGGATGCGCGTGCCGATTTTAGAAACAGCGATCAGCCGCGAAAGCGAGGATTTTCGCGCCAACGCCGCGGCATGGGAGGTTCTGCGCGCCGAATTGCAGGCCAAACGCGACGCGGTGTTCGCTGGCGGGCCGCCGAAGGCGCGGGCGCGGCATGTGGGGCGCGGCAAGCTGCTGCCGCGCGAGCGGGTTGCGGGACTTCTGGATTCGGGCGCGCCGTTTCTGGAAATCGGGGCGCTGGCGGCGGACGGGATGTATGGCGAGGCCATTCATGGCGCCGGGCTGATCGCTGGCGTCGGCCGGGTCAGCGGCCGCGACGTGATGATCGTCTGTAACGATTCCACCATCAAGGGCGGCACCTACTACCCGATGACGGTGAAGAAGCACCTGCGCGCCCAGGAAATCGCCGCCGAAAACCGGCTGCCGTGCATCTATCTGGTGGATTCCGGCGGCGCCAACCTGCCGCACCAGACCGAAGTGTTTCCGGATCGTGAGCACTTCGGCCGCATCTTCTTCAACCAGGCCAACATGTCGGCCCAGGGCATCCCGCAGATCGCCGTGGTGATGGGCTCGTGCACCGCGGGCGGCGCCTATGTGCCGGCCATGTCTGACGAAACCATCATCGTGCGCCGCCAGGGCACGATCTTCCTCGGTGGCCCGCCGCTGGTGAAGGCGGCGACGGGCGAGGTGGTGTCGGCCGAGGATCTGGGCGGCGCCGACGTGCACGCGCGGCTCTCAGGCGTCGCTGACCATTATGCGGTGGACGACAATCACGCGCTGGAAATCGCCCGCCGCATCGTCGGCGCGCTGAACAGCGTCAAGCGGCCGGACATCGATCTCATCGAGCCGGTCGCGCCGCTGTATGACGCCGCCGATCTGGAGGGCCTCGTTCCGACCGACCTGAAAAAGCAATATGACGTGCGTGAGGTCATCGCCCGCCTGGTCGACGGCTCGGAGTTCGACGAGTTCAAGAAGCTGTACGGAACCACGCTGGTCACCGGCTTCGCCCGCATCCACGGCATGCCCGTGGGCATCATCGGCAACAACGGCATCCTGTTCTCGGAGAGCGCGCTGAAGGGGGCGCATTTCATCGAGCTGTGCTGCCAGAGGCGGATCCCGTTGCTGTTCCTGCAGAACATCTCCGGCTTCATGGTGGGCCGCCAGTATGAAGCCGGCGGCATCGCCCGGGACGGCGCCAAGCTGGTCACGGCCGTGGCGTCGGCGCGCGTTCCCAAGATCACCCTGGTGATCGGCGGTTCGTTTGGCGCCGGCAATTACGGCATGTGCGGCCGGGCCTATTCGCCGCGCTTCATGTTCACCTGGCCGTCCAGCCGTATCTCGGTGATGGGCGGCGAGCAGGCGGCCAGCGTGCTCGCCACGGTCAAGCGCGACAATTTCGACGCCGAAGGCAAGGTCTGGTCGCCGGAAGAGGAAGAGGCGTTCCGCGCGCCAATCCGCGCCCAGTATGAGGTGGAGGGCAACCCCTATTACGCCACCGCCCGCCTGTGGGACGACGGGGTGATCCTGCCGTCCGAAACCCGCGATGTGCTTGGCCTGGCGTTCTCCGCCTGCCTGAACGCGCCGGTCCCAGAGACGAAGTTCGGCGTCTTCCGCATGTGAACGATGTCGGGCGTGGACGCGGTTTCCTCCGCCCGTCCTGCCCGCATTTGTGGCGGACGCCTGCGAGCAGTCGCGCTCCTGGCGCCGGTGGGGCGTTTCGAGGATGGCCGGGACAGCCCGGCCATGACGCGATTGTCGGGCAGGGCGCCGCGCGCGCCGGCCGCCTTGACGCCGGGTGAGCGCGCCGCTGGCGGCGGCGTCAGCGTCGTTTTCTGAAAAGCCGGAGGAGGCTCAGTCCGCGTCGCGCTCGAACACGAAATTCAGCCGGGTGCGCAGGGCCTGGCGATAGCCGCGCTGCTTCACCAGGGCCGGCAGGTCGATCTGCCAGCGACCCGAGCCGTCCTCCATGATCAGCAGGCGCGGCAGCAAACTGTCGGGGGCCGCGCGCAGGAATGGCTCCAGAATGATGTCCTCGGCTCCCTCCACGTCGAGCTTCATGGCGTCCACATGGTCAAAACCTTCGTCAGCCAGCAATTGCAGCAGCGGCACGGCGGAGACGCGGATGTTTTTCGCGGCGCTGGAAGCCAGCACCTTCAGGCTCGATTCGCCGCTGTTGTCGGGGTCGAGAAACAGGGTCAGTTCACCGGTCTTGTCGGCGACCGCGCAGGCGATGGCCTTCACCGTCGGCCACGGGCACTGGCGGATATTGAAGGCGAGACGTCCGAAAATATCCGGTTGCGGCTCCACGGCGAGAATACGGGCGTCGGGACCGGCGAGCGCCGCGACGTGAACCGAATAGGCGCCGATGTTGGCGCCGATGTCGATGAAGCGGAAGCCACGGCCGGCGTCCCGCGCTTCGCTCACGTGTCGATCGAGAATCGTCAGTTCCTGCGGATCAAAGAACTGCGGCGTGAACAGCACCTTCTTCTCGCAGACATTGCGATAGGGGTAGAGCCGCATGCGGGCGCCGAGGGCCTCGACGTCCACCGGCGCGCCTTTCAGCGAACGGATGGCGAGCTTGCGCAGGGCCAGGGCGACGCGGCGCCCGGCCCAGGTTTCCGGCATCTTGCGGGTAACGCCGAGCACCGCGCGGGTCAGGGGGCCAGGCGCGAAGGCGCCAAAGCTGTCGGGCTGGCTGTCAGCGCCGGTTTGCCGGGAGGCTGTTGGCCGGGGGGTCTCGGTCATATGGTCACAACCGCTTCAATTATGGCTCGCGGCCGGGGCTGGCCCGCGCGAAGCGTCTGGGGGCTGGGCGGCTTCGGGCGACGCCAGGCGGCGCGCTCGTGGACATGCCTCTCATAAAAAGTTGGAGCCTTTTCCGGCGCCGCCGCCGGAAAAGGCTCCAACATGCATCCGGAAGACGCGAAAGCGCCGCCGGACGGGACGAGCCATGGTGCATACACTGCTCCGCCATGGCGTGCAAAATATGGTCAGCGGCCCGGCCGGCAAAACACTGGCCCTGTCTGTGGCTTGACGCGCCGCGCGGGGGGGTGCATCCGGGACGTGTCGGGAATGAAAACAGAGAGGGCGCGCTGGTGGCCAGGCGGCGTACGGAACAGATCAGACTGCACGAACCCGCTGACTTCGAGGGCATGCGCAAGGCTGGCCAGCTCGCGGCGGAAATTCTCGACATGCTGGTGGGGCGGGTCAATCCCGGCGTCACCACGCTGCAGATCGACGACTGGGTGCGCACCTTCGGCCTGGAGCGCGGCGGCTATCCGGCGCAGCTCAACTACCGGGGCTTTGGCTTTTCCTGCTGCACGTCGATCAATCACGTGGTCTGTCACGGCATGCCCAGCGACAAGCCGCTGCGCGAGGGCGATATCATCAACATCGACGTGACGGTGATCGTTGACGGCTGGCACGGCGACAGCAGCCGCATGTATGCGGTGGGCGCCATTCCGCGCAAGGCGGCGCGGCTGATCGACGTGACCTATGAGTGCCTGCAGCGCGGCCTGGCGGCGGTAAAGCCCGGCGCGACGACCGGTGACATCGGCGCGGCCATCCAGGAATACGCGGAAAGCGAGCGCTGCTCCGTGGTGACGGATTTTTGCGGTCACGGCCTGGGCCAGGTGTTCCACGACAATCCGTCGATCCTCCACTTCGGCCGGCGCGGCGAAGGCCCCGAGCTGAAGCCGGGGATGTTTTTCACCATCGAGCCGATGATCAATCTGGGCAAGCCGGCGGTGAAAGTGCTTTCGGACGGGTGGACGGCGGTGACGCGCGACCGGTCCCTGTCGGCGCAGTTCGAGCACTCGGTCGGCGTGACCGAAAATGGCGTGGAAATTTTTACCAAATCTCCGGCAGGACTGGACAAGCCGCCGGTCGTATTGGGAAAGTAAACACAGGGCGTCAAGCTGACAGTCAGGCTTGATTCACCGGCGTGCATCTGGCGCGCCGGCGCCTTTTCCTGCGAAGGTTACGCTGGCGAAGGTTACGCTGGTTTGGGCGCATGCTGGCCCCGAGGACTGGCGCTGGTCGGCAGGGGGCGGGAGGGAGCGTCGCCAGGGCGTCGCCCTTCACGGGCTGTCTGGCGAGATACCCGAACTGCGTGGCAGTCCCTGACGCGGCGGCGGCATGCCGGCGCCGTCCAGGTTGCGGCGTCAGCCCGCATGAGGCGGGCGGGGCGCAACCCTCAGGCCAGGGCGTCCGGAGCGCATTGTGTGGGGGGCCGGGATGTCCGCGAAGCACGCCGGTGTCGATCCGCCGCATCATTACGGTCATCGCGACCGGCTGCGCGCCCGCTTTCGCGATGGCGGCGCCGACGCCCTGCCGGACTATGAACTGCTGGAGCTGCTGCTGTTCCGCTCCATTCCCCGGCGGGACGTAAAACCGCTGGCCAAGGCGCTGGTGGCGCGTTTCGGTTCGTTCGCCGAGGTGATCGCCGCGCCGCCGCGGTTGCTGACAGAGGTGGAGGGCGTCTCCGAAGCGGTGGCGCTCGATCTGAAGATCGTCGCGGCGGCGGGCGGCCGCCTGGCGCGCGGCGCGGTGGCGAAGCGGCCGGTGCTGGCCTCCTGGTCCCAGGTGCTGGAGTATTGCCGGACGGTGATGGCTTTCGCCGAGCGCGAGCATTTCCGCGTGCTGTTTCTTGACAAGCGCAACGCGGTGATCGCCGATGAGGAGCAGCAACGCGGCACTGTCGACCATACCCCGGTGTACCCGCGGGAGGTGGTGCGCCGGGCGCTGGAGCTGTCAGCCTCCGCCATCATTCTGGTGCACAATCACCCCTCAGGCGATCCTTCGCCCTCGTCCGCCGATATCCGCATGACGCGGGAGATCATGCGCGTCGCCACGCCGCTGGGCGTCACCGTGCATGACCACATCATCGTGGGACGTAATGGCCACGCCAGCATGCGCGGCCTGCGCCTGCTGGAGCCGGACGCGGCCTGACGTCCATGGGGTATGGGGCGCGGTCCGCCCCGCGCCAGGCCTCAGAAGCCGAACAGCGACGCCAGGCCGCCAACAATCGCCACAACGAAACTGAGGCTGAGGGCGATGCCAATGGCGCCAAAGGTGATGCCGCTGACCGCCATCACGCCGTCGCGCTCCACCAGGCCAAGGCCGACGAGGCAGGCGGCGAAGCCGAGTGGAATCTGGCCGATGAACGGCGGCGCCACCAGCAGGCCGGCGGCGATCAGGAACAGCAGCACGCCGGTGATGCGCATGCCCCATGGCTTGTTGAAGAAGGCCAGCCGCATGCGCGAGATACGTTCGAGCCGGTAGACCGCCGGCAGGGCGCGGGCGATGGCGCGGGCCACGTCGGCGCGGGCCACGGTCTTGCGCAGCAGCGCCGGGGGAAGCCAGGGCGTGTTCATGCCGATGGCGATCTGCACGGCGACGAAGCCGAGCAACAGGCCGGAAATCAGCGGGATCGGCGGCGGCATGGGCAGGCAATTGGGCAGCCCCAGAACGACCACGAGCAGGGCGAACGCCTGCTGGCGGAGCGAATCGACAATCTCGCCAACAGACACACGCTCGCTGGAGCCTCCGGCGAGCGCGATCAGGACGTCGGAGGTGCGTTGCCTGGTGTCCAAGGATTCTGCCGAAAGGTTGTCGATCTGAAGCAGCTGTTTAGCCTACATAAGGACTCTGGCCAACGGGGGCGACGCTGGCTGGTCGTTATTGCCCCATGAGCCATGTCGCCCGATGGGGCCATATCGCCTGCGGGACCCACGACTCCTGACCATGTCCCCCGGGAATCCGGCGCAATCATGTCGGATGGGCGCGGGCGACAGGCGTATTTTCCCCTGTCCGGCTGGCTTGCTCCAGACGGCAGGTTGCTGGCGGACATGTGCGCGCTTTCTCACACGCCAGGCGCTATACATCCCCAGGGCTGGCGGGCGAGTCGCCGGCCCTCTGACGGATCGGCGCCGGCGGCGCGGTCTGTCGGGACGCGCGCCGGGGTTGTCATCTGGGCATGCTCCGTCGCGATAATCCTCCAGCCTCGCCGGATACGCCGTGGTGACGCGATGACAGGTTATCTGCCCGGATTGCTGGCGCTGTTGCTCTGCCAACTGGCGGGCGAAGCATTGTCGCGCCTGTTTCAGGCGCCGCTTCCGGGCGCCGTGCTGGGCCTGCTGCTGATGACCACGATCCTTCTCGCCCTGCGTGGCCGCACGCCCAAAAGCCTCATCCACGCCAGCCGTTCGCTGATTGGCGTGCTGTCGCTACTGTTCGTGCCCGCGGGCGTCGGCGTGATCAGTCTTGGCAAGGTGGTGGCGGGCCAGACCACGGCGATGGTGGTGGCCCTCCTTGTTTCGGTGGTGATCACCCTCGCGGCGACAGCAGGCGCGTTCGTGGCGACCAGTCGCTGGCAGGAGCGGCGGCGCGTAGCAACGGGGCAGCCGGCGGCCGGGCGCGGCGGCGAGGACGCGCCATGACCGGACCGGACCTCCACCAGAATCTGCAACAAAATCTGGCCGCTTTGCTGGCCTGGGCGGCGCAGGCGCCGCTGGCGTGGATCGCCCTGACGCTTGGCGCCTTCGTCGTCGCCACCTGGATCGCGCGCAAGAGCGGCAATCATCCGCTCGCCAATACGGTGATGATCTCGGTGGCGCTGGTCAGCGCCGCGCTCTGGCTGACGGGCGCGCGCTACGAGGATTATTTTCGCGGGGCGCAATTCATCCATTTCCTGCTCGGACCGGCGACGGTGGCCCTGGCGATTCCGCTGGTTGAGAACATTGCGCTGGTGAAGCGGGCGCTGCTGCCGATCGTCGTCGCGCTCATCGTCGGGGCCCTGACGGCGATCGCGACGGCCGTTGGTTTCGCATGGGCGCTGGGCGGCTCCCCACTGCTGCTGGCGTCGCTGGCGCCAAAATCGGTGACGGCGCCAATCGCCATGAGCGTGGGCGAAATCATCGGCGGCCTGCCGGCGCTGGCGATGGTGGCGACGATCTTCACGGGGATTCTTGGCGCGATGATCGGCAGGCCGTTGTTCGACGCCATGAAAATTCGCGATCCGGCGGCGCGTGGGTTCGCCATGGGGCTCGCGGCGCATGGCATTGGCACGGCGCGGGCTTTCCAGGCCAGTGAGGTGGCCGGCGCCTTCGCCAGCGTCGGCATGGCGCTGAACGGCATGCTGACGGCGCTGTTGCTGCCGGCCCTGGCGGCGTTGCTGCGCTGAACTGACCCGACGAAAGCCAGGCTTGCCCTGCTCTGGTACGCTGGCGTACTGTTCGCCGGCTTCGGGGAGGAAGCGGCAGGAGGCAGCAGCGTGTTCGACAGCGTATTGATCGCCAACCGGGGTGAAATCGCCTGCCGCGTGGCCCGCAGCGCCCGGGTGCTGGGCATGCGGGTGATCGCCGTGCACTCGGAGGCGGATCGCGACGCGCCGTTCGTTCGCCAGGCGGATGAGGCGATCTGCATCGGTCCCGCCGCCGCCGCCGAAAGTTATTTGCGCATTGACCGGATTATCGCGGCGGCGCAACGCAGCGGCGCCCGGTGCATCCATCCCGGTTACGGCTTTCTCTCCGAACGGCCGGACTTCGCCGACGCCTGCGCCGCCGCTGGCATTGTCCTGGTGGGGCCGCCGGCCGCCGCCATGCGGGCCATGGGCCTGAAGGACGCCGCCAAGGCGCTGGCGCAGAAGGCCGGCGTGCCGGTGGTTCCCGGCTATCATGGCGACAACCAGGATCCCGCCTTTCTGAAACAGCAGGCCGACGCCATCGGCTATCCGGTGCTGATCAAGGCGGTGTCCGGCGGCGGCGGCAAGGGCATGCGCCGGGTCGACGCGGCGGAGGATTTTCTCGCGGCGCTTGAGAGCGCCCAGCGCGAGGGCGCCAGTTCGTTCGGCGATCCACGGGTGCTGGTCGAGAAATACGTGCTGTCGCCGCGCCATATCGAAATCCAGATATTCGCCGACAGTCATGGTAATGTCGTCCACCTGTTCGAGCGCGACTGCTCGCTGCAGCGCCGCCACCAGAAGGTGATCGAGGAGGCGCCGGCGCCGGGCATGACCGACGCCATGCGCGCCGCCATGGGCAAGGCGGCGGTCGACGCCGCCCGGGCCGTTGGTTACGTCGGCGCCGGCACCGTGGAATTCATCGCCGACGGACGCGACGGCCTGCGGCCAGACCGCTTCTGGTTCATGGAAATGAACACCCGCTTGCAGGTGGAGCACCCGGTCACCGAGGCGATCACCGGGCTCGATCTGGTGCGGTTGCAGTTCGAGGTGGCGGCGGGCGGACGGCTGCCGTTCGCCCAGGAGGACCTCAGGATCGACGGTCACGCGGTGGAGGCGCGCCTTTATGCGGAGGACCCGGAGCGCGGCTTCCTGCCGTCCACTGGCCACATCTGGCTGCTCGACCTGCCGCAGGGCGAGGGCGTGCGCGTCGATTCCGGCGTCGCGGCCGGCGGCGAGGTGTCGTCCTGGTACGATCCGATGATCGCCAAGATCATCGCCCATGGCCCGACCCGCGCGGCGGCGCTGGACCGGCTGGCCCGGGCGCTGGGCGAAACCCGCGTCGCCGGGCCGCGCGCCAACGCCGCTTTCCTCAAGCGGCTGGTCGAGGCGGCGGATTTTCGCGCCGGAACTTTCGACACCGGCTTCATCGACGCCCATATGGAAGAGCTTGGCGTGCTGCCGGCCGGCTCGCCGCCGCCGGCGCCGGACGCCGCCGCCGTGGCCGCCGGCGTGCTGGCGCTGCAATTGCAGGCCGGGGCCGCGTCGGCCGGCTCGGCAGGCTGGCCCGATCCCTGGTCGTCGCTGCGAAAGGATCGCCCTGCCTTCCAGCTGCTTGGCGCGCGCACGGTGCGGCGACAGATCACCGCTGATGGCGAGAAGCTGGTGGCGGACGTGAGCTGGGACGGGACGGAGCTCGCCGTGACGGTGGATGGAGCCGGGGCCCGGGCTGCGGACGCGAAGGTCGCTGACGGGATGGTGAGTTTCGCCAACGGCGCCGTCGCCGTGCGCGCGGGGGGCAGCCAGCTGGTGGTGAGCCAGGGGCGCCAGGTGACGGTTGCGCCGTTCGATCCGTTCACCGTCGATCTCGATCATGTGGGCGATGCGGGCGGCGTGGTGAAATCGCCGATGCACGGCAAGATCATCGCGGTGCTGGTGGAGCCCGGCGCGGAGGTGACCAAAGGGCAACGTCTCGCCGTGGTTGAGGCGATGAAGATGGAGCACCCTTTGACAGCGCCGAAGGCCGGCGTCATAGCGGAGGTGCGCGCCAGCGTCGGTCAGCAGGTGGCGGAAGGCGCGACGGTTATCATGCTGGCGGAGTGAGCCCGGCGCCGGCCTCCCGACGCCGGCCCCGGAACCGGAGCCCTCGCAACGCGGCTCCGGCATGGCGGAACGGATGTCTCTCAATCTGATCAAACTGTGCGTCGGCTGCGATTCGATCCAGGACCTGGAAAGCTGGATCGCCGCCAACGCCGACGCCGCCCGCAGCGGCGGCTTCGCCTATGAGCAGGTCGCCACCACGCGGATGATGCCGAAGCGGCGCGCCGAGATGGACGGCGGATCGCTCTACTGGGTCATCAAGGGGCAGATCGCCTGCCGCCAGCGTATTCTCGACCTGCGCCCGTTCACCGATGGCGACGGCGTCGGCCGCGTCCACATTGTGCTCGACCAGACGGTGGTGGCCGTGAAGCCGCGCCGGCGCGGGGCCTTCCAGGGCTGGCGCTATCTGGAGGCGAAGGACGCGCCGGAGGACCTGGCGGGCAGCGCCGACACGGGCGACATGCCCGAGGCGATGAAGCGCGAACTGGCGGACCTGGGGCTGTTGTGAGGCAGCCCCTGCAACCTTGCGCCGGGGACTGGAGGGTTCAGGCCGCGCCCGATGAAGACTGCCACCGGGCGTCGGCGGTTCAATTCATCCGCGTGGCGGATCAGGGAATAACGCGCACGGGGAGTTCGGTGTAGCCGCGGATAAAGGCGGAGAAGACCCGCTTTGGCGGCCCGACCACCTCAACCTTGCTGAAGCGTTGCAGGATTTCCTCCCACAGGATGCGCAATTGCAGTTCGGCCAGGCGGTTGCCGACGCAGCGGTGGATGCCGAAGCCGAATGACAGGTGCTGGCGCGGCCGGGCCCGGTCGATGATGAACTGGTCCGGGTTGTCGATGGCCTCGCTGTCGCGATTGCCGGACACATACCACATGGCGAGTTTGTCGCCCTTGCGGATCGTCTGGCCGTGCATCTCGAAGTCTTCCAGCGCCGTGCGCCGCATGTAGGCCAGCGGCGTCTGGTAGCGGATGATCTCCGACACCATGGACTCAACCAGCGCCGGATTGGCGCGCAGCCTGGCGTATTCGTCCGGGTTCTGGTTGAGGAAGCAGACGCCGCCGGTCATGGAATTGCGCGTGGTGTCGTTGCCGCCGACGATCAGCAGCACCAGGTTGCCGAGGTATTCACGCGGGCTCATGTTGCGGGTCGCCGGCCCGTGCGCCAGCATGGAAACCAGATCGGACGCCGGCTCGGCGTTGACCCGCTCATTCCAGAGCCGGGTGAAATAGGCCAGGCATTCCGCCAGGATGCGCTCACGGGTCGCCTCGGAGTCCACATGGCCGCCCCCCAGGGTGTTGGCGGTGGCGCTGTCCGACCAGTAGGTGAGCAACGCCCGGTCCTCGAAGGGGAAGTCGAACAGGGTCGCCAGCATCATGTTGGTGAGATCAATGGAAACCTTCTCGACCCAGTTGAAGGTTTCGTTGCGCGGCAGGGCGTCCAGCACCTTCTGCGTCCGCTGGCGAATCAGCTTCTCCATGCTTTCAAGGTTTTGCGGCGATACAATCGGCTGGACCACCTTGCGCTGTTCGTCATGCTTCGGCTGGTCCATGGCGATGAACATGGGCAGTTCTTCGCGCTGGTCCATCAGCGTGATGCCGCCAAAGGTGGAGGAGGAGGAAAACACTTTGGTGTTCACCTCCGTCGCCATGATGTCCTTGTAACGGGTCAGGGACCAGTACGGCCCGATGATCTTGTCCTCGCAGTAATGAAGCGGCGCTTCCTCGCGCAGCCGGCTGAAATAGGGCCGCCAGACGTCCATCTCCATGTATTTGGGATTGGCGGGGCTGAACTCCGTCAGCGGCATGGTCCGGGCCCGTTCGGCGTGCTCGGCGATGAAAGGGTTGTGGAAGGGGTCCATGGTGTTCCTCCAGCCTTGAGCTTTCCCGCTCCGGTAGCCGGACCCGCGCCCGGCGTTGTCTGTCGCTACATGCTGTTTCCGGGTCTCTTCTGTCTGGCGCGCCGGCGTCGTCCGCCGTTTCCGGCCAATCTGATCGCGGCGCGCGGCAGGGTCAGTGCTGGGCGACGGGCGTTTGCACGACGACGCCGTCAAGCGCGCTGGTCAGGATGATCTGGCAGGCCAGGCGCGAATTGGGCTGCGCCGTGGCGGCGAACGACAGCATGCTGGTTTCCAGTTCCGAGGGCTCGCCGCATTTGTCGAGCCAGGCGTCATCCACGAAAACATGGCAGGTGGCGCAGGCGCACTCGCCGCCACAATCGGCGTCGATGCCGGGCACGTCGTTGAGAACGGCCACCCGCATCAGGTTTTCGCCCTCAGCGCCTTCAACGGTGCGGCTCTCGCCGGCGTGGTCAATAAATGTGGCGCGCGGCATTGCTTTCTCCTGGCATTGTTTCCTCCGTTGATGGAGCGGAACGCCGGCCGGCAGGCTGGCGTTTCGCTCCGGTGCTCATGATGCGGCGCGGCGCGCGTCGTCCGGCCCGCCGGCGGCGACCCCGCTGGCCGCGCCGGTTTCCGCCGGCGCTGGCGCGGCGGCGCGCTCCGCGGCCGGGTCGATGACCAGGCGCATGACGCCCTCGATGAGCGCGCCGGGGTCCACGTCGCCGATCTGGCTGCAAAACAGGGGGTCATGGAGCAGGGCGGCGAGGCCGCGCACGGCCGCCAGGCCGAAGATCATGGCGTGCAGCGCTGGAGCGTCCCGCCGCCATCCGGCCGCCTGGGCGGCGTGGGTGGCGCGCAGCAGCGCCTCCATGCGCTTGCCGTAGGCTTCTTTCAGGGCGTCATCGGCTTGCGCCGCGACTTCCGGGTGCCGTCCGGTCCGGTAATAGGCGGGGTGTTCAAGGCTGAAGCGCACATAGGCGCGGCCGAGCGCGGCAAGATGTTCCAGCGGGTCGGCGTCCGGCTGGCTGCTGGCGGCGAAGGTATAGCGCCCGAGCGTCTCGTGGCCTTCCGTCGCGAGGGTGCGCAGCAGATCGACCCTGTCGCGAAAATGGCGGGACGGCGCAGCGTGCGACACGCCAAGGTCCTGGGCCAGACCGCGCAGGCTGAGGCCCTCGACGCCCTGCTCCGCGATAACCGCGGCGGCGCGCTCAAGCAACGCCTTGCGAAGGTTGCCATGATGATAGGTCATGGTCGCGCCCGATGTAGTCAATGACTACATTGAGAATGACGCAACTTCCCGGCCGGTCAACCGCTACCTTGGAATGATATCAAAAATCACATCCGGTTCGCCGGCGCGCTATTCCGGAAAATCCTGATGTTTTGGCGCCGGGTGACGTCCGTTGTTCTGAACCGCGCCTGGTCCGCTGCATTGACGCGCGCCCCGCGTGGCTGGAAAACGTTATGGCGGGCAGCGGTTCTGGCTGGAGGCCGGCGGGCGAGGGAGAGCGGCATGGGCAAGCAGGAGGCGGCGCTGTTTTCGTGCGCGATTGCGACTGAAGCCATGCCGGCCCCGGTCGTCCGCCAGAAAACGTGGCGTACGGGCGTGACGGCGCTTGCGCTGGGGGCGGTCTTTGGCGTCGGGCTGGCGGGGCCGCTGGTCGCCGGCGAGCGGCCGCCAATGAAAAAGCGCAATCCGGCCCAGCTCCGGCAGGAGCTCCGCGAGCCCCGGCTGGACGCCAAAGCGCTTGCTGACCGCATTGACCGGCGTGAGCCCGCCCAAAGCGGCAAGGGCGTCATGCGCTTTGGCGACACGGAGATTCGCGTCGGCGGCCGCGCCAGTTTTGGCTACGGCTATTCGGGGCGCTGACAGGCTCTGGCGTCGCGAGCGCCCCGGGAGCCGGAGCGTTCCGCCCTGCTGATCCGACCCGTCGCCTGGCGAAAGTCGGGCCCCACCTTCCGGGCAAAACGCTAGCGAACGCGCTGGAGATGGCAGACCCTGACCCGGCCGCCACGTCCATCAGCCTTCCAGACACAGCCTTCGCGGCGCGGTTTGCGCTCATACAGGTAGATGCGGCCGCGCCGTTTGGCGTTGAAGGTCTGGTTGGAAAAATCGTGACCGCCGACGCGGACGTTATTGCCAAAACGCACCTCGGCGACGGCGGGAGCCGCCAGGCTGCCGGACGCCGCCAGCGCCATCGCTGCGATCAGGCCCCAGGACCGGGCCCCGCGGCGCGGCCCCGCGCTCATACGCCGATATTGTCGATCAGACGGGTCGAGCCGAGCCGCGCCGCCACCAGCAGGCGCAGGGGGCCGTCGGCGATGCTGTTGACCTCCGCCAGCGTCACCGCGTGGCGGGCCACCAGATAATCGACCTTGAAGCCTTCCGACTCCAGCGTCTTCACGCCGTCCGCCATCACCGGGGCTGTGGCCGCGCCGGTGCGCAGCCGCTCGGCGCAGACAATGAGCACGCGGGCGATGGCCGGCGCCAGGGCGCGGTCTTCCGGCGACAGGTAGCGGTTTCGCGAGGAGAGGGCGAGGCCGTCGGCCTCGCGCCGGGTGGGCGCGCCGATGATCCCGACAGGAATGTTCAGGTCACGCACCAGCTGGTTGATGACCTGAAGCTGCTGGTAGTCCTTCTCGCCAAATACGGCCACGTCGGCGCCGGTTTGCAGCAGCAACTTGGCGACGACGGTGGCCACGCCGTCGAAATGGCCGGGGCGATGGGCGTCATCCAGCCCGGCCAGCGCCGGGCCGCCAATGCTGATGCTGGTGGCGAAGCCATCCGGATACATGGTCGCCACATCAGGGGTCCACGCCAGGTCCGCGCCCACGGTTTCCAGCAGGGCCAGGTCCTCGGGCAGGGTGCGGGGGTAACGGGAGAAATCCTCGTTGGGGCCGAACTGTTTCGGATTGACGAAAATCGAGACGATCACCTTGTCCGCATGCTGTTGCGCCAGCCGCACCAGCGACAGGTGGCCATCGTGCAGGGCGCCCATCGTTGGCGTCAGGGCGATGCGGGCGCCCTCACGGCGCCACTGCGCGACCTTCTCCCGCAGGTGCTCCACCGTGGTCGCCGTTTCAACGCTGCTCATGTGCTGGCTCCGTGTTCTGCGTCGTGGCCGACGGGGGACCTATCGCGCAAGCGCGCCGCTGGCAATGTCCGGACGCAATGATATGCCGGAATGTATGGCGGCGGCGCCGCGGATGCATGGCGCAAGAACTGGCGCAACCTCAGCCGGGATGCGCATCAGGCGCGAATGCGGTAGAGCAATTCCGGTAAGCGGCGGGGCGTGAGATCCGCGCGCCACGCAACGGTGGGGAACAGAACGGTGGGGAACCTGGGCGCATGGCGCTGATCGCAGGTCTGGTTGCCGTCGCGGCGCTGTGGTGGCTGCTCACCAGCTATCGCAACGCCAATATGGCGAAGCTGGCGCCCCTGCTGCGCAAGGCAGGCGGGATCGCGGCTTTCATTGTCGCCGGCGTGCTGCTGTTGCGGGGCCGGATCGACATGGCGCTGCTGGCGGCGGGCGCCGGGGCCTGGGCCTATGGCGAATTGCCGTTCCGGCTGCCGTTCAATCTGCCATTCCAGAACGGCGTGGCAAGCGGGCGGGTGTCACGGGCCCGCTCCGCGTTCATCGAGATGACCGTCGACCATGACAGCGGCGCTTTCGACGGACGGGTGATCGCCGGGCCGCGGGCTGGCGCCCGGCTCGGCGCCCTGGGGCTGGGTGAGCTGATCGCGTTGCGACGCGATTGTCTGGCGCGTGATCCGGATGGGGCGCGGCTGCTAGAGGCTTATCTCGACAGCCGGTTTCCCACATGGCGTGAACACGCTGATGGCGATGCTGACGCGCGGGGCGGCAACGGGCGTGCGGGCGCGGGGGCGATGACGGAAAAGGAGGCCTATGAGGTCCTGGGCCTTGCTCCGGGGGCCAGCGCCGAAGATATCCGGCGCGCCCACCGCACGCTGATGAAACGTCTGCACCCCGATCAGGGGGGCACGACGTGGCTGGCGGCGCGGGTCAATCAAGCCAAGGATATTCTGCTGGCCCGGCATCGCTAACTCCACCAAGGTGTTTTCTGGCGAAGCGGAACGGGCCTCGCATCAGAAAATTGCATTTCAAACCAGACGCCTGCCGCAGCGCGTCAGGCGGGTGATCCGGGCGGGTCCCATGAAGCCAGGCCCTCCGGGCCGGACTTCTTACGCGGGGCTGCCCAAAGGCATTGACCGGGGCGCGTGGCCGACGCGGCGAAAGCGTCCCGGATCGTCCGTGCATCGTTGGCGAGGCCGGCGCCGCCGCGCTTCACGATGGTCCGGCGCAGCGCCGGAAATCAGGGCGCAGGTCGCCCGTCGCCCCGCCAGCCTGTCGATGGCTCGCGGGCCAGGGCTGTTGCGCTGTGCGCCGTTACGTCTGGATATCGCCGCGGGGATCAGCCGCGCGTGGCGAAGCACTCGTAGCCATTGTCCTTGAGGGAGCGGCAGGCGTCCTGCGCGCTCTTGGGGCCGAATCCCGAGAAGCGGGCCCGCCACAGGGTGGCCTTGCCGCGCACCACCTTTTCCGTGAACGGCGACGCGGATTTAAGGACTTCGCTGGAACCGCGCGCCTCGGCCAGAAGCTGCCTGGCGGAGGCTTCGTCTTCCGTCGCGCCCAGCTGGATGACCCAGGAACCGCCCCGGGCGACCGGCGCCGCTTCCGGTTCTGGCGCGGGAGCCGCCGCCTGAGGCGCCGGCTTGTTCGCTTTGGTCCTGATCAGACGGGCCAGACCACGGGAATCAAGCTCGCGCGGCGCGGCCGGTTCGGATTCCGGCGCGTAGGCGAGGCGGGTGACGGCGGCGGAATCCTGTTCGTTACGCGGCGCCACCCAGCGGAAGGTGGAGGGCGTCGCGGTGTCCGAGGCCGAGGCCGAAGCGACCACCGGCCGGACGCCGCGCGCCGGGAGATCGGCGGGGCGTGGCTCGGGACGCGGAGCGGTGGCGGCGGCCACCCGCACGGCGGCGCCGGATTCGCCAACCGCCGGGGCAATGCGGGCGCCGGCGTAAGCGGTCGGCATGTGCTCGGCCACCAGCGAGGCCATGATGCGGTCGCGGATGGCGCCAGACCGGCCGCCAAGCACAACCGCCACGATATGGCGGTTGTGGGCGCGCGCCGAGGTCATGAGGTTGAAGCCGGACATCCGCGTATAACCGGTCTTGATGCCGTCAACGCCCTCAACCGCGCCGAGCAGCCGGTTGTGATTGCCGATAACCTGGTTGCCGAACTGGAAGCTGCGCGTGGAGAAATAGCCGTAATACTGCGGGAAACGGTCCTGCACCGCGCGGGCCAGAACGCCGAGATCGCGGGCGGTCGTGATCTGCCGCGCGTCCGGCAGGCCGGAGGCATTGACATAAACCGTGCCGGTCATGCCGAGCGCCCGGGCCTTGCGCGTCATCATCTGGGCGAAGCGCGTCTCGGAGCCCGCGATGTTCTCGCCGATGGCCGAGGCGATGTCGTTGGCCGAGCGGGTGACCAGCGCCTTGATGGCGTTCTCGACGCTGATCGAACCGCCAGGACGGACGCCCAGTTTCGACGGCGGCATCGAGGCGGCGTGCGCGGAAACCCGCAATGGCGTGTCGAGGCGCATGCGGCCCTGCTCAAGCTGCTCGAACAGCATGTACAGGGTCATGACCTTGGTGAGGGAGGCGGGATGGCGGCGGGCGTCGGGGTTTTTGGCGTAAAGGGTCTTGCCGGTCTTGGCGTCGACAACGATCGCCGCGAACGGGGGGTCATAGACCTGCGAAGCGCCGCCGTGATGGCGGATGCGGTGCTTCCTGCGTGCTTCTGCGGGCGCGACGCTGACCGACGCGGTGACGGCGACGCCAAGCGCCACCGTCAGGATCCAGCGTACATTCCGTCGCGTTTTGCTGTGACCAGAGACCATGATCGTCAGTTCCGCTGTCGTCCGCTCGTCGCCAGGTCCGGCGCCGCATCTGCATGGGGTGCTGTGTTCGACGTGAACCTGCCACGATCGCGGTTACCGGAGCGTTAAACGGCGGCCCCGACGGCGCAGCGGCCGGCGCGACGCGGCCGTCCGGCCAGAGGCGCCGCATGACCCCACGCCCGCTGTCGAGACGCGGCGGTTCTGGAAATGTCCTTCAGGATCAAAGGCAACGCGGCCCGGGGGCGCGGGGCGCGGCCGGCGCCGCTTCGGACGTCGCCTGCGTCCCGCTGCGGGACGGGTTCAGTGTGTTAACCAGGACAACAAAATTCTGGCGCGCGTTCATCCGGTAACGTTTGGGCGTCGCGCCGGGAACGGGTCGCGGCGTGCGGTTTGCCGGCCACGCGGCGGGACGTTGGCGCGCGCGAGGCGCTTTTCATCGCAAAGGCCAGGGCGGGTGGGCTGGCGAAGCGGTCGCGGGAGGACTAGATTATGGACAGCGCGCTTCGGTCCGGTTCGCGGCGCACGGAAAGATCAGGCGAGACGACGCGCAACGATGTGGAAAAGACTGCTGGAGGAAGCGAAGGCCGGCGCTGTCCGGGAACGTTCGATGGGGACCCGGCGCGGGAGCGGCGGATCCGGCGATGGGCCCGACGACCAGCAGGGAGCTGGAGCGGCCCTGTTGACCCGTACGCGTCCGAAACGTCCGGACATGTACCGGGTTCTGCTTCTGAATGACGATTACACGCCGATGGAATTCGTCGTTCAGGTGCTGGAGCAGTTCTTTAACAAGTCGCGCGAGGATGCGACCAGGATCATGTATCACGTGCATCAGACGGGAGTTGGGGTTTGCGGCGTTTACACCTTTGAAGTGGCCGAAACGAAAGTCGCCCAAGTCATGGATTTTTCGCGCCGCCACCAGCACCCGCTCCAGTGCGTGATGGAGAAAAACTGAACCGCGCATAAGGGGAAGCCGTTGCCGACATTCTCACGGAGCCTCGAACAAGCCCTGCATCGCGCGCTCGCCCTGGCGAATGAACGCCGGCACGAATATGCGACGCTTGAGCACCTGCTTCTCGCGCTGGTCGATGATCAGGACGCATCGGCGGTCATGCGCGCCTGCGGCGTCGATGTGGACGTGCTGCGCCGGACGCTGTCCGACTACGTCGACACCGAGCTCAGCAACCTGATTACCGACGGCAGCGAGGATTCCAAGCCGACGGCGGGATTCCAGCGGGTGATCCAGCGCGCTGTCATCCATGTGCAGTCGTCCGGACGGGAGGAGGTCACCGGCGCCAATGTGCTGGTGGCGATCTTCGCCGAACGCGAAAGTCACGCCGCATATTTCCTGCAGGAGCAGGACATGACGCGGTATGACGCGGTGAATTACATCAGTCACGGCATCGCCAAGCGTCCCGGCATGTCCGAGGCCAGGCCGACGCGCGGCGAGGAGGACAGCGAGCCGCGCGCCGCTTCCTCCGACAACGACGACGGCGCCCGGAAGAAAAAGGGCGACGCCCTCGACGCCTATTGCGTCAACCTGAACAGGAAGGCGCGCGAGGGTCGCATCGATCCGCTGATCGGCCGGGCGCGCGAGGTGGAGCGCACCATCCAGGTGCTGTGCCGCCGCCAGAAGAACAACCCGCTGCTGGTGGGCGATCCTGGCGTGGGCAAAACCGCCATCGCCGAGGGCCTGGCGCGCAAGATCGTCGCCGGCGACGTGCCGGAGGTGCTGCGCGAGGCCACGGTCTATTCGCTCGACATGGGCGCGCTGCTGGCCGGCACCCGCTACCGCGGCGACTTTGAGGAGCGCCTCAAGCAGGTGATGAAGGAGATCGAGGCGCACCCCAACGCCATCATGTTCATCGATGAGATTCATACGGTGATTGGCGCGGGGGCGACCTCCGGCGGGGCGATGGACGCCTCCAACCTGCTGAAGCCGGCCCTGGCCGCAGGCACGCTGCGCTGTATCGGTTCGACCACCTACAAGGAGTACCGTCAGTACTTCGAAAAGGACCGGGCCCTGGTGCGCCGCTTCCAGAAGATCGACGTCACCGAGCCGACCGTTCCGGATTCAATCGAGATTCTCAAAGGGTTGCGGCCATATTTTGAAGAGTTTCATCACGTCAGGTACACCAATGACGCGGTGAAGGCGGCGGTGGAGCTGTCGGCCCGCTACATCCAGGACCGCAAGCTGCCGGACAAGGCGATCGATGTCATCGACGAAACCGGCGCGGCGCAGATGCTGCTGCCCGAGAGCAAGCGCCGCAAGGTGATTGGCGTGCGCGAGATCGAGACAACGGTCGCGACCATGGCGCGGATTCCGCCCAAATCGGTGTCGCGCGACGAGGCCGAGGTGTTGCGCCATCTCCAGGAAACCCTGGAACGGGTGGTTTATGGTCAGGATGACGCCATCCGGGCGCTGTCGTCGGCGATCAAGCTGGCGCGGGCCGGCCTGCGCGACCCGGAAAAGCCCATTGGCTCCTATCTGTTCGCAGGCCCCACCGGCGTCGGCAAGACCGAGGTGGCGCGCCAGCTGGCGGCGTCGCTGGGGGTGGAGCTGATCCGCTTCGACATGTCGGAATACATGGAGCGGCATACGGTGTCGCGGCTGATCGGCGCGCCGCCAGGGTATGTGGGGTTCGACCAGGGCGGTCTGCTGACCGACGGCGTCGACCAGAACCCCCATTGCGTGCTGCTGCTCGACGAAATCGAGAAGGCGCATCCGGACCTGTTCAACATCCTGTTGCAGGTGATGGATCACGGCAAACTCACCGATCACAACGGCAAGCAGGTCGACTTCCGCAACGTTATCATCGTCATGACCACCAATGCGGGCGCCGCCGACATGGCCCGCGCCGCATTCGGCTTCACTCGCGCCCGGCGTGAGGGCGACGACCAGGAGGCGATCAACAGGCTGTTCACGCCGGAGTTCCGCAACCGCCTCGACGCCATCATCTCGTTTGGCCATTTGCCGAAGGAGGTGGTGTCGAAGGTGGTCGACAAGTTCATCATGCAGCTTGAGGCCCAGCTTGCGGACCGCAAGGTGGCGATCGAGCTGTCGGATGGCGCGCGGGCCTGGCTGGTGGATCACGGCTATGACGACGCCATGGGCGCGCGGCCGATGGGCCGTCTGATCCAGACCACCATCAAGACGCCGCTGGCGGATGAGGTGCTGTTCGGCCGGCTGAAGGACGGCGGCGCGGTGCGCGTGGTGGTGAAGCCAGGGGATGACGGCGGGCCGGACGTTCTTGGCTTCGAATACCCGCCGCTCAAACCGGAGCCGCGCAAGGAGCCTGAACAGGAAGCCCAGCCGGAACCGGTGGCGGAAGAGGTGGCGGCCGCAAGCGGCGCGGCGCCTGGGAGCGACGGCGCGTCCCCCGATAACAGCGACGATGAGGGCAGTCCGCCGCCGGCCCCGCGGCGCGGCCCGGCGCGCGCCGCCAGGGCCAGCGGGACGGCTGCCGGCGAGAGCAAGGCGACCGCGCCGCGGCGGCGGGGTCGGGTCAGCTCCAGGGGAGCAAAGGCGTCGCCGAAGAAGGATGGCGGCTGAGCCGGGCGCCGCGCCGGCGTGAAGCCGGCGCCGTCGCCTGGTTTCAGGGCGGGGCGCTGCCCCCGCCCGTGAAGTTTTTTGCAGCTCGCACGCGTCAGCCTCTTCCATTTGCCGTCAACCTGCTCCAGGCATGGCGGATGCGAGCGGTCGCGCCCTTGCCGTGGCCGGTCTGCTTTTTATTGTTTGGCCAGAGGCGTGCTCCACCGTTCAGTCCGGCTGTCGTGAACGTTACGCTTCGTGTGTGAGATCTGTCGGGGGAATGATGGGCGCCTGGAATGAAGCGCGTCGCGAGCGCCGTCGCAGACGCAAGCGGTTCGAAGAAATCCTCGGCTGGATCGTGGCGCCGCCGCTGCTGATCGGCGTCTGGCTGGCTGGAACCTATCTTTACACGGCTTTCGAGGAGCCGATCGGTCAGGTCATCCAGGCGGTGCAGACGATCCTCAACAAGCATCATTGACGCCGCGGCGAGGCAGCAGCGGCCTCTGGTTGCGCGGCGGCCGCCGTGGGACTGTCTGTACGTGAGGCGCTGCGTCAGCAGTCAGACGCAACTTATTCATATTTCAGAATCTTCATGAAATATGCGGGATCCGCCGCCTCGTGCGCTGCACCGTGACGCGCGCGGGCACCGCCGAGCCCGCCGCAGCTTCCCGCAGAGGCGACTGGCGTTCCAGAAGGACAGGCGGGACGTCCGGGCGTCCCGCGGCCGTCCACGCTGCTCAGCCGTCGAGGGCCTTGCGCAGTTGCTCGGCCTGGGCGGCCAGCACGTCGGGTTTCGCCACTTCCTGGGCGGCGGGGCGCAGCGGCACGCCATTCCAGCGCGGCAACACGTGGAAGTGGGTGTGGAACACCACCTGGCCGCCGGCCGCTTCATTGGCCTGCAGAATGGTAATGCCATCGGCCTTGAACGTCTCGCGCGCCGCCAGCGCCACCTTCTTGATGGTGCGGGCCACGGCGGCGAGGTCTTCCGGCTCCATGTCCAGAATGTTGCGGGACGGCGCCTTGGGAATCACCAGCACATGGCCATCGGCGCGCGGCATAATGTCCATGAAGGCGTAGGTCAGTTCATCCTCATAGACCTTGTGGCTGGGCAGTTGCCCCTTGAGAATTGCTGCGAAAATGTTTTTGGGATCGTAAGCCGCCATGATGCCCCCAGCAGAAGCGCTCCCGCGTTGATGGCGGGCGCTTCAGGTCGTTGGCTGGAGATGTGGCAAGCCTTGCAGGCCTGGTCAAGCGTATCCCGGTTTTTCCGCCGGTTTCAGTCGCCGCGGCGGAAGGGCAGCATGCTCTCCAGTTCCATCTTTGCGGCGTCCACATAATGGCCCTCCCGCTCCAGAAATTCGGCGATCGCCCGCTTCAGGCCCGGATGGGCGATGTCATGCGCCGAGAACGTGGCCACTGGCCGGTAGCCGCGCGCCAGCTTGTGTTCTCCCTGGGCGCCGGCCTCCACACGGGCAAGGCCGTGGCGGATGGCGTAGTCGATGGCCTGATAATAGCAGACCTCGAAATGCAGGAACGGATGGTCCTCGATGCAGCCCCAGTGACGGCCATAGATGGCGTCCGGGCCAAGAAAATTGATGGCCCCGGCAATGTAGCGTCCACCGCGGCGGGCCATTACCAGCAGCACCCTGTCAGCCATGCTGGCGGCGATGCGGTGGTAGAAATCCCGGGTGAGATAGGGCCGGCCCCATTTGCGGGCGCCGGTGTCCTGGTAAAAGGTGAAAAAGGCGTCCCAGGCGTCGGCGGTAATGGCGGCGCCGGTGAGCTGGACGATGGTGACGCCCGCCGCCACGGCGTCGCGCCGTTCGCGACGGATCGCCTTGCGCTTGCGCGCCGCCAGACTGCCGAGAAAATCGTCGAAGCTGGCGTAACCGTCATTGAACCAGTGAAACTGCTGGTCGCGGCGCAACAGAAAGCCGTTGTCGCCGAGCAGGCGCCATTCGTCATGGGGCAGAAAGGTCACGTGGGCGGATGAAGCCCCCGTCTGCCGCCGCAGGGCGACCAGGCCCCTTACCAGCGCGGATCGCGCGGCGGCGGCGCGTGGGCCCGGGCGCGCCAGCAGGCGCGGGCCGGTCACCGGCGTGAATGGCGCGCACACCTGCAGTTTGGGGTAATAGGCGCCGCCGGCCCGCTCGAAAGCATCAGCCCAGCCGTGGTCGAAGACGTATTCGCCCTGTGAATGGGATTTGAGATAGCAGGGCGCGGCCGCCAGCAGATTCCGCTCCGCGTCCTCCACCACCAGGTGCAGCGGCAGCCAGCCGGTTTCAGCGCAGGCCGAGCCGGATTGCTCCAGCGCATTGAGAAAGGCGTGGCTGACGAAGGGATTGCCGTTGGCGCAGGCATCCCACGCCGCCGCCCCGATATCCGCCATGGCGGAAGCGACGCGCACGGTGAGGTCGCCGGCGGCGCCGTTCGCCTGTCCGCGTTCTGCTGGCGGTTGTGCCATGACGGTCACCGGACCTCGAACATGCCCTCGACCTCCACCACGGCCGACAGGGGCAGCGACGCGACGCCGACGGTGGAGCGGGCGTGCCTGCCCGCGTCGCCAAGCGCCTCCACCATGAAATCGGAGGCGCCGTTCATGACGCCGGCCAGGGCGTCGAAGTCTGGCGCGGCGTTGATAAAGCCGCCGAGGCGCACGCAGCGCAGCGTCCTGTCGAGGTCGCCGATGCAGGCGCGCAATTGCGCCAGCACATTGATGGCGCACAGACGCGCCGCGCTGGCGGCGTCCGTCACGCTGACGCCGGCGCCGACGCGGCCCACGTGTTGCGGCGCGATCTTGCCGTCAGCTCCAAGGCAAAGTTGGCCTGAAATGACGACAAGCGATCCGGCGCGGACGAAGGGCGTGTAATTGGCGATGGGCGCCGCCGGCGCCGGCAGGGTAACGCCAAGCGCCGCAAGACGCTGTTCAACCTTGCTCGTGGTCATCTGAAACTCGCTCCATCGGCGCTTTACCTGGTATGACGCCTGATCCCGACGCCGGCGCGACGTCCGCCTCCCGATCGCGGCGCCGTCTGCGGCTGCGTTCAAGCCCGGCGCGGCGGGCTCAGGCGGCATGAATCCAGATTATGCCCGGTTTATGTGATTTGCCGTATCGTCAGCTGGCCGGCGCCTGCAAGCAGGAACCGGCTGGCGCCGATCCGGTTCTGGCGTCAGGGTGGCTTCCGGCGCGCCGGACGCCAGTTTGCGTCAGGAAAACACGTCAGATCAATGGCTGGAGCATGAATCCGTTTGCGTATGAGCGGGTTCCCACGCCGGCCGCCGCCGGCGGACGGTTTCCCGCTTTGCGCGCCAGGGGTATACGGGCGCCTGGGCGCCAGATTTGACCGGGGCGCCCGGCCCGGAGGGCTGGCGCAGGGGGAGCCGTGCAGTCCGGTTCTGGCCAGGCCAATCATGGAGCATTCATGAGCACGAAACGCATTGCGGCCATTACCTCGCGCGCTGCCCGGGCGACCGGGATCAGGGCGGCCGGTCCGGGATTGCTGGCCCTGGCGCTGGCCGGAAGCGGCGCCTTTGCCGCCGCGCCAGCCAGCGGCGGAGCCGCCGTGCCGCTGGCGCCGCATCGCGCCGTTTATGATCTTACCCTGGCCGACAGCAGCGGCAGCCGCGCCGTCACCGGCGTCAGCGGCCGCATTGCCTATGAATTCTCTGGCGACGCCTGCACCGGCTACAGCCTGGACTTTCGCCAGCTGGCGATTTTGGAGCGGCAGGAGGGGGAGCCGCAGCAGATCGACATCCGCTCCGCCACCCACGAGGACGCCGACGGCTCCAGCTTCCGTTTTCGCCAGGACACGGCGCGCGGCGATGCGGACGAGCGGGTGCAGGGCGTGGCGAAGCGCAAAGGCGCGGCTGACGACGCCGGCATTTCGGTCAACCTGACCAGGCCCGAGCGCAAGACTTTCGACGCCGCCGGGCCGATCGCCTTTCCCTCCGGGCACCTGCAACGCATCATCGCCGCTGCGCGCGCCGGCGAAAGCACGCTGGCTGTGAAGCTGTATGACGCGGCGGAGGATGGGGCCAAGGTCTTCGACACCTTCGTCGTCATCGGCAAAAAGGCGCCCGCTTCGCCAGACCGGCCGATCGAGGCGGCGGCGCGCAAGGCGGGTCTGGACAAGGTCGACCGCTGGCCGGTCAGCGTGTCCTACTACACGCCCGGCAGCGGCGAGCGCACGCCGATCTACGCCATCGCGTTCGATCTGTATGAGAACGGCGTGAGCGGCTCCATGCGCATGAACTACGGCGATTTTTCTATCCGCGGTGAATTGCGCGACCTGGAGCAGCGTGGGACCGGCGCCTGCGCCAAGGGCAGGAAGTAAGGGGCGCGAGGGCTGGATCGCGGCGTTTCGACAGGCGCCGCCGCGCTCCGGGAGAAGCGGCCACGCGCTGGCGCGGGGATCATGCGAGGGAGCAGCCCGTTCGACGCCATGGGCTTCCCGTTCAGGAAACTCTCGTTCAGGGGAGGTCGTTGATGGGGGCGTTGCAGATCAGCAAGCCATGCAACGCCCTGTATGCGGACGCATCGCTCTCCGCGCGCGGCGCCGCCCTTATGGCGGGGCCAGCGGTGGAGCGGATGCGCAAGCGCGCGGGCGGCCTGTGGGTTGGCGGTCGCCTTCATATCGACGACGCGGCCGTCGGTTTTGACGCCAACGGCCTGAACAGGATGTTGCAGGAGAATATCGCGCCTGTCCGTATTCCGCTCCCCAGCATTCACGCGGTGGAGCTGGAAGGCGGCTGGGTGACGCGGATTGTCGCCGTGCGCCACCAGGGCGGCGTTTTTCGCTTCAGGTGTTTTGGGGCGCGGGCGGTGGCGGAGGCCCTCCGCGGGGCGCTCATGCCGAACCCCTGAAGTTCAGGGCCGTTTGTGGCGCAGGCTGATGCCGCGAAACACCGCCTTGTCGCCGAAGCGGCTGCGCAGGGCGTCGATGGCGTGCTCGGCGCTGGCTTCGCGGCGCGCCGTCTGGTCGGCGAGGTCGCCTTGGTCTGCGTCCTCGCCCGGTTGCAGATCGCTGGCGCCGACGCCGAGCAGCCGCCATGCCTGGCGTTCGCGATGGGCGGCGCATTCCTGTTGCAGCAGGGCATGGGCCGGCTCGTACAGTCGCCGGGTCAGCTGGGTGGGCGGAAAGCCGGCGCGGCTGCGGGTCACCAGGCGGAAATCAGAGGTTTTCAGTTTCAGCGTGACGCCAGCCGTCGCCAGATTCGCCGCCTTCAGGCGGCTGGACACCTTTTCACACAGCCGCCAGAGCAGGGGCTCCAGCGAGGCGAGATCGGCGATGTCTTCCTCCAGCGTGGTTTCCGCCGAGATGGATTTGGTCGGACGCTCCGGCGTCACCTTGCGATGATCGACCCCATGCGCGAGCTGGGACAGGCGCAGCCCCTCCTTGCCAAACAGGCTGGCGAGGGTTGCCGGGGAGGCGGCGCGCAGGTCTGAGATCAGCCGATAGCCCCGGCTTTCCAGGTTCTTGCGGGCCACGGCCCCGACGCCATGGATCAGTGACACGGGTTTGGGGCCGAGAAACGCCACCGCCTCGGCCTGGCCGATGACCGAGAAGCCGCGCGGCTTGTCCAGATCCGACGCCACCTTGGCGAGAAACTTGTTGTAGGACATGCCAACGGAGACGGTGACGCCAACCTCCGCCTCGATGCGTTGCGCCAGCCGCGCCAGGCTTTCCGCCGGCGAGCCATGGTGCAGCCGTTCGGTGCCGGCAAGGTCCAGAAATGCTTCGTCGATGGACAGCGGCTCCACCAGTGGCGTCAGCTCGCGCATCATGGCGCGGATTTGCCGGCCGACGGCGACGTAGCGGGCCATGTCGGGGCGGATCACCACCGCGTCGGGGCACAGCTTCAGGGCCTGGAACATGGGCATGGCCGAGCGCACGCCCGACATGCGCGCCACATAGCAGGCGGTGGAGACAACGCCGCGCTTGCCGCCGCCAATGATCACCGGCTGGTCGGCCAGCTCCGGCCGGTCGCGTTTTTCCACTGAGGCGTAGAAGGCGTCGCAGTCGATATGGGCGATGGTCAGCTGGTCAAGCTCGGGGTGGGCGGCGACGCGCGGCCCGCCACAGGCGCGGCAACGCCAGCGGCCTCCCGGCGGGGGCGGCGGCGTGCGGCCAAGGCAATCGCGGCAAAGGCCGGAGGCGGCTGACTGGTCCGGCATCGGCGTATCGAAGCCCATTCTTGAGCGGAATCGGTCCGGCTACGCGTCCACCGGCCGCTGGCCGGCGTCAAGCATCAGCTTGCGGCAGGCCGGGGCGATGCTGGCCGGATCGACGCCGGCGCTGGCGGCGAAGGCCATCACCATCATCTCATCCTGCAACAGGTGCTCCAGCACCGCGACCAGGAAATCCGGCTTGCCGGCGGCGGCCCGCAGCCCGTCGACCGTCAGGCCGGACAGGGCGAGAAAATCGCCAAGCCGCTCCTCGTCCTCCGCCAGAAAACCCAGGGCCTGGATGGCAAGGGCGGCGGGGTCTGGGGCGCCGCGTTTCTGGACCGTGTCTTTTTCGCGCGGAATCAGCATTGTTTGTCTTTCGTTCAGGGTTGAGTCCATAGGTTGACGGTGGCCAGGCGTCGCCTTGACCAGGCGTCACTTCGGCCGGGCTTAACCCTGGCCACTTCCGTTCCAGGAACCTCACATTGGATCGTCGCGGATGAGCAAGACCATACTCATTGTCGAGGATAATGAGCTGAACATGAAGCTCTTTGGCGATCTGCTGGAGGCGCATGGCTACCAGACGCTGAAGACCGCCCAGGGTTCCGAAGCCCTGGAGCTGGCGCGCGCCCACAAGCCGGATCTGATTTTGATGGACATCCAGTTGCCGGACGTCTCCGGGCTGGAGGTGACGCGCTGGATCAAGGAAGATCCGGCGTTGAAGCACATCCCCGTCATCGCTGTCACCGCCTTCGCGATGAAGGGAGATGAGGAGCGAATCCGCGAAGGCGGCTGTGAGGGCTACCTGTCCAAGCCGATCTCTGTCGGCAAGTTTCTCGAAGCGGTGCAGAATTATGCGGGTCCGGCCTGACGCCGCGAAAGTTCACGATTCGTCGTTGCAATCCGCGCGCGGCGCGTTAGGGTGTGGACAAGCGTGACAGGCGGCGGGACGCCCGCTGCCCCATGCACGAAACAGCCCGGCGATGCTCAGGTCCGCCGCATCTCCTGGACGTCACGGGCTCAGGCCGGGACGGAAGCGATGAGCCTTTGGCCCGCTTCCTCCCGGCCGCTCTTTTTTCCGGCTCCTGTTTCATTCGAGGCGCCGCTGCCTGGCCGGTTCATGGGCCGGCGGGGGCGCGCTGACATGCAGGCGGCAGATCAGACGCCTGTCCAGACTTGTCCCCCGGAAGCGCGTGATTATCGTAATTCACGGTTAACCGGCCCGTGGCGAAATGATGGCGCGAACGCTTCGATTCGCGCGTATCACCCGGATGAGTATCATGGGCAATGTCGTACAGTTCCGCATGCGGCCGCGGTTCGAAAATCCTGTCATCGACAACGACGAGGACATCGACCTGATGACGGCGCTCGACGTGGCGATCCGCGACCTGCGCGACATCGCCGGAATGTGCGACAGGCCCGAGGCCCGCGAACAGGCCAACGCCTGCCTGAGCATGCTGGAGCGGGCCTATGCGGAGGCCGCCCAGGCCTGGTAGGCGCGCGGACCGGGCATTTTCTCGAAAAGTGGACGCCACTGTTCGTCAGGAAACCGCTCCAGCTTTTTTTGACGAATCCGGATCGATCAGCCGAACCTGGCTGATCGACAAGCGTCAGACCAAAACGTGGAGCGCCGCTGGTGAACCGGATTTCACCGGCCCCCTGCGCCCCCGCTGGCAGCCGCTCAGGGCGCGCAGCCAAGGCGACGCCCGGCGGCGCGGATGTCGTTGATGCGCAGCCGCTGCCGGTGGCTGAGCAGCACATCGGCCTCGTTGTCATACTGGCAACCGGCGTTGCCGAAGGTCGCGATGGCGCGGGTTGCGGAAACACAATCGCCCCGGCGCACAAAAAAACCGCCCATGGCGGGCGGTTTGTCGGCGACGCGGGAGCGTCGCGGTGGACGTCCGCAGGGGACGTCCGAAGCCAGATCACTTGATCTTGGCTTCCTTGAACTCGACGTGCTTGCGGGCAACCGGGTCGTACTTCTTGATCGCGAACTTGTCCGTCATGGTGCGGGTGTTCTTCTTGGTGACGTAGAAGTAACCGGTGTCGGCGGTGGAGACGAGCTTGATCTTGATCGTGACGGCCTTGGCCATGGTCGAACCTCATCCGGCGGGCTCGATCCCGCGCGCGGCAATATAAAAAGGCCGGCGAAGCCCGGCCAGGAAGATGTGTGGGACATGCCGCATTGGCCGTTGCAAGTCAAGACCCGTTGCGACGCTCCTGAGACGCCGGAACTTGCCAAACATGCGCGGCGCCCGCCAAATTCCTGTCATAGCGGGGGTTTTCGCCGGATGATCCGGTGAAAAGCGCGCCCCCGCCATCAGCCGCCGCGGCGCAGGGCGAGCCGGCTGATGGCGAAGACGGCGTAGAGGCCGAACAGTCCGGCGATCACCACGGCGAATCCGTGGGGCACGATGCGGTCGAAGCCGAATCCCACCAGCGGCGGCCCGAGCATCATGCCGAGGTTGTACAGCACGATGAAGGCGGCGTTGGCGCTGGCCAGATCGGCGTGATCGGTGAAGCGCGCGCCCAGATGCGCCAGGCCGACCGTGTAGAGGCCGCCGCCAACGCCGCCCCAGGCCAGCAGCAGGATTTCCAGCCCCCACGGAACCCGCGTCGCCAGCGGCATGCAGGCGGAGGCGACGAGGCCGAACAGGCCGATCAGCAGCAGCAGCCGGCGCCTGTCCATGCGGTCGGAGATCAGGCCGATGGGAATCTGCAACAGCATGCCGCCAAGCGCCACGAAACTGACCAGGAACGCCGCCTGCTGTTCAGTGTAGCCAAGGCGCAGTCCGTACAGGGGCAGCAGGCTGAAGCCGCCGGTTTCCACCGCGCCGAAGACGAAGGCGGCGAAGGTGGCGAGAGGGGCCGCCAGAATGAAGAAGCCGACGGAGTGGCTGGAGCTGTGGTCCAGCTCCGGCGTGACGTCGCGGGCGTGCAGCAGGGGCAGGAGTCCCAGGGCCATCAGCGCCGCGCCTGTCAGGTAGGGGCCCCAGCCGGTGGTTCCGATCAGGCTCAGGATGAATGGTCCGGCGGCGAAGCCGAGCGACAGGAACGTGGCGTAGACGCCCATCACCAGGCCGCGCCGGGAGGCGGGCGCGGCGGCGTTGATCCAGTATTCCGACAGCACGAACAGGGCGCCGAGCGCTGCGCTGTAAAAGAAGCGGAGCACGAACCAGGCCGGCAGCCAGGGCAGGGCGCGGAAGGCCAGCAAGGTCAGGGCGGTGACGCCGATGGCGAGGGCGATCATGGCCCGCACCCCCAGCGCCGCGGCGAGGCGCGGCACGAACGGCATCACCAGAATGCTGGCGAAACCGGCCATGGCGGTGTTGAGGCCGATCATGCCGCCGGAAGCGCCCATGCGCTCCATCTCCAGCGACAGCAGCGGGATCGACAGGCTGAGGCCAACGCCGATCAGCGAAACCAGCAGGATGGCGCTGGCGAGGGCGCGCAGGTTGAGGGGCTCCGATGGAGGTTCGTCCACGCCCGGCTTTGCGGGAATTGCTCCTGATGCGTCTGTCACAGTTCCTCGCGCTGAAATCCGCCCCGCTTCGGATTGTAGAAGGGGACCGGCAGTTCATGGTGAAAGCCCAGGGCCGTACGCTGCTCCAGCTCCTTCAGCACCACCGTGGTGATGGAAGGCAGATCAAGCTGGCGCGCCTCCTCAATCTCGACCCAGACCAGCTCTGTCAGCTCGGTGTCGGCGGTGACGACGCCGTCGATGCGCTCGGCGATCTGGCTGGCGTCAACCGCGAAGAAACGCGTGTCGAAACGCTTGGGACGGCCTGGCGGCGTGATGGCGCGGGCGATGAAGCGCAGCGGCTCCAGGTCCGGCGTCACCCCGTGACCGGCGAACTCGCTCCACGGTCCCTGGGGCGTGCGTTTTACCGGCGCATCAAGCTTGCGGCCAAGAAGCAGGCCGGTTTCCTCGAAGGTTTCGCGAATGGCGGCCAGCGCCAGGGCGCGGCCGCGCGACGCCGCCGGCCGCACGGTGCGGGTGAGCAGCTTTTCGCCGACGACCGGGTGAAGATCGTTCACCGGCGTCATGAAGCGGTCGTTGGTCTCGATGCGGCCGCCGGGGAAAACGAACTTCCCGGGCATAAAACGGTGGCCCTGGTGGCGACGGCCCATCAGCACCTTCGGATGGGCGCCCGTGCGGTCGAGAATGATGAGGGTGGCGGCGTTGCGCGGCCGGATCGTCGGGAACACCGGCTCGTTACGCTCGCTCTCCACCAGCATCTCCTCGTCGGTCATGGTCGTGGCTGATGCCGTCATGGCGTCTCTCCCTTGTCGCGCGACCGTTCGTTCCGGGCCTGGCGCCCGGCGCGGCCGCTTTCCGTATTCTGGTTCAGCTGTGGCGGCCGGCCGGGCGCGGCGGCTGCCCGCCGCCAGCCAGATGGGCGCTGTCGTCCTCATCGCCGAAGCCGTGCATGCGATGCGCCCATTGCAGGCCAATGACCGCGCCCTTCACAGGCTGCATCAGCCAGAGGCCGAGGATGATGGTCAAGGTGGGCCACAGGCTCATGTGCGCCCACATCGGCCATTCCATATAGGTCTCGGCCAGCAGGATGCCTGTGCCGACGATATGGGCGACGATGGTGATGACCAGATAGGGCGGCAGGTCATCGGCGCGATGGTGGCTCAACGCTTCGCCACAGGCGGCGCAGGCCGGGCTCACTTTCAGGAACCGGCCGAAAATCCGGCCTTCGCCGCAGGCCGGGCAACGGCCCGCCCAGCCGCGGCGCATGGCCGGGACCAGCTCGCGCGGCGGTTCGCCCGCATAAGGGGTTTGCAATTCAAGGCCCATGGTCACTCCCGCCGGCTTTGCGCGTGCACTGTCCGGACTGTTGTAATCCCCGTTGCGGCGTGGGGAAAGCCTGGCGCGGGGAAGGCAGGGCTGCGCCGATCGAAGGCGCCGCCAAACGCCCGGGGGCGCATGCCGAAAGCGCGCATGTCCCGGCCTTTGGGACCGAAGCTTCCGCGCCCGGATGAAAGCCGTCTGTCTGGCGCGGCGCCGGCGGCGGGCGCTCAGCGGCTCCTTCCGGGCAGGCTGCGGTCGAGCCTGGCCTGCTTTGCCTTTTTCTGTTCGGCGAGGCGGCCTTTCAGCCCTTTGGGCGCCTTGCCGCCGGATTTGCCCTTGCCGTCTTTCTTCGCGCCAATCTTGCGGCCAGCAAGGCGGGAACGGCCGCCGCCGGCGCGGCCCATCAGTTCGAAGCGCAGGGCGCCGGCGATGGGCGCGGCTTCGGCCAGCCGCACCTCCACCTGGTCGCCGAGGCGCAGGGTGTCGCCAGAGCGGGAGCCGACAAGGGCGTGCAGCGATTCATCGTGCCGGTAGAATTCGTCGCCGATGGTGGCGGCGGGCACGAAGCCGTCGGCGCCGGTGTCGGCCAGGCGCACGAACAGGCCGGCGCGGGTGACGCCGGAAATCTGGCCCTGGAATGTGGCGCCGATGGCGTCGGCCAGGTGGTGGGCGATCAGCCGGTCGATGGTCTCCCGCTCGGCCGCCATGGCGCGGCGCTCGGCCACCGAGATCTGCGCGGCGATCTCGTTGAGCTGCGAGCGGGTGGTCGCGGCCGGCAGGCCGTCATGTCCCAGCTTGCAGACCGTGATCAGCGCCCGGTGAACGATCAGATCGGCGTAGCGGCGGATCGGCGAGGTGAAATGGGCGTAGCGACGCAGGTTGAGGCCGAAATGGCCGCAATTGTCGGCGGAATATTCCGCCTGGGCCTGGGAGCGCAGCACCACCTCGTTAATGAAGGTCTTGTGCCGCGTGCCCTCCACCTGGGCGAGGATGCGGTTGAACAGCTCCGGCCGCACGTTGCCGGTTTTGGGCAACTTGATGCCGATGGAGGCCATGACTTCGCCCAGGCCGCGCATCTTCTCCAGCGAGGGCTCGTCATGGATGCGGTAAAGCAGCGGCGAGCCAGCGCGCTCCAGGGTTTCCGCCGCGCAGACGTTGGCGAGGATCATGAATTCCTCGATCAGCCGGTGGGCGTCGAGGCGCGGCGGGATGATCACCCGGTCGAGCATGCCGTCGGCGTCGAGCAGCAGCTTGCGCTCGGGCAGGTCCAGCGCCAGCGGCGAGCGTTTGTCGCGCGCCTCGGCCAGCGCCCCATAGGCCGCCCACAGCGGTTTCAGCACCGGCTCCAGCAGCGGGCCGGTAATGTCGTCGGGCAGGCCGTCGATGGCGGCTTGCGCCTGCTGGTAAGCCAGTTTCGCCGCCGAGCGCATCATCACCCGGTGCACCGAATGGCGCAGCTTGCGGCCGTGGGCGTCGATGACGATGCGCATGGCCAGCGACGGCCGGTCCTCGTGCGGGCGCAGCGAGCACAGATCATTGGAGATGCGCTCCGGCAGCATCGGCACGACCCGATCCGGGAAGTAGACCGAATTGCCGCGTTCGCGAGCCGTGCGGTCCAGTTCGCCGCCGGGGCGCACGTAGGCCGCCACGTCGGCGATGGCGACGGTGAGCACGAAGCCGCCGGGATTGTTGGGGTCTTCATCCCTGGCGGCGTGCACGGCGTCGTCGTGGTCCTTGGCGTCGGCCGGGTCGATGGTGATGAGCGGCAGTGCGCGCCAGTCCTCGCGGCCGCTCATGCCCAGGGGGCAGGACGCCTCCGCCTCAGCCAGCGCCGCCGGCGAGAAAACATGCGGAATGCCATGGGCGTAGATCGCCAGAAGGCTGACCGCCTTCTCCGACGACAGGGAGCCGAGGCGTTCGCGCACCCGGGCGTGCGGCCGGGCGAAGCGGCCGATCTTCGACACACTGACCGACACCAGATCGCCGTCCTTCGCCTCGCCGGCGTCGCCGGGACGAATTTCCAGCGGCTCCTTGCCGAGGCTTTTCTTGTCGACGGGCTCGATCCAGCCGCCACCTTCCGGCAGGGCGCGGAATACGCCCAGCGTCTGCGGATTGGCGCGGCCGATGATCTTGATGGGACGGCCGGTGTAAGCCGGGCCGCCTTCCGGCTCCGGCAGTTTTGAGACGCGGAGCAGGGCGCGGTCGCCGACGCCAGGCGTGGGCTGATGGCCCCTGGCCGGGCGGCGCGGCAGATTGATGATGATCTGCGGCGGCTCGTCGTCGCTGTTCCACTCAGCCGGACGGGCGATGAGTTCGCCGTCGGCGTCGCGGCCGGTGATGTCGGCCAGCACCACCGGCGGCAGCCCGGCGGCGTCGTGCAGGGCGCCGTGGCGACGGTTGATGAGACCGTCCTCCTCCAGTTCCTTCAGCAGCCGTTTCAGCCAGATGCGCTGGTCGCCGCTGATGCCGAAGGCCCGGACGATATCGCGCTTCGCCACCTTGCCGGGGGCCGAATTGATGAAGGCGACAATGGCCTCGCGCGTCGGCAGCCCCGCCGGCGCATCGCCATCCGCGGGTTCCGTCAGGCTGTCGGGCAGCGCCGCAGCCTCCGCGAGGCGTTGGGCGGCTTCCTTGCGGGCGGCGCGCGACCGGGTGGCGCGGGATGAGGGCGGGCGTTTGGAGCCGGGACGGGTCAAGACTTTTCCGGAGCTGGAGCATTTCGAGGAAAGTGGGCCACTTTTCCTGAAGAAAATGCGTCAATACAAAAGCTGGCGGCGCGCCAGGATCATCTGGCTACGATCATCTGGCTACCGCTGAGGGCGCTGCTCCACTGTGGCGCCCGTTCCAGTCCGGCGACAGGGCGGAAGGGGCGCGCTGGCGGCGCAAGCGCTTGTTTGCCATGAACCTGCGGCAAAAGCGAGACAGTCCTCTGGCGGCTTCGGAAGCGTCAGGCGCCGTCCGATGGCTGTTGGCCGGGGCGCCCGGCGCGACGCACGGTGACCCGCGCCCCCGCCAGCCGGTGGAACAGCCGCTTGCGGCGCAAGATCGGCGTCCAGTCGTAGAGGAACATTTCCGCGGGGCGCCATAACACCACCCAGCCAATGATCACCAGGCTTTCGCTGATCACCCGCGCGAACGGGTTGTCGTAATTTTGCGCCACTGCCCAGCTCAGCAACATGAGCAGGCTGAGCATGGCGAAACCAACGAGCAGCGCGATGCGCCCGTCCCGGAACAGGGTTTTCATGTCCCGCGCTTCGCCCGCCTCGCGGCTCCGGAACCAGCCGTTGATCGCCTGTTGGAGGTCGGAATCGCGATGGCTGTCCAGATTGTCGGACTGCAGATGCACGATGATGTGGATCGGCTGGTTTTTCGGAAGATCCTGCGCCCAGTCGAGAATGTATTGCTCGGCGTCGGGCGCAAGATCGCGTTCGCGAAAAGGGAATGGATCAAGCGTGTTGAACAGCTGCGCGCTGTCGGTCAGCCGCAGCGCGATCGCGTCCTTGTCGCCGGTATTTTCCATGTCATGTCCCAACGCCCCTGACCGGCGGGCGTTGATCGCGCCAATGCCGCGCGCCGGCGCCTCACGACTGGAATGAAACGTCGAGCAGGGGCGCGACGTCAATCTTTCTGTCGAACACCCCGAAGGCGGTCGCCTGATCGGCAGCCCGCTGCAGTTCGGCGACCAGCGCGCCGTCGATCCGGGCGTTGCTGGCGCGGTTGACGTCGAAAGCCCGCAGCAGCACCTCCTCCGGCATGCCGGTGAGGTGGGAATTGTAGGCTGCGTAAGCCGGGATATTGCCGTTGATCCAGTCGATGCCCTTGCGCACCCGGTCGCGGAACACGGCCAGCTGCGCGCGCTTGCCCGCGATGGCGGCCTGTGACGCCACCAGCAGCATGATCGACGGCGTCAGCCCCTGGCCGTCACGCAGCACCCGCGCGCCGGCGCGCAGCACCACCTGGGAGATGAACGGGTCCCAGATCGCCCAGGCGTCGATGCGGCCGCCGCTGAAGGCGGGCAGGGCCTCCGGCGGGGCCATGAAACGGATGTTGACCTCCTTTGGGTCGACGCCGGCCTCTTTCAGCGCCGCCTTGATCAAAAACTCGCCCCAGCCGCCACGGGTGCCGGCGACGGTCTTGCCGCGCAGATCGGCGACGCTGCGAATGCTGGAGCTGTCGCGCACGACGATCGCCTGGCCGGCCGGGGCGTTGCGCACGGCGGCGATGGCGCGGATCGGCGCGCCGTTGCCAAAAACGGTGAGCACCGAGAAATCGCCGGTGTAGCCCACATCCAGCGCGCCGGCGTTGATGGATTCCAGAATCGGCGCGGCGCTCTGGAATTCGCTCCAGCGCAGGCCAAAGGGCAGGCCGCCGCCATTGCCGGACGCCTCGATCAACGAACGCAGGCCGCCCTTCTGGTTGCCGACGTGGAGTTGGCCCCCGCCTTCCGCGCGCGCCAGCCCACCCGGGGCGGCGAGGCCAGCGCCCAGCGCCAGTGCGCCGGGGAACAGGCGCAGGAAGGCGCGACGGTCGGTGACGGCAGGTGGACGGGGCGCAGAAAAATCAGACAAGGGAACCTCCGGGCAAAGTAGGCTTCCCCCAGTGGGCACGCGGCCCATGTCTTGGTCAATTACATGAAATCAAAAGGAAAAATGATTTTACAGGCGCCTGGTCGCAGGGGCTGACTTCGTCGCCATGGCAAGGCTTGCCGGTCAAATTTTCTCCGCCTGCCTGTGGGTAACGGCGGATTGGGCTCATGCGCCGGTCCAGCCATATCAGGCCCGGCGCATGAGGCCACGCGCCGGAGCCCAACATGTCGTTGCGTCATGCGTCCCAGGGCGGCGTGTCATCGCCAGCGTCATCAACCGGGGGCGCAGCTTTTTTGGCGGCGGTCTTCCTGGTCGTGGTTTTCGCCGTCGTGGTTTTCGTCGTGGTCGTCTTGCTGGCGGTCGTCTTGCTGGCGGCGGTCTTTCTGGCGGCGGGTTTCTTCACGGGCGCGCCGTCGTCGCCTTCGGTATCCGCAGCGGCCTTTTTCGCGGTTTTCGTCGCCGGTTTGGTCGCCGTTTTCTTCGTGGTTTTGGCGGCGGTCTTGCGCGCCGGTTTCTTGCCGCCGCCGGACTCGCGCTTCTTTTTCAGCAGCTCCACCGCCTCCTCGAACGTCACCGCGTCCTGGGTCATGGTGCGGGGCAGGGTGGCGTTGGTGGTTCCGTCGGTGACGTAGGGGCCATAACGGCCGGCCTTGACGACGATTGGCTTGCTGCTTTCCGGGTCGACTCCCAGTTCGCGGCCCGGATCGGCCGCGCCGCCGCGCCGGCCGCCGCCCTGCTCCTTGGCGATGATCAGGTCGATGGCCCGGTTGCCGCCGATCTCCAGCACGTCGTCGTCGCGTCCGATATTGGCGTAGACCTTGCCGTGCTGGACATAGGGACCGAAGCGGCCGATGCCGGCGAGGATCGGCTCGCCGGTTTCAGGATGCCTGGCCACCTCGCGCGGCAGCGACAGCAGCGCCAGGGCCTTTTCCAGATCGACCGAGCCGGGGCTGGTTCCCTTGGGCAGGCTCTGGCGTTTCGGTTTCTCGCCTTCGCCAAGCTGGGCATAGGCGCCGAAGCGGCCGTCGCGGACGGTCACCTCAAGGCCGGTGGCCGGATCGGTTCCGAGACTGCGCACGCCGGGGCGGCCCTCGTCGCCGCCAGCTTCCTGGTCCGCGCCCTGGGCCAGCTGGCGCGTGTAACGGCATTCCGGATAATTCGAGCAGCCGATGAAGGAGCCAAAGCGGCCGAGCTTCAGCGACAGCTGGCCGGTTCCGCACGACGGGCAGACGCGCGGATCGACGCCGTCCTCCCGTTTCGGGAAGATGTGAGGCCCCAGATATTCGTTGAGGGCGTCGATCACTTCGGTGGTGCGCAGCCCCTTGGCGCCATCGATGGCGACGATGAAATCACGCCAGAAATCGTTGAGCACCGCCTTCCAGTCGATCTCGTGATTGGAGACGCGGTCGAGCTGCTCCTCCAGATCGGCGGTGAAATCGTATTCCACATAGCGGCGGAAGAAGTTTTCGAGGAAGGCGACGACGATGCGGCCGCGATCGTCCGGGGCCAGACGCTTCTTCTCGATGCGCACATAGTCGCGGTCCTTCAGCACCTGCAGCACCGAGGCGTAGGTGGAAGGGCGGCCGATGCCAAGCTCTTCCATGCGCTTGACGAGGCTGGCCTCGGAATAGCGCGGCGGCGGCTCGGTGAAGTGCTGGCTGGCGTCGATGTTGCGCTTCTTCAGCGCCTCGCCCTGGCTCATCGGCGGCAGGCGACGGTTGTCCTCCTCGTCGTCGCCGTCGTCGCGACCTTCCTGATACAGTTTCAGGAAGCCATCGAACTTCACCACCTGGCCCGTGGCGCGCAACTCGAGATTCCGGCCGCCGGCCTTCGCGCCGATATCGACCGTGGTGCGCTCCAGCAGCGCCGATTCCATCTGGCTGGCGATGGTGCGGGTCCAGATCAGCTCGTAGAGGCGGGCCTGCTCGGCGTCGACATGGCGGGCGACCTCGGACGGCTTGCGGCCAAGATCGGTGGGGCGAATGGCTTCGTGCGCCTCCTGGGCGTTCTTGGCCTTGGCCGAATATTTGCGCGGAGCGGACGGCACGTAGGCATCGCCATACATCTGGCCGATGACCTTGCGGGTCTGGGCGATGGCCTCGGGGGCCATGTCGACGCCGTCGGTTCGCATATAGGTGATGAGACCGACGGTCTCGCCGCCGATTTCGACGCCTTCATACAGCTTCTGGGCGGCGCGCATGGTGGCGGCCGGGGCGAGGCCGAGCTTGCGCGAGGCTTCCTGCTGCAGGGTGGAGGTGGTGAAAGGCGGCCATGGATGGCGCTTCGCCGGCTTCGCCTCCACCGAGGCGACAGTGAACTGCGCCTTGTCCAGATCGGCCTTGAACGCCTCCGCTTCGGCGCCGGAGCCAATGTCGAGGCGGGTGATCCTCTTGCCGTCGGCGCCGACCAGGCGCGCCTCGAACGGCGCGTCCTTCGCCGTCGACAGGTGGGCGACCAGCGACCAGTATTCGCGGCTGACGAAGGTTTCGATCTCACGCTCGCGGTCACAGACGAGACGCAGGGCCACGGACTGGACACGGCCGGCGGAACGGGCGCCGGGCAGCTTGCGCCACAGCACCGGCGACAGGTTGAAGCCAACCAGATAATCGAGGGCGCGGCGGGCCAGATAGGCGTCGACCAGCGCCTGGTCGATGGCGCGCGGCGCCGCCATGGCGGCCTGGATGGAATCGCGGGTGATGGCGTTGAAGGTCACGCGCTCCACGTCCACGCCCTTCAGAACCTTTTTCTGGTTCAGGGCCTCCAGCACGTGCCAGGAGATGGCCTCGCCCTCGCGATCCGGGTCGGTGGCGAGAATGAGCTTGTCGGCGCCCTTCACCGCTTTGGCGATATCCGACAGGCGTTTGGCGCCGCGGTCCTCCAGCTCCCACACCATGGCGAAGTCGTGCTCCGGATCGACGGAGCCGTCTTTCGCCGGCAGGTCGCGGATATGGCCGAACGACGCCAGGACCTCATAGTCCTTGCCCAGATATTTGTTGATTGTCTTCGCTTTCGCCGGAGACTCGACGACGACGACTTTCATGGGCTGCCACTGTCCATTGCGGTGAGGGGACCGGCGGACAACCCGCGAGGCGGGCCGGTTCGCCGGAATGGATGCGCCGGAACGGCGATGGCCATTCCCGAACGCGGGTGGAATATGGGCGTCGCGCAGCCCGCCGGCAATTATCGATGGCAGGCCAGGCGGCGGACATGGTTTCAGGGTCCGGATGAATGGGTCAAAGCCGGCGACCTGTCAAATCGCCGGCCAAACCGCGGCTCTGGTCCTGCCGGAGCCGGAGCGCGGCTTTCGCGGGCCCTGGCGCGGCTGTCAGATCAGCGGCAGGGCGCGCTCCAGCAGCCTGGGGGCGAGGTCGCCGGGGTCGTTGGCGCCATAGATGCGGCGCGGAGTCGCCAGGCGCGTGCGCGCCCAGGCTTCGGCGATGGCGGCCGGAGCGGAGCGGCGCAACGCGGCGGCGGTCGCAAGGCCGGCGAGGCGATCGGCGGCGAAACGGGCGCGCCATTCCGGGTTGTCGCCGCGCAGGGCGTCGCCCAGGCCCTTCGCCGCTTCAGCCACGCCGGGCAGGCCCGCGGCGTCCTCGGCCAGCTGGCTGGCCACGGCGACCATCTCATCGGCCTCGCGGCTGGCGGCGCGCAACACGTCCAGGGCCATGATATTGCCCGGGCCCTCCCAGATGGCGTTCAGGGGCGCCTCGCGGTAAAGCCGCGCCATGGGGCCCTCCTCCACATAGCCGTTGCCGCCAAGGCACTCCAGCGCCTCATAGATGAAACCCGGCGCCGTCTTGCAGACGAAAAACTTGGCGGCTGGCGTCACCACGCGGGCGAACGCCGCCTCGGCCGGGTCGGAGCCGGCGGCGTCAAAGCTGGCGGCAAGGCGCAGGGTGAGGGCGGTCGTGGCCTCCATTTCCAGGGCCAGATCGGCCAGCACCAGGGTCATGGCCGGCTGGTCCACCAGCTTTTTGCCGAAGGCCATGCGGTGGCGGGCGTGGTGGATGGCCTGGGCCAGGGCCATACGCATCAGGCCGTTGGAGCCGCTGACGCAATCGAGCCGGGTGTACTGCACCATGCTGATGATGGTGCGCACGCCGCGCCCCTCATCGCCCAGTCGCCAGCCGAAGGCGGCGACGAACTCCACCTCCGACGAAGCGTTGGAGCGGTTGCCCAGCTTGTCCTTCAGTCGCTGGAAGCGCAGGCCGTTGACCGATCCATCGGGGCGGAAGCGGGGCACAAGGAAGCAGGTGAGCCCGCCGGGGGCCTGGGCGAGCACCAGGAAGGCGTCGCACATGGGCGCGGACATGAACCATTTGTGGCCGGTGATCTCGTATTCGTCGTCCTGAACCGGGGCGGCCGTGGTGGTGTTGGCGCGCACGTCGGCGCCGCCCTGTTTCTCGGTCATGCCCATGCCGAGATTGACGCTGCGCTTTTCCCAGAACGGCAGGAAACGCGGATCGTACTGGCGTGAGCGCACGAAGGGCAGCCACTGGCTCAGGCGCTCCGGCGCGACGGCGAGGCTGGCCAGCGAGGCATGGGTCATGGTCAGCGGGCAGACATGACCGGCCTCGACGCCCGAAATGACGCTGAGCCGGGCCGAGCGGGCCACATGGCCGCGACCCTGGAGGTGGTTCGCACCGGGAGCGTTTTTCTCCGCGCCGTTCTTGCCAGCGCCGTTTCTGGCGGGGCCCTGTTTGTCAGGGCTGCTTCCGCCCATCCGGTCCCAGGTGGAGGCGTGCAGGCCGGCCTCCATGCTGGCGGCCATCAATGCGTGCCAAGCAGGGTGAAACTCCACCTGATCGGCGCGCTCGCCCCGGGCGTTATGGGTGCGCAGCTTTGGCGGATTCTCGTTGGCGAGACGGCCAAGCTCGAAGCGCTCCGCCGCGCCCCACGCCTCGCCGAAGGAGAGCAACCCCTCCTGAACGGGATCGACGCCATTGGCGGTCAGGGCGTCAAGCAGCGGCTGGTCGAGCGTCACCAGATTGACGTCGACAAAGGGTGGGGCCTGGTTGAAAACCCGGTGCGTATCATATGCCGACATGCGATGCCCCTCGCCCCCTTTCAGCCGGATTCCAACGGCGCGTCATTCGCGTATTTTTTATAAAGCATAGTGTGGCGGGGGCCGGGCGCAAGCCGAAGGGGATAAAGAAGGGCGGCTGGCCTGGCGACGCCAGAATCCAGGCCGCATCGTGGAGGTCTGCGAGAAGCGGACCCGGCTGAAATCCATGCGAAGCCGGTCTTTCCGGCGGCCGTCGCGCCGGAGCCCCTGTTGACTGCGCCTGGCCGGGGCGGAAAATGACGCGCTGTCCCCGGATGGGTTTCTTTCCCCAGCCGCCCATGGCGGCGCCGGCTTTCCCGCCGTATCCTGCCGTATCTCCCGTCCGGGCGTTTCCCGGTTTCTTGCGGACGACCCCGATTCCCCATATAGGCGGGCCCCAGCATGAGCGCGTCCCCATCCCTCCCGGCATTTCCGCACCGTCACCTGCTCGGCATCGAAGGGCTGACGGCGGCCGAACTGACCACGCTTCTCGACATGGCCGACGAGGCCGTGGCGGTGAGTCGCCAGGTCGAGAAAAAGCGCGCGACCCTGCGGGGCCGCACGCAGATCAACCTGTTCTTCGAGCCTTCGACCCGGACACAGTCGTCCTTCGAGATCGCCGGCAAGCGTCTCGGGGCCGACGTGATGAACATGTCGGTGGCCTCCTCTTCGGTGAAGAAGGGCGAGACGCTGATCGACACGGCGATGACCCTGAACGCCATGCGGCCGGACATCATCGTCGTCCGCCACGCCCAGGCGGGGGCGGTGCAGCTGCTCTCGCAGAAAGTGGCGTGCTCGGTGGTCAACGCCGGCGATGGCGCGCACGAGCATCCGACCCAGGCGCTGCTCGACGCCCTGACCATCCGCCGCAACAAGGGGCGCATCGAGGGGCTGATCGTGGCGGTGTGCGGGGATATCCTGCATTCGCGCGTCGCCCGCTCAAATATCCTCGCCCTGCAATGCCTTGGCGCCCGGGTGCGCTGCGTGGCGCCGACAACGCTGCTGCCGCCGGCAATCGGGCGCTTCGGCGTGGAGGCGCACACCGACATGAAGTCGGGCCTTAAGGACGCCGACATCATCATGATGCTGCGGCTGCAGCGCGAGCGGATGAGCGGCTCGTTCATTCCCTCCAGCAAGGAATATTTCCGTTATTGGGGGCTGGACGAGGAAAAGCTGGCCTTCGCCAAGCCCGACGCGCTGGTGATGCATCCGGGGCCGATGAATCGCGGCGTGGAGATTTCCAGCGAAGTCGCCGATGGCGCCCGTTCGCTGATCCGCGAGCAGGTGGAGATGGGCGTCGCCGTGCGCATGGCGGTGCTCGAGGCGGTGGCGCAGCACCTGCCGGACTATTGACTGGTTGCATCGTAACAGACCCGCGGCGCCACGGTGGCCAGGAGCCCGCTGATGACCAATACGCTGACGTCCAACCCGCTGAAGACCGTTCGGACGCTCGTCAACGCTGACCTGCCCGATCCGGCCACCGGCCGCCGGCAGCGCGGCGCCGTGCTGATCCGAGACGGCCTGATCGCCGACGTGGTTCGCGGCGCGGCGCCGGCGAGCCCGGAAGGGGCGGACGTGGTCGACTGCCAGGGCGCGCTGGTGGCGCCGGGCGTCGTCGACATGCGCGCTTTCCTCGGCGAGCCGGGGGCCGAGTATCGCGAGACGCTGAAAACCGCCAGCCGGGCGGCGGCCGCCGGCGGCGTCACCACCCTGGTGTCGACGCCGGAAACCAGTCCGCCGGTGGACAACGCCGCGACGGTGGATTTCATCCGTCGCCGGGCGCGTGACAACGCCATCGTTCATGTTGCCCCCGCGGCCGCGCTGACGCGGGGCCTGGAAGGGCTGGAGCTGGCCGAATACGGCCTGCTGCTGGAGGCGGGCGCCGTGGCCTTCACGGACGGGGCGCGCTCCATCGCCAACGCCCGCGTCATGCAACGGGCCATGGCCTATGCGCGCAACTTCGACGCGCTGGTGATGCACCACACCGAGGACGCCGATCTCACCGGCGACGGCGTGGCCACGCCGGGCGAACTGGCCAGCCGCATGGGGCTGACCGCCGCGCCGCGCGAGGCCGAAACCATCATGCTGGAGCGCGACCTGCGCCTGGTGCGCATGACCGGAGGGCGGTATCACGCGGCGATGATCACCCACGCCCAGTCGGTGGAGCTGATCCGCCAGGCCAAGGACGAGGGCCTGCCGGTGACCTGCGGCGTTTCGATCAATCATCTGGCCCTGAACGAGCATGACATCAGCGGCTACCGCACCTTCTTCAAGCTGCGGCCGCCGTTGCGTCCGGAGGAGGACCGGCTGGCGCTGCTGGAGGCGCTGGAGGACGGCGTCGTCGACGTCATCGTGTCCGACCACAATCCCCAGGACGTGGAGGCCAAGCGCCTGCCGTTCGGAGAGGCGGCGGCCGGGGCCATCGGCCTGGAGACGCTGCTGCCGGTGGCGTTGCGGCTGGCCAACGCCGGCGCCGTCAGCCTGGCGCGGGTGCTCGACGCCCTGACCACGCGGCCGGCGGGCCTGCTCGGCCTGCCCTGCGGCCGGCTGGCGAAGGGCGCGGCGGCGGACCTGGTCGTGGTCGATACGGACAGCGCCTGGATCTACGGGCGCGAGGCAATCCGCTCCCGCTCGAAGAACACGCCGTTCGAAGGCGGCCGCATGGAGGGCCGGGTGCTGCGCACGCTGGTCAACGGCGTTGACGCGCACGTGGCGGACTGATCCGCCGCGGGCGCGCGTCCAGGTCATGCCTCACGTGAATTTCAGGCGCACGCAGCGTATTTGCAGCATGGCGCTGGTCGCGCCGAACGCCAGGAGGGCGGGATGAACGCATGGCTCGACGGCGCGCCGGTGGGCGCGCATGGCTGGCAGCTGGCCGCCGCGGCGCTGGCGGTTGGCTATCTGCTCGGCTCCATTCCGTTTGGCATGATCTTCACCCGTCTGTTCGGGGCGGGCGATTTGCGCAAGATCGGCTCCGGCAATATTGGCGCCACCAATGTGCTGCGCACCGGCCGCAAGGGGCTGGCGGCGGCGACGCTGCTCTGCGACGCGCTGAAAGGCACGCTGGCGGTGCTGCTGGCGGCGCCGTTCGGCCTGCTGCCGGCGCTGGCGGCGGCGCTGGGAGCCTTTCTTGGCCATCTGTATCCGGTCTGGCTGAAATTTCGCGGCGGCAAGGGCGTCGCCACCTTTCTCGGATGCCTGATCGGGCTGGAGCCGCTGGCGGCGTTGGCCTTCGCCGTGGTCTGGCTGGCAGTCGCCTTCACCACCCGTTACTCGTCGCTGGCGGCGCTGGTCGCGGCGGCGGCGGCGCCCCTCGTGCTCTTCCTGCTTGGCGCGCCGGGGACGGCGTGGCTGTTTATTCTGCTTGCGTTATTGTTGTGGCAGCGTCACCATGACAATATCCGCAGGTTGATGAGCGGCAGGGAGAGCCGGATTGGCAGTAAATAACGTCCATCTCGACTTCGGCGCTATTTCCAGGCTCGGCTAATGGGGTCGCCGCCGCGCCTGCTTGACGACCAGACGCGGTTTGACTGGTTGCGACTGCTGCGCACTGACGGCGTTGGACCCCGGACTTTCTTCAAGCTTTTCGCCCGATATGGCAGCGCCGGCGCGGCGCTGGAGGCGTTGCCGTCGCTGGGCGTCCGCAGCGGCCGGGCGGTGACGCCGCCGTCTCCCGACCTGATCGCCCGGGAGCTGGATGCGGCGGAGCGGCTGGGCGTGCGTTTCGTCGCCAGGGGGGAAGCCGGCTATCCGCCGGCCCTGCGGGTTATCGACAGCGCGCCGCCGATGCTGGCCATCCGGGGGCAGGCGGCGACGCTGGATTTGCCCTGCGTGGCCATCGTCGGGTCGCGCAATGCCTCCGCCAGCGGCATGCGGTTTGCCGAAACGCTGGCCGGCGAGATCGGCGGCGCCGGCTACGGCGTGGTTTCCGGCCTTGCCCGCGGCGTCGACGCCCGCGCCCACGGGGCAAGCCTGCTCACGGGCACGGTCGCCGTGCTGGCGGGCGGCCATGATCGCATCTATCCGCGCGAGCATGACAGGTTGCTGGACGCCATCCTCGAGCGGGGCGCGGTGGTCAGTGAGATGCCCATGGGATGGACGCCGCGCGGCCGGGATTTCCCCCGGCGCAACCGCATCGTGTCCGGCATGTCCCTCGGGGTGGTGGTGGTCGAGGCGGCGCTGCGCTCTGGCTCCCTGATCACGGCGCGATTCGCGGCGGAGCAGGGCCGGGAGGTGTTCGCCGTCCCCGGCTCGCCCATGGATCCGCGCGCCGCCGGGACCAACAGGTTGCTGCGCGATGGGGCGACGATCTGTTGCGCCGCAACGGATGTGCTTGATGTGCTCGCGCCGATGCGGGGGCACGAGCGCTTCCATATGGATCCTGGCGCCGGATTGCTTGAGGCGCCGCCGGACGTGGAGGACGCGCTCTGGGATGAGCTTGGGGCGGATTTTCTTGACGGGGACGATAGCGGGGAAACGCTGCGGCCCGCCTCGGCGCCGCTGTCCTGGGCGTTCGAGGAAGAGGCGCCCGCGTTCGACAGGGCAGGCCAAGCCGCTGATGTGGACAGGCTGGCCGCCATCCACGCGGCTCCAGCTGGCGGCGATCTGCAAACCGGCGGTTCAGCGGTGGCCGCCGTGGCGCGGCTGCTCGGTCCTGCGCCGCTGACCGTCGATGATCTGATCCGTCTTTCGGGGCTGAGCGCCGGGGACGTGAACGTGGCGCTTGTCGAGCTTGATCTGGCGGGAAGGCTGGAGCGGCACGGCGCCCAGGCCATTTCACTGACGGCGCGCGAAACCGCTGGTCAGGATGCCTGAACGTTTTCGTGAAAGATCACCAGCATTTTCTGTGAAGATGCGCGTCAGGTCCGAAAGCCAGATGCTTTCCCGCGCCAGGCGGGCGTGGTCACCGGCGCCTGGAGCGGCCACAGCGGCTTTTGCGCGGATGTGGGGCAGGGGCGCCGCCGGGGCGCGAATACAATATTCCTCATGAGTATACGCCTGGCCGGAGATTCTGCGGTTTCACGCAGGGAAGCGGCGTCGGCTGGCGGTATCTCGCGCGGGCTGCGACCGCGGCGAGCGGCTGCTGCACGATCGCGGGTCTGACGCCATCACGGCGGGATGCGTCGCCACAGGGATTCCTGCCGGTGGTCTTCGTGCAGGGGCTTATTGTTAGAGCTATCAATTTTGGGGGGAAATTTGCTGCCGTTGTCCCGAAGGCCGGTCACGGTCAGGGAGGCAGTGACGCGAGCGACAGGCAGTCGCGTTATTCGCGAATCTGGTCCTGGGAGGACCGCGCCTGCTCCTGCGCCTCCATGTTGGCCATCGTCAGAAAATAGGCCAGAAGATCCAGGTGCTTGTGTCTGGCGAGATGGTGCAGCTCCAGGGTGATCTGCTCGATGTACTGGGCGATATCCGTGGCAGATGGCTCCGGCACGGGTATGAGGGGACGCGCGCCGAAATCAGTGGGAGGCCGGTTCATGCTTCACCATGTCATCGTTATGGGTAACGGGACCCAGCTTGGACATGGCAGTTAGAAAATCACCGCCAAATCGTTATTGCAATCATTAGTTGCGGGTAGGTGTTTTAGTTGCCGCCCGGTTCTGACGTCGCGCCAATCTGGGTCAGGCGATCAAGAGCGCCCTGTAAGATGTATGAAGCCGCCAGTTTGTCAACAACTTCTCCTCTTCTGGCGCGCGATGCGTCCGCATCTATCAGCATTCTGGTAACGGCGGCAGTACTGAGCCGTTCATCCCAGGTCGCCATCGGAATGTCTGTGAGTTTGGCAAGATTTCGCATGAATGCGGCTGTGGCCTGGGTGCGCGGGCCTTCGCTTCCATCCATGTTGAGGGGCCAGCCAAACACCAGGCCGCCGACGTTGAATTTGCTGACAACGTCGAGAATGCGCGCGGCGTCGGGCGTGAATTTTTTGCGCTGGATGGTTTCCAGCGAAGTAGCGACAGTGAGGTTGACGTCGGAGAGCGCGAGGCCAATGGTTTTTGTGCCCAGATCGAGCCCGAGCAGACGGGCGCCCCGGGGCAGGGACAGGAACTGGCGGAGGCTGTCGGGCGCCGCCGGGTCCTGATGGGGGATCGTCATGGCCATGTCTCCTGATCTGGCGACGCTGTCGTTTCTGGAAATCGCCGCCTGCATCTGGCGCGCCGGGGCGCGGCTGTCCAGCCGCCCCGATTTAGCAGATTGCGGCCTCCCGCGGGGAATTTGTGCGTAAGGGTCGGGTGGGCTGGCCTGGCGTGTTTTTCTCGCCTCCGCCGCGGCGCGACCGGCTTCTATCCTGGGTTGTCATGTGCGTGCGATCCTGCAGGGGCTGCTGCTGGCGGTCAGCGGAACCTTCTGTTCGCGCCGGTCGGCGCGGGGGTGATTTCGCGCGGCTCTTGCCGTAAACCTCCTTGCGGGCGTCATCCGGAAGTCGCACGGCTGGTTGGGGGGATCGGGAAGGAGCACGGCGTTGCGTCGCCGCTGATCTGGTCTAAAGCGCTTCCCAGCCGACATGCGCCGGCGCGTTTTCCTGGCGTATGGCCAAGCCGCTGGCTGGAAAATGCCGTATCTATTTGGTTGAGAGCATTTTCTTCACGAAGAGTGGGCGCCACTTTTCCCGAAAATGCTCCAGGGGAGAAACAGATGCAGATCACCTGGTATGGTCATTCGGCGTTTCGTCTGGATTTTGGCGGCCGCGCCGTCCTGATCGATCCGTTCTTCACTGGCAATCCGTCATTCGACGGCGACATCAGCGCCATCGAGAAGGGCGTCACCCATATTCTCGTCACGCACGGTCACGGCGACCATGTGGGCGACACGGTAGATATCGCCAAACGCACCGGCGCGACGGTGGTCACCAATTATGACCTGTGCATGCATCTGGCGAGCCAGGGGCTGGAAAAGTTTGAGCCGATGAACACCGGCGGCACCGTCGATGTGGGCGGCTTCCGCGTCACCCTGGTGCGCGCTGATCATTCGGCCGGCATGATCGAGGCCGGCGTCGACCGGCCGCTGGGCAACCCCAACGGCATCATCGTCCGCGCTGAAGGCGAGCCGACGGTTTACGCCATGGGCGACACCGACGTGTTCTCGGACATGGCCCTGATCAATGAACTGTATGCGCCGGATATCGCGTTCGTTCCGATCGGCGACCGCTTCACCATGGGCGCTGAACACGCCGCTTTCGCCGTGCGCAAGTTCTTCAGCCTGAAGGCGGTGGTTCCGTGCCACTACGCCACCTTCCCGCTGCTCGATCAGGATGCCCGCAAGTTCATCGACGCCATGGAAGGCGCGCCGACCCGCGTCATCCTGCCGACGAAGAACCAGGCCTTCACGGCGTGACGTCAGGCGCAGCTCCTGCGTTTCCGCCGGCGTAGCTGGCGGCTTGGCCGGATGGACCGGAACGGGTCTGTCCGGTTTTCTGTACCTCGCGCCGCGTCGTCCTGGCCGGCGCATGGGCCGCAATTGTTGCAGCGCTGGCGCCCTGGGTGCTATAGCCCCGGCATTCGTCCGGCGGCGCGCCAGAGGCATGCCCCGGGCAGTCCGAACCCCACAATTCCTGGCGTTGCTCCGCCGTTGCGCTGGCGGGGAGGTCATCGTCAGTGTTGGCGCCGACCAACGCCAGAACCAACGGAGGCGGCATGTCCGTCGATGCGACCACTGTCCGACGTATCGCCCATCTGTCCCGCATCGCGGTGAGCGACGCGGATGTTCCGCACCTTGAGGATGAGCTGAATTCCATTCTGGCCTTCGTGGAGCAGCTTGGCCAGATCGACGTGTCCGGCGTCGAGCCGCTGACCTCGGCCATGGCCATGACCATGCGCCTGCGGGCGGATCAGGTCACCGACGGCGGTTATGCGGCGAAGGTCGTGGCCAACGCGCCGGTGAGCGAGGACAATTTCTTCCTGGTTCCCAAGGTGGTCGAGTAAACGGCGCGTCCCGCCGCCTGTTCCGCCGCCCGCCCAGCCGCGCGGGCGTCTGGCCAGGCCGATGTTTTGCAAGTTTGCCCCCGAGTTTGAAAGACGCATATGTCCGATCTGACCGATCTCACCCTGGCCGAGGCGCGTGACGGGCTGCGGGCGAAGCAGTTCTCCGCCGTCGAACTGACCCGCGCCCATCTCCAGGCGATGGAGCAGGCGCGCGCCCTCAACGCCTATGTGCTGGAGACGCCGGAAAAGGCGCTCGCCATGGCGGCGGCCAGCGACGCCCGCATCGCCGCCGGGGAAGCTGGCCCGCTGGAGGGGCTGCCGGTTGGCGTCAAGGACCTTTTCTGCACCGAGGGCGTGCGCACCACCGCGTGCAGCAGGATTCTGGGCGAATTCGTTCCCGGCTATGAATCGACCGTGACGGCGAAGCTGTGGGCCGACGGCGCCGTCATGCTGGGCAAGCTCAGCAATGACGAGTTCGCCATGGGCTCGTCCAACGAAACGTCGTGTTTCGGTCCGGTGATCTCGCCGTGGCGGCGGGACGGTTCTGACGCCGCCATCGTGCCCGGCGGCTCCTCCGGCGGCTCGTCGGCCGCCGTCGCCGCGAAGCTGTGCCTCGCCGCCACCGCCACCGACACCGGCGGCTCGATCCGCCAGCCGGCGGCCTACACCGGCACGGTGGGAATCAAGCCGACTTACGGCCGTTGCTCGCGCTGGGGCATTATCGCCTATGCGTCGTCGCTGGATCAGGCCGGGCCGATCGCCCGCACGGTGCAGGACGCGGCGATCATGCTGAAGTCGATGACGGGCCTCGACCTGAAGGACACCACGTCGTTTGACGCGCCGGTTCCGGATTTCGAGGCCGCGGTGAAGCGCGGGGTCAAGGGTCTTACCATCGGCATTCCGAAGGAATACCGCGCGCCGGGCATGTCGGCGGAAATCGACGCCTTGTGGGAGCGCGGGGCCCAGTGGTTGCGCGACGCCGGCGCCCATGTGGTCGAGGTGTCGCTGCCGCACACCCAATACGCCCTGGCGGCCTATTACATCATCGCCCCGGCGGAGGCGTCATCGAACCTCGCCCGTTACGACGGCGTGCGCTACGGCGTGCGCGTTGACGGCAAGGACATCGCCAGCATGTATGAGAACACCCGCGCCGCCGGTTTCGGCCGCGAGGTGAAGCGCCGCATCATGACCGGGACCTATGTGCTGTCGGCCGGTTATTACGACGCCTATTACGTGCGGGCCCAGAAGGTGCGGGCGCTGATCAAGCGCGATTTCGACGCGGCCTTCGCCAATGGCGTCGACGCCATCCTGACGCCGACGACGCCCTCCGCCGCCTTTGGCCTTGGCGAGAAGATCGCCGCCGATCCGGTGGAGATGTATCTGAGCGATATCTTCACCGTGACGGTGAACCTGGCGGGTCTGCCGGGCATTTCGGTGCCGGCGGGGCTGGATGGGCAGGGGCTGCCGCTGGGGCTGCAACTGATCGGCAAGCCGTTCGACGAGGAAACCCTGTTCGCGGCGGGCGAGGTGATCGAGCAGGCGGCGGGCCGTTTCGCGCCGGCCGCCTCCTGGTGGCGCTGACAGACGCGTTCGTCAGCGGTGAGCCCGGCAGGGCTGGAGCATGGCCATGACCTATGCGGTCAAGGAAATCTTCAAGACATTGCAGGGCGAAGGCGCCCAGGCCGGCAGCGCCGCCGTGTTCTGTCGCTTCGCCGGCTGCAATCTCTGGACCGGCCGTGAAGAGGACCGTCACAAGGCGGTCTGCCAGTTTTGCGATACGGACTTCGTGGGCATGGACGGCGAGGGCGGCGGGCGGTTCGCATCGCCGGCGGCGCTGCTGGACGCCGTCGAGGGGGCCTGGGGTCCGGGACGGGTCAACCGGCTGATCGTTTTCACTGGCGGCGAGCCGCTGTTGCAGCTGGACGCGCCGGTGCTGGCCGAGGCGCAGCGGCGTGGTTTCCGCTGCGCGGTGGAGACCAATGGCACCATCGCCGCGCCGGAGGGCCTCGACTGGATCTGCGTCAGCCCAAAGGCCGGCGCGGATCTCACGCAGCGCAGCGGCCATGAGCTGAAACTGGTGTTCCCGCAGCCAACGCTGATGCCGGATGCGGTGGCGGACCTTGATTTTGCTCATTTTTTTCTGCAACCGATGGACGGTCCCGATCGGGCCGCCAACACCGCCGCCGCCGTGCAATGGTGCATGGACCACCCGCAGTGGCGGCTGAGCGTGCAGACACACAAGGTAATCGGTATTCCGTGATGTTCGAGCTGTCGAAACAGTTCCGCTTCGAGGCGGCCCACACCCTGCACCGGGCGGCGGAAACGCATGAGGTGGAGAGCAGCCGGCGCATCCATGGCCATTCCTACCGGGCCGAGGTGACGGTGCGCGGCCGGCCTGATCCGGCGACCGGCATGATTATCGACCTGACCCTGTTCGAGCGGGCCATGGAGACGGCGCGCGACGGACTGGATCACCGCTTTCTTGACGAGGTGCCGGACCTGGGGCCGGCGACCATGGAAAATCTCGCCCTGTGGATCTGGCGCAAGCTGCATCCGGCCTGTCCTGGCCTCGCGGCGGTGACGGTCCATCGCGATTCCAATGGCGAGAAATGCACCTATTTTGGCGAGGCGGCCTGAGCGCCCCCACCCTGTCTGGACGTGAGGCGGCGAGAGACCGCCGGAAGGATGACCTGATGAATGCTCCCGTGCGCATGCCAAAACTGATCAAGGGCGCCACCGGCGACTGGGAAGTGGTGATCGGCATGGAGGTGCACGCCCAGGTGTCCTCCAACGCCAAGCTGTTCTCTGGCGCCTCGACCGAATTCGGCGGCGATCCCAACGACCACGTGTCGCTGGTGGATGCGGCCATGCCGGGCATGCTGCCGGTCATCAATGAGGAGTGCGTCAGGCAGGCCATTCGCACCGGCCTTGGCCTCAAGGCGCAGATCAACCTGCGCTCGGTGTTCGACCGCAAGAACTATTTCTACCCTGACCTGCCGCAGGGCTATCAGATCAGCCAGTTCAAGGATCCGATCGTTGGCGAGGGCGTGCTGACCATCGACCTCGAAAACGGCGCCCAGGTGGAGGTGGGCATCGAGCGCCTGCACCTGGAGCAGGACGCCGGCAAGTCGCTGCACGACCAGCACCCGACCATGAGCTTCGTCGACCTGAACCGTTCGGGCGTCGCGCTGATGGAAATCGTCTCCAGGCCGGACCTGCGCAGTGCCGAGGAGGCGAAGGCCTATGTGACCAAATTGCGCTCGATCCTGCGCTATCTGGGCACCTGTGACGGCGACATGGAAAAGGGCTCGCTGCGCGCCGACGTCAATGTCTCGGTGCGGCGCCCGGGGGAAGGGCTCGGCACCCGCTGCGAGATCAAGAACGTCAATTCGATCCGCTTCATCGGCCAGGCCATCGAGTATGAGGCCCGCCGCCAGATCGGCATCCTGGAGGATGGGGGCGTCATCGACCAGGAAACCCGCCTGTTCGATCCGGGCAAGGGCGAGACCCGTTCGATGCGCTCGAAGGAAGAAGCGCACGACTACCGCTATTTCCCCGATCCCGACCTGCTGCCGCTGGTGTTCCCCCAGGCGCTGGTGGACGATCTCGCCGCGCATCTGCCGGAGTTGCCGGATGAGAAGAAGGCGCGGTTCATCAACGTGCTCGGCCTGCCGGCTTACGACGCCGGCCTGCTGGTGGCCGACAAGGATACGGCGGACTATTTCGAGGCGGCGCTGAACGCCGGCGGCGGCAAGCGCGACGCCAAGGCGGTGGCCAACTGGATCATGGGCGACATTTCCGCTTACGCCAATTCTGCCGGCAAGGCGGTGTCGCAGACCTTCATCACGCCAGAGCAGGTGGCGGGCATCGTCGATCTGATCAGCGAGGGCGTCATTTCCGGCAAGATCGCCAAGGACGTGCTGGCGATCATGATCGAAGAGCAGGGCGGTGATCCGCGCGCCATCGTGGAAGCGCGCGGCATGAAGCAGGTCACCGACACGGGCGCCATCGAAAAGGCCGTGGATGAGATCATCGCCGCCAATCCCGACAAGGTCGCCCAGGCGCAGGCCAAGCCGACGCTGGCCGGCTGGTTTGTCGGCCAGGTCATGAAGGCGACGGGGGGCAAGGCCAATCCGCAGGCGGTGAACGACCTGGTGAAGGCCAAGCTCGGCGTCTGAAGCAAGGCGGCGCCGCCTGCGGGCGGGGGTGTTTCAATGTGGGCCTGGGCGCGGAAGCGTCCAGGCTTTTTTGGTGTTTGCGCGCCGGGCGATGAGGTTCTTGTGGCGGGGGGACCAATTGCCTTCTTCACGCCGATTTGATTATGCTGCCGGCGCCGGGAGGAAGCTCCGTCGTCTTTCGGGGCGCCGGTCCGGACCATGGATTGTGGATGGGGATCTGGCCGCCCGCCGGGGCTGGCCTGCCCCTTGTTAACCTGTAATGTTCCGGACAGACTGGCTGTCCTGCTCCGGTCTTCCGTCCGGTGATCCCGGCGGCGGAAGGCGGCGTCTTCGCGGGACGTGCAGATGAGGACCGGCGGAGCCACAGGTTCAGGCTGGCTTGGGGAGATATTGATGGCGGAAGCCCAAACCGCGCCGATCGAACTGTTTTACTGGCCAACGCCCAATGGCTGGAAAATCTCGATCATGCTTGAGGAATGTGGCCTTCCTTATGTGGTCCGGCCGGTCAATATCGCCAAGGGCGACCAGTTCAGGCCGGAATTCCTCGCCATCTCGCCAAATAACCGCATGCCGGCGATCATTGATCCCGAAGGGCCGGGCGGCGAGCCGGTTTCTGTTTTTGAATCAGGCGCCATTCTTCAGTATCTCGGCCGGAAGACCGGTCTGTTTTACCCGGCGGACGAACGCCAGCGGGTCGCCGTTGACGAGTGGCTGTTCTGGCAGGTGGCCGGGCTCGGGCCCATGGCCGGGCAGGCGCACCATTTCCGCATCTATGCGCCGGAAAAACTTGCTTACGCCATTGAGCGCTACACCAGCGAAGTTGGCCGGCTTTACGGGGTGATGGACCGGCGGCTGGCTGATCGGGAGTGGCTCGGCGACATATATTCAATCGCTGACATGGCGACCTATGGCTGGGCCCGCCTGTGGGAGCGCCAGGGACAGGACATTACGGCGTTTCCCCATGTGCAGCGCTGGCTGAAGCAGATGGAAGCCCGGCCGGCGGTGCAGCGCGGCCTGGCGGTGCGGGCCGACGACCGGGACAAGATCAATCTGGCCGCCGATCCCGCGGCGCAGAAAATCCTTTTTGGTCAGGGACTGGCCGGCAAGCCGGCCGGGGCGGATCACTAGCCAGGCGCTGGCCTCACCGGTCACGACGTCAGACGCCGGGGCGGTAGCGTCCCATGAACATGTCGAGCGCCGAGACGATGGTTCTCTGGATGGACGCTTCCGAGGTGTCGGACGGCGCGCCAAAGAACAGCGGCTTGACGATGGCGCCCTGGCATAGCTCATAAAATTGCGCGGCCGCCAGGGCGGTGTCCGGAATATCCAGCTGGCCCCGCGCCGTGCATTCACCGAGATAGCCGGACAGGTTGCTGATCCCGTGTTCCGGGCCCGCTTCGTAAAAGATCTTGCCCAGCGCCGGCAGCTTGATTGACGCGGCGATCACCATGCGCACCATGGCGATGTGCTCCGGCTCCAGCATGCGGCGGATAAAGCTGACGCCATAAGCGTGCAAGACGGCGCGTATGTCCGGGTTGTTGCGGTCCAGAATGGCCTGCTGCTCCGCCGCCGCTTTCAGGTCCGCCCGCACCAGATCGGCGAAGAGCCCTTCCTTGCTGGTAAAGTAGACGTACAGGGTGCCTTTCGACACGCCGGCGGCGCGGGCGACGCCATCCATGCTGGCCGCGTCGAACCCCTGGGAGCGAAAGACCTGGCGGGCGCCGGCGAGAATCTGGTCGCGTTTGCCGTCTGGCGCCAACGACGGCGCCGTCACCGCGCGCGGGCCGGCGTCGGTCTCGCTACTGGCGCGGGACTGATCTGCTGGCAATGCATGCCCTGGTGCAGGCGAGGTCATTCTTTGCATACCTTAACTCGCGCGTGGCCTTGACCTTGCAGAAATCTGGCGGCTGCCAGAACTGCTGTGAGTTCGGACCCGTTATCCGTTTCATCCATTGACTGAACGGTTCGGTCAAAATAATCAACTGTTCTCTGTCGGGACAAGGCGCCAGATGGCGAAGAGCGCCTGGAGATGTTTGATGAGCAGGCAGGATAATGCTGGCGGTATGGGCGGCGGCGCCCCGGTGAGCTCGCGCCAGGATGTGACGGCGACCCCGGGGGCTGATCACGCCACGGCGCAGCCGCGCCGGAGCCGGAAGAAAGTCATCCTGGGCGGTCTGGCGGTCGCGGCTGCTGCGGGCGTCATCTGGGCTGGCGCTTACTGGTGGACTACCGGCCGGTTTATGGTCTCGACCGACGACGCTTACGTGCGGGCCGACATCACCCTGCTGGCCGCCAAGGTTTCCGGCTATGTGACCGAGGTTCTGGTGGACAACAACCAGGACGTGAAGGTGGGGGACGTGATCGCCCGCATCGACGCCGGCGACTACCGCCTGGCGCTCGACTCGGCGCGCGGCAAGGAGAAGACCCAGCTGGCGGCGCTGGACCGCATCTCGCACCAGATCGAGGCCGCCCGCGCTGCCGTCGCCCAGGCGCAGGCGCAGATTCCCGCCGCCGAGGCGGACGTTATCCGCACGCACGCCGAGCTGGAGCGCCAGAACAAGCTGGCCCAACGCGACTTCGCCAGCCAGCAGAAGCTCGAACTGGCGCGCGCCGATCAGGCCCGGGCCGACAGCTCGCTGATGGCGGCTAAGGCGGCGCTGGCGTCGGCCAACGCCAATGTGGCGGTGCTGATCGCGCAGAAGGGCGAGGCCGAGGCCGTGCTCAACGAATACCGCACCGCCACCAGCAAGGCGGAGCGCGACCTGTCGTTCACCGAGGTGCGCTCGCCCATCAATGGCGTGGTTGGCAACAAGGCGGTGCAGACCGGTCAGTATGTCCAGCCTGGCCAACGCCTCGCCGCGCTGGTGCCGCTCGATGAAGTCTATGTCGACGCCAATTTCAAGGAAACGCAGATCGCCAGGCTGAAGCCCGGCCAGAAGGTGGAAATCACCGTCGACGCCTACCCGGACCGGCATTTCACCGCGACGGTGGAGAGTCTGTCCCCCGCGTCCGGCGCGCTGTTCAGCCTGTTGCCGCCGGATAACGCCACCGGCAACTTCACCAAGATCGTGCAGCGCATGCCGGTGCGTCTCTCCATCGATCGGAAAGAGGCGGCGGAGCATGTGCTGCGCCCCGGCCTCTCGGTGGTGGCGACGGTGGACGCGCGCACCGGACCGAAGGCGCAGGCGAAAGCGCACTGATCAGGCCGGAGCCGCTCGCGGTCCGGGCGCCGGAGGCGGCGCGCGGACCGTCTGTTTGAAAAAGCGCAGCAGCGCGAGGACGACATGCCGGCCCGGCCCCTGGGATGATCCCGGCCCCGGACGGTCAGGGGATCACGGTCATGACAGCCGCCGCCACCGCATCCGGGATCGCCGGCGCCGTTCCGGCGACGCCGGCCGCGCCGCCACTCGACAAGCGCCGGTTCGTCGCTTTCATCGCGATGGTGTTCGGCATGTTCATGGCGATTCTGGATATCCAGATCGTCTCCGCGTCGTTGCCGCAGATCCAGGCTGGCCTCAGCGCCAGCGCCGATGAAATCCCCTGGGTCCAGACCAGCTATCTGATCGCCGAAGTGATCATGATTCCGCTGTCGGGCTTTCTCTCGCGGGCGCTGTCGACGCGGGTGCTCTTCACCATATCCGCCGCGGGCTTCACCTTCATGAGCCTGATGTGCGCCACGGCGACGACGATCGAGCAGATGATCGTCTACCGGGCGCTGCAGGGGTTCATCGGCGGCGGCATGATCCCGACGGTGTTTGCGGCGGCGTTCACGGTGTTTCCGCCGGAGAAGCGCCCGATCGTCTCGCCGATCATCGGCCTTGTCGCCACCATGGCGCCGACCATCGGCCCCACCGTCGGCGGCTATCTCACCGACATCTTTTCCTGGCACTGGCTGTTTCTGATCAACATCGTGCCCGGGATCGCGGTGACCATACTCTCGGTCACCCTGATCGACTTCGACGAGCCGGATTTCGCGCTGCTGCGGCGGTTCGACTGGACCGGTCTCATCACGATGGCCCTGTTTCTGGGCAGCCTTGAGTTCGTTCTTGAAGAAGGTCCGATAAAGGACTGGTTTTCAGACGAATATATCGTCGTCTTCACCGCCGTCGCCATCGTCGCTTCGGGGCTGTTCTTCTGGCGAACGCTCACGGTGGACGAGCCCGTCGTTAACCTGCGCGCCTTCACCAACCGCAATTTTGCGGCCGGGTCGCTGTTCAGCTTCGTCATGGGCATTGGCCTGTATGGACTGACCTACCTCTATCCGATCTATCTGGCCCGCATCCGCGGCTATTCGCCGTTGCAGATTGGCGAAACCATGTTCGTCACCGGCGCGGCCATGTTCCTGTCGGCGCCATTCATCGGCAGGCTCTCCGCCATGATGGACCAGCGCGTGCTGATTGGCATGGGCTTCGGCGGTTTCGCCCTGGGCACATGGATGGTGACGGGCATCACCGCCGACTGGGACTTCTGGGAGCTGTTCATTCCGCAGATCCTGCGCGGCGTCGGCATCATGGCCTGTATGGTGCCGGTGAATAACATCGCCCTGGGCACGCTGCCGCCGCATGAGGTGAAAAACGCCTCCGGCCTGTTTAATCTGACGCGAAACCTCGGCGGCGCCGTGGGCCTGGCGCTCATCAACACCGTGCTGAACAACCGCATGGACCTGCACCTGCAACGTCTGGCCGAGCAGGTGACCTGGTCGCGCGACGTGGCCCTGGAGCGGCTGTCCGCCCTGACCGGGGCGATGGCGGCGCGGGGGTCGGACGCGGAACTGGCGGCGTTGAAACAGATGGCGCAGCTGGTACGGCGCGAGGCGACGGTGATGGCCTTCGCTGACGTCTTCTACCTGCTGAGCTTCCTGTTCGTGGCGCTGATTTTCCTGACGCCATTCATCAGCAAGCCGGACGCCGGCGTTCAGGTGGACGCGCACTGAGAGCGCCGATTATGGGCGCCCCGATCATCGGGCGCGCGGCTCGCCGGAGACTGCCGTTGAAAGCGCCCGGCGGGCGCTTTCCCGCATGGGCGCCGGTTACGGCGGACCTGCTGGAAGGCGGGTGGTCCGGCCGTCACCTCAGGGGGGCGCCTCGCGGAGGGCCGTTTTACTCTTCCGCCATCTGGCGCAGCAGCTCAAACGCCTGCAACACCGACGCCGCGCGGATCGCCTCGCGGCCAATTTCACCAAACCGGCGCTCCACATGCAGCGTCTCGCGGCCTTCGCGGGCAGCGGCGAAATGCACCAGGCCAACCGGCTTGTCCTCGCTGCCGCCGCCAGGGCCGGCAATGCCGGTGATGGCGACGGTGACGTTGGCCGGGCAGCGCGACAGGGCGCCGATGGCCATGGCCCGCGCCGCCTGTTCGCTGACCGCGCCGAAACGCTCCAGCAATTCCTTCGGCACGCCGACCATCTCGTGCTTGGCGCGGTTGGAATAGGTGACATAGCCACGGTCGATAACGTCGGATGCGCCCGGTATGCCGGTGAGCGCGGCGGCGACGAGGCCGCCGGTGCAGGATTCGACCGTGGCGAGCGTCAGCCGGTAGCGGCGGTAAAAAGCCAGCAAATCTTCAGCCTGCCGTTCGATGTCCGGCGCGATGATCATGGCGCTTTCCCCGTAGATATGAGCATGAGGTTGAGGCGAAATGTTCGCAGCCCAGCACGGCTGCGTCAGCGAAAACGCCGTTCACGTGCAACCGGCGTTTTCCATTATGGCGCCGCCTCCAGGCGTTACCCGGACGCGACGCGCCCGTCGGCGTCGCCGGAGGAGCCCGGGCCCGGCAGCCGGACGGAGGCGACAGCCTGGGCGGCGATGCCCTCGCGGCGGCCGGTGAAGCCCAGCCGCTCGGAGGTGGTCGCCTTGATCGAAACGGCAGTTTCGCTGACCCCGACTATTTCCGCAATCCGCGCGCGGATGGCGGCGCGGTGCGGCCCGATTTTCGGGTATTCGCAAATGATCACCACATCGAGATGGTCAATAACGCCGCCACGCGCCCGCACCAGCCGCACCGCGTGGGCCAGAAACCGGTCAGACGCGGCGCCAGCCCATTGTGGGTCGCTCGGCGGGAAATGCGTTCCGATATCGCCGTCGCCGATGGTTCCGAGCAGGGCGTCGGTGAGGGCGTGCAAAACCACGTCGCCATCGGAATGGGCGGTGACCGCAAGGTCGCTGGCGATGCGCACGCCGCCGAGCCAGATGTGGTCGCCAGGCGTGAAAGCGTGCACGTCATAGCCGATGCCGGTGCGGCTGATGAGGCTGGCGGCGGCGGCTTGCATGAGAGGCGCCCTGAAATCGTGTGGATGGGTGATCTTGCTGTTGGCCGCCTCGCCCTCGAACACATGCACGGGCAGGCCAGCCCATTCGGCGATGGCTGCATCGTCGGTGAATTCCGCCGGTTCGCCAAGGGCGCGGCGGTGGGCGTCGAGGATGGCGGCGAAGCGGAAGGCCTGCGGCGTCTGGATGGCGCGCAGGGCCGGGCGCGGCAGGGTCGCGGTGACCTGGCCGCGGGCGTCGACCGCCTTGATGGTGTCTGACACGGCGAGCCCTGGCACGGCGGCGCCATGGGCCCTGGCGGCGGCGATGGCGCGCTGGATCAGGCCGGCGCTGGCCCAGGGCCGGGCGGCGTCATGGATCAGCACGTGGTCCGGCGGCGCCGTCATGGACGCCAGCGCCTCCAGGCCGTGGCGCACCGAGGCCTGGCGGGTGGCGCCGCCATCCACAGACATCAGCCTGCCGGAATATTCAGCGCCAAGGCCGGCCACGGCGGCGTCGAACAGGCCGCGATCTTCCGCCCGCACCACCACGACGACGCGGCGGACGGCCGGCAGGGCGAGAAAATTGCGCAGGCTGCGCAGCAGCACCGGCTCGCCGTCGAGATCGCGATACTGCTTGGGCGCGCCGGCGCCAGCCCGCTCGCCGCGTCCGGCGGCGACAATAATTGCGTCCACGGCGCCCTGTTCCGCGCCCGTGTCCGCCTCGTTGCGCGCCCGCTGGGGAAACGCTGCCTGTTGACCTGTCATGAATGGCTCCACCTCACGCGCCCCTTTAGTGCATCTTGTCGCGCAGGGGAAATGGCGCGGCGACAGGCGCGGGCGTCGCCGGCTCTGGCGCTGGCGACGCCGCGCCGGTAAAAGACATGGATCATGAACGACCAGGCGAGGCGTGGTTTTCACGCCATTGACAAACTGCGGACCGGCGGCGGCGCGGCGCTGGCCCCCATGTCCGGCGTGACGGACGTCGGCTTCCGGCGGCTTGCCGGACGCTTTGGCGCGTCGCTGGTGGTTTCCGAAATGGTGGCCTGCCGGTCGTTCGCCCATGGCGACGCGGAGGCGTCGACGCGGGCTGAAGGGGCTGGCGTCGACGTGCATGTGGTGCAACTCGCCGGCTGCGAGGCGCACTGGATGGGCGAGGGCGCGCGCGTCGCCGAGGCGGCCGGCGCTCACATTATTGACATCAACATGGGCTGCCCGGCCCGCAGCGTCACGGGCGGCCAGTCCGGTTCGGCGCTGATGCGCGATCTGGATCATGCGCTGACTCTGGTGGAGGCCACCGTCGCCGCCGTGACGGTCCCGGTCACCCTGAAGATGCGCCTTGGCTGGGACGACGCCACGCGTAACGCGCCTGAGCTCGCCCGGCGGGCGGCGGCGGCCGGCGTCGCCATGGTGACGGTGCACGGTCGCACCCGCCAGCAATTCTACAAGGGCAACGCCGACTGGCGCGCGGTCAGGGCGGTGCGCGAGGCCATCGCCCTGCCGCTGATGGTCAATGGCGACATCGCCAGCGCCGCCGATGCGCGCGCGGCGCTGGCGCAATCCGGGGCGGATGCGGTGATGGTTGGCCGCGCGGCGCTGGGGCAGCCGTGGCTGGTGGGCGAGATCGCCGCCAGCCTGACTGGCGAAATACGCCAGGCTCCTGACCATGCGGCGCAGGTCGCCGCCATGTGCGAGCATTATGAGTGCATGCTGGGCCTCTATGGCGTTGACGTGGGCGTGCGCCATGCGCGCAAGCACCTGGCCGCCTTCGCCGCGCACGCCGGCGCGCCCGCTGAATTGCGCGCTGCCCTGACCGCCGCCCGCCAGCCGCACGAGGTGTTGCGCATGCTGAGGGCGATTCCGGACCGCGCTTCCCGAAACATCGCTCCCCAGGCCTCCGCCAGGCAGGACTTCGCAGCATGAGCAAAACGTCAGGCGCTGATCACATCCCGGACACCGGGGAGGCGCCTGGCGCCAGCGCGGTTCCTGACGCGGGGGACATCCTCAACGTCATGCCGGCGCCCATCATGACTGTCGGCCCCGGAAACCGGGTGCTTTACGTCAATGTGGCCGCCGAGGACTTCTTCGAGCAGAGCCGCGCCGTGTTGCAGCGACGCACGCTCGATCAGGTGTTCCCGTTCGGCTCGCCAGTCCTTGCCATCGTCGCGGAAGCGCGCCAGCGCAAGACCAGCGTCAACAGCTATGGCGTCGCCATCGAGCGGCCCTGGACGGCCCGGGTGCGGGTAAGTGACATTTTCGCCGCGCCGATGCCGGAGAATGATGAAAATATCATCATCGTGCTGCAGGAGCGGACAATTGCTGAAAAACTGGACAGGCAACTGACCACGCGCAGCGCAGGCCGCTCCATGAGCGTGCTGGGCTCCATGCTGGCGCACGAAATCAAGAACCCGCTGTCCGGCATTCGCGGCGCGGCGCAACTGCTTGAGCAGTCAGCCAGCGAAGAGGACCAGGAGCTGACCCGGCTGATCTGCGACGAGGCCGATCGCATCGTCAAGCTGGTTGAACGGATGGAGTTCTTCAGCGACGAGCATCCGGCCGGGCGCGAACCCGTGAACATTCACGGCGTGCTCGATCACGTGCGCAAGCTGGCGCTGAGCGGCTTCGCCCGCCACATCCGCATCAATTGTCATTATGATCCATCGCTGCCGCCGGTCCACGCCAACCGGGACCAGCTGATCCAGGTGTTTCTCAACCTCGTGAAGAACGCCGCCGAGGCCATCGGCCCGGATGCGCAGGACGGCGAAATCAGCCTGACCACGGCGTTCCGCGCCGGCATTCACATCCAGACGCCGGGATCACGGCAGAAAACCAGCCTGCCGCTGGAGTTTTGCGTCACCGACAATGGCCCCGGCGTGCCGCCCGACATGCTGCCAGACCTGTTCGATCCCTTTGTCACCACCAAGATGCAGGGAAGTGGCCTGGGTCTTGCATTGGTGGCGAGGATCATCGGCGACCATGGCGGCGTCGTTGAATGTGAATCGGTGGCGCACAGGACGGTGTTTCGCGTTCTGATGCCCATGTACTCGGCCCATGACGGCCGGGGGACGGAGGCTTGAACCCATGGCTCGCGGACAAATCCTGCTCGCTGACGACGACGCCGCAATCAGGACGGTGCTGAACCAGGCGCTGACGCGGGCGGGCTACGAAGTGCGCGCCACCGGCCAGGCCTCGACCCTGTGGCGCTGGGTGGAGCAGGGCGACGGCGACCTGATTATTACCGACGTGGTGATGCCGGACGAGAACGCCCTCGACGTGCTGCCGCGCATCAAGAAGCTGCGGCCGGACATGCCGATCATCGTCATGAGCGCCCAGAACACCTTCATGACGGCGGTGCGCGCCTCCGAGCGCGGCGCCTACGAATATCTGCCCAAGCCCTTCGACCTGAAGGAACTGGTGGCCATCGTCGGCCGGGCCATATCGCGGCCGCGCGGCGAGGGTCTGGCGGCCCAGACCCAGGACGGCGACGACATCCCGCTGATCGGCCGCTCCGCCGCCATGCAGGAAATCTACCGGGTGCTGGCGCGGCTGATGGCCACCGACCTCACGGTGATGATCACCGGCGAATCCGGCACGGGCAAGGAGCTGGTGGCGCGGGCGCTGCACGACTATGGCAAGCGCAAGGGCGGTCCGTTCGTCGCCGTCAACATGGCGGCGATCCCGCGCGACCTGATCGAGGCCGAACTGTTTGGCCACGAGAAGGGCGCCTTCACCGGCGCCGCCCAGCGCAGCGCCGGCCGCTTCGAGCAGGCGGAGGGCGGCACGCTGTTCCTCGACGAAATCGGCGACATGCCGATGGAGGCGCAGACCCGCCTGCTCCGGGTGTTGCAGCAGGGCGAATACACCACGGTGGGCGGCCGCACGCCGATCCGCGCCAATGTCCGCATCGTCGCCGCCACCAACAAGGATCTGCGCGGCTCGATCCAGTCCGGCCATTTTCGCGAGGACCTGTATTTCCGCCTGAACGTGGTGCCGCTGCGCCTGCCGCCGCTGCGCGAGCGGCTTGAGGACATTCCCGACCTGATGCGCCACTTCTTTTCGCTGGTGGAGAAGGAAGGGCTGCCGCGCAAGCAGATCGACGCCGAGGCCATGGACCGCCTGAAGCGTTACCGCTGGCCGGGCAACGTGCGGGAGCTGGAAAATCTGGTGCGCCGCCTGGCGGCGCTCTACCCGCAGGACATCATCACCGCGCCGATCATCCAGGCGGAGCTGGAGCCGACGCAGCCGGCCGCGACGGGCGCGCCGACGTCGCAACACGCGCCGGCGCCGGCCCTGTCCGTCCCTGCCATGGGCGCGAAAGCCGGCGGGGATAATCTGTCCGCCTCGGTGGAGCAGCACCTGGCCAATTATTTTTCCGGCTTCCGGGACGGTCTGCCGCCGCCGGGCCTCTATCACCGCATCCTGCGCGAGGTGGAGGGGCCGCTGATTGGCGCGGCGTTATCGGCCACGCGCGGCAACCAGATCAAGGCGGCGGAGCTGCTGGGGCTCAATCGCAATACCCTGCGCAAGAAAATCCGCGATCTCGACCTGCAACTCGTTCGCTCGGCGCGGGTTCGCTAGGGCCAGGCCCCGGCGTGGGAGGAAGCGCGGCGGAACCCTGCCGCCGCGGGCGGCAGATCGCCTGCGAAATGGCCAATAATGCGCCATGCGGCGGCGCCATGGTTCCCGTCGCCTCCAGAATGTCGTATTTCAACAACACTGTGACGATTGTGCCGACACGCTGATTCCGCTGGCCGTATGGGCGGGACGTGAGGCTGTCTGTCCTGCCCCGACGCGGAGGCTTCGGGAAAATGGCCGCCGCGCCGTGATTGCCGGTTTCCGGCAAGCGGTCGCGCGGCGCGATGTTGCTGAAGGGGCGTGCTTGAGCATCGACAATACGGCGCACAACGACATCGCCGCCGGGCGCGGACCGGAGCCAGGGCAGCGGGTTTCTGGCGTGCTCGGCGTCATCCTGGTCGTCTGCGCGCTGACCTGCGCCTTCTCCACCTTCCTTGTGCTCGCCGGCATGACGCCCATCCTGCCCACCCATGTGGTGGTGGCGTGGATGCTGGGCGTCAACGCGCTGCTGGTGGTGGCGCTGCTGGTGGTGGTGCTGGCGCAGACGGTCAGCCTGTGGCGGGCGCGGCGGCAGGGGGCGGCGGGCGCCGGCCTGCATGTGCGCATCGTCAGCCTGTTCTGTTTCGTCGCCGCCGTGCCGGTGATCCTGGTTGCGGTGGTGGCCTCGATCACCCTGGAGCGCGGGCTTGATCCGTGGTTCATCAGCTCGATCAAGGCGCTGATGTCCAATACGGTGGAGATCGCCAAGGAATATCGCGACGCCCAGTGCCGCACCGTGGTGCGCGAGGCCAATCTGATGGCCGGCGACCTGAACCGCGCCAAGGTGCTTTATGACGCCGACCGGAAGCTGTTTCACGATTTCCTGCAATCGCGCTCGGCGTTCCTTGGCTTTCCGATCACCATCCTGATGACGGTCGACGGCTCGGTGGTGGAGCGTTTCGACAGCGGCCAGATTCTCAACGTTCCCCTGCCGTCGCGCGAGGATTTGCAGAACGCCAGCGACAGCGACGCGACCTGCCTGATCCCGGGCAACCGCAATGTCTTCGGCGCGGTGCAGAAAGTGCCGGAGCTGAACGGCATGGTGCTGTTCGTCGCCCGCACCGTCGATCCCAAGGCCGTCGCCTTCCTGCCCATGGCCGAGGCCGGCGTGGCCTATTATCAGGTGCTGGAGGAAAAGAAGCTCGGCATCCAGATTGCCTTCGCCTCGATGTTCGCGCTGGTGGCGCTGATCGTGCTGCTGTCGGCGCTGTGGTTCGGCATGAGTTTCGCCAACCGGCTGGTGACGCCGGTGCGCCGGCTGATTCACGCCGCGGACCAGGTGGCCAGCGGCAACTATTACGTTCAGGTGCCGGCGCAGAAGTCCGGCGACGATCTCGGGCACCTTGGCGAAACCTTCAACAAGATGACCGGGCAGCTGCGTCGCCAGCATGACGGGCTGGTTTCCGCCACCGAGGTGATGGATCGCCGCCGCCGCTTCATGGAGGCGGTGCTGGCGGGGGTGTCGCCGGGCGTGGTCGGCGTCGACGCCGCCGGCGTCATCACCATCGTCAATCCGTCGGCCGAGACGCTGCTGCGCGCCGGGGCGGATGAACTGGTTGGCCGGCCGATCCGCGAGGCGCTGCCCGAGGTGAGCGGGCTGTTGCAGGAAGTGGGCGAAGGGCGCCGGCTGGTCCAGCGGCAGATCGCCATCGACCGCGACCAGCATGAGCGCATGCTGAACGTGCGCGTGACCTCCGAACAGGGCGACGTCAGCAGCGGCGGCGTCGTGGTGACGCTGGATGACATCACCGATCTGGTCAACGCCCAGCGCACCTCCGCCTGGGCGGACGTGGCGCGGCGCATCGCCCACGAAATCAAGAATCCGCTGACGCCGATCCAGCTTTCGGCCGAGCGCATCCGCCGGAAATATGGCAAGGTGATCGTCAGCGATCGCGAAGTCTTCGACCAGTGCACGGCGACGATCATTCGCCAGGTCGATGACCTGAAGCAGATGGTCGATGAATTTTCGTCGTTCGCCCGCATGCCGGCCCCGACGATTGATGAGGATGATATCGCTTCCACCATCCGCGAGGTCGTGTTCCTCATGCGGGTGGGCAATCCGGACATCACATTTGTCGAGGACATGCCGGCGGGGCCGCTGCGTGTGCGCTATGATCGCCGGCTGGTCTCGCAGGCGGTGCAGAATATCGTCAAGAACGCTACGGAAGGCATCAAGGGGATGGCTGACCCCGAAGACCGCGCGGCCGGCAAGGTTGAAGTTTCGCTGCGCGAGGAGGGCGGAAAGATCGTGATCGACGTCACGGATAATGGCGTGGGCTTCCCACGGGAGCACCGCAACCGGCTGCTTGAGCCATACCAGACGTCGCGCGAGGGCGGCACGGGCCTTGGCCTGCCGATCGTCCTGAAGATTTTTGAGGAGCATGGCGGCGGGCTCGAGTTGCTCGACGCTCCCGCGGTCGCCGAAGGCGGCCACGGCGCCCGCGTGCGGTTGTGGTTCCCGTTGCCGGGAGCCGGCGCCCACGCCAGTGAGACAGCACAAACAGGGAGCCAGACAATATGAGCGCCGACATTCTCGTCGTAGACGATGAAGGCGATATCCGCGATCTGGTGGCGGGCCTTCTGGAGGACGAAGGCTATCGTTGCCGCACGGCGGCGAATTCCGATGAGGCGCTGGCGCTGCTAGAGGCGCGGCGTCCTTCGCTGGTGTTTCTGGATATCTGGATTCAGGGCAGCCGCCTCGATGGCCTGCAACTGCTCGACATCATCAAGGAGCAGCACCCGGAATTGCCGGTGGTGATGATCTCCGGCCACGGCAACATCGAAACCGCCGTCACCGCCATCAAGCGCGGCGCCTATGATTTTATCGAGAAACCCTTCAAGGCGGACCGCCTGATTCTCGTCGCCGACCGGGCGCTGGAAGCCTCGCGGCTGAAACGCGAGGTGAAGGAGTTGCGCTCCCATTCGGTGCAGGCCAGCCGGATCGTCGGCAAGTCGGCGCCGGTGAACCATCTGCGACAGGTGGTCGAACGGGTTGCGCCCACCAACGCCCGCGTCATGATTCTGGGCGCGCCTGGCGTCGGCAAGGAGCTGGCGGCCCGTACGCTGCACCAGCTTTCCGGCCGCGCCTCGGGCCCGTTCGTGGTGGTGAACTCCGCCACGATCACGCCCGAGAACATGGAGAGCGAACTGTTCGGCGTCGAGGGGCAGGAGGGGCGCGGCCGCCGCGTCGGCGCCCTGGAAGAGGCGCACGGCGGCACGCTGTATTTCGACGAAATCGCCGACATGCCAATGGAAACGCAGGGGCGCATCCTGCGGGTTCTGGTGGACCAGAACTTCCAGCGCGTTGGCGGCGCGACGCGGGTCAACGTCGACGTGCGGATCATTTCCTCGTCCAGCCGCGATCTCAACGCGGAAATCGCCGCCGGCCGCCTGCGGGAGGACCTGTATCACCGCTTGGGCGTGGTGCCGATTCGCGTGCCTTCGCTGGCCGAACGGCGGGAAGACGTGCCGGAGCTGATCAGCTTCTTCATGGAGCAGATTTCCGCCACGACGGGCTTGCCGAAGCGGGTGATCGCCGAAGACGCCATGGCGGTGCTGCAGTCGCATGACTGGCCCGGCAACGTGCGCCAGCTGCGCAACAATGTGGAGCGCCTGATGATCCTGGCCGGCGGCGACGCCGGAACGGAGGTGGACGCCTCGATGCTGCCGGCGGAAATCGGCTCGCTGGTGCCGAGCACGCCCAACGGCGCCGGCGGCGAAAAGCTGATGGGGCTGGCGTTGCGCGAAGCGCGTGAAATCTTCGAGCGGGAATATCTGACCGCCCAGATCAACCGTTTTTCGGGCAATATCTCCCGCACCGCCGAGTTCATCGGCATGGAGCGCTCGGCCCTGCACCGCAAGCTCAAGTCGCTGGGCATCGGATCGTGAGCCGGGTCGCGTGGGTTAATGGACGGTTCCGCCCACGTCAGCAGGCGGCGGTCTCCATCGACGATCGCGCCGTGCTGTTCGCCGACAGCGTCTATGAGGTATGCGAGGTGTTCGGCGGGGCGCTGGTCGACCTCACCGCCCACCTTGACCGCCTCGACCGCTCGTTGCGCGAGCTGGCGATGGCCGCGCCGATGGGGCGCCGGGCGCTGACCGTGGTGATGCGCGAAACGGCGCGCCGCAACCGCGTGCGCGACGGCATGGTCTACGTCCAGGTCTCGCGCGGGGCCGCCCCGCGTGATTTCCTGTTCCCGGATCCGCCGGTGAAACCGACGCTGATTGTCACCGCCCGCAGCATCGGCCGCGCCGCCGCGGAGGCGCGCGCCGTTCAGGGCATGGCGGTGGTCACCGCGCCGGACATCCGCTGGGGCCGGGTCGACATCAAGACCACAGGCCTGCTGGCCAATGTGCTGGCCAAGGAGGCGGCGCGCGCCGGCGGCGCCCGGGAGGCGTGGCTCGTTGATCGCAAGGGCTTCATTACCGAAGGAGGCTCCAGCAACGCCTGGATCATCACCCAGGCTGGCGTGCTGGTGACGCGTCCGGCGGACGGCGGCATCCTGCGTGGGGTTACCCGGGGAACGCTGCTGCGCCTCGCCAGGGATATGGGGCTACCTGTGGAAGAGCGGGCGTTCAGTCGCGCTGAAGCGCTGGCGGCGCGCGAAGCCTTCGTCACTGCCGCGACGACCCTGGTGGCGCCGGTGGTCCGCATCGACGGGGCGCCGGTGGGCGACGGCGCGCCCGGCAGGCTGACGCTGGAGTTGCGCCGGCGGCTGCACAGCGTGGCGGAGATGACGCCATGATCCCCAAATGGCATTGGACGGAAGGCGTTTCCCACGCATAATCCTTGCATAACCCTTGCAATTCAATGTGTTCCCCTGTGTAATCACCGCACCGGTCGAGCCTCCTCCGCAAGCTGATCTGCGGGGCAACAATAAGCTGTAGTCCGTTGCATGGCCGGTTGCGACGCACTCACGAGGTAAAACAATGGCGGGCGATCGCGCGCAAAACCTCCAGGACACTTTTCTTAACCACGTCCGCAAGAGCAAAATTCCCCTGACCATTTTTCTGGTCAATGGTGTGAAATTGCAGGGCGTCGTGACGTGGTTCGACAATTTCTGCGTCCTGCTGCGCAGGGACGGGCATTCCCAGCTTGTCTACAAGCACGCCATTTCAACGATCATGCCCGGTCATCCCGTCCAGCTGTTTGAGCCGGCGGACGAGGCCGACAAGGGCTGACGCCCTTTCCGGGCGATGAGGGGGGCATCGTCTGGCGGGCGCCGTGTCCGGCGGATTTTCGCAGTCTTTCTCCGGCGCCGCTTGCGCAGACCGGCTGGTTTTGTCGCGACGCCGTGTCCGGCGCGGCGTGCGCCTGCGCGTTGCCGGCGCGGCTCCATTCAGGCGGAAGTCGCAGCCCCGCTTCCTGGACACGCTGGAATTCTTGGACACGCTGGAATTCCTGGACACGCTGGAAGCGCTCTGGTTCCGCACGGCGCACCTTGGCGCGCGCACCTGCGACATGCAGGGGGTTATCCGTGGCGGGGGCATCCCGCCGCCAGGGGAGCGTGACGGGGCGGACATTCGTCCCGCCGCGGGGATGCGCGGGCATCGTTCGTCCGGGCTTCGGTCAGATGGTCTTCGACCAGATATGGCCCTGGATCACGATCCGGGCATGACCTGAGCGGTCAGAGCCGCCGCGCCGGGGTGACGGGCGGGTGATTTCGTACGAAAACTGCCGCCAGCCTTGTGGACTGCGCCGTCCCGGCGGGTGGAGCCGGCGCCGCTCCAGGCGTCATATATGCCGTTGCATTGTCATTTTGGGGTGATGCGCGGGCGTTTACATTCATCCTCACAGCCCCCATCTGATGGCCGAAGCGCCTCGGGATCGCCGGGATTCTTCACTGGCGGGGCGCGCTGTTGGCGCCCGTCGCCATAATGGGACTGGCGCCGGCGCTGGCCCAACCGGAACCGTATAAACCAGGGAGTTCAGCCACGACCGAGCTGACGAAAGACCCGGACGCCAAGGCGTTCGAGGCAGAAAAAATCATCGCCGCCCAGGCGCGGACCCTGGTGATCGGCCCCTATCAGAGCGACCGGGCGCGGCTGGCGCGGGCCGCCGCCGCGCAAGGCCAGCCGGGCGCCTCATCCACTGGCGTGACGCTGCGAGAAAACGCCGCCCGTCTGGAGGAGGCTGTGGGGCTGGCGGCGGCGATCGACCTGACAATCGTGGCGTCGATGATCGCCACCGTGTCCGAGGTGCGGCCCGCCACCTGGTTTGGCAAGGGCAAAATTGCCGAACTGGCGCGGATCATCGCCGATGAGCACATCAGCCTGGTGGTGATGGACTGCGCCCTGTCGCCGGTGCAGCAGCGCAACCTGGAGCGGGAGTTGCGCTGCAAGGTGATCGACCGCACCGGGCTGATTCTGGAAATCTTTGGCCGCCGCGCCCATACGCGTGAGGGCGCGCTGCAGGTTGAGCTGGCGCATCTGGAATACCAGCGCAGCCGTCTGGTGCGGTCATGGACCCACCTTGAGCGGCAGCGCGGCGGTTTCGGCTTCCTCGGCGGCCCGGGCGAAACCCAGATCGAGGCGGACCGCCGGCAGATTCGCGACCGCATGGCGCGGATCCAGCGCGATCTTGACCAGGTGCGGCGCACTCGCGGCCTGCACCGGCAGAATCGCAAGCGGGCGCCATGGCCAACCGTCGCCCTTGTCGGCTACACCAACGCCGGCAAGTCGACCCTGTTCAACCGGCTGACCCGCGCCCAGGTGATGGCCGAGGACATGTTGTTCGCCACGCTGGACCCAACGGCGCGCCTGGTTGAACTGCCGCGCGGCGCCCGGGCGATTCTTTCAGACACGGTCGGCTTCATTTCCGAACTGCCGACCATGCTGGTGGCGGCGTTCCGCGCCACGCTGGAAGACGTGATCGAGGCCGACATCATCCTGCACGTGCGCGACATTTCCCATGAGGACAGCGCCGCCCAGGCAGCCGACGTGACCGCCATCATGGCCGAGCTCGGCGTTGGGGCGCAGGAAACCGCCCGCATCATCGAGGTGTGGAACAAGGCCGACCTGCTGTCGCCGGACGAGCGCCAGCGCCTCGAAACCCTGGCGGCGAACCAGCCCGAGGGCGAGCGCCCCGTGCTGGTTTCCGGCGAAATCGGCGAGGGCGTGGACCGTCTGCTGGCGGCGATCGAAGACCGCATGGCCGGCCGCCGGGCGGTCTACCGCATCACCCTCGACCCGTCCCGCGGCGCTGACATCAGCTGGCTGCATGAGGAAGCGGAGGTGTTGGACCGGCGGATGGATGAGGACGGGCAGATGGTGATGGCGGTGCGCATCGCCGCCGAGAAGGAGCCGCGCCTGCTGCGCCGCATCAATAACGCCCGTCTCGTTCGCGGCGCAGCCGCTCCGGCGACGCGCCATGATGGCGACGCCGGCGCCAGCGAGGAGGAGGTCCGGCGCAAGGGCGACCTGAAGCCCTGGCGCGGCGGGCAGTCTGCCTGAGCGTTGTTGTCGCCCAGCCAGACCCCGGGGCGATGGTCCAGTATCGAAAACGCGGCGCTTCGACAGCGTCGCGTTTTCTTTGCCGGCTTGCCAGCGGGACGGTTACGCGGCCTGATCCAGCCCGCGCTTGGCCAGCAGAGCCTGCGGATTGGCTTCACGTCCCCTGAATCCCAGCCACGCTTCGCGCGGATCACGCAAATTGCCGGCGGCGTAGACGAAATCGCGCAGGCGCCCAGCCAGCGCCGGATTGAAGATGTCGCCGCTGTCGCGGAAGGCGGCGAAGCCATCGGCGTCCAGCACCTCGGACCACAAATAACTGTAATAGGCGGAGGAATAGCCGTCGCCGGCGAATACGTGCAGGAAGTGCCCCGGCCGGTGACGCATGATAATGGCGCGGGGCATGCCAATGTCGTCCAGCGTCTTGCGCTCGAAAGCGTCAATGTCGAAACCGTCGAAATCCGTCTGCTGGTGCAGGCGCAGGTCAACCAGCGCCGAGGCGGCGTATTCCACGGTGGCGAACCCCTGGCCCTCGTTGCGGCCATCGAGCAGGCGGCGCAGCATCGGCTCCGGCATCGGTTCGCCCGTGCGCCAGTGGGTGGCGAAGGTCTGCAGCACTTCGGGCTGCTCCAGCCAGTGCTCGTAAAGTTGTGAGGGAAACTCGACGAAGTCACGCGCCACGCTGGTTCCGGCCAGCGAGGGATAGGTGACGTTGGACAGCATGCCGTGCAGGGCGTGGCCGAACTCGTGGAACAGGGTGCGGGCGTCGTCGAAGGACAACAGGGCGGGTTGCCCATCCGCCGGCCGGGCGAAATTCATGACATTGACCACAACCGGCCGCACCTCGCCGTCGAGGTTTTGCTGGCTGCGGAACGAACTCATCCAGGCGCCGCTGCGTTTGGAGGGGCGGTTAAAATAATCTCCATAGAAGATGGCGACGTGTTTGCCGTCGCGGTCCGTGACATCGAAGGCGCGCACGTCGTCGCGCCAGCGCGGCAGGTCGCTGCGCTCGCGGAAGGTCAGGCCGAACAGGCGATGGGCCACGTCGAACGCCGCCGCGATCATCCGCTCCAGCTGGAGATAGGGCTTGAGCCCGGTTTCGTCGAAATCCGCTTCATTGCGGCGACGCCGGGCGGCGTAGTGGCGCCAGTCCCAGGGCTCCAGCTCGCCATGGTGGCCATCGGCGATGAACAGGTCCTGCAACGTCTGCTGATCGGCCAGGGCGCGGGCGCGGGCCGGCTCCCACACGGAGCGCAGCAGGGCGGCCACCGCCTCCGGGGTTTTGGCCATCGCGTCATCCAGGCGGAAGGCGGCGAAACTGTCATGGCCGAGCAGACGGGCTTTCTCCGCCCGCAACGCCATGGTTTCGGCGATGATGGCCCGGTTGTCATGGGCGTCGCCGTTGGCGCCGCGCGCGGCGAAGGCGCGAAAAGCGCGTTCGCGCAGGTCGCGCCGGGTGGAAAATTGCAGAAACGGCTCAAGCAGCGACCGCGACAGGGTGATGACGTAACGGCCCGGCTGGCCGCGCTCGTTGGCGGCCTGGGCGGCGGCGTTGCGCAGATCGTCGGGCAGCCCATCGAGATCGGCCTCGTCCAGCGCCATTTCCCAGGCGCTTTCGTCGGCCAGCACGTTCTGGGCGAAACTGGCGCCGAGGGTGGCGAGGCGGGCGGCGATATCCGAAAGGCGGGCCATGGTTTCTGATGGCAGGCCGGCGCCGGCGCGGCGGAAAGCGGTTTGCTCGCGCTCCAGCAGGCGCACCTGTTCCGCCGTCAGGCCGGCTTCCGGCACGGCCTGGATGCGGGCGAACAGCGCCGGGTCAAGGGCGATGGCGTTGTAATGGCGCGCCAGCACCGGGGCCAGGTCACGCTCAATCGCCTGAATCTCTGGCGACGTATCGGCGCTGGCCAGGTTGAAGAACAGGTTCGACACGCGGGTCAGCGCCGCGCCCGCCCGCTCCATGGCGGCGATGACGTTGTCGAAGGTCGCCGGCTCCGGGTTATGGGCGATGGCGGCGATTTCGGCGTCATGCTCCGCCAGCGCCACATCGAACGCCTCCCGGAAATCGCCGGGCGTGAAGGCGCCGAACGGCGGAACGGCGTGGGGCGTTGTCCAGGGGCGCAGCAACGGGTTGGCGTGGCCTGGCGATGCGGCCACATGGTCCGCTGCAGGACCACTGACGGCGGAGAGGGGGCTGTTCATCACGGTTTCCTCAAGCGGGCCTGACATGTTGACTTGACGCGGCGCTATCGGTGGGAATCGGAAGGAGGGTGCGGGACACATGGCAACGCGCGCGTTGCCTCGCCCGCGCGCGGGGAAGCCCGGGCGGCGGACCGGGCGCAAGCATTCACAGCCGGGTTCTGGCAGCCGGGGCGCCGTGTGGGCGTCTAGCCGCGCGCGCCCCAGGGGCGCGTCCAGCGGCTGACCGTGATGTGACGGCCGAGCAGCAGGCGGCCGATAATCGCCATAACGAGCGCCAGGGCCATAAAGGCGAGCATCAGCGGAACCAGAATCACCAGAGCCGCCAGAACCGCCAGAACCGCCATGGCGATCAGCAGCTTCCGGCCAAAGGAGGTTGCATTGGCGCCCCAGACCGGTTCAGCCCCGGGAGGGGCGACGTGGATATTGTCGCCGACAATCTCACCTTCCAGTATCACGCCGGAATCGTCATTTCGCCGGGGCGAACCTCTCCCGGTGGAATTGCCGTCATGGTTGTCGAAATCGCGCATGTTCCTTCCTTTGCCAGCCGGCGCAGCCTGTCGCGCGCCAGTTGGACCTACACTGCCAAAGTGGTGATTGTCGGGCCAGGCTGCAATGGACGCGATGTGGATCGCCTGTTTTGCGGGCGGCTGATGAAACTGCGAGGCAACCCGAAGCCCGCTCCATTCCGGCGCCATGTCTTGTCCAGATGCGTTTTCCGCGTGATGTGACCGGGAAGGCGATGTGGTTATCCATGCGGAAACCTGCGCGTGGTGTATCCTGTGGATATGGCGCCTGAGGCAGCGCATGGGCGGCGCGCATCAATCCGGGATAAGGCGTTGCTGATGCAAGGCAGGACCGCTTTGCCGAAAGAACGCCGGGGAGAAGCATGATGAAGTTCGCATACCGGTCTTTGGATGGCCGTCTGGCGGGAGCTTGCGTCGGCCTGGGGGGCCTTGCGATGGCGTCGATTCCGGCTTCGCCCGCCGTGGCCGGGACATGGAGGGGCAACGTAGCCATGGAAGCGGCTGGCGTCGCTTCGCCATTCCGTCTCGCCCAGTTTGTTTGCGACACAGGCGGTTGTGGAACCGGGCAGGGGCGCACGGCGCCGCCTGGCGGCTATATGGGCCGTCCCTATTACGGCAAAAACGCCGAGGAGCGCCGGGCGCTCGAAGAGCGGGACCGCTTGCGTCGTGAGCGGGCGGAACGGAACGGGGGGCAGAACAGCAGGGGGCGCTAGCGCCTGAATTATTCAGAATCAACACGTTAGAGCTGGATGATCTGCTCCCGGGAGCCGACTGGCGGCTCCGGGGAGCGCGGCCGGACGCGGAGCCGCGGCCGTCAGGCGCCTGGGGATACTTGCCCCGCCCAAACTTTACCGCGCAGGCGTGGTTGTCATGAAGCGCTTTGGTGATGCGCTTCCATGATGTGCTTCCATGAAGCGCCTCCTGGCGCGAACGGGCGCCGGACGGCGCCCTGAGGCAACCGGGCTCTTCGGCCGGGTCTTACTGGGGCGCCCCAAACTTGGCCAGCAGGCGGACAAGGGTTTCGTAGTTGTTCGGCCCGCCGAATTCCTCCAGGCACGCCAGGCGGTGCGTCGCCACCAGGTCAAGCGCTCCGGCGAGGACGCGCTCGCCTTCCCGCGTCAGGTGCATGGCGTGGGAGCGACGGTCGCTAGCCGCCGGGCGTCGCTCGACCAGTTTGCGTTCCTCCAGCTGGTCGAGCAGCCGCACCAGTCGGGCGCGCTCGATGCCGAGGGCGCCGGCCAGCGCTATCTGGGACAGACCGGGATTGTGGTGAATGATCACCAGCACCGAGTACTGCGCCGGGCGCAGGTCAAGCGGCGTCATGGTGCGAATAAAATCCTGGAATACCCACAGCTGGGCCCGGCGCAAGACATAACCGAGGTCGTTCTCAAGCGGGCCATAGTCAATCGTTGACTCTTGCACGTTAAAATTTCTGGAAACTGCGATCATGATGGCCATCTCTGTTATGAATGGCCCCCCAGTATTGTATTTAATAATTATCCAGTTCCGGATATTTATTTTATATGCCAGGTATTGGCAAGAGTGTCGGATGATTTCCTGACAAAATCCTCCGCGACGCGCCCGCCGCCTGTGAGATGAGGCGGGGGCGTGCGGCGTCATCGCCTCTCCGGACCATCAGGAGAGACTGGACACCGCGTCTGGCTGGGCCCATATTCCGCCCGTTTTCTGTCGCCGGGAGTTTCGCCGTGAAGAGATTGCTTCAGCTTGTTTTTACCTGGTGGAACGGCGCCACTGCGGGCACGTTGCTGACCACCTCGCGCTCGGGGCAATTCGTCGGCGAGGATGAATTTGGCAACCGTTACTACCGGAAGCCGGGCAAGGACCCCACCCTTGGCGTCGAGCGTCGCTGGGTGATCTACAAGGGGGAAGCGGATGGCTCCGCCGTGCCGCCCGGCTGGAAGGGCTGGCTGAACCAGACCGTCCAGGTTGCGCCCTCGGAAGAAGCCTACCAGCCGCGTGAGTGGCAGAAGCGGCACCTGCCGAATCCGACCGGGACGCCCGGCGCGTACCGGCCGCAGGGGTCGATCCTGCGCGCCGGCGAGAGGCCCGCCGCGACCGGCGATTACCAGGCCTGGACCCCCTGAGGTTTGCAACGATTGCGAAGGTTTGACCGTGCGGCCACGCTGGCGAACCTCCAGTCTTCAATCCGGACCCGCGACAGCCGCCGATCTCCCGACCGGCGGCTTTTTTTCTGGGGCGCGCCCTGGATGCGCCCGTTCCGGGCCATCAACGGCCTGATCTGTTGGCGAACGCGGGGCGCCGGCGATCCAGGCCCGGCGCCCTCCGGCCTGGGCGATGGCGCCGGGCGTCCATCGCGCCAGTGTTACAGCACCATCTGCGTTTGCGTGACGACGGCGACCAGCTTGCCTGCGCCGTTGGTGATCCGCGTCTGCCAGACCTGTGTGCGCCGGCCACGATGGATTGGCGTGGTTTCGCCCCGGACCGTGTCGCCCGCGGGGGCGGGGGAAACAAAATTGGTCTTGCTTTCCAGGGTTGTGGTGCCCTGACCCTCCCTGAGATTGACGATGGTGGCGACAGCGCCCAGCGTGTCGGCGAAGGCCATGACCGCGCCGCCGTGAATGGTGGGCGGCGTTGTGCAATACTCCGGCTTCACCTCCATTTCGGCGACCACCCGCTCCGGCGTCGCCGACAGCACCCGGACGCCAAGATGTTTGCTGAATGGCGGCAGCCGTTCGTTGATCATGGCGGAAACATCGTTCGGTTCAGCGGTCATGAGCGCCTCCCTGTCGCGCTGGGTTGTTGTTCCCGGGGCCTTTGGCCCAGGCGATGCGCCTGATCCCGATTGCCCGGGCGTCAACAATGGCGCTGCGCGCGGTCTGGCGCCATGACCCCGGAGGTAATAATTTTTCCAACAGGCAGATTGTGGTGGCGGGCTGCGACGAAGGCGACGTTCGCCGGCGGGCTGGTCAACGCAGGTTTGCGCGCCAAAATCGTTCAGGACATTGTGCCCGCCGTTTCGCGATGGCCCAAGGCATGGTAACCCCCAGATGGGGCGCGACAGGATTGCGCCGCAGGTCAGATGAAAGAGACATGCCGCAACAGCTGATCCGCCGCCCATTCACGCCAGGGTCGCGCGCTCCGGTCCGGACCATGTTCGCCCGGCTGGCCGCGCTTGCCCTGCTTGGGGCATCCGCTTCCGTGACCGGGGCGCAGGCTGAACCGATCCGCAATCCGCTGGCAGTCTTTTCGGGCCTCGACAAGATTACCGGACGGATCATCTCGTTTGAGGTGGCGATCAACGAAACGGTGCAGTTTGGCGCGTTGCAGCTGACGCCGCGCGTCTGCAATACGCGCCCGGCGACCGAAGCGCCAAATACGACGGCGTTTGTCGAAGTTTACGAGATCAACTTCCAGGGTGAACGCAAGCGTCTGTTCGAAGGCTGGATGTTCGCGGCCAGTCCGGGGCTTCATGGCGTGGAGCACCCCGTCTATGACGTGTGGCTGACGAACTGCAAAGGTGGCGCTGAACCGCGCCCGCCCGTCAATATCGGCGAGCAGGCCACACCCCAGCCACAGCCGCGCCGCAACGCCCGTTAAGGAGCGTCCGCGTCGGGGGCGGGGCGTCCAGCGCTGGGCTGCAATGACATCACATGGCCAAATACGCGCCGTTGTCAGGGCAGCTTCCGGGAAGGGGGGCTGCCTTTCCGGAAGGCCATGCGTCCCATGAAAGAGGCTGGGCCTTTGCTGTGACCTGCTTCACTGAAAAAGCGCTATGTGGGCCCGAGCTTCTTGGCGTCGCGCCAGTAACCTTCCATCTCGTCAAGGGACGCGTCGCCCAGCTGTTTTCCTGACTTGTGAACGGACGCCTCGACGTAACTGAATCTGCTGATAAATTTCTGGTTTGTTCCCGCCAGCGCCTGTTCCGGATCAATGTTCATGTGGCGGGCCAGGTTCACGAGGGCGAACAGGGCGTCGCCGATCTCCGACGCCAGATTCGCGCGCGTCTGCGGGGTCAATCCAGATTGCGCCCCATCTGAAGCTGTTTTCGCAAGCTCCTGTTTTATTTCGGCGATCTCCTCCTCCACCTTGTCGATCACCAGCCGCGAATCAGGCCAGTCAAAGCCGACAGTCGCGGCGCGCTGCTGAAGTTTCAGGGCGCGGCTGAGGGGCGAAGCGCCGGCGGGGATATCGGACAGGAGACCTGTTTCGGAGGGCAGTCCGGCAGCCGCGCGGCGGCTGCGGCGCGCCGCTTTCTCGCCGGCCTTGATCCGACGCCACGCCTCGCCAATGGCTTCCGGCGAGCGGTCGGGCGAATCGCCAAACACGTGCGGATGCCGGCGGACCATCTTGGTTGTGATGGCTTCCACCACGTCGGCAAAACCAAAGGCGCCAGCTTCCTCGGCCATGCGGGCGTGAAAAACCACCTGCAACAGCAGGTCGCCCAACTCGTCGCACAGATCATCAAGGTCGCCGCGCTGGATGGCGTCCGCCACCTCATAGGCCTCCTCGATGGTATAGGGCGCAACCGTCGCGAACGTCTGGGCCACGTCCCATGCGCAACCGGTCTGTGGATCGCGCAGCCGCGCCATGATCGCCAGCAGGTTGGCGATGTCGCGCCCGGCTGTGGCGCGATCCCCGGCAGGGCGAGCGGAACTGTCGTCAGAACTCACAGATCGTCTCCGTTTTCACGGATCGCAGGCCGCGACCCGGATTTGGCTGTGGCGCGGGTACATGGCGCGGGTACATGAGCACGCAAGGTGGGCGCCAGCCGTCCTGATCCGGTTCAGCTGGCGCATCGATCCTGTCGCGATGTCACTCGGCGGCCTTCCTGGCCTAGCGACGGATGGGGCGGCGGGCCAGCACCTCCGCCAGAAAGCGGCCGGTGTGGCTCACAGGACTCGCGGCGATATCCTCCGGCGTGCCCTCGGCGACAATCTGTCCGCCGCCGTCGCCGCCTTCCGGCCCCAGATCCAGCACCCAGTCCGCTGTCTTGATGACCTCGAGATTATGCTCGATGACAATCACCGTGTTGCCCTGCTCGACGAGTTCATGCAGCACCTCAAGCAGCTTGGCCACGTCGTGGAAGTGCAGGCCGGTGGTTGGCTCGTCAAGGATATACAGGGTGCGGCCGGTCGCCCGGCGCGACAGCTCCTTCGACAGCTTGACGCGTTGCGCCTCGCCGCCAGACAGGGTCGTGGCCTGCTGGCCGACCTTCACATAGCCGAGGCCAACCCGCGACAGGGTCTCCATGCGGTCGCGAATCGTCGGCACGGCCTGGAACAGTTCCGCAGCCTCGTCGACGGTCATGTCGAGGACGTCGGCGATGGATTTCTCCCGGTAGCGCACTTCCAGCGTCTCGCGATCGTAGCGCTTGCCCTTGCAGACGTCGCAGGTGACGTAAACATCCGGCAGGAAGTGCATCTCGATCTTGATGACGCCGTCGCCCTGGCAGGCCTCGCAGCGGCCGCCCTTGACGTTGAAGGAGAAGCGCCCGGGCTGGTAGCCGCGCGCCTTCGCCTCCGGCAAGCCAGCGAACCAGTCGCGAATCGGGGTGAAGGCCCCGGTATAGGTGGCGGGGTTGGAGCGGGGCGTACGGCCGATCGGCGACTGGTCAATGTCGATGACCTTGTCGAGATGCTCCAGCCCCTCGATTTTTTCGAAAGGCGCCGGGTGCTCCAGCGCGCCATTCAGCCGTCGCGCCACGGCCCGGTACAGGGTGTCGATAATCAGGGTGGATTTGCCGCCGCCGGAGACGCCGGTGATTGCGGTGAATGTGCCCAGCGGGATGTCGGCCGTGACATGCTTCAGGTTGTTGCCGCTGGCGCCTGCCAGCCGCAAATGGCGGCCCTTGCTGGCCTTGCGGCGTTTCGCCGGCGTCGCCACCGACAGCTTGCCGGAGAGATACTGGCCGGTGAGCGAATTGGGATCCTGCAGGATATGCTCCGGCGAGCCCTGGGAGACAATCTCTCCGCCATGCACGCCGGCGCCCGGGCCGACGTCGACGACGTAGTCGGCCTGCAGGATGGCGTCCTCGTCATGCTCGACGACGATTACTGAATTGCCGAGATCGCGCAGCCGCTTCAGCGTTTGCAGCAGGCGTTCGTTGTCACGCTGGTGCAATCCGATCGACGGCTCATCCAGCACATACAACACGCCGGTCAGACCCGAGCCGATCTGCGAGGCGAGGCGGATGCGCTGGCTTTCGCCGCCCGAGAGGGTGCCGGAGGCGCGCGCCAGGGTCAGATAGTCCAGTCCCACATCGAGCAGGAAGGTCAGGCGATCAACGATTTCCTTGAGGACGCGCCGGGCGATTTCGTTTTGCTTGTCGTTCAGCGTCGCCGGCAGCGCCTCGAACCAGCTTCGGGCCGCGCCGACCGACAGGGCGGTGACCTCGCCGATATGGCGGCCGTCGATCCTGACCGCGAGCGCCTCCGGTTTGAGGCGGAAGCCCTGGCAGGCCGGGCAGGGCGTCTCGGCCATGAAACGCGAGATTTCTTCGCGCACCCAGTCACTGTCGGTTTCGCGGAAGCGGCGCTCCAGGTTGGTGATGACGCCTTCAAACGGCTTCTGCACCTCATAGGAGCGCACCCCGTCCTTGTAGGCGACGCGCACCTTCTCGGAGCCGGTTCCGAACAGGATGACCGCCTGGATGCTGGCGGGAAGTTTCTCCCACGGCGTCTTCAGGTCGAAGCCGAAATGGGCGGCAAGCGCCTCAAGCGTCTGGCCGTAGTAGGGCGAGGTGGATTTCGCCCACGGGGCAATGGCCCCGCGCGCCAGGGTCAGGCTGGCGTCAGGGACGACAAGATCGGCCGAAACCTGCTTCTGCGATCCCAGCCCGTCGCACGTCGGGCAGGCGCCGTACGGGTTGTTGAAGGAAAACAGGCGGGGCTCGATTTCCGGGATGGTGAAACCGGAGACCGGGCAGGCGAATTTTTGCGAGAAAACGATACGGCGCGGGCCATTCTTGCTGTCCCCGTCCGTATCGGCGAACTCGATCACGGCGATGCCATCGGTCAGCTCAAGCGCGGTTTCGAAGCTGTCCGCGAGGCGGGCGGCCATGTCGGGGCGCACCACGATCCGGTCGATGACGACGTCGATATCGTGCTTCAGCTTCTTGTCGAGAGCAGGAGCGTCATCAATTTCGTAGTACGCGCCGTCGATCTTCACCCGCTGGAAACCGCGACGCTGGAAATCCGCCAGCTCCTTGCGATACTCCCCCTTGCGTCCCCGCACCACCGGGGCGAGCAGGAAGAGCCGGCTGCGCTCCGGCAGGGCGAGAACACGGTCGACCATCTGGCTGACGGTCTGGCTCTCAATCGGCAGGCCGGTCGCCGGCGAATAGGGCACGCCCACGCGCGCCCACAGCAGGCGCATATAGTCGTAGATCTCCGTGACGGTGCCGACTGTCGAGCGCGGGTTTTTCGAGGTGGTTTTCTGCTCGATGGAAATTGCCGGCGACAGACCCTCAATCTGGTCCACGTCCGGCTTCTGCATCATCTCCAGGAACTGTCGGGCGTAGGCGGACAGCGATTCGACGTACCGACGCTGGCCCTCAGCGTAGATCGTATCGAAGGCGAGCGACGATTTTCCCGAGCCCGAAAGCCCCGTGAACACCACCAGCTCATCGCGGGGAATGACCAGATCGACGTTCTTCAGGTTGTGCTCGCGGGCGCCGCGGATGGAGATCATCCGCTTGCCCGGGAAGCCCGATGGCGCAGCAGTCGCGTCCTGGCCTGGTGAAACCTGCGCCTTGTCGTCCGCAGTGTTCCCGCCGTTCTTGCCGCCGTTTTTGCCGCCGCCCCGGCTTCCGCGGTTTTTCCTGGCCCTGTCTCCGGCGCCGTCGAAAAGTTCATCAAGAGAAGCCATGATCGCTCGCAGTTAGCGCCCGGCCCGTAAAGAGCCCGCGGAACGTCGTCGTTGTCATTCGGGAAAACGGCTGACGCGGCGCGCGCCGGTACATCCCACGCCATATACGGCGAGCCCCGACAGGACCGGACAGGGCCGGAGCTGACGCAGGCCGCCAGTTCGCCTGGCGCCGCCAGCCGGGCGCATGACCTTTGCCCAAAGGCGCTGGGAGGTCAGGAGGCTTGACTTGCCAGAAGCTCGGAACAAAAATAGAACAAGCTGAAGACGTCGGCAAGCTGTCCCGCTGGCGAACCGGCAAATTTTATCCGCGTATGAATCGCGGGACCGCCGTAGCGGGCGCCCGGGCTGTCGGCGTAACGCTTACGGCCGTTCCCTAATTGGGGACAGGACGCCTGCGTTTCCAGACGCATGGCGGAGGCCGGCGCCGATTTTTTCTGGTGAGGGACGTCGCGGTTGGACCTGCATGGGTTGCGACCAGGGTGGGCAGGGGCCACTAGTGGGGTGGGCGTCAGGCGTTCAGGACGAACCGGCAGAGAGGGCGCCCCGGCAGTTGTGGCCTGGGGCGCCGGGATTCCGGGGGCCCGGCGGCAGGCGCGTTTTCCTTGCGGGACATCGCTCTTTTCGCGGGAAGATGCTTTAAGAAATTTCGGACGGCGGTCGCTGGCCATGGCGTGGCGGCCGCGCCATCAATTGAGGAGGGCCGCATGGCCGGTAGCGTCAACAAGGTGATACTCGTCGGCAATCTCGGCCGTGATCCGGAGACGCGGCGGATGCCTTCGGGCGAGCCCGTTGTGAACCTGCGGGTGGCGACGTCGGAAACATGGCGCGACAAGAACAGCGGCGAGCGGCGGGAGCGCACCGAGTGGCACGCTGTGGTGATCTTTAACGAGAACCTCGCCAAGGTCGCTGAACAATACCTGCGCAAGGGGTCAAAGGTTTATCTGGAAGGCCAGCTGCAGACCCGCAAATGGACCGACCAGAATGGCCAGGAGCGTTACACCACCGAGGTGGTGCTGCAACGTTTCCGCGGTGAATTGACCATTCTCGACAGCCGCGGCGCCGGCGGCGGCGAATATGGCGACGAGGGCGGCGGCCGCAGCGTTGGCGGCGGTGGCCGTGGCGGCGATTTCGGGCGTTCATCTCCGATGGAGCGCCAGAGCGAGCGTTCGGGCGGCGGCGGTTTCGGCGGCGGCTCTGGCCTCGACGACGATATTCCGTTCTGATCCGGTCCGGCGGCGCGCGCTGCTGGCGCGCGCCGCCGCATGGCCATGACGTCATGTCTCCTGCCGGCGCGCTGGCGGCGTCGGAATGCGCTGGAACAGGGCGTATTGCAGGCTGCGGGCGATCAGCTCCGCCTTGTCGACAAACAGCTGGGCGTCTTCCGGCGCGAACATTTCCCGCGCCGTTTGGCGCCACAGGGCAAGCCAGCGCAGGAACAGCTCAGGCGTGATCCGCTCACGATGCCGGAAATGCGCCGGAACAGGCCGGCCCTGATAACGTCGCGCGCCCAGCATCACCGAGCTCCAGAAATCGGTCAGGGTTTGCAGGTGCTCCGGCCAGTCATGCACCGCATCGTTGAAGACCGGCCCGAGATCGGGATCCTGCCGCACCCGGGCATAGAACGCCTCGACCAGCTGGCCGATGCTCACGTCATTGACCGTTGCGGCGGGCGACCAGCCCTGGGTGACGTTGTTCATGATGCAATCCGTTCTCGCCAGGGCCGCGCGTTCATGACAGGGCGCGCCCTGTCCCCGCCTGGCCGCTCCGCCTCCCGGGCGCGTGACTTTTCGCCAGGACGCGGCAACTCCTCTCATGCACCGGGACCAGTCACAGGCGCCTGTCCGCATGCCTTCCGGCAATAAATACGGACAGGGCCGCCGTATGAACAGGGCTGGTCATGCGGCTGTGACGGCATGTCCCTGGCGCCAGCCGCTGTCCAGCGGGGCGCAAGGCGCCGCTTCCGGGCAGGAAGAGCCCCCCGGTTTATCGGGCGAAACGACGCCAGGTTCACGCCGGGTTGCGCCATCATCCCGCGCCGCAGCAGTTCGCTGGATGAGGAGTGCGGGGAACGAACGCATCCGCAAGCGCCGCCGGAATGCAGTCGCGCAGGCGTGCGCGGATATGCAGGATGCGTCGCCGCGCTGGTGCGACAGGGGGGCGCCATCTGGCCCCATGGCGGAGCGGAAGGCGTTCGCAGGCGCGGCCGGCATTTGGCCGCTTCAGGGGCGGCGGCGTCACATGAATGATTTTTAAGGCGTTTTCTGCTTTTTCCCGACGCGCTTCAGGGTTGGCTATTGTCCCCTGAATCGGTTAAAGCGAAGGCTTGTGGATCAGGATCGGCAGGATCGGAAAGTACCTTGGCGGAAGACGACCAGCAGGGGCCCGGCGCTCCCGACGAGCTCCCCGGAAGTGACATCAAGGCGGTTTCGCTAACCGACGAGATGCGCCGCTCATATCTCGACTACGCCATGAGCGTGATCGTGAGCCGCGCGCTTCCCGACGTTCGCGATGGCCTCAAGCCCGTGCACCGGCGCATCCTGTTCTCGATGCACGAGAGCAACTACACGCCAGAGCGGCCGTACAACAAATCGGCCCGCGTCACCGGCGACACCATGGGTAAGTACCACCCGCACAGTGGCCCGGCGATTTACGACGCCCTCGTGCGGCTGGCCCAGGATTTTTCGCTGCGCCTGCCGCTGGTCGACGGCCAGGGCAATTTCGGCTCCATCGACGGTGATCCGGCGGCGGCCGAGCGTTACACCGAGGTGCGCCTGGCGCGCCCGGCGGTGCTGCTGCTGGACGATCTCGACAAGAACACCATCGATTTCCAGCCGAACTACGACGGGCGTGAGAAGGAGCCGGTGGTTCTGCCGGCCAAGTTCCCGAACCTGCTGGTCAACGGCGCCGGCGGCATCGCCGTGGGCATGGCCACCAATATCCCGCCGCACAATCTCGGCGAGGTGATCGACGGCTGTCTTGCCTATATCAACGACCCGGCGATCAGCATCGATGACCTGATCGAGATCATTCCGGGGCCGGATTTTCCCACCGGCGCGGCCATCCTTGGCCGGGCGGGCATTCGCGCCGCCTATCACACCGGGCGCGGCTCCATTGTCATGCGCGGCGTCTGCACGGTCGAGGAAATCCGCAAGGACCGCGAAGCGATCATCTTCACGGAGATACCCTACCAGCTCAACAAGGCGTCTCTCATCGAGAAGATCGCCGAACTGGTGCGTGACAAGAAGATCGATGGCATCTCCGACCTGCGCGACGAGTCGGACCGCGACGGCATGCGAATCGTCATCGAGCTGAAGCGCGACGCCGTGGCCGACGTGGTGAAGAACCAGTTGTTCCGCTTCACGCCGCTGCAATCCACCTTCGGCGCCAATATGGTGGCGCTGAACGGCGGCCGCCCGGAAACCATGAACCTCAAGGACATGATCGGCGCCTTCGTCGATTTCCGTGAGGAGGTGGTGTCGCGGCGCACCAAGTTCCTGCTGAACAAGGCGCGTGACCGGGCGCACGTGCTGGTTGGCCTTGGCATCGCCGTCGCCAATATCGATGAGGTGATCAACCTCATCCGCACGGCGCCGGACCCCAACGCCGCCCGTGAAGCGCTGATGACCCGCCGCTGGCCGGCCATGGACATGGCGCCGCTGATCGCGCTGATCGATGATCCACGCCATCGCCTGGAAGACGATAACACCTACCGGCTGTCGGAAGCGCAGGCCCGCGCCATTCTGGAGCTGCGCCTGCAGCGTCTGACGGCGCTTGGCCGCGACGAAATCGGCGACGAACTGAAGACGATATCGACGGAAATCGCCGAATATCTCGCTATCCTGTCGTCGCGCGAGCGCATCATGGGCATCGTCGCCAATGAGCTGATCGAGGCCAGGGCGTCCTTCGCCACGCCGCGCCGCACGCGCATCGACGACTGGGCTTCCGACGTGGACGACGAGGACCTGATCCAGCGCGAGGACATGGTGGTGACCGTGTCGCACGCCGGCTACATCAAGCGCGTGCCGCTCTCGACCTACCGGGCGCAGCGCCGTGGCGGCAAGGGCCGCTCCGGCATGAACACCCGGGACGAGGATTTCGTCACGCGGCTGTTCGTCGCCTCCACCCACACGCCGATCCTGTTCTTCTCCTCGCGCGGCCAGGTCTACCGGGAGAAGGTGTGGCGGCTGCCGCTGGCGCCGCCCCAGGGACGCGGCAAGGCGCTCATCAACATGTTGCCCCTCCAGGAAGGCGAGCGCATCACCACCATCATGCCGCTGCCCGAGGACGAAGCCAGCTGGGCCAACCTCGACGTGATGTTCGGCACGGTGAGCGGCGGCGTGCGCCGTAACAAGCTGTCCGATTTCACCAACGTCAATCGCGCCGGCAAGATCGCCATGAAGCTCGACGACGGCGACGCCATCGTCGGCGTGCAGACCTGCACCGAGCATGACGACGTGCTGCTGACCACGGCGGAAGGGCAGTGCATCCGTTTCCCGGTCACCGATGTGCGCGTGTTCAAGGGGCGTGATTCCACCGGCGTGCGCGGCGTGAGCCTGGCGGACGGCGACCGCGTCATCTCGATGGCGGTGCTCCGCCATGTGGAGGCGTCGGCGGAGGAGCGCAGCCTGTATCTCAAGCAGGCCGCCGCCGCGCGCCGCGCCGCCACGGGCGAGCACGACGATGCGGCAGAGGTGGAGCTGGAGGAGGGCGTCAGCGGCGACGCCGGGCTGGATCCGGAGCGCTATGCGGAGCTCGGCGCCAGGGAGCAGTTCCTGCTGACCCTGTCGGAAAACGGCTACGGCAAGCGCTCGTCCGCCTACGAGTACCGGGTCACCGGGCGCGGCGGCAAGGGCATCGCCGCCATGGCGGTCAACGGCCGCAATGGTCGTCTGGTGGATTCGTTCCCGGTGGATGAAACCGACCAGATCATGCTGGTCACCGACGGCGGCCAGCTGATCCGCGTGCCGGTCGACGGCATCCGCATCATTGGCCGCAGCAGCCAGGGCGTGATCGTGTTCAACACGGCGGAAGGCGAGCGCGTCGTCTCCGTGGAGCGGATCACTGACGACGGCGAGGAGGCTGATGTGGTCGCGGCGGCCGGTGAGGACGGACAAGTCGGCGGTGAGGGGGACGCCGGGGACGCGTGATCGTGGCGGGCGGAGCGGCGGGCGCCTCTCCGTTCGGCCTACGCCAGCCGCCCTGCAGGCGTCTGTTTGGCCTGCCCGCCGTTATCGACGCGGGCAGCCCGTGAAAAGGCGGGCGCAGGCCTGTTCGCAGGCGGCGCGCGCGTTGCCTTCCGGGTTTGCATCGCTATATACCGCCAGACAGAAGATCGGAGACGGCGGGGAAATCGACTGGCCCGCGCCTTGCGGCCAGGCATTTCGCCCCCTCAATTTGGAGCGCCACTTACGTGATTACGCCCGCATTCGCCCAGTCCGGCGCCGCCGCCTCCGGCGGCAGCGACATGTTGCTGCAATTCCTGCCGTTCATCCTGATCTTTGTGATCATGTACTTCCTGATCCTGCGGCCGCAGCAGCGCCGGGCCAAAGCCCACCAGGAACTGGTGAAGAACCTGCGGCGCGGCGATACGGTCATCACCTCCGGCGGTCTGATCGGCCGGGTCACCAAGGTGGTCGACGATTCGCCGGAGGTAGAGGTCGAGATCGCCGACAACGTGCGCGTGCGGATCGTGCGCAGCATGGTGACCGAGGTGCGCAGCAAGGCCGAGCCGGTCAAGGCCTGATCTGACCTGCTGAAAGGGACCTTCCGGCGCCCGCCGGAAGGTTGTTTTGCGGAAGGCGCCCAGGGCGCCGCCGTCCAGGCCCGCGGCCTGATCGCATGTGCTCCAACGCGGGCGCTTTCTCCCATGGGCCAGCTCCCCTGGGGCTTCCCGCCCAGACCCTGGAAAGCTTCTGATCGATGCTTCGCTACTCGACCGGCAAGATCGTCTCCATCCTCCTGCTGACCGTGCTCGGCTTCCTCTACGCCGCGCCGAACCTGATGACGCCGGAGACCCGCAAGGCGATCGAGGCGAGCGCGCCGTCATGGTTCCCGGGCTGGCTGTTCCCGCACAAGGCCATCGTGCTTGGCCTTGACCTTCAGGGCGGCTCGCATGTGCTGCTCGAGGTCGATTCCAGCGATCTGGTGCGGACGCAGGTCGCGACCCTGCGCGATGACGTGCGCCGGGTGCTGCGCGAGAGCCGGGTGACGCCGCAGGGCGGCATCACCGTGTTGCCGCGCGGCGTCCAGATCCGTTTCGCTGACGCCGCCGACCGGGACAAGGTGCTGCCGCGCCTGCGCGAGCTGTCCCAGCCTATTGGCAGCGCCCTGCTGGGAACCGGCGGCGCCCACACCCTGGACATCGTGACAACGCCTGAAGGCGCCGTGCAGATGACGCTTTCCGAAGCGGGCGTGCGCGATCGCATTGGCCGCGCCATCAACCAGGCCATCGAGGTGCTGCGCCGGCGCGTCGACGCGCTGGGCACCACCGAGCCGAATATCCAGCGCCAGGGCGCCGACCGCATCCTGGTTCAGGTGCCGGGTTTGCAGGACCCGCAGCGCCTGAAGGACCTGCTCGGCAAGACCGCCAAGCTGCAGTTCCGCTTCGTGGCGGAAGGCGGGGGCAATCGGGGTGAGGTCGACATGCTGCCGTCGAAGGACGCCGGCGGCGCCCTGACGCCGGTCGAGAAGCGCGTCATCGTTGAGGGCGAGGATCTGGTTGACGCCCAGCCGTCGTTCGACCAGCGCACCTCCGAGCCGATCGTCAATTTCCGCTTCAACATGAAGGGCGCCCAGCGTTTCGGCCAGGCGACGACCGAGAATGTTGGCCGGCCGCTCGCCATCGTGCTCGACAACGAGATCGTTTCGGCCCCACGCATCATCAATCCGATCACTGGCGGCTCCGGCCAGATTTCCGGCCGCTTCACGGTGCAGCAGGCCAACGATCTGGCGTTGCTGTTGCGCGCCGGCGCGTTGCCCGCCAAGCTGACCGTGGTGGAGGAGCGGACGGTGGGCCCGGGTCTCGGCAAGGATTCGATCAACGCCGGCCTCAAGGCCACCTACGTGGCGGCGATCTTCGTCGTGCTGTTCATGTTCGTGACCTACGGCCTGTTCGGCCTGTTCGCCAATATCGCCCTCATCGTCCACGTGGTGTTCATTCTGGCGCTGATGTCGTTGCTCGGCGCCACCATGACCTTGCCCGGCATCGCCGGCATCGTGCTGACCATCGGCACCGCCGTCGACTCCAACGTGCTGATTTACGAACGCATACGGGAGGAGGCGAAGGCGGGGAGATCGATCATATCGGCGATCGACGCCGGCTTTACCCGGGCGTTTGCAACAATCTTCGACTCGAACAGCACCATGGCCATCGCCGCCGTCATCCTGTTCCTGCTCGGCACCGGTCCGGTGCGTGGTTTCGCCGTGGTGTTCATTCTCGGCATCCTGACCACGGTCATCACCGCCGTCACCATGACGCGGATGATGATTGCTCTGTGGTACCGGATCGCCCGGCCCAAGGCGTTGCCGTTCTGAGTTTGCGAAGGGGCCTGGGCGCCCTGGCTTCGCGCGGATCAACTTTCAGGCCGCGCGAGGGCATATAAATCATGATGTTGCAGCGGGTTTCTGCCCTGTTGGGTGAAATCCGGTACGTTCCCCGGGCCGCAGCCAGCTCCGCCGGAACGCCGTGAAAGGGTTACCGATCGTGCGTTTGCTCCGTATCGTTCCTGACAACACCCGGATCAAATTTGTCCGGCGTCGTGTGTTCAGCTTCCCGTTCTCGGCGCTGGTTTCGGTGGCGACGGCCGTGTTGCTGCTGGTGTGGGGCCTTCACTTCGGCATCGACTTCACCGGCGGCACGCTGATCGAAATGCAGGCCCGCAACGGTCAGGCCAATGTGTCGGTGGTGCGTCAGGCGGCCAACGCCATCAGCGTGGGCGAGGTGGAGGTGCAGGAGTTCGGCGCCGGCGGCGTGTCGATCCGCGTGCCGGTGCAGCCTGGCGGCGAGAGCGCCCAGGGCGAAGTGGTGACGAAGGCGCGCGCCGCTTTTGAAAAGGACTACGAGTTCCGTCGCGTCGAGACGGTGGGGCCGCGCGTGTCGGGGGAGCTGGTGCAGTCCGGCACCCTGGGCGTGGTCCTGGCGATTCTGGCGGTGATGGTCTACCTGTGGTTCCGCTTCGAATTGCAGTTCGCCATTGGCGCCATCATCGGCACCATGCACGACATCGTGCTGACGGTGGGTTTCTTCGTCATCACCCAGATCGAGTTCAACATGACCTCGATCGCCGCCATTTTGACCATCGTGGGCTATTCGCTCAACGAGACCGTGGTGGTGTTCGACCGCACCCGCGAACTGATGCGCCGCTACAAGACGATGCCGCTGGACGAACTGCTGGACCTTTCCGTCAACACCACCCTGTCGCGCACGGCGATGACGGCGACCACCACGGCGCTGTCGCTGCTGGCGCTGGTGCTGTTTGGCGGCGAGGCCATTCGCGGCTTTGCCGTGGTGATGCTGTTCGGCGTGGTGATCTGCACCTATTCGGCCATGTTCGTCTCGACGCCGGCGCTGCTCTATCTGGGCGTGCGCAGCGGCCGGATGGCGGACGAGCCAGCCGACACGTCGGTTCCGGTGTCGGTTCGGGAAACGGGCAAGGCGTGAGCCGTCGTGACGTGACCGTGGCCATGGGACTATGATCATGAACGGCGAAGACAGGTTTTTGCCGGGGCATCATGAACTGGACGCCTATGGCAACCATGGCTTCCGTTTCGGCGGCATGTCGCATCGGGGTTCGATCCTGACGACGCCCTCCGGCGTCCGGGCCTGGCCAGTCGCGGCGACGGCCGGGATCAGCGTGGCGAGCCTCGCGCCAGCCATCGCCGAAGCCGCCAGCATCGACCTGTTGCTGATCGGCACGGGCGAGACGCTGACGCCGCTGGCGCCGGAGCTGCTTGCGGCGTTGCGGGAGGCGGGACTGCGCGTCGACGTGATGAGCACGGCGACAGCGGCGCGCACCTATAATTTTCTGGTTTCCGAAGGTCGCCAGGCGGCCGCGGCGTTGATCGCGGTGCCATAACCGGCAGGTCGGGGCGGCATGCGATCTGGTCTGTCGGAGCCGTTGGACTCAGGACAATGACAGCGATGGCTGAAGACAGCCCCGATGCGCGTCTCGCCGACGCCTACCAGCATTGCCAGCAGTTGACCCGGTCTGGTGAAAGCGACCGCTATCTGGCGACGTTGCTGGCGCCGCCGGCAGCGCAGCCGGCGTTGTTCGCGCTTTACGCCTTCGCCCATGAGGTTGGCCGGATTCGCGACGTGGTGAAGCAGCCGCTGGCCGGCGAGATACGGCTGCAATGGTGGCGCGACGTGGTCATGGGCGAGGGGCGCGGCGATGTCTCCGGCAATCCGGTGGCGGCGGCGCTGCTCGACGTGATTGCCCGCTGCCGGTTGCCGCAGAAGGTGTTTCTCGACCTGCTCGACGCCCGCACCTTCGATCTCTACGATGATCCCATGCCGTCCGTCGCCAGCCTCGAAGGCTATTGCGGCGAGACGTCGTCGGTCCTGCTGCGGCTCGCCAGCCTGATTGTCGCCGATGGCGGCGACAGCGGCGGCGGCGACGCGCCGGGCCATGGCGGCGTCGCCTTTGGCGTCGTTGGCCTGTTGCGATCGCTGCCGTGGAGCGCCCGGCTCGGCCAGGTTTTTGTTCCGGCCGACCTGCTGGCGCGGCATGGCGCTGGGCGTGAGGATATTGTCCAGGGCCGGGACACGCCGGCGGTGCGCGCCGCGCTGGCCGACATGCGGGCGCTGGCGCAAAACCACTATGACGCCTTTCGCAAGGCCCTTGCCGCAAGCCCCCGGGCGGTGCGCGCGGCGTTTCTGCCGGTGGCGGTGACGCCGCTGTATCTGCGTCGCATGGACCAGCCGGATTGGCGCCCGTTCACCGAGGTGGTGGAGCCGCCGCAGTGGCGGCGGCAATGGCGCATCTGGCGCGCGTCGCGCGGCGCCTGGGGGCGATAGCCAGGGCCCGGTCGCCAGCGATAATGGCGTTATCCGTCAGGCGAACCCGCGTCCCATCCAGGCTGCAAGGTCCGCCCTGGCCCGGTCGGTCAGCGCCTGCTTTTTGGCGATCGCCTTCTCCTTGCCGCGCATGCGCTTGCCGGTTGTGTTGCGTAGCGGTTCGGTCAGGGGCGGGAACAGTCCGAAATTGACGTTCATTGGCTGGAAGGAGCGCGGCGCGCCTTCCTCATCGGCGGCGATGTGCCCGCCGGTGATGTGGCCGACCAGCGCCCCCAGGGCGGTGGTCGGCGGCGGCGGCGAGAAATCCTGGCCGAGCCGCGCGGCGGCGGCGGCCATGCCGGTGAAAATGCCGATGGCGGCGCTCTCCACATAGCCCTCGCAGCCGGTGATCTGCCCGGCGAAGCGCAGGCGCGGCTGGGCATTGAGGCGCAACTGGCCATCGAGCAGGCGCGGCGAATTGAGATAGGTATTGCGGTGCAGGCCGCCGAGACGGGCGAACTCCGCGTTCTCCAGCCCTGGAATTGTGCGGAACAGCGCGGTCTGGGCGCCGTGCTTCAGCTTGGTCTGGAAGCCAACCAGATTGTAGAGCGTGCCAAGGGCGTTGTCCTGACGCAACTGGACAATGGCGTAGGGCTTGACCGTGGGATTGTGCGCGTTGGTCAGGCCGACCGGCTTCATCGGTCCGTGACGCAGGGTTTCGCGGCCGCGCTCGGCCATCACCTCGATCGGCAGGCAGCCATCGAAATAAGGGGTGTTGGCTTCCCACTCCTTGAACGAGGTTTTCTCACCGCTGATCAGTCCGTCGATGAAGGCGTTGTACTGGTCCTGATCCAGGGGGCAGTTGATGTAATCGGCGCCGCTGCCGCCAGGACCCGCCTTGTCGTAGCGCGACTGGAACCAGGCCTTGTTCATGTCGATGCTGTCGCGGTGCACGATGGGGGCGATGGCGTCGAAGAACGCCAGGGATTCGGCGCCGGAGAGCTCGCGAATGGCGTCGGCCAGGGCCGGAGAGGTCAGCGGGCCCGTGGCGACGATCACCTCATCCCACGCCGCCGGCGGCAGGCCGGCGATCTCGCCCCGCTCCACGGTGATCAGCGGGTGGGCCATGATCCGCGCGGTTACTTCGGCGGCGAATCCGTCGCGGTCCACCGCCAGCGCGCCGCCAGCCGGAACCATGTGGGCGTCAGCGGCCGCCATCACCAGCGAGCCGAGGGCGCGCATTTCCTGGTGCAGCAGGCCAACCGCGTTGGCGTTGGCGTCGTCGGAGCGGAACGAGTTGGAGCATACCAGTTCCGCGAGCTGGCCGGTGTGGTGGGCGTCCGTGCCGCGCTCCGGGCGCATCTCGTGCAGCACCACCGGCACGCCGGCGTTGGCCAGCCGCCAGGCGGCCTCGCTGCCGGCAAGGCCGCCGCCAATAACGTGAACGGGTCGAAGCGCCGTCGGCGCGGGCGAAACGGAAGCGGTCATTGGGTGGGTGCGCCTGATCTCGAAACTCTGAAGTGGTGGGGGCCGGAGCGGTTGGCCTGCTTCCCGCCCACCTGGACGCCATAGCACATCTGGCGGCTTTCGCCGCCCCCGGCGCCGGCCGTCGCGCCTCCAGCATCCCTGCCCCCTGGACGAACCGCGCCGGGTTTCCTATCTTGGGAGGGTGCGCTGGCGTTCGCGCTTCCCGCCGGAAGTCCCCGCGGCGCAGGCAAAGGTTCAGGAAATATGGCCAGTTCAGCTTCGCCCATGCAGATCATGAAGATTTCCGACGCCGCCGCGGCGCGCGTGCGCGAAATCATGGCCAACTCGTCCGATCCCATCGCCGGGGTGCGCGTCGGCGTGCGCAAGGGCGGTTGCGCCGGCATGGAATACACCATGGATTACGCCCGCGAGGTCAACCCGAAAGACGAGGTGGTTGAGGACAAGGGCGTCCGCATCTTCGTGGAGCCGGGCGCGGTGATGTTCCTGCTCGGCACGGAGATGGATTTCAAAACCGACCGGTTGTCGTCGCAGTTCGTTTTTAACAATCCGAACCAGATTTCCGCCTGTGGTTGCGGCGAGTCGGTTTCCATCGTCCCGGGGGGCGCGACGGCTCAGGCAGCCGCCCCCCGCTAAGGGCTGGCCAGCGGCGATCCAGCCATGCGAAGAAAGCGCGGGCAGGCCGACTTTCATGCCGGCCGTACCGTTGCGTACTGGCGGAAAACCGGCAATCCTCGCGCCATGACGACATCAACCTCACCCAACACATCTCATGACGCGGCGCTGCTGAAGACGCTCGAAGGCGGTGGTCCCTCGCGGTTTCGCAAGGCTGCGACCGTGGTGCTGCTGCGCGATCGCCCCGATGGCGTTGAAGCTTTCATGGTCGTGCGCCATCACCAGATCGACTTCGCCTCTGGCGCCCTGGTTTTCCCGGGCGGCAGTCTGGACAAGGCCGATGAGGCTATCGCCGCCAACGCGGATCTGTGCGCGCCCTGCGGGGTCAGTGACGTGGAGTTGCTGGCCTTCCGCATCGCCGCGATCCGCGAGGCGTTTGAGGAGTGCGGCGTGCTTCTGGCGCGTCGCCCCGGCGCGGCCAACCTGCTGCCGGCGGCTGAACTGGCGCCGATCGAGCAAAAATGGCGCGCCGGCCTCAACGACGGCTCACTCTCCTTCCTCGACCTGCTGACGCAGGAAGGACTGGTGTTGGCCACCGACGCCATGATCCCCTATGCGCACTGGATCACGCCGGAAGGCATGCCCAAGCGTTTTGACACCTGGTTCTTCCTGGCCGTGGCGCCCGATGACCAGCTCGCCCTGCACGATGGCCACGAGGCTGTGGACTCGGTGTGGCTCACCGCCCAGGAGGCGCTGGATGGCGCGGCCTCGGGCAAGTACACGGTGATCTTCCCGACCGAGCGCAACCTGTTCAAGATGGCGCAGTTTCGCAGCGCCGAGGAAGCCTTCGCCGCGACCCGGGCCGACAACATCGTGACGGTGCTGCCGGTGCTGAAGAAATCCGATGACGGCGTGCACCTGCACATTCCGGAAGAGGCGGGTTACGGCGGCTCCCGGTTCAGGGTGAAGGGCTGAAGGGCCTTATGTGACCTGACGCGTAACCCTGGCGCCCGCAGATACTGCGGGCGTTTCCACATGGTGAGGCCAAGGGCAGGCGTCGTGCAGCGGCGGCGGCCATCGGGCAAACCGGGTCGGCGCCATAGCCTGATGCGGGATGGTCGCCAGAAGGTCGCCGACCACGCTGGCGGGGCGTTGCCGGGACATCCGGTTCCAGGAAGACGCCGTCATCTTCCGAAACCATAACGCCTTGCTGGAGGCAAGCCAGGCGGGCTTCCCCGCGAATCCGCCTGACGCCTCCCGCGGCGGTTCTCCGGGGCCGTATATCTTTGGCTGGACGCCGCGATAAAAAAACCGCCCGGGATCGCCGGGCGGCTTTTCATTTATCGCTGGAGTTATCCGGCCGGCCGGAGCCTGTCAGGCATCGGTTTCCTCACCCGCCGGATTCTCGGCGCCGCGCGTGGCCCGGGCGCTGCGGCGGGTGCGCGTGCGGGCAGGGCGGGGCGCCTTGACCGGCTCCGCTTCGGCGGCAGGCTGCGCTGCAGCAGCGGCGACGGGCGCCTCAACCGCATCGGTTTCAGCAGCCGCCTTCTTGCGCGGGGCGGTCTTCTTCCTGGCCGGGGTCTTCTCCACGGCGTCTTTGGCCGCCGCCGGTTCACCAGCGGCGTCCCCGCCAGTCGCAGGCTTTTCGGCAGCCGCCTTTCGGGGCGCGCGCTTTTTCACCGCAGGCTTCTCTTCCACAGCCGGCGCAGGCTCATCGGCGGCTGCGATGGCCGGCGTGGCCTCAGGGGTCGCGGCGGCCACCTTCCGGCTGCGTGACCGCGCGGGCCTGGCGGGCGCCGCCTCAGGCTCTGCCACCGCAACGGCGTTTTCTCCGGCGGTTTTGCGCGCCGCGCGCTTGCGTTTGGGCTTTTCAGCGACGGCTTCCGCCGCGCCAGCGTTGTCCGGCGCCGTGTCTGGCGCGGTTGCGGCGTCAACGGCGACATCAGACGCCGCAGCTTCCGCAGGGGCGGCAATGGTTTCCGGCGTTGCGGCCGGCGTCTGCACCGGCGCCGCGCTTTCGATGACATCGTCCGTCGTGGCGACCGCCGTGTCGGCTGTCGTGGCGTCGACCGCCGGCGTCGTCTCGCGACGTCCACGGCGCCGGCGATCGCGCTTCTTGCGTTCGCCGCGTTCCGGGCTTGTCTCCGGGGCGCCGTCCTGAACGCGCGCGCCTTCAGGCGCAGCTGTCGTCAGGGCTGGCGTTTCGTTGACAGGGGTGATGGCGACCGGGGTCACTGGACCAGCGTCACGCCGTGTTTCAACAGCCGGCGTTTCAGCCTGCTTGCCAGCGCGGCGTTTGGGGGCGGCCTTCACCAGCATGAAGGCTGGGATATGCTCGCCGAAACCGGGCGGCGATGGCTCATCGCGCTCCTGACGGCCGCGCCCGCGCCGGTCGTCCCGCTGGCCATTGCGTCCACCGTTGCGCGCGTCATGGCGCGGCTCGCCGCGATGATCGCGCCGGCTATCCTGACGCGGCTCGTGAGGCCGAGCCTCCTGGGGCCGGGGTTCCTGCTGGCGCTGCTCGGCCTGGCGGGCCTCTGGCGGACGCGCGGCCTGCGCCTCGTCAGCCTCGCCGCTCTCCTGGCGGCGGCTGTCCCGGCCGCGCCGGTTGTCCTTGCCGTCCTTGCCCCGCCGGCGATCGTGGCGGCGGTCGCGCGATGCGCCGTCGTCCCCGGCGGCGACGCCTGATTCCTCAAGCGAGGGGCCAAGCCACTCAAAGTCCTTGCCTGTCATGGCGACGATGGCGGCGGCGCTTTTTGAGTCGTCCGGCGTGATGATGGTGTAGGCGGTGCCCTTGCGGCCGGCGCGGCCGGTGCGGCCGATGCGGTGGACATAGTCCTCGGCGTGATGCGGCGTGTCGTAGTTGAACACGTGGCTCACATCGGGAATGTCGAGGCCGCGGGCGGCAACGTCACTGGCCACCAGCAATTGCACGTCGTTGTTGCGGAACCGGTCCAGCGCCTGCATGCGCGATCGCTGGTCCATGTCGCCGTGCAGGGCGACGACGGAAAAGCCGTGCTTCTCCAGCGACCGCTGCACCACGGCGACATCGCGCTTGCGGTTGCAGAAAATAATGCCGTTCTTCAATTCGTCGGCGTCACGAATCAACCGGCGCAGGGTTTTGCGCTTCTGCGACGCCTCGGAGCCGGACGCCACCGCCAGCTGGGTGATGGTGTTGGCGGTGGAGGAAGCGCGGGCCACCTCAATGCGCGCCGGATTGCTAAGGAAATTGTCGACCAGATTCTGGATTTCCGGCGGCATGGTGGCCGAGAAAAACAGTGTCTGACGGGTGAACGGCACCATCTTGCAGATGCGCTCGATATCGGGGATGAACCCCATGTCGAGCATGCGGTCCGCTTCATCGATCACCAGCACCTCGATGCCGCTCAGCAACAGCTTGCCGCGCTCGAAATGGTCGAGCAGGCGGCCAGGCGTGGCGATCAGGACATCGACGCCCCGGGTGATCTTGGCGTCCTGATCAGCAAACGACACGCCGCCGATGAGCAACGCCACGTTCAGCTTGTGGTGCACGCCATATTTGATGAAGCTTTCCTCGACCTGGGCCGCGAGCTCGCGCGTCGGCTCCAGGATGAGGGTGCGCGGCATGCGCGCGCGGGCCCGGCCGGTTTCCAGCAGGGTGAGCATGGGCAGCGTGAAAGCAGCCGTTTTGCCCGTGCCGGTCTGGGCGATGCCGAGCACGTCGCGGCGCGCCAGTACATGCGGGATAGCCTCAGCCTGAATGGGCGTCGGCTGCGTGTAGCCGGAGCTTTCAACTGCTTGGAGGACTTTGCCGCTGAGGCCGAGGTCAGAAAATGCCATGGGTCCGTTGAGAACGTCTGCGGGCCGTCAAAATGACAGGCGCGAAAAGGAGATCGCTGGCCGGATGCCAGCAACCCAGGGGGCGCAGCGTCTTGCGGACTATGGTATGAACCCATGTCTTGTCAACGGATATCGCAAAACAGCAGTCCAGTTTGGCCATATTCGCGGCGCGGGTCACATCCGCCGAACTGCGTGCAACAGCCCGACGCAGGCCAGGATTTCCCGCCAGGCTGCGATGAAGGCGCCTGTCCCACACCGCACTGCGACTGCTTTTGCGGCCGCTTTTGCGCTTCGCCCGTTTCCGCAGGCCGGACGCGCCTGTTTCCATGCGGCAATCCCGGGTCCGGCAGACCCGGCGCGGTTTCCTGCAGGCTTCCGGTCGTCAGATGTCGAGCCCCGCCTCATCGGCGAAGGCGGCGCGCTCCTGGATAAAGGCAAAGCGCGCCTCCGGTTTGTTGCCCATCAGCCGGTCGATGGCGTCGGACGTCTGGGGGCGGCCCTCATCTTCCACCTGCACGCGCAGCAGCGTGCGCCGGGCCGGGTCCATGGTGGTTTCCTTCAGCTGGGCCGCCATCATTTCGCCCAGGCCCTTGAAGCGGCCGACATCCACCTTCTTGCCCCTGAAATCGCGGGCAATGATCTTGTCGCGCTCGGCTTCGTCCCGGGCGTAAAGCGTCTTGTTGCCCGAGGTGATGCGGTAAAGCGGCGGCACGGCCAGGTAAAGATGGCCGTTATCGATCAGTTTCGGCATCTGCCGGTAGAAGAACGTGATCAGCAATGACGCGATATGGGCGCCGTCGACGTCCGCGTCGGTCATGATGATGACCTTGTCGTAACGCAGCTCGCTGTCGCGATATTGCGCGCCGGCGGAGCAGCCCAGCGCCTGCGACAGGTCGGAAAGCTGCTGGTTTGACGCCAGCTTGTCGCGTCCGGCGGAGGCCACGTTGAGGATCTTGCCGCGCAGGGGCAGCACCGCCTGGGTGCGCCGGTCGCGCGCCTGCTTGGCGCTGCCGCCAGCCGAATCGCCCTCGACAATGAACAGTTCGGAGCCGGCCGCGCCGGCCAGGGTGCAGTCGGCGAGCTTTCCGGGCAGGCGCAGCCGCCGGGTGGCGCTCTTGCGGGCCACCTCTTTCTCCTGCCGGCGACGCATGCGCTCTTCCGAGCGTTCAATGGTCCATTCCAGCAGGCGCAACGCCTGCTGCGGCGCCGCCGCCAGCCAGTGGTCGAAGGCGTCGCGCACGGCGCTCTCAACGATGCGCACCGCCTCGCTGGTCGCGAGCTTGTCCTTGGTCTGGCCCTGAAACTCCGGCTCGCGCACGAATACCGAGAGCAGGGCGGCGCAGGTGGCCATGATGTCGTCGGCGGTGAGGTTGGCGGCGCGCTTCTGCTGGCCAATGCGCTCGGCGTGCTCGCGCAGGCCGCGCAACAGCGCCATGCGCAGGCCCTGTTCGTGCGTGCCGCCCTCCGGGGTTGGAATGGTGTTGCAGTAGGAATGGATGAAGCCGTCCTGGTCGGCCAGCCATGACACGGCCCATTCGACGGAGCCGTGGCCGCCGTCCTTCTCGATCTTGCCGGAGAAGATCTGGTCCGCCACCTGGGAGGCGCCGTCGATTTCCCGCGCCAGATAATCCTTCAGGCCACCGGGGAAACGGAAAACCGCTTCGGACGGCACATGTTCGACGCCCTCCAGTAGCGCCGGCGCGCATTTCCAGCGCACCTCGACGCCGCCGAACAGATAGGCCTTGGAGCGGGCCATCTTGAACAGGCGGCGCGGGCTGAACTGGACGTCGGGGCCAAAAATCTCCGGGTCCGGGTGAAAGCGGACAGTCGTGCCGCGGCGGTTCTGCACGCGGCCAACGGTCACCAGCTCCGTCCGGGGCAGGCCGCGGCTGTAGGTCTGGCGATAGAGCGTCTGTCCGCGCGCCACCTCAATCTCCAGCACGTCGGACAGGGCGTTGACCACCGAAACGCCGACGCCGTGCAGGCCGCCGGAAGTTTCGTAAACCCTGGAATCAAACTTGCCGCCCGCGTGCAGGGTGGTGAGAATCACCTCCAGCGCCGATTTGCCGGGGAACTTGGGGTGCGGGTCGACCGGAATGCCGCGGCCATTGTCGATGACCTTGATGAAGCCGCCTTCCTCCAGCTCCACCTCGATGAACGATGCGTGGCCGGCGACGGCTTCGTCCATGGCGTTGTCGATCACCTCGGCGAACAGGTGATGCAGCGCCTTTTCGTCCGTGCCGCCGATGTACATGCCGGGGCGGCGGCGTACGGGCTCCAGCCCTTCGAGCACCTCGATGGCCGCAGCGGTATAGCCGGCTTCGTCCGGAGTCCCCGATTTGATCGATTGCGCCAGCTTCGCCGCCTGGGCCTCCAGCCGCGCGCTCCTGCCCGCGCCTTTGCCGCCAGCCGGTTTGCGGGCCAGCGCGCCGCCGCCGAAAAGATCATCCCTGTCCGACATATATCTGATCTGATCCCGATTCGTTCTCACATGAATATGCCAGCTTTTCGCCAGATGACGAAAGCAGTGATGGCCGGCTTCCGCCGGAACTCACCAGGACCCTGACGCAGGCCGGTCCAACACAAAGACATGGTGGAAAGCGTGCTCCGGCGGGAACGCCGGAAACAGGGGCAACATAGCACGCCTGCGGGGCGGGGCCAAAACGTCAGGCGGCGCATGACTGGCGTCCGCCCCGCCGGAGCGCCCTGCGCTCCCGCAACGGCCGGAGCCGGATGGCCGCGAACTCCCGGAAATGCAGAAAGGCCGGGACGGGCCCGGCCTTTCGCTCGCGTGACCCCAGGGGATCAGCAAGAGTAGTACATCTCGAACTCGACCGGATGCGGGGTCATCTCGAAGCGCATCACCTCGGCCATCTTCAGCTCGATGAAGCTGTCGATGAAGTCCTGGGTGAAGACATCGCCAGCCTTGAGGAAGGCGTTGTCCTTGCGCAGGGAGTCGAGGGCCTCGCGCAGCGAGCCGCAGACGGTCGGGATCTTCTTCAGCTCGCGCGGCGGCAGGTCGTAGAGGTCCTTGTCCATCGCCGGGCCGGGATCGATCTTGTTGATGATGCCGTCGAGGCCGGCCATCAGCAGGGCCGAGAACGCCAGATAGGGGTTGGCGGTCGGATCGGGGAAGCGGACCTCGACGCGCTTGGCCTTCGGGTTGTTGGTCCACGGAATACGGCAGGAGGCCGAGCGGTTGCGGGCCGAGTAAGCCAGCAGCACGGGCGCTTCATAGCCGGGGACCAGGCGCTTGTAGGAGTTGGTCGACGGGTTGGTGAAGGCGTTCAGGGCCTTGGCGTGCTTGATGACGCCGCCAATGAACCACAGGCATTCCTGGCTGAGATCGGCGTATTTGTTGCCGGCGAACACCGGCTTGCCGTCCTTCCAGATCGACAGGTGAACGTGCATGCCCGAGCCATTGTCGCCAAACACCGGCTTCGGCATGAAGGTCGCGGTCTTGCCGTAGCTGTTGGCGACGTTGTGGATGCAGTACTTGTAGATCTGCATCTCGTCGCCGGTCAGGGTCAGCGTGTTGAACTTGGTGCCAAGTTCGTGCTGGGCCGAAGCGACCTCGTGGTGGTGCTTCTCGACGGTCACGCCCATCGACTGCATGGCGGCGAGCATCTCGCCGCGCATGTCCTGGCAGCTGTCCAGCGGCGGCACCGGGAAGTAACCGCCCTTGGTAGGGATGCGGTGGCCCATGTTGCCGCCTTCATACTCCCGGTCGCCGTTGGTCGGCAGTTCCGAGGAGTCGAGCCTGAAGCCGGTGTTGTACGGGTCCGCCTTGAAGCGGACGTCGTCAAAGACGAAGAATTCGGCTTCCGGACCGATGAACACGGTGTCGCCAATGCCGGTGGAGGCGAGGAACGCCTCGGCCTTGCGGGCGATGCCGCGCGGATCGCGGCTGTAGGATTCGCCGGTGCCGGGTTCAAGCACGTCGCAGACGATCGACAGGGTCGGGGCGGCGAAGAAGGGATCGAGCTGGGCCGTGGAGGGGTCGGGCATCAGCACCATGTCCGACTCATTGATCGCCTTCCAGCCGGCGATCGAGGAGCCGTCGAACATGGTGCCGTCGGCGAACATGTCCTCATCGACCATCGACACGTCGAAGGTCACGTGCTGCCACTTGCCGCGCGGATCCGTAAAGCGGAAGTCGACGTACTTGATGTCCTCTTCCTTGATGGTCTTGAGCACATCCTGAGCGCTCTTCGTCATCATGAGTCCCCTATCCTGCAACTGGAGCGACAGACCCGTTCCATGGCCCGCGCGATACGATGTGAAGCCCGCCGCCGGCGGTGGCGGAGCAAATTCTGGCGTCAGACAGCGTCCGCCCCGGTTTCGCCGGTGCGGATGCGAATGGCTTCCTCAATGGTCGAAACGAAAATCTTGCCGTCGCCGATGCGGCCGGTCTGGGCGGCGTTGCGGATCGCCTCCACGGCGCGCTCGACCTGGTCGTCGTTGAGCACGATCTCGATCTTCACCTTGGGGAGAAAGTCGACGACGTATTCAGCGCCGCGGTAGAGTTCCGTGTGACCCTTCTGCCGGCCAAACCCCTTGGCCTCGATAACGGTGATGCCCTGCAGGCCAATGTCCTGCAGCGCTTCTTTCACCTCGTCGAGCTTGAAGGGCTTGATGATCGCTTCGATCTTCTTCATGAGGCTCGCTCCTTGGCGCCGGGTCCGGGCTGCAAAACTGGCCGTGTCTGACTTCCGGGGCTTTATGCCTTGGCCGGCGTCCGAATGAAACGGACATGTTGACCAGCTTCAGTCCCGGGCGCCGCTTTCGTGGGCGTTTTGCGCCTAAAAAATAGTCAATACGGCAAGGGCGGCGGCCTCGGGCAGCCTGATGACGCCGATAGCGTCGTGAAAACGCCATTTCGACGCATCTGGCGCCTTTTTGGGCGGTTTTTTCCGCCGCCGCTGCCCCCTGTCGGTGGTTTTCCGGCGAAACACTGCGCGGAGGCGCGCGTTTGCGCAAGGCATGGCGCTTATCATGCGGGCAGATTCGTAACGGGAGGGGTCAATGACCAGCCAGTCGGGAGAGCATCTGCTACGGGCGGCGTGGATGGCGGAGGCGGACAGGATCACCATCGCCAGCGGCGTTCCCGGCCATGAGCTGATGCTGCGGGCCGGACGCGGCGTGGCGGCGGCGGCGCGGCGCATGGCGGGCCCCGGGGCGCGAATTCTCGTGATCTGCGGAACAGGCAATAATGGCGGCGACGGCTATGTGGCGGCGCGGCTGTTGCAGGCGGAAGGGCGCGACGTGGCCGTGATGGCGCCGCTGGGCCCGGCGACAACCGCCGACGCCGCCCGGGCGGCCGCCGACTGGGCCCATGGCGACGGAGCGGTCGTGGCCGTCGACGCCGACATCGCCGGTTATGGCCTGGTGATCGACGCGCTGTTCGGCGCCGGCCTCAACCGGCCGCTGGACGGCGCGGCGCTTGACCTGACGCGGCGCCTCAACGCCAGCGGTCGTCCGGTGCTGGCGGTGGACGTTCCGAGCGGGCTGAACGCCGACAGCGGCCAGGAGATGGGGGCCAGCGTGCGCGCCGCCGCCACGGTGACCTTCGCCGCCCGCAAGCCGGGGCATCTGCTGCTGCCCGGCCGGCTGCTGTGCGGCGCGGTGACCTGCATCGATATTGGCATTGCGCCGGAGACCATTGCCCGCACGGCGCGGGGTATTTTCCACAATTCGCCCGACCTCTGGCGGGCGCGCTTTCCGGCGCCGTCGCTGGAGGCGCACAAATACCGGCGCGGCCATGTGCTGTGCGGCTCCGGCGGCCCGTTGGCGACGGGCGCCATCCGGCTCGCCGCCCGCAGCGCCCTGCGCGTCGGCGCCGGTCTGGCGACGGTCGCGGCCGGGGCCGACGCATGCCGGGTTCATGCGGCGCACCTCACGGCGATCATGATCCGCGAGGCGGAAAACGCCGGCGATTTCGCCCGGCTGCTGGACGACGCCCGTTTCAATGCGGTGGTTCTTGGCCCCGCCGGCGGCGTGGGGCCAGAACTGGCGGCGCGGGTGGAGGAGACGGCGCGGCGGGGGCGGGCGCTGGTCATGGACGCCGACGCCATCAGCAGTTTCGCTGGCGCGCCGGAGCGTCTGGCGCCGGTGATTGCGGCGGGCGGCGGCGCGCCCGTGGTCTTGACGCCGCACGATGGCGAATTCTCCCGGTTGTTCGGCGATGTGGCCAGGGTGATGGACGCTGGCGCCAAGTATGAGCGGGCGGTGGCGGCGGCGCGCATGGTCGGCGCCATTGTTGTGCTGAAGGGGGCTGATACGGTCATCGCCGCGCCGGACGGGCGGGCGGCGATCAATGACAACGCGCCGCCCTGGCTGGGCACCGCCGGTTCCGGCGATGTGCTCTCCGGGCTGGTCGGCGGTTTGCTGGCCCAGGGCATGCCGGGCTTCGAGGCGGCGGCGGCGGCGGTGTGGATTCATGGCGCGGCGGCGCAGGCGTTCGGGCCAGGGCTGATCTCCGAGGATCTGCCGGAGCAGGTTCCCGCCGTGCTGCGGCGGTTGCTGCAACAGGCGCCCGTGGCCGGGACAACGTGCTGATGTGTGCTCGCGCACATCGGTGACGCCGCCGCCGCGCTGGCGGCGGGCTCTCTGCAAACGGGCTGCCGCCTGAGATAACGGCCCGGTCGCCAGCGGAGCGATTGCATGGCCACGTTGTCCCGGCGAGGCGCGGGAGCGTGGCGCGGGCTGGCCGTGAGCCCGGTTTTGGCGTTATTCTGTCGCCACATTGATTGAGTTGAACGCGGCGGTTGGGTTCCGCCGGCCGTGCTGGCGCGTCGGGATAATCCGGCGATTGCCTGCCCGCAGGCCTTGCAGAATGGCGCCTGGCGGGCGGCGCGGCGTTCAGGAGCTGGGTATGTCCATGTCCATATATATTCGCAGGCTGTCGGCGCTCACGGCTGCGGTTGGCGCGCTGGCGCTGGCCCCGGTCGCATTCGCGCAGCAGCTTCCGGCCACCCCCGACTGGGAAGCGCCGGCCGACGTCAAGCCGCCGGCCAAGGCCAGAGGCGGCGCCAAAGCCGCCAGCCGGCCCGCCGGCGGCCTCAATGCGCCCATGCGCAAGATCGAGCGCGACGACATCGACATGACCGGCGTGGGGCGGGAGGTGCGCAACTTCGGCTCCGGCGTGCGGCCGATGATGAACAGCAGCGGCGGCATGGGGGTCGGCGGCGGCTTCTGAAAGCGCGTGGCAAACGATGATCCTGCGAACGGCCGGCCCCGCGCCGGCCTTTCCGTTGTCATGGGTGAGGATGGGCGGGAGATGCGGTCAGGTGACCTCGAACCAGGTCGCCATGCCGCCGTCGAGCCGCTCGGCGATGGATGAGCCGATCAGCCATTTGTCCCGCTCGCCGGCGACGAACGCCACGCGCGACGTCTGGTTGGCCGGAATGGCGATGACGTCGAGCCAGTAGGGCTCCCAGCCGTCGTCCAGATTGTGCAGCCGCCGCACGTGATGGCCGTGGATGTGCAGCACCTGCATCCAGGGCGTGGCGTTCTTCAGCTCCAGCGTCACCGGGCGACCCTGGCGAACGCTGAACGCCGGCTTTTTCGCGACGTCGGGCCAGGAGACGCCGTTGATGGTCCAGATGCGGGCCGGATCCGTGAAGCGCGCGCCGGTTTCGGGCGCGCCGGGCGTGGCGCCGCCGGCGATGACCAGGGCGGCGCGCACCGAATCCTGGAGCCGGATTGCTGGCGGCAGATCGCCGGCGGGCAGGGCGGTGACGGGGGGCGCGGCTTCCGCGCGCGGCGCGTCCGTCGTCGTCACCACCAGCAAGGGCGCGCCGACATCGCCAAGCCGCGCCTGCAACGCGCCCCCGGCGCCTGGCCGCGCCGGCGCCTCGACAATCAGGTCGTAACGTCCGCCAGGCAACAGGGTGAGGCTGTCGCGGGCCGGCGCGAACACGGCCGATGGCCGGCCGTCGACGCCGATCACGTGCACGGCAAGGCCGCTGAATTGCAGGGCGAACGTGCGCGCGTTGGCCGCGTTCAGCAGGCGCAGGCGCAGGCGTGAGCCGGGCGCGACGCTGACCTGCTGCGGGGGCGCCGCGCCGTTCAGCGTCAGCCAGTTGCCGAGGCGTCCGGCGCCGGCGCGGGCGGCGACCGTGTCGAAATCCGGTCGCAGTTGCGCGTCTCCGGTCAACGCCCAGTCATCGAGCGTCAGCAGCATGTCTTTCGCCACCGTCGGGGGTTCGGGTTCGTCGACAATCAGCGCGCCATGGAGGCCGCTTCCGGTCTGGCGACCAACAGCGCCGATGCGCATTGGCCGGTACCAGAACAGGCCGGCGTGGCGGGCTTCAAAGCCGGACGCGCGCGTTTCCCCGGGCGCAATGGCCGGGCTGGTGAGGCCGGCGACGCCATCGAGGACGTTGGGCGCGCCCGCGCCATGCCAGTGCAGCGACAGCGGCTCGTCGAGGTCGTTTGTCAGTTCGAGGGAAAGCCGCGCGCCCTGAGGCGCCCTGAGCAGCGGGCCGGGGATGCGGCTGTTGAAGGCGAGGGTCGCGGTTTCGGCCGCCGGTTCCGGCTTCAGTCGCAGTTTGCCGGGGGCGGCGCGCAGGCGGACTGGCGCGTTTGCTTTGGACGGCCCGTCCTCGTCGCCCTTTTTCTCCTGTCCGTTCCCTTGCCCGTCCCTTTGCCTGTCCCTGGCGCCTGCCGGCGCGGGCAGCATCAGCACGGTCGCGGCGAAACCCGCGCAAAACTGCCGGCGACCGGGATTCGGCGGGCGTGTTTCGGAAGCGTCGGACATCCTGTGGCCTGCCTGTGCTGGTTCAGAAGTCTGAAACAAACACATAATCTCAAAAAAGGAAGCCTTGCAGAACGCGAAGTGGTTCACAGGGCGCTTTATGTGGATTAGAGATCGGCCATCCGGCGCCAGGCTGTCTGCAGCCCGGCGGCAGGGTATTTTTTTGGTGCGTTATCCGCAACGCGTGATATAGAGCCGCGACCTCGGCCTGAGAGGGCGGCCTTTCAGGCGTGTCGCGGGCGGGCGTGGCGGAACTGGTAGACGCGCTGGATTTAGGTTCCAGTGAGTAACCTCGTGGGGGTTCGAGTCCCTCCGCCCGCACCATGTGCTTTCAACCCAGCAGGCCGGAATCCGATTCACGGGCGACAGGACAGCAGAGTTTCAATATGCAGGCGACCCAAACCAACTCCGAGGGACTGAAGCGCGAATTCAAGGTGGTCGTGCCCGCTTCCGAGCTCGAAACCCGGCTTGTCAACGAGCTGACCGCGCTGAAGGACAAGGTCCGCATCAACGGCTTTCGTCCGGGCAAGGTGCCGATGACGCACATGCGTCGCACCTACGGTCGCCAGGTCATGGTTGACATCGTGCAGAACGCTGTCAACGAGGCCAACCAGCAGATCGTTTCCGAGAACAACCTGCGCCTCGCCATGGAGCCGAAGGTCAACCTGCCGGAAGCGCGCGAGGACGTGGACGCGGTGATCGACGCGAAGGCCGACCTGTCCTACACGGTGGCGCTCGAAATCCTGCCGACCTTTGAAATCGCCGACATTTCCGGCGTCGAGCTGGAGCGCGAGATCGCCGAGGTGACCGACGCCGAGCTGGACGACGCGCTGACCCGCATGGCGAAGCAGAACCGCACCTTCACCGCCCGCGCCGAAGGCGAAGCGGCCGAGGATGGCGATCGCGTCACCATCAATTTCGTCGGCAAGATCGACGGCGAGGCTTTCCCGGGTGGTTCGGGCGACGGCGTGCCGGTGGAAATCGGCTCCGGCTCGTTCATCCCGGGCTTTGAAGAGCAGCTCGTTGGCGTCAAGGCCGGTGACGAAAAGGTCGTCACCGCGACGTTCCCGGAGGACTACCAGGCGGCGCATCTGGCCGGCAAGACGGCTGAATTCGACGTCAAGGTCATCTCGGTCGAGGCTGGCGGCGAGGCCCTGGTCAATGACGAGCTGGGCAAGTCGTTCGGCATGGATGACCTGGAGGCCCTGCGCAACGCCTTGCGCGAGCGCATTGGCGTTGACTTCCAGGCCCAGTCGCGTCGCAAGGTGAAGCGCAAGCTGCTCGACGCGCTCGACAAGCTGTACAGCTTCGAGCTGCCCCCGACCCTGGTGCAGCAGGAGTTCGACGGCGTGTGGCAGGGCGTGACCGCCGAGATGGCGCAGGCCAACCGCAGCTTCGAGGACGAGGACACCACCGAAGAAGCCGCCCGTGAGGAATACCGGGGCATCGCCGAGCGTCGCGTGCGTCTCGGTCTGGTGCTGGCGGAAATCGGCGACAAGGCCGAGATCAAGATCACCGAGGACGAACTGACCCGCGCGCTGATCGACCGCGCCCGCCAGTTCCCCGGCCAGGAAAAGATGGTGTGGGACTTCTACCAGAAGAACCCGCAGGCGCTGGCCGAGCTGCGCGCGCCGATCTTCGAGGAGAAGGTCGTCGATCATCTGCTGGGTCAGGCCAAGGTTGTGGACAAGACCGTCAGCAAGGAAGAGCTGTTCAAGGAAGACGAGGAAGACGCCGACAAGGCCTGATTCCCTGTCGCGCGGCCAGCCGGCCGCGCCTGACGATCCGGCGGCCAGGGGCTCTCCCTGGCCGTTTTTCGTTGGAAACCAGCGTGCTGGCGGCATTGGCCTGGCCGGGAGGCCAGAAGCGGTCGGGCCAGGCTCTTGCGGTGACGGCGGCCAGCGCATAATTGCGAAAGACGCCGGGCGCCGGCCGGACGGTGACCGTGTGAAAAGGCCGGCAGGGCTTGCCTCCGCCACAATGGCGGGGAAAAGTCATCATCCAGATTCTGGCGCTGGCCCAGGGGTGATTCCCTGGTCCGGCGTGTTCCCCAGGCCGGGGCCGTCCCCCAGGGCCTGGTTTGCCCAAAGCCAGGGTTGTCTGGCGCCGTTCCGTCAGCGCCAGCGGCGACGGAGCCGCCCCGGGGCAAAAATCCGGTCGGTTCAGGCCGGAATTTTGCCTCATGGTTTTGTTTTGTCGCATTTTCTTCACGCGCGGCGTCCGCTTCGCCTGAAAATGCTCCCGAAAATGACCGCCCCCGCGCGGCCGCCTGGAGTGTGAGACATGAGAGATCCGTTGGACGTTTACGCCAACACGCTGGTGCCGATGGTTATCGAGACGTCCAACCGGGGAGAGCGGGCGTTTGACATCTATTCGCGCCTGCTGCGCGAAAGGATTATTTTCCTGACTGGCCCGGTGGAAGACCATTCGGCCTCGTTGATCGTGGCGCAGCTGCTGTTCCTCGAGGCGGAGAATCCGAAGAAGGAAATTTCCTTCTACATCAATTCGCCCGGCGGCGTGGTGACCTCCGGCCTGTCGATCTATGACACCATGCAGTTCATCCGCTGCCCGGTGTCGACCCTCGTGGTCGGCCAGGCCGCCTCCATGGGCTCCCTGCTCATGGCGGCGGGCGAGAAGGGCCAGCGCTTCGCGTTGCCGAACGCCCGCATCATGGTGCATCAGCCCTCCGGCGGCTTCCAGGGGCAGGCGACGGACATTCTGATCCACGCCCGCGAAATCGAGGCGCTGAAGCGCCGGCTCAACGAGATTTACGTCACGCACACCGGCCAGTCGCTGCAGGCGATCGAGGACGCGCTTGAGCGTGACAATTTCATGACCGCCGACAAGGCGAAGGACTTCGGGTTGATCGACCAGGTGCTGGAGAAGCGCCCGGACCTGCCGGCCTGATCGTACTGATGAAAACCGGCGGGCGGGCGTCCGCGACAAACGGCCCCGCTCGCATTGACGGACGGCGTTCCCCATGTTTGGGTGACGTTTTATGTCCGCGTCGCGCGTCAGCGGCGGGCGACGTTAACCTGTTGTTACGGGTCAGGTTCGATCCTGATGCGCATGCAGCGGATCAGGATACGGGAGGGGGGCAAGGGTCGCATGGCCTGGAAATTCTCCCGACGGACAGCCATTCGCGCTCCGGCCGCCCCAGCGGCTTCGGCGGGGCGCGCCGGCGACTGATCCGGCAAGGATTTGACATGACCGCCGGCTTCATTCCGGCCGGTCGCAGTGGAGACGGACCATGAGCAAGGCCACAGGCAGCGAAAGCAAGAGCACGCTTTACTGCTCTTTCTGCGGCAAAAGCCAGCATGAGGTCCGCAAGCTGATCGCCGGACCGACCGTGTTCATCTGCGATGAATGCGTCGAGCTGTGCATGGACATCATCCGCGAGGAGTCGAAGTCGTCGCTGGTGAAGTCGCGCGACGGCGTGCCGACGCCGCGTGAGATCAGCAAGGTGCTGGAAGATTACGTGATCGGCCAGGAGCACGCGAAGAAGGTGCTCTCCGTCGCGGTGCACAATCACTACAAGCGGCTCAGCCACGCGCTGAAAAACAACGACGTCGAGCTGGCCAAGTCCAACATCCTGCTCGTCGGCCCCACCGGTTCGGGCAAGACGCTGCTGGCCCAGACGCTGGCGCGTATTCTCGACGTGCCGTTCACCATGGCCGACGCGACGACGCTCACCGAAGCCGGCTACGTCGGCGAGGATGTCGAGAACATCATTCTGAAGCTGCTCCAGGCCGCCGACTACAATGTGGAGCGGGCCCAGCGCGGCATCGTCTACATCGACGAGATCGACAAGATTTCCCGCAAGTCGGACAACCCGTCGATCACCCGGGACGTGTCGGGCGAGGGCGTGCAGCAGGCGCTGCTGAAGATCATGGAAGGCACGGTCGCCAGCGTGCCGCCGCAGGGCGGCCGCAAGCATCCCCAGCAGGAGTTCCTGCAGGTGGACACGACCAACATCCTGTTTATCTGCGGCGGCGCCTTCGCGGGGCTGGAGCGGATCATCACGGCGCGCGGCAAGGGCACGTCGATCGGCTTCGGAGCCACGGTGCATGCGCCCGAAGATCGCCGCACCGGCGAAATCTTCCGCGAGGTCGAGCCTGAGGATCTGCTGAAATTCGGCCTGATCCCCGAGTTCATTGGCCGGTTGCCGGTGATCGCCACCCTCGAAGACCTGGATGAGGTGGCGCTCAAGAAGATCCTGCAGGAGCCGAAGAACGCCCTGGTGCGCCAGTACCAGCGCCTGTTCGAGATGGAGAACGTGGAGCTGACCTTCCACGAGGACGCGCTGACGCTGATCGCCCGCAAGGCCATCGAGCGCAAGACCGGCGCGCGCGGCCTGCGCTCCATCCTGGAAGGGATCCTGCTCGAAACCATGTACGAACTGCCGGGGCTTGAGGGCGTCGAGCAGGTCGTCATCGGACCCGAGGTGGTGGAGGGCAAGGCGCGGCCGCTGTTCATCTACGCCGACCGGGCGGAGAGTAGCGCGACGGCTTCGGCCTGACGCCCGACAGTCTGACCGGCATGGCAGGCGCCCCGTGGGGCGCCTGTTCTGCGTCAGGCAGAGGGCTTGTGAGGGGCGGCGCGACAACCATGCGCGCCGTGCAGGCCTGCCGCCCAAATCATCTGTGCTCCGGAGACGTCACTGACTTGAAACAAAAGTCGCCCGGAACCACTTTCTGTTCATCGTCATCGTCGCGCGCTCAACAGGAGGCGCGGCGAACGTCGCCTGCGGTGTATGCTCCCATGGAGTTGAGCGCCGAGGCAATCCGTCCGCCCGGCCTGCCGCTCCAAGGGGGAGGGCGGACGACAGTGAAAGGACAAGGGCCACATGACTACCATGAAGCCTCGCCAGCCCGCGGCGCCGGGGACCGTTTCGGATTATCCCGTTTTGCCCCTGCGCGACATTGTCGTGTTCCCGCACATGATCGTCCCGCTTTTCGTCGGGCGTGAGAAGTCGATCCGCGCTCTGGAGGAGGTGGTCAAGACGGACCGGCACATCCTGCTGGCCACGCAGATGAACGCCGCCGACGATGATCCGGAAACATCGGCCATCCACGAGATTGGCGCGATCGCCAGCGTTCTGCAGCTGCTCAAGCTGCCCGACGGCACCGTGAAGGTGCTGGTGGAAGGCGCTGGCCGCGCGCGCGTGCGCTCATACCTGCGCACGGACGAATTTTATGAGGCCACCGCCGAGGTGCTCGGCGACGAGGCCGGAGACAAGGTCGAGGCCGAGGCCCTGGCCCGCTCGGTCGTGACCGAATTCGAGAGCTATGTGAAGCTCAACAAGAAGGTCTCGCCTGAGGTGGTCGCCGCGGTGACGCAGATCGAGGACCCCTCGCGTCTGGCCGACACTGTCGCCTCGCACCTCGCCGTGAAGATCGCTGACAAGCAGGCGCTGCTCGAAACCGTGTCGATCCCGGCGCGGCTCGAGAAGATCCTTGGCATGATGGAGAGCGAGATTTCGGTTCTCCAGGTCGAGAAGCGCATTCGCACGCGCGTCAAGCGGCAGATGGAGAAGACCCAGCGCGAGTATTATCTGAATGAGCAGATGAAGGCCATTCAGAAGGAGCTGGGCGACGAGGACGGCCGCGACGAGCTGGCGGAGCTGGAAGAGAAGATCAACCAGACCAAGCTGTCGCGCGAGGCCCGCGACAAGGCGATGGCCGAGCTGAAGAAGCTGCGGCAGATGTCGCCGATGTCGGCCGAAGCCACCGTGGTGCGCAACTATCTCGACTGGATGCTCGGCATTCCGTGGAACAAGCGTTCCCGGGTGAAGAAGGACCTGGCCGAGGCGCAGCGGGTGCTCGACGCCGATCACTTCGGCCTGGACAAGGTCAAGGATCGCATCGTCGAATACCTGGCGGTGCAGCAGCGCGCCAACAAGCTGTCCGGGCCGATCCTGTGCCTGGTTGGCCCTCCCGGCGTCGGCAAGACCTCGCTCGGCAAGTCCATCGCCAGGGCGACGGGTCGCGAGTTCGTCCGCGTGTCGCTCGGCGGCGTGCGTGACGAGGCCGAGATCCGCGGTCACCGGCGGACCTATATCGGCTCCATGCCCGGCAAGATCATTCAGGCGATGCGGAAGGCCAAGACCTCCAATCCGCTCATCCTGCTCGATGAGATTGACAAGATGGGCCAGGATTACCGGGGCGACCCGTCCGCGGCGCTGCTCGAGGTGCTGGACCCTGAACAGAACAAGGCGTTCAACGACCATTATCTGGAAGTCGACTACGACCTCTCCAGCGTGATGTTCGTGACGACCGCCAACACGCTGAACATTCCGGGTCCGCTGCTTGACCGCATGGAGACCATCCGGCTCGCCGGCTATACGGAAGAGGAGAAGACGGAGATCGCCCGTCGCCACCTGATCCCTGAGGCCCTGGTCAAGCACGGCCTGTCGGAGAAGGAGTGGACGATCACCGACGACGCCCTGCTGCTGTTGGTGCGGCGCTACACCCGGGAATCGGGCGTGCGTAATCTGGAGCGCGAGATCTCGAACCTGATCCGCAAGGCCGTGAAGGACATCGTTCTGGGCAAGGCGGAGACGGTCGAGGTGACGACCTCCACCCTGGAGCAGTTCCTGGGCGCGCCGAAGTATCGCTATGGCGAGATCGAGGCGGAGGACCAGGTTGGCGTGGTGACGGGCCTGGCCTGGACCGAGGTGGGCGGCGAGCTGCTGACCATTGAGGGCGTCATGATGCCGGGCAAGGGCAAGATGACGGTGACGGGCAACCTGCGCGACGTCATGAAGGAGTCGATCTCGGCCGCCGCCTCTTATGTGCGGGCCCGGTCGGTGTCGATGGGCATCAAGCCGCCGCTGTTCGATGCGCGTGACATCCACGTGCATGTTCCGGAAGGCGCGACGCCCAAGGACGGTCCGTCCGCCGGCATCGCCATGGCGACGGCCATCGTTTCGGTGATGACCGGCGTGCCGGTCCGCCGGGACGTGGCCATGACTGGCGAGGTGACGCTGCGCGGCCGGGTTCTGCCGATCGGCGGCCTGAAGGAGAAGCTGCTGGCGGCGCTGCGCGGCGGCATCCGCACGGTCCTCATTCCGGAAGACAACGCCAAGGATCTGGCGGAGATACCGGATAGCGTGAAGAACGGGCTGGAGATCATTCCGGTGGCGCGCATGGACCAGGTGCTTGCCCATGCGCTGGTGCGCAAGCTCGAGCCCATCGCGTGGACTGCGCCTGGGGATGAAGCGGTGGCTCCTCCCCGGGTTGAAGGCGAGGCGGGCGGCGTGATCGCCCACTGATCCGTCACCATCACGTGAGGCCCCGGCGCAATGCCGGGGCCTTTTTTCTTCACGAAACGGAAAAATTTGTTTTATTGCCGTGATTTCTCCCCGCCAGGGCCTTGCGCTCCGGGGCTTATCAGGCAAAACCAAAAGATGGGACGGTGAGGCCCGTGGAATTCACCGTAACATGAGCTGGGCCATGGGCCAGGTTTTCAGTAACCGGCATGGCAGGCTGGAGTATTGAACCCGACGAATGTGCGCGAGGCGCGTCATTCGCATCTGGAGGACGATTGATGAACAAAGGCGATCTTGTTGCTGCCGTCGCTGATCAGGCCGACCTGAGCCGCGCCCAGGCTGGCGAGGCCGTTGAGGCTGTTTTCGTCGCCATCACGGACGCCCTCAAGAAGGGTGATGAGGTCAAGCTTGTTGGCTTCGGCACTTTCTCGGTGGCTGACCGCGCGGCCGGCACGGCGCGGAATCCGCGCACGGGCGAGACCATCAATGTTCCTGCTTCCAAGGCTCCGAAGTTCAAGGCCGGTCAGGGCCTGAAGGATTCCGTCAACGGCAAGTGACGCAGGCGACGTCGTTTACCTGGCGCAGTGTTCCGCGCGGCCACCCCGGCCCGGAGGGCTGACGCGGCGCCGGGGTGACAGAGTTCCGTTCGTTTGGGAGCCCGGATCGCGAGATCCGGGCTCTTTTCGTGGGAGCCGCATCTGGCGGTCGCGCGTGACGGGCCAGGGGAAAGCCGCCTGGTCGAACGGCGGAGCCGGGGAGCGTCGCACCGATGCCGTCAGGCGCCGGCGAATCGTCCTGGCGCCGCCGTCGCGCCGGGACGATCAGGGCAGACGTCTGTGGACGTCGCACGGGCGGCGGGGGAGCCGAATGCGGAACCGGCGGGCAGGGGAGCAGATTGTCAACAGGTCCATGTGGGCGGTGGCGCGCGGGGCTGTTTCGATATGCGGTTGGGCTGGCGTTTGGCGTCGCCATGCTGTAGAGCAGGCCCAGCTGTTTCTGCGACTTTTCGCAGGAGCAAGCGCCCGTGTCGCACTCCCGGACTTGCCATAGTCGCCGGACTTGCCATGACAGGGCTGACGCTGGTTTTCCGCTCGAGCCGGATCGCCAGCGTTGGGGCGGTTAGCTCAGTTGGTAGAGCATCTCGTTTACACCGAGAGGGTCGGCGGTTCGAGCCCGTCACCGCCCACCAGTCGCCACGCGGCGATCAGGCCGCCAGATCCGGCGCACCCCCTCCTTGCAGATCAGCAGTATGGCAGGCAGGCGCAACGCGCTGTTCGGCGATGGGCAGCGGCGCGACATTGCGCGGGCAGGCGGGCGAAGGGCTGTGGAGGCGTGAACACAAAAAAGCGCGGCAACGCCGCGCTTGATAACAACCCATAACCGGGTGGCGAGAGTGACGGGACTCGAACCCGCGACCTCCGGCGTGACAGGCCGGCGCTCTAACCAACTGAGCTACACCCCCAAACCTGGGATACCGAATACAGGGACGAAACCCCGATCCAGAAACTGGCGCCAAACGTTCCCCCAACTTTCCAGATAAGGAAAGTGGCGAGAGTGACGGGACTCGAACCCGCGACCTCCGGCGTGACAGGCCGGCGCTCTAACCAACTGAGCTACACCCCCGAACTGGCGTCTTGGCCGCCGGTGATGCGGGGTTTAAGGTTCGCCTCTTGCGGTGTCAAGCGAGCATCCATGGCAAACTGCGCCCGCCGCTGTGGATAGTGGAGCGAAGATGGGCGCGCTCATATATTTGCCGCCGGGATAGCTGTTTTTTGGCGCCCGAATTGCGGACGCCTGCGGGAGGCCCTACCTGCGCGTCGTTGGTCCGCGGGGCGTCGGGGGGCGAGCCGGTACGTCATCCGCCCGCCGGATTCTCTGCGCCGGCATCGTGGACCGCGCGCCGGTGCGGCGTCCAACTGCAACAAGCCTTCTCGCGCGGGTTGGCGGTCCGCCGGTCCATGCGACTCAATTGCTGCGTCATGCAATGACCCGGGTGAAGGTGAAGGCGCGCCGGAATGGCCATGCATGGGGCTTGGGGCAGCGCCGCGTTCGGCGGGGCGCCGCGGGCCGACATGGGCCGACATGGGCCGGGCGATGGGGCCGGGGCCGGGATCGCGTGACGCGCCAGCAATGTCCTCATGCGCAAGAGGTTTGCGTGTGGCTGGCGTGTTTCCCGCGGTTGGTTCCGCCAGGCGTGATCAGGCGGGGAGGGCGCGCCCGCCGAATGGGCGTGTTTATGTTGCATTTGCAACAATACGAACTTTGCGAGGCGAGGCTTGCACGGTTCAGGCCCCTGCGTTAAGCCTGCCCTCGCAGCTACGAACTGTTCCAAGGTGCGGGCCGGGGATGGCCCCCTTTCCGGAGCGGGACGCAGCGGAATCTGCCGGGTGAAAGCGACGCGCGAGCGCCGCAGGCGGCCGCGAAGGATTGGGTGCAGAATGCACAGCTTGCTGAACGACTATCTTCCCCTTGTGGTGTTCATAGGCGTCTCACTGGTCATCGGACTTGCGCTTCTGGTTGCGCCGTTCCTGGTGGCGTTCCAGAACCCCGACCCGGAAAAGCTGTCGGCGTATGAGTGCGGCTTCAATGCGTTTGACGACGCCCGCATGAAGTTCGACATCCGCTTCTATCTCGTCGCCATTCTGTTCATCATCTTTGACCTCGAGGTCGCCTACCTGTTCCCCTGGGCCATTGGTTTCAAGGAAGTTGGAACGTTCGGCTTCTGGTCGATGATGACGTTTCTTGGGGTGTTGACGGTTGGTTTCGCCTATGAATGGCGCAAGGGAGCCCTCGAATGGGATTGATTGGCGACTCCACCCCGGCGATCGCGCCGGCTCCGCGTGGAATCATTGATCCGGCGACCGGAAAGCCTGTCGGCTCCAATGATCCATTCTTTGCTGGCCTCAACGATGAACTGGCCGACAAGGGGTTTCTTGTCACCTCGACCGACGAGCTGATCCAGTGGGCCCGCACCGGCTCGCTGATGTGGATGACTTTCGGTCTGGCATGTTGCGCCGTGGAAATGATGCAGGCGTCGATGCCGCGTTACGACGTGGAGCGTTTCGGCTTCGCGCCCCGCGCCAGCCCGCGCCAGTCGGACGTGATGATCGTGGCCGGCACCCTGTGCAACAAGATGGCCCCGGCGCTGCGCAAGGTCTATGACCAGATGCCGGAGCCCCGTTACGTCATTTCCATGGGGTCGTGCGCCAACGGCGGCGGCTACTACCATTATTCCTATTCCGTGGTGCGTGGCTGCGACCGGGTCGTGCCGGTCGACATCTATGTGCCGGGCTGCCCGCCGACGGCCGAGGCGCTTCTGTATGGCATCCTGCTGTTGCAGAAGAAGATTCGCCGCACGGGCACGATCGAGCGCTGAACGATGATCCTGGCCGGCGGCCATGCCCCCGGTCTGGCAACGCAGCCGGAAGCGGCTCCAGCTTTCAGCTGTAACCGGTTGCAGGTGTGATTGGACGGATGATGTCAGAGGCAAGCCTCAATCAGACAGTCGAGGGCCAGGCGGGCGCTGATCCCGACGCCCTTGCCGCGCGGGTGCTTCAGGCTCTCGGCGCCGACGGCGTGTCGGCCCGGACCGCATTTGGCGAGCTGACGCTTGACGTGGACGCCGCGCGTATCGCCGACGTGGCGCGGACGCTGCGTGACACGGCTGACCTGCGCTTCGTTTGCCTGATTGACATATGCGGCGCTGACTATCCCGAGCGCGAGAAGCGCTTCGACGTGGTCTATCACCTGCTGTCGCCAACCCTGAACGCCCGCATTCGCCTGAAAGCGCAGACCGATGGACAGACGCCAGTGCCGTCGCTGGTCGAGGTGTTTCCCGCCGCCAACTGGTATGAGCGCGAGACGTGGGACATGTATGGCGTGATCTTCTCCGGCCACCCTGATCTGCGGCGCCTGCTGACAGACTATGGCTTCGAGGGACATCCGCTGCGTAAGGATTTTCCGCTCACCGGCTTTGTCGAGGTGCGTTATGACGACGCGCAGAAGCGGGTTGTCTATGAGCCGGTGGCCCTGCGCCAGGAGTTTCGCCGCTTCGACTTCCTGTCGCCCTGGGAAGGCGTGGACTACGTGCTGCCCGGCGACGAGAAGGCTTCGGAGCAGAAGGGTTCGGGGAAAGCGCCATGAGCGAACACCAGCTCCGCAATTTTTCGATCAACTTTGGCCCCCAGCATCCAGCCGCCCACGGCGTGCTGCGCATGGTGCTGGAGCTTGACGGCGAGGTGGTCGAGCGCGTTGATCCGCATATCGGCCTGCTGCATCGCGGCACCGAAAAGCTGATCGAATACAAGACCTACGCCCAGGCCACGCCCTATTTCGACCGCCTCGACTATGTGGCGCCGATGAACCAGGAGCACGCCTTCGCCCTCGCGGTGGAGAAGCTGCTGGGCATCGAGGTTCCCCGGCGGGGCCAGCTGATCCGGGTGCTCTATTCGGAAATTGGCCGCATCCTGTCGCATTTGCTCAACGTCACCACGTTCGCCATGGACGTGGGCGCGCTCACCCCGCCGCTATGGGGCTTTGAAGAGCGCGAGAAGTTGATGATCTTCTATGAGCGGGCCTGCGGCGCGCGCATGCACGCCAATTACTTCCGTGTGGGCGGCGTGCACCAGGACCTGCCGCCGGATCTCATCGACGATATCGAGGCGTTCTGCGATCCGTTCCTGAAGACCATTGACGACCTCAACCGTCTGGTCACGGGCAACCGCATTTTCAAGCAGCGCACCGTCGACATCTCGCCGACCACGCTGGACGAATGTTGGGCGCACGGCTTCTCCGGCGTGCTGGTGCGCGCCGCCGGCGCGGAGTGGGACCTGCGCAAGGCGCAGCCCTACGAGTGCTACGAGGAGATGGATTTCGACATCCCCGTCGGCAAGCACGGCGACTGCTTCGACCGCTACTGCGTGCGCATGGAGGAGATGGTCCAGTCCGTCCGCATCATGCGCCAGTGCGTCGACAAGCTGCGCGCGCCGGACGGGCAGGGGCCGGTGCTGACCCAGGACCACAAGGTGACGCCGCCGAAGCGCGGCGACATGAAGCGGTCGATGGAAGCGCTGATCCATCATTTCAAGCTGTACACCGAGGGGTATCACGTCCCGGCGGGTGAGGTGTATGCGGCGGTCGAGGCGCCGAAGGGTGAGTTCGGCGTCTATCTGGTGGCGGATGGCGGCAACATGCCCTACCGCTGCAAGATCAGGGCTCCCGGCTTCGCGCATCTGGCGGCCATGGATCACCTGTCGCGCGGCTATATGCTGGCCGACGTTTCGGCGATCCTCGGTTCGATCGACATCGTGTTTGGCGAGGTGGACCGGTGACCGGCCCGCGTCCTGAAAGCCAGGTTGCTGGCGTCTGCAAGGGATTTGCGTAAGTCATGAGCGTACGTCGTCTGGCCCCGCCCGAAGTACAGCCGGCAGAATTCGTCTTCACGCCGGAAAACGCCGCGTGGGCGAGCCAACAGATCGCCAAGTACCCTGAGGGTCGTCAGGCCTCCGCCGTGATTCCGCTGTTGTGGCGGGCCCAGGCCCAGGCTGGCGGCTGGCTGCCGCAGCGCGCCATCGAGCACGTCGCCGGCATTCTCGGCATGAACTATATTCGCGTGCTGGAGATCGCCACCTTCTACACCATGTTCGCGCTGGAGCCGGTTGGTCGCTTTTTCGTCCAGCTGTGCGGCACGACGCACTGCATGGTGTGCGGCGCCCACGACCTGCGTGAGGCCCTGCGCGGATTTGTCGGGCCGGAGCGCACGGTTTCCGCGGACGGCAATTTTTCCTGGCTCGAAGTCGAGTGCCTCGGCGCCTGCTGCAATGCGCCCATGGTGCAGATCAACGACGATTATTACGAAGATCTGACGCCTGAGATCCTCATCAACCTGCTGAAGGATCTCGCCGCGGGCCGCCCGGTGAAGCCGGGCCCGCAGCAGGGTCGTCATGCGGCGGAGCCGGCCGGCGGCAAGCTGACCTCCCTGACGGACCCGTCGCTGTATGACGGCTCGGTCGTCGGCGCCTGGCGCGCCAGGTTCGCGCAGAAGGACTGAGGCCATGCTGTCGGACAAGGATCGCATCTTCACCAACGTCTACGGCCTGCAGCCGGCGAGCCTTCAGGCCGCCCAGCGTCGCGGCGCCTGGGACGGCACCAAGTTCCTGCTGGAAATGGGGCGCGACTGGATCATCGACGAGATGAAAAAGTCAAACCTGCGCGGCCGTGGCGGCGCAGGCTTTCCCACCGGCCTGAAGTGGTCGTTCATGCCGAAGCAGACGGGCGACCGTCCGCATTACCTGGTGATCAACGGCGACGAGTCCGAGCCTGGCACCTGCAAGGATCGCGAGATCCTGCGGCACGATCCGCATCTGCTGATCGAAGGCGCGATGATCGCCTCTTTCGCCATGGGGGCTCACGCGGCCTACATCTATATTCGCGGCGAGTTCATCGCCGAGCGCGAGGCGCTGCAACGCGCCGTTGACGAGGCCTACGCGGCGCGGCTCATCGGTCAGGATAACATTCACGGTTATCCGTTTGATTTTTATGTGCATCACGGCGCCGGCGCCTACATCTGCGGCGAAGAAACCGCGCTGCTTGAAAGCCTTGAGGGCAAGAAAGGCATGCCGCGGCTGAAGCCGCCATTCCCGGCCAACATGGGGCTTTACGGCTGCCCGACCACGGTGAACAACGTGGAGTCGATCGCGGTGGCCGGCACGATCCTGCGGCGCGGCGCGGACTGGTTCAACAGCATTGGCCGCCCCAACAACGTTGGCACCAAGCTGTTCGGCATTTCCGGGCACGTGGGCACGCCCTGCGTGGTTGAAGAGTCGATGGGCATTCCCTTCCGTGAGCTGATCGAGCGTCACGGCGGCGGCGTGCGCGGCGGCTGGGACAACCTGCTGGGCATCATTCCCGGCGGCGCCTCGTGCCCGATCATCCCGGCGCATCTGTGCGATGACCTGATCATGGACTTCGACGGCTGCCGCGCCGCCACCTCCAGCTTCGGCACCGCTGGCGTGCTGGTGATGGACAAGTCGACCGATGTGATCCGCGCCATCGCCCGCCTGTCGTACTTCTTCAAGCACGAGAGCTGCGGCCAGTGCACGCCGTGCCGTGAGGGCACCGGCTGGATGTGGCGCGTCATCAGCCGCATGGCCGAAGGCCGCGCCCAGAAGCGCGAGATCGACATGCTGCTGGACGTGACCAAGCAGATTGAAGGCCACACCATCTGCGCGCTTGGCGACGCGGCGGCCTGGCCGATCCAGGGGCTCATCCGCCATTTCCGTCCGGAAATCGAGAAGCGCATCGACCAGTATGCGGCGAACCCGCATATCGATCCGGTTCCGGTGGCGGCCGAGTAAGCGGCTGAACATTTTGGCGCTGGCCGCCGGCTGGCGCAATTATCCAGGCGTTTTCCCGCAGCGGGTTCTGCTCCGGGAGGGCGCGGAAACATAAAGACAGGGCGCATTCCGGCGATCCGGGGCGCTCCCACGGCCCAACGTCGCCTGAGACGGAAGGAAGCCATGCCGAAGCTGATTGTCGACGGAAAAGAAATCGAGGTCCCGCCGGAGTACACCATACTCCAGGCCTGTGAGGCCGCTGGCGCCGAGATTCCGCGCTTCTGCTATCACGAGCGGCTGTCCATCGCCGGCAACTGCCGCATGTGTCTCGTTGAGGTGCAGGGCGGTCCGCCGAAGCCGGTGGCGTCCTGCGCCATGGGCGTGCGCGATCTGCGCCCGGGCCCGAACGGCGAGCCGCCGGTGGTCTTCACCAAATCGCCCATGGTCAAGAAGGCCCGCGAGGGCGTGATGGAGTTCCTGCTGGTCAACCACCCGCTGGATTGCCCGATCTGCGATCAGGGCGGCGAGTGCGACCTGCAGGACCAGGCCATGGCCTATGGCGTGGACTCCAGCCGTTTCCATGAGAATAAGCGCGCCGTCGAAGACAAGTATATCGGCCCGCTGGTTCGCACCTCCATGAACCGCTGCATCCATTGCACCCGCTGCGTGCGCTTCACCAATGAGGTGGCGGGCGTTGGCGATCTCGGCGCCATTGGCCGCGGCGAGGACATGGAGATCACCACCTACCTCGAACACGCCATGGGTTCGGAGCTGCAGGGCAATGTCATCGACCTGTGCCCGGTTGGCGCCCTGACGTCGAAGCCCTACGCCTTCAAGGCCCGGCCGTGGGAGCTGATCAAGACCGAGTCCGTCGACGTGATGGACGCGGTCGGTTCGGCCATCCGCATCGATACGCGCGGCCGTGAGGTCATGCGCATCCTGCCGGTCGTCAATGAGGATGTGAACGAGGAGTGGATCTCCGACAAGACCCGCTTCATCTGGGACGGCCTGAAGACGCAGCGCCTTGACCGGCCTTACATCCGTGAGAACGGGCGCCTGCGTCCGGCCGCGTGGAGCGAGGCCTTCGCGCTGATCGCGGCGAAGGTGAAGGCGACGCAGCCGGCGCGCATCGGCGCCATCGCCGGCGACCTGAATGCGGTCGAGGAGATTTTCGCCCTGCGTCAGCTGATGCAGGCGCTGGGCTCGCCGAACCTTGACTGCCGCCAGGACGGGGCGCAGCTCAATCCGGCCTTCGGTCGCGGCAGCTATCTGTTCAACGCCACCATCGCCGGCATCGAGGACGCGGACGCCGTCCTGCTGATTGGCTGCAATCCGCGCCGCGAAGCGCCGGTGCTCAACGCCCGCATCCGCAAGCGCTGGCTGGCGGGCAATCTGCCGGTCGCTTATGTGGGCGAGGCGATGGACCTGACCTACCGCGCCGAACAGCTTGGCGCCGGAGCGCAAACCCTGGTCGATCTTGCCAATGGCGCGCACGGCTTCGTCGAGGTGCTCCGCCAGGCGCAGCGGCCGCTGATCATCGTCGGCCAGGGCGCCCTGGCGCGCGCCGATGGCGCAGCGGTGCTGGCGGCCGCCACGCGGCTGGCGGTCGACGTTGGCGCCGTGGGCGATGACTGGAACGGTCTCAGCATCCTGCACACGGCGGCGGCGCGGGTTGGCGCGCTCGACGTGGGTTTCGTTCCGGGCGAAGGGGGACTGACTGCGCAGCAGATGGCGGCGGCGGGCGCGCTCGACGTAGTTTATCTGCTCGGCGCCGACGAGATCAGCATCGCCCCTGGCGCCTTTGTCATCTACCAGGGCAGCCATGGCGACAATGGCGCGCACCGCGCCGACGTCATCCTGCCGGGCGCGGCCTATCCGGAAAAGTCCGGCACCTACCTCAATACGGAGGGCAGGGTGCAGGTGGCGGACCGCGCTTCGTTCCCGCCGGGCGACGCCCGCGAGGACTGGGCGATCATCCGCGCCCTGTCGGACGTTCTGGGTCACCGTCTTGGCTATGACAATCCTGGCGCGCTGCGCGAGGCGCTCGTTGCTGAAGTTCCGCATATGGCGGACCGCAACCAGATCGCCGCTGGCGCGCTGGACCTGCCGGCCATCGCCGCCGCCATCGCCCAGATGGAGCCGGCGCCGTTCGCCAGCCCCATCGTTGATTTTTATCTGACCAATCCGATCGCCCGCGCTTCGGCCGTCATGGCTGAATGTTCAGCGCTGGCGCGCGGCGCCGTCGCCCAGGCTGCTGAGTAAGGGGAGCCGTGATGTCTTTCTGGGATGGTCTCCTGCACGTCCTGCTCATCGCCCTGCAGAGCGTTGTGCTGCTGGTGGCGCTGCTGCTGTTCACGGCTTATTACCTGCTCGCCGACCGCAAGATCTGGGCTGCGGTGCAGCTGCGGCGCGGCCCCAACGTGGTGGGCGCCTTCGGCCTGCTGCAGTCGTTCGCTGACCTGCTGAAGTTCGTGCTGAAGGAGCCGGTGATTCCGGCGGGCTCGAACAAGGGCCTGTTCCTGCTGGCGCCGCTGATCACAGGCGTTCTGGCGCTATCCGCCTGGGCCGTGGTGCCGGTCAACGCCGGCTGGGTGGTGGCGGACATCAACGTCGGCGTCCTGTTCATCCTGGCGATCTCGTCGCTGATGGTCTATGGCACCATCATGGCTGGCTGGGCCTCGAACTCGAAGTATCCGTTCCTGTCGGCGCTGCGCGCCACGGCGCAGATGGTCAGCTACGAAGTCTCGATTGGCTTCGTCATCGTCACGGTGCTGCTGTGCGCCGGCACGCTGAACCTGTCGGGCATCGTCGAGGCGCAGCAGGCGCGCGGCCTGGCGTCGCTGCTGGGCGTACCGCAGCTCACCTTCCTGAACTGGTACATCATTCCGCTGTTCCCGATGTTCGTGGTCTTCCTGATCTCGACGCTGGCGGAAACCAACCGCCCGCCCTTCGATCTGGCCGAGGCTGAGTCGGAGCTGGTGGCCGGCTTCATGGTGGAATATTCCTCCACGCCGTACCTGCTGTTCATGCTGGGCGAATACATCGCCATCCTGACCATGTGCGCCATGGGCGCCATCCTGTTCATGGGCGGCTGGTCCGCGCCGGTTGACCTGCCGCCGTTCACGTGGGTTCCTGGCGTCGTCTGGTTCATCCTCAAGCTGTCGTTCTTCTTCTTCCTGATCGCGATGGCGAAGGCGATGGTTCCGCGTTACCGCTATGACCAGCTGATGCGTCTGGGCTGGAAGGTGTTCCTGCCGATCTCGCTGGCGATGGTCGTGCTGGTGGCGTTCTTCCTGCACTTCACCGGGTTTGCCCCGGGCGCATGATGCAGCTGCTGACGCCGGCGGCCATCGCCGGCGCCGCCATCGGTCTGATGATGGCGGTCGTGCAAATACTGGTCGCCCAGGCGCTGATCCGCCGGGCGATCGACCAGGAGACGGAGGCGGAAGGTCCGTCTCCCGATGAACTGGAGTTCCAGAAACGCCTGGCGACGATCCGCCGGCTGGTCTGGTCCTCCTTGGTGGTCCTGCCGCTCGCCGGTTTCGCACTTGGCGTGGCTGTGAGCAGGGCATTCGAATGAGTGCGTTTTTCTGACGGGACATACCCCTGTCCTGCTGGAAAACGCTTCAGGCGGCTCCCCGGAAGCACGGAGCGTCGCCGGCGCAGGCTGGTCGACAGCGGGCGCAGCGTTGACGGAGTAAGATCATGGCGATCGGCCAGGCGGTGTCGTCGTTGTTTCTGAAGGAGTTCGTATCGGCGTTCGCGCTGTCGATGCGCTATTTCTTCAGGCCCAAGGCGACCCTCAACTATCCCTTCGAGAAGGGCCAGTTGTCACCGCGCTTTCGCGGCGAACACGCGCTGCGCCGTTATCCGAACGGCGAGGAGCGGTGCATCGCCTGCAAGCTGTGCGAAGCCATCTGCCCGGCCCAGGCCATCACCATCGAGGCCGGGCCGAGGCGCAACGACGGCACGCGCCGCACCACCCGTTACGACATCGACATGGTGAAGTGCATCTATTGCGGCATGTGCCAGGAGGCCTGCCCGGTGGACGCCATCGTCGAAGGTCCGAACTACGAGTTCGCGGTCGAGACGCGCGAGGAGCTCTTCTACGACAAGCAGAAGCTCCTCGATAACGGCGATCGCTGGGAGCGCGAGATCGCGCGCAATATCGCGATGGATGCGCCCTACCGTTAACCCGGATCACTCCCCGCGCCCTGCCTGACGCCAGCGCGCAGGGCAGGGCGGGGCACATGGAGCAGGCCCTGTTCACGCTGAACGGGAATTCTGTTCAGGCATTGGATTTAACGTGTTTTCCTGACAGGCGCGCCCTGTCAGGAGGACGCTCCAGGACGGGTTGGGGGTTCTCCCGGGACCCTGAACCGCAACCGACCGCCAGGCAGGCTGTCAAGGACGCAGACGGATGATCGCCGCAGCAGTCTTCTTCTATCTCTTTTCGGCCGTCGCCGTCGCTTCGGCGTTCATGGTGATTGCCTCGCGCAATCCCGTGCATTCGGTGCTGTTCCTGATCCTGACGTTCGCCAACGTCACGGGGTTGTTCGTCCTGCTCGGCGCCGAGTTCCTGGGGCTGCTGCTCATCATCGTCTATGTGGGCGCGGTGGCGGTGCTGTTCCTGTTCGTCGTCATGATGCTGGACGTGGACTTCGCCGAGCTGAAGAAGGGCGCGTTGCAGTACATGCCGGTGGGCGCGCTTGTCGGTCTGGTGCTGCTGGCCGAGCTGGTGATGATCATCGGGGCGTGGCTTGCGCCCGCCGGCGTTCCGCGCACCGTGGCGGCGCCGATCCCGCCTGCCGCCCAGATCACCAACACCGAGGCGCTGGCCCGGGTGCTCTATACGGACTTCGTCTTCTACTTCCAGGCTGCGGGTCTGGTGCTGCTGGTGGCCATGATCGGCGCCATCGTGCTCACCCTGCGCCACAAGCCGAATGTGCGCCGCCAGGATATCAGCCGTCAGGTCGCCCGCAGCAAGGAAGACGTCATCGAACTGCGGAAGGTCCCCTTCCGTCGCGGCCTCTGAGGGAGATCAGCCAGATGATTATCGGACTTGGCCATTACCTCACGGTCGCCGCCATCCTGTTCACCCTCGGCGTCTTCGGCATCTTCCTGAACCGCAAGAACGTCATCGTCATCCTGATGTCCATCGAGCTGATCCTGCTCTCGGTGAACCTGAATTTCGTGGCCTTCTCCAGCTTCCTCGGCGACATGATGGGCCAGGTGTTCGCCCTGATGGTGCTTACCGTCGCCGCCGCCGAGACCGCGATTGGCCTCGCCATCCTGGTGGTGTTCTTCCGCAACCGCGGCTCGATCGCGGTGGAGGACGTCAATACGCTGAAGGGCTGACGCCCCGCCGCCGGCCCTGGCCGGCGGAACCATGGATCGGCCGCGTCGCGCTTTGGTGCGACGCGGCTCAAGAGCCGGAACCGCGAGCGCCTGACATCCGTCGGGCAGGGGAGCTTCCCCGCGAGCGGCGCCGAAACAAGCCACAGGACGGCGGGGCGCGAGCTGCGGCCGTCCACATGCACGAACGGCCGTCATGTATCACGCGATCGTCTTTCTTCCGCTTGCCGGATTTCTGATTGCAGGCCTCTTTGGCCGCATCATGGGGGCGCGCGCCAGCGAAATCGTCACCACGTCGCTGCTGTTCGTTTCAGCGGCGCTGTCGTGGGTGGTGTTTTGGCAGGTGGCGTACCAGTCCGGCCCCGTCCACGTGACGATCGTCAACTGGATGACCTCCGGCGGGCTGGCGGCCGACTGGGCCCTGAAGATCGACACGCTGACCGCCGTCATGCTGGTGGTGGTCAACACCGTGTCGGCGCTCGTGCATCTCTATTCAATTGGCTACATGCACGAAGACCCGTCCCGGCCGCGGTTCTTCGCCTATCTGTCGCTGTTCACCTTCGCCATGCTGATGCTGGTGACCGCCGACAATCTGGTGCAGATGTTCTTCGGCTGGGAAGGCGTTGGTCTGGCGTCCTATCTGCTGATCGGCTTCTGGTACGAGAAGCCGTCGGCCAACGCCGCCGCCATGAAGGCGTTCGTGGTCAATCGCGTTGGCGATTTCGGTTTCCTGCTCGGCATCTTCATCGTCTTCGTGATGACGGGTTCGGTCGCCTTCGACCAGATCTTCCCGAAGGCCGCCGAGATGGCCGGCAAAACATTCCACTTCCTGGGTTATGACTGGAACGCCATGACCATCGCCTGCCTGATGCTGTTCATGGGCGCGATGGGCAAGTCGGCCCAGTTCCTGCTGCACACCTGGCTGCCGGACGCGATGGAAGGCCCGACCCCGGTGTCTGCGCTCATTCACGCCGCCACCATGGTGACCGCCGGCGTGTTCATGGTCGCCCGCCTGACGCCTCTGTTCGAGCTGGCTCCCACCGCGCTCGTGGTGATGACGGTGGTTGGCGCCACGACGGCCTTCTTCGCCGCCACCGTCGGCCTGGTGCAGAATGACATCAAGCGCGTCATCGCCTATTCGACCTGCTCGCAGCTTGGCTACATGTTCGTGGCGTTGGGCGTCGGCGCCTTTGGCGCGGGCGTGTTCCACCTGTTCACGCACGCCTTCTTCAAGGCCCTGCTGTTCCTCGGCGCCGGCTCGGTGATCCACGCCTGCCACCATGAGCAGGACATGCGGAACATGGGCGGGCTGCGGAAGTACATTCCGTACACCATGATCGCCATGCTGATTGGCAATCTGGCGCTGACCGGCTTTCCGTATACCGCCGGTTACTTCTCGAAGGACGCGATCATTGAGTCCGCCTTCGCCTCGCACTCGCCGGCGGCCACCTACGCCTTCCTGTGCGTGGTCATCGCCGCGCTGTTCACCTCGTTCTACTCCTGGCGGCTGTTCTTCATGACCTTCTTTGGCGAGCCGCGCTGGAAGCATCATGACGCGCACGGCCATGACGCGCACGGCCATGACGGCCATGCGCACGATGATCATGCTCACGCCGGTCATGGCCATGGCGATCACACGCCGCACGAGAGCCCGATGGTGATGATGATCCCGCTGGCCGTGCTGTCGGTTGGCGCGCTGGTCGCGGGCGCGGTGTTCGCCGGGTCGTTCATTGGCGACAATTACGAGCACTTCTGGAAGGGCGCGCTGTTCACGGCGAAGGACAACCACATCCTGCACGACATCCATCATGTGCCGCTGTGGGTGAAGCTGTCGCCGATGATCATGATGATCCTGGGCTTCATCATCGCCTGGTGGTTCTACGTCAAGAACCCGGCCCTGCCGAAGCAACTCGCCGCCGACCAGCCGATCCTGTACCGCTTCCTGCTCAACAAGTGGTACTTCGACGAGATTTACGACTTCCTGTTCGTGCGCCCGGCGAAGTGGATTGGCAGCTTCCTCTGGAAGAAGGGCGACGGCTGGCTGATTGACGGCTTCGGACCCGACGGCGTGTCCGCCCGCGTGGTCGACGTCGCCCGCGGCGCGGTGCGGCTGCAGTCCGGCTACCTCTATCACTATGCGTTCGCCATGCTGATTGGCGTTGCAATCCTCGTTACCTGGTACCTCGTTGGAGGGGCCCACTGATGTTCGGCTTTGGCATCCTCTCTGGCCTGGTCGCCATTCCGGTTGTTGGCGCGCTGCTGATCCTGGTTCTGCGCGGCGCGAAGGAATCCGTCGCCGCCAATGCGCGCTGGATCGCGCTGGCGACCACCATCGCGACGTTCGTCCTGTCGCTGGTCGCCTGGCATCGCTTTGACACCGCCAGCGCCACGTTCCAGCTGGTCGAAAGCCACGCCTGGATCGCCGAGACGATCCGCTTCAAGCTGGGCGTCGACGGGTTCTCGCTGCCGTTCATCGTGCTGACGGCGTTCCTGATGCCGTTCTGCGTGCTGGCGTCGTGGACGTCGATCGAACACCGGGTGCGCGAGTACTTCATCGCTTTCCTGATCCTGGAAGCGACGATGATCGGCGTGTTCGCCGCGCTTGACCTGGTGCTGTTCTACCTCTTCTTTGAGGCGGGCCTGATCCCGATGTTCCTGATCATCGGCATCTGGGGTCATGACCGGCGCATCTACGCCAGCTTCAAGTTCTTCCTCTACACGCTGCTCGGCTCGGTGCTGATGCTGCTGGCGATCATGGCCATGTACTGGCAGGCCGGCACCACCGACATCCCGACCCTGCTGCAGCACAAGTTTGGCGCACAGTTGCAGATCTGGCTGTGGCTGGCCTTCTTCGCCTCGTTCGCGGTGAAGATGCCGATGTGGCCGGTGCACACCTGGCTGCCCGACGCCCACGTGGAGGCGCCGACCGCCGGTTCGGTGATCCTGGCCGGCATCCTGCTGAAGATGGGCGGCTACGGCTTCATCCGCTTCTCGCTGCCCATGTTCCCCGATGCGTCGGCGTATTTCGCGCCGCTGGTTTACGCCATGTCGGTGATCGCGATCATCTACACCTCGCTGGTCGCGCTGATGCAGGAGAACATCAAGAAGCTCATCGCCTATTCGTCGGTCGCCCACATGGGCTTCGTGACCATGGGCATTTTCTCGATGACCGAGCAGGGCGTCCAGGGCGCGATGTTCCAGATGGTGTCGCACGGGCTCGTCTCGGGCGCGCTGTTCCTTGGCGTCGGCGTCATTTACGATCGCCTGCACACCTTGCGTATCGACGCCTACGGCGGCCTTGTCTCGCGCATGCCGAAATACGCCGTGGTCATGCTGATCCTGACCATGGCCAATGTCGGCCTGCCGGGCACGTCGGGCTTCGTCGGCGAATTCCTGACGCTGCTGGGCGCCTTCCGCGCCAACCCGTGGGTTGCGTTCTTCGCCTGCACCGGCGTCATCCTGTCGGCGGCCTACGCCCTGTGGCTGTTCCGCCGCGTGGTGTTCGGTCCGATGGAGAAGGACTCCCTGCGCAAGATGACCGATCTCGACGTGCGCGAGGTGGTGATCTTCGTCCCGCTGATCCTGCTGATCATCTGGTATGGCGTGCAGCCGGGCCAGATCCTCGACGTGTTCGCCGCGCCGACCGCCGAACTTCTCAAGCACACCCAGGCAGCGCTTTCCGCCGTGAAAACGGCCGCGCTCGCGATCCATTGAGGCAAGCATGACCGCCGCAGCGATTTTCCCAGCGCTTCCGTTGTTCCTGCCCGAGCTGTTGCTCGCGGGGGGCGCGCTTGCGCTGCTGCTCATCGGGGCCTTTGCTGGCCCCCGGTCGACGGCTTTCGTCAATGGCATGACGCTGCTGTTGCTGATCGTGGCGGGAGCCCTGGTCGCCATGCAGCCGGAAGGGCGGACCATCGCGTTCAACGGCGCTTTCGTGGTTGACGGCTTTGGTCGCTTCATGAAGGTGCTGGCGCTGATTGGCGCCGCCGGCGCGCTGATGCTGTCGTTTGACGACTTCCGCCAGCGCCGCCTCAGCGCCTTCGAGTATCCGGTGCTGGTGCTGCTCTCCGTCACCGGCATGATGGTGATGATTTCGGCCGGCGACCTGATCGCGCTGTATATCGGCCTGGAGCTGCAGTCGCTGGCGATCTACGTCATCTGCGCCTTCGACCGCGACAGCACCCGCTCGACGGAAGCTGGCCTGAAGTACTTCGTGCTCGGCGCCCTGTCCTCGGGCATGCTGCTGTACGGCGCCTCGCTGATTTATGGTTTCACCGGCACGGTGTCGTTTGCCGGCATTGCCGCCGCCGTCACCGGCGCCCCCCACAGCGGCGTCATCTTCGGCCTGGCGTTCCTCGCCGCCGGCCTTGCTTTCAAGATGAGCGCCGTGCCGTTCCACATGTGGACGCCGGACGTGTACGAAGGCGCGCCGACCCCGGTCACGGCGTTTCTCGCCAGCGCGCCCAAGGTCGCCGCCGTGGCCATCACCGTGCGCGTGCTGGTCGGCGCCTTCCCGGGCATCACCGCCCAGTGGCAGCAGATTATCGTGTTCGTGTCGTTCGCCTCGATGGCGCTGGGCGCCTTCGCGGCGATTGGCCAGCAGAACATCAAGCGCCTGATGGCCTACTCGTCGATCGGCCACATGGGCTTCGCCCTGGTGGGGCTCGCCGCCGGCACGGAGCAGGGCGTCTATGGCCTGCTTCTGTATATGGCGATCTATGTGGCGATGACGCTCGGCGTGTTCGCCTGCATCGTCGCCATGCGCCGCAATGGTCAGCCGGTGGAGGCGATCAGCGATCTGGCCGGCCTGTCGAAACAGCACCCGGCTATGGCCTATCTGTTCGCCCTGCTAATGTTCTCGCTGGCCGGCATTCCGCCGCTGGCTGGCTTCTTCGCCAAGTTCTACGTGTTCGCCGCCGCCATTCAGGCCAAGCTGACGCTGCTGGCGGTGTTCGGCATCCTGACCAGCGTGGTCGGAGCCTTTTACTATCTGCGCATCGTCAAGGTGATGTTCTTCGACGAGGCGAAGGAGGCGCTTGACCCGATGCCGGCAGCGGCGAAGCTGGTGCTTGCCCTGTCCAGCATCGTCACCGTTGGCTATTTTGTCGCCCCGGCGCTGCTGAACGTGGTGGCGGTGGCCGCGGCGAAAACCCTGTTCTGATACGGCGCTGTCCGGACAGGAAACCTTGTATCGTCGGAAACGAAAGCGCGGCGTCCCGGACGTCGCGCTTTTTTGTGAATGGCGCGGGCCGTTTCCGCTTCAGGCCGGGCTTTGCATGTCGGAAGACGAAATACAGAAGTAGCGTTGACCGGAAGGCTCTGGCATACACAAAAGGCTGTTTGGGGTTATTCGGGATGACGGACGGCTGGCCCCGCCACGTGGGCGCGCTCATGGCGCGAAAGCCAGACAAAGCGCGACGTCGTCATATCCCGTTGAATCGCGGGGCATGCAGCGCCGCGCAAGCCGGAAGGGGCGTCAATATACATGCGGTTTTCACTCGCGCCCCAGGCTGAGGCGGCTGGCTACAGGCTTCTGGCTTTCGATGTTGTGGAGGGCTCCACGAATACGGACGCGATGGAGCGCGCGCGTGCGGGAGCCGAAGCCAATCTGTGGGTGGTGACGGCGCACCAGCGTGGCGGTCGCGGCCGGCGCGGGCGCAGTTGGGAAGGCCCGCGCGGCAATCTGGCGGCGTCGCTGCTGGTGGAGCCCCGGTGTGAACCGGGCATGACCGCGACCATCGGCTTTGTTGCGGGCGCCGCGTTGCACGAAGCGGTGCGGATCTGCGCGCCGCACCTCGCAGATGGCCTCCGGGTCAAATGGCCCAATGATCTGCTGATCAATGGCGGCAAGGCCTCCGGCATGTTGCTGGAGAGCGAGGTGCTTCCGCGCGGCCGGCGGGTGGTGGTGATTGGCATGGGCGTCAATGTGGCGGCGGCGCCGGAAGGCGCGCCTTACGCCGTGGCGTCGTTGCAACAGGCGGGCGCGCATGTGAATGCAGCTTCGCTTTTTGAAGCATTGTCAGCGATATGGCTGGAATATTTCGCGTTATGGGATAACGCGCGCGGCATGGCGCGCATCCGCGATGCGTGGCTGGCCAGGGCGCATGGCGTTGGCGGCCCGGTCGCCATCCAGTTTGGCGATGAAGTCATTCGTGGCGTATTCGAAACCATCGACGCGGCCGGGCAACTGGTCGTGCGCCTGCCCACGGGCGAGGCGCGGACCATTACCGCCGGCGACGTCCATTTTGGCGACGTAGGTTCATTCAGGGGGGAAGCTGCGGCTGCGCGCCCGCAAGTCGGGGCGTCGCGGAACGCTGCAAGGATTTGATGCACATGACACAGCCGGTTGAGGAACTCGTTTTTGCGCCGCTTGGCGGGCTTGGCGAGATTGGCATGAACGCGGCCCTGTACGGTTTTGGGCCGCGCAAGAACCGGCAGTGGATTCTGGTGGACCTGGGGGTGAGCTTCGCCCAGGCCGACGCGACCCCCGGGATTGATCTGGTTTATCCCGACCTGCAATTCATCCAGTCGATCCGCAAAAATCTGCTGGGGCTGGTGGTGACGCACGCCCACGAGGACCACATTGGCGCCATCGCCCAGTTGTGGCCGCAGCTGGGCGTGCCGGTCTATGGCACGCGCTTCTCATTGGGGCTGCTGGAGGCGCGCCGGCTGTCGGAGTTCAACGCGCCCAAAATTCCGCTGCGTGAAGTAAAGCAGGGCGGCGTTTTGACCCTTGGCCCGTTCAGCATCGAATTCGTGCCGGTGTCGCATTCGATCCCGGAGGCCAACGCCCTGTGCATCCGCACGCCGGCCGGCACGGTGCTGCACACCGGCGACTGGAAGCTGGACGCCACGCCGGTGGTTGGGCGCGCCACCGATGTGGAGCGCCTGAAGGCGATTGGCGATGAGGGCGTGCTTGCCCTGGTGTGTGATTCCACGAATGTGGTCCGCGCCGGCTCGAGCCCCAGCGAGGCGGATGTTTCCCACACCCTGAAGGATCTGATCGCCAGCGCCAGCAACCGTGTTTGCGTCACGGCCTTTGCTTCCAACGTGGCGCGCATCCGCTCGGTGGCAGAGGCGGCGGCGGCGTGCGGCCGTGAAGTGGTGGTGGTTGGCCGCGGCATGGACCGGGTGATCCAGGTTGCGGACGAATGTGGTTATCTCAGCGGCCTGCCGCCCTTCCGCGCGCCGGATGCGCTGGCCCGCCTGCCGCGCAACAAGGTGGTGGCGTTGTTGACTGGCAGCCAGGGCGAGCCGCGCGCCGCCATGTCGCGCATCGCCCGCGACGACCACCCGGCGCTGAAAATCTCTCCCGGCGACCGGGTGATTTTCTCCTCGCGCACCATTCCGGGCAATGAACGCGCGGTGGGTGAAATTATCAACAGGCTGATGCTGAAGGACGTGGAGGTTCTCACCGACCGGGATCATCTGGTCCACGTCTCGGGCCACCCGCGGCGCGGGGAGCTGGAGCAGCTTTACAGCTGGATTCGCCCAAAGATCGCCATTCCGGCCCATGGCGAGCCGCTGCACCTGACGGAGCACGCTGCGTTCGCCCGCGCCCAGGGCGTGCCGACGGTTATCCGCGCCATGAACGGCGACGTGGTGGCGATCGTCGAAGGCAGCGCCGGCGTTGTCGGTAAAATTCCCTCCGGCGTCCAGTACAAGGACGGCGACATTGTCGTTCCATCTGCCGAGCCGGCGATCGCCGAGCGCCGGCGGCTGTCGTTCGCCGGGGTGGTGTCGGTCGCCATCGCGGTGGACGACGGCGGCAATGTCATTGGCGAGGCCGAGATCCAGATCGCTGGCGTGCCGGCAAGGTCCCCGCAGGGGGAGGAGCTGGCGGGGCTGATCGGCGAGATCGTCGATGAAACCATCGACAATTTCCCGCCGCGCAAACGGCGTGATTCCAGTGCGTTCGCCAGCGCCGTCGAGCGGGCGGTGCGCAACGAGCTGCGTAACGTCTGGGGCAAGAAGCCGATTTGCCATGTGATGATCGTCGGCGTCTGAGCTGACGCTCCACGTTGCCTGGCGTCGCGAGGCCCGGACGATCCGCCGGGTCTGACAACCCGGATGGATCAGGTTCAGCGCAGGCTGCGCCACACGCCCTCCACGCCGCCTTTGCCGGCGCCAACTGGCCGCATGGACAGGCGATGCCTGGCGTGGGATGCGCTGCCGGTATTTCACGAACGCCCGTGGGCGTCGTCTGCGCGGCTGCTGGTCCGCTGGATCGGTAACCCGTTGCGGCATTCTGTTTTGGCGCGTACTGGCGGCGTATCGGTTGTCCGCCTGAACGTCGCAGTCAGGGAGAGAACATCATGATCGGTCGGCTGAATCACGTGGCGATTGCCGTCAAGGACATTGAAGCGGCGACGCGCGTCTACAAGGAAACCCTCGGCGCGACGGTTTCCGCCAAGGTGCCCCAGCCGGAGCACGGCGTTTATACGGTCTTCGTTGAACTGCCGAACACCAAGATCGAGCTGCTGGAGCCGCTGGGCGACGATTCGACCATCCAGAAGTTTGTCGACAAGAACCCGGACGGCGGCATTCATCATGTCTGCTATGAGGTGGAGGACATCATCGCCGCCCGTGACCAGCTGGTGGCCAGGGGCGCCCGTGTGCTCGGCGGCGGCGAGCCGAAGATCGGCGCGCACGGCAAGCCGGTGCTGTTCCTGCATCCCAAGGATTTCTGCGGCACGCTGGTCGAGCTCGAGCAGGTCTGATCAGGCCCGGGGCAGGCGGATCTTTCGCCGTGCGCGGCGCGAAGCGTTCTGCCCCCTGTACGTTCCGGGCGCTTCACCCGAGTTGTTGTTCGGGGCTCAGGCGCGCGCATGAAGGCGGATTTTGCCCGCGCGGCGCTGTGTTTGACATTTCCGGCGAGGTCCGGGCCGCCTGGAAAACGCCCCACCGGGCATGACGCTCACAGCGGAGCATGCTCCTGAACAGGAAACCGTTGCCGGCATGAGTCTTACCCTGTCCATCGCCATTTATTTCGTGATGTGGTGGATCACGCTGTTTGCGATCCTGCCGTTTGGCGTGCGCAGCCAGCACGAGAGCGGCGAGGTGGTGGAGGGCTCCGAGCCCGGCGCGCCGGCGCGGCCGCTGCTGTGGTGGAAGGTGCTGTGGACCACTGTCGTTTCCGCCGTACTGTTCGCCTGCCTGTACGGCGCCTATCCTTATATGTCGTTCTGAGCCGCTTCTCGCGCCCGCGCCGGATCAGCCCGCTTCGGGCGCCGCCTGACGCGCCGCGGCCGGCGCGCCACGGCAAATCATCTATGGTCATGGCGTTGCTGGCGCTTGTCTTTTGCGTCGCGCGCGTGTGATCTTCCCTGCGATTCTTACCCCGTCCAGCCTGTCCGGAGCTGTCATGCGCCTCAGCCGTTATTTCCTTCCGATCCTGAAGGAGAACCCCAAGGAAGCCGAGATTGTCTCGCACCGGCTGATGTTGCGCGCCGGCATGATCCGTCAGGAGACGGCGGGTATTTACGCCTGGTTGCCGCTGGGGTTGCGCGTGCTCAACAAGGTGACGGGAATCATCCGGGAAGAGCAGAACCGGGCCGGGGCGGTCGAACTGCTGATGCCGACCATCCAGCCGGCGGACCTGTGGCGGGAGTCCGGCCGCTACGACGCCTATGGCAAGGAGATGCTGCGCATCACCGATCGCCACGAGCGCGAGATGCTGTATGGCCCCACCAATGAGGAAATGATCACGGAGATTTTCCGGGGCTATGTGCGTTCCTACAAGGATCTGCCGCTGAACCTGTACCACATCCAGTGGAAATTCCGGGACGAGATCCGGCCGCGTTTCGGCACGATGCGCTCGCGCGAATTCCTGATGAAGGACGCCTATTCCTTCGATCTGGACAAGGAGGGCGCGCGCCACTCCTACAACGCCATGTTCACCGCCTATCTGCGCACCTTCGCCCGCATGGGGCTGAAGGCGGTGCCGATGAAGGCCGACACCGGGCCGATTGGCGGCGATCTCAGCCATGAGTTCATTATTCTGGCCGATACGGGCGAAAGCGCCGTGTTCTGCCATAGCGATTATCTGTCGTTCGACACCCCCGCCGCCGATACGGACTTCGGTGACCGCGCCGGCTTGCAGCAGCTGGTCGACCGGTGGACCTCGCTCTACGCGGCGACGGAAGAAATGCACGACGAGGTGGGGTTCGCCGCTGTTCCCGCGGACAAGCGCCTTGCGGCGCGCGGCATCGAGGTCGGGCACATTTTCTATTTCGGCACGAAGTATTCCGAGCCGATGAACGCCGTTGTCACCGGGCCGGACGGGCAGCTGCGACCGGTGCATATGGGCTCCTACGGCATCGGCCCGAGCCGTCTCGTCGCCGCCCTGATCGAGGCCAGCCACGACGAAGCCGGCATTATCTGGCCGGACGCCGTGGCGCCGTTCAATGTGGCGATTCTCGACCTCAAGGCAGGTGATTCCGCCACCGGCGCGGCCTGCGAGGACCTGTATCGCCAGCTGTCGGCCCGCGGCCTTGACGTGCTGCTGGACGACCGCGACGAGCGCGCCGGCGGCAAATTCGCCACCGCCGACCTGATCGGCGCGCCCTGGCAGATTCTTGTCGGCCCGAAGGGGCTGGCCAACGGACAGGTGGAGCTGAAGCGTCGCGCCACGGGCGAGCGCGAACTGCTTTCTCCGGCCGACGCCGTGGCCCGTATCTGCGGCTGATGCCCGTCTGCCTTTCTGGCGCCTGCTGGCGACCCGTTCTGAGGGCGGGGCTGGCGCATGGAAGCCGTCTGTCCCTGGTCAGGCGGTTTTCCTTGCATGACGCCGGTGAAACATCCCGGGCGCGGGGCTGGCTCAGCAAATTTTAAGCATATTTGGCTTTATTGTCGCGACGTCAGCGCCATGATCCCGCCGGCGGGCGGCTGTTCCGCCACGGGATACGGGCGGGCGGCGCATTGCGCCGGTTCTGGCGCGGCGTCATGGCGCTGCTTCGTTCCACGGAAGCGTCGTGATTTTTGATTTGTCGCAATTTCGGCCGTGAATGGCGGCGGCGGGTTCGCCGGAATTGCAGCGGCTGGTCTGGCGCCACAGGAGAGCGCCGCACCGTCCGTCACCGGAGGCGCAGCGTATGAGCAGCCCTGCAGGCATACTGGATCAAGACAGGTTCGCGGGGCCGCCGGAAGGGCGCGCCACCCGGCCATTTTCCGCCTTCGAATGGCTGATCGCCGGCCGCTACCTGCGCGCCCGGCGCAAGGAAGGTTTCATTTCCGTCATTGCCGGATTCTCGTTCCTCGGCGTCATGCTTGGCGTGGCGACGCTGATCGTCGTCATGTCGGTGATGAACGGCTTTCGCCAGGAGCTGTTGTCGAAGATCGTCGGCGTCAATGGCCACATCTTCCTCCAGCCCATCGACAGGCCGCTGGACGATTACCGCGACCTGACCCGCCGTCTCGACGCCATGAAGGGCATTTCCTTCGCGCTGCCGATGGTCGAGGGCCAGGCGCTGGCCTCCTCGAAGGGCGGGCCGGCGAGCGGCGTGCTGGTGCGCGGCGTGCGCGGCGAGGATCTGGCGCGGGTCACGTTCATCGCCAAAAACATTCGCGAGGGCACGCTGGAGGGCTTTGACGCCAAGGAGGGCGTGGTGATCGGCAGCCGGCTGGCCATGAACCTTGGCCTGCACGCCGGCGACACCCTGACCCTGGTGGCTCCCCAGGGCGCCTCGACGCCGTTCGGCACGGCGCCGCGGATCAAATCCTATACGGTTACGGCGATTTTCGAGATTGGCATGTCGGAGTTCGACGCCAGCTTCGTCTATATGCCGCTGGCCGAGGCCCAGGCCTATTTCAACAAGGGCGACGAGGTGAGCGTGATTGAGGTGTTCCTCAAGAACGCTGACGCGGTCGACGCCGCCCGCGATGTGATCGACGCCCATATCGGCCGGCCCGTCATGCTGAGCGACTGGCGCATCCGCAACCAGACCTTCTTCAACGCCCTGCAGGTGGAGCGGAACGTCATGTTCCTCATTCTGCTGCTGATTGTGCTGGTGGCGGCGCTGAACATCGTGTCCGGCCTCATCATGCTGGTGAAGGACAAGGCCCAGGACATCGCCATTCTCCGCACCATGGGCATGACGCGGGGCGCGGTCATGCGCATCTTCCTGATCACCGGCGCGGCGATCGGCGTGGTCGGCACCGTGACAGGCGCCATCCTCGGCGTCACCCTGGCGTGGAACGTGGAGGCGATCCGCACGTTCCTGAACCGGGCGCTGAACTCCAACATGTTCCCGGCCGAATTGTATTTTCTGAGCCGCCTGCCGGCGGTGGTCGATCCGGTCGAGGTCGCGATCATCGTCATCACCGCATTCGTGCTGTCGTTGCTGGCCACGCTTTATCCAAGCTGGCGCGCAGCCCGGCTCGATCCCGTCGAAACCCTCCGCTACGGCTGATCCTGGAGCACGGCCATGAGTGAGCCTCCCGCGCTTTATCTGACCGGCATCATGCGCAGCTATGCCCAGGGCGAACGTTCCCTGGACATCCTGCGCGGCGCCGAACTGGCGATCTGGCCAGGCGAAATCGTGGCGCTGGTGGCGCCTTCCGGCACCGGCAAGTCCACGCTGCTGCATGTGGCCGGGCTGCTGGAAAAGCCGGACGCGGGTGAAATCTATGTGGGCGGCGAGCCAACCTCGTTGCTTGACGACAGGGGACGCACGGGCTTGCGCCGCACGCACATCGGCTTCGTCTACCAGTCGCATCATCTGCTGCCCGAGTTTTCCGCCCTGGAAAACGTCGTGCTGCCGCAACTCGTCGCCGGCCTGAAGCAGCGGGAGGCGGAGCGTCGGGCTGGCGAACTCCTGGGTTTCCTGGGGCTTGGCGAGCGCCTGAAGCACCGGCCGGCTGAAATGTCCGGCGGGGAGCAACAACGCGTGGCGCTGGCCCGCGCGGTGGCCAACGCGCCGCACGTGTTGCTGGCCGATGAGCCGACCGGCAATCTGGACCCGGAGACGGCCGAGCACGTGTTCAGCACGTTGGTGACGCTGGTGCGGGCCACGGGCCTCGCGGCGTTGATCGCCACCCATAACCTGTCGCTGGCGGCGCGCATGGACCGGCGGCTGACGCTGCTTGACGGGCGTGTCGTCGATATGGATGAAGCTGCGGCGCGCCAGTAACGCCCGGACAGGTTGGCGCCGCGATTCGCGAAAGGCGCAGCGGGCTGGCGGAGGGCGGGGGCATGAGTGACAGACTGCGTGGCGATGGCGTCGCAGGCGCGGCCCGTTCCGCCAAAGAGGCGCGTCCCGCGAAGGAGCGGATGGGCAAGCCGGGCCGGGCCGGGCTTGGCGCCGTGCGGCGCGATTTCGCGCCGTGGGCTGATCCGGCCGCCACGCCTGTCATCCGTTTCGAAGGCGTGTGCAAGCGTTTTGGCGACGCCGTCGCCATCGACAGCCTCGACCTGTCGATTTATCGCGGCGAGTTCTTTTGCCTGCTGGGGCCATCCGGCTGCGGCAAGAGCACGCTGATGCGCATGCTGGCCGGTTTCGAACAGCCCGACGCCGGCCGTATCCTGCTCGACGGCGTCGACCAGGCCGCGATTCCACCGCACAGCCGGCCAGTGAACATGATGTTCCAGAGCTATGCGCTGTTCCCGCACATGAGCGTGGCCCAGAATATCGCTTTTGGCCTGCGCCAGCTTGGGCTGCCCAAGGCGGACATCCAGGTTCGCGTGGATGAAATGCTGGCCATGGTGCAACTGGCGCCGTTGGCCCGGCGCAAGCCGCACCAGCTTTCCGGCGGCCAGCGCCAGCGCGTCGCGCTGGCCAGGGCCCTGGCGCGCCGGCCGCAGGTGCTGTTGCTCGACGAACCCCTGGGGGCGCTGGACAAAAAGCTGCGGGAAGAAACCCAGTTCGAACTGATGGATATCCAGGAGGAGCTGGGCGCCACTTTCCTGGTGGTCACCCATGACCAGGAAGAGGCCATGGTGATGGCTGACCGTATTGCCGTGATGAACCACGGCCGCATCGCCCAGCTTGATACGCCCGGCCGCATTTACGAAGAGCCGGCCAACCGTTACGTGGCCGACTTTATCGGCGACGTGAACCTGCTTGAGGGCGCGGCTGTCGGCCGGGCGGACGGGCTGTGGCGCATTGCCTGCCCGGCGACGGGCGGGGAGCTGCTCGTCGCTTCGGACGCAACATTAACGGTGGGGCAACAGGTGGCTGTCGCCGTGCGACCGGAGAAAATCCGCATCGATCGCGCCCGGCCTGCCGACGCCGTCAATGTCATTGCCGGCGAAGTCTGGGATATTGGTTATCTCGGCGACTGGACGACCTATGTGCTGAAACTCGCCGGCGGCGAAACCCTCAAAACGTCCCGGGCGAATGTGTCGCGGCATGTGACGGAGCCGGTGACCTGGGAAGAAACCGTGTTCGCCAGCTTTGCCCCGGACGCGGCGGTGATTCTGACCGGTTGACCGTGGATTTGCAGCAAGGTCGCCGGTTCCGGCTTTTCCCTAGCGGCGCGATATTCGCCCGCGCTGGAAGGTCCGGTCCCCGCGACGGTTTCATGACCCGGGTGAAGCCCACCCTGGTTTCCGTTCATCGCATACCTCCGGTTGGCGCCGCATGACGCTGTTCCCCGATCACGATCCGTCCGCGCCTGTGAGCCGGTCCCCGCGTGAGGCCGGCCTGTGAGCCGGCGCGGCTATCGCGCGCCGGGCGCGCAACCCTTGGCGCGCTGGGTCCCGGCGATCTGGCTGGCGCTGTTCTTCGCCACGCCGTTTCTGCTGGTGCTGCGACTGAGCTTTTCAGAAGCGGCCACGGCGCAACCACCCTATCGCCCGGTCGTCGACTGGAGCGAGGGGCTCGCCGGGGTGTGGGACGCGTTGCGCGGCTTGCGGCTGGACAACTACGCCCTGCTGCTGTCGGATCCCCTGTATGTCGCCTCGGCGCTGACCTCGCTGCAATATGCCGGCGTCGCCACCGTGCTGCTGCTGCTCGTCGGCTTCCCGATCGCCCATGTGCTGGCGCGTCAGCCGGAGGGGCGGCGGGAGCTGCTGCTGCTGCTGGTGATCCTGCCATTCTGGACCAGTTTCCTGATCCGGGTTTACGCCTGGATCGGCATTCTGAAGCCGGAAGGCCTGCTGAACGCGGCGTTGCTCTGGCTCGGCCTGATCCCTGAGCCGCTGCAGATCATGAACACCGGCGTCGCGGTGATGATCGGCCTCGTTTACTCTTATCTGCCGTTCATGGTGCTGCCGCTGTACGCCACCCTGGTCAAGCTGGACCACAGCCTTCTTGAGGCGGCGCAGGATCTGGGCGCCACGCCGGCGCGGGCTTTCTGGAGCGTCACGCTGCCGCTCGCGGCGCCGGGCATTGCGGCTGGCGCATTGCTTTGTTTCATCCCGATGATGGGCGAATTCGTGATCCCCGACCTGCTCGGCGGTTCTGACACGCTGATGATTGGCCGCACCCTGTGGAGCGAGTTTTTCAGCAACCGCGACTGGCCGATGGCGTCGGCCATCGCTGTCGTGCTTCTGGCGGTTTTGCTGGCGCCGATTCTGGCCTGGCGGCGGCTGGAGGACCGGGCAGCTGACGGGGAGGCGGGGCAATGACGGTCTTGCGCCGCGCGGCGTCGCCGCTGGTTCTCGGGGCCGGCCTGGTTTTTCTGTATGCGCCCATCGTGATCCTGGTGTTGTGGTCGTTCAACGATTCGCGCCTGGTCACGGTCTGGGGCGGGTTTTCGCTGCGCTGGTATACGGCGCTGTTCAGCAACGCCCCGCTCATGGAAGCGGCCTGGGTCAGCATCCGTATCGCCGTTGTCTCCGCCACGCTGGCGACCGTTCTGGGAACCATGGCGGCGCTGACGCTGACCCGGCATGGGCGTTTCGGAGGGCGCACGGCCTTCACCGGCATGGTCTATGCGCCTCTGGTCATGCCGGAGGTGATGATCGGCCTCGCGTTGCTGCTGCTGTTCGTGGGGCTGGGCGTTGATCGAGGTTTCTGGACCGTGGTGATCGCGCACACGACGGTCACCATGTGTTTCGCCACCGTCATTATCCGGGCGCGGCTCGCCGGTTTTGACACCAGCCTGGAAGAAGCCGCCATGGATCTGGGAGCGACGCCGGCGCGCGCGTTCTTTCTGGTCACGGCGCCGCTGATCGCGCCTTCCATGGCCGCGGCTTTCCTGCTGGCTTTCACCATGTCCATGGACGACCTGGTCATCGCCAGTTTTGTCTCGGGCCCGGGCGCCACGACGCTGCCCATGCGGATCTACAGCCAGGTGCGGCTTGGCGTGACGCCCGAGATAAACGCCGCTTCGTCGGTGTTGATCGCGCTGGTAGTGGTGGGGCTCGGCGTCGCGTTTTTATTGATGCGGCGCAGGAAGCCCGCGTTGCGCTGATCCCGCGGCGTCGCGCTTTCCTCATTCTGGCCCGCCGGGAAACACCCGCGCCCGCCGGGCCGGCGCGGCGTGTGCGACGCGGCCGCCAAATGTAGAAAGTATACACATTTTTTGACATAATGAATAAAAGTATTTTATCGAACTTCTCAAGAATAATGCTTGAAAAAATAAGCTATTCTTTTGATACTTGCTTCGTCGCGCAGCAGCGTAGACGACGAGGTGAGCGATGTTCAACTTTCGGACGAGCGGCTGGCGCCGACATGCGGACCGGGTGAACGAAGCGACGGTCCCGTTCCCGGAGACTGATTCCGACACAGGAGTTGATGAGAAGGCGGTCGCAAAGACGCACGAAGCGGCGGGACGCGCCCAGGAGGTCATCCGGGCGCAGCTTGCCGATCTCTCCCAGCGACATCTGGTTCTCCGCCAGGCCGGGGAGACCCTGGAAGGGCTTGAGCGCTCCGTGGTGCAATTGCTGTCTGACCACCAGCGGGTGCGGCTGGCGTCCGAGACGACGCATGGAGAGCTTGAAGCAGAGCGGGAGCAACACACGCGTTTGCGGCAGGAGTTCGCCAGGCTACAGGAAGAAGCGCACGGCCATAAGCAGGCGCGGTTGCAGCTGGAAGCCTCCCTGGACAATCTGCAACACAACGTTCAGGGGCTGGGCGGCGAACTGGCCGATGCCAAACGTGAGCACGCCGCATTGCAGGGGGAAGCCGCGCAATTACGCGGCGATCTTTCCGACGCCCTGACCCGGGCCGGCGACGCAGAAGACAAGGTCGCTTTCTACCGGGACAAGTTTGAAGAGCAGCAATCGCAGATCAGCGCGCTGGATGCGTCTCTCAAGAAGGAGTTGCAGCAGAACGCCGTGTTGAGCGAGGAAGTCAGGGCGCTACAGGAAAGTCTGGAGAACCTGAACCGGACCCTGGCGCGCAGGGACCGGGAGCACGCGGAGGCGCAACTGGCGCTGGAGCAGGCGGCCGAGCGGCGCAAGGAGCTGGAAAACGCCCTGACCGAGGCTGAACGAAAACACAAATCCGCAGAAGAGGAACTTCGCGAGGCGCTGGAGACCACGCGGGCAACCTCGGGTTCAACGGCCAACCGGCTTGAGGCCATGGCGTCACGTTTGCAGGTCACGGAAAACCTGCTGGCGCAGGCCCGGGAGGAAATCGGAACGCGGACCGAGGAGCATTCAGCCGCCCAGCGTCAGGTGCTGCAGGTCACGCTGGAGAAAACCTCACTTGAAAAACGCGTTGAGGACACGCGGCGCGAACGGGATCGCGCCGACCGGCTGGCGCGCGAAACCAGCGAGATCAATGCGCGTCTCGCAGAGCGGAGCCATGCCCTGGTGGCGAGCCTGAAAACCCGGGAGCGTGAGCACGAAGTCGCCAAGCAGAAGCTGATATCGCTGACAGAGGAGCTGTCCCGCCTGAAGGAGGCGATGCGCGTCTCCGAGCAGCAGTTCCAGTCCCATGTGGCGGAACTGAACGCCCAGGTGGCGCACGAGCGCAGCAGCCGGCAGATGGCGGATGGCTCGCTGGAGGCGGCGCGCAGCACCATTGATAATCTCCGGCAGGAGATCGCGCGGATGCGCCCTGGCGGCGCCCAGGATTCCGGCGTGCATGAGACGCGGGAAGAGCAGGCGAGGCTGCCGGTGGCGGCGCGGATCATTACCCGCGATGAGCTGGACCTTGCGGAAGAGGGCCCAGACCTGTCGGTTGACGCTCTGGCGGCGGGGATGGCTGAGGAGAAGCCCGCAAGGGCCGGGGACAACGGCGGAGCATCCCGTCGCAATGGCGCCCGAACTCCCATGGTGGTGGTGCAGGCCGAAGATGCCGAGCGCTTTCATAACTGATGGCGGGCGCCGGGTTTCGTAGGCCTGTCACAGGCGCTGAAGGCGCCTGAATAAACATTCCCGATATTTCCCTGGAAGAATGGGCGCCCGTTCGCGATGCGCGTCGTCAATGCATGGCTCCGGTCGCGTTGAACGGCGTTTTCCCCTGTTCCAACGCCACGGCGCCGCGTTCACGCCTGAAGCCAGATTGCCGGAACATGCCTGACCCATAGCAAGGAGGAGCGTTGTCGTGTGGCCGTCGTTTGAAAGCCCCCTGAACCTGATCCGCCATCTGAGCGTCTTGCAGAGTCACACCATCCGGATCGGGGCCAATGGGTCCGAGCCCGCCAATGTGCGCCCGCTCTCCATGTTCCTGCGGTTATTCGCCACGCAGGATTGCACGATCTGCCTGGAGAACGCTGATGGCGCGCGCCGGGAGCTCGCGGTTGGAGCGCGGCAGGCATGGTTCGTTCCGGCCGATGGCGTCTCCCAGATTCATGCGGCCCCGGGGCGAAACTCGGGACGGCTCTACGTCAACGAGTTTGGCTAGCGTGGCGTGATGGTTGGCGACCGCCAGGGGCCGGAAATCTGGAAACGGGCGGCCTGCTTTGCGGCTTCGGGGCCCGCGCTTGTGGTCACGTCCCCATCAAGCGTCAGGACGCCGCCGGCGTCCATGACCCCGGTGAGGCGCAGGCTGCCGGGGGCTCCCTGCATCTGCGCCTCATCAATCGTGACGCGCCCTCCGGTCAGCGACCAGTTGGCGCGGAGGCTGGAGAACCTGGTTTTGCCGCGCATTTTGACCAGTTCGGCGGGCCCGTTCTTCTGGTCGACCAGATCAGCGAAGCTGATCCCCGACAGTTCGCCTTCCCCCATCTGCACATGGCCACGCCCATCCAGGCGCTGGCGCAGTTCAGTGGTCGTGGCGCCGCGCGTTTCCAGCGTGAAGGCGCCGGACAGGTTGCCGCTGATGCGCTCTGATCCTGCGAGCAACGTGGACAGCTGACTGGCGGAGATGCTGTCGCCGGAGGCCTGGGCGCGTATTTCCACGCCATTTCCGCTGGCGGGAATAATGGTCATTCGTCCTTTCACGCGGCCGCCAAGCGTTTCCGCCATGCCCAGAACAGCTTCCAGCCGGCCATTGCGCAACAGCAGGCTGGCGGCGGCGTTGCTGACGGTGAGGCTGTCGGGGAGTTGCAGGCGTCCGGCCGAGAGTCTCAGATCGATATCCCAGGCGCGCCAGCGGTCGGGCGAGGTCATGGCGGCGCCCAGGCGCCGGGCCAGCTCTGGCGCCGCGCCCAGGTCGAGATCGTCTGTCGCCAGCGTGCCGCCGAGGCTCCATCCATTCTCCACGCCGCGCAGGCTGAGGGCGCCTTCAAGCACGCTGTCGTTCATGTCGACCGTGGCCGAGGTGAGGGCCAGGCCCCGGGACGTCAGGCTACAGGTCGCGTCGATTGACAGGGCTGTCGCCGCGCCGGTCAGGGGCAGACGCAGGTCGAGCCACTCGTCCATCCGGGAGATGCTGGCGGCGGCAAGCCTGGCTTTGCCGTCGAAACGGCGGCCGCCATCAGTAAGCGCGCCGCGCAGGTCAATGTTGAGAGGATCGCTGGCGAGGCGGGCGGTCAGGTCCGTGTCGCCGCCTCCCGCGATGGCTCGGGGCGTGAGGCCCCCGAGGCTGAACTGCACGGCCTGACCGCTGAATACGGCGTTGCCGGATAACGACAGGGCGGCGTCGGGCGATGGCCAGGCAAGCGTGGCGTTGATGCTCTCAGCCAGCGGGCGTTCGCCGCCTGCCTCCGTCAATGTTCCGCCAATCACTGTCAGGCGATTGAGATGGGGCGCTCCGCCGCTGGCGCGCCGGTAGATGCTGGCGAACTGGGCCAGCAGGCCGCTCCATATGCGCTCGCCGGAAATCCTCGCATCGCCTGCGCGAGCGACGGGGTCGACCAAAGCTGCATCCGCAAGGACGAAACGGCCCGAAAGCAGGGGCGAGAGTTGCAGCTGTCCGCGCAACTGCCGGGCCATGACCTGGGTGGCGCCGTCTGCCGTCGACAGGACGATGTCATCAAACTTGATTCGCGGGGCAGGAAGCACGGCGAGCGTGACGGCCCCCCTGACCTCCAGCCTCAGGCCGGTGAGCGCATTGACGTGTTTACTGATCTGCCGCGTGGCGTGGTCGTCGGCAAGCGTCCACGGCGCCATGCCGACGCCAATGGCCGCGAGGCCGACGGCTGCCAGAATCAGAACGCTGCGTCGGCGCATGAGCCTTCCCGGAACATTTCTCCTGCGATGTGGATACCACGTTCCTGAGGAAAAATGCGTCAACCCGATGACCGGCCATAAATTATGGCTCCGCTGACCGGCGTTTTACCCCATATCCCCGAAGTTCAGGGACGCGGGGCCACCTGCCTGGCGCAGCCCCTGCTGGTCAGCGGCGCGGCTGATCCCGGGCTCAGGTGGCGACCCGCACCATGCGTTTGCCGCGATTCTCGCCGGCCAGCAGACCGATGAGGGCGGCGGGCAGATTTTCGAGGCCATCAATAATGTCCTCCTGAACCTTGAGCCGGCCCGAGCTCGCCCAGGCGCGCAGATCGGCGAGGGCGGCGGGCGCCTCGTCCTGGAAATCGTGGACGATGAAGCCTTCCATGCGCAGGCGCCGGACAACGATCAGCCCCGGAACGCCGCGCACGCCGCGCGGCGTCGCCGTATCATACTGGGATACCGCGCCGCAGCAGGCGATGCGGCCGCGTTCGTTCATGCGGAACAGCATGGCCTCCAGCACGTCGCCGCCGACATTGTCGAAGTACACGTCGACGCCGTCTGGCGTCGCGGCCTTCAGGGCCTTGTGGAAATCACCGGCCTTGTAGTCGACCGCCGCATCAAAGCCGAGCTCACGCACCAGCCAGTCGCACTTCTCTGCGCCGCCAGCCACGCCGACGACCCGGCAGCCCCTGATCTTCGCGATCTGGCCGACGAGTGAGCCCACCGAGCCGGCGGCGGCCGAGACGACGACCGTTTCACCAGCCTTCGCCTGGCCCACCTTGAGCAGGCCGAAATAGGCGGTGAGGCCGGGGGTGGTGTAGAGGCTGATGAGGTGGCTGGGCGGCTCCGTCCGCTCCAGCCGGGTCAGGTCGGCGGCCGGAACGGCTGCATACTCCTGCCAGCCGATGTCGGCGAAGACCAGGTCGCCGGGTTTGAAGCCATCGGCGCGCGATTCGACCACCTCGGCGAGGGCGCCGCCGGCCATGACCGCGCCGGCGCCCAATTCGGAGCGGTAGGTGGCGGCCTGCATCCAGGCGCGGTTGGCGGCGTCGAGCGAAACGATCAGCACGCGCAGCAGCACCTCGCCGTTTTCAGGGATGGGGACCTCGCCGTCGACCAGCCTGAAATGATGAGGGGCCAGTTTTCCTGACGGCTTCTCCAGCAAGAGAATCTGGCGATTGACGGCCGGCGTCTGCGGCATGGCTGCTTCCTCCCGTTTTTATGGGCTGTCATTGGCGGGAGGGAAAGGTCGCAGGTCAAGCGCCGCGCGCAGGCAGCCGGCGCGAATGTCGCGCATAATGCGATATTTTTTAAATAATAACAATTATTTGTTGTTGAATATGAATCCAGATTGTCAGGATGTTGAATGCTGCGCCTGCGCGGCTTTTGCAGCCTCAGACAACTGATCGTCGCCCCCCGGCTGCTCAACTGATGGATCATAAGTTGCTTGCAATCATCTGATAAAAATAAAGGACGCCGGATTTCTCCGACGTCCCGCATCATCCTTCAGGGATGAATGTGATCAGAGGCGCTCGACGATGGTGACGTTGGCGAGACCGCCGCCTTCACACATGGTCTGCAGGCCGTAGCGCTTGCCGCGAGCCTGGAGGGCGTGCACCAGCGTGGTCATCAGCTTGGCGCCGGAGCCGCCGAGCGGGTGGCCGAGGGCGATGGCGCCGCCGTTGACGTTCAGGCGTTCCGGATCGGCGCCCAGCTCCTTCAGCCACGCCATTGGCACGGACGCGAAGGCCTCGTTCACTTCGTACAGGTCGATGTCGTTGATCGACATGCCGGCTTTCTTCAGGGCGACGCGGGTCGCCTCGATCGGCGCCTCAAGCATGATGACCGGGTCGCCGCCCACCACGGTGAGGTGGTGCACGCGGGCGATCGGGGTCAGGTTGTGCTCCTTCAGCGCCTTCTCGTTGACGACCAGCAGGGCGGCCGAGCCGTCGCAGATCTGGCTTGAGGTGGCGGCGGTGATGCGGCCGCCTTCCTGGAGCAGCTTCACGCCCTTCACGCCTTCCAGCGTGACGTCGTAGCGGATGCCCTCGTCGATGTCGTGCATGATCTTCGAGCCGTCATCGAGGGTGACCTCGACCGGGACGATCTCTTTCCTGAAAGCGCCTTCCTTGGCGGCGCGGATCGCCTTGAGCTGCGAGTTGTAGCCAAACTCGTCCATGGCGTCCTTGCTCAGGCCGTGCTTGACGGCGATCGCTTCGGCGCCGGCGAACTGGCTGAACTGCACGCCCGGATAGCGCGCCTCCATGCGCGGGCTCTTGTAGAAGCCGAAGCCGTTCTTCATCGGCAGGATCGCCGGCAGGCCCATGGGCACGCGCGACATCGATTCGACGCCGCCGGCAATGACCATGTCCTGGGTGCCGGACATTACCGCCTGGGCGGCGAAGTGCAGGGCCTGCTGCGAAGAGCCGCACTGACGGTCAACCGACGTGGCCGGCACGCTCTCGGGAAGGCGCGAGGCCGAAACGGTGTTGCGGGCGACGTTGGTGGCCTGCTCGCCGGCCTGGCCGACGCAGCCCCAGATCACGTCGTCAACGCGGCTCGGATCGATGCCCGTGCGGTCGAGCAGGGCGTTGATGACCTCGGAACCCAGGTCCACCGGGTGCCAGTCCTTCAGGCGGCCGGCCTTGCGGCCGCCGGCCACGCGCGCCGCTGCAACGATATAAGCTTCTGCCATTTTCTCACTCCCACGGACCTGTCCGGCCCTTGTCTGCGCCATACGGCCGACGCCGCTGGGTCAGGATTTGTTGCCGCGCGGGCCGCACGTCAAGCGCCCCTCGGGGCGGCGCCATGCGGCCAGCTCCCCGGAAGGGGCGGGCGAAAGCACGCCGGAAGCGCACAACAGCGCAGGCGGACTGTTCACAGCCGCCGTCCGGCGTTCACGCTTCCTTGCATATACACACTTGAAATTCTAACGATCGTTTGGTCAATGTTGTCAAGCTCCGCCGGCATCGTCCTTCGGCCAGGGCAACAAAAGCGACGGCGGCCTCCTGGCGCAGCGCCTTTCATGGCGCCGGGGCAAGGGGCCAGTTGTGGCCATATGAGCGCCCGTTCGGGCGCATGGGAGGAAGGCGGCGCAACGTTGCGGCGCCTCAGGAGGAAAAAGGTATGGATTTCAATATTCCGGCCGATATCAAGGCGTATCTGGACGTGCTCGACAAGTTCATCGAGGACGAGATCAAGCCGATCGAGAACTCTGACGACAACATCCGCTTCTTCGATCATCGCCGCGAGTACGCCCGCACGGATTTCGAAAACAAGGGCCTGCCGCGCAAGGAATGGGAAGAGCTGCTGACCCGCGTCAAGCGCCTGGCGGACAAGGCTGGTCACTTCCGTTACGCCCTGCCAAAGGAGTTCGGCGGCCAGGACGGCACCAACCTGGGCATGGCGATCATCCGGGAGCACTTCGCCTCCAAGGGGCTTGGCCTGCACAACGACCTGCAGAACGAACATTCAATCGTCGGCAACCAGCCGATCGTGCTGATCCTGCGCGACTTTGGCACCGAGGCGCAGAAGCAGGAGTTCATTCCGAAGCTGCTCGACGGCACGATGCGCATCACCTTTGGCCTGACCGACCGTCATCACGGCTCGGACGCCACGCACATGGAGACGCATGCGGTTCCCGAAACCCGCGATGGCGTTCCGGGCTGGCGCATTGACGGCGAAAAGATGTGGATTACCGGCATGCACGTGGCCACCCACTGCATGATGTTCGCCCGCAGTCACGGCAAGGATGGCGACGCCTCCGGCATCACCGCCTTCCTCGTTCCAGCCAATGATCCGGGCATCACCATCGACGAGTACATGTGGACGTTCAACATGCCGACGGATCATCCGCGCATGACGATCCGCAACGTCTGGGTGCCGGAAACCGCCATTCTCGGCCCGATGGGCGGGGGCCTCGCCCTGGCGCAGCACTTCGTGCACGAGAACCGTATCCGTCAGGCGGCTTCCTCGCTCGGCGCGGCGGTGTACTGCATCAACGAGAGCGTCAAATACGCCCGCCAGCGCCAGCCGTTCGGCGAGGCGCTCGCCGTCAACCAGGCCATCCAGTTCCCGCTGGTGGAGCTGGCCACCCAGGCCGAGGGCCTGCGCCAGCTGATCCGCAAGACCGCGTGGGAAATGGACCAGATGCCAAAGCCGGAAGTGGCCAAGGTGCTCTCGGACAAGGTTTCCATGTGCAACTACTGGGCGAACCGGCTGTGCTGTGAAGCCGCCGACCGCGCCATGCAGGTGCACGGCGGCCTGGGCTATTCGCGCCACAAGCCGTTCGAGCACATCTACCGTCACCACCGCCGCTACCGGATCACCGAGGGCTCGGAAGAGATCCAGATGCGCAAGGTCGCCGGATACCTGTTTGGCTATATGGGTCCGAAGAAGGCCGAGTACAGCGCTATCGAGGCGGAAGCCCGTCGCCCGACCAACAAATAAGCGGGTATCATGACTTCCAACGCGCCTTTTTCGCAGGCGGAACTTGCTGAGCGGCTTGGGCGCGTTGTCGCCCGCCGCATTGGCGGGACCGGTGAAATCCTTGAGTTGCGTCGCCTGACCGGCGGCGCAACCAAACAGACCTGGGCGTTCTCGTCCGTCATTGATGGCGGCAGGCGCGACTACATCCTGCAAATGGTCGGTGAATTGCCGTCCGTGGACAGCGACCACCCGCGCGCCGGCATGCCGCGCGTCGCCGGTCGCGACGAAACCCTGCTGATGCTGGCCGGGATGTCGGCAGGCGTACCCACGCCGCCGGTGCGCGTCGCCTTCGACGCCAGCGATGGGCTGGGCACGGGCCACATCACCGATTTCGTGCCCGGCGAAACCATCGCCCGCAAGCTGCTGCGCGAGCCCGAATACGCGGAGCTGCGCGGCAAGTTCGCCTATCAGTGCGGTGAAGCGGTCGGCAAACTGCACCGCATCGATCCGGCCAGCCTGCCGTTTCTCGTGTCCTTTGGCGCGGAGGTGCAGGTGGCGAAGTACAGGCAGATTTACCACGGCTTCGGCTACGCCATCCCGGCGCTGGACGTCGCGTTCGCCTGGGCAGAGGCCAACCTGCCGCGCGGCGTTCCCAACTCGGTGGTGCACGGCGACTTTCGCATGGGCAACATCATCTGCGGCCCGGAGGGGATCCGCGCGGTGCTCGACTGGGAGCTGGCCTGCATTGGCGATCCCATCGCCGACCTTGGCTGGCTGTGCACCAACACCTGGCGTTTTGGCGGCCCGCACCCGGTTGGCGGCGTGGGAACGCGCGAGGACCTGGTTGCCGGCTATGAAGCGGCCAGCGGCCGCAAGGTCGATCCGGCCCATCTGGAGTTCTGGGAAGCCTGGGGCTCGGTGAAATGGGCGGTGATGTGCCTGCTCAAGGGGCAGGCGCACAAACGCGACGCTTCCGAGCGTACGGTGGAGGCGTTCGCCATCGGCCGGCGCATGGAAGAGCCGCTGTATGATTTCTACCAGTATCTGACACGGAGGGGCTGAGATGCCGTCCAGTCTGCCGCAATCCTCCGATCTGGTGGCTGTTGTGCGTGAGTTTCTCGAGCGTGAGATCCTGCCCGAATCCACCGGCGCGCGCTGGTTCAACGTCCGCGTCGCCGCGAATGTGCTGGCGATGGTCGAGCGCGAACTGCTGCGCGGCAAGGACCTGGACGCCGCCGAGGCGGAGCGCCTGAAACAGTTTGTCTCCGGCGACAGCCGCGAAGCGATGGAGCTGGCGTTGTCGGACGCCATCCGTGAAGGAACGCTGGACTGGCGCACCGAAGGCCTGGCGCAGCACCTGCTTGAGACGTGCGAAGGCGCGCTCCAGATCAACAATCCGAAGTGGGTCCGCTGACGCTGGCCATATCTGGCGCGGCTCCGCGACCAGGCAAATACCTCAGGAGAACAGCATGACGACTGAAGCAACCGGCCCGCTCAAGGGTGTCCGCATCGTTGAGTTCGCCGGCATTGGCCCGGGCCCCTTCGCCGCCGGCATGTTCGGCGACATGGGCGCCGACGTCATCCGCCTTGACCGCGTGGGATCGAAGTTCACCGCCCAGAAGTTCAGCGCCCGCGGCCGGCGCGTCGTCGACGTTGACCTGAAGGACGCCGACAGCATCGAGGGCGTGCTGAAGCTGCTCGACAGCGCCGATGCGCTGATCGAAGGCTTCCGTCCGGGCGTGATGGAGCGTCTTGGCCTGGGCCCGGACGTGGTGCTGGCCCGCAATCCAAAGCTGGTTTACGGCCGCATGACCGGCTGGGGCCAGGAAGGCCCGCTGGCCCAGGCCGCCGGCCATGACATCAATTACATTTCGATCACCGGCGCCCTGGCCGCCATCGGTCCGAAGGACGGCCGCCCGGCGGCTCCCCTGAACCTGGTCGGCGATTTCGGCGGCGGCGCCCTGTATCTGGTGGTGGGCGTGCTCGCCGGCATCATCAATGCCCGCGCCACCGGCAAGGGCCAGGTGGTGGACACCGCCATGTGCGACGGCGCCGTGTCGCTGATGAGCATGTTCTATGAGTTCCGCGCCCAGAAGGTCTGGCACGAGGAGCGTGAAGCCAACATGCTCGACGGCGGCGCCCACTACTACGGAACTTATGAGACGAAGGACGGCCTGTACGTCTCCATCGGCTCGATCGAACCGCAGTTCTACGCGCTGCTGCGCGAGAAGGCCGGCCTGACTGACCCGGCGTTCGACGCCCAGCAGGACCAGTCGAAATGGCCGGAGCTGAAGGCGAAGATCGCCGCGGTGTTCAGGACCAAAACCCGCGACGAGTGGAACGCCATCATGGAAGGCACCGACATCTGCTACGGCCCGGTGCTGACCATGTCGGAAGCGATCGGGCATCCACACCTCAAGGCGCGCAAGACCTTCGTCGAGGTGGACGGCGTTGTGCAGCCGGCCCCGGCGCCGCGCTTCTCGGCCACCCCGTCCAACGTCCGCCCGGTGGGTTCGGCGAAGCTCGCCGACGTCGTCGCCGAATGGAAGAAATGATCTGACGCCTGGAGCGCGCGGCGTTCCGGCATTTGGTGAGCAGCAGCCCCGGCGGAGCCTTCGCCGGGGCTTTTTGTTGCTGCCTGGGGCGTCGCGCAACGCTGGCTGCGGCCTGGCGACGCCAGCCTGCCACCCTATCGTTTCACGGCGTCCACATAAGCAGCGAGGGCGCGTTTCGTCGTGTCATCAATCATCGGCGCGGCGTCGCGGGCGAGGTCGGCGAGGGTCTGGCCGCGCAGGGAGTCACGCCACAATTTTTCCGCCTGGAGCATGCGCACCCGGATCAGGCAGCTTTTTCTGAAGGCGCAGGGATCCTTGCTGGCGACTGGCCCACACTGGCGGATTTCCTTGCACACAAACGCGGGGCCGGGGCCATCAATAGCCTCGACAATGTCCAGCATGGTGACATCGGCGGCTTTACGGGCGAGGCGATAGCCGCCGCGCGGGCCGGAGGTCGCTTCGGTGACGCCGGCGGCGGTCAGGGCGCGCAGGTGTTTGAGCAGATAGCTCTCCGACAGGTCGTACAGCGCGGCAAGATCCCGCCCGGGGATCACCGCGCCATCCGGCAGGCCCGCCAGCACCAGGGCGCAGTGCATCGCCGCTTCAACCCCGTCTCCCAAACGCCGCACCAATCGGACTCCCCATGCTTGACAGCGACATCATAGCCGGTTTTTATCATGGATACAAAGTATCGACGATTTACGCGGCAGGCGCCCGGCCAGCTGGCAAATACGCGGACACCCGAAAAGGAGCACATCATGCAGCAGCGGATGAATATCGCCACGGCGGCGCCGGCGCTCTACAAAGCCGTCTATGGGCTGGAAGTCGCGGTTCTGAACTCGGGGTTCGACAAGGACCTGCTGCACCTGATCAAGATCAGGGCCTCGCAGATCAACGGCTGCGCCTATTGCGTCGACATGCACGTGAAGGAGGCGCTCGCCGCGGGGCTGCCGGACAGGAAGCTGCATCTGGTCGCCGTCTGGCGGGAATCGCCGCTGTTCGACGCCCGGGAGCGGGCGGCGCTGGAATGGACGGAAAGCGTCACCCTTGTGGCGCAGACCGGCGTGCCCGATGCGGTTTATGAAACCGTGCGCGGCGTGTTTTCCGGGGAGGACCTGGCGCGGCTGACGGTGGCGATCGGAACCATCAATGTCTGGAACCGGATCGCCGTGAGTTCGCGCCTGATCCATCCGGTGGATTGATCGCGCGCCGGGAACGTAAAATGGCCGGGTTCACCCCGGCCATTTCCATATATGCGCGTTATTGCCGAAGCAGGCGCCGACGGCTCTCAGTCGGCCATGGTCACGCGCAGTTCGCGCTTCAGCAGCTTGCCGGCGGTGTTGCGGGGCAAGTTGTCGACGAAGACCACGCGCTTTGGCACTTTGAACGGGGCCAGTTTCTCACGGGCGTGGGCGATCAGGGCCTGCTCGTCGCCGGCGTGACCGTCACGCAGCACCACCACCGCCGTCACCGCCTCGATCCATTTGGGATCAGGCAGGCCGATCACCGCCACTTCCGAGACGCTGGGGTGGGTGAACAGCACTTCCTCGACCTCGCGGCTCGCCACCATGGAGCCGCCGGACTTGATGATGTCCTTCACGCGGTCGACCACATAGAGATAGCCTTCCTCGTCCAGCACGCCGATATCGCCGGAGTGGAACCAGCCGCCTTCAAACGCTTCGGCAGTCTCATCCGGCTTGTCCCAGTAGCCGAGCAGCAGCTGGGGCGAGCGGTGAACGATCTCCCCCTGAACGCCAGGCGGCACGTCATTCATGTTCTCATCAACGACGCGGGTCTGGACGTTCAGCACCGGCCGGCCGGCGGAGGCGGGGCGGGCGTCGTGCTCCTCCGGACGCAAAACGGTCGCCAGCGGACCGATCTCGCTCTGGCCATAGCAATTGAAGGCGCGGGCGCCATTGAGGCGCTCGCGCAGCTCCTGGAGCACCGGCACCGGCATGATCGACGCGCCGTAATAGACGTTTCTGAGCTGGCCAAGATCGCGGCTGGCGAAGTCCGGGTGGCGCAGCAGGCTGATCCAGACGGTCGGCGGCGCGAAGAAGGAGGTGATGCGGTGGCGCTCGATCAGCTCCAGCACCTGCTCCGGGACCGGCGATTCAATCAGCACGGTGAAAGCGCCGAGCATCAACGCCGGCACGGTGAAGCAATGCATCTGGGCCGTGTGATACAGGGGCAGGGCGGCGAGCCAGCGGTCGCCGCGCGACAGTTCCAGATCGTTGATGCAGCTGACATATTCATACATCTGGGCGCGATGGGTCATCATCGCGCCCTTCGGCATGGCGGTGGTGCCGGACGTGTAGGTGATCTGGGCCAGATCGTTCTCGTCCTGCTCGACGTCAACCGGATCAATCACCGCGTCGCTGGTCGCCAGGGCCAGCACGTCGATATCGCCGCCGTCAGCGAACGTGCCGATGAAGTCGAGGCCAGGCCTGCCGCGCATCTTTTCCGCATTGCCGGCCAGGAAGCTGTCATAGACCAGCGCGCGGGCGCCAGACTGGCCAACGATGTAGGCGAGTTCGGTCTCGGTGAGCGCATAGTTGATCGGCACATGCACGACGCCGGCGCGGGTGCAGGCCAGGAACAGGATCAGATAGGCGTCGGAATTGCGGCCATAGGCGCCCACGCGCTCGCCACGCTTCAGGCCAAGCGCCAACAGGCGGGCGGCGACCCTGTCGATGGCCTGGTCGAGGCCACGGAAGCTCCAGGACCTGTCGGAGAAACTGAGTGCGGGCGCGTCGCCCATGCGCAGGGCGGAGCGGCGAATGGCGTCTGAAATGGTGTTGCGACGCGCGCGCGCGCCAGAAGTCGTGTCGACGCTCAAGGGTAACCTCCCGGGCGGTGTCATCTCACTGCGCGCGCTGGCCGCCATTATGGTCATGCCAGCCGCGCATGAACTCTGGAAGCAGAGGTTGTACTCCGGCGTCGCCATGAGCGCCATATGGACGTCGCGAGGCCCCAGGTCTCTTCGCCGGCGTACTTTGGCACGCTGTTCGCGCGCCTTCACGAACAGCAGCTTCAATGTTGCCGGCGGCAGGTCAGGCGGGACACCGGAACGCGCCGTCGAGATAGAGCAGGGGCAGGCCGGCGCCGGCGGCGCTGGCGGCCCGCACGCGCCCGGTAATGATCGAATGGGTGCCCGCCGTGACAACCATGTCCACGGCGCATTGCACCCAGGCCTGGGCGCCTTCCAGCACCAGCGCCGGGGCGGGCTCACCATCGATCTGCGGGCGGAGCCAGTTTCCGGCGGCGAAGCGGCTGTGACCGGCGCCGCGCCGGGCGAACGCCTCGGCGACGTCCTGTTGGGCGGAGTCGAGAACGTTGAGGCAGAAGCCGTCGCCATGGGTCAACGGATCATGCAGCGAGGCGGCGGTGTTGATGACCACCAGCACCATCGGCGGATCGAGCGACACCGAGCTGAACGCTGTGACGGTCATGCCGTGGTCCACGCCGTCCCGTCGCGTGGTGACGACGGCGACGCTGCTGGCGACGCGACGCATCGCCTGGCGCAACGCTTCCGCCGTCGGGCTGTCGGTCTGCGCGCCGGCGGCCGGTGAACTGGTGGGCTTCGCAATGTTTGCCATGGACGCCTGCATGGTCCTTTCAGGCGCGGGGCGCAATGGAAAAATCCAGCGGGGGCAGGCCGTCGATGCGCGCCGCAACGACATCGCCCGGCGCCAGGGGGCCGACGCCTGACGGCGTGCCGGTGAAGATGAGATCACCGGGCGCGAGGCGCATGGCGGCGGAGATGTTGGCGATGATCGCGGGAACTGGCCAGATCATGTCCGCCAGCACCGCCGCCTGCCGCGACTGACCGTTGACTGTCAGGGAAATCCCGGCGTCGGGGGACACATGACCGCCGGCGCTGACCGGACGCAGCGGGCCGCAAGGCGCGGAGAAGTCGAAGGCTTTGCCCCATGCCCACGGCCGGCCGGCGGATTTGGCGGCGTTCTGGAGATCGCGCCGGGTCAGATCGACGCCCACGCCATAGCCATAAACATGCGCCAGCGCGTCGTCCGGGGCGATATCAGCGCCAGGCGCGCCGATCGCCACTACCAGCTCGGCCTCATAATGCAGGTTGGCGGTGAGCGGCGGATAGGGAATGGCGCCGCCGTCCGTCACCGCGTCGGCGGGTTTCATGAAAAAGAACGGCGGCTCCCTATCGGGATTGCCGCCCATCTCACGGGCATGCTCCGCATAATTGCGACCGACGCAGACTATGCGGCGCACCGGGAAGCGGGCGGATGTTCCGGCAACGGCAATGCTCGCCTGCGGCGAAGGCGCGATAACAAACGGGGTCGTGACTTCAGGCAATCGATGCCTCCCTGGGAGTGAGAGTCTCCAGCCTCGGCCGTTGGTATCCCTGTGGACCGGGCGCCGCAACAACAGGTTGTCAGGCCGCGCCTGACGGCGAGCCTGAAACGACATCCGCGGATCAACCCATGACAGGGTCACGTCGGGCGCCCGTCGTCCTGGCTTTCGCAAGGCGCGGGGCCGGGGGGCGGTTTGTTGCGCCGGGCGCAGAAAGATTGATGGCGACCTGGCTTGCGCTATATTCAACGCAGTTATGTTATTATCGCATTGGCTGGCGTTTGCTGGCCAGTCTGGAAGGGGACATGCTGAGCGACACCGCCCTTCTTGTCACCGGCGCCGCATTCGCCGCCATTCTCGGCGGCGCATGGCTCTTGCGGCGCCGGACGCTGGCGGGGCCCCAGGCGCCAGCGGCGTATATTGCAAGCAAAGCGCCGGCGGCGCATGTTGCGCCTGCAAACAGGGCGCCGCAGCCCCCCGTGTCGCCAGCATCGCCTTTCATGGCTGGGGAAGCCGCGAAATTTGACGCGCCGGCCCAGTCAAGAATCGAGGCGCTGGTTCTGAAGGCGGCGCTGGAGGACGCGCTGGAGCATCTGGCCGAGGTTTATGGGCCGGAATATCTTGATGCGTTTCACGCCAGGCGCATGGGGCGCAATGTGGAGCCGTATCGCAAGCTTGTGGCTGCAGTGAATGACCCGGCCCGGGCAAGCCAGGGCCTGCGTCAGGCCCAGGAAGCGGAAGATGCGCTGAATGCGGTGGTCATGGCTGTTCGCAAAAGCCCCCGGGTCATGCAGGCCTGAGGGGCACATTGATCCTGTGGGCTCAATGACAACGTCGGGCTGGCCGTCCACGCGCGGGCTTTCCGTCTCGCCCCGTCGACAGACTTGCCGGCGGCAATGGGCGAGCAAGCGCGACCGTTGGCATGGACAGGCTCTGACGGGCCTGGCGTCGCGACAGAAGCCGGCCAGTTCGGCGTGGCCATAGTTGTCGCGACCGCGTCGCCGCATCTTTACTTGAAGATTATTGGATCGGCTCTACATTGGAGCTTATCATTTTGAAATTATGCTTCGTCTTGCATGATGGCTGGCGGTCTGCTGTGTGGGGCGCGGCGCCGCTGTAATGGGCGCTCCCCCCGCACGGCCCCCTGTCGCTCCCGGCTCAAGTTTGTTGGCGGATGGCCACAGTTTGGGCTGGTATGTGTGGGATGGCGTCAGATCATGATGCGGAATTGCCGGGCGGGAAGTTTCTGCCGCGGCGTTGAAGGCGTGAGCGGACGTTATGGGCGTCGGGCACAGGGAAAGGAGGGGGAGATTGAAGCGTACGGAAGGTTCCCAGGTCGCCGCTCTTCCTTATCGTCGCCTGGTGGACGGCTCCCTGCAAATCATGCTGATCACCTCCCGCGAGACGGGTCGCTGGGTCATCCCGAAGGGTTGGCCGATGAAGCGACGGACCGCGTCGCAGGCGGCTGCGCAGGAGGCTTTTGAAGAAGCCGGCCTGCGCGGACGCATTGGCGAGCAGCCGCTGGGCGCCTACGGCTATGTCAAGCGGCGCAAGAATGGGCAACTGCAGCAGTGTACGGTGACGGTTTACCCCCTGCTGGTGCGTGGTCAGGAAGCCGACTGGCCGGAGCAGGGGCAGCGGCAGTGCGTCTGGTATGCCCAGGACAATGCGGCGGCGCAGGTCGCAGAACCTGAACTGGCGGAGATTATTGAAACACTGGACGAGCGGCTGCTGGGCGCCCTCCCGCGCTCGCGCACCCGCGCGCAGCTTCCCATGCTGGGGGGCGAGGGCGGCCTGCGGGGCGTTCGGGACCTGACGCCGCTGCGCTCCGGCAAGGACCCTGTCGTTGAAACCGCTGACATGACCCAGGACTGATGGCGGCGCGCCAACCACGTCGCCATCAGTCCTGGGTGCCGGGCCGGTGAATTTCAGGTCATTGGCATGGCGCCGGGTTCGCTTTCACCATGCATCTCCTGGGGTCTCTGTTCCAGACTGATTTCACACCTGGAACGGCTGGAGCAGACTCCGCCGCGTGAGCGCGCGGCGCTGTTCTTTGGAGCGCGACCGGATTTACTGGTCGCTTGCAAAGCATAACCATGTGTGGACCACCATTGCCGTTCGTCAAGTCAGCGATTTTGTTGCGGCGGAGCTTTGGCGGGCGCCGGAGACATCCATTTTCGTTGACTGGCCCCGGTTTGACTGGCGTGCGGAGCCAACGCCCACCAGCGTTTGCCGCTTGCAATAACCTGTAAAGATCATGCTATGTTGACCCCATAACGAACAGATGGGGAGAAACGTCTTGATAATTGGCAAGCGGACCATTGTGGCCGGGCTGTGCATTGCTTCGGTTCTGAGCATTGCGACAGCTTTCCCGGCTCTCGCCGAAAAGAAATATAGCCGTGGGGCCAGCGATACGGAAATCGTCGTTGGCAATTTCGTGCCCTATAGCGGTCCGGCTTCCGCCTATGGCGTCGTTGGCAAGACAGCGGCGGCTTACTTCAGGATGATTAACGACCAGGGCGGCGTGAATGGCCGGAAGATCCGTTTCCTGAGCTACGACGACGCCTATAGTCCGCCGAAAGCGGTGGAGCAGACGCGCAAGCTGGTGGAGAGCGACGGCATTCTGGCCCTGTTTGGCACCGTCGGCACCCCGTCGAACACGGCGATCATGAAATACATGAACGCCAAAAAGACGCCGCACCTGCTGCTGGCTTCGGGCGGCACGCGGTTTGGCGACGACCCCGCCCAGTTCCCCTGGACCATGCCGTTCAATGCGTCCTACAATTCGGAGGGGCGCGCCTACGCCAAGCTGATCAAAACCCGTTATCCCAATGCGAAAATCGGCGTTCTGGTGCAGAACGACGACTATGGCAAAGACATTTACAAGGGCGTGAAGGACGGCCTCGGCGACAAAACGTCGATGATCGTGGCCGAAGCGCATTACGATCTGTCAGACGCGACCGTCGATTCCCAGATGGTGAAGCTGAAGGCCTCGGGCGCCGATCTGTTTCTCAATCTCTCGACGCCAAAGTTTGCGGCCCAGGCCATGCGGAAACTGGGAGAGATGAAGTGGCGCCCGGTGCACATCCTCAATAATGTGGCGGCCCAGGTCGGAGCGGTGATCATCCCCGCCGGCATTGAAAACGCCCAGGGCGCCATCACCGCGACCTATATCAAGGATCCCACCGACCCGGCTTTCGTGAATGACGCCGACATGAAGGCGTTCAGGGCGTTCATGGCCAAATACATGCCGGAGGGTGATCTCAACAATTCGCTCTACGCCTATGGTTACGCCATCAGCAGCGCGCTCGTGCACCTGCTGAAGGAGGCCGGCGACAATCTCACCCACGAGAACGTCATGAAAGTCGCCACCAGCATGAAGGGATACAAGGCGGACCTGCTGTACGAGGGCATTACGATGACCACGTCGCCGACCGATCATTTCCCGATCGAGGATCTGCAGATGATGGTTTTCAAGGGTGATCGCTGGGTCCCGGAAGGCGGCGTCATCAATTCGCGGGACAACCGGTAAACCATTCGACGCAGGCATGGCGCTCCCCGGCGGGGCGCCAGCGCTGATCGCCGGAGGCCTGGCGCGCCACGATAACGGCCGCGTTGTGAAAGACGCGCCGTATGGCGTGATTGAGGGCTTGCCATCAGCCCCCGGCGACGGCAAAAGACCAGCATGAAGCGGACGGGCAAACGCCGGCGTCCGCATCGCGTCTTCCAGGGCGCCGTTCTGGCGCTCCTGATGGATGGGTGGCCGAGTGGTTTAAGGCAGCGGTCTTGAAAACCGCCGTGCGGGCAACCGTACCGTGAGTTCGAATCTCACCCCATCCGCCACCACTCTGTTTCTGGGGTGGTTCAGACGTCTCTGCGCCCCCGAAAATCCCATATTTTGCAAGGCATGAGCTTTCCGCTCTGTGTCAGATTGTCTATCGTTGTTCCTCCCGATCCCACGGTCGGCGCTGGGGCCCATGCTTGGGCCGGAGGGAAGGACGATGCGGGCCCTAAATAAACTCACTGCCCGGAGCGTGGCCGCGCTCACGGCGCCAGGTCGCCATAGCGATGGTGGCGGCCTTTATCTGAGCATCAGCCCGGACGGGTCGCGGCGGCGGTGGGTTTTCATGTTTCGGTTCGGGGGCAGGCAAAAGGAACTTGGCCTGGGCCCGGTCGCGTCCGTTTCGCTTGCGCAAGCACGGGAGAAGGCCCGGGAGGCCCGCGGCATGGTGCAGCAGGGAATAAACCCCATCAGGGCCAAGGCCCTTGCTGCGAGCGGTCCAGGGAGCGAGAGGGGGCCGGATTTTGCGACCTACGCCAGCGACTATGTGGACCGGCACAGCCCGTCATGGCGGAACGCCAAGCATCGCGACCAGTGGCGCAGCACGCTGAGCATCCGGAAGGATGCGGGCGGCGCGTGGTTGCCCGGCGGGTTCTGCGAGAAGATCAGAACGAAGGCGCTGGGCGAAATAACCCGCGACGACATCGTTGCGATCCTCCAGCCTCACTGGCTGACAAAGCACGAGACGATGTCCCGTTTGCGTGGCCGGCTTGAAGCCATTCTCGCTGCGGCGACTGTCGACGGGCTCCGGAGCGGCGAAAACCCCGCCTTGCTCCCGACGCTGGCGCACCTGCTGCCCAAACGGCCGAAGCCGCCAGGAGGGCGGCACTATCCGGCGATGCCCTATGCTGAAGTTCCGGCCTTTGTGCAGCAGTTGCGTCTGGTGCGCGGCATGAGCGCGCTGGCGCTGGAGTTCCTGATCCTCACGGCCGCCCGATCCGGCGAGGTCCGCCTTGCAACGTGGCCGGAAATCGATCTCGACAACGCGCTGTGGACCGTACCGGCGGCGCGAATGAAGGCGGGCAGGGTGCATGCCGTGCCCCTGGGGCCGCGATCGGTCGAGATCCTTCGCCTGGTGTCCCAACTGCGGCGGCCCGGCGATGACGGCGCCTTTCTGTTCCCGGGGCAGAAGCTGGGGCGTCCGCTTTCTGACATGGCGCTGACGGCCGTGCTGCGCAGGGAGTGCGACGGGGACGTTACAGCCCATGGCTTCCGGAGCAGCTTCCGGGACTGGGCCGGCGACGAAACGGATGCGCCACGGGAGGTTGCGGAAGCTGCGCTGGCCCATGCCACCGGCGACGCCGTCGAACAGGCCTACCGGCGCGGGAGCGCGCTGGCGAAGCGCCGCGCCCTGATGCTGGAGTGGGATCAATTCTGCAGCGCCACCACTCCAAAACCCGCGCCTGACACGCCATCCGCCACGGAAGGCAGCGCTTTGTTCGCTCCGGCGAGGGACATATTTTCATGAGGCAGGCCCGGGCCCATTCAAGCGTTTCGCCGAGCGCGGCAAACGATTGACACGAATGGCTTTCCATCGGTCGATATATGGAGGCGCAATTGGTTCTGCTGATCGCCTTGGTCCTGGTGGCCGCTCTGGTTTTCTTGGACCTGCTGGGAATTGCCGCCGTCGTCGTGGGCGTGGCTGCTGTGGGCTTGATGGCCTATTCACATAGTGGAGTGCTGCCCGCCTTTTTGGGCGTTATCGCGGGGCTGGGCGCCATGGCGCTAATCGGCTTCGCTGTTTTTGCCGGTCTGGACGCCTTGACCGGCGATAGCGCAATGGCAAAACGCATCCGCATGTTTGCAACGGAACACCTCGTCCCCGGGGACAATATGGTGCTTGGCGGGCTTCTGGCTTTTTTCCTTCTGCTCGTCGCATCTGGGGTGTCGAGGTAGCTCCGCAGGCAGAATGTTTCCGCGCCAACTGCGCCGGTGGTGGACACAATCTCCCGATCCAATTGCGATGTTCGTTTGGAGTATGGGCTTGTTCGCTTCGCGGGCATGTACATAAATTGTCAGTAATTGGCGAAGACGAATCAGGGTCGATCATTGACCGAAACAAGTTTGCCTTTGGCGCAGATTAGCGATGCTACGTATGTGGCTCCGCTGCTACCGGTGTTAGGCCCCCCACTTGTACCTGTAAGGCCCTTATTCCAAAAGAGAATTCGGGATTGCTTGGGTCCCGTGGGAACCGGTGTTACCGCGCCGCTACAAGTGCGGGCGGAGGACGGGTTACTTTACATCGCCAAACACGACCATGCCGAAGACGGGTCAACCGTCCGCGCCGCCGAATATATCTGGTTGTCTGTTGCCCGTATGGTCCACATTCCCGTGGCTGAGCCGGAGGTGCTTGTCGATCGCGACGGATCAACCTTTCTGGCTACCCGCAAGCAGCCGAATGTTGTCGGTGACGGGAGCCCGAACGCCAACTTTCAGGGGTTCATATCGGGCAGGCTTTATGGATGCCGCGAGCAACTGGCGCGTATCTTCGCATTCGACTTGTTTACAGGGAACGGTGATCGTCACCCGGGCAACTATCTGATCTTGAAGGAAGGAGAGACTTTCGTCATTTATGCGATAGATTTCAGCCACGTAGCAATTCACCCTGGGTTGCCCCAGCGCTTCGGGGATCCGGCAACATCGGTTGGATGCGCCACCAGGCACTTTTTCTCCATCTTCAGCGCCAAATATGGCTGCCAAGCAAGCGACGCATCGGACATTCTTAACCGTCTTGCGACGTTGCGCCGGGAGCATATTGCTTCGATTTTGGATAGCATGCCAAATGACTGGCTTGATCAAACCAGTCGACAATCGGTTCTGGAATGGTGGAGTGGCCCGTCGCCACAGGCTCGCATCGATCAGCTTTTTCAGGGGTTTGGAAATGGCACGTACCTATGACTTCGCGGTTCTCCGGCTAGCGCCGGATGCGGCGCGAGGCGAGGTCGTTAACGTCGGCCTTGTCATATTTAAGGAAGACGGCGTCGACGTTCGTGTCGGCGATGTGCTGACCCGCGCGCGCGCAGTCTATCGGGATTTTGGGACAGAAGCCCTCGACGATACGGTCGCGTTCATGAAAGAGGCAGGGGCCGTCTCCTTGCCAGCGGCTGACCGACATCGGGTTTTGAGCCGCATTGGCTTGTTCGCTCTTGGGGACCTTGGCTATTTCACGGTCAGCGACACCCCAAATGAAACCTATGAGGATAACGTCGCCCGGCTGCTGGAAATCTTCGTCGCGACGCCGCGTCGGAAACGCGCGCCTTTGCGTGCTTCACGTCTTATGACGGAAGTGCGCCACATGTTTCGTGAGCACAAGCTGCTGGCTGCTGTTGGCGATGCTGCGGCTATCAACGAGCACAAGATCGTTCCGGAATGGCCGATTCCTTCGCACCCCATTTTGAAAGTGGATCTGGCGCTGAAGAATGGCATCATGCGAGTGGCTCAAGTTTGCGATCTATCGGCAGGCAGTGAAGCTAATCTTCCTCCGGCGGTTATGGCGGGGCTTTTTGCGATGGAAGTTGCAAAGGTCGACGCACAAGCCGAGAAGCGTGTGTTCGCCTACAGGGCGGAAAAAGGGAGCAAGCGGGTTGATGAGGTGCTGAAGCTGGCAGATTTGCAGGCGACGGAAATTATCGATCTTGGCAACCCTGCGGAGAGCAAAAAGTTCTACGGCGATTGGATCTCCGCAGCAGAGCAGGCGCAAAACGCCGCGTAGTGGATCCTGCCGTTTTCGTTCGGTTCTGATATCCGTTTTATGAAATCTGTGCGGCGGACTGACCCGATGCTTTAGCCAAATGCGCGCGGGCCGGAGAACAGCGCCGTCCGGCGCGCCCGTTCGTCGGCCTCCTGCCGTTCCCGCTGCTTCTGGCGGGCCTCGTTATTCGCTGTGAACAACTTCGCCAGATCGCTGAAGCCTGTGTCCGGCATGACCATGGGCTGGCCGCCCGGCATGGGGCCGAGCGCGTCCGCCAGCGTGACGGGCTGCGCCGGCGCCGGTTGGGGTGATCCTCCGGGAGCCGGCTGCGTGACCGCCGCCACGATGCCCGCGCCGGGCTGCGCGGCCGGGGCCGCCGATCCGTCGCCGCGCCATTCGAAGTGCATGGCGTCCGGGCGCTTCCAGTTCCCGCCCCACTCCAGATTGTGCCTGGCCGCCAGCTCCGCAATGTTGGACGGCAGATCCGTGACAACGGCCTGTCCCGGCCGCAGCATGGGGTTGGACGCCGCGTTGATGTCGATCGCGGTGCCGAAGGCGTGCTGGCTCAGCCGGTTGCCGCCGCGGATGTTGCGATAGTTGAAACCGCCGCTGGACGTCAGCGGGTAGCCGGCGGCCTTCAGGTCATTGAATAGACCCTCAAAGCTCTTGGCCGCGTTCCGGTGGACCTGCCAGCGCTGGCCCGGGACTGGCTCCAGCGTCGTCAGGTTGTCGCGCTGCCAGTCGGCGCTGCTGGGGTCGCCAAGGCGCGCAACAGATGCCCAATTCGCCATGTCACCGCCTTTTTACACGACCCCGAACATCCGGCCGTATTGCGTGAAGGTGGGGAGTTTCGATGTCGACGCTGCTTTGTTCACGACGTTCGATGCCGCCTTGCCCGTGCTGCCGATGCCGAACAGGGATCCGCCACTAAGGCCGGCGGTAGTGGAAATGTTGCCCAGCCCGCCCAGGACATCGCCGATCGTCTTCATACCGTCGCCGACCTTATTGGCCGCGTCCAGCTCGTAAGACAGGACGTCGGACGACCCGCGTTTGAAACCGCCAATCTGGCCAATGGTCCGGGCGTCGCGACCCTGGAGGCGCGACGTTTCGCCGAACAGGTCGCCGAAGCCGCGCAACCGGCCCAGCGCGTCGCCGACGTTGTCGGTGAAAGCGCGGGCCTTTGCGCCCTGCTTCGCGCCCTCGTTTACGACGATGTTGGACGCGGTCTGCGGGACGACAGCGGCCGTGTTCGCGTCGCCGCCGGGAACGGCCGCGCCCGCCTTCTGGTCCCGGAAATAATCGCCGAGCTGCTGGCTGCGGTCGTCCTGCTTCTCGGCGAAGTTCTGGTAGCGGTTCTGCGATTGCAGGTTCAGCGCGTCGGCCTCGCGGTCCAGCCCCTGCTGGCGGATGCGTTCGGCGGACATGGCGTCGTTGCGGGCGCTGTTGACCTTGTTCTGGGCGACCGTGTTGGCCGCGACAGAACCGGCCGTCAGGGCGGCGCCGGCGATGGTGAGCGGGTCGCACATGTCAGGTCACCTTCACGCTGTTCTTGCTGTGGGGAGTGGAAGGGGCGGCTGCGGTCATCGGATCATGTTTCCGTTGGCGTCGAACCGCATCACTTTCGGCGCTGCGCCGGGCGGTGGTGCGTTTGGCGCTCCGGCGCCCGATGCGCTACGCACCGCCGCCACACCCCCGGACCTTGCCCGCCAGAGCATGTTTTCACGCTCGTCGAGCGATCGCAGAAGTTCGCTGATTTTCGCTTCGGCGTTGGCCTGGTTTGCCCCAAGTCCGTGCAGGCCAAGCTGGTTTTTCGTCTGGGCGACGTCCTCGCTCGACAAACGGTCCCCCTTCTGGGCCTTGGCCACCTGATACGCCAACATGTTGCCGACGGCTTCAATTGCAGGAATGCTGGGGTCGAACATTTTGGACAGCCCTGCATCCTTGGCCTTTGACCTTGCTTCGTCGGCCAGGCGCGCAATGTCACCGCCGAAGAACTGGCCCAGTTCGCCGCCGGTCTGGATAACGTCCTGAACGGTGCCGCGCAGCGCGCCGACGACGCCCTGCGAAGCCGGTGACGCCTGGATCAATGCAAGCGCCCGTTTGGCGCCCGTGCGGGCTTCAGCAATTGACAGCAGGTCCTGATCGACCCTGTTTTCGTTTGTGGTCCCCAATCCCACCGCTTCATTTGCGCCCTGGGGCGTCGGCACGTTGAACGGCTTGACGTTGTCCGGCAGCTTCTCGCCGGTCTGGGCATGATACAGCGCGCCGTCCTGGCGCTGTACGGCCGGGACCTGCGTTCCGTCCGGGAGCAGCCCCACGAACGCCTTCGGCGCGGCGGCCGTTGCTTGTGCCGGCTGGGCGCCCAACCGAACAGCCGTGCCGGGCGCCATGAACGCCGGCCTGTTGGTTGTGGGATCGATCGCCTGAACCGGCGTCTGTTTGCCCACGATCGTATCAACAAGCACCTGGTCCGGGATCAGACCACGTCCGCGCAAGTCGTCGGCCTGTTGCGCCTGCCATTGATCGGTCGTCAACGGCTGCACCCTTCCTTCCAGACGCCGCCCGTCCGGCGTGATGGTGACTTCGCCCGGTTTCAGCTCGATCGCGCCGACCTGTTGCGCGGGAAGGCCGTAGGTGGTCTGCGACCCCGGGGTGACGAACCGCGTTGCTCCGGCCGCTACCGGCGCTTCCAGGTTGCGTTGCGTCTGGCCGGCCTGTTCCAGACGAGCCATTTCCAGTTTCGTGCGCGCGTCCAGATCGGCGTTCCGCCGGATCGTTTCTGCCGTAACATCCTGGCCGCGCCGCGTCGTGGCGTTGCTGCTGTCGACCGCGTAGTAGCTGGCGTTCGGCCCAAATGCTCCAGACCCGACCCCATAGCGGTCGACAGTCTCGCGCGGGGTGCTGGGGTCCGTTGCCCTGCGGTAAAATTCGGCCAGACGTTCGGCTTCGGCCTTTTTCGCCGCGGCGGTGGCGTATCCGGCCAGATCAGCCCCACTGGGCGGCGCAAAAATGCCCGCCAGATTGTCGAACGCCTGACCGATCTGGGGATTGTTGTAGTAGCGGCTGCGCCTGATAGCCATGGTTGCGCCTCTCAGTGAAGGGGAGCGCCAACTGCGCCCTGATCCATCGCGCGAAGGATTGTGACGGTCCGACGCAGAACATCGCCGCGCCGGTCGATGCGCTGTCCGCGCAACAACATTTCCAGCCGCGCGGCGAGCATCGCGGTGTGGTCGATATAGTCCAGGAGCATGCCAGCGGCGCAGTGATTGGCGCGTTCCGCATATGGATGCACGTAGAGCGCAGCGACGCCTCCGGCAGCCCCCATTCCCAGAGTAATTTCCTCCAGCGAAACCCCTGATGCGGCCGCCAGCGGCCGTGACGCACTGTGCAACTTCGCATCCAGCAGTCTGATCCCGCCTTCTGGAACTGCGTCGCCTTCCACAATTTCGGCAGCCGCCAGGATGGCGCGAAGGGCATAGATTGCGCTGGCGATCAGGTCGCTCCCGTGGAGGCCGTCCTCCAGCTGGCTGGCGGCGCTGGCGAACCACCAGGCGACGGTTGGTTCGCTGCTCATGCCGCTGCCCGGAGCATCAAATTTATCAGCTGCTGGCGGCGGTTCGCGGCGCGCTCCGCGATCTCGTTTTGCAGGACGATGTTTTGCAGCTCGTTCTGGAGCATGCGCACCCGGGCCCGCATTTCGTGGATGCGATCCGGCGATTTGGACAGCCGCCCCGCACGGGACATTCCCCAAAATACAATCATTTCCCGAAGCGCAGCCATGCCCGGGGCGAAATGGGGACTGCGCGCCAGGTGCGGCAGGTTGTGAGGGGCCAGGGACGCGAACGCTGTCAGGCGCCGGATGATGTGATCCCGTGTTTCGGGGCAGGGACGCCCCGCTCTCCCGGCGGTGGCGCGGGCCGTGATCAGGGCGACCGTGCCCGAAAATTCCCGGGCGCAGTCGCGGTTGGAAATTGCTTCCCCAAGGCCTTCGCAGATAACGCCGAGGGCGTCTCCGGTGGCATCGAAGCCGGACGGGGCTTTCTTGCGACGCGGCGACCCGCGGGTGGTCGTGGTTCGTGCTGCTTTGGTCATCGAACAGCCAACGTGAATGTTGCAGTTCACGAAGCGTACGTCGCGCCCCGCCGCGAAAAAACCCACTGAAAAACGGGGGCGAACCGCGCTGCTCCAGGGCGGCCGGACGGGTGGCCCGGCAAGCCAGACAGGGAAAAGTTCCAGCAGGGCGAATTTTTGTGCGGGCGTCTGGCGCCGGCTTCGCGCGCGCCGTTCGACCGCTCCCAGGGGGCGGGTCCGGGGTGCGCCGCCGAAGCAGGCGCGCTGACCGCCTGACAGGCCGAAAGACGCGCTGTGCGCTTCGCGCAAAACCATGACGACTGGCGTGGTTCCGTAGTGTTTGACAGGTGGATTGCTTATGTTACGTTTACAACAACGAACGTAGTTGATTTCGTAACGACACGGGCAACCCAATGGCCAACGGAAAATTCCTCGCATACTACCGTGTCAGCACCGACAGGCAGGGAAAGTCCGGCCTTGGTCTGGGAGCCCAGCAGGACGCCGTCCGGTCCTATCTGAACGGCGGCGACTGGCAGCTGGCAGGCGAAGTGATCGAGGTTGAAAGCGGCCGGCGCAATGACCGCCCAAAGCTGACGGAAGCTCTCCGGCTTTGCCGGCTGCACGGCGCCACGCTGATTATCGCCAAGCTGGATCGCCTGGCCCGCAACGTCGCTTTTGTTTCCAATCTCATGGAAAGCGGCGTCGATTTCGTGGCCGTCGACTTTCCGCAAGCAAACAGGCTCACCGTCCACATTCTGGCGGCTGTCGCGGAGCACGAAGCCGGTATGATCAGCGCGCGGACCAAGGCTGCGCTCGCCGCCGCGAAGGCCCGTGGTGTGAAGTTGGGCGGCGATCGGGGCAACCTGCCGGCTGTCGCACGGGCAGGGGCCAGCGCCAGCGTTGCCATGCGGGCCGCCAAGGCTGATCAGCGCGCCCATGATCTGGGGCCGATGGTGCGGGAGCTGCAAAACGGCGGCGCGTCCCTCCGCCAGATCGCAGCCACCCTGAACGAGCGCAAAATTCCTACTGCGCGCGGTGGTGAATGGTCGGCCGTTCAGGTGAAGCGTGTTCTGGACCGACATGCTGGCTAAAATGCGAAAGGACGCCCGTCAGGGCGTCCCTTTTCTGTCCCCCCGCATGGCTGCGTCAGGAAGCCTGTTCGCCCTCAGCCGGGCCCGCTGCCGCTTGCAAGGTCATTCCAGCCGCGTATCGCAGTCGTGGCCACTTGGTGTGGCAGAACATGGCCTCCAGTTCTGCCTGCGCATCTTCGATCCGCTCTTGCGAAGCCGGGGCAGCGCCTTGGCGCATCATGTTCAAAACCTTTGCCTCATCCCAGTACCGCATGAGCTCCACACGCATGAAATCTCCTGAACATTCAATGTCGACCGTCATCTGCAAACCTCTCTTCGGAGAAGTTGGCACGATAAACAAATGTATATCTTATCGACAAGCTAAATTATTGTATAATCTCTAGAATTTCATATGACGCACAAAGTACGTTTCAAGATACAAGATCGATGTTGTAACTGAAATTTAACCGAAAATTCCACGATTCTGTATCGTATTTTCGGCTTTAACGTCGTCCGATGACTGGTGGATGTTTTTTGCGGTCGAGCGAAGGCGGCCAATTTCGCGTGAAATTTCCTCAGCAGTCATTTCGTGCGGCGCTTTGTTCGTTGGCACTTCCTGCTTGTCGAAAAAGCCGCCAGCGCGGAACAGCGAATTGACCGCCGAGGCTTTAGCTGCGGCTGTCGCCTTGGGGTCGTCGCAAATCTGCATGGCAGTCCGGTAAGCCTTCAAGCCTCCGGCCGTCTGGAGTTCGCGAACAAGTTCCTCGCGAATTTGCGCTTCTGATTTCGCCATCAGCCCAATATCCCCAGATCGTTCGTTGCAGTGGTTGCGAGCTTCTGATCGCGGATGCCCAGTTCCTGCTCCAGAGCCGCGATTTCTGCGGCCAGGGCCGCCGCTTCCGCGCTGACGGGCCTCTCATCGGCCAGGCTCGCGGCCATGGCCCGGTTCTGGTCCCGCATCAGGCGGATGCCGGCGCGCCGCTCGCCTGACCCGGGCTGGTGGTCCCGCAGCCATTGTTCGTAACGGGCGCGTTCCTCCGGTGTCATCGACGCAAGTTTCGCAACCAGCCTTTTCCGGTCCCGCTCGATGTTTCGCATCTTGCGGTCGAACCGGACCGGATCGGCAGGAAACTGGCGCTTGTGCCATTGGTCACCGCGCGGGGTTGGGCCGCCGTGCATGAAACAGCGCCCGTTGGCCATGGGCAGGCCCATGCATGGTTTGCCATCGGATTTGCGCCGGGCGCCGCAGCGGGGTGTTTCTCGCCACAGCAGCCGGCTTTCGGATGGCGTGAAGCTGCCGGACGTGGCGATATGCGTTTTCCCGTTCCCGCGCGGCGGTCGTTTGCGGTTATGCCCGTTGCTGGTCGCCATATGTGTTCCTGAACCTCTCACACAGGACGTGGACAAATTGTCCCCTGAGCCTTTCTGGCAATACTGTTTCGCGGAAAACCGGAGCAACCGGTCAACTGGTCACCCCTAAAGGGTGGTGACCGTTTGACCGGTTTTTTGCTCGGCCGGTCAAAACCGGTCGCGACCGCTTTTGACCGCTTGACCGCTTTCTGGTCAAGTAACTGTAAAGAATGGGATTTATTCTCTGAAAAAGCGGTCGCGTACATTTTGGCGGCGTGTGTCATCCGAAAATCCCACCCGCAAATGCGCCATCTGCGCAAAAACTGCCGCGACCGCTTTTTTTCATCCCGCCAACCGCCCGTTCGCGGTTCAAAATCGCCCATCGTCCGTGACCGGTCGAATGCACAAGATTCCTCTTAATCATCCTTCGGAGCGCAGACCTGACAGTTTCGTCGTTTCGTCGGCTGTTCACACAGCCGGTGTCGAGCATCGCTGAAACTGAAAAGCCGGCGGTTTCGGGAAAACGGTCGTGCAGGGATGTGAGCGCGGCCCAGATATCGCGTTCGCCCTCTTGCAGTGCCGGCCTGTCCGCTGACGGGCTGTCAAACACGACGGTGCAGGTGCTCGACACCTTTCCATGCTGATCGAGCCCCAGGACGGTTGGCTTCAGCGTGAAGGACCTTTTGAAATTCATGTCCATGTCGCGCTGCTTCACGACGGTCATTCCGCCGTCCGCGATTTCGATTTCCGTATCCGTCGCGGCGCGCAGAAGTGAGTGTCCGCGTGCGCCGGCGGCGGCGTTCTTGCCGCTATGGTGAACAACCATCACATGAGCGCCGGTGGCGCCGCGAATGCGATCCAGGTTCCGGACCATGCGCCCCATATCGACGGATGAATTTTCATCGCCGCCGGCCAGCGCCCTCGAAAGGGTGTCGATGACGACCAGCCCGACGTGCCCGCATTCCAGTATGCCGGCGATTAGCGGTTCCAGGTCGGCGCCATCGCGAAACAGGTCGACGCCAGTGGGGAGCAGATGAAATGGCGCGTCGCTATTCCCTGTCTCCCTGGCGAGCGCCAGCAGGCGACGCCGGGCGCCGCGCCCGCCTTCGGTCGCGATGTACACCACCGGGAACGCCGCTGTTTTCTGGCCGGCCCAAACGGCTCCTGTCGCCACGCTGAACGCCAGGCTCATGGCGACGAATGTCTTGCCTGTATTGCTGGCGCCGTAGAGAACCGACATGGCTCCCTGATCTAGCAGGCCGTCCACAAGAGGCTTCGCGCCATCGTCGAGCCCGCGCGCGAGAACGTCGGCCAGAGTTTCGAATTTCAGCGCCTGCGGCGTGCTGGCCTGGCGCGCGGCCGTACCGAAAATATCTTCAAGCCGGGCGCGATCAGGATCGGGGTCCGGAAGCGCCTCTATAAAGTCGCGCGGGTCGGGCCGGCCGGAATTGGCATTGCCCCACGCGCGGGTCAGGTCCCGCTCCAGCTTTTCGGCTGGCCAATCCGCGACCGGTTCGTCTTTGGAATGCGCATGTTCCCAGACCCAATAGAGCGCGCCGGCGTCATTGATCGTGAATGCGAACGCCGACACAGCCAGACGCTGGAACAGGGCAAACAGCAGTCCGGAGCCAGAACAGTCGGTAAAGCGCCTCGGAAGCTCGCCGTGCTCATACAGGCGTTGCAGCTCCTGATCCGCAGCGCGCGCCCGCTCAAAGCGCTCCCGCAGCTCGGCTGGCAGGTCGCCATAGGTGGACGCCGCGCAAATCTCCTGCGGATCGAAGTCATGTTCCGCACGGGAGATAGCCCTTTCCGCACGGGCTTCCTTAGCGGCATTGCGTTGGCTGTTGGCCTCCGCTGTCGAAAAGGCGGCCGCCAGGGTCTCTAACGTGTGGCGGGTCCCAAATTCGCCCACAAGCGCAGCAGTGCGTTCAATCTGGCCATTGGCGCGTTTGTTTGCGCTGGGAATGTTCAACGTCCCGGGAAGCCGCATGATGCGGTCGATATTGGCCACGTTGTCACCGCCTGAGCCCGCGGCTATGCCGGCGCCTGTCTGCTCTGCAATTGCAGCGGCCTCCTGCGCCGGCAGCTTTTCTTTCAGCAACCAGAAAAGCTGGAAGCCGCCGCCGCTATCGAGAACATGAGTGGCGGTTGGGGGTCTGTCGGCGGCGCAAATATGTCGAACGGTACCTGCCAGCCGTTCCCTCTCGCTGTCAAAATGCCGCCGGGCTTCACCCGGGTTGTCGTGCGCCATCTTTTTCGGGTCGAGGTCGAGCCAAACGCCCCGGATGGAGCCGATGTGGTGCTTTTTCAGTTTCGTGTCCGGCGCGCCGGGCACTGGTTCATTCACGGAAAAGTACAGGCCGCGCTCGCCGTCCCACCTGTCAACGAACTGCTTGATTTCGTCCCATTGGCCGGGCGCGAAGGTTTGGCCGACTGGCGCGCCGCCGCCTGCCGGATCGAGGGCAACCAGATTGTGCCAGCCGTCCGGGTCCAGTTGCTGAAGGAAGGCAACGGCAATTTGGGCCGCATCCGGCTCCATTGCAGAACTGTCCGGCGCCAGCCCGGCAACGTACTGCGCGGAGCCCGCCGCCGGCCCACGGCTGGCGGTAGTGGCCGCTGTGTGAAGGGGTGTGTCCGTCATCGCCGCGCCCTCCCATTCGGAAAGGCGGCCGCAGGATTGGCCTTGCTTTGCGGCGGAGGAAACGGTAACCTGATACCAGTCATCGAATAAGCCTCTGGACCGCCCCGCAGCACAATGCGGGGCGGTCTTTATGTTTCAGATGTTCGGATTGCTCCAGACGAGGCGCGGGGATTGGCGCTTTGCCGGCTTGCGCCGCCGGTTGCGCTGCATTGCGCGGCGGGCCCGTTCCTTGGCGTCCCGATCGATGATGCAGGCGACGAGGTCGCGTGGAACCCCCTGCCGACCGTCGGGTAGATAGAAATGGCCGGCGCGCATGCCTCGTCGGCAGCGTCGCATACGTTCGATAGAGCAGCGCGCCAGGGCGGCAGCGTCTGCCAGCGACAGCACGTCGCCACCCCATCCGAAATAGTCGCCTGCTGAATTGTTCATTTTCCGTGCCTCCCGGACGTGTCTTCCGTGGAAATCTGCACGTCTGTTCGACGCGAAAACAGGCCCTCAAAGGTGGGGGCGAAGCGCGTCAGCCTGGCGCTCCGTGCGCTTCGGTTGGACGCCGGGCTTGTTCCGCTTTCAGTACGGCGAGGGCGGCATGCTGAATGCGGAGCTTCGCAGCCCCGAATTCAACGATTGCGTGAGGGTTCTGGGCGGCGCGGTGGTGCGTGTCTTTCATCGCGTGCCAGATCAGGGAGTGAAGTTGGCCGTCCAACGCCAGACCCCGCGCAAAGTCCCCAACGTCGCTTTTCCGTCCAACATCGCGATGAAATTTCGCCCGTCTTGCCGCGATGTCGGGGCGCATCCAGACGGTTCGAATGGCAAGCTCAGTTTTCGAAGGCAAACGCCAGATGTCGGCTGGCGCAATGAGTTGGCCGCGCCCGTTCACGTCATCAAGCAGCCGGGTGTAGATAAACTCGGCGAATGCTTTCCGCGACCGCCCGTAACGGTCGCGGCTATCGCGGGTCGCCCCAGTCGGCACGCCATCCTGGAAGTAGTCGTCGAGATAAGCGTTGGCCCGTGCTGCGGTGACTTCGGCTGGCGCGTTCAACCAGGCGCACCCGACCAGAAAATGAGGAAGTGGTGTTCGTGCGAGTGGGTCGCCTGGCTGCAAGGGGTCGTATTCTTGCGAGGGCGATAATACCCGGTCGACGGACACCAGACAGGAATTCTTCCGCGCAACAAGCGGCGCAAGATCGCCAAGCTGATTCGCCGAAAGCGAAGGGCAGGACGCAGCCAACTCCCGACGGGCAACCGCCAGCTGGTGATCGAAGCATTCGGCGTGAACTTCAGCCCACGCAGATTTCAAGCCTGGCGGGACAACTTCACTGTCAGCCGGCAGGCATTCAGCGTCCTGCAGAAACTGGTCAAATACGGGGAACGCTACGGTCGCAAAGCGTAGGTACGAACGCCGGTGGGGGTTGTCGAGGCGGTCGCCAGGATTACTGGTGCGTACGCCTGGCGTCCTGCGAGCCATGGCCGATCTCCGCCAGTCAGTCGAAAATGCTGCGGCGCGGCGATGGCGGGCCGAAGCCCACGCCTCCCACAGCAACGAGCCTGTCAACGTCCGCCTTGCGGACCAGTACCCGCCGGCCAACGCGAACGCGCTGCAACAGGCCCTCGTCGAACATCCGGTATGCAGTGGATCGCGAGATGCTCAGATAACTTTGAAGGTCCCGCACCGTCAGGACGGTAGGTTGAAGGTTTTCGTTCATGATGGTCATCGCGTCTATAATCGATAGGCCATCATCAGCGTAGTTAATACCGCTTGTCAACGCAGTATTTCATCGGGCTACGTCGGACATCTGCGGACAATTTGTCCTTTGGCAAGTGTCTTACACTGTCTTACACTGTATTACATTTTGGGTGCGCTTCCCGCTGGTGGCGGCGTTGAACGGCCGAAGCAGGGCAGGTGCGGCATATCGCACCTGCGATGTGCTGGGGCCCAAAATAGGGCCGGTCACTTCTGGTTCAGAAATTAACTAATGTATGTCAGTATGTTATGTTAATCTTTATTCGGACACCCCATCCGCCAAATATTTTAATGCTTCGTTCGATCCATCGGCGTGACGGCTCTCCATTCGGCGCCCGGATCAACCGGGCGTGTCGAAGGGGAAGCCCATTGCGCGCCAGGAGATTGAAGGGCGCGCCGGGGGCTTCAGGGCTATCCCCAAATCACGGCCGTTGAGGCGGCGTTGCTGAGGCGGGCGTTGCATTGTCGCCCGCCGCCGCTGTCGGGTCAGACGTGGTTCATGGTTCGGCAAGGGGCGTCGTCTCGCTCGTGAGTCCAAGCTCCGCAGCGACTTCGGCGCTGTGCTGACCGATTGTTGGCGCTGGCGTGGGCTCGGGGTAGTCAAAGCCGGAGAAGCGGACTGGCGGTCGCACCTCGATGTAGGGTCCTTCGGTGGGATGGTCGCGTTGCTGGAACAGGCCGACTACCTTCAGGTGCTGGTCGTTGAGCACTTCATCGATCTGATTGCAGCGGAACGCCGGAACATTCGCCTGTTTCAGGATCGCGAGCCATTCGGCCGTCGTCTTTTCCGGCAGAATGGTTTCCGCGACCTCGTACATCTGCGTCATGTTCATGCGCCTGAGCGTCTTGTCGGCAAAGCGTGCTTCTTCCAGAACTTCCGGGTGGCCGGTCGCCTGAAAGAAGCGGACCCAGCGGTCGTCGAGATAGGGCGCGATGGAAATATAGCCATCGCGGGTACGCATGGGCTGGCGCGCCGGATCAAGCTGGCGCGTGTAGCCCCATTGGCCCGCGGGCGGGACGAAGGTGGCGTCACACAGGTGCTCGAGCAGATTGAAGCTGGTGATGGCTTCGAACATCGGCGCCTCGACAAACTGCCCGACGCCATCGCGGTTCCGCATCATCAGCGCGGCGAGGGTGGCGTAGGCGGCGTGGAGGCCGGAAACCTTGTCGGCGAACAGGGTCGGCAGATAGCGCGGTTTGGGGTTGCCGTCGACGCGCGGCAACAGCGACGCCGCGCCGGAGGCTGCCTGAATCACGTCGTCATAGGCCTGTAATCCGGCGTAGGGGCCATCAAGGCCAAATCCCGTGCAGTGGACATAGACGATGTCCGGGCGAATCTTCCGCACGTCCTCATAGCCAAGCCCCAGCCGATTGATGGCGTCCTCACGGATATTGTGAATGAAGACGTCGCTGGTTTCGAGCAGCCGGCGGACCGCCTGCTGGCCCCCAGCGGTTTTCATGTCCCAGGTCACCGAGCGCTTGCCGCGATTGAGGCGCAGATGGATTGGCCCCATCATCGGGGTTGCCGGCGATGAGCCAATATTGCGGGCGCTGTCGCCTTCCTCAGGTTCGATCTTGATGACGTCAGCCCCGAGATCAGCCAGCATTTGCGTGCAGTAGGGACCGAACACGACCGTCGACATGTCGGTTATCCTCACCCCGGCCAGAGGCGGCTTTCTGCTCATGCTTCACTCCCATATTATTGTATTATTTATGTATTTTCGTGTTTTGGCCCGCAGGACACGTCACATCGTCGCCTGATGCGACAACAGGTTGATCAGGCATGAAGGAACGAATCCACCCTGTAACCGAAGTTACTTCCTGTATTTTGAGGTGACGGAGCGTTGACGTAAAGTGGCGCTGTTTCGCGTCAATGCATTGACGAAAAATCACAAAGGAAAACTCCGCCGGATCTGGCGGAGTTTTGGTCGTGTCCTTCAACTATTCTGGCAGTCTTCGCATAGCGGGGGGCTGCTGCGGGCCGCCGCGTCATGAACCGCCGGCTTTCAATGCGACGTCCATCCCCCTGTAGCGCAGGGGGCGAGGAAACAGCCCGGCGCAGATCACGCCGGCGATGGCCGCGCCGCCGCCAATGACGTGCCAGTAGCGCACCGGCTCGCCCAGCAGAACCATCGCGCCCGCCGCCGTCAGCACCGGCAGGAGATTCATGAATGCCGCGCAACGGTTCGGCCCCAGGATCTGCACGCCGCGAACCCAGAAGAACGGCAGAATGACTGACGCCAGGCCGCCGGCATAGATGATGAGCGGGAGGGTCTGGGCGTTCAGGGCGCGCCCGGCGGGCGGCGTTGCCAGAAAGGCCGGGAACATGATCGCGAGGGCGCATAAAGCCTGCATGTAGGTGGATTGCCAGCCGCTGACCGGAAGGCTCCAGCGCTTCAGCAGCACGCCATAGAGGGCGTAAACCAGCGCCGCGAGCAGCATCAACAGGTCTCCCAGGCGCACGCCATGACGGACCAGGGCCAGCGGATCGCCGCCGCTGACCAGATAGATCAGCCCGGCGAGCGCGAGAGCGCCGCCGCTCACCACACCGATGGTGGGCGGCTCCTTCAGCAGCAGGACGCTCAATCCCACGGTGAGCAATGGCGTCAGCGCCGTGAATATGGCCATGTTGGCGGCGGTGGTGGTTTCCGCGGCAAGATAGGACAGGGCCTGAAACAGGCACATGGCCAGGAAGCCGAGGATCGCGAACTGCCCGAGATGCGGCCAGATGACGGCGCGGTTCCGCCAGGCGGGCGCGGCGACGAACGTGCTCATCAGGAGCACAGCGAGCAGCAGACGATAGAAGGTGATCGCCTCCGGGCCTATGGCGTGCGCTGACATGCGCGACACAATGACGTTCCCCGACCAGAGCACGATGGCGATGAGAGGATAGAGAAAGGCGGTTCTGGTCTTCATGGCTGGCGTTCCCGTTATGAAAAGGAAGCGCCAGTTATGGTCTTTCAGTCTGGTCTGTATCGCTCTAATAAGACTGGAACTGTCGAGGATGGGACATGCTGGACCGGTTGACCCGCAAGCATCTGGATTTTCATGACACGGACCGCCCGATGGCGGGTATGGACATCGACTACCCGGATGGCGCCGAGACGGGGTGGCACGCCCATCCGCGCGGGCAGCTTCTCCACGCCATCGAAGGCGTGATGATCGTTCGCTCGGCCGCGGGCCTCTGGGTTGTGCCGCCAAGCCGGGCGCTGTGGATCACCGCCGGGCTGGAGCACAATGTCAGAATGTCCGGCCATGTCCGCATAAGCACCGTGTTCGCCGATGCGGCCACCTTCGATCATTTGCCTGACCGGACCTGCGTGATGGCGGTGTCGCCGCTATTGCGTGAGCTTGTCATCGCGGCGGCGCGCGTGCCGCTCGACTATGCGGAGGACAGCCGTGAGGGGCGTCTCATGCGCCTGCTGGCCGACGAGACGCGGGTGGCCGATGTATTGCCGCTGCATTTGCCCGAGCCGGGCGACGAACGTCTGCGCCAGATATGCGACGCGATCATGCGGCGGCCAGCCGATACGACAACGGTCGGGCAGTGGGCCAGCCGTCTGAACGTCACGGCCAAAACGGTGCACCGGCTGTTCGCGAGGGAAACGGGCATGACATTCGCGCAGTGGCGCGAGCAGGCGCGGCTGCTGTTCGCGCTGCGGCGGCTGGCCCATGGCGAACGGATCATCGATATTGCGTTCGATTGCGGCTACGCCAGCCAGAGCGCGTTCACCGCGATGTTCCGCCGCCATTTCGGGGCGCCGCCGTCATCGTTCTACCAATAGCGGCGTTTCAGCCGGCGACGCGCCGTGCCTCCCGGGGTCTCCGGCCAGGACAGGAGCCGATCCTGATGGCCGGATTCCAGGCTGGCGGTCAGCCCTTTTTCCGCAGGCGGATCACCGTGATCTGCCCATTGACGCGATCGGCGTCGAACAGGATGCGGTCGCCAGCCTTCAGGCCCTTGAGCATCGCGGGATCGCCGGCGCGAAACACCATGGTCATGGCGTCCATGTCGAGATTTTTGATCGGGCCGTGATCGATGGTGAGCTTTCCCTGGGCCTCATCAACCCTGGTAACCTTTCCGCTGACCGATTGCGCCGCCGCCGGCAGGGCGAAGGCGATGAAGGCAAGGGCCGCCGTTGTGGTCGCTGTTGTCCTGAACATGGAAACTCCTTCCGTCTGTGAAGTGGTTGACGCGGCGATGTCAGTGGCCGGAGTGGCCGCCGCCAGAAGGGCGCCCGTGGCCTCCCGCGCCCGGGGCGGGTTTGCGTGGGTCTTTCACGCGCCATGCCGGCGCTCCGGCGCCGGCGGCTGGCGGCGCGGCGCGCGTCGGCGCAGGCGGCTGGCCCTGGTATTCAAAGGCCACCGTTCCCGCGGGGTTTTTGAACCAGCCCGGGTCCTTGTAGTCGTTCTTCGCCAGTCCTTCCCGCACCTTCACCACGGAGAACATGCCGCCCATCTCCACCGGGCCGAACTGGGCGAAGCCGGTCATCATCGGCAGGGTGTTGTCGGGCAGGGGCATTTCCATGGAGCCCATTTCCCCCATGCCGGTTGCGCCCATCGGCATGTAGCCAGGCGCGAGCTTGCGGATGCGCCTGGCCAGTTCCTTCTGATCCACGCCGATATAGGTTTTCACCGAATGGCCCATGGCGTTCATGGTGTGATGCGATTTGTGACAGTGGATCGCCCAGTCGCCGGGCTCGTCGGCGACGAAGTCGAAGGCGCGCATCTGGCCGACAGCGCAGTCGATGCTCACCTCGTCCCAGGCGGCGGCGGGGTCGACCCAGCCGCCATCGGTGCAGGAGACCCTGAACTCATAGCCATGCATGTGGATGGGATGGTTGGTCATGGTGAGGTTGCCGAAGCGCACCCGCACCTTGTCGTTCCTGCCGACGACGAGCGGATCGATGCCCGGGAACACCCGGCTGTTCCAGCACCACAGGTTGAAGTCCAGCATGGTGTTGACCTTGGGCACATAGGCGCCAGGTTCGATGTCGAAAGCGTTGAGCAGAAAGACAAAGTCGCGGTCGACGCGGCGGAAGGCGGGGTCCTTCGGGTGGACCACGAAGAAACCCATCATGCCCATGGCCATCTGCACCATCTCGTCCGAATGGGGGTGGTACATGAAGGTGCCCGAGCGCCGGAGCTGGAACTCGTAGACGAAGGTTTTCCCTGGCGGAATGTGCGGCTGGGTCAGGCCGCCGACCCCGTCCATGCCATTGGGCAGACGCTGGCCGTGCCAGTGCACGGTCGTGTGCTCCGGCAGCCTGTTGGTGACAAAGATGCGGACCCTGTCGCCCTCGACCGCCTCGATGGTGGGGCCCGGCGACTGGCCGTTGTAACCCCACAGGTATGCCTTCATGCCGGGCGCAAGCTCCCGCTCGACCGGTTCAGCCACCAGGTGAAACTCTTTCCAGTCACCGTTCATCCGCCAGGGCAGCGACCAGCCGTTCAGGGTGGCGACGGGCTGGTAGTCCGGGCCGGTGGTGGGCGTCAGCGGCGGCTGGGTGGCGGCGTCCGCCATGGTGGGCGCTTCGGGTACGCTGGCGAAGGCGGCGCGGCCCGAAACCGCGCCGGCCGTCAGGCCGCTCGCCAGGGCGAGCCCCGATGAGCCGAGGAAACCCCTGCGGGACAGATTGGTCATGGCTGGGCTCCCTTAATGGCCGGCCGCGCCGCCGGCGGGGGCGGGCGCGGCCGTCGCGCCGCTGCTTCCCACGCCGCCGCCAATCAGCGCGTGCCTGAAGTTGGTGTGAGCGATCCAGAAGTCCCGCCGCGCATTGATGGCGGCGACATTCGACAGGATGCGGTTGCGCGCGTCCGTCAGCAGCTCCGTTACGTCCGTCAGCATGCCGTTGTATTGCAGGAGGGACTCGTCCTGGATGATCTTGCGCAGCGGCAGGACGTTATTCTGGTACTGGCGCACGATGTCATGGCTGGCGCGGTAGCTCGCGTAAGCCTCCCGGGCTTCGGAGCGTATGTTGACGGCCTTCTGCGCCAGCCGGTTGGCGGCCTGCATGTAGGTCTGCTCCGCCATGGCCACCTTCGACTGGCCGAAATCGTAGATCGGGATTTCGATCTCCAGCTCCAGCGTCGTGCTGCGCGCGGTTTCCAGCCGGACCTGGCCATGCTCCGTGATGTCGCGACCGCGGTCGTAGGTCCGGCGTCCCAGCAGCTCTGCGTCGTTGATGAAGCGCACCGCCTGGGTCAGCCCCAAAGCGCGCGCCAGCATGGCCAGTTCGTCGCGGGCGATCTGCATGTCGATGCGCTGGCGCAGGGCCTCGGCCTCGATGGCTTTCGCCGCCGGGGGGCGGGGCGTCGCCGGCAGGCCGGACGGCAGCCGGAACCTGGCGTCGGCGCCCCACAGGCCAAGCTGCCGCACCAGACGTTCGCGTTCCTCGCCCTGGCGTCGCCGCGCTTCCGCCAGTTGCACGGTGAGCTCGGCGTCGAAGGCGAACTCACGCGCCTGGTCGATCTTGTTGACGCCGCCGCTTTCGCCAAGGCGCCGGAACAGCTCCGCCGTTGCTGTCGAGGCGGCTTTGGCCTGCTGGTAGAAGGCAACCTCGGCGTTGGCGGCGACAGCGCGCCAGTATTGCCGGCGGGTGTCCGCGGCCAGTGTCAGCACCGCCTCGACCGTTTGCCGCCGGGCGATGCCGAACTGGTCCCGCGCGATCTCCGCCCGCGCCGGCAGGGTGGCCAGGGCCAGCAGATTGCCAACGACCTGCCGCTCGATCTCCACCTCAAACCGGCCCGAGAGTTTGGAAATGCCGAAGCGCGGATTGGGCGGCAGGCTGGCGGCGACCATCTCCGCTTCGGCGACGCCGAGCTGGTTGAAAGCGGCCTGCAGACCGCGATTGTTCAGCAGCGCCACCTGCACCGCGGCGTCTGCCGTGAGCGGCTTGCGCAGCAGCCGGTCGACGCGCTCTTTTGCCGCCGCGGCGGACTGGTCGTCGCTGATGCGAACCACGTCCTTGCCGATGCTGGCGCTGGCGCCGCCGACCACGCCCGCCATGCCGCCGTCGCCGGAAAAGCCGACGCAACCGGCCAGCAGCAAGGCGACGCCGGAGGCCAGACCAGGCCGGAGCAGGCTACGGGCGCGCAGGTCCCGGGGCGATGCGGCGTCAGCTGCGCCGCAATGTGTGCGGGTTTGATCGGCAGGGCTGATGCGGCTGGTCATGTGGCGGGCCCCTTTTGCGGGGTGACCCGGCGGTTGATCTCGCGCCAGTTCATGGGGCCGGAGGGCCGTAATGTCGCCGCGCCAGCGGTGACGCTGTGGTAGGCCGGCGATGGAACCGGCGCATCGGGATCGGCGGGGCGCGTCAGGCTGTCCGGGATCACCGGCGCGGCGCAGGCGCCAAGCGCCAGCAACGCAACCGGCATAAGCATCCGGCCGGCGCGGGGCGCCCACGCGGCGCGGCGCCTGACCACAGGCGGCTGGTATGACGCGTATTTTTCACGGGAAGCGGCGTCCGCTTCGCTGAAAAATGCTCTGGCGACACGCACGGCTTCTGTTCCTCCCGATGGTGATGGGCAGGCCGGCGAAGAGTCGCCGCGCTGTCCCGACTGGCGGAAGGGGTAGCAATCGGCCGCGCCGCGCGTCCGTTACAAATTGTTTCAAACCGGCGCGGGCCAGGGGCGGGTAGGCGCGCTATGTTCTGGCGGGTGGGGTGGGTCTGGTTGACCGACGCCGGGCGATCTTCGAACCCTCGAAGGATCAACGTCGCGCCCGCGCGAAACGCCATGTACGCCAGAGACTTGAGGACAGATGCAACAGCCAGGGCGGCCGGCGCGGACCGGCGCGGACGAACCGGGACAGGATGTGGCGCCGGACCATGGACTGGAGGGGCCGGGGCCGGAGGGGCCGGGGCTCGATTACGGGCGCGTGCTCATCGTGGACGATGATCCGGAAATCAGGCTGCTGGTGGCGCGTTTTCTCCAGCGTCATGGATACCAGGTCGCCGGCGCGCCCGATGGCGTCGCCATGATGGCGGCGCTGGCGCATGGCGACGTCGATCTGGTGATTCTCGACCTGATGTTGCCGGGACGCTCGGGCTTCGACCTGTGTCGCGACGTGCGCGCCGCTTCGCAGATCCCCATCGTGATGCTGACGGCGCGCGGCGATGAGGCAGACCGCATCCGCGGACTGGAAGGTGGGGCCGATGATTATATCGCCAAGCCGTTCAGCCCCCGCGAACTGCTGGCCCGCGTGCGCGCCGTGCTGCGGCGGGCGCGGGCGGCGGGCGGCGGACTGGCGGCAGCCGACAGCGCGCTGGTGACGTTCGACGGCTGGGTGATGGATCTGCGGCGGCGCGAACTGTTCTCGCCGCCGGGCGTGCTGATCGACCTGTCGACCGGCGAGTTCGATCTGCTGGCGGTTTTTGTCGAACACGCCAACCGGGTATTGTCGCGGGAGGCGCTGATGCAGTTCGCCAAGACCCGGACCAGCGATGACCCGTTTGACCGGACGATCGACGTGCAGATCAGCCGGCTGCGCCGCAAGCTGGGCGCGGACGCCAGCGGCGGACAGCTGATCAAGACGGTGCGCGGCGCCGGTTACATGCTGGCGGCCGAGGCGCGGCGCCTGCCGGGAGGCGCCTGATGAAAGCGATGCTCCGCAGGCTCTGGCCCGATACGGTCGCCAGCCGGGCCATCCTGATCCTGATCGCGGCCCTGCTGGGCTTCCACGCGTTGGGCTATTGGGCCTGGCGTGTGGGCGCGGACACCCTCGCGGCCTCCGCTTCCGACCGGGCGCTGGCGGCGCGCATGCTGTCCATCAGCCGCGCCGTCGCTGGCGTTTCCGGCGATGCGGAGCGCAGCCGGGTGGCCCACGATCTGTCCGACGCCAGCCTTGAGGCGCACTGGAGCCGGGCGGGCCTTACGCTGGACAACGGGACGGATGACGAGCGCGCCCGGATGATGGCCGCCAGGTTGCGGCAGCAGGCCCCTGGTCTTGGGGCGGAGGCGTTGCGCGTCGGTTTCGCTCCAGCCGGGACCCATGACCACGGCGCCGGCGCCGTCTGGCGACACATGATGCTCGCCTCGCTGCGGCTTGATGACGGCTCCTGGGTCAATTTTTCCATCTCCACCCTGGAGCCGGGATCGCACGAGGGCTGGGGCGCTTTCGCCATGATGATCTGCGTCGGCGTCGCCATTACTGGCGTTGCGGTCCTGCTGCTGCGCTGGGCGACCTGGCCGTTGCGCGAGCTGGCCCTGGCGGCGGAGCGGTTCAGCATCGACCAGGCGCCGCAGCCCCTGGCGGAAACCGGCCCCGTCGAGGTGCGGCGCGCGGCGCGGGCGTTCAACACCATGCAGGAACGCATCCAGCGCCTCGTGAGCGAGCGCATGCAGGCCATGGCGGCGGTGTCCCACGATCTGAGAACCCCTATCACCCGGCTGCGGCTGCGCGCGGAATTGCTTGAGGATGCGGCGACCCGCCGCCTGGTCGACGCGGATCTCGGCGAGATGGAGACGATGATCGATTCAACCCTCGCCTATCTGCGCGGCGGCAGGTCGGACGAGCGCATGCGGCCGGTGGATCTGGCGCCCGTGGTGGAAACCATCGTTGACGAATTTCAGGATCAGGGCCGCGACGTCACGCTCAGCGGCGTCGATTCCGCTCCGGTGCTCGGGCAGGCGCCGTCATTGAAGCGGGCGTTCTCCAACCTCATCGGCAACGCCCTGAAATATGGCGATGCGGCGCGGGTCAGCATCGCCGCGGCCGCTGGCCATTTTACCGTGACGGTGGAAGACAGGGGCCCGGGCATCCCGGCGGAGGCCCGGCAGCGGGTCTTCGAACCCTTCGTCCGGCTGGAGGAATCGCGCAGTCGCGAAACGGGCGGCTCTGGTCTGGGGCTCACCATCGCACGGGCCGTGATTGTCGCCCACGGCGGCGGGATCAGCCTGGAGGACCGGCCGGGCGGCGGCTTGCGGGTTGTCGTGACAATCCCAAAGCCGGGCGGCGAAACCCGTGCGGTTTGAGCATTCCGGCGCCGCGGCGTTCACCGGCGGCGCCGACGTTTTCTGATTCAACGGGCTTGCGCGCCGTTCACGCCGTTCTCCGGCGCAGCGGCTCGCGTGGTGCAAATACGCTGGCGGGCGCGGCCTTCGCCCCGGCCGGTTCTCAGGACCGCGTCAGCACGGTTTTGATCACCCCGGCCTCGCGCGCCTCGAACATCCGGTAGGCTTCGGCGCCGGCGTCCAGCGGCAGGCGATGGCTGATGTAACGCTCCGGGCGCAGGCGGCCTGACTGCACGAGCGGAAACAGGGCTGGCAACTCCTCGGGCACCGAGCACGTGCCGATGCGGAACGTCAGGCCGGCGGCGAAGGCCCGCTCGAGCGGGAAGGCATAGCGGCGGGACTGCTGGACGCCAATAACGGAAACCGTTCCACGGCGCGTCACCAGGCGCAACGCCAGATCGACGGTGGCGTCGAGCCCCACGGCCTCGATCACGCAATCCACCTTGCGGCCGCGCGTCGCCTCGCGAACGGCCTCCATGGCCTCGTCGGGCGACAGGGCGATGGCGCCGGACTGTCGCGCCAGTTCGCGCCGCTCTTCCACCGGATCAATGGCGTAGACCACATGCGCGCCCATGACAAAGGCGCTGTCCACCGCCATGAGGCCTATGGGACCAAGGCCGATGACCGCGACGCTGGAGCCGGGGCGGATATCGGCGTTGCGGGCGCCGAACCATGCGGTGGAGAGGGCGTCGGTCATCATCAACGCCTGTTCGGCGCTGACGCCCTCGGGGATCTTCACGGCGTTCATGTCGGCGGCGGGCACGCGGAAGGCCTCGGCCTGAACGCCCTGGAGCTTCGCTGACAGCCCGTAGCAGGCGCCGGCGCCAAACTCGCAATGGATGACGTTGCCGGCGAGGCAGGAGCGGCAGGCGCCGCAGCCCACGGCCGCCGGCATCATCACCTTGTCGCCCACCTTGAGCCGCTGCACGGCGCGGCCGGTTTCGACCACCTCGCCAACAGCTTCGTGGCCAACGCAGAACCCGATGTCGGTCGAGAAACCATGGCCGTGGTAGATGTGCAGGTCGCTGCCACAGATCGAGCAGGCTTCCATCTGCACGATGACGTCGCGATCGGACTGGAGCGCGGGGTCATCCATGGACTCGCAACGGATGTCGCGCGGTCCGAAATATCGCAAGGCCTTCATCGGTCGTTTCCCGCCATGTTTTGCGTTTCGTCGTTATCCCGGCGCGGCGCTGACCGGGCCGGCCCCAAGGGCAATTACGACTGCAATTACGACTCTTTGCGTATATGCGCCAGAGCTGGCCGCCACCATTGGCGGATGTTGTGAATTCGTTAACCGCGAATACCGTTCAGACGCGAGATCATCCGTTTTTAACCGCCTGTTTTTGCCATTAACCGCAGTTTGCGGGTCAGCGCCGGGTGCGCAGCCGCACGCCGACCGTCGCGCCTTTTGCGCATGTTGATGCGCAGGAAGTGACCCATGAAGCAGGAGGGCGCCATGTCCATTATTTTCGCTGTGATCGCGGGCGTGTTGGTCGCTGGCGCAGTGGGCGCCGCTGAATGGCTGGGCGCCGGCCGTCGTTACCAGGGCTGAAGTGGATTCGCCAGACGATCGCCGGGCTTATTCCGCCGCATGGCAGAGCGGTTGTTGCAGGCGCGCGATGTCCGCGTCGACCATCTCCCGCATGGTGTCCGCCGCGCTGGCGCGGGGGCGCCAGCCGAGCAGCGCCCGGGCCTTGCTGGCGTCGCCGAGCAGGGCGTCGACCTCTGCCGGGCGGAGCAGCGCGGGATCGTGCGTCACATGCCGGTCCATATCAAGACCGGCGTGGGCAAAGGCGATCCGGCAGATGTCGCGAACGCTCATGCTGGTTCCGGTGGCGATCACCAGATCGACCGGAGCGGGCTGTTGCAGCATGAGCCACATGGCTTCCACATAATCACGGGCATGCCCCCAGTCCCGCCGCGCCTCCATGCAGCCAAGTGACAGCTTTTCCCGGGAGCCGCAGCGAATGGCGGCCACGGCGCGGCTGATGCGGCGCGTGACGAATTCCTCGCCGCGCAACGGGGATTCGTGATTGAAAAGAATGCCGCAGCTGGCGTGCAGCCCGAAACTTTCGCGATAGTTCACGGTCATCCAGTGGGCGTACAGCTTGGCGGCGGCGTAGGGCGAGCGTGGCCGGAACGGCGTTGCTTCGTTCTGCATGGCGGCGACGGCCTGGCCGAACATCTCGGAGGATGACGCCTGATAGAAACGGGCGGACGGGCAGGCGATGCGCATCGCCTCCAGCATGTTGGCGGCGCCCATGGCGGTGACGGAGCCGGTGAGAAGCGGCTGCCGCCAGGACGTCATCACATAGGATTGCGCCGCCAGATTATATATCTCGTCGGGGCGGACCTCCTGCATGGCGCGCAACAGGCTTGAGAGATCAAGCAGGTCTCCTTCAAGTATTGTGATGCGCCGGGTGACGCCCAGCCAGTCCAGCCGCTCCGCCGCGAAGCCGCCAGAGCCGGAACGTCGCGCCAGCCCAAATACCTCGTAGTTCTTTGAAATCAAAAGTCTTGCCAGCCAGGCGCCGTCCTGCCCCGTAATGCCAGTGATGAGGGCGCGCTTCGCCATGACAGTGCATTCTCACGACAGATCAGATGTTGTTTCAAGTTAATTTCATGTATTTGATTTAATCAAGAAGAAAATTATTGAAATGTACTGTTGTGCAAACAGGCGAAGCCCGGACGGTCGGGGCGGGAGCGCCAGTCGCCGGGAGCGCCCATCGGGGACTCTTCCGCCCAGGCTGGCGGCGTTTGCCCTTGCCGGTCGTGGGGTCAGGATAACAGCGACCATCGGGGTGCGCGCGCTTCGGGGGCGTCCGGGTCGCCTCGCGAATTGACGGAAGGGCGCCGCCGGTCAGCGGAATGTCGACGAAAGGTTAACCGCCGGTTGTGATTGTGGCGATTGTCAGGCGCTGGACGCGGGCGTCAGCGTCATGGGGACGATGGCTTGCATAAAAATGTTGCGACGCTTCGGGTTGGTGGAAAGATTGCGTGCGGATTTCAGGGGCGGCGTGACGTGAAATTGGCGCCGTTTTGACAAACATGCCTGTCCAGGCCAGGTTCTGCGCGCGGCTGGATTGTTTCGTTTTGATCCACCGCGCCCCGCATCTGGAGGCTGCATTAAGGCTTTGTTAACGCGACGGGCCGGAAATGCAGTTTCAATCCTGTGACCAGGCGATTTGTTGCGCCTCTACAGAAGCGAGCCCAGGCTGCCCATGCCCGAATGCTGTTCCCCGGAGATACCTCCGGCCTCCGCCATGCCAGCGCACCCAGGCGACGCGCGGCGGGATAGCGACAGGAAGCGGACCGTGAGCGCGGTTATCCTGCGCGTCGCGGGGGTAACGGCGGCGGCGCTGCTGGTCGCCAATTGCGCCGGGCAGGTGGGGCGTCAGGGCGGCGCCCAGGATCGTTACAACAAGAAATACGGCGTCAGCTCCAGTCCGCGCGTGGTGCGGCCGGGTGATCCGGTGCCCAAGGGCGGCGGGCGCGCCATGGTGGGCAAGCCTTATACGGTCGCGGGCAAACGCTACACGCCAGTCGAAAATCCCCATTATTCCGCCAAGGGCGTCGCCTCCTGGTACGGCATGAATTTTCACGGCCGCCTGACCGCCAATGGCGAAGTGTTCGACAAGGAATCGATCGCCGCCGCGCATCCGACCCTGCCGCTGCCGAGTTACGTGCGCGTCACCAATCTGGATAACGGCCTGTCGCTGGTGGTGCGCGTCAATGACCGCGGCCCGTATCACGGGCGGCGCGTTATTGACGTGTCGCGGCGCGCGGCCGACCTGTTGCAGTTCCGGCGGGTGGGCACGGCGCGGGTGCAGGTCGATTATATCCGCCGCGCCTCGGTGAACGGCAGTGATGATCAGGTGCTGGCGGCGACCCTCGCGGACGGCGTGCCGGCGCGGCTGGATGGCCAGCAGTCGCCGGTGATGGTGGCGAGCGCCAGCGAACCGGCGCGGACCCCGCGGGAGACGCCGCGCATGTCGACCCGCGACGCCGCAGTGGCGGAGGCGGCGACCGGCGAGAGGCAGTTTGGGGAGCAGGAGACCGTGGCCGTGTCGACCCACATCCAGGGCGGCGAAACCAGCATGAGCATGGCCGGTCTTGTTGAGGAAAGCGTGTCGACGCTGCCGGACACCGCGCCGCTGCCGCCGGTTCGCCCCCTGCTTGTGGCTTCGGGCAACTGACGCCTGACGAACATTCTGTTTGAAGCTTGGCGGCGCCGTGGGCTGGCGGCGCTCCGGGACGATGACCTGGGGGCTGGGCGGTCACGTGGATTTGCCGTCCCGGGTCCGGTCCTGACAGGCTTCGGGGGCATCTGGCGCCTGTTTTCATGAGAACCGGCGCGAGGCGTCGTCGCGTGTGCAAGGCAGGCGACGGCAGTCTTCCTTGTCGGGCGGCGGGCGGATAATGGCGCCGCCGCCAGATTCTTCCAGCGATCATGATCGAGGGACGGGCAGGGCGGAGCGGGTCCGGGGCTCCGGCTTCCCACCTTTCGGCCGGTTAACCAGTTTGGCGTTCTGTCTGCTTGTCTTTGCGCCGCCGCCGCCGCACATTCCCTTTATGAGGGTGTTCGCCATGATATTGGGGCTGAAACGGCGACCAGGTCAGCGCGCGGCCTCTGCCGGCGTTTTGCGGGCATCGCGGAGCGCCCTTGTGGGCGTCATGGCGGTGCTTCTGGCGGCGCCCGCGCTTTCTGTGACGCCGGCCGGGGCCCAACATGGGCGGAGTGTGGCCGCAAAGGCGCCGGGGGCGTTTGAAACCGGGGCTGTGCAGGCGATCCTGATCGACGACGCCACTGGCTCCACGCTCTTCGACAAGGCCGCTGATGCGCCCTTCGCCCCGGCCAGCATGGTCAAGATCATGACCGCGGCCCTGGTGTTCGAGGCGCTGTCCTCAGGCAAAATAACGCAGGACACCCTGTTCCGGATCTCGGAGCATGCCTGGCGCACCGGCGGCGGCCCGTCCGGCGGATCGGCCATGTTCGCCATTCTGAACAGCGAGGTGCGGGTTGGCGATCTGCTGCGCGGCATGCTGGTGCAGGCGGGCAATGACGCCGCCATCGCCCTGGCGGAGGGCGTCGCCGGCAGCGAGTCGGCGTTCGTCACCCGCATGACGGCGAAGGCGAAGGAAATTGGCCTGACCCGGACGACGTTCGTCAACGCCTCCGGGCTGCCTGATCCGGGGCAGATGACGACCGCGCGCGACATGGCGCGGCTGTCGCGTTATGTGATCGCCACCTGGCCGGAGCTTTACCGGGTGTTCAGCGAACCGGAGTTCACCTGGAACAAAATTCGCCAGCGTAACCGCAACCCCCTCGTGCATGTGGTGAACGGCGCTGATGGCTTGCAGACCGGCTACACCAGGGAGGGCGGTTTCAGCCTGGCTGGCTCGGTGGTGCAGAACGGCCAGCGGCTGGTGTTCGTGCTCACCGGCCTCAAAACCGCCGCGGCGCGCGCGGATGAAGCGCGCAAGCTGGTCGAGTGGGCGTACAGGACCTTCGAGGCGCGCAAGCTGTTTGACGCCGGGGAGACGGTAGGGGAAGCCAGCGTGTTTGGCGGCGCCCGCAGCTCGGTCGCGCTGGCGGCGCGGGGGCCGGTCAGCGTGCTGGTGCGGCGCGAGGGCGATGACAGGCTGACGGCGCAAATCGTCTATACCGGCCCGGCGCCCGCGCCCGTTGCGGCAGGAGCCGAAATCGGCAAGCTGATTGTGTTGCGCGGCGATACGCCGGCCCTGGAAACGCCGCTATACGCCGCCGGGGCGGTGGCGCGGGGCAGCATACCGCAGCGGGCGCTGGACGGCGCGATGGAACTGGCGGGCGGCTGGATCCGCAAGGCATTGAGGCGCGAATGAGCGACAGGGCGAAGCGGCGCGGACGTTTCATTACCTTTGAGGGCGGCGAGGGCGTTGGCAAATCCACCCAGATTTGCCTGCTGGAAGCCCGCTTGCGCGACGCGGGTCTTGAGGTGGCGGTGACGCGGGAGCCGGGCGGTTCGCAACGCGCCGAGGCCATTCGCGCCTATATCCTGGGCGGCGGCGCCCGCGAACTCGGCCCCATGGCCGAGGCCCTGCTGTTCAGCGCCGCGCGCATCGATCACATCGACAGCGTGATCCGCCCGGCCTTGCAGGCGGGAAAATGGGTGCTGTGCGACCGCTTCGCCGATTCCACCCGCGCCTATCAGGGCGCGAACGGCAAGCTTGGCGATGAGGTCATCCAGGCGCTGGAACAGGTGACCTTGGCTGGCGTCAGGCCGGATCTCACGCTGGTGCTGGACATGCCGCCGGCCATTGGCCTGCGCCGCGCGGCGGCGCGCCGGGAGACGGGCGCCCCGGCAGACCGCTTCGAGAGCGAGGGCCTCGGGTTTCACGCGCGATTGCGCAAGGCCTTTCACCAGATCGCCCACGCCGAACCGGAGCGCTGCGTCATCGTCAACGCCGACCGGACGGCGCCGGAGGTGGAGGCGGACATTTTTCGTATTGTCGACGAACGGCTGGGCGATACGGTCATGCGGCTGCCGGCGATGGCCCGATGAGCCGTTCGCCCGGTCAGTGTGGCTCCTGATATGCCGGCCGCCAGGGGGGCGGGGCAGGGCCGCTCCATCCCGCGCTTTTCGGGCTGCGGGAGAAGACTGTGGCATTTGAAACAAAGATATGTAGCGGTTTCGGGGACTGGTTTCACTGAAAATGCCCTGACGGGGAAGGAGAGGCGGCGGCATGGCGAATGAGGCGGATGGAGCGATCGGGCCGGACCAGCACCCTGGCGCGCCGCATCCGCGCGAGCAGCCGTTGCTGTTTGGTCATCAGGAAGCCGAGACGGCGTTCCTGGAGGGCTGGCGCGGCGGCCGGCTGCATCACGCCTGGCTGGTCGGCGGCCCGGCGGGCATTGGCAAGGCCACTTTCGCCTGGCGGGCGGCGCGCTTTCTGCTCGCCAACCCCGATCCCTCCATGCCCGGCGTCGCCGGAATCACCAGCCTGGATGTGGCGCCGGATACGCGGGTCTTTCGCCAGATCGCCAGCGGCGCCCACCCGGATGTGGCGGTCATCCGTCGCGGGCCGCGCAAGGACGGCAAGGGATTTTCCGCCGAGATCGCCGTTGCTGACGTGCGCCGGGCGCTGGATCTTTTCGCGTCGACGGCCAGCGGCTGGCGGGTGGTCATCGTTGATTGCGCCGACGATCTCAACGCCGCCGGCGCCAACGCCCTGCTCAAGGCGATCGAGGAGCCGCCGCCGCGCGCCATCGTCTTCGTGATTTCGCATGCCCCGGCGCGGACCCTGCCGACCATCCGCTCACGTTGCCGCCGGCTGCATCTGCGGCCGCTGGCCGACGCCGATGTGATGCGGGCGGTGCGTTCGCTGGGCGCGCCATGGAGCGACGCGGAGGAGGGCGAGCTGGCGGAGGCGGTGGCGCTGGCGCATGGTTCGGTGGGCGAAGCCCTGGCCATGCTGGACGAAACCCGGCGGGCGCTGATCCGGCAGACCCGGTCGCTGCTGGAGCTGCTGCCGCGCATGGATGTTTCCCGCGCCCTGGCGCTGGCCGACAGGGTCGCCGGCCGCGATCAGGACGAAGCGTTCCGCACGGTGCTCGAAACCGTTGGCGACTGGACCTCCGCGCTTGTGCGCAGCCAGGCGGGACTGGGGCCGCGTCGCCTTGCGCCCCTGGTCGAGGTGTGGGAGAAGAACGCCCAGGCGGCGCGCGAGGCGGAAAGCTATAATCTGGATCGGCGGCCGCTGGTCATGTCCATGTTCGGCGACCTCGCGGAGGCTGTCCGGCGGCTCTCCGCCCCGTAAGCGCGCGTCGGTCAGGCCGGGAGGATTCCGGCGGCGCGCCGCTGCCCGGGGTCCGGCTCAAAACCAACGGGTTATCGCAGATGGCAGCCGGTCGGCCGACCTACTACATCACCACAGCCATTTCCTATCCCAATGGCGCTCCCCACATTGGCCACGCCTATGAGGCGATCGCCACTGACGCCATCGCCCGCTTCAGGCGGCTGGACGGCTTTGACGTCTATTTCCAGACGGGAACGGATGAGCACGGCCTGAAGATGGTGCAGACGGCGACCCGGGCTGGCGTGACGCCGCGCGAGCTGGCGGACCGCAACTCGGCGCTGTTCCAGGCCATGTGCGACGGCCTGTCGGTCTCCTACGACCGGTTTTTCCGCACCACCGATCCGGCCCATTACGCCGCCTGCCAGGAATTGTGGCGGCGCATGCGCGCCAATGACGACATCTATCTGGGCGCCTACGCCGGCTGGTACTCGGTGCGCGACGAAGCGTTCTACGACGAGAGCGAAACCACGCTGCAGGGCGATGGAACGCGGCTTGGCCCCCAGGGCACCCTGGTGGAGTGGACCGAAGAGCAGACCTGGTTCTTCCGCCTGTCGAAATATCAGGACCGCCTGCTGAAGCTCTATGAGGAACAGCCGGATTTCGTTGGCCCCGACAGCCGCCGCAACGAGGTGGCCAGCTTTGTGCGCGGCGGCCTGCAGGATCTGTCGATTTCCCGCACCACGCTGGATTGGGGCATCCCGGCGCCGGACGCGCCGGGCCACGTCATGTATGTGTGGATCGACGCCCTGGCCAATTACATCACCGGCGTCGGTTTTCCGGACGAGAACAACCCGAAGTGGCGTTACTGGCCGGCGGACGCGCACATTATCGGCAAGGACATCATCCGCTTCCATGCGGTGTACTGGCCGGCGTTCCTGATGTCGGCCGGCATTGCGCTGCCGAAACGGGTGTTTGGCCATGGCTTCCTCTTCAACAAGGGGGAGAAGATGTCCAAGTCGCTGGGCAACGTCATTTCGCCGGCCGATCTGGCCGCGGCCTATGGCGTCGACCAGATGCGCTACTTCCTGTTGCGTGAAGTGTCGTTCGGTCAGGACGGCAGCTACAGCCACGAGGCCATTGTCAACCGCATCAACGCCGATCTCGCCAATGACCTGGGCAATCTCGCCCAACGTTCGCTGTCGATGGTGGCGAAGAACTGCGACGGCAAGATTCCGCAGCCGGGCGGCCTCACGGTGGAGGACGCGGCCATGCTCGCCCAGGCCGACGCGCTGGGCGACAAGGCGCGCGCCGCCCTCGACCAGTTCGCCCTGCACACATATCTGGCCGAGGTGTGGGCGGTGGTGGCCGAGGCCAACCGCTATTTCGCCGCCCAGGAGCCGTGGAAGCTGCGCAAGACCGAGCCGGACCGCATGGCTACGGTGCTGTATGTGACGGCCGAGGTGATCCGCAACGTCGCCATCATGGCCCAGCCGGTGACGCCGGCGGCGGCGGAAAAGCTGCTGGATCTGCTGGCCGTCGATCCGGACAAACGCAGTTTTGCATATCTTGGTCAGCCAGGCCGGCTGATCGAGCATACGCATCTGCCGGCGCCGGCGCCGGTGTTCCCGCGTTATGTCGAACCGGAAACGGAAGCTGCCTCCTGATGCTCGTCGACAGCCACTGCCATCTCGACTATTTCGCCAACGACTTCGACGAGGTGATGGCCCGGGCGGAGGCCGCCGGGGTCACGCGGATGGTGACCATCGCCACCAATGTGCGCAAGGCTCACGTCTATCGCGAGATCGCCGAGCGCGATCCGCGCGTCTGGTTCACCGTCGGCACCCATCCGTTGCACGCAGGCGAAGAGCCGGACGTCACCGTCGATGAGATCGTTGCTTTGGCGCAGCATCCGCGTTGCGTCGGCATCGGCGAGGCGGGGCTGGACTATTTTTATGACAAGGACCCGCCGGAGGTGCAGAAGGCGGTGTTCCGAACCAATATCGCCGCGGCGCGGATCACCGGCCTGCCGCTGGTGATCCACGCGCGCAAGGCCGACGACGACATGATCGCCATCCTGCGCGCGGAGATGGAGAAGGGCGCCTTCAAGGCGCTGCTGCACTGCTTCTCGTCCGGCGCGGAGCTGGCGCGGGTCGGGGTCGAGCTGGGGCTTTACGTGTCGTTCTCCGGCATTCTGACCTTCCCGAAATCGGCAGACATCCGCGCCATCGCCGCCGATGTTCCAGCGGACCGGCTGCTGGTGGAGACGGATTCGCCGTATCTGGCCCCGGTTCCGGTGCGCGGCAAACGTTGCGAGCCCGCCTACACGGCCCACACGGCGCAGGTTCTGGCGGAGGTGCGCGGCATGGACGCCGCGGCGCTGGCCAGGCTGACGACTGACAATTTCTTCCGGCTGTTCCACAAGGCCGCCGCCCTTGAGAAGGCCGGGCAACACTAGCGTTTTCCGGCGGGGGCAGGGCCACGCTGCACCGGGAAAACGCTCAACCAAGGCAGAGAAAACTCCGGTCCAGCATCAGGATTTTTCTCTCAGAACTGGGGAAGCGCATGAGCCTGAAGGTCACCATTCTCGGCTGTGGCTCATCGGCCGGCGTGCCGCGCGTGGGGCAGGGGTGGGGCGCCTGTGATCCCGCCAATCCCAGGAACCGTCGCCGGCGTTGCGCCCTGCTGGTGGAGCGGTTCGGGGCCGATGGCGCCACCACGGTGCTCGTCGACATGGGGCCGGATCTGCGCGAGCAGTTGCTGGACGCAAACGTGCGCAAGCTCGACGGCATCCTGCTGACCCACGAGCACGCCGACCATACCCATGGCATCGACGACGTGCGGCCGCTGGCCATCGCCATGCGCCGGCGGCTCGACGTGTGGATCGACGACAAGACCTTTGCCTTCCTCGAAGACCGCTTCGACTACATTTTCCGCACGCCGCACGGCAGCTCCTATCCGCCGATCCTGCGTCGCCATCCCATGGCCATCGGCGCCGAAGTGGTGATCGACGGGGCTGGCGGCCCGGTCCGGGCGTTGCCGTTCAACATGCTGCACGGCGACACCACGGCGCTCGGCTTCCGTTTCAACGATCTGGCCTACGCCAGCGACGTGCATCTGATGCCGGAGGACAGCGTCGCCATGCTGCATGGCCTCGACGTGCTGATCGTCGACGCGCTGCGCCACACGCCGCATCCGACGCATTTCAACGTCGCGGAAGCGCTGGAACTGATCGCCCGGGTGCAGCCGAAACGGGCTGTGCTGACCAATTTGCACACGGATCTGGATTACGCGACGCTGGCGGCCGAACTGCCGCCGCATGTGACGCCAGCCTTCGACGGCATGGTGCTGGAGACGGCGTGAAGATCATAAAGAGGGCCAGCGACATGGCTGGCCCATATGGGAGGAACCGTCATGCCGAAAGCGTTCGCCACCGAAATCCATGACGACGGCGCGGTGATATCGGGGCCGCTGCGCGGGCCGCGCCAGATGTTGCAGGCGCAGTCCTACGATGATCACGCCTCGATTCACGATGACGCCACGGCGCAGAAACTGGGTTTCAAGGGCGGCACGATCGAAGGGCCGACGCATTTCAGCCAGTTTGCGCCGCTGGGCGAACATCTGTGGGGCAAGGCCTGGTTCGAAAGCGGCTGCATTTCCGCCCATTACCGCAGCCCCTGCTATGAGGGCGATCTGGCCCGCGCCTTCATGCGCAAGCCGGCGGATGGGGCGACGCACACCGAAATCTGGATGGAGCGCGAGGACGGAGAGGAAGTGCTGCGCGGCAGCGCCTCGGTTGGCGCCGGCAATCCGCCGAGCGCGCTGGAGCGGCGGCTGCAAACCCTGAAGGCGCCGGACGTTCTGGTGATCCTGGCCGACGTGAAGATGGGTCGTTTCGGCGGTCGTATTCCGGTGCGCATGGCGATGAACCAGAACATGGGCGCGCTGTATCCGTTCAGCCTGGCTGACAAGCTGAAGGTCATCACCGAGCCGTCGTCCTGGTATAATTCCGCCGATAATCCATGGGGCCGGGCGATCATCCCCATGGAGATGATCAGCGTGTTGCTCGGTTCGCCGGAGAATGGTCGCCTGCCGGCGCGTGGTCCGGCCGTTGGCCTGTTCGCCGATCAGGAAATCCGCCTGGTTAACGGCCCGCTGTTCGTCGACGAGCCGTATGAACTGGAGCGCGAGGTCGTTGGCCTCAGCGGCAGCCGCCGCACCGAAAGCGCCTGGGTGCTGACCCGCGTCTACCGCGCCGGAACCGACGACCTGGCGGCGACCATGCTGCTCAACAGCGCCACGCTGAAGGATTCTTACGCGCCTTACGAGGCCGAACTCCAGCAGATCATGGCGGCGGGCCAGAGCGCCTGACGCCTGCGGCGTTTTCAGATCGCGCCAGTTTGCCTGGCGGAAAATCCGTCAGGCAACCCCTGTATGCCGTCAGGACGGCGGAGACCAGATCGGCGCGGATGTCGCGTCGATCTTCTGCGGAATCAGGCCGGCGGCGAAAAAGACGTCGGCGATGCGCTGCTGGTCGCCGAGCCCGTCGCGCCGCAATGGCAGCACCTGATAGCTGCGCCGCTGGTTGACGGTCATGACGACCTCCGGCGGCACGTCGCCCCAGATGGGCGCCAGCCGTTTCGCAGCGGCTTCGGGATTGGCCTTGACCCAGCGGCCCTGTTCCGCCAGCGCGTCGAAGACGATTTTCACCACATCCGGGCGTTCGTTGGCGAAGCTGGTGTTGACCGTATAATAGCGGCTGTAGCCGCTGAGGCCGGTGGCGTCGGCGATGGTCCGCACCGGGTGCTGGCGCGCGGTGATCGCAAGGAACGGGTCCCAGATCACCCAGGCGTCGATGCTGCGCCCCTTGAACGCCGCCGCGCCATCTGGCGCTTCCAGATAGGCCGGCGTGATGTCGCTGAACGACAGGCCTTCGCGGGCCAGCGCCGCCGCCAGGATGAAGTGACAACCGGAGCCGCGCGAGACGCCGACCCGTCTGCCTTTCAGGTCCTGCACGCTGCGTATCGGCGAATCCGCATGCACGATAATGGCTTCAGCAGACGGCGAGGGCGCTTCCGTTGCGTAAAATGTGAGTTTTGCGCCAGCGGCCTGCGTGAAGATTGGCACGGCGTCAGCCACATCCGCATGAAACTCCACCGAGCCGGCGTTCATCGGTTGCAGCACTGACGTAAATTGCTTCCAGCTCGCCTCCAGACCCAGCGGCGCCAAGCGTTTTTCCAGAACCCGGTCCTCCTTGAGCAGGGTCAGCAGCGTCGATGAACGCTGATAGCTGAAGCGCACCGGCGTCGCTGCGCCAGCACAGAAAGCTCCTGACAGCACGGCGGGCGCGGCGAGCGCGCCGGCAATTACATGGCGACGTGTCACGATCATGGGTATGCATCCTGAGTGGTTGGATGCAGTTTAATTTTGTTTGCATGGACAGCAATGTAGTTTTTGCTTTATCATGTATTCACATAAGTAAAAGAAAATATTATTTCTGAAAACCGTAAACGCGAGGAAAAAGTGTCTCAAAATGACCTGCGTTTTGGCATATGGACTCTGGTGCATGGCGCCAGGGCTGCATTGCATGATCCGGAAGAGCCCTATGACGCGTCGTTCGCACGGAACCGCGCGCTTGTCCTGGAGGCTGAGCAACTTGGATATGCGACAACGCTTGTGGCGCAGCACACTGTCAATCCACTTGACCGGGAGCTGGACCAGCTTGAAGCGTGGACCACATCCGCCGCGCTGGCGGCGCTGACCAGCCGGATCGAGATCATCGCGGCGATCAAGCCGTATCTCTATCATCCGGTCGTGCTGGCCAAGATGGCGCTGCAGATTGAGGAAATCAGCCAGGGACGTTTTGGTCTCAATCTGGTTAACGCCTGGAACCGGCCGGAGCTGGAGAAGGCCGGATTGCCATTCGCGGAGCACGACGCGCGCTATGCCTATGGCGCGGAATGGCTATCGGTGGTCAGCCGGCTGATGTCCGGCGAGGCGGTGACCCATCACGGCGCGCATTTTCATATTGACGATTATCAGCTCAGGCCGGCGGGCAAGTTCCGGCGGCGGCCGACGATCTATGTGGGCGGCGAATCCGGGCCGGCGCGGGCGTTGGTCGCCGCCCAGGGCGACGTCTGGTTCATCAATGGCCAGCCGCTGGACGACGTCCGCGGCCTGATCGCGGACTTGCGGGGGTGCCGGCGCGCCGGCGCGCCGGTGCGCTTCGGGCTGTCGGCATTCGTAATCGCGAGGCCGACCCAGGCTGAGGCGGACGGTGAACTGGCGCGGCTTGCCGGCCTCGCGCGACTGGATGCGCCGCTACGCGACATCCAGCGGAGCAACACCGATCCGGCTGTGGTGATGATGCAGACCATCGCGCGTACACCATCAGTCGGCACCAATGGCGGCACGGCCGCCGGGCTTGTTGGCGACTACGATACGGTGGCGCGACGGATCGCGGCGTTCCATGGCCTGGGCGTCGACACCTTCATGCTGCAGTTCCAGCCGTTCGAGCGTGAGATGCGACGCTTCGCGGCCGAGGTCATTCCGCGCGTCCGGCGGTTGACCGGTGAGCTCCCGGTCGCGCCGCGCCGTGAGGCCTGAGCGTCTGGTGGAGTTGTCGGCTGGCGGGGCAGATATCGCCGCGGCGGACGCAAGTCGGCCCGCCAGATCCTGCCGAACCGTTTCAGGCCCTGGATCATCCCGATGCACGGGCTTCGGATATCCAGGGCCTGAAAACCGCTGAATTCGCCAGCAGCATCGCTGCGGCTCAATCTGCGGTTCATTTTTGGTTCCATAATATATCTTCTGCGAATTATATTTGAGCCAGAATATCACCACCCGCCCCATGCCGGACTGTCCCGTTGACGGAATGATTGATCAAAACTGTTCAGCCACAAGGGGTTCCATCCCGGCGTTATCGGCCGCGCCTTCCGGCCGTCACCTTTCCAGCCGGCTCCCGCACTGGCGTGGATCCTGGGGCGCCCCGGGCTGATCTTCGCCCCTCGGCGCGCCCGGCCGCGGGCCAGATTTTGGCTCTGAAGCCGCGAGGACAGGCGTTACGGCTCGCCAGGCGCTCGGAGGCGCGCATGCGTCATGGCTTTTTGCGGCTGTGAACTGGCTATGGCGCGCCCGGTGACGCCTCCGGGAGGCCGCAGGTTCAGCGGACCAGCCGGCGGTGGCGGACAATGCATGGAGCGCTGCGCCATGGCCAATACAGGCGCTGGAACCCGCCCTGGGCGAAGGTTGCGCCGACGCCCGGCCTGATATGCCGCCATACTGGTATGCCGGTATGCTGGTTCAAACAGGTCTGGACGCGCCTGTTCGTCGGCCTGCCGTCGGGTCTGGCGCGCGCGTTGCGTCGCGCCATGGCCGGCGTTGTTTGGAGCGCTGAAAGGGAAATATGGGCGAAGGCGCGGGGTATCCCGGCGTTCCCACTACTGGGGCCGTCATGGTTTGCTTCAGGGCAAGCGCCGGTTCATCTGCCTGTCCCGAACCGGCTTTTCCGCATCATGGACGCGCCATCGTTCTCCGGTTCATATGCGCGGCGGCCTGGAAGCTTCGTGGGTTGGGAGCCCAGCGTTTGCGGGATGCGTACAGGCCCTGCCCGCGATTTCCCGCCGATTTGCGCCGGGGTTGTTCGCCGGCATCGTCCTGATGACGCTGCACGCCCGCGCATCGGGTCCAGGTTGGAGAAGCCATGGGGGACCGGCGCCGTCACGTGGCGACGCCGATTCTGGCAAACCGGCTGCAAGCAGCTCTTCCGACGAAGCAGATGCTGCTCCGCGGCGATGATCAGGCGCGGACGCCGGTGAAACCCCAACTGCCGATGAAGCCGGCCGACACCTTGCCGTCCATGTTGTCGCCCGCGACGCTGCCCTTGAACTCCAGCGTCAGGGGCATCGGGCTGGTGATCTTGATTTTCCAGGAGACGTCGTTGCCGGAGGTTTTGCCGTCAAAAATCTCGCCGGCTTCCTGATCGGCGCTCTGCGTTCCCGTCAGCGCGCCGCCATTGGCAGTCAGGTTCACGGTTGAGGTCCGTTCGCCCATTGGGGTCTGCATGGTCAGATTCCAGGCGCCGTCAACAGCCATTACAAACTCCATATCATTGGTCGCATACATCGCGCCCCACACGGGCGTGAGACGCCGCAGCATGCTTTTTCCTGACGGATGAAGCAACTCGTCAGTTGGTCGGACGCTGGGCAAATTGGCGATTGCCGGAAATTATTCCGGGCATTGTTCATGCACGCAGTGGTTGTCCGATCCGCGCGTCGCTTTTTTCAGTCATGCGGCGTCTCGATCAGGGAACCAGGCGCCAGCGTCGTCCCGTTGATCAAACTGGCGCTGCCATTAACCATGATGGTTCCGGCCCGGGCGCCGCGCTGGCTCAGCCGCCGGAAATCGGCCACAGGCCGGGCGTCGCCAGTTCAAGCAGATGGCCGTCAGGGTCGCGAAAATAAATGCTGTGCCCGCCTTTGGGCCAGTCGGTGCGGCCTTCGATGGCGACGCCACGCGCTTCAAGGGCCTTTTCCCATAGCCCCAATCCCTCGCGGCTCACCGCGAAGGCGATATGCTGCTGGATGCGGTCGTCTGGCCGGTTTTTCAGATAACCGTGCGGCGGGATAACGCCCCCTGGAAGATGCACGGTTTCACTGGTGGCGCCGCGCTGGAACAGCAGCAATACGTTGCGGTCGCCGGCGGCGTAGGCCCGGAACCGCCCGTCCGCCACCAGCGGGCGTAAACCAAGGACATGCCCGTAAAAGACCGCCGCCCTGTCCAGGTCGTCCACATAAAGCGCGCTCTCCAGCACCTGGCCAAGGGGCGGCGGATTATGGGGCGGCAGGTTCTGAGACGACGGATCGTGACTGGCGGCGGTCATCCCGGTCTCCTTCCAGAGAGGTCGCGCTTTCCGGGGAGGCCGAAGGCCGACCTGCCCTGTCAGGAAAATGCGCCCCGCCAGTCAAGGTTCCGGGCCAGGCTGATATGGCGGCGCGCCGGCCCTCACCACATGTCGAGGGCGACGCGGGCTTCGTCGGACATGCGGCTCTGGTCCCACGGCGGATCAAACACCATGCGCACGTCGACGCCTGACACGCCTGGCACGGCGGCGACGGCGTTTTCCACCCACCCGGGCATTTCGCCCGCCACCGGGCAGCCCGGGGCCGTCAGCGTCATGTCGACGTCGACGTGACGTTCATCGCTGATGGCGACCCGGTAAATCAGGCCCAGTTCGTAAATATCCACAGGGATTTCCGGGTCATACACGGTCTTGAACGCCGCGATGAGCTCGTCCGTCAGGCGGTCGATCTCTTCCGGCGGCAAGGTGGACGACGGCGTGACGTCAGGGGCGTTGGGCGCCGGTCCGTCGGTCATCTGGTTCTGGGTCACTTCGTCATCTCCCGGGAGCGGCTTTTCCATGTGGGCCGCTCCTGATCCGGCTGGCGGGCCAAGGGTGAAGCCGCCGCTCAAACACGCATTCGAGCCGACGGCATACACCCATGGCGCCGCCATGTCATCCAAACATGCGCTCGGCCTTGCGCAGCGCCTCGACCAGCGCATCAACCTCGTCGCGCGTGTTGTAGAGCGCGAACGACGCCCTGCATGTGGAGGTGGCGCCGAAGCGCGTCAACAGCGGCATGGCGCAATGGGTGCCCGCCCGCACCGCCACGCCGGCCCGGTCGATGATCGTGGCCACGTCATGGGCGTGGGCGCCGTTCATCTCGAACGACAGGATGGCGCCCTTCCCCGGCGCCTGGCCGATGATGCGGATGGTGTTCATCGCGCCCAATTGCTCATGGGCGTAGGCGCTGAGATCCGCCTCATGGGCGTGAATGCGGTCGCGGCCGATGGCCTGCATGTAGCGCAGCGCCGCGCCCAGGCCGATGGCCTCGACGATTGGCGGCGTGCCGGCCTCGAAGCGATGCGGCGGCTCGTTGTAGGTGACCGAATCCATGGTCACGGTTTCGATCATCTCGCCGCCGCCATTGAACGGCGGCATCTTCGCCAGCAGGTCGCGCTTGCCGTAGAGCACGCCGATGCCGGTTGGCCCGTAGACCTTGTGGCCGGTGAACACATAAAAATCGGCGTCGAGGTCACGCACGTCGACATGCTGGTGCACCGCGCCCTGGCTGCCGTCCACAAGCACAGGAACGCTGCGGGCATGGGCGATGCGGATCATCTCCTTCACCGGCGCGATGGTGCCCAACACATTGGACATGTGGGTGATGGCGACGATTTTGGTGCGGTCGGTCAGCAGCTTTTCGTAGGCGTCCAGGTCGAGCACGCCATTGTCGTCGACCGGTATCCACCTGAGCACGGCGCCCTTGCGCTCGCGGTGGAAATGCCAAGGCACGATGTTGGAGTGGTGCTCCATGATCGACAGGACGATCTCGTCGCCCTCGCGTATCGCCATGCGGCCGTAGCTGTCGGCGACCAGGTTGATCGCCTCCGTCGCCGAGCGGGTGAAAATGATCTCGTCGGTCGAGGCGGCGTTCAGGAAGGCGCGCACTGCCTCGCGGCCGTCCTCGAACGCTTCGGTGGCGGCGTTGGCCATGTAGTGCAGGCCGCGATGGACGTTGGAATAGCCGGTTTCCATCGCCCGGGTCATGGCCTCGATCACCGCGCGCGGCTTCTGGGCCGAGGCGGCGTTGTCGAGATAGACCAGCGGCTTGCCGTAGACCTGCCGGGAGAGAATCGGGAAATCGGCGCGAATGCGCGCGAGGTCGAGGGGCGCGGCGGGCGTGCTGTCTGTCATGGAGACAATCGCGGGGCTGCCCCCGCCCTCCTGAAAATCGGGCTTGAGCGCATGGGCGCCAGGGTCGTCCCTGGCCCGGGAGCGCCTGATCGCATGCGGCGCCGGCGCCGCATGCATTGTCGGGGAATGGAGCGGCGAAGCCGGTCAGCCGCGCGCGGCCAGCCAGCCTTCCACCAAAGCCACGAGGTTATCGCGCACGTCCTCACGCGCCACGAATTCCAGCGGCTCGCCGAGGAACGCCTCGACCATCAGCGCCTCGGCCTGCTTGCGCGGCAGGCCACGGGCCATCAGGTAGAACAGCAGATCGTCATCGAGCTGGCCGCAGGTGGCGCCGTGGGCGCACTGCACGTCGTCGGCGAAGATCTCCAGCTCCGGCTTGTTGTTCATCGTGGCGTTTTCCGCCAGCAGCAGCGCGGCGGACATCATGCGTCCGTCGGTTTTCTGGGCGTGCTGGCGCACGATGATCTTGCCCTGGAACACGCCGGTGGCTTCGTCATCCAGCACCGTCTTGAACAGCTCGCGGCTGTTGCAATTGGGCACGGCGTGATCGAGCGTCAGCGTGGTGTCGGCGAACTGACGGCCGCGCAGCATGGTGGCGCCGCCAATGGTGATGTCAGCGCCCTCACCTGCGCATCCCAGAAAGATCTGGTGGCGCGACAGGGCTGAACCCGTGGTCAGCCCGAACGAACTGAAACGCACGTCGGCGCCGAGCGAGGCGGACAGCGTCGACACCGCCTGGGCGGCGTCGCCGTCGGCGTTGATCCGCGTGTGATTCACGCGGGCCCTGTCGCCGGCGGTGATCTCCACCACCGCGTTGACCTGGTAAGTCAGGCCGTCGGCGCCTGCATGCGTCTCAACCAGGTCGAGGCTGGCGCCCTCATCGACAATGACCAGCACGCGCGGCGCGGATGAGAACGGCGCGTCGGCGGCGTTGGCGAAGCGCAGTTGCAGGCCAGCGTCGCCAGCCTCCTTCGACACCCGCACGATGGCGCCTTCCGCCATGAAGGCGGTGTTGAGCGCCAGCATGGGGTTGTCCTGGGCCAGCTCCAGCGCGCCAAGGCGGCTGGTCAGGGCGTCGCCCGCCGCCAGCGCGGCGTCCAGCGCCACGATGTCGACGCCAGCGATCGCCGGCGGCTGCGAAACCAGATAGCCGTTGACGAAATCCAGCGACGGGATCGCCAGCGGCGCCGGGAATGCGGCGTTGTGGGCCAGCACGGTGGCGGCGACAGCGGCGTCCGGCCGCGCGGCCGGCTCTGGCGCATCGCGCAGCAGGGCGCGCAGGTCGGTGTAATGAAACTCCTCGATCCGGCGGGTCGGCAGACCCGTTTTCTCGAAGCGGTCGAATGCCTCCGTGCGGCGACGCCCGGTTGCGCTGTCGCCTGGCAAGGAGTTGGCGGCGGCCTGGAAACGCGCGATCAGCGCGGTTTCAGCGGCGGTCCGCAATGGCTTCACGTCAGCGCCCATTATTCAGCAGCCTGCTGGCGGTAGTCGGCGTAGCCGTTGGCTTCCAGCTCCAGGGCCAGCTCCTTGCCGCCGGTGCGGACGATGCGGCCGTTGGCCATCACGTGCACGGTGTCGGGCACGATGTAGTCCAGCAGGCGCTGGTAGTGGGTGATGACCAGGAATGAGCGGTCCGGCGAGCGCAGGGCGTTGACGCCATCAGCGACGATCTTGAGGGCGTCGATGTCGAGGCCGGAGTCGGTCTCGTCGAGAATGCACAGCTTCGGCTCCAGCAGCGCCATCTGCAGGATTTCCATGCGCTTCTTCTCGCCGCCGGAGAAGCCGAAGTTCAGCGGGCGCTTCAGCATTTCCTGGTTGATCGAGAGCTTTTCAGCCGCTTCGCGCACCCGGCGCATCAGGTCCGGCGTGGTCAGTTCAGCTTCGCCGCGCGCCTTGCGCTGGGCGTTCATCACCGCCTTGAGGAAGGTCATGGTGCCAACGCCAGGGATTTCCAGCGGATACTGGAATGCCAGGAACACGCCGAGGGCGGCGCGTTCAGCCGGGTCCAGCTCCAGGATGTTCTCACCGTCAAGCAGGATCTCGCCGTCCACGACGGTGTAATCCTCCTTGCCGGAGATGACATAGGAGAGCGTCGACTTGCCCGAGCCGTTGGGGCCCATGATGGCCGCGACCTCGCCCTTGTTCACGGTGAGGTTCAGGCCGTTGAGAATGCGCTTGTCATCGATGTCGACGACGAGGTTCCTGATTTCCAGCATGGTGCAATTCCGGTCGTTCGGGCCGGGCGTCGCGTCCTGCGCGCCTGTCCGCGGCCCATTGGGTCTGTTGTTCGGTTGGGGCGGCGGGGGTTAGCCCACGCTGCCTTCCAGCGAGATCGAGATCAGCTTCTGCGCCTCCACCGCGAATTCCATCGGCAGATGCTGCAGGACGTCCTTGACGAAGCCGTTGACGATCAGCGCCACCGCTTCCTCGTCCGACAGGCCGCGCTGCATGCAGTAGAACATCTGGTCGTCGGAAATCTTCGAGGTGGTCGCCTCGTGCTCGAACACCGCCGAGGCGTTCTTCGACTCGATGTAGGGCACGGTGTGGGCGCCGCACTGGTCGCCGATCAGCAACGAGTCGCAATTGGTGAAATTGCGCGCGTTCGACGCCTTGCGGTGCGCGGAGACCTGCCCGCGATAGGTATTGTCCGACCTGCCGGCGGCGATGCCCTTGGAGATGATCCGGCTCGTCGTGTTCTTGCCGAGGTGGATCATCTTGGTGCCGCTGTCGACCTGCTGACGGCCGTTGGAGATGGCGATGGAGTAGAACTCGCCGTTGCTGCCATCGCCGCGCAGGATGCAGGACGGGTATTTCCAGGTGATCGCCGAACCGGTTTCGACCTGGGTCCACGAAATCTTCGAGCGGTCGCCACGGCAATCGCCGCGCTTGGTCACGAAGTTGTAGATGCCGCCCTTGCCTTCCGCGTCGCCAGGGAACCAGTTCTGCACGGTGGAGTACTTGATCTCCGCGTCCTCGAGCGCCACCAACTCCACCACCGCAGCGTGCAGCTGGTTCTCGTCGCGCTGCGGCGCGGTGCAGCCCTCCAGGTAGCTCACATAAGAGCCCTTGTCGGCGATGATCAGCGTGCGCTCGAACTGGCCGGTGTTGCGCTCGTTGATGCGGAAGTAGGTCGACAGCTCCATCGGGCAGCGCACGCCCTCCGGGATGTAGACGAACGAACCGTCAGTGAAGACGGCGGAATTCAGCGTGGCGAAGAAATTGTCGGAGACCGGCACCACCGATCCGAGGTATTTCTTCACCAGCTCCGGGTGTTCGCGGATCGCCTCGGAGATCGGGCAGAAAATCACGCCGACCTTTCTCAGCTCTTCCTTGAAGGTGGTGGCGACCGACACGGAGTCGAACACCGCGTCCACCGCGACTTTCGAGGTTTTCACGCCGGCCAGCAGCTCCTGCTCGCGCAGCGGGATGCCCAGCTTCTCGTAGGTCTTGAGAATTTCCGGGTCGACGTCGTCAAGCGAATCCGGGCCGGAAAAATTCTTCGGCTCGGAATAGTAATAGGCGTCCTGGTAGTCGATCTTTGGATAATCGACGCGCGCCCACGTGGGCTCGACCATGGTCTGCCAGCGGCGGAAGGCGTCCAGCCGCCATTGGGTCATCCATTCCGGCTCATTTTTCCTGGCCGAAATATAACGCACCGTGTCTTCCGAAAGGCCCTTGGGGGCCTTTTCGGTCTCAAGCACGGTCTCGAACCCGTATTTGTACTGGTCTACGTCGATCGCCCTGACGCGGTCGACGGTTTCCTGCACGGCGGCCATCTTGTCCTCCTGTCACGGCTTCAAGGGCCGTGGGCTGGCCAGTCACGGCGCGCTCCCGGAAGAGCGGCCAAATCAGATTTCGGCGGCGACCCGGCGGTCGCCTGTTGCGGGCGCTACACGCCCGCCAGCGCGCCCCTGCGCTCGCGGGCGCCGGCCACGCAGGCGGCGAACACGTCGGCGAAGCGCGCAATGTCAGCTTCGGTTGAATTCCAGCCGGTGCTGATGCGCACCGCCCCTCCCGCGATGTCCTTCGTCACCCCCATGGCCTCCAGCACATGGGAGCGCCGGACCTTGCCAGAGGAGCAGGCCGAACCGGACGAGAGGGCGATACCCCGAAGATCGCACTGCATCAACAGGGTCTGCGCTGAAAAGCCGGGCGCCGCGAACGCCGTGACATTGGGGGCGCGCGCCGCGCCTTCGCCAAAAATCACCACGTCCGGCGTGATCTCCCGCAGCCGCCCTTCGGCAAGGCGCTGGAGCTTCCGGCAATGGTTGGCAGTCTGCCCCAACTCTGTGGCGGCAATGCGGGCGGCGACGCCGAAGCCGCTGATGCCGGCGACATTTTCGGTGCCGGCGCGGGCGCCGCGCTCCTGGCCGCCGCCGCGCAGAAGCCGTGTGTCCAGGGTCACGAAGCCGCCGCCGAGGGCAATGGCGCCAACGCCCTGCGGGCCGCCGATCTTGTGCGCCGAAATGAACAGCGCGTCCGCGCCGAGGGTCGCCATGTCGAGCGGCAGTTTTCCCGCCGCCTGCACGGCGTCGCACACCAGGACGCCGCCGCCCGCGTGGATCAGCTCCGCCGCGGCGGCCACGGGCTGGATAACGCCGGTCTCGCTGTTGACCAGCTGAAGGGCGAGCAGCGCCGGGCCATTGGCTTCAAGGTCGGCGCGCAGCCAGTCGAGATCAATGACACCGTCGCTGGTCACCGGCGCACGGCTGACCTGGTCCGCGGAGAAACCATGACCTTCCAGAACGCAGGGATGCTCCGTCGCCAGCATGACCAGCCGGGCCGGCCGCGCGCCATGGAACGACAGGCCGCCGGCGAGCAGCGTATTGGCGGCCTCGGTGCCGCCGCTGGTGAAAATGACGTCGGGGCCGGCGGCGCCCACCAGGGCCGCGACCTCATCACGCGCCTGTTCGATGGCGGCGCGGGCCCGGCGCCCCTCGGCATGGATCGATGAGGCGTTGCCGGCGGCGCACAGGGCGTGGACCATCGCCTCGCGAACGGCGGGGCGCGCCGGCGACGTGGCGTTGTGGTCCAGATATATGCGTGCGCTGCTCATGTCGTGCCGCCCCTGAAAGGCCGTCGCCTCCGCCAATGCCAGGCCGGGCGAACGCAATCCTTGCAATTGACCCCTCTCGCCATGTTAAACAGACGCTCGCGCCTGCCGCCGCAATGTCTGCGGGCCAGGGGCGGCGTTGGCATGGTCATACGTCAGGTCCTGTCGCGGTCAGGGCCTCAGGCCATGCGCCTCGCCCGCCATATGGGATCCGCGCAAGGCGGGCGCCATACCCGTGCGCCGCGACTGGAGGCTAGGATGGGATTCCACTGGACGGCGACCGGTTGGACCCGTGTCGCGCCACGCCCCGGAGACCTGTTGCGAACCGCGTGTTAATGTGCGTAGAACCGTTCTAAGCCCCTTTTTAGGCCGACCTGCCCCGAAGTCAAGCGCGCGCGCCGCGCCTTCACGTTCCAGAGGCGCGGTCAGCCGCATCAGCAAGGTTAAGTATGCCTGAAGTCATCTTTCCTGGCCCTGCCGGACGCATCGAAGGCCGGTATCACCCGTCAAAGCGCAAGGGCGCGCCGATCGCGGTGATCCTGCATCCGCACCCGCAGTTTGGCGGGACGATGAACAACCAGATCGCCTACAACCTCTATTATACCTACGTGAAACGCGGCTTCTCCGTGCTGCGCTTCAATTTCCGCGGCGTGGGCCGCAGCCAGGGCAGCTTCGACCATGGCGTTGGCGAACTCTCCGACGCCGCCGCGGCGCTTGACTGGGTGCAGTCCATCAACCCGGAAGCCCGCACCTGCTGGATCGCCGGCATCTCTTTCGGCGCCTGGATCGGCATGCAATTGCTGATGCGCCGCCCGGAGATCGAGGGCTTCATCTCCATCGCCGCCATGGCCAACCGCTACGACTTCTCCTTCCTGGCCCCCTGCCCGTCCTCCGGCCTGTTCGTGCACGGCTCGGAAGACCGGGTGGCGCCGGTGAAGGACGTGGTGCCGGTGATCGAGAAGGTGAAGACCCAGAAGGGCATCCTGCTCGAGCATGCGGTGATCGAAGGCGCCAACCATTTCTTCGACGGCAAAGTCGACGAACTGATCGCGGTGGTGGACGACTATCTCGACAAGCGCCTTGGAGCCAGCGAGGAGGAAACCGCCGCCCTGCCGCCGCCGCCGGACCCGGTCGAGGAAGAGGCCGAGGAAGACTGACAGGGCGCCTGGCCTGGAGCATTTTCAGCGACGCCAGTTCACAGAAAATGCTCCATCGCCCCAATGGGCGTCCCCCAGGTCGCCCTATTTCCCCGAAAATCGTCTCCGCCTTCCGGACAATGCCCGGGATATGCGCGAAAACCGGAGGGTCGCCTTCAGGGCGGCCCTTTGCTTTTTCACCGCCGTACAAGCTCCCTGCCGCGCAACTGCTGGCGCAACGGGCAACGTATGGACGTCGGGATGGCGCGTGGTTTTGTCCGCCGCGGGCTGCGGCGGGAGCGCTGCCCGCTCATCCCACACAGTGGCGCCCCGTGAAACAGACGCAGACAGGCTCGCCAGGGCAGGCGGCTCCCGCCCGCGCCGTTGCCTGTCACGCGGGCGGAACGGCAAGCACCCCGCCGGCCAGCGGCGCTGGCGCGCCGGTCGTCCCCGGCCAGGTGAGCGGCAGGCCGTCGAGGCTGCGGACAGCCAGATATGCGAAGGCCTGGGCCTCGATGAAGTCGCCGGCCAGCCGCGCCGCGTCTGCTGCGATGACGCGGGCCTGCAGACGCTGCCGCAGCAACCGCATCAGCTCAGGATTGTGGGCGCCGCCGCCGCAGACGATCCAGCAGGCGGGCGGCGGGCCGCCTGACGCCTCCACCGCCCGGGCGACGGCGCGGACGGTGAAATGCGCCAGGGTGGCGGCGCCATCCGCGGTGGCCAGATGGGCGGCGACGCCGGGCGAAAACCAGTTGCGGTCGAGCGATTTCGGCGGCGGCGCGTTGAACCAGGGATGGGCCAGCAGCCAGGACAGCAGCGCCTCGTCAGGGGCTCCCGCCGCCGCCGTCGCGCCATCCGTATCCATGGCCGCGCCGGTGCGGGTCCGCATCCAGTCATCAAGCAGGGCGTTGCCAGGGCCCGTGTCGAACGCCACCAGCGATCCATCAGCATTGATGAAGGTGACGTTGGCGACGCCGCCGACGTTCAGGAAGGCCACGGGCGCCGCCAGGCCCGCCCAGCGCGCCAGTGCGGCGTGGAACACCGGAACCAGCGGCGCGCCCTGACCGCCAGCCGCCACGTCCGCCGCCCGGAAATCGTGGACAACCGGGATGCCGGTTGCGGCGGCGAGGCCGGCCCCATCGCCAAGTTGCACGGTCAGGCGCGCCTGCGGGCGGTGCAGCACGGTTTGCCCGTGAAAGCCGATAACGTCGACGTCCGGTGTCGACAGGCCGTTCTGGTGCAAAAACGCATGGACTGCCTCGGCGTGAGCGGCGGTCACCAACGCTTCCGCCGTCGCCAGGGCGCCTGGCCTGTCGTCGCGGCGCGCCAGCGCCGGCGCCTCGGCCATGGCCTGCGCCAGAACGGATTGCTCGGCGGCGCTGTAAGCCCGATAGCCGGTGGGGCCGAAGGCCTGGATGGTCTCGCCATCCGTTTCCAGTAACGCCACGTCGACGCCGTCCATGGATGTGCCGCTCATCAGGCCAATTGCCCGCCGGACCGTCATGGCGCCGACGCCTTCCGGTGATGGCGCGGGGCGCCTTTCGCGATCGCGCGGCCGGAAACACGGCGAAGACCGCCTGGCGCCGTGAGGCGCGGGGCCGGCGGGAGGAATGCGTCAGTCCACAATGACAGGGGAAGAACTCCGTATCAGGATGATCGGCCGGCCACGGACAGGCGGCGAGCTGGCGCCGCCCGGCCAACGCCTGCGCTTCAAGCGTAGCAGCATTCCGGCTTGCGCGGGAGCGGCAAGCGCGCCGGGGGCGTCGTGTGACTGTCGCGTCCGGGCCGCATGCCCCTTCCGGTGCTTCCCGTCCTCATGTTTCCTCCTCCCTATGTCTCCTCCTCCCTATGTTTCCTGGAGAATCCGGTAGATCGTCGCGGTGGAGACGCCGAATCGCCGGGCGACCTGGCGGGTCGACATGCCCTGCTCGGTCACCAGGCGCTGTGCCCGTTCGCGCTGCGCGCCGGTCAACACGGTCGGGCGTCCGCGCTGTCGCCGCTCTGGGCGCGATTCATCGGACGCTTCGGAGGCGATGGGTGTGGATGGATGGCGGATGCGTTCCGCGAGATACCGGGACACCGGCAGCAGTGCATCCCCAAGCGGCGTGCCGGGCGTAACGTCATTTTCGCCCACCTGGATGGCGGCGCCAGTTTTCGAAATCTTTTCAAGCGAAGCAACGATTTCCTCGAGACTCTGCCCAAGCCTTTCGAGGGACCGGATTAAAAAGACATCGCCCTGCCGGAGAAACGCGATCGCATCTGCGAGTGTTGGCAGCCGGCTCTCCGGCGTTTCCGCCAGGAAGACACGTTCGGCGCCGCACGATTCCAGGAACGTCTCGTCGCTGACATGCTCGTCCCGGGCGGCCAGTCCAAAACCAATGCGCACCTCCTCCCCCCCACGTTCAGTCCTTCCGGCGAGCCTTCTTCCGTCTTTCATGCATTCGCGCGCATGCGGTTGAGGAAGCCCGGTCTATTTCCAGTTTTGGCCCGGTTTCATGCCCCGGGCCCCCTGGATTCACTGCATGCTTCCCCAAGGAAACAAGCGGGTGAACCCCATGTATCTGGTATGTCTATACCTATATCCAGATGGTTGGTCGGAATTTATTATTGATGGCGATGACTTCGCAAAATTGCATAAATATTCTGCATAATTGCGAAATTTGAGAATTGAGCGAGTCAGGACAAGTTACTACGGCAGAGGTCGCATGTGAAAGCGTGTATTTGATGTTCGACTGCATGCGCCTTGACATGAACGGGCGCGCCCCGGGCGTAAGCTTGACCGTATCTCGGGGATTAATTTGCATAATCAGAAGCATAAACGGCATGAGCGGACGTCGCCTGCCCTTCGCCATACGCGCTCCACGGCGCCGGGCGGGCGGGATGCTGCTTCGCGCTGGCCTTCGCCATGCGCGCGCCGCATGCGGTGGCGGCCATGTTCTGGGCATGAAAGCGGATGACTCGCGCCGCCACGGCCCGTCAACGCGTCCGGCAGACGCGATCGCTGCGTGATCTTGCGCCGCAAAGGTGTTACACGCGCGCCAGCCAAATTTTGCGTTGCCCGCGCCGGGCCGGTTATGCCTTTCGCGATGCGCGGCGGGTAAAATGGCTGGATCGGGAGGCCAGGCGGCGCCCGGTTCTGACGGGCAGGTTTGACCTTTGCCGGAGCTATAGAGGTGAGCGAGCTGATGACCGCGCCAAAATCCGACTTCCTCCGCGTCCTGACGGAACGCGGCTACATTCACCAGTGCTCGGACCTGCCGGGGCTGGACGAGAAGGCGGCGACGGGCCAGCTCACCGCTTATGTGGGTTATGACTGCACGGGCCCCTCGCTGCATGTGGGCCACCTGCTGTCGATCATGATGCTGCACTGGTTCCAGCAAACCGGACACCGGCCGATCGCCTTGATGGGCGGCGGCACCACCCGCGTCGGCGACCCGTCCGGCAAGGACGAGAGCCGCAAGATCCTGACGCTGGAGCAGATCGGGGAGAACAAGCAGAGCCTGCGCACGGTGTTCTCGCGCTTCATCGACTTCGGCAGCGGTCAGGATGGTCTGGAGCCGGCTCCGCATGGCGCCGGCGCCGGGGCGCCCGCCTTCATGGTCGACAACGCCGAGTGGCTGGCGCCGCTGAACTACATCGACTTCCTGCGCGACGTCGGCAAGCACTTCTCCGTCAATCGCATGCTGAGCTTCGATTCGGTGAAGACCCGCCTGGAGCGCGAGCACGAGCTGTCGTTCCTGGAATTCAACTACATGATCCTCCAGGCCTACGACTTCGTCGAACTGAGCAAGCGCCATGACTGCGTGTTGCAGATGGGCGGATCGGACCAGTGGGGCAACATCATCAACGGCATCGACCTCGGCCGTCGCATGGGGCGTCCCCAGCTTTACGCCCTCACCTGCCCGCTCATCACCACCGCCTCCGGGGCCAAGATGGGCAAGACCGCCAGCGGCGCGGTCTGGCTGAAGGGCGACATGCGCAGCCCTTATGAATACTGGCAGTTCTGGCGCAACACCGAGGACGCGGACGTGGCGCGCTTCCTCAAGCTGTTCACGGTGCTGCCGCTGGACGAGGTCGCCAGGCTGGCGGCTTTGGGCGGCAGCGAGGTGAACGAGGCCAAGAAGATTCTGGCCACCGAAGCCACGGCCCTGCTGCACGGCCGGGCGGCGGCCGACCAGGCGGCCGAAACGGCGCGCAAGACCTTCGAGGAAGGCGCGCTCGCGGCGGATCTGCCCAGCGTCACGCTGGCCCTCGCCGACCTCAAGGCGGGCCTTGGCGTGCTTTCTGCCTTCGCCAGCGCGGGGCTGGTCGCCTCCACCAGTGAGGCGCGCCGCCAGATCAAGGCTGGCGGCCTGCGCGTCAATGACGTGGTGGTGACCGACGAACGGGCCGCCCTGACGGAAGCCGCCCTCACCGGCGACGGCGTCATCAAGCTTTCCTTTGGCAGGAAGAAGCACGTATTGCTCCGCTTCGCCTGAGGCTGGTCCGGCATCACATAAAAGGGGCGGTCTGTTGGCCGCCCTTTTTCATGCGCTGCTTTTTGGCGTTACGGGCTTTCCCGCAAAAGAGCCTCGCCCGCGTGCGTCACGGAACGCGACCCGGGGGCGCAGGCGGCGCCTGTTGCGCCCGGCCCGCGCCATCGGGCGTGAACACTTCCAGAAATTTGCGGAAGATGCCCGGCGCCACGGCGGTGAGCGGATTGACCGTCAGGGTTGGCGCGCTGGCCGGCCCGGTGATGCGGAAGCTGACCGCGAACAGTCCCTCGTTGGCGCCGCCGCCGATCAGCGGCCCCACCACCGGAATGCGGGCAAAGGCGTTATTGAGGGCGTAAGCGGGAATGAACGTGCCGGTCAGATCCGTGCGATCCCGCGCGAAATCGACGGTTCCATCAAGTTTGACGCCAACCTGCGGCCCCCAGATGATGCCGTCGCGCAACTGCACCCTGCCGGCCCGGCGATCGAAGGAGCCCTGCAGGCGCTGGAACGGCACCTCCGACACGTTAATGCGTTTTGAGCCGGCGGCTGGCTGGGCGGCGACGATGCGCCCGAGCGCCGGTTCATCCCGCAACGTAAAGCGCGCTGCGTCGATGGAGCCGGTCTGGGTCCTGCGGCCGAGTTGGGCCGAAATGACCAGATCGCCGCCATACATGCGCCGGTAAAGGTCGGCGAAGCGGAGCAGCGCGCCGGCGTTCGCGGCCCGGACCTCCAGGTTTTCCGTCGAGGCCCCCTGCGGCGAGAGACGCAGCGAAGCCGAGGCCTGGCCAAAGCGGCCATCCATGGTTGCCTGGCGCACCTGGCCGCCGCGGGAGGTGAGCTTCAGCGTGGCGTTGGTGAGCGATTCATCATTGAAGCCCGCAAGGATGGCGGCGGCGAGGTCCAGATCAATCTTCGGCGCGCCGACGCCGCCGGCCGGAGCGCTCTTGCCGCCATCATCGGTGATGATGGCGCGCAGCATCGGCCTGGCGTCGATGAGCTGGCCGCGCACCGTCACCTTGTAGACGTCCTCGGCCCGTTCGACATCGACCCGCATGTTGTCGCTGGGCGACATGCGGAAGCTGGGGAGGCGCAGCCGCTGGAAGCCGCCTTTGGCGTCGATCTCCATCACGCCCTTGCTGGCGGAAACATTGCCGGCTTCCAGGGCAAGGTCCGAGAGCCGCCAGGCGCCGCGCTGCGGCTCAAGCAGAAATGTCAGCCGGCCAGGCTTTCCAGCAGGCTTGGACCATCCTGGCAGCAGTTCAGTGATGCGGGCGCGCGCCAGGTCCACGTCGATCCGGTGGCCGCCGGCTTTCGCCGCATCCTGCCCGGCGGCGTCATCCAGCGGCAGGGCGGCGTGTATGGTCACCGGGCCTGAAAGGCCGGAGCCAGGATTGACGTTGAAGCGCGCCCTGGCGGCGTCATCAAGCGTCGCCGCGACCCGGATTTCACCGCCGGCGCGGCTTTTGCGCGGCTGGCGCAGATCGATATTGACCGGAACGGCGGCGATGCGCCCCTCGCCTTTCAGCTGGCTTTGGGCGTCATCGACCAGCACCTGGAACGCCCCGGCCTCGAGGGCGTGTTCGCCCATGACGCGGGCGATGACGACGTCACTGAGCGAGCCGGAAATCCGCGGCTGGACCTCGACGGCCTCCGTCGCCGGCTTCAGGGGAATCGTCAGCCCCACATCCAGCTGCGCCTGGCCGCTGAGCCTGGCCGGCTCAATCGGCGCGGCGCCGAGCCCGGCGCTGGCCATCACGCGCATGAGGGTCGGCAGGTCGCCGCTGACGTGGAAGGCAACGTCGGCGGATGGCGCAGGCCGTTGCGCCGAATGGATGACCACCTCGCCGCCGGATATGGGCAGCGCTGGACCATCGGCGGGCGTCATCCGCGCCTCCTGCACGGCGATGCGGGCCTCGACGCCGGTGACGGCGGCGGTCGCGGAGGCGTGGACTGGCGGCGTATCTGGCGAGGCGCGCCAGACCGCGTCGCGCATGGCCACGTCGACAGCCAGTTCCTCCGCGCGCATGGGCATGCGCTGGCGCGCCTTCAGAATGTCGTCGCGGGTCATGCGCACGCGCACGTTAAAGCTGTCCACCTGGCCGGACATGAACGTGCGCCCCATGTAGTCGCGCACGGCCCGGGCGGCGAAGGACGGCCACATGGCGAGGGCGGCGCGGGTGTCGGCGTCCCTGCCGACAATGTCGAGATTGACGCCATCGCCGGTGGCGCCGCCGCCCAGCTGGCCGGTCACCGAGACCGTTCCCAACCTGGTCGCGACTTCGAACTGGTCGATGCGGGCTCCGCCGTCGCCGAGGCCCGCCAGGCGCGCGGTGATGCGGTCGATTGGCAGCGGCGCGTCGCCGGGCCCGAAGGGCGCCGCCAGGGCGTCCGTGGATGTCAGCGCCAGTCGCCACTGATGGTCGCCCTCGCCGCGCTCAAGCGCCCCCGACGCCGTGACATGGTAGCCGTCCCAGGCGGCGTGCAGGCGTTGAATATCGAACTTCTGTCCGGCGGGCCGCCAGCTCGTTTCCAGTTCGGCGGCGGTCATGGTGAACTGCGGCATGTCCGGGTCGTCGGTGTGGATCACCGCCGGAGCGCCGCGCACCCTGGCGACCAGATCCACCAGGACGCCGTCGGGGCGCACCGCGCCCATGATCGAGCCCGAAAGGGGCATGTCGGTCCATACCGCCTTGTCGCGATGGCTGAAGGCCTGGAGGTCGGACACGGGGACATCGCGGAAGGTGACGTTGGCGACGCGTTTTTCACCCCCGCGCCCGGAAATGGCGCCGTCGAGACGCCAGCGACCCTTGCCGCCTGTCAGTTCAAACGAAAAATTGCGCAGATTGTCCTTGGGCCGGCTGAAGCTCAGGTCGGCGTCGCTGAACCGGAAGCGCTCGGCGCCGTCCGCCCCGACGAGAATGACGCGCGCATCGCTGATGCTGGCGGCGTCGATGCCGCCAAGCAGGCCGTCGCTCTGGGTCAGCAGCTCGATGGCGGAGGCAACGCCTCTGGCGAGAATATCAGTCAGCTGGGGCGACGGCGCCGGCGGACTGGCGGCGCTCCTGGCTGGCGGCGGCGCGGCGGCTGGCCCGGTTTCGGTTCCTGCCTGGAACGAAATGTCGCCTTCCGCCCCCATGGCCAGACGCAGCGCCAGACCACGGAACTCAATGGATCGCGGCCGGAACTGGCCCCAGACCAGGCTCCAGGGATCGACGGCGACGGTAGCCTCTGGCGCGGCGATCGCCCGCTGGCCGTCCGGCGCGATGATGGCGACGCCCTGCAAAGTGAGCGCCGGATTGAGACCGGCGTGGTTGATGGCGGCGGCGTTGATGCGCGCCTCCCAGCCATTGCCGATCTGCCGGTTCATGGCGGCCGCGACGCGTTGGGACAGACCTTCAATGGCGATGGGGCCAATGGCGAGGCGCACCGCGAGCACGCCAGCCAGCAACACCGCGAAACAGGCGCAGACGGCGACCAGAAGGCTGGCGGCGCGCACGGAACGCCGGGCAAGGCTGCGGCGCGCGCCGCCAGCCGGGTTCGCAGGCTGGCGCGCTGAAGCCTTGCGTTTTTTCCGGCGCAATCTGAAGCGCGTGGGCGGGGTCAACCTTGGCAACCGGGGGCATTCCCTTTGTTCAGGCCTACGGTAAAATCAGGCAAGGTCCAGGCGGGCTGGACCGGAAGCCGCCCTGTGTCCGGCGCCCCCAATGTTCCGGCGCCCGTGATCTGGTCCCACGACCTGCCGCCCCCTGCCCTGACGCGTCCGGTCCGGGGTGCGCCAGGGCGCCAGTGTTGCGCCGGGCGCCGCCGTGGCGGGATGGGGCTGGTGGTCCGGCGCGGAATGATGAACCTGTCCTCCAGAGCAATATGATTCCCGGCCTGCCGGCCACATTTTTCAGACCGCCGGTTACAAATGGATAACGTTCGCAATCCATCCGACGTCCGGATTCTGCCGGGATTCTCCCTGGAAAGGAATGCGTATGCCGCTTAAAGAAGGCTTTCTGGCGCCAGATCTCCGGCTGCCCCTGGGCGCTGGCGGGGAAGTTTCGCTCACCGGTCTGCGGGGGCGGAAAGTGGTCGTGTACTTTTATCCCAGGGACAACACGCCGGGCTGCACAACCGAGGCGCTGGAGTTCAACGCCCTGAAGCCGGAGTTCGAGGCGGCTGGCGTCACCGTGATCGGCGTTTCGCCAGACGCCGCCGCCTCCCACCAGAAGTTCGCGGCGAAGCACGGGCTGGAGATCGCGCTGGCCGCTGACCCGGAGCTGACGACGCTGGAGGCCTGGGGCGTCTGGGTGGAAAAAAGCATGTATGGCCGCAAATACATGGGCGTGGAGCGCACCACCGTGCTGATCGGCGCCGATGGCAACATCATCCGCATCTGGCGCAAGGTGAAACCGGCGGGCCATGCCGCCGAGGTTCTGGCGGCGGCGCGCGCCGCCTGATACTCCGGGTTTCAGCCTGCAAACAAAAGGCCCGGTCCTTGCGGAGCCGGGCCTTCTGACGTTCGGGAAAAACCCGCTCAGTCGATGTCTTCCACCTCGGCCGCGCCGCCATAAACGCGGTGCGCCAGAGCGGCTTCCACGAAGGGATCGAGGTCGCCGTCGAGCACGTCGTCCGGGCTGGTGGACTGGACGCCAGTGCGCAGGTCCTTCACCAGCTGGTAGGGCTGCAGCACATAGGAGCGGAGCTGGTGGCCCCAGCCGATATCCGTCTTGGCGGCGGTTTCGGCGTTGGCCTTCTCCTCACGCTTCTGCAGCTCCAGCTCGTACAGGCGGGCGCGCAGCATGTTCCACGCCGTGGCGCGGTTCTTGTGCTGCGAGCGCTCCTGCTGGCAGGCCACCACGATGCCGGTGGGAATATGGGTGATGCGCACCGCCGAGTCGGTGGTGTTGACGTGCTGGCCGCCGGCGCCGGAGGCGCGGAAGGTGTCGATGCGGCAGTCCGATTCGTTGACATCCACCTGGATGCGGTCGTCCACCACCGGGTAGACCCAGGCGGAGGCGAAGCTGGTGTGGCGCCGGGCGTTGGAGTCGAACGGCGAAATCCGCACCAGGCGGTGCACGCCGGATTCGGTCTTCAGCCAGCCATAGGCGTTGTGCCCCTTGATCTGGAGCGTGGCGCCCTTGATGCCGGCTTCTTCGCCAGCGGTGTATTCGATCACATCGACCTTGAAGCCCTTGCGCTCGGCCCAGCGGGTGTACATGCGCAGCAGCATGCTGGCCCAGTCCTGGCTTTCGGTGCCGCCGGCGCCGGAATGCACTTCCAGATAGGTGTCGTTGGCGTCCGCCTCACCCGAGAGCAGGGTTTCGATCTGGCGTTTGCCGGCTTCCGCCGCGATGGCGCGGATCGCCTCCTCGCCTTCGGTGACGATATCCGCGTCGCCCTCCGCCTCGCCCATGTCGATGAGCTCGATGGAATCGCCGAGGTCGCGCTCCATGCGCTCGATGGCGCCGATGCGCTCCTCCAGATCGGTGCGCTCACGCATCAGCTTCTGGGCGGCGTCGGCGTCGTTCCAGAACTCTGGAGATTCAGAAAGGGCGTTCAGCTCTGCGAGGCGTTTGACTGCGACATCCCAGTCAAAGATGCCTCCTCAGCAGTCCCACGGACTGCTTGGCCGCTTCTGCCAGCGATTGGATTTCTGCACGCATGTCGGTTCTTTTCTGGATACGCAAAACGCCTGAAACGGACGGCGGGTCACCGCCGCGATCAGGCTCCTTTCAGGAACGGCTTTACCGTTCGCGCCGGATCGCTGGAGCGTTCCGGCGTGAACGGGTCCGGCTCTAGCCCCGCCCGCCGCTGATGTAAACCGCCGCGGGGCTTCTGGCCAGGTCAGAAGCCGCCGCCCTGGCCGTCATATTCCTGCGGCGGCGGCTGGTACGCCTGGGGCGAAGCCTGGGGACGCGGAGCGGATTCACCTCCGGCCACATAGTCCGGGGGAGCAGTGCCCGGCTTGAAGGCCTCCAGAATCACGGCGCCGCCTTCGCCGCTGGCGCGCAGGCCGGTCTTGGCGTTGACCTTCACCAGCTTGATGCCTGGCGGCACGCGGAACGGCGTCGCCGGCTTGTCCTTCAGGGCCATGTTGAGGAAGTCGCGCACCACGGGCGCGGCCAGATGGCCGGCGGTGACGCGACCACCCAAGGACCGGGGCTGATCATAGCCGAGGTAAACGCCAACGGCGAGATCCGGCGAAAAGCCGACGAACCACACGTCCTTGGCGTCGTTGGTGGTGCCGGTCTTGCCGGCCAGCGGCTTGCCCACCGCCTTCAGCATGGTGGCGGTGCCGCGCTGCACCACGCCTTCCAGAATATGGGTGATCTGGTACGCGGTGAGCGGATCGATGACCTGTTCGCGCCTGTCGATCAATGTCGGCTCGGACTGGTTGGCCCAGTGATCGGCGTTGCAGCCTTCACAGATGCGCTCGTCGTGACGGTAGATCGTCTTGCCCCAGCGGTCCTGAATGCGGTCGATCAGCGTCGGCTTGATGCGCTTGCCGCCATTGGCGAACATCGAATAGGCCGCCGTCATGCGCATGACGGTGGTCTCGCCGGCGCCCAGCGACATGGGCAGATATTTCTGCAACTCGTCATAGACGCCAAAGCGACGGGAATACTCGGCGATCAGCGGCATGCCGATGTCGCGCGCCAGGCGCACGGTCATGACGTTGCGCGACTGCTCGATGCCATAGCGCAGGGTGTGCGGACCGGAGAACTTGCCGCTGTAGTTCTCGGGGCGCCACGGCGGCAGGCCAGGCCCCTGCTCGATTTCGATCGGCGAGTCATAGACGGTGGTGGACGGCGTATAGCCGTTGTCCAGCGCCGTGGCGTAAACGATCGGCTTGAACGACGAGCCTGGCTGGCGCTGCGCCTGGGTGGCGCGGTTGAACTCGCTCTGGTCGAAGGAGAAGCCGCCGACCATGGCGAAGACGCGGCCGGTCAGCGGATCCATCGCCACCATGGCGCCGGAGATCGCCGGAATCTGGCGCAGGCGGTAGAAGCCGGGTTTCTTCTCGATGGGCTCGGCGTAAATGACGTCGCCCGGCGACAGGAAGGCGGCGGGCTTGCCCTTGCGCGTCCAGCGCACGCCGTCGGCGTCGATCTGGCCGGTGACGCGGCGCGAATCCAGCGTTCCGTTGCCGTTGCGCTCGGGCTGCAGGCCGATGCGCACGCCGGCGGGGCTGCTGTCCAGCACCACGGCGAGACGCCAGGGCTGGACGTCGGTCAGGGTTTTCTGCTCGCCCAGGGCCTTGCCCCAGTCCGCCGTCTGCCGCAGGTCGATCCTGTCCACCACCCCATGCCAGCCGCGCGCTTCATCGTAGCGCACCAGACCGTCGACCAGCGCCTTGCGGGCCATGGCCTGCATGGTCGGATCGAGCGTCGTGCGCACCGAGAGGCCGCCGTCGTACAGCTTCTTCTCGCCATAGCGCTCGGCGATCTCGCGGCGCACTTCCTCGGCGAAATAGCCGGCGGCGTAGGTGTTGGGGGAAAGGGAGCGCGGCGAGACGCCCAGCGGCTGCCTGCGGGCCTGGTCGGCCTGCTCGCGGGTGATGTAGTCGTTCTCGTACATGCGCTCGATCACCCAGTTGCGGCGATCGGTGGCCGCTGCGGTGTGACGGAACGCGTTGTAATTGTTGGGCGCCTTGGGCAACGCCGCCAGATAGGCGGCCTCGGCGACGGTCAGCTCGTGCACCGATTTGCCGAAATAGTTCAGCGCGGCGGCGGCGACGCCATAGTTGCCCGACCCGAGATAAATCTCGTTCAGATACAGCTCGAGGATCTTGTCCTTGGTGTAGGCGTTCTCGATGCGCAGGGCGACGAGCGCCTCGCGGATCTTGCGCTCGTAGCTGCGCTCATTGCCGACAAGGAAGTTCTTGGCCACCTGCTGGGTGATGGTCGAGGCGCCCTGCTCGCGCTGGCCCGAGCTCTTGCGGCCGACATTCTGCACCACGGCGCGCAGGGTGCCGAACGGGTCAACGCCGACGTGGCTGTAGAAATTCTTGTCCTCGGCCGACAGGAAGGCGGCGACAACCTGGCGCGGAATCGCCTGGATCGGCAGGAACAGACGCCGCTCACGCGCATATTCGGCCAGCAGCCGGCCGTCGCGGGCGTGGAAGCGGGTCATCACCGGCGGCTCATAATCGCGCAGCTGGGTATAGTCCGGCAGATCCTGGGAATAACGCCAGATGAAATAGCCGACCGCCGCGGCGCCCACCACCGTGACCGTGAAAGCCAGCCCGAAGAGAAATGCGATGAAACGCAAAACAAAGCGCATGCGAAACAGGCCCGCCGTCTGCCATTGACCGGACGCCGCGATGCCGCGGCCCGGAGGGAATACGCGTTAACGATACGCGTGTTTACATGGTGGCGCGCGCCGGCGCGAGTCAGCGGCGGCCACCATGATTCCTATTGTCGAAAGCCGTTGTTGAATATCAAAAGCGATGTGTGCGGCAAGATTCCGGCGGCGCGCGACAAATCCGCCGCAGGGGGCGTGCGAGGGCGCGCGCACAAAGGGGCGTGCGGCCGGAAACGCGTCGTCAGGGGATAATCCCCGGCGCGGTCATCGAACGGCGCCCGTCAAAATACTGGTTGATCGCCCTGGCCAGGGCGGCGGTGGTGCGGTCGCGCCACTCCGGCGAGTTCATCAGATCGGCGTCACGGGTGCTTGAAAGATAACCGATTTCCAGCAGCGCCGAGGGCGTGTCCGGCGCGGTGAGAACGATGAACCGCGCCGAACGGTGCGGGTTCTTGTTCATGCGGATCACCTGGCTGAGGCCGCCGACAAGCCTGGCGGCCAGCACGTTGGAGAAGGTCCTGGTTTCCCGCATGGTGAGATCAAGCAGGATATTCGCCACCTGGTCGTTGTCCACCTGGGAGGTGACCCCGGCGGCGCGGTCGGCGTCGTTTTCCTTGTCGGCGAGCTGCGCGGATTCCGTATCTGTGGCCAGTTTCGAGCCCGTATAGATGGTGGCGCCGCGCACGCCGGGGCTCTCGCGCAGAATGTCGGCGTGCACCGAGAGAAACAGGGCCGCCCGATGTTGCTGGGCGATGCGCACCCGGTCACCCAGGGGCACAAACACATCGTCCTCACGCGTCATGACCACGCGATAGCGTCCGGTGGCCTCCAGATGCTCGCGCAGCCGCTGCGTGAAGGCGAGTACGATGTCCTTCTCAACCAGTCCGGCGGAATTGATGGCGCCGTTGTCGAGACCGCCGTGGCCGGGATCGAGCACGATCACCGGTCGCCGGTCGGCGTTGTCTGGCGGCGCCACGGCGGCGGGCGGCGGAGCCTGGCCGGCGCCCTGCCCGGCCGCCAGGCGGGCTTCCTTGTGGAAATGGGCCCTATCCACGCGCGTGATGTCGATCTCCAGGCGCGGCAGGGCGTTGTCCGGCTGGACCGAGGTGACGCGGGTGACCGTGGCGGGCGCGGCCAGATCGATGACGATGCGGGATTTTCCCGGCGCGAAGACGCCATAGCGGAACGAGCTGGCCAGGCCTTTGCCGCGGCGGCCGGCGCCCTGGGGCAGCTGGAAGTTGACTTCAGGCAGTTCGATGACAGCCCTGTCCGGGCGCTCCATGACGAAAGCGCGGGCCTCCACCGGGTGCGAAATGGTGAAACTCAAGGTTGTGACGCGGTTGTCGCCCGTCACGCTCACGGCGTTGGTGACGGCGCGTGGCTGCGCCGGGGCCGGCGCCTGCGCGACGGATCGCGGGCTGACGCCGGCGTCGGGCGTCGCCTGGGCCGCTTGGGCGCCGGCGGTGAGCGCGACGGCAAGGGCGATGGCGATCGCCCGGTCGCGCCCCGGTCTCGCGGCTGGTCCGCTCCGGCGCCGTTTCGCTGTTTGCCCTTGCGGCGTCTGCGTCCCGTCCTGCATGCAGCCTGCTATAATACAGTTCTGGCCCTGCTTTAAGAGCCTGCCTGAAAATGCCGGACAGGTCGATCCGGCGGTTCAGCTTCCCTCGCGGCTTCCAGTAGCGCCGACAGTGTTATCAGAATCAATGGTTCTGGCGGTGATTGTGCCTCGCCAGCGCGATCCCGGACGCAAAATCGCCATGATCCCGGCCGGCAGCGGCCCGGGCGGGGCTCCAGAGCCAGCGCCGTGCCTCCGCGTCCTTCATCATAACGAGGCCCGCTTCTGGCGGGAAGCAGGGCCTGGGGGCGCGGCGGGTGGAACATTCAACTTGCCAAGCAAGGGGCCGGCTATGTATTGATGGTGTAACCCGCCGCAAATCGGCGCGCGTCTGCCAGATCGGCGGGCGGCGCCAGTCGCCGGAACAGCCAGCGGATTTGACGCTCCCCGCGTCTTTCGATCCACGCGGCTGCACGACGGACCCATTTCCGGATCGCGGCGGGGCGTTTTTTCAGCTGCTTGCGAGCAGTTATTTGCCCGTGGTCTTTTGGCCAGCGTGGCGTCACGAGGAATTTTAATGGGCGCGCGCCGGGTTCTGGCCCAGTCCGATCTGCCATTGACCGCACAGGTTTGCGGCGGCGGTCGTTCGGGGCTGTCAGACGCGGCGCGGCCTTCGCTCCTCCTTCGTTCCCCTCCACAATCATGCGCCGGCGGCTCCAGTTCCGGATTCGTCTGGCGCAATCGCAGCCCACACAAGGGAATCCCGTCTCTGGCCGCTTGCCGGAGGCGCGCGCTTTTTCCGGGGCTTGCGACAACGGAAGTTCACTATGGCCAACAAGATGCTTATCGACGCGTCCCACCCGGAGGAAACCCGGGTGGTCGTGGTTCGCGGTCAGAAGGTTGAAGAATTCGATTTCGAATCGTCGAGCCGGCGCCAGCTCCGCGGCAATATCTATCTCGCCAAGGTCACCCGGGTAGAGCCCTCGCTGCAGGCGGCGTTCGTTGAATATGGCGGCAATCGCCACGGTTTTCTCGCCTTCAGCGAGATTCACCCCGACTACTACCAGATCCCTGTCGCCGACCGGCAGGCGCTGCTCGCCGAGCAGGCCGAGGAAGCCGCGCGCGAGGAGCAGGAAGAAGAGCGCGGCGCCCGTCGCAAATCGCGCCGCGATCGCAGCATGCGGGCGCGCAACAGCGATTCCGTTTCCGCCGAGGCGACCGTATCCGGGGACGAAGCCGCCGGTCATGACGACGACGCATCGGGTGAAACCGCCGCGGACGCGGTCACGTTCGATGACGTGGGCTCGGTGACCGAACTGTCGGCCTCCGGCGACGACGTGGTCGAGACCGTGGGCGATGATGCGGACGCCGACGTCGAAGCTGCGGCCGACGCCGAGAATGGCGAGAACGGCGACGACGGCGAAGATGAAGACGATTCCGTTGAGCAGGTTGGCGGCGCCGACGCGCTGGAGGAAGTTTCCGAGCGTCGCTTCCGCTCCAGCCGCCGTCAGTACAAGATTCAGGAAGTCATCAAGCGCCGGCAGATCCTGCTGGTCCAGGTGGTGAAGGAAGAGCGCGGCAACAAGGGCGCGGCTCTGACCACCTACCTTTCCCTCGCTGGCCGCTATTCGGTGCTGATGCCCAATACGGCGCGCGGCGGCGGCATCTCCCGCAAGATCACCAATTCCGGCGATCGCAAGCGCCTGAAGGAAATCGCCTCGGCGCTGGAAGTGCCGCAGGGCATGGGCATCATCCTGCGCACCGCTGGCGCCTCGCGCACGCCCCAGGAGGTGACGCGCGACTTCGAATATCTGCTGCGCTTGTGGGAGAGCGTGCGCGAACTCACCCTCAAGTCCTCGGCTCCGTGCCTGGTCTATGAGGAAGGCTCGCTGATCAAGCGCGCCATCCGCGACCTCTACAACAGCGATATCGACGACGTGCTGGTTTCCGGCGACGCCGGTTTCAGCGAGGCGCGCGATTTCATGCGCATGCTGATGCCGGACAACGCCGGCGTGGTGCGTCAGTACAAGGGCGCACAGCCGCTCTACGCCCATTATGGCGTGGAGCCGCAGCTCGACGCCATGTTCTCCACCCACGTCACGCTTAAGTCGGGCGGCTATATCGTCATCAACCCGACGGAAGCGCTGGTGTCGATCGACGTGAACTCGGGCCGCTCCACCCGTGAGCACTCCATCGAGGACACGGCGCTGCGCACCAATCTGGAAGCGGCGGAAGAGATTTCCCGCCAGCTTCGTCTGCGCGACCTCGCCGGCCTGATCGTGATCGATTTCATCGACATGGAGGAAGGCCGCAACAACCGCGCGGTTGAGAAGAAGCTCAAGGAGTGCCTGAAGAACGACCGGGCCCGCATCCAGGTGGGCCGCATCTCGCCGTTCGGCCTGATGGAAATGTCGCGCCAGCGCATCCGCACCGGCGTTCTGGAAAGCTCCTCGATCCCCTGCCCGCACTGCGCCGGCGCCGGCACGGTCCGCTCCGTGCCGTCGATCGCCCTGCAGGTGCTGCGCATGCTGGAGGAAGCGCTGATCCGCAATAACAGCCACAACCTCAATGTCCGCACCCGGACCGAGGTGGCCCTGTATATCCTCAACCAGAAGCGCAACCATCTGCGCGATCTTGAATCGCGTTTCGGCGTCGAGATCTGCGTGCTGGTCGACGACACGCTGATCGGCCAGACCCATTATCATCTGGAGCGCGGCGAGCTGGCCACGGGCATTGCGCGGGCCCCGGCCACCGGCGTGCAGCTGGAGAGCTTCTTCGCTGACGACACGCAGGCGATCGAGGGCGAGGCTGTCGGGAGCGGGGCCGGTGACGACGAGCGCGATGAAGCCCTGGCTTCGGCCGGCGAGCAGAACGGCGACAATGGCGACAGCGATAACCGCCGCCGCCGTCGCCGCCGTCGCCGCCGCGGTGGTCGCGGAGAGGACGACAACGGCTTTGAGAGCGCCGCTGGTGAGGCTGGCGATGATGAACGCGACGCGGTTGCGGACGCGGGCGGCGATGGCGCAGAGGCTGACGCCAGCCTGACCGGTGAAGGCCCGGCCCAGGAGGCTGCGGGCGAGGAAGCTGGCGCCGACGACAGCGCAACCGATGATGCGGGTGATGAGGCGGGCGAGCGCGGCGGCCGTCGCCGTCGTCGCGGCCGTCGTGGCGGCCGTCGTGATGAGCGCGATGGCGGTCCCTCCCTTGCTCCGGTGGCCGATTATCGCACCGGGGACGCGGTTGAGCCCGTCGGCTTTGCCGAAAGCGCGGTGGTGGAGACCGGCGGCTGGACGCCTTTTGGCGCCAGCGAGCCTGAAGCGCGGCCTGACGTCGCCCTCGCGGAGACCCCCGTCCCCGCCAGCGAGCCCCAGACGGGGGACGCCGCCGGGCAGACGGAGCCGGAAGACGCGGCGGCTGAGTCCGCGCCCGCGCCTGACGCCGCCAGCATCGTCGCGGCGACGCCGGAGCCGGAAACCGTGGTCCTGACCCAGGAGACGGACCCGGCCCGGCCGCGTCGCAGCGGCTGGTGGTCGCGCAAGGCCGGCTGACGTCGCGCCTGAGTGCCAGGCTTTGAGATCATGAAAAAGGCCCGCGATAACATCGCGGGCGTTTTGTTTTGGGCGCGCATGACCGGTGGCGGCCCGGCGGATCGGCCGGACAGCCGCCCAGGCAAGAGCCGCCAGGCGCCATCAGCCGTCACGTTGATGCGGGTCCGTTTCGTCGCCGGCGGATCAGCGCGACGATGCGCGTCGTCATGGCTGGCGGGGCGCACGGAGTGGCCGCCAGGGCGTCGGGCGAAGGCACCTCCGCGGATGTTCCCTGGCCGTGAAAACACCCATGCCCGCGACGGGCGCGGGCATGGGGCGTGGCGATGCGCATGCGGGGCGGCGGCGCTGTTGTGGCTCAGGCGCCGCGTAGCGGCCGTTCCTCCATGCTGGCGAGGAAGCCGGCGGCGATGAGCACGCCCAGCGCCGCTGCGCCGAAGATCCAGCGGAAGACCACGGCCAGTCCATGCGCCGCCTCCGGCGCCGGGGCGCCGGCGATGCGGACGCCTTCGCCGGAAAAGCCGGCGGCGTGACCGGCGAAAGCGGCGCCGTTCAGCATGATCGCGCCGAAGGCGGCGACGATCAGCGCCGCGCCCATCTGGCGGAAGAAGTTCATGGCGGCGGTGGCCGTGCCGAGCTGGTGCAGGGCCACGGCGTTCTGAATGGAGATGGTGCACACCGGGAACAGGCTGCCGATGCCGGCGCTGGTGGCCGCCAACAGCGCGATGGTGATCCAGGTTGGCCGGGTTTCCAGGGGCAAGGCCGCCAGCGCCGCCAGGCTGAGGCAGGAGATGGCGAGGCCCGTGAGGGCCACGCCCTTGTAGCGGTTGAAGTACATCATGCTGCGGCCGGAGGCGGTGGCGCCGAACACGGTGGCGACCATCATGGGCGTCACCGCCAGGCCGGAGTCCGCCGTGCTGAAGCCCCGGACGATCTCAAAATAGAGCGGCGCATAGATGCTGAGGCCGACAAACACGCCCATGCCGAAACAGGCGGCGACGCAGGCGCGCACCACGACGCGGTTGCGCAGGATGTCGAGGGGGATCAGCGGCTCCCGCGCCCTGCGCACGTGACGGGCGAACAGCGCCCACAGAACCAGGGAAAGTCCGACCGTGGCGGCAACTGGCCAGGAGAACCAGGGAAAACGGTGTCCGCCCCAGCCCATGGCGAGCAGCAGGCTGATGGTGGCGCTCATGAGCAGCAGCGCGCCGGCGAAATCCAGCTGGTGGCGCCGTTCATGTCGTGGCAACCGCTTCAGCAGCGTGGCGCACAGCCACAGGGCGACGCCGCCGAGCGGCAGGTTGATCCAGAAAATCGCCGACCAGTGCAGGTGGCCGGAGAGGAAGCCGCCGAGCGCTGGCCCAAGCAGGCTGGAGGTGGCGAAGACGCTGGCGACGTGAATCTGGTAGCGCGAGCGCTCCTTCGGCGTCAGCACGTCGGCGAGCACGGTCTGGGCCAGGGAGATCAGGCCGCCGCCGCCCAGGCCTTGGACGCCGCGCGCGATAATCAGGGAGATCATGTCCGGCGCCAGGGCGCAGGCGACAGAGCCGGCGAGGAACACCGTGATCGCCGTCATCATCAGCGGCCGGCGGCCCCAGATGTCGCTGGCCTTGCCGTAGAGCGGCGTCACCGTGGTGGCGGCGAGCAGATAGATCGACACCACCCAGGGCAGCAGGTCCGGGTCGCCGAGGTCGCGGCCGATGGTCGCCAGCGCCGTCGCAACGATGGTCTGGTCGAGGGCCGCCAGGAACATGGCGAGAATGACGCCGCCGAGGATGGCGTAAATTTCCCGCTGGTTCAGGGTTGGACGCCCAGGCGCCCCGGAGGCGTCCGCCATGGACGCGCTTGCAGATAGTGACATGGAACTGACCTGTCGCGCCGCGGCCTGCGCGGCGCCATTTGGTGACAGTCAGTTCCTCGCCTGTTTTCAGGGCCGGAGGGAGGCGGTTTGCAGAAAGGTTTTCAGGCGGGCCATGCCCTCAACGCATGTCTCTTGCGAACCGGCAAACGAGAAGCGCGCGAAACGCGCGCCCAGATGCGGATCGAAGTCCGCGCCAGGCGTGATGGCCACGCCGGCCCTGTCGAGGAAGCGCTGGCAGAAGTCCATGGAATCAGCCGCATGCCGCGACACGTCCACATAGGCGTAGAAGGCGCCGTCGGCGGGCGCGGCGCCCAGGCCCAGATCGGCAAGGGCGTTGAGAACGATTTCCCGGTTGCGGGCATAGCCGGCGCGCACCGCCTCCAGTTCGTCCACGGCGTCGAACGCCGCTTCGGCGGCGACCTGGCTGAGGAAGGGCGTGGAGATGAACAGGCTCTGCGCCAGCCGCTCGATCGGACGCACCAGGGCTGGCGGAACAACCAGCCAGCCGATGCGCCAGCCCGTCATGCAATAATATTTGGAGAAGGAGTTGACGACGATGGCGTCCGGGGCGGTCGCCAGCGCCGTGCTGGCCGGGGCGCCATAGTGCAGGCCGTGGTAGATTTCGTCGGAGATCAGCCACAGGCCCTGCTCCCGGCACAGGGCGCCAATGTCCGCCAGCTCATCGGGCCTGGCGATGACGCCGGTGGGGTTCGACGGGCTCATGACCAGCACGCCGTCGAGGGGGCGCAGCCGGGCTTCGGCGGCGATGGCCGCCGCGGTCATCGACCAGCCGCCTTCGGCGCCCACCGGAATATCGACGGTCTCCATTTCCAGGGCGTTGAAGATGTTGCGGTAGGCCGGATAGCCGGGACAGGCGCAGGCGATGCGCGCGCCGGTTTCAAAAGCGGCCAGAAACGCCAGCAAAAAGCCGCCGGAGGAGCCGGTAGTGATGATCACCCGCTCCGCCCCGACGCTGACGCCATAGAGCTCCTGGTAGCTGCGGGCGATGCGCTCGCGCAGCGACGGCAGGCCAAGCGCCTCGGTATAGCCGATCTGGCCGCTGGCCATGGCGGCGCGGGCTGCTTCCAGCGGCCGGCGCGGCGTTGGGGCGGAGGGCTGGCCGATCTCCATATGCATGATGTCCGCGCCCTGCCTTGCTTTTGCCCTGGCGGCGGACAACACATCCATGGCCAGAAACGGCGCAACCCGGGCGGTGCGACGGGACGGCGCCGGGGTCGGCGGAACGACGGGCAAGGCGGACACGGCGTGCTCCTGTTCCCGGGCCGGATGGGTGGTGACGGACGTTCGGACCGGATCCGGCGTCTATAGTACTCCAGGCGCCGGCGCGCCAGGAGGCGGGAACACTCAGGAAGCCTGGGCCATAACGCCGCCGCCAGGTGGGAGCATGCGCCAGAACGGAAGCTGTGATAGATTCCGTCGCCATGAATGGAGGCCGCCCGGGCGTTGCGCGTGCGGGCCGCCGCTTTTTTCAGGGCGCTGGCGAAGCCGCCACCTCACTAACGCCGCGCGCGGCGCAGGGATCGAACCGAAGATGATCGCTTTTTCAGGAATTCACCGGTCTGCCGCTCGCGGAGCTTCCAGCTGGCGTCGCTTCGCGCTCGCTGGCGCGGCCGTTATGGTCGCCGTGAGCGCTGCGGCCCCGGCGGCGCGGGCGCAGGACTTCACGCCCGAGCAGAAAAAAGCCATCGAGTCGATCGTCCACGGTTACATCGTGGCGCACCCGGAGGTGCTGCAGGAGGCCATGGCCGAACTCGAGAAGCGCCAGCAGACGGCGCAGGAGGCCAAACAGCAGCAGGCGCTCGCGACGGAAAAGGAAACCCTGCTCAAGAGCAAGAGCGCCGTGGTCGTCGGCAATCCGGACGGCGACGTCACCCTGGTCGAGTTTTTTGACTACAACTGCGGCTTCTGCAAGCGCGCTGTCAGCGACATGTCGCGCCTGCTCAAGGATGACGCCAAATTGCGGGTGGTGATGCGCGATTTCCCGGTTCTGGGGCCGGAATCGCTGGAGGCGTCGCGGATCGCCCTGGCGGCCAAGCAGCAGCTCACCGGCGAGCGCGCCTTCGACTATCACCGGCGGTTGATGGCGGTGAAGGGCCGCGTCGGCAAGGAGCAGGCTGAGGCAGTCGCCCGCGAGATGGGGCTCGACATGAAGCGCCTCGCGAAGGACGCTGATTCCCCGGCCGTCGTCGAGGCGCTCAAGGAAAGTCGCGAGCTGGGCGACAAGCTGGGCCTCACCGGCACTCCGTCGTTCATCATCGGCGACACCATCATCCCAGGCGCCGTCGGTCATGACGCCATGGCGCAAGCCATCAAGTCGGTGCGCCAGTGCGGCAAGGCCAGCTGCGGCTGACGCCGGGCGGCTGTCCCTGGGCATGATCATGGACGGGCGGCTGGCGACAGCCGCCCGTCATCGCGCGTGCGGCCGGCCAGGCCATGCCGTGGTTTTCGCGCCTTGCGTCGCCTCGCTCCGGAGGCGCCCGTTCACCATATTCAGGGCCGCGCCTTATCTTCGCCCTGAATCCGGCTTTTGTTCCCCCCGCGTATGGGGCCGACGCCGCCGGAGGCGCTCATGGCTGCGCCGTTACAGGCAAAGGCCCGGCGGGATCGAAGGCGGCGGCCTGTTGAAGAAGACTTTTGAAGGAGGCTTGGCGACGCGTTCCACGCACGGTAATACGTCGTGATTCATCAGGCGGCGTCCGGCGGATGCCTGGCCATCCCGGGACCTTGCCTGTACAGATCACTGGAATGCGGCGCGCCCCTTACGTGCGGGCCACGCTTCAGCAAGCGTGGAGCGGACTTTGGCCGGACAAGGCCGGAGCCTCGCCCCAGATATTGTGTGACGCATCGTGTTCCCGTGGGGTGGCCATCACTTCATGGGACGATGCCCCGGGCGCAACAGCATGGTCGCTATCCACGTCATCAACGGGCCGAACCTTAATCTGCTGGGGCGCCGTGAGCCGGAAACCTACGGTCACGCCACCCTCGCCGATATCGAGGCGCGCATCGCCAAGCGGGCGAAGGCGCTTGGCGTCAGCATGACCTTCATGCAGAGCAATCACGAAGGCGCGCTGGTGGACGCCGTGCAGGCGGCGGGTCTCGCCGGCGCCGGGGTCATCATCAACCCGGGCGCCTACACCCACACCTCGATCGCCCTGCGCGACGCCATCGCCGGCGTTGGCGCCCTGGTCGTCGAGGTTCACCTTTCCAATATTCATGCGCGTGAGCCGTTCAGGCACAGTTCCCACGTCTCGCCGGTCGCCGTCGGAGTGATCTGCGGTCTTGGCCCGCTTGGCTACGAACTGGCCCTCGAAGCGCTCGCGCCGCTTGTCAGGTCACGCACCGGATCAGGAGCCCAGACATCCTCATGAGCGAGAAACCTCACGCAACCGCAGCCGACATCGAACTCGTTCGCGAACTCGCCCGTCTGGTTTCCGACAGCACCCTGACGGAGATCGAGGTGGAGAAGGACGACCTGCGCATCCGCGTCGCCCGCCAGGCGCCGCCGGCCGCACCCGCCCCCACCTATGTGCAGGCCACGGTTCCGGCGCCGGCAGCCGCCGCGCCTGCGGCCGCTCCTGCCGCCGCCCCGGCCCCGGCCGCGCCGCGCGGCGATCACCCGGGCGCCGTGACGTCGCCGATGGTCGGCACCGCCTACCGTCGCCCGTCGCCGGAAGCGAAGCCGTTTGTGGAAGTGGGTTCGAAGGTCAGCGCCGGCGACAAGCTGCTGCTGGTCGAGGCGATGAAGACCTTCAACGACATTGTCGCGCCCCGCGCCGGAACGGTCACCGCCATCATGTTCGACGATGGCCAGCCGGTGGAATATGGCGAGCCGCTGCTGATCATCGAGTAACGGGCGCTCCGCGACGTTCCGGACGCTTCATCCCGGGCAGCGGCTGGCCGGTTCCGCCGCTGTCCCCAGGTTATTCCGCTCCAGCGCCGATTGGAGAGCCATGTTCGAGAAAATCCTGATCGCCAACCGTGGTGAGATCGCTCTTCGTATTCTCCGCGCCGCCAAGGAGCTTGGCATCGCGACCGTCGCCGTGCATTCGACGGCGGACGCCGACGCCATGCACGTGCGCCTCGCCGATGAGAGCGTCTGCATCGGTCCGCCGGCCGCGCGCGACAGCTACCTGAACATTCCCGCCCTCGTCGCCGCCTGCGAGATCACCGGCGCCGACGCCGTGCATCCAGGCTACGGCTTCCTGTCGGAGAACGCCGGCTTCGCCGAGGTGCTGGCCGACCACAATATCGCGTTCATCGGTCCCAAGGCCGAGCACATCCGCATCATGGGCGACAAGATCGAGGCCAAGCGCACCGCGCGACGTCTCGGCATCCCGTGCGTGCCCGGCTCGGAAGGCGGTATTACTGACGAGGCCGAAGCGCTTCGGGTTGGCGATGAAATCGGCTATCCGGTGCTGGTCAAGGCGGCTTCAGGCGGCGGCGGCCGCGGCATGAAGGTGGCGCGGACGCGTGAAGACCTTGCCGACGCGCTTTCCGTGGCCCGCCAGGAAGCCAAGGCCGCCTTTGGCGATGACGCCGTCTATCTGGAGAAATATCTGGAGAAGCCGCGCCACATCGAGGTGCAGGTGATGGGCGACGGGCGCGGCAAGGCCGTGCACCTCGGCGAGCGCGACTGCTCGCTGCAGCGCCGGCACCAGAAGGTCTGGGAGGAAGGCCCCTCGCCGGCCCTCGGCCAGGCCGACCGCGAGAAGATCGGCTCCATTGTCGCCAACGCCATGGCGGAGCTGAAGTATCTCGGCGCCGGCACCGTCGAGTTCCTCTGGGAGAACGGCGAGTTCTACTTCATAGAGATGAACACCCGCATCCAGGTGGAGCATCCGGTGACCGAGATGATCACCGGCATTGATCTGGTCAACGAGCAGATTCGCGTCGCCGCCGGCGAGGAGCTGTCGTTCAGCCAGTCCGACGTGCGCCTGCGCGGCCACGCCATCGAATGCCGCATCAACGCCGAGCATCCGGTGACGTTCCGTCCCTCGCCAGGCGTGATTTCATACTATCATCCGCCGGGCGGTCTCGGCGTGCGCGTGGATTCCGCCATCTACCAGGGCTACCGCATTCCGCCGAACTACGATTCGCTGCTCGGCAAGCTGATTGTTCACGGCCGCACCCGCGATGAATGCCTCATGCGCCTGCGTCGCGCCCTCGACGAAATCGTGGTGGGCGGCGTCGACACCACCCTGCCGCTGTTCCGCACCCTGGTGCGCAACCACGACATCCAGGCCGGCGCCTATGACATCCACTGGCTGGAGCATTTCCTCGTCGACGGCGGCATGGACGACGCGCAGCTCTGACCGGCCATGAGCGGGGAAACGGTCGCTTCTGTCCTGACCCCTGACCTGTTGCTGGCCGCCTATGCGGCCGGCATTTTTCCCATGTCGGACGGCGCGGGCGCCGCCGACATCTATTGGGTTGAGCCGGAGGAACGCGGGATTTTCCCGCTCGACGCGCTGCAACTGCCGCGCCGCCTCGCCCGCACCATTGCCGCTGACCCCTTCGAGGTGCGCGTTGATGGCGATTTCTTCGGCGTCATCGACAATTGCGCCGCCGCCCGGCCCGATCGCGACGCCACCTGGATCAATGGCGAAATCCGCCGCCTGTATGGCGAGCTGTTCGCGCTGGGGGCCTGCCATACGGTGGAATGCTGGCGCGACGGCGAGATGGTGGGCGGCCTGTATGGCGTGCGCATCGGCGGCGCCTTCTTTGGCGAAAGCATGTTCCACACGGTCACCGACGCCTCCAAGGTGGCGCTGGCGCATCTGTGGGCGCGGCTGATCGCCGGCGGCTTCACCCTGCTCGACACCCAGTTCATCACCAGCCATCTGGCCAGCCTGGGCGCCATTGAAATTCCGCGCGCCGAATATCGCAGCCGCCTGCGCGCGGCGCTGGCGGTCCGGGGCGACTGGCGGGCGCTGCCAGCCCGGACAAGCGGTCGCGCGGTGGTGGAGATTATCCGCAGTCACCGCCGCGACCATGCCGCCGGCGGCTGAAAGCGCCGTTCAGCATGCCCGCGCGCTCCCATGCGCGCGGTCTGGCTTCTTTTGGGGGCATTTATTTGCCAGCTATTGAAGGGTGCTTCACCCGGTCGCCTGGCTGAATTCCCAGTTTGTCGGTAACGCCGCCATTCAGTTCCAGCACGTAACGCACCGGTTCGCCGGAGGCGATGATGCGGGTGGACATGGGCTCGGTCTGGCGCGCCACCCGGGCGATGGTCCCGTCAGCGTGGATAAACACCATGTCCAGTGGGATCAGGGTGTTTTTCATCCACATGGCGACGGGCGCCTCCTCCCCGAAATCGAACAGCATGCCGTGATCCTCCGGCATGCTGCGGCGATGCATCAGCCCGACTTCCCGGCCCTCCGGCGTATCGCGCACTTCAACCTGGAAGGCATGGGTGGAGACGGCCGTGACGATTTTCAACGGCGTCGCGTCGGACGGTGTGACCAGGGCGGCGTCAGGCGCCCGGGCCGGGCCAGCGGCCAGCGTCGGCCCGGCGGCCAGCGCGGAAAGGATGATGGCGAAGACGGCGGCGATGCGCGGCGCTGGAGACGCGGGGCGCAGGGAGATTGGCGGGGAGGAGATTGGCGGGGACATGGCGAATGCTGGCTTTCCGAAAGGAGCACGGGGAATCGGCTGGCCGGTTGCGGCGATCGTGCCCGCGTAATTGCGTCAAAACGAGGAGAACGGCAAAACCGGGACGCGGATAACCGGAGCAAGGGCTGCATCGCCGGGCCGGTCTTCCGGCGCATGCTGGCGGCCGGATGGAAAGCGGCGAGGCTCACCGGCATGGGTCTGGTCAATGCCGCAGGGCGGCGCCGGAGGCGGCCTCCTCCAGCGGATAAACTTCCGTGGCCATCAGGCCGCGCGGCCCCTGGCCGAACCGGACGGCGACCGCCTGGCCAGGGCGCAGGCCGAGCATGCCGCAACGGCGCGCCACTTCCATATGCACGAAAATATCCGGTTCGCCCTCGCCACAGGAAACGAAGCCGAAACCGCGCAGGCGATTGAACCATTTCACCGTCGCGGCTTTCAGCCCGCTTTCGGGCGTGATGCTCACATGGGTCCTGGGCGCGGTTTCGGCGGGATTGGGCGCCGAGCTTTCATCAATGGCGACAAGGCGCACCACATGCAGGCCGCGCGGCCCCCTGGCGGCGATGCAGGTCACCATGGCCCCTTCCCGGATGGCGCTGCGGCCCTCGCGCCGCAAGGTGGCGGCGTGCAGCATCACGTCGGGTCCGTCGGCGCGGGCGATGAAACCAAAGCCGCGGGCCATGTCGAACCATTTGACGCGGCCCGCCACCTCCTCCAGGGGCGCTCCCGCCGGGTCGGCGTGGATGGCCTCCCCCAGCCCCGGCTGGCGGGGAGCGCCGGCCGCGGGAAGGTCTCCGCCGTGTTTTTTCGGGCCGGAGCTGTCTGTCATGCCTTTGCCCATCGCAACGGATTACGGACGTCGTTCAAGGTTAAACCGCTGACGCGCTGGAGGAAAGCGCCCCGCATTCAGTTAATTGGCGTCAGTTCAGCTGCGCCAGCGGCTCCAGGGCATCGCCGATATCCGCGTGAACCACCAGGCTCGCCGCTTCGTCCAGCGGCGTCGGATCGCGGTTGAGGATGATCAGGCGCGCGCCGCTTTGCCGGGCGATCAGCGGCAGGGTCGCAGCGGGATGCACCACCAGCGACGATCCCGCCACCAGAAACACGTCGCAGTCCATGGCCACGGCCTGGGCGCGCAGCATCTCCCGCTCCGGCATTGCCTGCCCGAACGAGATGGTCGCGGTTTTGACGATGCCGCCGCAACTGGCGCACACGGGCGGTTCGCCGGTCGCCTCGAAGCGGGCGCGGATATCGGCGAGTTCGTGGCGCAGGCCGCAATCCAGACAGCGCGCGTAGGCGCCGTTGCCATGCAACTCGATGATGCGTGACGGCGCGACGCCGGATTCCTGGTGCAGGTTATCGATGTTCTGGGTGATGATGGCGCTCATCCGCCCGACGCTCACCAGATGCGCCAGGGCGCGATGACCGCGTCCGGGCTTTGCGTGACCGTAAATATCGTCCATGGCGAACTTGCGCCGCCATGCCTCCCGCCGCGCCGCCGGGCTGGAGACGAAGTCGTCGAATTCGATTGGCGGAAATTTCAGCCATGGGCTGCCTGGCGAGCGAAAATCGGGCACGCCGCACTCGGTGGATATGCCGGCGCCGGTGAAGCCCACAATCCGGCGGGCGTTGCGCAACATGTCGCGCATTTCCGCCACGTCATCCAGGGCGTCCTGGGTTAACTCATGATGATTCATGCTGAATTTCCCAACCCGCGCCGCGGCGGCGGCGGCAAGAATCCTGACGACAGTCCCTGTCCCGCAGGTTCTATGCGCCCGCGATGGCCAAAATGCAGCGAAGTCGTCCACAGCAACGAAAACGACATGCGCAATGCGCACTTGCGAACGCCGGCAATGCTCTCTATAGGTCCGTTCACCGACGGAACGCGCCCATCGTCTATCGGTTAGGACGCCAGCCTTTCACGCTGGAGAGAGGGGTTCGACTCCCCTTGGGCGCGCCATCGGCCTTACATTTCCCCACAAATGTGCTCAATGCAATGTTTGCTCGCGGCGTTTTGCGCCTGCGGGCTGTTTTGCCATGGGTTCCTGGATGTGGCCCCCTGTCAGCCAGCCGGTTGCAGGGCGCAGCGGAATGGCCGAAAACAACGCCGCGTAAGCGCGGCGGTCTTCCAGCCCGGGAGGCGGCCCGCCAGGCCAGAACATGATGGGGTCGGGATGGAAGCGGTTTTCAGGGTTGAGGGCAACCGGGTGCTGGCGCGGCCGTATGCGGCGGGTCCGTGGGACAACACCATGCAGCACGGCAGCGCGCCGACCACCTTTGCGGTCTGGGCGGCGAACCAGGTGGAGACGCCGGCGCCCATGCATGTGGCGCGCGTCACCATGGATCTGATGCGGCCGGTGCCTCTGGGCGAGCTGGAATACGAAACATCCATTCTGCGTTCGGGCCGCAAGATCCAGCTCGTGGACGTGTCGCTGCGCGCCGGCGGTCATGAGGTGGCCCGCGCCAGCGTGCTGAAAATCCGCGCCGCCGCGATCACCTTGCCCGATTACGTTGACAACAGCTCGCTGGCGCTGGACGCGCCCATGCCGGAGACGTGCCGCGATCCCCGGGAAGGCTTTGGCGACAACAACCCGTTCGTGCAGTGCATGACGCTGAAGCTGGCGCGCGGCGGCGGCTTTGAGGCGCTGGGGCCGGCCGCCGTGTGGTTCCGCGCCGACCGGCCGATGATCGAAGGCCATGCGACCACGCCGGAGATGCTGGCCGCCATCGGCGGCGATTTCTGCAACGGCGTCGCCTCGTCGCTCGACTTCAGCAAATGGACCTTCATCAACAGCGACCTGACGCTGAATTTCTCCCGCCCGCCGGTGGGCGACTGGGTGCTGGTGGACGGGCATTCGGTGTTCGGGCCGGAAGGAGCCGGCCTGTCGATTGGCCGCCTCGCCGACCGACAGGGCTATTTCGGCCGTTCGATCCAGAGTCTGGTGATCGAGCCGCGCTGAGCCGCCCCAATCCGCCCCCGATCCCCGGTTCAGGCCCCGGGGGGCGGGAAAAGCCCTGGCCCCGCGTTGGCGGCATGGGCGGGCGACGTTTGTCGGGCTTGTCCGCGCCCTGGGCGCCCGCCAAACATGACGCCGCCGATCAATGATCCGGGAGGGGGCGACACAATGGTCCAGGCTGGCGGCGGGGCAGAGTCATGAGCGTTCGCGCATCGGGGGGGCGCTCTTTCAATCTGATGCTCTGCGCCATGGCGTCGGCCTTCCTGCTGAGCCAGGCCTATCGCACCTTTCCTGGCGTGACGGCCGGGCAGATCGCCGCCGAGTTCAACCTGAGCCAGAAGCAGGTCGGTGAGTTTGCGGCGCTGTTCCACCTGGCCTTTGCCCTGATGCAGGTGGCGGTGGGCGTATCGCTGGACCGGTATGGCTCGCGACGCACCCTCACCTGCTTCTTCTCCCTCACCATCATCGGCGCCCTGGCGGCGGCCTCGGCCACCTCCTTCACCATGCTGATGGCAGGCCAGGCGCTGATTGGCTTTGGCTGCGCTCCAGGCCTGCTGGCCTCGCTGGTGTTTATTGGCCGCCACCTGCCGCCGGAGAAGCTTTCGGCCATGTCAGGGCTCATCATGTCGATCGGCAGCATTGGCACGCTGATGACGGCCACGCCGCTGGCCTGGCTGGTGGAGCACTATTCCTGGCGCGCCGGTTTCGTCAGCCTCGGGATTCTGTCGGCGCTCTCGGTGGCCAGCTGCCTGCTGCTGGTGGAAAAGGACCCGGATAATCCGGCGGCGCGCGGGGAAAGCATCATCGGCTCGTTCAGGAACCTGGCGGCGGTGGTGTTCCAGAAGCAGGCGGCGGCGATTCTGCTGCTGGCGGGCGTCATCTACGCCGTGCAGATGTCGGTGCGCGCCCTGTGGCTGGCGCCGCTGTTCATGGAGCGTTTCGGTTACAGCCTCGTCGCCGCCGGCAATGTGGTGCTGATGATGTCCGTCGCCATGATTTTTGGCCCGGCGATCTTCGGCCGTCTTGACCCGGGGCCGCGCCGCCGCCGGCTGATGATCCGGTCGCTGGGCCTGTTGCTCGCCGCCCTCATCGCCGCCCTGGGCCTTACTCCGGCCAGCGCGCCCATGCTGGCCCTGGCCCTGTGTCTGATGCTGGCGCTGGAAGGCGGCTTTGGCGTGCTGCAATATTCTGACTGCCGGGATTCCTATCCGCCGGAGGAGCAGGGCCGCGCCCTCTCCGCCCTGACCATGGCCATGTTCCTTGGCGTGGCGGTGGTGCAGTGGCTCTCGTCAATTGTCGCCGGCTGGGCCGCTCTCGCGGGGCTGGACCAGCTCACGGCCGCCTATCTGTTTCTCGCGGCCCTGTGCGTCACGGGCGTCGTCGCCTTTACCGTACTGCCGCAACCGCCGCGCCTGCGGCAGCTGGCGGCGGAGAAGTGAAGCCGCCCCCGGGCCAGCGCGGTTGCGCCGGCGGGGCGGCGCAGGCACTGTTGCGCAACAACCGGGAATCGTGAACAGCTTCGCCTGGACGTATCGGGGCCCGTTCGGCCGATCCCGTCCGTAACATCGCCCGTTGAGGTCGCGAGGCCCTGGCGGCGCGGCTGGCAACGCAGGCAAGGTCATTCCGGCAGCATCTCTGGAGCGCGCATATGGCAGGGGTTATGATGAAATTTGTGGCGGCCGCCGGCGCCGCTGTCGCGCTGTCGGCCTGTTCACACCCCGGCCCCGGCATCCAGGTCTGGGATCATCCGCTTGACGTCCGCCATTGCCGCAAGGTGGCGGAAGTCAGCCCGCCCACCAGCACGGCCGGCGGCTTCGGCCAGGCGGTGCAAGGCATGGCGTTGGGCGTGCGCGCGGCGGGCGGCACGGATCTCTACCTGCGCCGCGACCGGCATGACTGGTCCGTCACCACCGGCTACGCCTATGATTGCAGCAAGCGGCCCGCCTCCCACCGCCATTATTCCCACAAGATCGTCAAGGATTGATGGGGCGCGGGACAGCAGGCAGCCGGCTTTCCCGCGATCCTCGCGCTGGGCGTCGCAGACGCGCGCCGCCGCGGTCGGGCCCGGCCGGGTTCACGGGTGGCGCGCCGATGGCGCGCGCCCGCGATGAGCAGGCCGTGAGCGTCAGTGGAATGGGGATCGCGCTCCAGGCGGGCAATGCGGACAGATGAACAACAGCATTCAGCCGGAACATTCTGACGCCCCGGGAAACCGTTCAGCCGGCGCCGCGCCCGCGAAGACCCCGAGCGCGAAATCTCCCTGGCGAGCATTTTCCCTGTGGCTCGTCGGTTCGGCCGTGGCGACGGCGACGGCGCTGCTCAGCTTCACCGTCGCCATGGACCCCTATGGCGTCTTCGCCTCGCCGTCCCGCGCGCCGGCGCCAATCATGGACGTCAACCAGCGCTACATGTACCCGCAGATGACGCGCAGCGGCCAGTTCGACTCGGCCGTGTTCGGAACGTCGACGGTGCGGCTGCTGGACCCGACCCGGCTTGACGCCGGCCTCGGCGGAAAATTCGCCAATCTGGCCATGAACGCCGCCACGCCGTGGGAGCAGACGCAGCTCGCCGCCCTGTTCCTGCGCCAGACGCCAAAAGCGCGCACCCTGGTGTTTGGTCTCGACGCCAACTGGTGCGACGCCGACGCGGACAGCGACAGCAAGCGCCTGACGTTTCGCAGCTTCCCGCCATGGCTGTACGACGACGACAGGACGTTCGATTTCCTGCGCATGTTCGATTTTCAGAGTCTGGAGATCGCGACCCGGGTCGCCGCCAACCGGCTTGGGCTGGCGAAGGACCGTATCCGTTCAGATGGCTATGAGGTTTTCACCCCGCCGGAGAATCTTTACGACCTGGAGCGGGCGCGCACCCATATCTGGGCTGGAAAGCCGGATGTGAGCCCGGTTGAGCCGCCCGTCCAGCCGACGGCCCGGGTAACGGCGAACTGGCGCTTTCCCGCCGCCGGCTGGCTCGAAACGCTACTGCGCGCGGCGCCGGAAGGCGCGCGCGTGGCGCTGGTGTTCCCGCCCACCCATATCGCTTCGCAACCCCGGCCCGGCAGCGAGGAAGCGGCGCGGCAGGCCGCGTGCAAGAAAACCTTTGCGGAATTGGGCGCCCGCCATGGGGCGACGGTGCTGGATTTCCGCTTTCCCAACGCCGTCACCGCGCGTGATGACAATTACTGGGACAATCTGCACTATCGCCTGCCCATCGCCAGCAAGCTGACCGACGCGATTATCGCCGGCCTGCGCCGCGCCCCGGTGAGCGATCCGGATTTTGAGCGCGTGCTGGCGCCAGGCAAAAGCTGATCCGCCACGCCATGCCGGCGGCGACGGCTATGCCGCCGCCTCGCCTCGCGCCCAGCCATCCTTGGTTTCGGCGATGAAATCGTCGAGGCGGCCGGCGGCGATGGCGGCGCGCATGCCGGCCATCAACTCCTGGTAATAGGCCAGGTTGTTCCAGGTCAGCAGCATCATCCCGAGGATTTCGCCGGACTTGACGAGGTGATGCAGGTAGGCGCGGCTCCAGGCGCTTGAGGCCTCACACGACGAAGCTTCGTCCAGCGGTCGCGTGTCCTCCGCGTGGCGGGCGTTTTTCAGATTGACCTTGCCGTGGCGGGTGTAGGCCAGGCCGTGGCGGCCGGCCCGGGTCGGCATCACGCAGTCGAACATGTCGACGCCGCGCCGCACTGATTCCACCAGATCGTCCGGCGTGCCGACGCCCATCAGATAGCGCGGCCGGTCAGCGGGCAGGATTGGCGTCACCACGTCCAGTATGGCCAGCATCACCTCCTGCGGCTCGCCCACCGCCAGGCCGCCGATGGCGTAACCATGAAAGCCGATGTCGATCAGCTTGCGGGCGCTTTCAATCCGCAACTCCGGAACATCGGCGCCCTGAACGATGCCGAACAGGCCCTGACCGGGCAGTGCGCCAAAAGCCGCCTTCGAGCGCTCGGCCCAGCGCAGGCTCAACTGCATGGCGCGATCGGCCTCCTCGCGCGAGCACGGCATGCGCACGCATTCGTCCAGCTGCATCTGGATATCGGCGCCCAGCAGCCCCTGGATTTCAATGGAGCGCTCGGGCGTCAATTCGTATCTGGCGCCGTCAATGTGCGACTGGAAGGTGACGCCCTTCTCGGTGATCTTGCGCAGCTTCGACAGCGACATCACCTGGAAGCCGCCGGAATCGGTCAGGATCGGGTGCGGCCAGTTCATGAACCGGTGCAGGCCGCCAAGGCGCGCCACCCGCTCGGCTCCGGGGCGCAGCATCAGATGATAGGTGTTGCCCAGCACCACATCGGCGCCAAGCTGCTTCACCTGCGCCGGATACATGGCCTTTACCGTCGCGGCGGTGCCCACAGGCATGAAGGCTGGCGTGCGGATCTGGCCATGGGCGGTGGTGATGAGGCCGGTGCGCGCCCGCCCGTCAATGGCGGATGTGGCGAAGGCGAAGGCGACCGGCGCGACCTCGTGCACGGCGCTGGTCAGATGGAGCTGGCTGGTCAAGGCGACCTCTTCCTGAACTTTCCGGCGGCCATGATGAGGCGCGGCCGGAAACCTGCGTCAAATCAGACTGATGGGGCGATGGCGCCAGCATCCGCGCGGAACAGCAGGCTGGCGTCGCCATAGGAGTAGAACCGGTAACCGGCGGCGATGGCGTGGGCATATGCGGCGCGCATGGCCGGGAGGCCGCTGAAGGCGCTGACCAGCATGAACAGGGTCGAGCGCGGCAGATGGAAATTGGTCATCAGCACGTCGACAGCCCGAAACTGGAATCCCGGAGTGATGAAAATGTCGGTGGCGCCGCTCCACGCCCGCACCATCCCGTCCGGGTCCGCCGCCGCCGCGCTTTCCAGCAGACGCAGCGATGTGGTGCCGACGGCGACGATGCGGCCGCCGGCGGCGCGGGTCGCGGCGATGCGCGCCGCCGTTTCCGCGCTGATGACGCCGCGCTCGGCGTGCATGCGGTGATCATCGGTGTCGTCGGCCTTCACCGGCAGGAACGTGCCCGCTCCCACATGCAGGGTCACAAAGGCATGGTCGACGCCGGCCGCCTTCAGGTCGTCGAACAGGCGCGGCGTCATGTGCAGGCCGGCTGTTGGCGCGGCGACAGCCCCGTCCTCGCGGGCGTAGACAGTCTGATAATCCAGACGGTCGCGGGCGTCTTCCGGGCGCTTGCTGGCGATATAGGGCGGCAGCGGCATGACGCCGACCAGCTCCAGCGCCTCATCCAGATAGGCGCCGGAGAGCGAAAATCGCAGCAGCACCTCACCGCTCTCGCCCTTGTCCTCCACCCGCGCCTCCAGCTGGCCGAGGGCGCAGGCGGCGCCGTGGTCAGCGTCGGTTGACGCAGCCTGGGCGCCAAAGCGGATCAGGTCGCCCACCGCCAGCCGCTTGGCGGGCCGGGCGAAGGCGCGCCAGGCGTCCGGCGCCTCGCGCATGTGAAGGGTCGCCTCGATGCGCGAGGCGTTGTCGCCGCGGAGGCGCAGGCCGCTGAGCCGGGCCGGAATGACCCGGGTGTCGTTCAGCACCAGCAGATCGCCCGGGCGCAACAGGTTCGGCAAATCACGCACCCGCCAGTCGGTCAACTCCGGCGCCGCGCCCGCTGGCGATGGAACCACCCGCAGCAGCCGGGCCGCATCGCGTGGTTCGGCCGGCCGCACGGCGATGGCGCTTTCGGGAAGCTCGAAATCGAACAGGTCAACTTTCACGCGAAGCGGCTTTCAGAAGTGCTGGTCTTTAAACTCAAAACACAACGGGACGGGCGCGTCGCCGCGCCCATCCCGACAGGCAATCGCAGGCGCGCTGGCGCCGGATCAGGCGCCGACGCGGGCGCTGACGATGCGATCCGGGTTGGCGACAGGTTCGCCGCGCTTGATCTGGTCGACGACGTCCATGCCCTCGGTCACCTGCCCCCAGACGGAGTACTGGCGATCGAGCCACGGCGCGTCGGTGAAGCAGATGAAGAACTGCGAGTTGGCCGAATTCGGGTTGGCGGTGCGGGCCATCGAGCAGGTGCCGCGCACGTGCTTTTCATTGCTGAACTCGGCCTTCAGGTCCGGGAGGCTGGAGCCGCCAGTGCCCGTGCCGTGCGGGCAACCGGTCTGGGCCATGAAGCCGTCGATGACGCGGTGGAACGCGACATTGTCGTAAAATCCCTGGCCGGCCAGCGTCTTGATGCGCTCCACGTGCTGCGGAGCCAGGTCCGGACGCAGGGCGATCACCACGCGGCCCTTGGTCGTTTCGAGGATCAGGGTATTGTCGGCGTCGCTCATGGTCTTGTTCCTCGTGGGGCTGGCCCGGCGCCTTCTGGCCCGGGCCGCCTTGTTGGCCTGCTGCGCCTGTTAACGGCGCGCCCGGCTGATGTCGAGTGCCCGTATTTCACCGCGTGAGGGAAACCGCGCCGCAGCGATGTCGTTCCCTCGGGGCTTCCCGTGTTCCCGAGGGCTTTCTTTCCCGCGCGGGCTTATCTGGCCGCCGGCGCCATCTGCATCTTCACGATCTTGTCCGGGTTTTCGACCAGGCCGTTACGGGCCGTATCGCCCTTCTTGATCCTGTCGACCACGTCCATGCCCGAGGTGACCTCGCCGACGATGGTGTATTTGCCGTCCAGCGACGGCGCCTTGTCGAACATAATGAAGAACTGGGAGTTGGCGGAATCCGGCGACGACGCCCGGGCCATGCCCACGGTTCCACGGACGAAATGCGCCTTGTCGGTAAACTCCGCCGGCAGGTTCGGCAGGTCAGAGCCGCCGGCGCCGGTGCCGGTGGGGTCGCCGGTCTGGGCCATGAAGCCGTCGATCACCCGGTGAAAGACAATGCCGTTATAGAAGCCGCGTTTGGTCAGCGCCTCGATCTGCGCCACATGCTTTGGCGCGAGATCAGGCCGCAGCCTGATGGTGACGCGGCCGTCTTTGGTGTCGAGCAGCACGGTCGGGGCGCCTTTCGCCGCATCCTTGCTCACGTCCTTGCCGGTCTGGGCAAAAGCGGGAGCCGCGAACAGGCCGAGCGAAAGGGAGGCGGCGAGCGCCAGTGCGATTGTGTGCTTCACGCGTTGCTCCTCATGGGCGCCGGCCCGGCCAGCGCCAGAAACAGGTAGTGGTTCAGCCGCGAGCGGCCCGCTTTTCCGCAAGACGTTTGGCGACGCCCTGTGGAACGAACAGGCCCACATTGCCGCCCATCGCCGCAATCTGTCGAACCAGCGTGGCGGTAATCGGGCGCACGGCCGGCGAAGCGGGCAGGAACACCGTCTGCACCCCGGGCGCCATGGCCCCGTTCATGCCGGCCATCTGCATCTCGTAGTCCAGATCGGAGCCATCACGCAGGCCGCGAATGATGATGTTGGCCTTCACCTCCTGGGCGGTGTCGACAGCGAGGCCGGCGAACGTCACCACGTCGAGACGGGTGTTGAAGCTGGCGGCGATGGCGCCGCATTCATCCCGCAGCATCTGCTCGCGCTCTTCCACGGTGAACAGCGGCGTCTTGCCCGGATGGACGCCGATGGCGACGACCAGCCGGTCGACCATGGCGCAGGCGGCGCGAATAACGTCAATGTGGCCGTTGGTGACCGGATCGAACGATCCGGTGTAAAGCGCTGTGAGGGTCATGCTTCACCGTTGCTGGAGGCGTCGAACCGACGCTGGAGCCTGGACGCCAGATGAGGCGGAGGACGGAATGTGGCGCCCATCATCTACGCCATGCGCCGCAAGGCAAGCATGTGAGCGGCCCAACGAGGACCTGAATTGGCGCCCTCCTCCCTGACGGCATAAATGAATTCATCAATATATATGATTTGCCAATTGGTTGTGTTGAATTCCTGATAAAAGACCATAAAGCGCTGAAAAAGCCCCTGGACCAGAAGCCGGGCCAACTTCACGCCGTGCTGGCAGCGCAACACGCCTGATGAAAGCCATGGACCGGACCTGCTGGCGATGGCGTCAGGGGCCCGTTCCTCAGGCCCGCAGCAGGCGCTCCACGCGCGGCAGGCCGCTCCCTCCGGCGCACGCCTGCATTGCAGCCGCCGACAGGCCCCTGGCCTGGACCACATATCCGCCAACGGTATGAGACGTTTGTCGGGCCATCCGTGTCCGGGTCATGCTGGTTATAAAAAAATATAAAACTATTAATTATCAAATACTTATATAACAATGCGCAAGCTTCAGCTCATCATCTGCACGTCAACAACGCCGGAGATGGCGCGCAGGGCGCTGGCGACCTGCGGCGAGGCCAGGTAGCGGCCTTTCAGCTTCACCTCGACCTCGCGACCTGATTCCTCAAGCATCAGGATCAGCGACACCTCGCTTTCGCCGCGTTCGCGCAGGCGCTGGGCGATGCTGGCCACGGGGCGTTCGTCGCGCAGGAAGATGCGCAGTCCCTTCTGGTGTCTGGCGACGGCCGCGTCGAGCGGCTCGACGCTCTGGATGCGGGCGCGCACCTCTTCGCCTTCCAGCGACGCCTGCAGAATCAGCACCAGTGGCCTGCCGGGCTCCAGCAACTCCCGGTAGTGACTGAGGCCTTCACTGAAGATGATGGCTTCGAATTGTCCCGACTGGTCGGAGAAATTGATTATGCCCATTTTCGAGCCGCTCTTGGTGCGGCGCTCCTGCCGGTCGAGCACCGTGGCGGCGACCCGGCCGACGCCGCTGCCGGCTTTCACCGAGCGCACGAACTGGGTCCAGCGCTGCACGCGCAGTTTTTCCAGCAGGGCGCCATATTCATCCAGCGGATGACCTGTCAGGAAGAAGCCTATGGCGTCATATTCTTTTTGCAGCCGGAAGGCCGGCAGCCATGGCTCGTAATCCGGGATGCGCAGCGGCTCGGGGGCCGCCCCGGCGCCGCCGAAGAAATCGTTCTGGCCGATCGCCGCCGCCTCCTGGGTGCGGTTGGCCATGGCGATCATCGCCTCGATCGCCGCCGTGGCCCGGGCCCGGTCTTTCTCCAGTTCGTCAAAGGCGCCGGCCGCGATCAGCGCCTCGATGGTGCGCTTGTTGACCAGGCGCGGCTGCAACCGTGAGGCGAAGTCGGCCAGGTCGCGGAATGGCCGGTCGCCGCGGGCGGCGACAATGGCCTCGACTGCCTGGACGCCGACGCCCTTCACCGCCGCCAGGGCGTAACGGATAATGCTGACGTCGGCGCCGTGCTCCACCTCGAAGGTGACGCCGGAGCGATTGATGGACGGCGGCTCCACCCGGGCGCCCAGCCGCTCGGCCTCGCGGCGGAATTCCGACAGCTTGTCGGTGTTGTCCATGTCGAGCGCCATCAGCGCCGCCAGGAACTCCACCGGATAATTGGCCTTCAGATAGGCGGTCTGGTAGGCGACCAGCGCATAGGCCGCCGCGTGGCTCTTGTTGAATCCATAGTCGGCGAAGCGGGCCAGCAGGTCGAAGATCTCGTCGGCCAGGGCCTTGGGGATGTCCGCCTCTTCCGCGCCGTCGACGAAGCGGACACGCTGGGCGTCCATCTCCGCCTTGATCTTCTTGCCCATGGCGCGGCGCAGCAGGTCGGCTTCGCCCAGCGAATAGCCGGAGAGCTCCTGCGCCACCTGCATCACCTGTTCCTGGTAGACGATGATGCCGAAGGTCTCACGCAGGATCGGCGCCAGCTTTGGATGCAGATACCACTGCTCCTCCGGCTCGCCCTTGCCGTGCTTGCGCTCGCAATACACCGGGATGTTGGCCATGGGGCCCGGGCGATACAGGGCGACGAGGGCGATCAGGTCCTCCAGCCGGTCGGCGCGCATGTCGACCAGCGCCTTGCGCATGCCGACCGATTCCACCTGGAACACGCCAACCGTTTCGCCGCGGCCCAGAAGCTCGTAGGTCTTGCGGTCATCGAGCGGGATTGCCGACAGGTCGACCTGCACGCCGCGCTGCGCCAGCAGATTGACGGCGGTGCGCAGCACCGTGAGCGTCTTGAGGCCGAGGAAGTCGAACTTCACCAGGCCAGCCTGCTCCACCCATTTCATGTTGAACTGGGTGACCCGCATGCCGGATTTCGGGTCCTTGTAGAGCGGAACCAGCTGCTCCAGCGGCCGGTCGCCAATGACGATGCCGGCGGCGTGGGTCGAGGCGTGGCGATGCAGGCCCTCGAGCTTCTGCGCCACGGTCAGCATCTGGCCGACCACCGGATCTTCCTGGGCAGCCTCGGACAGGCGCGGCTCGTCGGCGATGGCCTGGGCGAGGGTCACCGGGTTGGCCGGGTTCTGCGGCACCAGCTTGGTCAGGCGATCGACCTGGCCGTAGGGCATCTCGAAGACGCGGCCAACGTCGCGCATGACGCCGCGCGCCTGCAGGGTGCCGAAGGTGATGATCTGGGCGACGCGCTCCTCGCCATAGCGGCGCTGCACGTAGGAAATCACCTCGTCGCGCCGGTCCTGGCAGAAGTCGATGTCGAAGTCCGGCATCGAGACGCGCTCCGGGTTGAGGAAGCGCTCGAACAGCAGCTGGAAGCGCAGCGGATCGAGGTCGGTGATGGTCAGCGCCCAGGCGACCAGCGAGCCGGCGCCCGAGCCGCGCCCCGGCCCCACCGGAATATCCTGCGCCTTGGCCCACTGGATGAAGTCCGACACAATGAGGAAGTAGCCGGGAAACTTCATGCGCTCGATGATCGAGAGCTCGTATTCCAGCCGCCTGTCATAGTCGGCGAGCGTCAGGCCTTCGGCCGGGCCGTGGGCGTCAAGGCGGGCCTTCAGGCCATTGACGGCGCGCTGACGCAGGTCCTCGGCCTCGTCCATCTCCACGCTGAAGCGCGGCAGCATCGGTTTGGCGGTGCGGGCCCGCACCGAACAGCGCATGGCGATCTCGACCGTGGAGGTCAAAGCCTCGGGGATGTCGGCGAACAGCGCCTGCATTTCGGCGCGGGTGGCGAAATGGTGCCGCTCGGTCAGGCGCCGCCGGCGGTCGTCAGACACCAGCCGGCCCTCGGCGATGGCCAGCAGGGCGTCGTGGGCCTCGTAATCGCTGCCCGTCGAAAAATAGGGCTCGTTGGCGGCGGCGAGCGGCAGCCCCCGATCATAAGCGAGCCGGATCAGCTCCCGCTCCACGGTTCGCTCACTGTCGACGCCGTGACGCTGCAATTCCAGATAGAGCCGGCGATCGAAGATGCTGGCGAGCTGCCCGAGACGGCGGGCGGCGACGTCGGCCTGGCCGCTGGCCAACGCCATGTCGACAGGACCGTTGGGGCCGCCGGTGAGCGCGATCAGCCCGGCGGCGTGGTCAGCGAGGAACGGCAGCCTGACGTGGACGGGTTCGCCCGGCTGGGCGTCCAGCCAGGCGCGGCTGGTGAGTTGCAACAGGTTGCGATAGCCCTCCTCCGTCGCCGCCAGCAAGACGATCGACGGCAGCCGCCGGTCCAGCGCCGGTCGCGTATTGGGGTCGTCTTCCTCCAGCGCCACGGTGAGCTGCAGGCCGGCGATGGGCTGGATGCCGGAGCCGGAAAATTTTTCGGAAAACTCCAGGGCGCCGAACAGGTTGTTGGTGTCGGTCAGCGCCATGGCCGGCTGGCGGTCTTCTTTCGCCAGCTTTTCCAGCGTGGGAACGCGCATCGCCCCTTCCAGCAAGGAGTAGGACGAATGCACGTGCAGGTGCACGAATCCAACCTCGCGAAGGATTGACGACATGGTCCTGTCTCCTGCCGGCCAGTGGCTCCGATGATCGGAACGCCGCGCGCAGCCGCCAGCAAGGAATAGCTGTCCCGGCGATTCCGGCCAAGCCCGGAGCCAGCGCGGCGGGCCGGCAAGACGGAACGCGGCCCATCCCGCCCAGGCGGGCGGTGGACAGGCGCGCAACCGGGGAAGCGCGGCATTGACGCTGCGGCAGCGGCTCAGACGCCGGCGACAATGCCAGCCCAGATGCCAATCATGCTGACGAAGACGCAAAGGGCGGCGAGCTCGGCGGCGCTGCGAAGAATGAGTGTGAACATGTGAACCTCCTTCTGTGCATAAACAGAGGATGTTCCATGTTTGTTCTGGCGACAAGAGCGTTTCATGTTTTTGTTTTGTTCTCACCATCCAATGGTGAACAGGGATGGTAAACAGGTATGGGTTTTGTTGTTAAAAAACGGAAATTGGCGCGATGGGCGGCGCGGCCACGGCGCCTCCTGGGCCGGCATGGCTGTGGGAGAATGACAGGACCGGAGGCGCAGGGGAAATTTCGCGCCGCGGCGTCCACGTCCGGCCCCTGAACCTGTTCCCCCCCCTTGCGCCGTCACCGCTCCTGCCCTCGCCCGTTCTGACTAAAGCCCGAAGCGGACGTGGCCTTCGGCATCGATGGGCCACGCCGGGTTCCAGGCGATTTCCCAGGCGTGGCCGTCGGGATCGGCCACATATCCGCGATAACCGCCATGCGGCGGCGCATCTGGCGCCCGCAGCATGGCGCCGCCGGCGGCGATGAGGCGTTGCATCAGCGGCGCCACCTCTTCCCGGGTCGGAACATTATGGGCGAGCGCCATGGCGGTTGTTGCATTCCCGGGGGCGCGGCCCATGTCCGCCGCGAGCGCCTCCCGCTGGAACAGGCCCAACACCAGGCCATTCATCTGGAAAAAGATGATCTCGTGGTTCTGAAAAACCGGCGTCCAGCCGAAGCCATCGGCATAGAAGCGCAGCGCACGCGCTGCATCGGCGATGCCGAGGGTAATGACGGATATCTGTTGCATGTCCCATAACCTCCTGTTCGCGGTCCCGTCGGGGACGCGTGGAAGCCAGGGGATACGCCGCCGCGCCCGGTTGTCCGGGAACGGAGCCGCGACGATATCAGGACCCTGCGGCGCACCGCCGGTCTGGCGGCCGGCGCGCGTGCGGGAGTCGGGCCAACCGTCCCGACCTCTCCTTTTCAGGCTGGGCCAGCATGGCCTGAATCGGCCTCGACAACAAGCGCGCGCGGCCTGCCCGCTCCCGGCTCAGGGCTGGATGGCGGGTTGCGGGCCGTAGATGGTCCGGGCGCGTTCCTCGAAGGCTTCGGCAAATTTCTGGAACGCCCGCTCGAACATCTTGCCCATCAGGCCGGCCAGCAGGCGGTTGCGGAACTCGTAGGTGATGAAGAACTGCACCTCGCAGCCCGAACCGGCCGGCGCAAACGTCCAGCGGTTGGTCAGATGACTGAACGGGCCGTCGACATATTCAACTACGATGCGGTTGCGCGCCGGATCGAGCGTGACGCGGGTGGCGAAATCCTCGGCGATACTCTTGTAACCGACGCTCATGCGGGCGACGAGCACCTCGCGCCCTTCGTCGTCGGTCTCCCGCCGCAACACCCGCAGGCCGGTGCACAGGGGCAGGAACCCGGGGTAGCGCTCCACGTCGGCGACAAGGGCGAACATCTGTTCCGGCGTATAGCCTACGGTGCGCGTGGTGGTGAAAGATGGCATCCGGCGGGGGTCCAGGATCGTGTTGTTGACGTGGCGCAGACATACGCCATGGGGCCGGAAAGTGGAAACCCGGCCTCGCGGTCTGGCGCATCGCGCGAAGACCGGCGCTTGGTCTGGCCTGTTGTCCGCGCTTCCGGCGCATCGCCGGAACAGCGCGGTAGTGGACTGCAAATCCTTGTATGGGCCTCGGGCAGGATCGTGCTGAACCGGACATTGGCCCTGTTGGCTTCATGGAGGCATTTTGCACGCGGCCCGCGCTTTTTGGCGCAACCAGTGTTGATGTTGCAGGAGCGTCTATCGCGTCGCCTGCCCGGCCCGGGCGGCCTTCAGGCGCTCGAAATCCTCGCCGGCGTGGTGCGACGAGCGGGTCAGCGGCGTTGCCGAAACCATCAGGAAGCCCTTGGCCCAGGCGGTGGTCTCATAGGCGCGAAATTCGTCCGGCGTGACGAATCTGATCACCGGATGATGCTTGCGCGTCGGCTGCAGATACTGGCCGATGGTGATGAAATCGACCTCGGCGCTGCGCAGGTCGTCCATGAGTTGCAGAACCTCATTCCGCTCCTCGCCAAGGCCAACCATGATGCCGGATTTGGTGAAGATCGCCGGGTCGAGCTCCTTCACCTGCTGCAACAGGCGTAGCGAATGGAAGTAGCGCGCGCCAGGCCGCACCTTCAGATATTTCGACGGCACGGTTTCCAGGTTGTGGTTGAAAACGTCTGGTCTGGCCGCCACCACCACCTCCAGCGCGCCTTGCTTGCGCAGGAAGTCAGGGGTGAGGATTTCAATGGTCGTCGCCGGCGCGGCGGCGCGGATGGCGTGGATGACGTTGGCGAAATGCAGGGCGCCGCCGTCCTTCAGGTCGTCGCGGTCCACCGAGGTGATCACCACGTGCGACAGGCCGAGGCTGGCGACGGCGTCGGCGACGCGGGCCGGCTCATCCAGGTCCAGCGGCTGCGGCATGCCGGTCTTGACGTTACAGAAGGCGCACGCGCGGGTGCAGGTGTCGCCCATGATCATGAAGGTGGCGTGCTTCTTCTCCCAGCACTCGCCGATATTCGGGCAGCCGGCCTCCTCGCAGACGGTGACCAGCCCCCTGTCGCGGACGATGCGGTTGGTCGCCGCCCAGGCGGCCGAACCGGGGGCCTTGACGCGCAGCCATTCCGGCTTGCGCTGCTGCACCGGCTGGTCCGGGCGGTGCGCCTTTTCCGGATGGCGCGGCGCCGCCGGCGCATCGCCGTCAGCCTTCGGGCGGGGGTCCCTGTTCAGAAGATCGAGTACAACGGCCATAAACGGGCTCCGCGCCCCCGCATGAGGGGCGACTTCATACCGGTACACGCTCCCGCATGGGGGCGACGGATCTGGCTGGCGCTTTCGCCGGTTTAGCACCTGAAGCAAAAATCGCCAAAGATTACGGACGTTTCCTCCGTCAGCACAGGCGGCGCTGGCGCGTTCCCGGCCCGGCGTCGACGTTCTTGCGGCGCCGACGCTTTCATCTGGCCCCGGCGGCGGGACGTTTCAACCGCCGCCCGGGCTGGGGCGATTATGACTGCCCGCGAATGGCGCGATAAGCCCAGATAATGATCACCGCGCCAACAATGGCCGATACGAGATTGGCCCAGAAGCCGTAGACCATCATGCCAAGCTGGCGCGCAAGGAAATTGCCGACCACGCCGCCAATAATGCCCATGAGGATGTTCGAGAAGAACCCCATGTTGGCGTTGGTGACCTTCTCGGCGATCCAGCCCGCGAGCGCGCCGACGACAATCGCCATGATGAAGCCCACGCCGGGTTGCCCGAGGGCGCCATAGACCTGTGTTTCCATGCTGCTCTCCTGTCCGGAACGCTTTCGTTCCCTGGCGCGGCCCGGAGCAATACCGGGCGGAATCGCCTGAATGGCCGACAGTCCCGAGCAGAACCCCGGCGGGGCCGGCGTTCAAGTCGCAAGCCGGGTCCTGCGTGAGATTTGAACGGGGCGCGCCCGCCAGGCCACAGCATGGAGCCAGCGCCGGCTCCCCGGTCGCCGCATCAGATGTGGATCGCCCGCCCCCAGGCGTCGAGCACGCTTTCATGGATGGTTTCGGACAAGGTCGGATGCGGAAACACCGAGGCGATCAGGTCCTCCTCCGTCGTCTCCAGATTCATGGCGACGACGAAGCTGTGAATCAGCTCGGTCACCTCCGCGCCGACCATATGCGCGCCCAGCAGCTTGCCGGTGGATTTCTCGAAGATGGTTTTGACCAGCCCTTCCGGCTCGCCCAGCGCGATGGCCTTGCCATTGCCGATGAACGGGAAGCGGCCGACGCGGATATCAAGGCCGGCTTCCTTGGCCTTCGCCTCGGTGAGGCCGACGGAAGCCACCTGCGGATCGCAATAGGTGCAGCCTGGAATCCGGGTTTTTTCCATGGCGTGCGCCGGCAGGCCCTTGATGGCCTCCACGCACAGCACGCCCTCATGCTCGGCCTTGTGGGCCAGCATTGGCGGGCCGGCGACATCGCCGATGGCGTAGACGCCGGGCGCGTTGGTGCGGCCAAGCCCATCAGTGACAACGCAGCCCCGTTCGGTCTTCACGCCCAGTTTCTCCAGGCCCAGATTCTCGATATTGCCGACGACGCCAACGGCGGCGAGCACGCGGGAAACCTCGATTTTCTGTTGCGGCTTGCCATCGTCGATGGTGGCGACGACGCTGTCCTTTTTGCGATCGAGGCCGGTGACTTTCGCGCCTGTCAGGAACTTTATTCCGCGCTTTTCCAGCCGTTTGCGCGCCAGCGCGGCGATCTCGGCGTCCTCCGCCGGCAGGATCTGCGGCAGCACCTCAACGACGGTCACCTCGGTTCCGAAGGCGCGGTAGAACGAGGCGAATTCGACGCCGATGGCGCCGGAGCCGATGACCAGCAGCGATTTCGGCAGCTCGGGCGGCACCATGGCCTCGAAATAGGTCCAGACCAGCCTGCCGTCCGGCTCCTGGCCCGGCAGCACCCGTGGGCGCGCGCCGGTAGCGAGGATAATGTGCTTCGCTTCGTATTCGCCCGGGCCGGACGCGCCTTTCGGCTCCGGCGGCTGCGGCTGCATGGCCTTCTTCTGCGTGGGTTTGACAGTGATGGCCGCCGGCCTGCCATTGGCGGCGGCGCGGGTGAGCGCCGCCTCGCCCCAGATGACGTCGATCTTGTTCTTCTTCAGCAGGAAACCCACGCCCGTGTTGAGCTGGCGCGAGACATCGCGCGAGCGGGCGACGATCTTGCCGATATCGAAACCGGCCTTGCCGCTCAGGCCATAATCCGCCGCCCGCTCCATATAATGATGGATCTCGGCCGAGCGCAGCAACGCCTTGGTGGGAATGCAGCCCCAGTTCAGGCAAATGCCGCCCAGATGCTCGCGCTCGACAATGGCGGTGCGGAAGCCCAGCTGCGCCGCCCGGATCGCCGTGACGTAGCCGCCGGGGCCGGAGCCGATGACGATGATGTCGTAAGTTTCTGCCATGGTTTCGCTTTCACGCCGGATGCACGCGCCCGCAGGCGGAAAGGCCGGATGAACGGTCCGGCCGCAATCTCACGCCAGAATGGCCGCCGGTTTCTCGACCAGCGCCCGGAACGCCTGCAAAAGCTGCGCGCCCAGCACGCCGTCAACGGCGCGGTGATCCACGGACAGGGTCACCGTCATTACCGTCGCCACCGCTGGCTGGCCGTCGCGGACAATGACGCGCTGCTGGCCCTCGCCCACCGCCAGGATGGTGGCGTGCGGCGGGTTGATGACGGCGGCGAACTCGCGCACGCCGTACATGCCGAGATTCGAGACCGCCGCCGCGCCGCCGGTGTATTCCTCCGGCTTCAGACGACGGTTCTGCGCCCGCGCCGCCAGATCGCGCACCTCCTGCGAAATCACCGAAATGCTCTTGACGTCGGCGTTGCGGATCACCGGCGTCAGCAGGCCGCCCGGGATCGACACCGCCACGCCCACGTCCACCGCCTTGTGGCGCAGGATGGCGTCGCCGGCGAAGGAGACATTGGCGTCCGGCGTGCGGCGCAGGGCGGCGGCGAAGGCCTTCACCACCAGATCGTTCACCGAGACTTTCCAGGCCGGCTTGCCGTCGTCGCCCGTCGGCGCCGCGCCGTTGATGTCGGCGCGCAGGGCCAGCAACGCGTCGATCTCGCAATCCACCGTCAGATAGAAATGCGGCACGGTCTGCTTGGATTCGACCAGGCGGCGGGCGATGGTCCTGCGCATGCCGTCGAGGGGGATTTCCTCGAAGCTGTCCGGCGCGAACATGGCGCGCACCGCCGCTCCATCGGGCCCGCCGGCCAGCGCCGGAGCCGATGAGGTGGCCGTGGGCGCCGCAGGGCGCGCGCCGCCTGCCTGCTTCGCTTGCAGCACGTCGCGTTCGACGATGCGGCCACGCGGACCGGATCCCGTCAGGCCCGCGAGATCAAAGCCTGCTTCCTTCGCGATGCGGCGGGCCAGCGGCGAGGCGAAAACGCGCTTGCCGTCGCGGCCTGAGGCCGGCTGGTCCGCGCCGGCGGGCGCCGTCCTGGCCGGGGCCGGCGTCGCCTGCTTCTTGGCGGCGGGCTGGTCGGCCTGCTTTCCAGCCTGGCCCTGCTCTCCGGCCTTCGCGCTCTCCGGCGCTTGCGCCTTCTGCTCCTGGGCCTTTGGCGCGGCGTCCGGAGGGGCCGCGGCGGCCACGTCCTCGCCCTCTTCCGCGATAATGGCGATGACGTCGTTCACCGGCACGTCTTCCGTGCCTTCGGCCACGAGAATTTTCGCCAGCACGCCCTCATCGACCGCCTCCACCTCCATGGTGGCCTTGTCGGTCTCGATCTCGGCGATGACGTCGCCGGATTTCACGGCGTCGCCTTCCTTCTTCAGCCAGCGGCTCAGCTTGCCTTTTTCCATCGTCGGCGAGAGCGCGGGCATCAGGACATTGGTCGGCATGCGCAGGCCTCCTCAGCGATAGCAGACGGCGCGGGCCGCTTCGACGACCTCCGCAGCGGACGGCAGGGCGAGCTTTTCCAGGTTGGCGGCGTAGGGCATCGGCACGTCCTTGCCAGAAACGCGCGCCACCGGAGCGTCGAGGTAGTCGAACGCCTCTTCCATGATGCGGGCGGAGATTTCCGCCCCCATGCCGGCCTGGGGCCAACCTTCCTCCACCACCACGCAGCGGCCGGTCTTGCGCACCGAAGTCACGATGGTTTCGGCGTCGAGCGGGCGCAGGGTGCGCAGGTCGATGACTTCCGCCTCGATGCCGTCCCCGGCCAGGGCTTCGGCGGCTTCCAGCGCATGGATCATGGCGTGTGACCAGGCGACGATGGTGACGTGCTCGCCCGGGCGGGCGATGCGCGCCTTGCCGATCGGCACGATCCAGTCCTCGACGTCCGGCACCGGGAACGACTGGCCGTAGAGAATCTCGTTTTCAAGGAACACGACCGGATTGGGGCTGCGGATCGCCGCCTTGAGCAGGCCCTTGGCGTCCGCCGCCGTGAAGGGGGCGATCACCGTCAGGCCAGGGACGTGGCTGTACCAGGCGCTGTAGTCCTGGCTGTGCTGGGCGGCGACGCGGGCCGCCGCGCCGTTGGGGCCACGGAAAACGATCGGGCAGGAAATCTGGCCGCCGGACATGTACAGGGTCTTGGCCGCCGAATTGATGATGTGGTCAATCGCCTGCATGGCGAAGTTGAAGGTCATGAACTCGACGACGGGACGCAGGCCGGCGAAGGCGGCGCCGACGCCGAGGCCGGCGAAACCGTGTTCGGTGATCGGCGTGTCGACCACGCGCCGCGCCCCGAATTCCTGCAGCAAGCCCTGGGTCACCTTGTAGGCGCCCTGGTATTCCGCCACCTCTTCGCCCATGACGAAGACGTTTTCGTTGAGCCGCATTTCCTCGGCCATGGCGTCGCGCAGGGCCTCGCGCACCGTGATGGTGACAGTTTTCACCCCCTCCGGCAGCTCGGTTTCCGCCTGAACGGGTTCGGCCGGACGGCGCGGCGTCACATCGCTCGCGGGCGCTTCAGCTTCGGCGGCGTCCGGCTTCGCGGCTTCCGCGCTCCCGTTGGCCGGCGCTTCCGCTTTCGCGGTCCCCGCCTGTTTCGCCGCGGCGGATACATCCTCCCCCTCAGCGGCGATGACGGCGATGGGGGTGTTGACCTTCACGCCTTCGGCGCCCTCGGGCACCAGAATTTTGGCCAGCACGCCCTCGTCAACCGCCTCCACCTCCATGGTGGCCTTGTCGGTCTCGATTTCAGCGATGACGTCGCCGGATTTGACGGCGTCGCCTTCCTGCTTCAGCCAACGGCTCAACTTGCCTTCTTCCATCGTGGGGGACAGCGCTGGCATCAATACGTCTGTGGGCATGTGTCTGGCTCGATCAAAGGGGCTGCCGGGAGCCGCCGTATCGGGAGGCGGCCGCTGCTCGTCTCAGGCGCGCGGACCGTCGTGAGGCAAGGTCACGTCGGTCCACAGTTCGGACGGATCCGGCTCCGGATCGTGAGTGGCGAAGTCGGCGGCCTCGTTGACGATGCGCCGGATGTCAGCGTCGATTTTCTTCAGTTCGTCTGCGGAGACGCCGTGCTCGCCCAGCAGCCGCTGGCGCGTCTGCTCGATGGCGTCATGCTCGGTGCGCATCTTCTCGACCTCGTCGCGCGTCCGGTATTTGGCGGGGTCGGACATGGAATGGCCGCGATAGCGGTAGGTCTGCATTTCGAGGATATACGGCCCCTTGCCGTCACGGGCCCAGGCGATCGCCCGTTCGCCGGCCTCTTTCACGGCGCGGATGTCCATGCCGTCGACCTGCTCGCCGGGAATGTTGAACGACGCGCCGCGTTTCGAGAAATCGGTCTGGGCCGAGGCGCGGCTCACCGAAGTGCCCATGGCGTAACGGTTGTTCTCGATAATGAACACGACCGGGAGCTTCCAGAGCTCCGCCATGTTGAAGGTCTCGTAGACCTGGCCCTGGTTGGCGGCGCCGTCGCCGAAATAGGCGAGACAGACGGCGCCATTATTCTTGTATCGGTTGGCGAAGGCGATGCCGGCGCCGATCGGCACCTGGGCGCCGACGATGCCATGCCCGCCGTAAAACTTCTTTTCCGTCGAGAACATGTGCATGGAGCCGCCCTTCCCCTTGGAATAGCCGCCCCTGCGCCCAGTCAGCTCCGCCATCACCCCCTTGGGGTCCATGCCCATGACCAGCATGTGGCCGTGGTCGCGGTAGCCGGTGATGTTCTGGTCGCCCTGCTTCGTCGCCATGTGCATGCCGACGACGACCGCCTCCTGGCCGATGTAGAGATGGCAGAAGCCGCCGATGAGGCCCATGCCGTACATCTGGCCAGCCTTCTCCTCGAAACGGCGGATCAGCAGCATGACGCGATAGGCGTCCAGCTCCTCGTCGCGACTGAGAGCCGGCGGGGCCGCTGCCCTGATCTCTGACGCCGCCTCAGGCTCGGCGGCCTTGCGGGCGGCGGCGGGAGCCCGTCGTCCGCCTCTGGTCCGGGCGGTGGACCGGGTGGCGGTCGCGTTTGCGGAAGAACTGGCGGAAGCGGGTTTCTTCGTCATTACGGCCTCTGGTTAACCGGCGACGCGCGGCCGCCGTCCCCTGTCCGCTCCGGCGCGCCCCTCATGGGGTCTGCGTCGCCGGGCCCAGGCATTGATCGGGGCGGCGTCTGGCTTCTGTGAAGCCAGGTCCCGGACCTTTCATACCAGATCGCGGACAGGCTGACGCAGCCGCGATCTGCAAAGCTCAAGCGCCACTCGGGCTTCACCAAAACCGTTGAGCCGGGCTCGTCCGGTTTGGGCGTCGTGTTCGCATTATACTAAAGTTTAATATGATGCGAGCGCAAGCCAAGGGAACCGCGCCGGGCTCCGACGCAAATCCTCATTTGTGGGCGCGGGCGGGATGATCCACCAGAAAAAGGGCGCGCGGATCGCTGACTCGCCGTCGCGACACGGCCAGCAGGTTCAACCGATCCGTTCCGGACGTCAATCCAGCAGCTTGACAGAGAGTTCCTGCCCCGGCGGCGGGAGCAGATAGCGGAGGACGATGCTGGCGCCCGCGCCGTCGCGGAAAGTCACCTCGCAACGCGCTTCCCCGGCGGGGGTTATGCGCAGATGCACGCGGGTTGGCCTGGGCGCCTCTGGCCCGGTCCACTGCTTCAGGGACGTGGTCTGCAGGGCCGCCAGCACGCGGGAATCGGCGCAGCGTTTCACCAGTTCCATTGGTGAGCCGCCGCCGCTGCGCAGGCTGGCCGCAGCCGATGATGTCAGCGCGAAAGCGGCGCCTGCCCCGAGCGTGCAAAAAATGGCGGCGGGCCAGGACACACCGCCGGCCGAGGCCCTGTCCGCGTTATTGTCGTAGCGGTTGGCGATCGCAAGCGCGCGCCGCAGGTAAAACGAGTTGGCGAAGAGGGCGAACCCGATCTGCGGCAGCAGCTCAACGCCGGGCGGCAGGCCAGGCAATGGCCGCGCCAGGCCAATGGCCAGCATGACGAGCACGCTGGCGACGCCAGCAACGTACAGTTTGCGATAGAAAAACCACATGCTGCCCAGCAGCAGGGCTGGCCAGTTCAGGCTGGGCCGCCAGACGACCCGCCAGGCCGTATGGCCGGCGCGCTCAAGCATGCGAACCCAGCGTCCCATAAAGATGTGGGCGTTGGGTCCAACGACGGCGCGGATCCGCCCGCCGTCATAAAGGCTGGTTGCGGAGGTTAATGACGCAGCGACGGGCGTGGGCGTTTCTGTCATTGGCAATTCTGGAGCGGCTTGCGTTATTCAAGGCGCGCCGGTTCCGGGCCTGAAGGAAGCGCCTGCTCCGTCTCAGTTGTCCGTATTGCCGCCGGTGATGATGACCAGATCGTCCGGGTGGGTCATGCCGAGGCGGTTGCGGGCCAGGTCCTCCAGCAGGTCGCGATCGACCGAGCCGTCGCGCATGCGGGAAATCCGGTCCTCCAGATGGGTGCGCTCCGCCTTCAGCGTATTGAGCTCGGCCGTCAGGGTCAGGATCTGCCCCTTGATCTCGCGCTTGGCCTCAAGGCCGCGCTGGCCGCTATGGGCGTGCATCCAGAAATATCCCACCACTGCGCCGGAGACGGCGTAGAGGGCGAGCGGCAACAGGATGGCGCGGAATCGGCGGCGTATGACCATGGCTCATCATGGGCCAGGATTGGTAAACAGGAGCTTGCGGCGTCTGGAAGATCAGCCTGGCTGGTCAGGGGCCTTCCCGCCCCTGACGCGACCATGCGCCCAGCCCGGGCGTCAGCCGTCCGGCAGCAGCACGGCCGAGCCGGTGGTGGCGCGACTTTCCAGCGCCCGATGGGCGTCGGCGGCGCGTGACAGCGGGAAGCGGGCGCTGACCGGCGCGTGAATCACGCCGTTTTCCAGGGCGCTGAACAGGTTTTCCGCCATGGCTTCCAGAACCGGCCGCCGCGCGATGTGACTGAACAGGGTCGGCCGGGTGGCGTAGAGCGAGCCGCGGTTGCCAAGGTCCACCATGGAGACATTCTCCACCGGGCCGGAGGCATTGCCGAAGTTCACATACATGCCGAATGGCTGGAGGCAGTCCAGCGATCCGGGGAACGTCGCCTTGCCGACGCCATCGTAAACCACGGCGCATCTTTTGCCGCCGGTGATCTCCTTCACCCGCGCCACGAAGTCCTCGCGCCGGTACTGGATCACCTCGTCGCAGCCATGGGCCAGCGCCAGCGGAATCTTGTCGTCGGAACCGACCGTGCCGATAACCCGGGCGCCGAGGCAGCGGGCCCACTGGCAGGCGATCAGGCCGACGCCGCCAGCCGCCGCGTGGAACAGGATGGTCTGGCCGGCCTGCACCGGAAAGGTGCGATGCAGCAGGAACTCGGCGGTCAGCCCCTTCAGCATCACCGCCGCCGCCGTCTCGAAGTCGATGGCGCCAGGCAGCTTCACCACATGGCTGGCGGGAACGTTGCGCTCCTCCGCGTAGGCGCCGAGGGGAAAGACATAGGCGACGCGGTCGCCGGGCGCGAAGTCACCGACGCCCTCGCCTGTCGCGACAACCTCGCCGGCGCCTTCGCCGCCCGGAATGAGCGGCGTCTTCGCCGGGTAGAGCCCGCTGCGGTAGTAAGTGTCGAGGAAGTTCAGGCCAATGGCCATCTGGCGAATGCGCACCTCGCCCGGACCCGGCAGGCCAGGATCGAAATCCTCCAGTTCCAGGACGTCCGGCCCGCCGGTCCGGTGCACCACGATTGCCTTTGGCATGCCCTTTTCCTCCCTTGCCTTGCCGCGCCACACAGGATGTGGCTCCGCAATGTGACTGGCGTCGCGACATCGCGCCAGCCCTTTCGGCTGGCAGCCGGTCTCCCGGCCGCGCATGTGGATGAATGCGCCGCAGGTGGGAAACAGCGCGCCCGGAAAATGCCGGCGCGCCGCTGGTTCAGGGGCTTCCAGGCAGTTCAATCCGGCGCCCGTCAGGCCGGCGGCCCGGACTGTGATCCGTTCTCGTCCATCTGCGCCGCCTCCCGTTTTTTCCCGTTGCGGCGCGACCAGACGTTAATGGCCTCGACAACGGCGGCGAACGCCATGGCCGAGTAGATGTAGCCGCGCGGCAGATGGAAGCCGCCGCCTTCCGCCACCAGCGACACGCCGATCAGCATCAGGAACGACAGGGCCAGCACCTTGGTGGTGGGGTTTTCGGCAATGAAGCGGGCCACCACGCCCGAAGCCAGATACATCACCGCCACGGCGATCATCACCGCGATGATCATGATCGCCAGGTCGTCGGCCATGCCGATGGCGGTGACGATCGAGTCGATGGAGAACACCAGGTCGATCACCGCGATCTGGGCGACGGCCGCCAGAAAGGCGCGCGGCGCGGCGGCGCGGGCTTCCTCCTGGGCGTCGCCGCTCACCTCGCCGTGGATCTCGTGCACCGCCTTGTAGAGCAGGAACAGGCCGCCGACGATCAGGATGATGTCGCGCCATGACAGCTCCTCGCCCAGGATGGTCAGCACCGGATAGGTCAGCTTCATGATGGCGGTGAGCGCGAACAGCAGCCCGACGCGAAACACCAGGGCCATGCCAAGCCCCAGGCGCCGCGCCCGCTCCGCCTGTTCGGCTGGCAATTTCGCCACCAGCACCGATATGAAGACAACGTTGTCGATGCCAAGGACGATTTCCATCGCGCTGAGCGTCAGCAGGGCCGCCCAGCCCTCCGGACTTGCCAACCAGTCAAACACAGGGACCTCCATATAATTTGGAGCTGACATGGGAGACGGTGGGCGCTCAGGAAAGGGGCGCCCTGGCTTTTAATTCTTCACGAATGCGCATAGGTCTCGCTCATGTCGCATGCTGATCCGGATATCGCCGTCGTCGGCGCCGGCGCCGCCGGTCTCACCGCCGCCCTCTGCCTCGCCCGCGAAGGGTTCCATACGCTGCTCATTGGCGATCCCGCTATCGCGGCGCCAGGGCGCACCGTGGCCCTGTTCGGCGGCTCCGTCGCCTTCCTGAAGGCGCTCGGCGTCTGGGAGGCGGTCAGCGCCCGGGCGGCGCCCATGGACGCCATGCGGATTATCGATGACACCGGCAGCCTGTTCGCGCCGCCGCCGCTGACCTTCCGCTGCGCCGAGCTGGGGCTGGACAGCTTTGGCTGCAACATTCCCAATGACGATCTGGTCGGCGTGCTCGCCGCGCAGGCGCGCGAAACACCTGGCCTGGAGGTGGCGCCGGACACGGTGGCCGAAGCGTCCTTCAGCCTGGCGGGGCCGCAACTGGTCCTGGCGTCGGGCCGCGTCCTGCGGCCGCGCCTGGCGGTCGGCGCCGATGGCGGCCGCTCGCTCATTCGCGTCCGCGCCGGCGTTGAGGCGAGGACGTGGGACTATCCCCAGGCGGCGCTGACCGGCGTGTTCAGCCATTCCCAGCCGCATCGCAATACGTCGACCGAATTTCATACCCGTCATGGCCCGTTTACCCTGGTGCCGCTGCCTGGCAGGCGCTCCAGCCTCGTCTGGGTGACGGAGCCAGGGAACGCCCGCCGGCTGGCGGCGCTGGCGCCGGAGGCGCTGGCGCTGGAAGTGGAGCGGCAGGCGCGGTCGATGCTCGGCGCCATGCGCGTTGAAGGGCCGTGCGGCGTCATCCCCATGCGGGGCCTCACGGCCGGGCGCTTCGCCGGCCATGGCATGGCGCTGGTCGGCGAGGCCGCGCACATGTTTCCGCCCATCGGCGCCCAGGGGCTGAACCTCGGCCTGCGCGATGTCGCTGCGCTGCGCGACGCACTGGTCGCGGCGCGCCTTCGGGGGGCGCGGTGTGACGACGCTGACGCCTTGGCCGCTTACAATCGCGGCCGCCAGCTGGACGTCGCCACCCGCACCCGCGCCATCGACGCGCTGAACCGCTCGCTGCTGACCCGCCTGCCGGGCGTCGATCTGCTGCGCGGCGCCGGCATGCTGGCGCTGGAGCATATCCGGCCGCTGCGACGGCTGGCGATGCGCGAGGGACTGGCGCCGTTGCTGGGTCTGCCGGCGATGATGCAGGCCGACGGCGCGGTTTGGCCTGGCTGACCATGGCGCGACCGGCGGACCCACGGCCGCGGGGACTGGACTGGACGCGCGGTCTGACCTATCGCAGAGCCCGACGCGCGAATGTTCCGCTGCAGAACGGTTGCATTGCACGACAATCACACGGACAGGTTGTTTCCACGGCTCGCGGCCTGATGGAAACGCCTGAGAATGGAGCGCTCCGATGAAATTGCCCCGCCAGTTTTTCCGCCCCCTCGCCATCGGCGCGCCGACCCCTTACCGGGAGCTGCCGGTGCGGCTGGAGCGCATGATTCACTTCGTGCCGCCGCACAATGAAAAGATGCGCTCCAAGGTTCCGGATCTGATCAATCAGGTGGACGTGGTGCTGGGCAACCTTGAGGACGCCATTCCGGCGGAAGCCAAGGAAGCGGCGCGGGCCGGCTTCATCAAGATGGCGCAGGAGAACGCGTTCGGCTCCACCGGCCTGTGGACCCGCGTCAACTGCCTGAACAGCCCGTGGGTGCTGGACGACATCACCGAGATCGTCGCCAATGTGGGCGACAAGCTTGACGTGATGATGCTGCCGAAGGTGGAAGGTCCGTGGGACATCCATTATCTCGACCAGCTGCTGGCCCAGCTGGAGGCGCGCCATAACGTCAAAAAGCCGATCCTGATTCACGCCATTCTCGAAACCGCCGAAGGCGTCAACAATGTGGAGGCCATTGCTTCGGCCTCGCCGCGCATGCACGGCATGAGCCTCGGCCCGGCCGACCTTGCGGCCTCGCGCGGCATGAAGACCACCCGCGTCGGCGGCGGCCATCCGGACTACAAGGTGCTGTCCGATCCGGACGCCAGCGGCGCGCCGCGCCAGATCGCCCAGCAGGATCCCTGGCACTACACCATCGCCCGCATGGTCGACGCCTGTCAGGCCAATGGCATCAAGGCGTTTTATGGTCCGTTCGGCGATTTTTCCGACGCGGAGGCCTGCGAGGCCCAGTTCCGCAACGCCTTCCTGCTCGGCTGCGCCGGCGCCTGGTCGCTGCATCCCTCGCAGATCGCCGTCGCCAAGAACGTGTTCAGCCCCGACAAGGACGAAGTGGCGTTCGCAAAGCGCATCCTGGAAGCGATGCCGGATGGCACCGGCGCGGTGCTGCTGGACGGCAAGATGCAGGACGACGCCACCTGGAAGCAGGCCAAGGTGATCGTTGACCTGGCGAAGATCGTCGCCTCGAAGGACAGCGATTACGCGGCCCTCTACGGCCTCTGAGGCCGGCGCCGGTTTCGCCGCCCGGGCGCGTCCATGCGCCCGGGATGCAACTGACGGCCGGAGGTGGGGCCTCCGTTTGTCCGGACGTGTTTTCCTGGCGCGCCGCAGGGCAGATCCGTGCGGAAAATGACCTGTAACCGCGGCGCGGCGGCGTGATAAAGTCAGAAGTTGATATATGCGCGAATCCGGCGGAAACGGTTGTTTCGCCGGCGACGCTGGCGGAGAGAACTGGATGAAGAGCGGATCGGCGAAATTTGCGATCGGACAGGTGGTGCGGCATCGCATCTACCCGTTCCGCGGCGTGATTTTTGACGTGGATCCCGAATTCGCCAACACCGAGGAATGGTGGCAGTCGATCCCCGAGGACGTGCGCCCCTCACGCGACCAGCCGTTCTACCATCTGCTGGCCGAGAATGAAGAATCCCAGTACATCGCCTACGTATCCGAGCAGAATCTGACGCCGGACACCTCGGGCGAGCCGGTGAAGCATCCGCGCGTGGCGGAGTTCTTCACCATCGGTGAAGACGGCGCCTATCGCGTCCGCGCCAACCAGACCCATTGAGGAACTCCGCGCCAATCTGCGGGCCTGTCGCCACGAGCTGGCGCGGACGTCGCGTTCTCAGGAAAACGGGGGCTGGCGCATGAAGCGCGTCTGGCTGGCGGGCGCCGCCGTAGCGCTGGCGTTTTCGGCAATGGTCGCGCCGGCGACGGCCGAAAACGCTGAAAGCCTGCTGAAATCAATTCTGAAAACCGCTCCGAAAGCGCCTGACGCCTGGTGCCAGCGCCATGCGTTCAACGAGGCGACAGCCCGTTGGCGCGCCAGCCGGGGCGAGACGCCGCCGCCGGCCGGGCCGGACCCGGAGCCCCCGGCGACATGCAACCCGGACTATGTCAGGCAGTTGCAGGCCTGCGCCGCGCCAGCCAACCCAGATGGCGATAACGCAACGGCTCTGAACAGGCGCCTCAAGGCCTGCATGGCCGGACTTGCCGACAAGGGCATCCGCCCGGCGTTGTGAGGCTCCGCACCTTCAACGTCTGAGCCCCAATGGGCATGCCTCCGGACGTTTGCCTGAGCCATATTGCGGATTCGTTCTCACGCCCTGTCCGGCAAACTGCTCCTCGCAAAGGCCACGAAGCGGCCGGCGGCCCTGGCAGGGCTGGCGCGCCTTTGCCTTGAGGGGGCGCTGTCTGAAAATCACAGCCTGACGAACGCTGGCGCGTCCACCTTGCGGGAGAACGTATAACAGAGCTGGCCGCCAGATGAGCGGTCCCTGCGCCAGCAACAAAAAGGCCCGCCGGATGGCGGGCCTTTCTTCCGATAACGGACCTTCAGCTTACTGCTTCGGCGCGGGGGCCGGAGCCGGGGCTGGAGCCGGAGCGGAGCCGCCCTGCTGTTGCTGGCGCTTTTGCTGCTCTTCCTGAGCCTTCTTCTGCATGGCTTCCTGCAGCTTGCGCTGCTGCTCTTCCAGCACCTTCGGGTCGATGCCCGGGCCGTCAAAGCCCTTGGCGAAACCGGTCAGCGGCACCTGGAAAGTCACCACGTTGGCGGCCTGGTTCTGCACGCTGATATTCAGGTGCTGGCCCTTCTTCATCGACGCGACGTCGCTGTCCTTGATCTGCGCCTCGGCGAAGCAGCCGTTCGGGAAGCAGAGCGCGTAACGGCCCTCGATGGCCGGACCCTGATCGATCGTGGTGCGGATGCCCGGCTGCAGCAGCAGGCCAAGCGGCAGCAGGAAGCGCATCATCTTCTGGGGCTCGCCCTTCACGTCGTAAATGGCGACGGCGAGGACGGGCTGGCCCTGATCGGAGACGAAGTCACGGGTGGTGTAGCAGATTTCACGGCCGCCGCTCGGGTCCTTGCCGCAGACCTTCGTCCAGTCCGTCTGGGACGGCTCGGGCTTGACGGCGACAACAGTCGGGCCGGCGGGCTGCTGCGGGGCCGCCTGCTGCTGTTGCGGCTGCTGGGCCGGCTTCGCCGCCGGCTTGGCCTGGGCAAAAGCGGCGGCGGGCGCCAGCATCGCGCCGAGCGCGAGCAAGGCGGCTGCGCCACGGGTCGCTTTGCTGCTTGCAGACCTGCTGTTCAATGACATGAAGTTTTCCCTTCGATCACAGCTCGGGACCGGTGCGTGCCCCCTACGTCCAATGCGGCCCGCAACAGTATGTGTTGTCTCTTGCTTCAAACTCGGCGCCCGCGAGCCGGAAGTCCGGCCGTCCCCCGCAGGCCGGACACGACCTGTCGGATGCGGCCACGCGCGCCCGGGGATCATGTCCGAATACGAATCGTCTGCGACAGCAGGCAACCATCATCGCCGCGCTGTCGCACTGTCACCAGTGCTTTCACGGCGAATGAGGCGGATGCATGACCATCAGCATATCCCGTTCACTTATCGCGAACCTCGCCGGCATACCAGCCCCCAGGAGACCCTTAGGGAAAAATCGGGCCCGATCCGCACAAGCGGCGGCGTGCTGGTCGCGACGGACGCAAATCCGCCGCGCGGTTCATAAACCCTGAACCAGCCTGTTCTATAGCTCAATGCGTTCAAACAGAAACGCATCATGCTATATGTTCTTGGTATCGCATGATTTTTACGAATAACCGGTATCCGCTTGTTCGTATCATGCTCCTGGGTGTCATTCATGTTTGTGAGACTGGCCTTCGCGGGCGTCATGGCCCTTATTCCGGCAAGCATGGTCGTGGCTGGCGCCGAAACCGGCCGGCCAGACGACGCGTCGCGCCCGCAGGCGCTGGCGATGCACGGCGAGCCAGCCCGGGCGCGCGGCCCTGACGGCGCGTTCCTGCCGCCGCAGATCACCCCGACCCCGGCGCGGGGCGGCCGGCTGGTGATCGGGGTGCAGGGCGCCTTCGACAGCCTGAACCCGCTGACCATCAAGGGCATGACGGCGCCGACGGGCATTGTCTCGCTCACCTTGCAGCCGTTGATGCGCAGGGCGCTGGACGAGCCGTTCACGCTCTACCCGCTGGTGGCCCGCTCGGTTGATGTGGCGCCTGATCAATCGGCCGTCACGTTCCATCTGGATCCGCGCGCCCGCTTTTCCGACGGTCAGCCGCTGACGGCGGAGGACGTCAAATTCACCTTCACGTTGTTGCGCGCTCACGGGCGGCCCAATTATCGCAACGCCCTGGGCAAGGTGACCGCGATCCAGATCGCTGGCCCGCACGTCATCCGCTTCGAGCTCGCTGGCAACCAGGATCGCGAGTTGCCGCTGATTCTGGCCATGGTCCCGGTGCTTCCCAAACACGCCATTGACCCCGAAACGTTTGGCCAGACGGGGTTCACCCCGCTGGTCGGCTCCGGGCCCTATACGGTTGGCGAGGTGCGCCCCGGGGAAAGCATCAGTTTTGTGCGTGACCACGCCTGGTGGGGCGACGCGCTCGCCAGTGAACGCGCCGCCGCCAATTTCGATGAAATCCGCTATGACTATTTCCGCGACGCGACGGCAATGTTCGAGGCGTTCAAGGCCGGGCTGATCGACGTGCGCATTGAGACCGACCCGCGGCGCTGGGCCAACGGCTACAACATTCCGGCGGCGCGATCCGGCCAGATCATCCGGGAGAACGCGCCGTTCGCCGCGCCGAAGGGTATGTCCGGCTTTGTTTTCAATGAGCGCCGCCCGCTGTTTGGCGATGTGCGGGTGCGTGAGGCGCTGTCCTTCGCTTTTGATTTCGAGTGGGTGAACCGCAATCTCTACAGCGGCCTCTACCGGCGCTCGGACAGCTATTTCGCCGATTCACGCCTCTCCGCCGCCGGCCGGCCAGCGGGCCTGCGCGAGCGCGAGCTGTTGCGGCCATGGCCGGACGCGGTGCGCGCCGACATCATGGAAGGCAAATGGGCGCCGGCCCGCAGCGACGGGAGCGGTCGCGATCGCGCCAACCTGCAACGGGCGATCGCGCTGCTGGAGACGGCTGGCTACCGGCTTGAGAACGGCGTGATGCGTGATGGCAAGGGGGCGCCCCTCGCCTTTGAGGTGATGGTGACCGGGCGCGAGCACGAGCGCCTGGCGCTCGCCCTGTCATCGGCGTTGCGGCGCATCGGCGTCAGGGCGCGCGTCCGTGTGGTCGATTCCGTGCAATACGAACGCCGGCGCCAGACCTTCGATTACGATATGATCATCGCCGCCTGGCCGACCTCGCCGTCGCCGGGCAATGAGCAATATTTCCGCTGGGGATCACGCGCCGCCGGCCAGCAGGCGTCGTTCAATTTCGCTGGCGCGAAATCACCGGCCATCGACGCCATGATCGCCGCCATGCTGTCTGCCAGCGCCGAGGACGATTACGTCAGCGCCGTGCGGGCGCTGGACCGGGTTCTGCTGTCCGGTTTCCACGTCATCCCGCTCTATTACGCCCCCCACATCTGGCTGGCGCGCTGGAAGCATGTGGGGCGCCCCGATCCGTTGCCCCTGCTCGGCGCCGCGCCTGAAACCTGGTGGCGCGCCGATCTCCCGGCGACCGCCAGCCGCCAGCGCTAATCCACGCTGCCTGTCGGCGGGCGGACAGGTTAGGATGCGTCAACACCGATTCAGGCCGACCGGGCTTTGCGCCATGTTTTGCCATGGCGCGACCCGGCCAGTGTCGGCGGCATGTTCCGGAGAGGATGTGCGCCAGGAGGAGTAACCCCATGAGCCAGGCAACATCCATCCCAGGCGGCGCCGCGTCCGGTCCGCGCCAGTCTTTCCACATCGACGTGGTGTCGGATGTGGTCTGCCCCTGGTGCTTCATTGGCAAGAAGCGGCTTGAGAAGGCCATCGCCCAATTGCCGGAATTGCGGGTCACCGTCGGCTGGCATCCCTACCAACTCGACCCCAACGTTCCGCCCGGCGGCGTTGACCGGCGCGAATATATGGAGCGCAAATTCGGTTCGCGCGAGAAAATCGCCGGCATCCATGAACGCCTCACGGCGGAGGGCGCCAAAGAGGGAATCGCCTTCCGTTTCGATCTGATCAAACGCTCGCCCAACACCCTTGACGCGCACCGGCTGATCGGCTGGGCGGGCGCCGCTGGCGCACAGGACGCGGTGGTCGAGGCGCTGTTCCACGCCTTCTTCATGGAAGGCCGCGACGTGGGCGACCAGGCGGTGCTGACGGAGATCGCCGGGGCCTGCGGCATGGACGCCGGCGAGGTCGCGGCGCAACTGGCGTCGGACGTTGACGCGGATATGGCGCGCCAGTCGATGGCGGCGGCGCGCGAAATGGGCGTCACCGGGGTGCCCTGCTTCATTCTCGCCGGTCGCCTCGCCCTGCCCGGCGCCCAGGATCCGGACGTGATCGTCCGCTATGTGCAACGTCTGGCCCAGAAGATGCTGGAAGAGGCCACCAGCGCCGGTCCGGCCGGCTGAGGCTTCATCCAGCTTTGGGACACCCGCCGGCGTTCAGCGCGTCCAGCAGTTTGCGGATCTCGGCGTTGAGCGCCGCCAGCGCCGCCGGATCGACATGGCAACGCGCCATCACCAGCGGCGCGAGACAGCCCGTCTGGGCCCAGCGTTCACGCCCCTGCGCCGTCAACCGCACGCTGACCTGGCGCTCGTCCTGCGGATTGCGGGCCCGCTCCGCCAGCCCGGCCGCTTCCAGCCGTTTGACCAGCGGCGTGATGGTGCTCGACTCGAGGCCGAGACGCGCCGCGATCTGGCCGATGGTGCGGCCTTCCTGTTCGTGCAACGCCTGCAACACCAGAAACTGCGGATAGGTAATTCCCAGCTGGTCCAGCGTTGGCTTGTAGAGCCGGGTGATCGCCATGGAGGCTGCGTACAGCCCGAAGCACAGCTGTTCGTCCAGCGGCATGGGCGTGGGGGTATCCCCCGCGGGCGAAACGGGCGCGCGAATGTTCATGGAATTTGCATATCACACAAATATGTATCGCGATATATTTTCGCTTGACGGACCGGCGTGACCGGATCAGTTTGCTTATCGCGATAACGAATTGGGCCAGACCTGATCACACCTGGTGGGTCTGACACGGCGCGATCCGGGTGATCCGGCTCCGCGCCTGGTCCCGGGGCGGAGCGATCGCCGCTCCGTTCAGGGCGCCCCGTTCAAACACCCCTGTCCCGGAAAGGTCCACGCCATGTCCATCGACGTCAAATACACCGCCACCGCCACCGCTACCGGCGGTCGCGACGGCACGGCCCGCTCGGATGACGGCCGGCTTGAGGTGAAGCTGTCCTCACCGAAGGAGCTTGGCGGCGCCGGCGGCGACGGCACGAACCCGGAGCAGATGTTCGCGGCTGGCTATTCGGCCTGTTTCATCGGCGCCATGAAGGTCGCCGGCATGCAGCTCAAGATCAAGGTGCCGGACAATGCGTCGGTGACGGCGAAGGTTGGCATCGGGCCGCGTTCGGCCGGCGGCTTCGGCATCACCGCCGCCCTCGCCGTCAGCCTGCCCGGCCTCGACCGCGACCAGGCGCAGAAGGTGGTCGAGGCCGCCCACCAGATCTGCCCCTACTCCAACGCCACCCGCGGCAATGTCGACGTGAAACTGACTGTGGTCTGAGGCGCGCGGGCTGTCCGGGCCACGTCAGGCTCCGGCAGCCCGGTCCCCGGAGTCACGGGGGTCAGCCCTGCCTCGCCAATGGCCGCGCCTGTCGCGGCCATTGCTGTTTCTGAAGCGCCGTCCTTACGCCGCCTGCTTTTCCGCCACCTTCACCAGATCGCGCATCAGGCGGCGGGCGCTCTTCAGGCGGCTGGCCGGGGTCGGCAGATCGTCATAGAAGAAAATGCTCATGTCCGGGCGTACCTTGGCCATGGAGCCCTGCTCGCCCAGCCAGGCCACCAACCCATGTGGATTGGCGAACTTGCCGTCGCGGAATGCGACCACGAGGCCCTTGGGGCCCGCCTCCAGCTTCGCCACATTGGCGCGCAGGCACAGGGCCTTGATCGCCATCAACCTGAGCAGTTGCTCCACCTCCTCCGGCAGCGGGCCGAAGCGGTCGATCATCTCGGCGCCGAAGGCGTCGATCTGCTGGTCGTCCTCCAGCGTCGACAGGCGCTTGTAGAGGCCAAGGCGAAGCTGGATATCGCCCACATAGTGCTCGGGAATCATCACGGCGGCGCCCAGGGTGATGTTCGGCGACCAGGCTTCATCCGCGCCGTCATCATCCTCCACGCCGGCCTTGAGCTGCGCCACCGCCTCCTCCAGCATCTGCTGGTAAAGCTCGTAGCCGACCTCGCGGATATGGCCGGACTGCTCGTCGCCGAGCAGGTTGCCGGCGCCGCGAATGTCCAGATCGTGGCTGGCGAGCTGGAAGCCGGCGCCGAGGGTGTCGAGGCTTTGCAGCACCTTCAGGCGGCGCTCCGCGGTGGCTGTCAGGGTGCGGTTGGCCGGGGTGGTGAACAGCGCCCAGGCGCGGGTCTTGGAGCGGCCGACACGGCCGCGCAGCTGGTAGAGCTGGGCGAGGCCGAACATGTCGGCGCGGTGGACGATCAGCGTGTTGGCGCTGGGGATGTCGAGGCCGGATTCGATGATCGTCGTCGACAGCAGCACGTCATAGCGCCCCTCGTAGAACGCCGTCATCACGTCTTCCAGCTGCCCGGCGCTCATCTGGCCATTGGCCACGGCCACCTTCACTTCCGGCACGCTGCGATCGAGGAACGCCTTGATCTCGGCGAGGTCGTCGATGCGCGGAACCACATAGAACGATTGGCCGCCGCGATAACGCTCGCGCAGCAACGCCTCGCGGATCGACAGCTCGTCGAACGGCATGACGAAGGTGCGCACCGCCAGGCGGTCGACCGGCGGCGTGGCGATGATCGACAGCTCGCGCACGCCGGTGAGCGCCAGTTGCAGGGTGCGCGGGATCGGCGTCGCCGACAGGGTCAGCACGTGCAACTGGGCGCGCAGGGCCTTCAGGCGCTCCTTGTGGGCGACGCCGAAGTGCTGCTCCTCGTCCACCACCACCAGGCCAAGCTCGCGGAAGCTGATGGTCTTGCCCAGCACCGCGTGGGTGCCGACGACGATATCCACCGTGCCGTCGGCGAGGCCGGCCTTCACCTGCTTCATCTCGGCGGCGGGGGTGAAGCGCGAGGCCTGGGCGATCTTCAGCGGCAGACCTTTGAAGCGCTCCATGAAGCCATGGTAGTGCTGGCGGGCGAGCAGCGTCGTCGGCGCGATCACCGCCACCTGCTGGCCGCTCATGGCCACGGCGAAGGCGGCGCGCATCGCCACCTCGGTCTTGCCGAAGCCGACGTCGCCGCACACCAGCCGGTCCATCGGCCGGCCCGAGGCCAGATCGGTCAGCACCGCGTCAATGGCGTTCAGCTGGTCCTCGGTCTCCTCATAAGGGAACCGCGCGACGAATTCGTCATACAGTCCCTGCGGCGGCGAAACGGCCGGGGCGGATTTGAGGGCGCGGGCGGCGGCGACCTTGATGAGCTCGCCCGCCATCATGCGGATGCGCTGCTTCAGTTTGGCCTTGCGCGCCTGCCAGGCGCCGCCGCCCAGCCTGTCGAGGGCGACGCTGGTGTCCTCCGAGCCGTAGCGCGACAGCAGCTCGATATTCTCCACCGGCAGGAACAGCTTGTCGCCGCCGGCGTAGTGCAGCTCCAGGCAGTCATGCGGCGCGCCGCCGACGGCGATGGTCTTCAGGCCAACGAAGCGGCCGATGCCGTGGTCGACGTGGACGACGATGTCGCCCGCCGTCAGGCTGCCGACCTCGGCGATGAAATCCTGGGCGCGCTTCGACTTGCGCGCCTGGCGCACCAGCCGGTCGCCGAGAATGTCCTGCTCGCCGAGCACGCTGAGTTGCGGCGCATCAAACCCCGCCTCAAGCCCCCAGACAGCCATCGGTATCTGGCCAGCGGGCGCCGCAAGGGCGCGGGCGAGATCGGCGACCGGCGTCAGGCCGCGCACGTCATGGTCGGCCAGCACATGGGCGAGCCGCTCGCGCGAGCCCTCCGACCAGGCGGCCAGCACCACCTTGCGGCCGCCGGCCGCCAGATCGCGGATATGGGTCGCGGCGGCCTCGAACACATTGGCGCTGTCGTCAGCCCGCTCCGGCGCGAAGCTGCGCGCCTGGCGCACGCCAAGATCAATGATGTTTCCGGCGGAGGTTTCCGGACGGGCGAAGGCGGAAACGACGGCCGTATCCAGGCTGGCCAGCCGCCGTTTCCATTCGTCCATGGTGAGATACAGCGTCTCGGGACGGACAGGCTTGTAGGGCGCGCCGCCGCCGGCCTTTAGCGCCGCGACGCGGGCGTCGTAATAGTCGGTGATCTGGCTGATGCGCTCCCCCGCCGCATCATCGAGCTGGGCGTCGAGCACGAACGGCGATCCGGCCAGATAGTCGAACAGCGTGTCCAGTTTTTTGTGGAACAGCGGCAGCCAGTGCTCCATGCCCGGGTGCCGCCGCCCCTCGCTCACCGCCTCATACAGCACGTCGTCGCGGGTGGCGGCGCCAAAGGCGGCCACATAGGCCTGGCGGAAGCGGGCCATGGTCTCGGTGGTGACCTGCACCTCGCTCATCGGCACCAGATCAAGCGCCCGCAACTGGCCGGTGGAGCGCTGGGTCTCCGGATCGAACGGCCGGATCGATTCCAGCGTGTCGCCGAAGAAATCGAGGCGGATCGGCGCGGCCATGCCCGGGGCGTAGAGATCGAGAATGCCGCCGCGCTGGGCGTATTCGCCGGTGTCGCGCACCGTGCCGGTGCGGGTGAAGCCGTTGATCTCCAGCCATTTCACCAGCAGGTTGAGGTCAATGGCGTTACCGGGCGCGGCCGAAAATGTCTCCTCGGCGATGCGGGCCAGAGGGGGAACACGCTGCACGGCGGCGTTCACCGTCGTCAATACGATGCGCGGCCGCTCCTGCGATGAGCGGGTGCGGGCAAGACGCGCCAGCACGGTCATGCGCTTCGCGGTGATGGCGCTGGTTGGCGAAACGCGATCGTAGGGCTGGCAGTCCCACGAGGGAAAACTGAGCACCTCGATATCCGGCGCGACGAAGTTCAGGCCGTTTTCAATCAGCGCCAGCCGCTGGCCGTCGCGGGCAATGAAGGTCAGCGCCGCCGGAGCGTCGGTCTTTTGCGAAGTAGCCCGGGCCAGATCCGCCAGAACCAGAGGGATAAAGCTGTCCGGCGCATTGGCGAGGACAGGCTTGCGCCCTTCCAGCAGCTGGGTGATGGCGTTTTTCAGCGGAACAGGGCTCATGGAACAGGACTCATCGGCGGAACACTTCTGGCTGGCGCATTCTCGGCAAAAGTGGGCGCCGCTTCTGCATCGTATCGTTCTGGAGGAAACCGGCGGCGGGCGCCGCCAGTAAGCGTGGCCGCAACGGGGCCGGCCAGGGCGCCGGCCAAACGGGAGATGTGGCCGGGCTCAACCTGGGAAGCCGATCCGGTCAACCCGGCCGCCAGGCTTCGGGAAAAGGTGGAAGCCCCCCTTGCCTCCTCAAGCCCCGGCGGCTCCCATGCGGCCAATCCTGGGAATGGGGGTGGCCGCGTCTGAACTCGCTGGACGCATCTAAATGAACACCGCGCCGGTATGGCGATGGAATTCGCGGATCTGGCTGAACACCGGCGTGTCGAATTCCGCCGGCAACGCCAGTTCGCCGGTCAGCCAGCTGAACACGTCGCGGTCCTGCGCCTCCAGCAGCGCCTCGATATCGTCAAGATCCCGGGCGTCGAGCGCATCGATGCGCGCATCGGCGAACTGGCCGAGCAGCAGGTCCATCTCGCGGGTGCCGCGATGCCACGACCGGTAGAGGATGCGACGACGGCGCTCATCCAGGCCGGCGCTGCTGCGCATGGTTCCGCTCATGACCGTCTCCCAAAGTTGCCGCCAGACCATTCAGGCGGGCCAGGCCTGCGCTACCTGACAAGGCAGCCAGCATCTCGCCGGGCCAACGCCTGGGCTATATAGTCCTGACAGCGCGGCGTGTCAGCCACAACCCGCCAGGCCCGTTCCGCGGGTCAGTTTTACCTGCCCGCTTCACCTCTGGCCGCACAAGGATTTCATGCGCCCTTCCGTGCTCGATCCCCTGTTCGCTCCCATTACCGTCCTTCCCGGCGTCGGGCCGCGCGTCGGCGCGCTGTTCGACCGGCTGCTCGGGGCGCCGGGCCGGCCGGCGCGCGTCATCGACCTGCTGTTTCATATGCCCGGCGGCGTCATCGACCGGCGACATCGGCCGCGCATCATCGATGCGCCGGTGGGAACGGTGGTGACGCTGGACGTGCGCGTCGCTTCCCATGCCGCGCCGCCAGCGCGCAGCGGCTCCCGGGCGCCGGCCCGCGTGGTGGTGGAGGACGACACCGGCGACGTGACCCTGGTGTTTTTTGGCGGCTCCCGGCAGCGTCTGGAGGCGCAATTGCCCGTGGGTGAGCGGCGCATCATTTCCGGCCGCATTGAGCTTTGGGACGGCCGTCGCCAGATGGCGCACCCGGACCTGATCCTGCGGCCGGAGGAAATGGAAGCCGTCAGCCTGATCCAGCCCGTGTATCCGCTGACGGAAGGTCTGGGGGGGCGACTGGTGCAAAAGGCCGCCGCCGCCGCCCTCGATCGCCTGCCCGACATGCCGGAATGGCACGATGCCGACCTGCGCGGCGCGCTGCCGCCATTCGCAGCGGCGTTGCGTCTCGTGCATCAGCCGCAGGAGGTTTTCGCGGAACACGCCGACGCCGGCGTCGCCAGTGAGCCAGATCCGGCCCGCCGCCGGCTCGGCCTCGACGAGGTGCTCGCCACCCAGCTGGCGCTCGGCCTGATGCGCCAGAACCGGCGCAAGGCGCTTGGCCGCGCCCATACGGGCGACGGCCGCCTGACGCGGGCGCTCCTGGCGCAAATCCCTTTCGATCTCACCGGCGCGCAGAAAACCGCCCTGGACGAGATCTGGCGCGACCTGGCCTCACCGGAGCGGATGCTGCGCCTGCTGCAGGGCGATGTCGGCTCCGGCAAGACCATTGTCGCCCTGCTGGCCATGGCGCGGGTGGTGGAAAGCGGCCGCCAGGCGGCGCTGATGGCGCCGACGGAAATTCTCGCCCGCCAGCATTACGAGCGCATCGCCCCGCTGGCGGAAGCCGTTGGCCTTCGCGCCGGCGTATTCACCGGACGCGACAAGGCGGCGGCGCGGCGCAAGATTCTGGAGCAGGTGGCGGCGGGAGAGGTCGACATCGTTATCGGCACCCATGCGCTGTTTCAGGAGGCGATCGCCTTTCGCGACCTGGGACTGGCGGTGGTGGACGAGCAGCACCGTTTCGGCGTGCAGCAGCGGCTGGCGCTGGCCGAGAAAAGCCCCGACGCCGACATGCTGCTGATGACGGCGACGCCGATCCCGCGCACCCTGGTGCTGACCTTCTACGGCGATATGGACGTGTCGCTGCTGAACGAAAAGCCGCCAGGCCGCACCCCGGTGACCACGCGCGCCGCGCCGCTGGAGCGGCTGGACGAGATCACCGCCGCCGTCGGCCGCGCCATCGGGAGCGGCGCCCGCGTCTACTGGATCTGTCCGCTGGTGGAGGAATCGGAGGCTCTGGACGTGGCCGCCGCCGAGGAGCGCCATGCCTTCCTGCGCGAGCGGCTGGGGCCAACGGTGGGGTTGCTGCACGGCAAGATGAACGCCCGCGACAAGGACGCGGCGATGCAGCGCTTCGCCAGCGGCGCCGACAATGTGCTGGTGGCGACGACCGTTGTCGAGGTGGGCGTCGACGTGCCCGAGGCGACAATCATGGTGATTGAGCACGCCGAGCGCTTCGGCCTCGCCCAGCTGCACCAGCTGCGCGGCCGCGTCGGGCGAGGCGCTGGCGCCTCCAGCTGCGTGTTGCTGTATCGCGGCCCGCTTGGCCAGGTGGCTGAAGCGCGCCTGCGCATCATGCGCGAGACCGAGGATGGTTTCCGCATCGCCGAAGAGGACCTGAAGCTGCGCGGCCAGGGCGAAATCCTTGGCTCCCGCCAGTCCGGCGCACCAGATTTCCGCTTCCTGCGCCCGGAGCACGACGTGGACCTGATCGCCTCGGCGCGGGATGAGGCGAAGCTGATCCTTTCCCGGGACCCCGGCCTGACCAGCCCGCGCGGCCAGGCGCTGCGCCTGCTGCTGTATCTGTTCGGTCGCGACGAGGCGATCCGCTTGCTGCGCGCTGGCTAGAACGCTCCCTGATCAGCCGGTCCGGCTGATCAACAGGACTTCGGGCAAACCAGGGAAGGCTTCCTAGCCGGACGCCGGCTTTTCCGGCAGCGGCGCATCGGCCGGCGTATCGGGGTCGTCCATCATCGCCTGCATGCGCCGCTGGTGCTCCTCCGGCTGGATGAGGCCGGCGGACATGACCAGCTTTGCCGCCTCATCCACGGAGATAGAAACCTCGACGATATCCTTGCGCGGCAAATAGAAAAAGAAACCGGTCGTCGGGTTTGGCGAGCAGGGCAGAAACACGCCCACGTAGTCCGCGTCGGCGCCGCCAGGCAGCGGACGCGCCATGTCGGCGGGCGGCGGCGCCGAGACGAAAACGATCGACCAGGTTCCCGGCGTCGGAAACTGCACCAGCGCCACCTTGCGGAACGACGTGCCGCCTGGCGAAAACGCCGTTTCGAAAATCTGCTTGATGCCGCGGTACAGGCCGCTGACCACGGGCATGCGCTCCAGCAGGGTCTCGCTGGAGCTGACCAGCGTGCGGCCCACCAGGTTCGCGGTAAGAAAACCGAGCAGCGTCAGGGCGATCAGCGCCACCGCCAGGCCGAAACCAGGCACCGAAACGCTAAGGTAGGCGTCCGGCCAGTAACGGTCCGGCACGAACGGTTTCACCCAGCCGTCAATGGCTCCGACGATCCACCAGGTGATGTAGATGGTCAGCGCCAGCGGGCCGGCGACGATCAGGCCGGTGAGGAAATAATTGCGCAATCGCGCCCGGGCCGAAAACAGCCGTCCCCGGGAGGCTGCGGCGGCGACCACGGCCGGCGGCGGCGTGGATGAAGCGCCGGGGCGCTCCGCGCTGTCGTCAGGCGATGTGGGTTCGCGCTGGCCGTCGGTCATTCAGGGCATCCTGCGGTGTATGCTGCATTTGTCCTGTTGTATGAACTGTTTATGGCGTTTTGTTCGGGAAGGAGCCTGGCTGGTCCACCCGTCACTCCACGGTGACCGATTTGGCCAGGTTACGCGGCTGGTCCACGTCCTTGCCCATGAAAACCGCCACATGATAGGCCAGCAACTGCACCGGCGCCGCGTAAACGATTGGCGCCACCACCGGATCGATGTCCGGCATGGTGAGCGCCGTCACATTGTCGAGGCCGGTCTGGCGCACGGCGTCGCTGTCGCCAATCAGGATGATGCGTCCGCCGCGGGCGGCGACCTCCTGGATATTGGAGACGGTCTTGTCCATCAGCTCATCGCGCGGCGCGATGACGATGACCGGCATGTCCTCGTCCACCAAAGCGATGGGACCGTGCTTGAGCTCGCCGGCCGCGTAGCCCTCGGCGTGGATGTAGGAGATTTCCTTGAGCTTGAGGGCGCCTTCCAGCGCCAGCGGAAACGCCGGTCCACGGCCGAGATAAAGCACGTCGCGGGCGCGGGAGAGATCGCGCGACATCTGCTCGATGTCATGTTCGAGCTTGAGCGCTTCGGAGAACTGGCCCGGCAGCCCCATCATCAGATCGGCGATGCGCGATTCGTCCGCTTCCGACAGCACGCCGCGCTGGCGCCCGGCATATACGGCCAGCGACAGCAGCACGCTGAGCTGGCAGGTGAACGCCTTGGTTGAGGCGACGCCGATTTCAGGGCCAGCGAAGGTGGGCGCCACGGCGTCGCTTTCCCGGGCGATGGTCGAGGTGGTGACGTTGACCACCGACAGGATGCTCTGGCCCTGGGACCTGGCGTAGCGCAGCGAGGCGAGCGTGTCCGCCGTTTCGCCGGACTGGGAGATAAACAGCGCCAGGCCGCCCGGCGTCATGGGGGCCTCGCGGTAACGGAACTCCGAGGCGACGTCGATGTCCACCGGCAGGCGCGCCAGCCGCTCGAACCAGTAACGGGCCACATAGCCGGCAAGATAGGCGGTGCCGCAAGCGCAGATGGTCAGGCGTTGCAGGTTGGCGAAGTCAATGGCGCCAAGCTCGGGAAACCGGAAACGGCTGGCCGAGGCGTCGAGATAATGGGCGACCGTGCGGCCCACCACCTCGGGTTGCTCCCAGATTTCCTTCACCATGAAGTGGCGGTAATTGCCCTTGTCGGCGACGAAGGCGCCTGGCGCCAGCCGCTGGCGCTGACGCGCGACCTGGAAGCCGGCGGCGTCGTAAACCTCAGCGCCGGCGCGGGTGATCACGGCGTAGTCGCCCTCGTCCAGGTAGAGCAGGTCATCGGTAAACGGCGCCAGCGCCAGGGCGTCGGAGCCAAGGAACATCTCGCCGTCGCCAAACCCCAGAGCCAGCGGCGCGCCATGGCGGGCGCCGATCAACAGGTCGTCTTCGCCGGCGAACAGAAAGCCCAGCGCGAAAGCCCCGCGCAGGCGCGGCAGCACATTGGCCACGGCGCGCACCGGGGCATGACCGCGATCCAGTTCGCGGCTGACCAGGCGAACCACCACCTCGGTGTCGGTTTCCGATTCGAAACGCACGCCCTCGTCAGCCAGTTCGGCCCGGAGCTCGCGAAAATTCTCGATAATGCCATTGTGGACCAGCGCCACCCGCCCGGTGGCGTGCGGGTGGGCGTTGTCCTCCGTCGGCTTGCCGTGGGTCGCCCAGCGGGTGTGGCCGATGCCGCTGGCGCCTGGCAGGGGCTGTTCGCGCAGGACGTTTTCCAGATTACGCAGCTTGCCAGCGGCGCGGCGCCGCTCCAGCACGCCATTGTGAAGCGTGGCGACGCCGGCGGAATCATAGCCGCGATATTCGAGCCGCTTCAGCGAGTCGACCAGATCGGCGGCGACGTCATGCTTGCCGAGAATGCCGATGATGCCACACATGTCTCTGTTCACCTGAAAGCTGGAATGGCGATGCGCCAGGGACTTCGGCTCCGGCCGGAAAACGCCGGAACCGTACGCTGAAGTTGCGATGCCTGAAGGAAACGGCGGCGTCAGACAAATCAAAAAACCTGACGGATTATGACGCCGGGCCCGGTTCCCCTGCCCGGCGGATCCCCCCTGTCAGAAACGCCGGCTCACTTCTTGCGGCCGGCGTTCCTGGCGCGGAACTCCGCCGCCCAGCCGGGTTTTTCCACCTGACGTCCCCGCGCCAGGGCGAGGGCGTTTGGCGCCACATCGGCGGTGATGACCGAGCCCGTGCCGATATAGGCGCCGTCTCCCAGGGTCACCGGGGCGACCAGGGATGAGTTCGAGCCGACAAATGCGCCCTTGCCCACCACGGTTTTTGCTTTGCCGAAACCGTCATAGTTGCAGAAGATCGTGCCGGCGCCGATGTTGGCGCCCTCGCCGACCACGCCGTCGCCCAGATACGCCAGATGGTTGGCCTTGGCGCCGGCGCCCATCACCGTGTTCTTGAGCTCGACGAAATTGCCGACGCGGGCCTTCGCGCCCACATCGGCGCCGGGACGCAGGCGGGCATAGGGGCCGATGTCGGCTCCCTCACGGACAACGGCGCCTTCCAGGTGCGAGAAGGCATGAATGGTCGCGCCCGCCTCCACGGTGACGCCGGGGCCGAACACCACGTGCGGCTCCACGGTGACGTCGCGGCCAAGCCGGGTGTCGGCGCTGAAATAGACGCTGTCCGGGTCCTGCAACGTGGCGCCGCCAAGCATGGCCGCCCGGCGCAGCCGCCGCTGGATTTCCGCTTCCGCAACGGCAAGCTGGGCGCGGTCGTTGACGCCCATCACCTCTGATTCCGGGGCGACGGTCACAGCCGCGCGCAGGCCAAGCCCCCGGGCGATGTCGACGGCGTCGGTGAGATAGAATTCGCCCTTGGCGTTGTTGGGCTCGATGCGTTCGAGAATGCTGAGGGCGTGGGCCCCGGACAGGGCCATCAGCCCGGCGTTGCACAGGGTGATGGCGCGCTCGGCCTCATCGGCGTCCTTTTCCTCGCGGATCGCCGCCAGATCCTCGCCATGGCGGACGAGACGGCCGTAGCCGAAGGGATTGGCGGCCTCGAAGCCCAGCACCGCCACGGCGACATTGCCGCCCAGCAGGCCGCGCAGGCGCGTCAGGGTTTCCGGCTGGATCAGCGGCGTGTCGCCAAACGCCACAACGATGTCGACGTTATCCGCCGCGATGTCGTCACGCGCCGCCAGCACCGCATGGGCCGTGCCGAGCCGTTCGCGCTGTTCGCGCAACACAACGCCCGGCGCGACCCTGCGCGCCTCATCGGCCACGTCGGCCCGGTCCGGCCCGACCACCACGACCACATCGCGGGCGCCGGCGGCCTCCAGGGCGTGCAGCACGTGGGCGACCATCGAGCGGCCGGCGATGCGATGCAGCACCTTTGGCACGGCCGATTGCATGCGCGTGCCCTCGCCGGCGGCGAGAACGATGGCGCGGAACGGGGCGACGGCGTGGGACGCGGTCATGAACAGACGATGCTCCTGAATGACGGGTTGCAGCGAAGGAGCCGCCCGCCAGAACGCGTTGGTGGCTGAAATTCCTGCGGTGGCGGAAGACAACCGGCGCGTCCGCTTCCGACAGGTTGTTGTCTTCGGGGGCGTCTGACGCCGTCTGCCTATTAAACCATGATTCCCCGCGCACAAATCATCCGGCTCCCTCCACCACGCGCCGCAGGCGCCTCACCGGCCGCCGCGAGGGTCGGCATGGCCGCTTGAGGGCATGAGGCGGCCGTCACGGGCGACGGGGCATGGGGACAAACCGGCCCCTGCTCTGGCTAACACTTCAGAGGGGTCTTTAATCCGGCATGGGCCTGTGAGACAGCTGCCGCCGGACGGGACAGGAGGATTCCATTTGGTTTCCCGTCTTGAAACCGCCGCTTTTCGCCGCATGGTCCGCTCCGGCCGGCCAGCTCCGCCCGCGTTGGCTGGAGCCATTGCAAGAAGCTGGCGATAAGTCATAGTTTTCATTGTCCGCGCTTCAACGGGATGGCGCGGCGCCTTAACGCTGGTTCAGATGAGCATGATCAACCGCAGGCAGCTGATGTGGTCCGGCGCAGTCGCCGCGCTCGCGGCGTCATCCGGAAGGGGCGGCGCGCAGACGACGGACGCCAATGGCCCGCAGGCGGGAGCGGCCGGCAATGGCGGGAACTTCGAACCCGGGCATGTGGTGGACCTGGCCCGGCAACTCGCCATGCGCCCGTTCACAGCCCCGCCTGTCGATCTTCCCGACCAGCTCGCCAACCTGACCTATGACCAGTATGTCGGCATCCGCGCCAGGCCGGAAGGTCTGCTCTGGTCGGGCGAGCAGCGTGGTTTCGTCGTCGAGCCGTTGCCGCGCGGCGCGTTGTTCAAGGACCATGTGGTGCTTTATCTGGTCGTCGACGGCCAGGTGCAGCGGGCGCCCTACAAGTCGGCGAATTACGATTTCGGCGCGTTGCCGGCCCCGCCCGATGGCAAGGACATCGGTTTTTCGGGCTTCCGGATTTTTGCCGGCAATGACGGGCGCCCGGTCCAGATGGCGATTTTTCAGGGGGCCACCTTCTATCGCGCCATGGCCCGGGGGCAGAATCTCGGGACGGTCGCGCGGACGCTGACCCTGCGGCCAGGCGAGGTCAAGGGTGAGGAAATTCCCGTTTTCCGCGCCTTCTGGATCGAGCAGCCGGCGCTGGCCGCCGAAACCCTGGTGATACACGCCCTGATCGAATCCGAGAGCGTGACCGCCGCCGTCAGATACACGGTCCGCCCCGGCGACATGACAATTGTCGACGTCGAGGTCACCATGTTCACCCGCGTCGCCATCGATCACGTGGGCTGGGGCGGCCATGCGGGGACGTTCCTGTTCGGCCCGGCCAGCCAGCGCAATGTGGACGACGTGCGCGCCGCCGTGTTCGAGGTCAATGGCCTGCAGGTCAGCAACGGGCGCGGCGAATGGCTGTGGCGTCCGGTCGTCAACCCGCAGCAGTTGCAGCTGTCGGCGTTCGTTGACTCCAGCCCCAAGGGGTTTGGGTTACTGCAACGCGAGCGCAGCTTCGCCGCTTTCCAGGACGACAGCCAGCGTTTCGACCGGCGCCCCAGCGTCTGGGTGGAGCCCCTGTCCGACTGGGGCGAAGGCTCCGTGCAACTGATCGAAATTCCGACCGAGTCGGACGTGAACGACAATATCATCGCCTACTGGCGGCCGAAGACGCCGTTGGCCGCGGGCGCTGAAGCGACCTACGCCTACCGGCAATACTGGTGCTGGAGCATCCCCGAGGCGCCGCCGCTGGCGCGGGTCAACCTGACGCGCACAGGCAAGGGGCGGGGCGGCCGCCGGCGCCGGTTCCTGGTGGAATTCGTCGGCGACGCCCTGGCTGATCCGGGCCGGCTGGCGGAGCTGAAGCCGGCGCTTGGCGCCGGCAAAGGCGCGGCCATCACCAACCTGAAGCTCTGGCCCTACCCCGAACGCAAGGTGATGCGGGTGGCGTTTGAGCTTGATCCGGGCGACGAGCCGCTCACCGAACTGCGCCTCGTGCTGGAGGCCGCGGGCAAGCCCTTGAGCGAGACATGGCTGTACAGATGGACCGCGTAGTAACTGTCGGAGAAAACGCGGCATCGCTGACGCCGGCAGACGACGTTCGGAATCAGGGCGCGCCTGGCGCGTTGCCCCCGGAAAACCGGCTGGAGATGCCGACGCAATCCCTGCGTCGCTGGCGCCGCCGCGACGGCCGCCAGCCCCTGGGCAAAGTTCGGCCCGGGTTTGGCGGCTGGGTCGCGCGCTTCGTGGTGTTTGTCGGCGCGCTGGCCCTGACCCTCTACGGCGCGCGCGAGATGTATGAGGTGGTGTCGGTCAGCCGCACCACCTGGCTGCAGTGGGCGCTGCTGGCGCTGTTCACCATCAATTTTTCCTGGATCGCCATCGCGTTCACCAGCGCCATCGTCGGCTTCGTCGCCCTGCTGTTCCGGTCGCGCAAGACGCCCGCGCCGGTGAGCGGCCTGACCACCCGCACCGCGGTGGTGATGCCGGTTTACAACGAGGAAACCTCCCGCACCTTCGCCGCCCTGTTCGCGATGCGCGAAAGCATCGAGGCCACCGGCTGTGGCGACGCTTTCGATTATTTCATCCTGTCGGACACGACCAACCCGGACGTCTGGGTGGCCGAGGAGCGGGCGTTTCTCGCCCTGCGCGAGCAGATGGGGCCAGGCGCGCGCCTGTATTACCGTCGCCGGCAAAAGAACACCCACCGCAAGGCCGGCAACATCGCCGATTTCGTCACCCGCTGGGGCGGCGCCTACGACCACATGCTGGTGCTGGACGCCGACAGCCTGATGACCGGAGAGTGCATCGTTCGTCTCGCCGCGGCGATGGAGGCCGATCCGGACGCCGGCATTATCCAGACCCTGCCGCTGATCATCAACCGCAACACGCTGTTCGCCCGGTTGCAGCAGTTCGCCGCGCGGGTCTACGGCCCGGTGATCGCCACGGGCCTGTCCGTGTGGATGGGCAAGGACGGCAACTACTGGGGCCACAACGCCATTATCCGCACCCGGGCGTTCGCCGCCCATTGCGGCATGCCCGACCTCTCCGGCAAGCCGCCCTTCGGCGGCCATATCCTGAGCCATGACTTCGTTGAGGCGGCGTTGATCCGCCGCGCTGGCTGGACCGTTTACATGCTGCCGCACCTCGGCGGCAGCTACGAGGAGAGCCCGCCGTCGCTGATCGACCTGGCGACGCGCGACCGCCGCTGGTGCCAGGGCAATCTGCAGCACGCGCGCGTTATCGGCTCCGCCGGCCTGAAATGGGCGACGCGGCAGCATTTCGCCACGGGCATCTTCTCCTACCTGGCTTCGCCATTGTGGCTGATGCAGCTGGTCATCGGCATCATCCTGGTGCTGCAGAGCCGTTATGTGCGGCCCGAGTACTTCAGCCAGGAATTCTCGCTGTTTCCCGTCTGGCCGCGGTTCGACCCGGAGCGCGCGCTGGCGCTGTTCGTGCTGACCATGGCGATCCTGCTGGCTCCGAAGCTGTTCGGCCTGATCCTGACGCTGATCAACGGCCAGGACCGGCGCGATGGCGGCGGCGCCGTCCGCGTCATTGTCTCGACCGTGTTCGAGACGATCATGTCCGCCCTGCTCGCCCCCATCATGATGGTGATCCAGTCCGGCGCGGTGATGCAGATCCTGCTCGGCCGCGATACGGGCTGGAACCCGCAGCGGCGCGACGACGGCTCCATCGCCTTCCGGGACATTGTCAGGCGGCACTGGCAGCACATGGCGCTGGGCGTCGTGGCCGGCCTCACCGCGTTTCTCATCGCCACCTCGCTGGCCCTGTGGATGTCGCCGACCATTGTTGGCCTGTTGCTGGCGATCCCGATCTCATGGATGAGCGGCAAGAAGTCCATCGGCCTGTTCCTGAAGCGGATCGGCCTGTTGCTGACGCCCGAGGAAGCGGCGCCGCCGCCCGTGGTGACCCGCGCCAACACCTTGCAGGAAAGCTTCGCGGCGCGTGGCTTCGATGAAGACGACGCCTTCGACGTCATGCGCCGGGCGCCGGACATCCGCCAGGCTCACATCGCCATGCTGCCGCCCCGCCCGGCCCGCAAGCGCGGCCAGGTCGACCCCGAGCACGTGTTGGCCGAAGCCAAGCTGGCGGACGCTGAAACCGTGGCGGACGCCCGCAGCTGGCTTTCCCAACGCGAGCGCATCGCCGTGCTGAACGATCCGCTGTTGCTGGCGAAACTGGACAGGTTGAAGCCGGCCGCCTGACGCGACGGGCGGAAGCGCCACATCTTCACAATTCCCACATTCACAATTCCGAAGGGCGCCATGGAAAGGGCGCCGCCCTTCGTCAACGTGTCAAATGCATTTGAGTCGAATGCAACCAGATCCATAGGTCCGGCGAGGCATTGGCGCTCGCGCGCCCCATCCCGTCAGGCTGTAGCTGGAGCAAGATATGAAAGCGATAATCGGAGCAATCTTTGGAGCGGCGCTGGCCCTGGGCGCAGGCGCAGCCCAGGCGGCGCCAGTCCCGGTTGGTCCTGCTGCGACGTCAAGCGTTGGCCTCCCGGTCGCTCAGGCGCAGTATCACCACCACCATCACCGCCCCCACTACCACCGGCCGCCGCCCCATTACCGCCATTACCACCGGCCGCCGCGTTATCACCACCGGCACTATCACCGGCCGCCGCACGCGCGGCGTCACCACCATCATCATCACCGTCACTGGTGATTCCACAAAAGCCCCGCCTTGCCGGCGGGGCTTTTGCCGCGCCGCAAGCTTTCCATCCGGCTCTGGTCGCGCCTGAAGCTTCTGCTAACCATGACTGGACACGGATCGTAACCCTGCTGGCTATTCGCGCGCCTGTGATCAGGTCATTCATGTTTCGTTTGCGGGCGTCGCGATACCAGACGTCATGAACAACGATTTCCGCGCCTCCCCCCGCCCCGAGCGGCGACCCGCCGTCCCGGCGTTCGACCCGCACTTCGCTCCGTCGAAGTCGTTTGATGACGCGTTGTTTGGCGACATGCGCCAGACCACCCCGCCCCGTCGCGCCGCCGCCGCGCCCCGTCCTGCCGCCAGGGCGCATGGGCTTGCCGCAGGCGGAGCGCCGCGATAGCTGGCAGCCAGTAGCTTTGCGTCGCGCCGCCGCCAGGTCCCCATCGCCGCGCATTGCCTGGGGACTGTCGCGCGCAGTGGTTGACCGCAACGCCGTCTGCGCATATCACGGCCGGCGTGAGAGCGCGTAGCTCAGCCGGTAGAGCAACTGACTTTTAATCAGTAGGTCCAGGGTTCGAATCCCTGCGCGCTCACCACCAACGCCATGATATCGCGGGTTAACCGGCGACTGCATATCGTGAGATGGCGTTGGCTTACCGCCCGGCCAACGTGGTCGCGGACTGGTCTTGGCAAGACCCTTCCTACCGTTCTGGCATGTTTCGGAGTGCACCTGACGCCGCCGGCGGACGCGGGGCTGGCGTCTCCTGTCTTTTGGATGATGTTCTGCGCCGATCCGCCGCCTTGCCGGCGCCGGCAGGCGCCATCGGTGAACCCCGCCTTGCAAAACGCTCCATGGTCATGCCGCAACCCGGCGCCGCAATCCGGCGAGGAGCGCATCACGCGAACGGGTCGGCCCGGCAAGCCGCGGCTCACCGGGCCCTGGCCTTAGCCTGCGGATCCGGCCGGCTTCAGCTCGCCGAAGATATCGCGCGCCTTGCGGGCGACCTCTTCGACCTCCGGCGCGTAGGGCAGCGCCAGCCGGTCATAAACGCCCTGGACCGTGCGGCTTTTCAGCTTCCGCCCCTTCTTCTGATAAAAAATGGAGCGGTTGGCCCGTGCGGCGCGGGGGAACAGCCGGGCCGCCGGCGTCCTGGGCTTCGCCTGGGCCAGGGCAGCGAGCTTCGCCGCTTTCCGCGCGCCGAGGAAGTGCGCCGCATACAGATCCGTATCGGTCGCATTCCGCTCCAGGCTGGCTTTCAGATAGCTGGCGTCACGCCGCAACATTTCGGCGGCCATGGCCGCGGCTATGTCCGGGTTCTTGCGCAGGTTGAGGATACAGGCGCGCCGCGCGCTATCCTCCACCTCACCCGCCGGACCAATGATAGCCGCCTCCCGCGTCAGGCCATGGCGAGCGCCGAATTCACGCACGGCCGTGAGCCAGGTGCTGTCGATGAACTGGTACAGGCCCGTGGCGCTCGACGTGCGCGCTTTCGCTTCGGCCCGGAACGCCGACTCGCGTTGGGCGACGGCGATCAGCAGTTTCAGGTCCACGCCCGTACCGGCGCTGGCGCGGACGATGCTCATCGCGACATTGGCCGGAAGGTTGAGCGAGCCGGCGCTGATGATGCCCGGCGCCCTGGCCTCGCGGGTGATCGCCAAAGGTTCCAGGCGATCGCCAGCCATCACCGGAAATGGCGACGGCGCCACGGCGCCGGTGGATGCAGGCGTCATGACCGCCGCCAGCGCAAATCCGGCCACGATAGAAGTCATGCCAAAAGGAACCCCGGACATGGCGCGCCTGTCGCCGCCATATCCGGGAATATGTCGGGCAAAAATATTCAAGATAGGCTCCTTTCAAGAAATTATTCCTATTGTATTGCAGAAGATATAGGTATGGAATTGCGGCGAATTATTGATTTTATTCTTTATTATTATTTTTATGTATTGACGCCTTCCATGCGGGCGCAATGCCGCTATCCCCAGGCCGGGAGCGCCGCCCCGTCCCTTTTTCAGTCCGCTGCTTTAATGTGAGGCTTCGGGAATCAGGCCGCCGCCATTCCCAGCGCGGGAGCAGACGATGCGCATTACCACCTGGAACGTGAACTCAGTCCGCCAGCGCCTGGAGCACCTGGAGCAGTTTCTGCAAACAGCGGCGCCTGACGTGCTTTGCCTCCAGGAAATCAAATGTATGGACGAGGCGTTTCCGGCGGCGCGCATCGAGGCGCTCGGCTACAATGTCGCTGTCCATGGCCAGAAAACGTTCAATGGAGTCGCCCTGCTCTCGCGTTATCCGCTGGAAGACGTGCGGCGGGGGCTGCCAGGCGATGAAACCGATACACAGTCACGCTATATCGAGGCGGTCATATCGGTGGAGGGCGGCGCCATGCGGGTCGGGTCGATCTATCTGCCCAACGGCAATCCCCTGGGAACAGAGAAATTTCCCTACAAGCTGGCGTGGATGGACCGGCTGCGCCGCCATATGGCGGAATCTGTCGCCGCTGAGGAGATCGCCGTTTTCGCCGGCGACTACAATGTCATCCCCGAACCCCGCGACGCCAGGGACCCGGCCGCCTGGGCCGGTGACGCGCTGTTTCAGCCGGAAAGCCGCGCCCGCTACCGGGGATTTCAGAACCTGGGCCTGACCGACGCCCTGCGCGCCTGCGACGACAGCCCCGGTCTCTACACGTTCTGGGATTATCAGGCCGGGGCGTTCCAGCGGGACTTCGGCATCCGGATTGACCACGCCCTGCTGACGGCCCGCGCCGCCGACCGGCTTCGCGCCGTCGTCATCCATAAGGAAACCCGCGCCTGGCAGAAGCCATCGGACCACGCGCCGCTGTCGGTCGATCTCGACATCGCGCCCAGAGGCCCATAACGCGCCTTCGCCGACAGGATGGCGCAGATTGCCGGAGCCGCACGGGCGCCTGCCCAGGCGCGTCAGTGAGACAGGCGCCGCCAGTGGCGGACGGTGCATCGCCATGGGTGGTTGGCGCGTTCCAGAGGTGGGGAATATTGCGGCCGCCAGGCGCGCCGGGTCTGGACATGCGCCGCTGGCCCTCAGGCGCCCCGGAGCCGCCCGGGCCGTCAGTTCCTGCCGCTGCGTTGCGCCATATAGGCCTGCGCCGTGGCCTGCGCGGCGTTGCGGTCACGCTCGGGCGCAAGGGCGATGGCCTGTTCATACATTTCGATGATCCAGGCGTCCTTTTGCGGATCAGCGCTGTTGCGGGCGATTGTCAGCCACATCAGGCCGCGCGAGGTCTGGCGCGCGACATTGCCCTGACCGGTCAGCAGCAGGTGGCCCAGCAGGGCCTGTGAGGGCGCATGGTTTTTTTCCGCCGCCAGATGCAGCCAGCGCGCGGCCAGCTGGGCGTCGCGGGGGCCGCCCTGACCGGCGAGGCACAGGCGGGCGAGATTGTACTGGGCGTCGGGGTCGCCGTAGTAGCTGGCGGCGTGATGAAACATCTCGCGGGCCCGGCGCTCGTCCTTCTGCACGTAGCTGCCGGCGATGCCGTCCAGATAATAGCCGCCAAGGGCCACATAGGCATTGGAGATGAAACGGGTGACGGCGCGGCGCGGATTGTCTTCGCTGCCCTCCACGACCTTCGAGAAATACTCGAAGGCTTTCAGATCGTCGTGAGGCACGCCGTCGCCTTCGGCGTACATGCGGCCCAGCTTCCATTGCGCCGGGGAATGGCCGCGCGTCGCCGCATATTCCAGCGCCTGCACCGCGCTTGCCTTGTCGCCGGAATAATAGTCACGAATGCCGGTGCGGAATGCGTCGCGCTCCGAACGGAATTTCACCACAGGCGCGCCTGGCGCCGCGCCGGACGCGGCGGCGAACGACGACGTCAGGGGGGAGCCCGCAAACAGCCCGCCTCCCGGCGCAGCGTCCGCGTCGTTGTCCTGGCCGTCATGTCCGCGCGCGGCGCCCAGATTGGCGATGGCCAGCGGCGCGGACGCGTCAGGCGTCTGGAGATCGGCGGCAAGGGCCGGGCTGCCGAGCAGGAGGGCCGTTCCAAGACAAACGATGTGACGGTAGCCAGAAACGCCCATTTCCCACACCCCGACGCGCGCGCGTCGCACGAAATTGAACAGGCGCTGTCGCGCGGCCTGCCTGGACGCGCCGCGCAGATGCAACACGCCCGTTCTTCATGTCAGGCCCGGCGCGTTGTCCCGACAAATCGCCGGGCTGTCACGCCGGAACATGCCTCCACCTTCGCCGCCATCTCCTGTGCGGTTGACGCGGCAGGATCACAATACACAGCGTATGCAGCTTGCCAATTCGGCGACATAACGCGCATCTGCTGGGCCCTGCCGGAAACTGCCTGTAAAAAGCCAAGCACAATCATGTTCTTGCAGCTGGAGTATTCTTCCAATTCATTTATGGCGGCTTGGGGGCGCCGGTTTGCTGAAGTGCGGGCACAGGCAGGTTCCTGATGCACGTTGTATAAAGAACACATTCCGAACAATGGTGGGGAACGGTCGCGCGCCGCGCGGGGCCAGATGCGGGCAACAAAAAGCCCCCGGGTTCGCCGGGGGCCTGATCCTGAAATGGCGGCTGCCTCAGGCAAGCCGCGCCAGTGCCTGCGCGAGGCTGACCCGACGCCCGGCCGCCTCGGCGAGGCGCTCCTTCTGCTCTTCCACCACCTCCTCCGGGGCCCGGCTCAGGAAGTCGGCGTTCGACAGCTTGGCTTCGATCTTGCGGATTTCGCCGGCAAGCCTGTCAATTTCCTTCGTCAGGCGGGCGCGCTCGGCGTCGAAATCGATCACGCCCTCCAGCGGCAGCGCCGCGGTTTCGCCCCGCACCAGCAACTGGATGGCGCGGCCGGTAACCGCGTCGGCGAAGCTGATCTCCGACACGCGGGCCAGACGGCGGATGGTGTCGCCCCACAGACCGGCGGCGTTTCGCGTAGCCTCGGACGCGCCGACGAGAACCAGCGGGATCTGCGCCCCCGCAGGAACGTTAGTTTCCGAACGCGCCGAACGGATGCCGGAGATCAGTTCGACCACCCAGCCGAGCTCCGATTCCGCCGCTGCCGCCTCCACCGCCGGGTCCACCGGCCACGGCGCCAGCGCCAGCACGCCGTCGCGGCCGCCCGCCGCATCCGCCGTCACGCCCCACAGCTCCTCGGTGAGGAACGGCATGAACGGGTGCAGGATCTTGCAGATCTGATCGAGGACGTAGCTGACGACCGCCCGCACCTCCTGCTTCGCCGGGCCGTCGGCGCCCTGCAACACCGGCTTGGCGAGCTCCAGATACCAGTCGCAGAACACGTTCCAGACGAACCGGTAAGCCGCATTGGCGGCGTCGTTGAAGCGGAACGCCTCCAGCGCCAGCGTCACCTCATTGATGGCCTTGCCGGTCTCGCCCAGCACCCAGAGATTGAGCGGCTCACGCACGGCACCCGGCTGGAAGCCGGCGTCGCGGACGCAGCCGTTCATCTCGGCGAAGCGGGCGGCGTTCCACAGCTTGCTGGCGAAGTTGCGGTAGCCTTCCACCCGCTGGGTGGAGAGCTTGATGTCGCGCCCCTGGGCAGCCATGGCCGCCAGGGTGAAGCGCAGGGCGTCGGCGCCAAAACGGTCCATCAGATCGAGCGGATCGATGACATTGCCCTTGGACTTCGACATCTTCGCGCCCTTCTCGTCCCGGACGAGCGCGTGCAGATAGACGTGACGGAACGGAACCTCATCGGTGACGAACAGCCCCAGCATCATCATCCGGGCGACCCAGAAGAAGATGATGTCGAAACCGGTGACCAGGGTCGTCGTCGGATAAAAACGTTTCAGTTCTGTCGTTTCATCCGGCCAGCCAAGCGTCGAGAATGGCCACAGGCCAGACGAGAACCAGGTGTCGAGCACGTCCTCGTCGCGCACCAGGAAGCCGGCGGCGGCGGCGGGGTCCGCCGCCCAGGCCTCGGCCTGGGCCGGCTCAAGCACGCCGCGCTCCACCGCCGACGCCAGCGCGGCGGGCAGCACGTCCTCGAAGCTTTCGCCGACGTAGACTTCGCCATCGGGCGTATACCAGGCCGGAATCTGGTGGCCCCACCAAAGCTGGCGGGAAATGCACCAGGGCTCGATATTCTCAAGCCACTGGAAGAAGGTCTTCTCCCAATTTCCTGGAATGAAACGGGTTTCACCCTCACGGACAGCGTCCAGGGCGCGCTCGGCCAGCGGCTTGACGTTGACGTACCACTGGTCGGTCAGGAACGGCTCGATGACCACGCCGGAACGGTCGCCATGTGGGACCATGTGGACGTGCGGATCAATGCCTTCCAGCAGGCCGCGCTCCTCCATCATGGCGATGATGGCCTTGCGCGCCTCGAAACGGTCCTGGCCGTGCAGCGCCAGCACGGCGTCGAGGTCGTCGCCCTCCGCCTCCTCCAAGAAAGCGGCGTTGTGCTTCAGGTCCAGCCGGCCTTCGGAATCGAACACGTTGATGAGGCGCAGATCGTGACGGCGGCCGACCTCGAAGTCGTTGAAGTCGTGGGCCGGGGTGATCTTGACGGCGCCCGTGCCCTTCTCCGGGTCCGAATAGCTGTCGGCGACGATGGGGATCAGGCGGCCGACCAGCGGCAGCTGAACCATGCGGCCGATCAGGTCGGCGTAGCGTTCGTCATCCGGGTTCACCGCCACGGCGACGTCGCCAAGCATGGTTTCCGGGCGGGTGGTGGCGACGGTGATGAAACGCTCCGGCTCGGCGGCGAGCGGATAGCGGAAGCGCCACAGATTGCCCTTCGTCTCGACCTGCATCACTTCGAGATCGGAGATCGCGGTCTGGAACTTCGGATCCCAGTTCACCAGGCGCTTGTCGCGATAGATGTAGCCCTGACGGTGCAGCTCCACGAAAACCTTGACGACGGCGCGCGACAGGCCCTCATCCATGGTGAAGCGCTCGCGCGACCAGTCACAGGAGGCGCCAAGGCGCTTGAGCTGGTTGATGATGGTGGAGCCGGACTGGGCCTTCCACTCCCAGATTTTTTTCAGGAACGCCTCCCGGCCAAGGTCGCGGCGGCCAGGCTCGCCGCGCTCGGCCAGCTGGCGCTCGACCACCATCTGGGTGGCGATGCCGGCGTGGTCCATGCCGGGCTGCCACAGCACGTCCTTGCCGCGCATGCGCTCGAAACGGCAGAGAATGTCCTGCAGGGTGTTGTTGAGGGCGTGGCCCATGTGCAGCGAGCCGGTGACATTCGGCGGCGGAATGACGATGCAATAGGGCTCCGCGTCCGCCCGCTCCGGCCGTCCAGCGCGAAAAGCTTCCGCCTGCTCCCACAGGCTGGCGATGCGCGCCTCGACGGCGGCCGGCTCAAATGTCTTGTCCATGTCGCGACTTTACCATCAATGCTCGCGCCACCCGGCCGGGACCGGACGTGACGCCTTACGGATACCTGATGCGTTTTCCATAAACGCAAGGCTTCGGAAACGCTTCATTTTTTTAAACTGGCGCGTTTCCATTGACGAAGGCGGCCGCGCCAGAACTGGAGCGGCCCGCCGGAATGCCTGAACAACGCCGGGAGCCGTTCCGGTTTACGGAACAATGCTTCCCCGGGGGACCTTCCGGTCATCCCCCGCGCCATGTCGATGGCTACATCGGCAACGCCCCGGATATGCCAGGGCCTTCAACCAGTCTCGCCGCGGCTCAGACGCGCCACCTGTTCGGCGACCAGCCGCTCGACGATCTCCGGCAAGTGCGTTTCCAGCCAGTTCGCCAGCATCGGCCGCAGCATGTCGGTCACTGTCTCTTCCATGGTGCGGGCGCGTTCGGCCGCCACGCGCTGGGTCAAGGCGTCGAAAGCGCCCGAAATACGCGCCGCTGTCGCTGGCGTGACGAGGACGCCAATGGCTTCCCGACCGTGCTGCATGGCGGGCGAATCGGCGAGCGCCGGCGCCAGGCGCGCACCGGACGCGCGCGCCTCACTCCGCGGAACCGGCCAGGATGGAAGCGGCTCCGGCTCCGCCAGACCCGGAGGGGCGGAACGGGCGTCGGGCCCGTCCCAGGAGGCTTCCGTCGAAGCGGCCGGCGCGCCCCCCCATTGTCCGCCCGTATGCGCGCCGATGGCCTCCGCAACCTGCCCGGCCACGGCGTGGCGGATGATGCTGGCCAGGCGCTGGTCGACGAGTGGCGATGGTCCGGCGGCGGGGGCAGGCTCCGCCCGCGCCTCGGGCGGCCGGTAGTCAACCGGCGGGGCCGCCGACAGGCGGACGGGCGGCCTGGGGCGCGGCGGCAATCCGGTGTCGACGTCGAGCGCCCGGGCCCTTGCGCTCATGCGATGCAGGCTGAGATCCATGTCGTCGTCAGGCCCATCGCCGGATTCGGGCGCTGTCGCATGGGGCGCCGGCCGGGGGACGGGACGGGGCGCGGTTTGCGCCGGAGGCAAAGACGTCGCGGGTTCTTCAGCAGGATGACCCTGGGCAGAAGGGCCGGGCCTGACGCGGCGTGGCGGCGCGCGCAAGGGCGCGTCATCGACGGAAAGGCCCAGCGCCTTCTGGTCGTCGGAAATGATCTTGCGAATGGAGGCAAGGATCTGTTCCATGTCCGGGTCCACGCGTCTTGTCGTCAGACCGTCAGCATGGGCTTCAGTCCCGCCCGATCCCATGAGCCCCCTCCACAGATTGATGGCCAGGAATGTGCTGGCCAGACGTGATGCGCGCGCCGTCGGCGCCGGATTGACGGCGGTGCGGGCGCGAAAGCGCGAGCGGCTGATGGCGTCATTCACCGGACGCGGATACCGGGAGCCGCGCCCCTGCGCGTCGTTCTTCACCGGATCCCGCGCCATGGCCCGGACTCGCAAACGCCATCTCGCGGAAAACATAAAGGATTGTCCCCGGAGACGGTAGGGGGCGACCGCGCCGGACCATGGCCCTTCCACACCGAAACGCCCCGTGCCCAGCCAGCGCGAAGAGGCGTTGCAGGCAGATCACGCCGACAGGTCAGGCAGCCTTGGGCGAAGCGTTTGCCCCGGGCGCGCCTGCGCGCCTGGCGACGTGGGAGGCGAAAGGCCATGGCGTGGCGGCCGGCGCCTTATTGGTCACAGTCCGGATGACGGGGAAAACTTCCGCGGGCTTCCGTTTTAGCGACCGCCAGGGGTGCTGAGGCCGATCCACTTGTCCTTGACCTGGTCATAGTGGACCTTGGGATCATAGCCGGCGACGCGCAGGTTGAGGTCCCGGGCGGTCAGGCGGCCGATCGCGGCCATCACATTGTACGAAGCGACGACGCGGTCGCGCTGCGCCGTCACCAGCAACACGCGGGACTGGAGCAGGTCCTGCTGGGCGCGCAAGACGTCATAGGTGGTGCGCTGGCCAACCTTGGCCTCCTCACGCACGCCGGCGAGCGCGATTTCGTTGGCCTTGACCTGGGCGGTCGACGCCTCGATCTGCGATCGCGCCGCCTCAAGCATGCTCCAGCTCGACACCACGGCGGCCCGCACCTGATCGCGGAAGATATCGACGCTGATATTGGCCTGGCTGGCCTTTTCCTTCGCCTGGCGGGTCTGGGCGTAATACTGGCCGCCGTCATACAGCGGCACGGTGAGCTGGGCGACGATGCTGGCGGACGAAAGCGCGTCGCCGCGCACATTGTTGTCGAACGAGCGCGAGACGTTGGCGGAGACGCCGACCTGCGGCAGCAGCGCGCCCTCCGCCACCTTGATCTGCAATTCGGCGGCGTCAGCGCTGTGCAGGGCCGAGGCGATGGCCGGGTGTTCGCGCAGGGCGAGGTTCACAGCGGCGATCTGACTCTTGGGCAGGAACGGCTCAAGCGATTTGCCGGGTGCGAGCTTCGTTGGCTGCTCGCCGATAACCTGGCGATACTGGGCGATGCTCGCCTTCAGATTGGCTTCGGCCGCGGAAAGCTGCGAGCGGCCGCCCGCCAGCGCCGCCTCTGCCTGGGCGACGTCCGTGCGCGTCACCTCACCGACGTTGAAGCGGTCGCGGGTCTGGCGCAGCTGCTCCTGCAACACTTCCAGGTTGTTGCGCTGCAGATTGACGGTCGCGGTGTCGCGCAGCACGTTCATATAGGCTGTGGCGCCGGACAGCAGCGTGTTCTGCTCCTGATTGCGCAGGCCTTCGCGCTCGCCGAACACCTGGGACTCGGCGGCCCGGGTGGAGTTCAGCGTGCGCAAGCCGTCATACAGCGGCTGGGTGACGCCAATGCCAACGGCGCCGGGGAAAAGATCAGTGTTGCCGCTGCTGGCGCCCATGCCCTGGGCGCTGCGCGCCGTATAGCCGACGCTGCCGCTGGCGTTGACGCGGGGACGCATGCCGGACTTGGCGATGGCGACGCCTTCATCGGTCGCCCGCAGCGCCGCGCGCTGGGAGTTGAGCGTGGGGTTGCCCATGTAGGCTTTTGCAAGAGCGCCGTTCATGGTTTCCGCCGCCGCCGCCGCCGCGAACGTCACCGCAAGGCCCGCCACCGTGCTGAACAGGATGGAACGCTGGAAACCACGCTTCTTCGTCACTTGCTTACCTCACCGGAGCGCGAAAAACGCTCCATCCTGTGCCGGCGAGTCCTCGAGCGACGCTCCAGAGGGCAGCGCCTCGCCAGGGACCGACCGCTCCGGCCTCAGCCGAAAACCTGTTGATGCGCCGCCGCGGCGTGCCCCGGCGTCAGGCATGGTCGAATCCATGCGGGCTCTGGAGCGGACAGTCGCCGAAACGCCCCCCTCCTGTCCAGTGCCAGCCCTTGCCGTTTACCATAAATTCATAAGGGGATTTGCGCCCGTGATTCGGAAAACGCCGGCGTCATTCGTCCCTGCCGGCGGGTCCTGGAGCGCCGCGTCGGTCGATCGATTGCCCTGGGGCCCGGCGCGCCTTGGGTTTTTCAGGGAACGACAGACAATCGGCCCGCAATTTCCGCCCATTGATAGGAATTGGGCGGTCGCCGCGTGCAGAAAGGCCACAGTAATCCGCGAAATTACATCAAGCCGCTGCGCAAGCGCGGCGAAGTCCGGCCAGGATGCGCCAGGCGGCAGGAGCAGGCAGCAAAAAAGGCCGGCTCACGCCGACCTTTTCATGTCTTCTGGTCGCCAGACCTGCCGTCAGAAGGTGAATTCAGGCTTCCGGGCGAAGCCGTCCAGCACCGGCGCCCAGGCGTTGACGACCACCGCGCGGCTGTTCACGCCCGAGGCGCGACGCTGGATGACGATCCGGCTGGCGGCGCCGCTGACCTCGATGGCCACCAGGGCGCCGCCATCGGCCAGCTGTTGCAGCAGCGCGTCCGGCAACACCTCATAGCCGCCGTTCAGCAGGATGGCGTCGTAAGGCGTGTTGGCGGGATAGCCATTGGCCAGCTCGCCGGTGACAACCTGGACGCCGGCGACGCCGTCGCGTTCAAGATTGATCTTCGCGGCGGCGGCGAGGCTGTCGTTGGATTCAAGGGCGGTGACCTTCGCGCCGAGATGGGCCAGCAGCGCCGCGCCGTAGCCGGTTCCCGCCCCCACCTCGAGCACTTTCAACCCGTCAAGCGGGCCAAATGCCTGGAGCATGCGCGCCAGAACCAGCGGCGGAAGCATGACGCGGCCGGGAGCGCCGTCGAGCGGGATGGCGACGTCCGCATAGGCCATGGCTTCGCGCCCGGCCGGCGCGTAGATTTCGCGCGGCGTTACGTCGAAGGCAGCGATGACGGAAAGGTCGGTGACGTCAAACGTGCGCACCTGGCAATCTACCATGGTGCGGCGTGCGGCGGCGTAGTCCTGCATGACTCCCTCAGGCGGGGTCTCACGTGGGTGTCCCGCCGCGGGATCCCGGAACCGCCGGACGGGCGACAAAGTATATGGAGGCCTCGGAGGGAATCGAACCCCCGTGCAAGGATTTGCAGTCCTCTGCGTAACCACTCCGCCACGAGGCCTTGAGGGGGCTAATAGCCCAGGGGGCGGTGAAAGGGCAACACTCTTTCATGCGGTTTTCACAAGCCGGGTTTGCAGGGGCGCCCCAGGGCTTCACTTGTCCACACTTCCACAGCGACGCGGTTGCGGCGGCGTTTTCGGCGCGGCGGGACTTGCGCAGCCCCGATGCTTGGGCTACATCCCGGCCATCAAGTGATCCCCGGTAGCTCAGCGGTAGAGCAACCGGCTGTTAACCGGTTGGTCGCTGGTTCGAATCCGGCCCGGGGAGCCACCCTTTCACAGGGTGGGACTTGATTGAGTTGCGAGGCGCCCGCGAGGGCGTTTTTTGTTTCGCAACAGGCTTTCCCCGGTAGCTCAGCGGTAGAGCAACCGGCTGTTAACCGGTTGGTCGCTGGTTCGAATCCGGCCCGGGGAGCCATCTCCTTTTCTGCACTGTTCTGATGCGTTTCAGGCTTTCAGCTGTGACAGCCGCGCGACCGCCTGCCCCTGGCTTCAACGCAGTTGCGCCTTGAGCGGAATCTGGCGGCGCGCCCTGAACTGCGGGCAACTGCCGGCGGCGGCGGTTTTGTGCTTCCAACTGATTTGCGGCCGGGTCAGACCTGCGGCGTCGACAGGCGGGCGAACATCGCGCCCATCTGTTCTGGCGTTCGGCCATTGTCGGCGATCAGCCATTCGAGCATCAGCGCGCCGACGGCGCCGGCGTAATAGCTCTGGGCGAAGCGGGCCTCCTCGGGATCCTCCGGCAGGAGGCCAGGTTGCGCGCTGACGATATTCATCATCTCACCGATCTGGGCGGCGAAAAGCGTCAGGGCGCCGCTCCCCGCCTGCCCGCTCAGAATCAGCCGGTACAGCCGGCGTTGCTGGCTGGCGCGGGCGAAGGCGAAGGCGGTCACATCCTCGACCCACCGGAGGTGTGAGATCGCGCCGGCCTGGGCGCGGGCGAATTCCAGCTGTCCGGCGAGATCCTCGCTCAGCCGGTGCTCAAGCATGGCGTCGATGCTGTCGAAGTGACGGTAGAACGTTTGCCGCCCGACGCCGGCCCGCTGCACCAGATCGGTGACGGTGATGTCTGCGTAACGGCGTTCGCCAAGCAGGGCGTCAAGCGCTTCATAGAGGGCGTGTCGGGTTTTGCGCTGGCGCGCGTCCATGCGAACTTCTGCTTGTGGCGACATGACGCTTTCGTGGCTGATCGGCTGTTCCTGGTCCCTCTAGGCCGGGTTGCGGGACATTTTGCAATCAAAATTTCCATAATCGCCGTTTCACACGCCGTCAGGGTGGCCGCCCGCACGCAGGCTGGTGCATACTTGCCGGCGCTCACAACACAATTCAGAAGCCCCGGGGCAGCCGGGGACTGTCCTGGAGGACCCCATGGAGGACTATTTCCGCCTGCGCCAGATCGCCCTGGCCACGGATGATCTCGAACGCGCCATCGCCGACTTCCAGCATATCTTCGGCGTCAGGCTGGCTTATCAGGACCCGCACGTGGCCAAATATGGCCTGCACAACGCCCTGTTTCCGTTTGGCCTGGCTTTCGTGGAGGTCGTGGCGCCGTTCGAGGCTAACACGGCCGCCGGACGCTTCATGGAGCGCAGCGGCGGCGTTGGCGGCTATATGGCCATCTTCAACTGCAGCGATCCCCTGCGCCGTGGGGCGCACGCCAACGGTGTTGGCGTTCCCACCGCCCATTCGCTTGACCACGACGGTTTTGTCGGCGTGCAACTGCACCCGCGCCAGTGCCGGGCGGCGATGATCGAATTCGACCACACGCCAGGCGAGGCTCAGCCGGAAGGCCCTTACTACCCCGCCGGCGGCGACGGCTGGCAGCACGCCATCTGCACCGACGTGACCCAGGGCATCCGTGAAATCATTATCGAAAGCCCCACCCCGCATGAGCTCGGCCAGCACTGGTCGCGGATCATCGAAAAACCCTACCGTGAGGAGGGAGACGGCGGTCTCATCGAGGTCGACATGATCAACATCCGCTTCGCGCCCGCGCCAGCCGGCGTGCGCGAAACCCTGCGCGGCATCGTCGTGGCGACGACAGACGCGGCTGGCGTGATGGCGCGGGCGGCGGCGCGCGGTTACGCGCGGGACGGCGCCGGCTTCCGTATGTGCGGCGTCCGGTTCGAGGCGGCCTGACAAGGCCGCCGGGCGCGGCTGCGGCTGGAGCGGGTCTTCGCCGCCGGATGCTCCCGCCACCGGGTCGGGGGCGGTCATCAGGCGGGCCGGGCTTGCATGCGAATCGCCCACTCCAGGCCGGCCAGAGATTGGCGCCGCCGTCGGGGATTCATGTCGCACGCCGGTCAGCACGCAGGCGAATCCACCTCCGCCGTCCCTTGATTGGGGCGGCGGCTTTCCGTCTCTGGCGCGTGGCGCGGGCTGCTCCGGCGTTCTGGCGGACGCCGTTTCGTATCGGTCCCCGCTTCGGCCCAGCGGCGCCCGCATGACCGGGCTTCCATCGATTTACATGTTGTTAATGATATTCGCACAGCAAAGTTCAATAAAATTTGAATATTTTTCAAGTTTAATGACAATAAAAACAAGATTTATGGAGGGGCGCCATGGATATGGATTCCATCGATGTTCTTATCGAAGAATCAAAACAATCTGGCGCATCAGAGCTATCCAATGCGCAATTATTTATATGTAGATTTTGCGAAGCCTTGGGGTTGCCGTTGCCGCAATTTGCGGGTGAACATGATTGCGACAACCATTACATCTTCGAGAAAACCGTCAGCTTCGGTTTCCTGAACGGGAGGTCGTGCGGCGGTCGCATCGATCTCTACAAGCGCGGCTGCTTCGTGCTTGAGTCGAAGCAGTCAGCGATGACGCGCCGCAGGGCGGACTGGCCGCAGGCCGCGCCGATGGGGCGCAGTCTCTCCGCATGGCGGAAGGCGATGAGCGCGGCGCGCATGCAGGCCGAACATTACGCCCGCGCCCTGCCCGAACCTCCGCCGTTCCTTATCATTCTCGATGTCGGCCATATCATCGAGGTTTACGCCGATTTCTCGGGAACCGGCGAGGCCTATGCGCCTTTTCCGGATCCCGGGCGACGCTTTATCCTCATGGACGACCTGCGGCGCGCCGATATCCAGCGGCGCCTGCGCGCCATATGGACCGATCCCGCCAGTCTGGCGGGCGAATTGCGCATGGCGCCGGCGCGCGAGGACGCCCTCACCCGCTATCTGCTCGACCGGGCGCGAGCGCCCGGCTCCGGCAAAATTCCCTTACGACCGCAGGTGAGCGTGATCCCCGAGCCTGTGGCTGGCCGGTTCGCGCCGCGCCTCGGCGTCCGGGAACACGGCGCCGCCTGCCGGATACTTGTTTGACGGGCGGCCGGGCGAGGTTCGTCGCGAACCGCCGCGTCATGATCTGGCGCAGGCGTATGAGGAAGGTTTGCCGCTGGCGGGCGCGTCCGGTGCGGGCCGCCGCCGCCGCTCCGTGACGGGAATAAGCCTGGCCGTCGCATTTGACTGGCGCGCCCATCCAGAAAAGGCCAGATTGCCGACCTGAGCGCGCATGACCGGAGTTTAGCCCATGACCACATCCCCCTTCGTCACAACGGACTGGCTTGCGGAGCGGGCTGGTCTTGTGGAAGCTTCCGGGATGGCTGGCGGCAAGGCGGATGCCGCGCCGGCCATTGTCGACGGCTCATGGTATCTGCCCGCCATGGCCCGCGATCCGGAGGCCGAGTTTCTGGCCGGGCATATTCCTGGCGCCGTGCGGTTTGATATCGAGGACATCCGGGACAGGACGTCGCCGCTGCCGCACATGATGCCGTCGCCGGAGGTCTTCGCCGCCAGCGCCGGCGCGCTCGGCCTCAGCGCCGACCGGCCGATCGTGGTTTATGACGGCGCCGGCCTGTTCTCCGCGCCCCGCGTATGGTGGATGCTGCGGGTGATGGGCGCGCGCCACGTGTTCATCCTGCAGGGCGGCCTGCCGAAATGGAAAGCCGAAGGCCGACCGCTGGAGACGGGTCCGGCGCATCCGCGGCCGGCGGTGTTCGCGGTCAGCCCGCAGGCCGGCGCCGTCGTTGGTCACCGTGAGATCGCGGCGACGCTCGCCAGCGGCGACCGGCAGATTGTCGATGCGCGTCCGGCGGAACGTTTCGCCGGCTCGGCGCCGGAGCCGCGCCCCGGCCTCGCCGCCGGCCACATGCCCGGCGCCCGCAACACGCCGTCGTCCAGTCTTGTCGCCAATGGCATGCTGAAGCCGCCGGCGGAGTTACGGGCGGTGTTCGACGCCGCCGGCGTTGATATCCGCAAGCCGGTGACGGCAACCTGCGGCTCGGGCGTGTCCGCCGTCATCGTGGCGCTGGCCCTGCAGGAGCTGGGCGCGCCGCTGCCCCCGGTCTACGATGGTTCATGGAGCGAATGGGGCGCCCTGCCTGGCGCGCCGGTCGCCACCGGTCCGGCCTGAGGCGACGCTATCGCTCGCCCAGCACCTGGCTCAGGAACGCCTGGGTGCGGGCGTGCTTCGGCGCGGTGAAGAAGGTTTCCGGGTCAGCCTGTTCGACGATCTGGCCGCCGTCCATGAAGATCACCCGGTCGGCGATGCGGCGGGCGAAGGCCATTTCGTGGGTGACGCACAGCATGGTCATGCCGTCGCCGGCCAGCTCCACCATCACGTCCAGCACCTCCTTCACCATCTCCGGGTCGAGGGCGGAGGTCGGCTCGTCGAACAGCATGATGCGCGGGTTCATGCAGAGCGCCCGGGCGATGGCGACGCGTTGTTGCTGGCCGCCGGAAAGCTGGCCGGGATATTTGCCCGCCTGCTCCGGGATGCGCACGCGGGCCAGCAGCGCCAGCGCCTGCTCTTCCGCCGCGCGGCGGCTGGCGCCGCGCACCCGCATGGGCGCCAGCACGCAGTTTTCCAGCACGGTGAGATGCGGAAACAGATTGAACTGCTGGAACACCATGCCGACCTCGCGACGCACCCGGTCGACGCTGCGCAGGTCGTCGGTCAGCGCGACGCCATCGACGATGATGTCGCCCTGCTGGTGCTCCTCAAGCCGGTTGATGCAGCGGATGAGCGTGGATTTGCCCGAGCCGGAGGGACCGCAGATCACCACGCGCTCGCCGCGCCGGACGTTGAGGTCGATATCGGTCAGCACCTGAAAGTCGCCGTACCATTTGCTGACGCCGCGCATCACCACGGCGTCGCTTTCGCCAGGCGCGGCCTGACGGGTGGAGGAATCGTTCGCCGTCATGACCGGCTCCCTGCGGCCGCCAGACGCCGTTCCATCGCCGCCGAATAGCGGGACATGGCGTAGCAGCAGATAAAGTAGAACATCGCCGCGAAGGCGTAGCCCGTTGATACGGTCACCGGCGTCGCCCAGGCCGGATCGCGGGAACTGACGTCAATGGTCGTCAGCAGATCGAAGATGCCGACAATGGTCACCAGGGTGGTGTCCTTGAACAGGCTGATGAACGTGTTGACGATGCCCGGGATGACCAGGGTCAGCGCCTGCGGCAGGATGACGGTGAACATCGTCTGCCAATAGCCAAGGCCAAGCGCGGCGGCGGCTTCATACTGGCCCTTCGGCAGCGCCTGCAGGCCGCCGCGGATCACTTCGGCCATGCCGGCGGCGGCGAACAGGCTGACGCCCACCATCACCCGCACCAGCGGATCGGGCAGCACGCCCGGCGGCAGGAACAGCGGCAGCATGCGATTGGCCATGAACAGCACCGCCAGCAACGGCACGCCGCGCATCACCTCGATGAAAACGACGGAGGCGGCGCGCACGAACGGCATGCGCGAACGCCGGCCCAGGGCGAGCAGCACCCCGAGCGGCAGTGACGCCACGATCCCGACAATGGAGATCACCAGCGTCACCAGCACGCCGCCCCACAGATTGGTGGGCACGGTGACGAGGCCCGAGAAGCCGGGACCGTAAAGCAGGATCCACGAAATGATGGGAAACGGAACCACGAAGGTGAACAGCGCCGCGCCGCGGAACGGCGCGCGCGGCCATAGCGCCGCGGCAATATTCAGCGCGCACAGGGCCATGGCCAGATTGGGCCGCCAGCGCTGCGCCTCCGGGTACTGGCCATAGACAAAATAGCCGATGCGGCGGGCAATGAAAGGCCAGCAGGCGCCGGTCTCGCCGCTGGCCTCGCCCGCCAGGCAGGCGGCCCGGTCGTGGCCGCTCCAGACCGCGTTAATGAACAGGAACTCAATGGCCGGCCGCAGCAGGAACCAGGCGATGGCGAGCGCCAGCACGGTGAGCAGGGCGTTCACCGGGGGCGAAACGAGCCCATGCAGGCCGCGCAAGAAGCTTGCCGTGGGTTGTGGCGGGCGGGCGGGCGCCTGTTGAGCCAGGGTGTTCCGGGGCGGCGGCGCGGCGGCGGGCGATGTGGGCGTCGTCGTCATGTCAGCGCTCCGCCAGCGCCATGCGCGCGTTCCACCAGTTCATCAGCAGCGCCGTCAGCAGCGACAGGGCAAGGTAAATGAGCATGATCAGCGAGATCACTTCCAGCGCCTGGCCGGTGTTCTGCAACACGGGTCCGGCGCCGATCGACACCAGGTCAGGGTAGCCGATGGCCACCGCCAGGGAGGAGTTCTTGGTGAGGTTGAGATACTGGCCGGCGAGCGGCGGAATGATCAGCCGCAGCGCCTGGGGAATGACGATCAGGCGCAGGATCTGGCCCTCGCCGAGGCCCAGCGCCCGGCCGGCCTCACGCTGGCCCCTGGGCACGGCCTGGACGCCGGAGCGGACAATCTCGGCGATGAAGGCCGAGGTGTAGAGGGAGAGGCCCAGCACCAGCGCGACGAATTCCGGCAGCAGGGTGACGCCGCCGCCGACGTTGAAGCCCCGAAGTTCCGGCCAGCTCAACGGCAAGGCGCCGGCCAGGTCCCCCGCCGTCAGCCATACCGCCGCCAGCGGCAAACCGATGAGGACCAGCGGCGTCAGGAGCCACAGGGCCAGGGGGGCCTTGCCCCCGCGCCGCCGCCTGGCGCTCCAGACAGCGAGGCCGATGCAGACGGCCAGCGCCGCCAGCAGGCCAAGGCCCAGCGCGTTCCAGCCAGGCGCGGCAACGGGCCACGGACCATAAAGCCCGCGATTATTGAGCAGCACGCCGCCCGGCAAGCCAATGGACTGGCGCGGTCCGGGCAGGGATTTCAGAACGACATTGTACCAGACCAGCAATTGCAGCAGCAGCGGCGTGTTGCGCAGCGCCTCCACATAGGCCGCGGCGAAACGGGCGACCAGGGCGTTGCGCGACAGGCGCGCCACGCCAACGACGAAGCCCAGCGCCGTGGCGATAACGATGGCCACCAGCGCCGCCGCCAGGGTGTTGCCGAAGCCGGCCAGCAGCGCCCGGGCGTAGGTGTCGCCGGCCTGAAACGGGATCAGCGAGCCGGTGATGTCAAAATTGGCCGGCTCCGTAAGAAAACCGAACCCCCAGGTGATGTTGGAGGCGCTCAGATTGGCGGCGACGTTGCGACCGGCCCAGACGAACAGGCTGATCACCGCGATCACCAGCAGCGCCTGCCAGATGAAGGCGCGCACCGCCGGATTGCCCCACCATGCGGCGCGCGGCGCCCGCCCGGATGTTGTCACTGTTTGCCCTGCCCTCACGCCCCTCGCGCCTCCTGCCCCGGATGATGGTTGCGCGGATCAGCGGATCGGCGGCGCGTACATCAGGCCGCCCTTGTTCCAGAGGTTGTTGAGGCCGCGCGGAATCTTCAGGCGCGAGGTTTCGCCGAAGTGGCGGTCGTAGATCTCGCCGTAGTTGCCGACCGCGCGCACCACGTTCACCAGCCATTCGTCCGGCAGCCCGATGGCCGGGCCGAGCTTGCCTTCGGCGCCGAGCATGCGGCGCAGCTCCGGGTTGTCGCTGCTGCGCTTCTCGTCGACATTGGCTTTCGTGACGCCGGCGTCCTCCGCGGCGACCAGGCCAAGGCCCACCCAGCGCACCACGTCGAACCACTGGTCATCGCCCTTGCGCACGGCGGCGGCGAACGGCTCGCGGGAGATGAGCTCCGGCAACACCACGTGTTCGGACGGGTTGGTCATGCGCAGCCGCTCGGCGTGAAGGGCGGAGCTGTCGCTGGTGAAGGCGTCGCAGCGGCCGGCGTCGTAAGCACGCACGGTTTCGGCGGCGCTGCCGAAGGAAACCGGCTTGTACTCCATTTTGTGGGAGCGGAAGAAGTCGGCCATGTTGAGTTCGTTGGTGGTGCCCTGCTGCACGCAGATGGTGGCGCCGTTGAGCTCCAGGGCCGATTTCAGCCCGAGCTTGGCCCGCACCAGAAAAGCCTGGCCGTCATAGAAATTGATGTTGGTGAAACTGGCCCCCAGGGCGGTGTCGCGCGACATGGTCCAGGTGGTGTTGCGCACCAGCACGTCGATTTCGCCGGTCTGCAACGCGGTGAAGCGGTCCTTGGCGGTCAGCGGCACATATTTGACCTTGTCGGGGTCGCCAAAAATGGCGGCGGAAATCGCCCGGCAGTAGTCCACGTCGAAGCCGGTCCATTTGCCCTTGTCGTCGGGCACGCCGAAGCCGGCCAGACCCGGGTTGGCGCCGCAGATCACCTGCCCGCGTTGCCTGACCTGGTCGAGCACGCCGGCCGTCGCCGGGACGCCGTTCGCCATGGCGGCGGCGACGCCGCAGGCCATCGCCATCAACACAGGGGCCCGTTTCATCCGCTCTCCTCCTTTGCGCCAGCGCGCGCTGGTCCCGCAACTTCCGTAACGCGACGGCGTTCCGCGCCAGGCGCTTCACCTGCACGCATACCACTACGGCCGGCGTCAGAACGACCCCGGCTCGCCGCTGTTTGCTCCGCATGACATGGCGACGGGCCCCCTGGGTCAACCCCAAAACGGTAATTTCCGCCTTTGAGGCGGTTTGCGCTGATACGACCGGCTGTGGGGTTGACGCCTGGCGATCAAAGGCCGCAAACCGTTTGGGCTGCCGGTCGTGACGAGGAAATTATCGAGCATGCGCAAACTGAGCGACGCAGAACGCAACCGCCTGTCCAGCCGCACCCGCCTTGTGCTCGGCGGCCGCAACCCGGACGAGCAGTTCGGTTTTGTCAACACGCCGATCTATCGCGGCTCCACGGTGCTCGCGCCCGACGCCGCCGCGCTGCGACGCGGCGACGCCCGCTTCACCTACGGCACCCACGGCACCCCCACGACGGAAGCGCTGGAGAAGGCCTGGTCCGAACTGTCCGGCGCGGCGGGCACAGCGCTGGTTCCCTCCGGCCTCGCCGCCATTACCCTTGCGCTGATGTCCTGCGTCAAGGCCGGCGACCACATCCTCGTGACGGATTCGGCCTATCGCCCCACCCGGCGCTTCTGTGACACGGTGCTGGCGCGCATGGGCGTCGGGACCACCTATTACGACCCTCATCTTGGCGGCGATATCGCCAGCCTGATCCGCCCCAACACCAGCGCCGTGCTGACGGAGGCGCCCGGCTCGCAGAGCTTCGAGGTGCAGGACATTCCGGCCATCGCCGCGGCGGCGCACGCCGCCGGCGCGCTGGTGCTGATGGACAACACGTGGGCGACGCCCCTGTTCTTCCCGCCACATGAACGGGGCGTGGATCTCGCCATTGAGGCGGGCACCAAATATCTTGGCGGCCATTCCGATCTTCTGCTCGGTCTCGTTTCGGCCAACGAGCGGGCGTTGCCGGGCCTGCGCCGCACGGCGGAAGCCTTCGCCATGTGCCCCGGGCCGGAGGACTGCTTTCTCGCCCTGCGCGGCCTGCGCACCATGGAGCTGCGCCTGCGCGAGGCCGAGCGGCAAGGCCTCGCCCTCGCCCGCTGGCTGGAGGCGCGGCCAGAGGTGAAAAGCGTGCTGCACCCGGCGCTGGAAAGTCACCCGGATCACGCCATCTGGAAACGCGATTTCCTTGGCGCCAGCGGCCTGTTCAGCGTCATCCTGCATCCGGTCCCGGAAGCGGCTGTGGACGCCTTCCTCGACGCGCTGGCGCTATTCGGCCTCGGCTATTCCTGGGGCGGCTACGAAAGCCTGGTGATCCCGTTCAACTGCGCCGCCTATCGCAGCGCCACCGCCTGGAGCCCGGGCGGGCCGGCGCTCCGCTTCCAGGTGGGGCTCGAAGACATCGATGACCTTACCGCCGACCTGGAGCGCGGGTTCGACAGGTTACGCGACGCGGCCGGTCACGCCGGCGCGGCTGGTTGAGCAGAGCCATGAACGGCCGCCTTCCCTTCGCGCTGCTGGCGGCGTCCAGCCGGCTTGTTCTGGGCGCCGCCGGCGGTCTTGTTCTGGGCGTCGCCGGCGGCCCGGTCGCCGCCCAGACGATGGCCGGCGATGCCCGGACAGCGCTGGCGGTGGGCACGCTGCAGTTACCGCGCCCGCCGGAACTGGAGCTTCGGTCGCTCGACATTACCGTCACGCCCCAGGAGGTGCGGGGTCGCTACGTGCTTTTCAACCGCGCGGACCGTGACGTCGCGCTGGGGGCGTCGTTCGCCGCTCCCGATCTGGATGCGGCGGCGCCGGGTTTTGGCTATGCGGCCATTCCCGAGCCAGAGCAGATGAACTTCATGGGATTCGCCGCCACGGTTGATGGCGCGCCGGTAGCGCTCATGGATGAACGCCATGTGTTCGGCGCCGGGCTGGAGCGCACGCAACTGCTGGAAGACGCCGGCGCGCCGCTGCCGCCCGCCGGCGTGGCGACCTGGGAGGCGCTGGGCAAGTTGAAGCCCCAGGCCTTGCAGGATTTGCGGGCCGCCGGGTTGGTCGACATGGACCGGCTTGGCGAGCGGCTGGAGCCCCGCCCGCGCTGGTTGCTGAAAACCGCCTGGCATTGGCCCCAGGTTTTCCCGGCCGGCAAGGAAACGGTGATCGCCTGGCGCCACGCCGCCTCGGCGTCCGTTGGAACGACGCCGCTGGCGGAGCGCAGCCAGCTGGCGCACGCGGCGCGCTACGCGCGTCATTGCGCCGGCGAGGCCGTCAATGACGCGGCCGGCGCCGCCCGCAACAATGGGCCTGGCAATGAGTGGCTGCTGGAGCGGAGGCAGCGCCTGCACATCAGCACCGGCCCGGCTTCCGCCGGCCCCGCGGCCGTCGTGACGGTCACCATCGATACGGGAGCGGACGACGTCATCGCCGCCGCCTGCATGAGCGGGATGGAGCGCGTCGGGCCCGGGCAGTGGCGCATCCGGCGGGAGAACGCCGTGCTGGATGAAGACCTCGACGTGCTGTTTATCAGCCCCGGCAAGGTGGCCAGCCAGGGCGCGCCGCCGCCGGACGACGCGGACGCCGCGCCAGCGCCGCAGGAGCCATGAAGCGGGATGGCGGAGCGGGCGGCCGGTTCAGACCGTCTCGCTCTGCTTCTGCCGGCTGCTGCGGATCAGCGCCAGATTGCGCAGGTAAATGAACACGCTGAACGCCTGGCCGAGAATGATGACCGGCTCGCGCTTGTACAGGCCGTAGATCAGGGTGATCAGCCCGCCGCCGATGGAGAAAAACCAGAAGGCGACCGGCACCACGCTGCGGCCCGCCTTCTCACTCGCCAGCCACTGCACCACGAAGCGCATGGCGAACAGGAACTGGCCGACGAGCCCCAGCACCAGCCACACATCGGCGCGGGCGATGAACACGTCGTAAAGATAGCCGCCCACATCGTGCGACAGGCGAATCAACATCAGCGCAATTCCTGAACATGCGGCGGGGCCTTGCGGCGGCGGATCAGCCACCAGACGCCAGCCAGATCGAGTATTCCCACCCAGAGGCGGTCGAAGAAGCCATATTTCGAGGCGCCGGCCATGCGCGGCCGGTCGATGACGTCCACCAGCGCCACTTCATGGCCGTCCCGCCGCACCAGGGCCGGCATGAAGCGATGAAGCGCATCGAAATATGGCAGTTGCAGGTAGACCTCCCGGCGGATGGCCTTCAGCCCGCAACCGGTGTCGCGGGTGCCGTCACGCAGGATGGCGCCGCGAACGGCATTGGCGACGCGCGACTGGAATTTCTTGAAGCCGGTGTCCTTGCGCCTGACGCGCTGGCCGGCGGCGAGGCCGAAGCGGGAGCCGCCTTCCGTCAGTTCGCGCACCAGCGAAGGGATGAACGCCGGATCGTTCTGGCCGTCGCCATCGATGGTGACAAGAATGGGTGCGCGCGCCGCATGGGCGCCGCTGCGCACGGCGGCGCTCTGCCCCCGGGATACGTCATGGCGCAGACGGCGCAGCCACGGGCGCGTCCGGGCCTGCTCCTCCAGCACCGCGGGCGTGGCGTCGGTCGAGCCGTCATCCACATAAATGACCTCGAACGCCGCGAAGGCCGCGCAGGCCGTGGCGATTTCCGCGATCAGCGGCGCGACATTGTCCGCTTCGTTCTTGACGGGAACGATGACGGTCACCGCGGGAGAAGAGTCGGTCGGTTCGCTCAAGGGCACAGCTTTCCATTTACGGGTCTGGCGACTGGCGGTTTCAGGGCGCAGGCTCCGACCCACCGGAACAGCCGTGCTTTGCCAGAACGCCCGACGCATAGCGCGTCATATGCATGCCTGCCCACGCCACGTCCACCAGATGCGCAGGGCGCGCACATAGCAAGCCGGGTCGGAGACGGCAATGATCCGGCGCGCATGGCCGCCACGCCGGCGTCCCCCCATCCCGCGCGACCGGGCGCGGAGCCGCCATCTTCAACCGGAGCAGGTTTCGATCAATCTGGCTGGCGCGCCGATACCCAGACGCCAATGTCGAGGCGCTTGCCGCCGTTGAGATTAAAGCCCCTGACGCGGGTGGAAAGGGCCGGCTGGCGCGGATCGCCCAGCAACCGCTGCCGGAAGGCCGGTTCTTCCTGCGCCGTGACGAAAGCGACGCGGCACGGCCCCTGGCGAATCCAGTCCGCCGCCGCCACCCCGTCGGCCATTACCAGGTCGGTTCCGGTCAGAAACACCAGGCTCGGCTCGCGGTAGCCGGCGGTCAGCGCCTTCACCTGCGGGCATCCAGCCGACGCGGCGGCGGCGCGCATGGCGTCGGCAAGGCGCGGCGAGGTCCGCAGGCCAGCCAGGTGCGGTTGCGTCACGCCCAGTACGGTGGCGACGAAAACCACCGAAGCGCATATCGCCAGTAGCGCCGAGCGCCAGATGTGACCGGCGCAATAGGCCAGCCAGCCGGTGATGGCGATGGCGGCGGCGACCAGCAGGCCGGGAACGGCGATCCAGGCAATGGCCCCGTCCAGCGCCCAGCCGGCGGCCGGCAGCAGGAACAGCGCCGCCACCGGGATCAGCGGCAGCAGCAGCATGGCCGGCCGCGCGCCCCAGCGCTGCGCCGGGGCCAGCGAACCATTGCACAGGGCGCGGGCGACGAGCAGGGCCACCGCCGGATACAGGGGCAGGACGTAATGCGGCAGCTTGGTCGGCACCGCCTCGAAGATCAGCCACGCGGGAATGATCCAGGCCAGGGCGAAGGCGACCACGTCGTTGCGGCGCTCGCGCCACAGGGTTTGCGCGGCGATGGCGGCGAAGGGGGCCAGCGGCCACGCCGTGCCGAAGAAGGCGATGAAATAGGCGCCAGGGGGCCCCCAGTGCTTCTCCTGGCCGCCGCCCACCTTGCCGAGCATGTCCTTGCCAACCGCTTCGGCGAAGAAGGCGCCTCTTGTTTCAATGGCGATGGCGATGAACCACGGCGCCGTGAGCAACAATACGAACAGCACGCCCGTCAGCGGGCGCAGCGCCAGCAGCCAGCGCGCCGAACGCAGCCAGATGCTGAGGGCGATGGCCGGCAGGCCAACAATCATCAGCCCAACCGGCCCCTTCACCAGGATGGACGCGGCCAGGGCGCCCCAGAACGCCAGGCGCACGCCCAGCGACAGCGCCGCCGGCGCGTCGCCATCGCGCAGCATGTCGCGCCGCGACGGCATCCACGCCCGCGCCAGGCCGCCCATCAGCACAACGCAACAGGCGGTGAGCACCGCGTCGGTCTTGGCGAGGCGCGCCTCGACGCCGAGCAGGATGGTGGCGGCGAACAGGGCCGCACCGGTGATGGCGAGGCGGCGGCCGCCAAAAGCCAGCAGCGCCCAATAGGTCAGCAGCACGGCGGCGACGGCGCCCAGAAGCGAGGGCGCCCGGTAGAGCGCGATGGTCGTCCGCGCCTCCGGAACGCCGAGCGCCTCGCCGATTTTCACCGCGCCGACCTGCAGCCAGTAAATGCCGGCCGGCTTTTTGTTGCGGGCCTCGTCCTGGAAACGGATGGCGATGTAGTCGCCCGTCTCCAGCATCTGCTTCGTCGCTTGGGCGAAGCGCGGCTCATCCCGGTCCATGGGCTGGAGCGAGGAGAACCCGGGCAGGAACAGCGCCAGTGACAGCAGCAGCAGCGCGGCGACGGCCCGCCAGTGCGACGCCTCCAGCCACGACAGCAGGCGCAGCACACGGCGATCGCCTGACGATGGCGCTGGCGCTGGCGGCGCCAATGTGGGGTCAACCTTGGACGAAGAAGCGGCTTGCGGCATCGGGCTCTCTTGCAGGGGGCTGGCGGCGACGCCTGACCGTTGGGAGCGTCTTGCCAGGAAACGCGCGAATTCCGAAAGGCAGCCAAAGCCGCTTCCGCAGGGCGGACGGTTGAGCTGTTGGCGCGCGCCGGACGCAGGCGAACCGTCGGCCGGCGGCGCGCTCACGGTTTGTTGGCCCACGGGTCCTGCCGGCGCGTCGTCCTGAACACGGGCCAGCCGGGCGGACCTGCCGACGGTCGCGCCGGAAGCGCCCCGCCCGTCTGACCCGACGCACCGCTTTATCGCGTCTTGTCCATGCTCTCAATCATGATGCGCCGCTGCACAGCCTTTTGCCGCCGCCGCAGAGGCGTCGGGTCGCCCGGGAAACACCCTTTACCGGGACGCGGCGTTGATTTCAGGCAGCGGAATTCTATGGTCAATGTAACGTCAGGGTTTTTATGGACGGGAGGATGCGCGTGAGGAACGCCAGATGGCGCAAGGCGGTCGGGAAAAGCGGCGCCGATTCCCCGTCCGGGGATGGGGAGACGCCCGCTTCCGCGCGCAGGATAACAGCGATCCGTCCCGCCGCTGGCGATGGCGACGCAGCGGACGCAGGGCCGACGGAGGCGCGGCCGCCGGGGCGCGATGGCGCGCAGGCCGGAGGGAGCGTTTCGCCGCCAGGCGCGGAGGTGCTGGTGTTGCGCGCCGGGCTGGAGGACTGTCTCTGCCACCTGGTGGAGCTCTACGGCCCCGATGTACTGGATTCGTTTCTCGAACGGCGTCTGCGCCGGAATATCGCGCCCATTCTGGCGCATGCCGATAAAATCGGACCAGGTCCCCAGGCAAGCCGCATCCGCGCCCACGCGGCGGCGGCTGAACGACTATTGCGTGAGGCAGTCGAATCCGTCAGGAAAGATCCGACGCCGCCATCCGGCTGATGTGAGCGCTACATAAGTTCGTTATCGCGCCCGCCGGGGCGCTGAAAGCGATCCCATTTGCCAGCGCCTTGTTCATAATGGCGCCAGCCGGGATGGAGCCCGCCATGAAACGCCCCGGGAACGCCTTGCGCGCCAGGGTGTTCCCAGGCGGACCGGCTTCCCCTTGGACGGAGTTGTGGCGTCAGCCTGCTCCAGCTTTTTGTACTGACGCGTTTTCCTGATGTGGGCGGCCCACCAGGAAAAGGTTTCAGTTTGGCCAGGATCGCCCTTGCCGGCGACCGGCCGCCCTGCCGCCCAAACTGCGAGGCCCATGATGCACAAATTGCTCGCCACCCTGACTGCGCTGACGCTTCTCACCGCCTGCCAGACCACTGGCGCCCGCAATACCGCAAACATGACGCCCGCCCAGCTGCAGGCCGCCAAGGCCCAGGACGCGAAGACGGCGGAAGCCGAATATGCGCGTTGCGACCAGACGTCGGCCAACATTGTGGCGTCCACCAAATGCAAGGCGGCTGTGCGCGAGCGCTACATCACCCCGTACGCTCCGCCGGAGGAGCAGCGCATCTCCCGCATTCTGGTGGCGCAGAACATCGCCCTTGCTGAAAAGATCCAGCGCGGGGAGATCACCGAAGCCCAGGCGCGCGAGCAGTACGCCGCCATTGTCCGCTCGGTGATGGACCAGGAGCGCCGCCAGCACCAGGGTCGCGGCCGTCGCAGCTGATCGCCAGGCGCTGTGAAAAACGCCATGACCAGTCCCCGGGCGGGCTGGTCATGGCGCCAGCCAGCGGCGCCGAGCAATGATGCGTCAACGGGCGCGCTTTCGACGCGCCGACGCCTTTTCACGGCTGGCGTCCTGGGCAAGCGTCTCACGGAGACGCTGACACGGAGCCGCAAGGTCACCGGGTAATGGCCAGCCTGACGCCGGATGTTGCAAGTTGTGGAGATTCTGGCCGGTTCGGTGCGCCCAGAGGGCGAAGGCGCCGCCGCCCTCACGGGCGGAGCCCGCTGAGCCGCAACATTTCAGCAGGATGATGACTTATGGTCGGGGCAGCAGGATTTGAACCTGCGACCCTCTGCTCCCAAAGCAGATGCGCTACCAGACTGCGCTATGCCCCGACGTGCTGAAAGCCCGTGCTTTCTATGCGTTTCCCTTTGTCCGCGCAAGTTATCGCTGACAAAAAACAGTGGAACGTTTGGCCACAGAACGCTTGCGCGCGTGTTTCCGGTTTCGCCACACCGGATAATGGACCCGGGGCCATGCGCGGCCAGCCGACAAGGTCGCCGGCATTGGCTTTGGCCGGCCAGCAGATTTCACGACTGGCCGGCAGTTGCGCACATTTACTTCAGCAGCGCGCCGGCGCGGTCCAGCGCGTCGCCGAACCCCTTGAGGGACACATTCAGCGCGAAGGGCTTTTCCGTGTCGCTGGCGACGAGATTCAGCTTGAGCTGTTTGCCCTTGCGCATGCTGTTCACCAGGGCCGGATCGAGCGTCAGCGGCGCGACGCAGCCCCCCGGAACACAGGTGCGGATCGGCGCGGCCGCCTGGGCCTTGTTTTCATCAACCTGCACCGCGACGCCTTTGGCCAGCAGCAGGCCGAATGGCAACAGCAGCGCGCCTTCCGCCCCTTTCGCGGTCGGCGTCAGTTCGATGGACAGCACCCGCTGCGCGCCGCCGCCCCGGGATTGCTGCGCCAGCTGTTGCGACACGGTGCACAGCTTGCGGTCCTTGGGAACGATACAGTTCACAACCCAGTCGCCATGGGTTTCCCGCAGGGATGAGGCGCCGCCGGGCAAAGGAGCTCCCGTTTGCGCAAAGACCGGGGTGGACGCGAGAATCGCCGCCGCAACAATACCAGCACGAATCATATGATCTTTTCTCATGCGAATGGATTGGCAAGAAAGGCCGGAGACAACATCCAGCCTGGATGTTTTCTGCTATGGTATATTGGAAATCACGCCCGCGTAGAAGTATAGAAAACACGCCGCGGGCGTTTTGTCGCCCGGGATTTCATGCGGGCGCAGCGTTCACCGCTCCCCCGGCGCCGCGCCATGACGACGTGGGGGAGCGTGGGGAAATGGACGGGCGATGCAGGGCGGCGTGCGTTGACGGCAAGAATTGTCATCCGGCCGTGGAGTATGGTACCCGGTCAGCGAGACCGGCGTGCCGGCGCTCCCCCTTCCCTGGTTGGGCAACCTTTTCTCTGGTTGGGAAATTTCATGACCGCGCGCATCCTGCAGCCTGCCCGTAACGCCATGCAGTCCGGCAAGGCCAAATGTGGCCGCTGGCTGCTTGCTTTCGATCCGGCCTCCCCGCGCAGCGTCGAGCCATTGATGGGCTGGACCAGCTCGTCGGACACGCGCCAGCAGTTGCGCCTGTGGTTCGACAGCAAGGAGGAAGCGATCGCCTACGCGGAGCGTAACGGTCTCGCCTGGCGCGTTGAAGAGCCGCGCCCGACCCGCCCACGGCGCAACGTCGCCTACTCCGACAACTTCAGGGCCGACCGTATCGGCCAGTGGACGCACTGAACCGCTGCGGCTCCGGCCGGCAGACCGCCGGTCAGATCCCGCCGCGCCCGCCATGCGCAGCAAAAGCTGGCGTTGCACGATTTATGCTGCAGGCGCGTCAGATTCCGGCCTATATGGTCGTGGTTTTTCGGGCGGGAATCGCCTCGCCCGGCCTGGTAAACGCGCCGCTCCCCTGCCGTCGCGCACCTTTCTGGCCCGCCCCGCCAGCACGCCATGGGGCCCCGTAGCTCAGCTGGATAGAGCGTCGACCTTCTAAGTCGAATGTCGCAGGTTCGAATCCTGCCGGGGTCGCCAAACCATATATAGATTAATCGGTTGGCGGCATGCCGCCGTCGACCGGGCGGGGATGTCCACCGTCCTGATTTTCAGCCTTTCCCTGCCGCTTTCCCCCACGGCCTGCCCGGTTTTTGCGGGCGCGGAGCCATGGGACACCGGGGGCCGATCACCGTTTATGAACAGGGGTCAGAACGTCCGGCCCATGGTCGAATCCTTGACTTTCTGGCGGCGCATCGACATCTTTCCCTTATGAACGACGCGCTCGCCACAGCGGGACATCCGCAAGCCAACTGCCCGATAGCGGGACATTAGCCCGACGTTCGTCCGCGCGCCCCGGACGTCGGGGACGCGCCGCCTGTGTTCCAGGCCCTCCGTCTGTCGCCAGCAGGCGCGCTTTCCCAGCATATTTTTATTTATCGCACCCGGTCCAGCGGAGACGCGCGCCGGATTGGAAGGCCTGATCCACATGACCAAACTCAGCAGCACCCGCTCCCGTTTGCCCGCGCTGGTTATCAACGCGGACGACCACCACCGCCTCACCATGCTTGCGGAAGCGGCCAGCGACCGGATGCCGGATGTCGCCGAGGTTCTGCTCCAGGAGCTGGATCGCGCCCGGGTGGTGAAGGATGGCTCCGCGCCGGCCGACCGGGTGCGCATGGGCTCGACGGTCACCTACCGGTCGGACAGCGGCGAGCGGACCGTGCGGCTGGTCTATCCGGGTGAAGCGGATATCGAAGCAGGACGCATCTCGATTCTCACGCCGATCGGCGCGGCGCTGATCGGCCTCAGTCCCGGCCAGTCCATCAAATGGACAGCCCGGGACGGGGCGGCCCACCAGTTGACCGTCGTGGACGTCAAGCCGCCGGCCGCCTGAGCGCCCGGGCCTGGCATGCCCGACGTCAGGACCATTGTTCCTGGCCCATTGCCATCATCGGGTGCGTGAGCCGACGCCTGGAGCCCGCGTGACCCGGAGTGGGCATGCGCTTCGGGCCGTTCATCTGGCGTCTCCTGCCAGGCGCGATGAAGCCCGGCGCGGTGTGGGGGGCCCCGCCGCGCCCGCCCCAGTGATCCCCCCCCCCTGTCACCTTGCTTCGCGAGTCCTGTCTCCTGCTGCGCGCCCCCCGCCCCTTGCTGCGCAAAACGTCCCCCTGGAGAGAATGTGCGGCCGGAGGATGATTCGGCCGCTCCGGTTTGCCCAATGCAGCCGTGAGGCGTTGACGGGGCGCTGATTGGGGGCTCACCGGGCGATGGCGGGCGCTTCTGGCGTTTCACGAATACGCGACCCGAAAGATCTGGAAGACGGCGCTACGAACGTCTCCAGAGCCGCCGCGCCGCAGGGCGCCCCGGGGGCAACAGCCCGGCGGCAAAATGCGCGGCGTCCACATCCCCGCGCCGCCGCCTCGCAAAAGTCCCCGATTTCCACATGGCGGATTAATTTTCACGGTTTGATAACCGTCATGCAAGCAGCGACACTCCGGTGAAAACGCCGTATTCGCCGGAGGTTGGGCGCGTCAAGCACCCGGTCTTGCCAGTCTCGCGACACAAGTTCTGGGGTGACTGTCGGTCGGGATGCCTATATATAGTGTTTTGACGCGAGGCGAACCGATAGCGGGCGCAGCTGGGCCAGGCTGGCGTCCGGTTCATTCGGGCGACGGGCGGCGGAGGGAGACTTCACGCCGCGCCAAAACCGTCTCAACCGATCATCATCCGTGGCGCGTGGTCCCTTTCGACCGGCGGCGCGGCGTGCTTGCGGACAACGCCAGGCGGATGACGCCAGGGTTCGTCTCTTTTTTGAAATTGCCGCATTTTCCTGATGCGAGACGCTTTGCGTCTCGCGGAAAATGCCCATCGCCACGACACAGCTGAACCGCCGTGTGCATCGCGGGCGGGCGTGACGGAGTCTTCCATGCGGATCGAGCGGCGTTACACCACCGGGGACAAGCCAGTCTGGGACAGCATTGCGTTTCGCAAGGCTACCAGTGAGATCCGCAATCCGGACGGCTCCGTGGTCTTCCGTCTGGAAGACATGGAGGTTCCGGCCGGCTGGAGCCAGGTGGCGGCGGACGTGCTCGCCCAGAAGTATTTTCGCAAGGCCGGCGTGCCGTCGCGGCTGAAGCGCGTCGAGGAAAATGGCGTGCCGTCCTGGCTGTGGCGATCGGTTCCCGACGAGGCGGCTCTCGCCGCCCTGCCCGCCGACGCGCGCAGCCGCTCGGAGATCTCGGCCCGGGAAGTGTTCGACCGCCTCGCCGGCTGCTGGACCTATTGGGGATGGAAGGGCGGCTATTTCACCGCCGAGGACGACGCCCGCGCCTTCTTTGATGAACTGCGCTACATGCTGGCCAACCAGATGGTGGCGCCAAACTCGCCGCAGTGGTTCAACACCGGCCTGCACTGGGCCTATGGCATCGATGGTCCCGGCCAGGGCCATTACTATGTCGACTTCCAGACCGGCGAGCTGAAGGCCTCCGAATCGGCCTATGAGCACCCGCAGCCGCACGCCTGCTTCATCCAGTCTGTCGCCGACGACCTGGTGAATGAAGGCGGCATCATGGACCTGTGGGTGCGCGAGGCGCGCCTGTTCAAATACGGCTCCGGCACCGGATCGAACTTCTCGGCCCTGCGCGGCGACGGCGAACGCCTGTCCGGCGGCGGCCGCTCCTCCGGCCTGATGTCGTTCCTGAAGATCGGCGACCGCGCCGCCGGGGCGATCAAGTCGGGCGGCACCACGCGCCGCGCCGCCAAGATGGTGGTGGTCGACGTCGACCATCCGGACATCGAAGCCTACATCGACTGGAAGGTGAAGGAGGAGCAGAAGGTCGCCGCCCTCGTCACCGGCTCCAAGACCGTGCGCCGCCACATGAAGGCGGTGCTGAAGGCCTGCGTGAACTGCGAAGGCGAAGGCGACGCCTGCTTCGACCCGGAGCGCAACCCGGTGCTGAAGCGCGAACTGCGCCTCGCCCGTCGCGCCCAGGTGCCGGACAGCTACCTGAAGCGCGTCATCCAGTACGCCCGCCAGGGCTATCGCGACCTCGATTTCGACGTCTACGACACGGACTGGGATTCGGAAGCCTATCTCACCGTTTCGGGCCAGAACTCCAACAATTCGGTGTCGCTGACCGACGACTTCCTGCGCGCTGTCGAGAACGACGGCTCGTGGGCGCTGAACTACCGCGACGGCAAGGTGAAGAAGACCCTGGCCGCCCGCGAGCTGTGGGAGAAAATCAGCTACGCCGCCTGGGCGTCGGCCGATCCGGGCCTGCACTACAACACCACCATGAACGACTGGCACACCTGCCCGGCGGACGGCCGCATTCGCGCCTCCAACCCGTGCTCGGAGTACATGTTCCTGGACGACACCGCCTGCAACCTGGCCTCGGCCAACCTGCTGCAGTTCTATGATCGCGACGCCCGGCGCATGGACGTGGAGAGCTTCGCCCACGCCTGCCGGCTGTGGACGGTTGTGCTGGAAATCTCGGTGACCATGGCGCAGTTTCCTTCGAAGGAAATCGCCCGCCTGTCCTACGAGTTCCGCACCCTTGGCCTTGGCTACGCCAACATCGGCGGCCTGCTGATGACCATGGGCCTTGGCTATGACAGCCGCGAGGGCCGCGCCCTCACCGGCGCCCTCACCGCCATCATGACCGGCGTGTCCTACGCCACCTCGGCCGAGATGGCGAAGGAGCTGGGACCGTTCCCCGGTTACGCCCGCAACGCCGACCACATGCTGCGGGTCATCCGCAATCACCGCCGCGCCGCCCATGGCGTGACCAGCGGCTATGAGGGGCTGTCGGTGACGCCGGTAGCGCTCGACGCCGCCTCCTGCCCGGACCCGCGGCTGATCGAGGTCGCCCGCGCCGCCTGGGACGAGACCCTGAAGCTGGGCCAGGAGCATGGCTTCCGCAACGCCCAGGCCACGGTGATCGCGCCCACCGGCACCATTGGCCTGGTGATGGATTGCGACACCACCGGCATCGAGCCGGACTTCGCCCTGGTGAAGTTCAAGAAGCTGGCTGGCGGCGGCTATTTCAAGATCATCAACCGCGCCGTGCCGGACGCCCTGCGTCGCCTCGGTTATACGGAAGCGCAGATCGCCGAGATCGAGGCGTACGCCATCGGCCATGGCTCGCTGGGCCAGGCGCCGGGCGTCAACCACGCGACGCTGCGGGCGAAGGGTTTTGACGACGCGGCCATCGCCGCGGTCGAAAAGGCGCTGCCGAGCGCGTTCGACATCAAGTTCGTCTTCAACAAATGGACGCTGGGCGAGGAGTTGCTGACAGGCCGGCTGAAGGTTCCGGCCGGGCGCCTCGAAGACCCCTCCTTCGAGCTGCTGGCGTTCCTCGGCTTCAGCCGCAAGGACATCGACGCCGCCAACATCCACGTTTGCGGCGCCATGACCCTTGAAGGCGCGCCGCACCTGAATAAAGAGCACTATGCGGTGTTCGACTGCGCCAACCCGTGCGGTCGCATCGGCAAGCGCTACCTGTCGGTGGAGAGCCACATCCAGATGATGGCGGCGGCGCAGCCGTTCATCTCCGGCGCCATCTCCAAGACCATCAACATGCCGAACGACGCGACGGTCGAGGACTGCTCCAGCGCCTACATGCTGTCGTGGCGGCTCGGCCTGAAGGCCAACGCCCTGTATCGCGACGGCTCCAAGCTGTCGCAGCCGCTCAACGCCGCGCTGATCTCGGACGAGGACGACGAGGTCGAGGACGCCGTCGACACCCTGCTGGCCCAGCCGACCGCGGCCCGCACCGCCCAGGTGGCCGAGCGCATCGTCGAGAAGGTGGTGGAGCGGGTGCAGCGGGTGCGCGAGCGCGAAAAACTGCCCGACCGCCGCAAGGGTTACACCCAGAAGGCCATGGTCGGCGGCCACAAGGTCTATGTGCGCACCGGCGAATATGAGGACGGCCGCCTCGGCGAGATCTTCATCGACATGCACAAGGAAGGCGCCGCCTTCCGCGCCATGATGAACAATTTCGCCATCGCCATTTCGCTTGGCCTGCAATACGGCGTGCCGCTCGACGAATATGTGGAGGCCTTCACCTTCACCCGTTTCGAGCCGGCCGGCTTTGTCCAGGGCAACCAGTCGATCAAGAACGCCACGTCGATCCTCGACTATGTGTTCCGCGAACTGGCGATCTCCTACCTCGGCCGTGACGATCTCGCCCATGTCGATCCCTCCGAGATCGGTTTCGACGTCATCGGCAAGGGCGCGGCCCAGGGGCGGCAGCAGCCGGATGGCGAGCCGATGGCGGCGCCCGCCCCGCGCCCGCTGGTTTCCAAGGGTTTCGTGCGCGGCCGCCAGCCGACCAACCTGCTGGCCATCGCCGGCGGCGCCGATGGCGCGCCGACCGCCTTCGCTGGCGGCGCCCAGGCGGCGACGGCCCTGAAGGAACCCCTGCCGGAGCTGAACGACAACGACGACGACGAAGCCCAGGCGGAAGCGATTTCGGCCAAACTGCAATTCGCCCCGGCCGGCTCCGCCGCCGCGGCGGCCCCGTCATCCTCGGACCGCCGGAAGGAGGCGCTGATGAAGGGCTACCAGGGCGACGCCTGCGGCGAATGCGGCAACTTCACCCTGGTCCGCAACGGCACCTGCCTGAAATGCGACACCTGCGGCGGCACCACAGGTTGCAGCTGAATACCCCCCGCTTCCTTTGACGAAAGCCCGGCAATCGCCGGGCTTTTGAGTCGCTGCTGCATCGCCGTTGGTCATGGGGCGCCATGGGATAACGGAAACGCACAGCAGCGTCACAGCCCGGCGCTTGAGAAGAATCCGGAGCATGTCAATGGTTCAGATAGCCGGAGACAGGGCGGTGGAGGCGGCCGGCGATCGCTGGTTCGACGCGGTGGTGGCTCCGCTTCATCATTTCCGCTGTCGCCATGGCGCCCGAAGCAGGCGGCAAGGCCTGAGCCAGAGCCCGGCCGCTTTGCCATATTCCCAACGCCGCTTCCGCTCCAGCCCATGACGTGGGGCGCTTGGGGCTGTTTCCGGGAGATAAATTTACCCGATTGATAAACGGTGGGAGCGGGACATATGTCTGACGTTCCGGCGCATGTCCGCATCGCGCCCATGAACGGAGACAACCTTGTCCGCAGACGCCCTGTTCCAGCCCTTCGATCTCAGGGGCCTTCACCTGAAAAATCGCATCGTCATGGCGCCCATGACCCGGTCATTCTCGCCGAAAGGCGTGCCGACCGCCGACGTGGCCGCCTATTATCGCCGGCGGGCGGCGGCTGATGTGGGGCTGATCGTTACCGAAGGCACGGTGGTCGAGCGGCCGGCGGCCAAGAACGATCCCAATGTGCCGGATTTCTTTGGCGACGCCCTGCCGGCGTGGCGTCATGTGGTCGACGGGGTGCACGCCGAAGGCGGCCTGATCGCGCCGCAGCTCTGGCATGTGGGCGCGGCGCGCGGCCGCGACCCCTCCTGGAACCCGCAACCGGTGGACGCGCCCTCTGGCCTGTCGCGGCCGGGCAAGCGCTTTACCGAACCCATGACGGAAGAGGCGATCACCGATACGCTGCACGCCTTTGGACGCGCCGCCAGGGCCGCGAAGGAGATTGGTTTCGACGCGGTGGAGCTGCACGGGGCGCACGGATATCTGATTGACCAGTTCCTGTGGCGCGGCACCAATGAGCGGGATGACGCCTGGGGCGGGGCGAGCATCCCCGAGCGCGCCCGCTTCGCGGCGGAGATCGTGCGGCAGACGCGCGCGGCGATCGGCCCGGAGGTTCCGCTGATCCTGCGCCTGTCGCAGTGGAAGCAGCAGGACTATGACGCGCGCATCGCCCACAACCCCGAGGAAATGCGCGCCTGGCTGGAGCCCCTGGCCGAGGCCGGCGTTGACGTCTTCCACTGCTCGCAGCGCCGCTTCTGGGAGCCGGAGTTCGAGGGCTCCGACCTGAATTTCGCCGGCTGGGCCAAGAAACTCACCGGCAAGGTGACGATTACCGTTGGCTCCGTCGGCCTCAGCGGCGAATTCATCGCCGCCTTCGCGGGCGAAGGGTCGAAGCCGGCCTCGCTCGACGGCCTGCTCCGCCGCCTCGAAGCCGGGGAGTTCGACCTGGTCGGCGTCGGCCGGGCGCTGATTTCCGATCCGGAATGGGCGCTGAAAATCCGCGACGGCCGCACCAGCGAGCTGAAGAATTTCGAGCGCGCCGATCTGGCGACGCTGTTCTGACGCAACAGGCGGCGCAAAAAAGAAGGCCGCCTTTTCGGGGCGGCCAATTTCAGGGAGGTCTCGCTGGAGTGGGATCTTCCGATCCCCGAAGCGCCGGGTCTCTCCCCTGCGCTTCATGCATGCAACATACGGCGCGGGCCGGCTTTCGTATGTGCGCCGCGACACATGACGCGGCGCGCGTCGCTCCTTTTCGCAGCAGTTCACGGGCTGGGGGCGGACAACGCCAGGGCGGGTTCTGGGGAAATCCGCTTGCGAACATGCGCACCCCCTGCCTGACGCATTCGTCTCACGAAAACCGGGCCTGCTTTCACACAAATGCACGCGCAGAGCCAAAGCAACGTTGACGCCTGTCCGCGTTTCATTTCAGGAAACAAGGACCAGCTCAGACATCTTTGGACGGCCAACGCACCGCAAAAGATTTCCGTTTCCATAAAGTTGCGCGTCGCCACGGCCGGACGCCCATAATCATGATGAGGGAGAGCCCATGACATCGCCAGTCCAGCAGGGGGCAAGCTACGAGGATGTGGTGCGCGGCCGCCGCAGCATCCGCGGCTACAGGCCCGACCCGGTTCCGAAACAGCTGATCCGCGAGATCATCGAGATCGCCATGCGGGCGCCCTCCTCGCACAACACCCAGTCCTGGAATTTCTACGTGCTGACAGGCGCGCCGCTCGACCGCATCCGCGCAGGCAACACCGAACGCAATCTGGCCGGCGTACCCCACTCGCGCGAGTTTCGCATTCGCGACGAGTCCGATCCGGTGCACCGCGAGCGGCAGATTGATATCGCCAAACAGCTTTTCGGGGCCATGGGCATCGAGCGCCATGACAAGGAAAAGCGTCTGGACTGGGTCATGCGTGGCTTCCGCCAGTTCGACGCGCCGGTGTCCATCGTCATCACCTACGACCGGACAATGCACGGCAGCGACATCGCCCCGTTCGACTGCGGCGCCGTCGCCAACGCCCTGGTGAACGCCGCCTGGGCGCGCGGCCTTGGCTGCGTCATCAACAGCCAGGGCATCATGCAGTCACCGGTGGTGCGTGAGCACGCCGGCATCGCCGACGATCAGGTAATCATGATGTGCATCGCCATGGGCTATCCGGACCACACGTTCCCCGCGAACGGCGTGGTGTCGCGGCGCAAATCAGTGGATGAAGCCACAACGTTTGTCGGCTTCGACGACTGATTGCGGACCGGCGAGCGCGGGACGCCCCCGCGCCTCGCAGACACGAACCATAGCGATAAAGGCGCGCCGGACGCGGCGGTTTTCGCGCAGACGCCGCTGAAGCATTCTCGCCGGGGCGCCCCATCTCCGGCCGTCCCGGCCGCCGGGCACGCGCTCCCGCCGCAAGCACGGGCCCGGCTTCGCCGATGCCCCTAATGCTTTGAAACGTGCTCCGGCTTGTCCTTGCGGCTGGTCGAGGCCATTTTTTCCAGCTCACGCTCGCTCATCGATTTTTCCATTGACTTCGAGGCGCCGCGAAGCTCGCTTTTTTTCAGATCGCCGCGTTTGGCGGCAAGCGCCGCGCCAGCGGCTTTCTGTTGGGCGGCTGATTTGGCGGGCATGGTCCCATCTCCTTCATGTTATGAGACGAAAACCCGGGCCCCCGGAAGGATGTTCCCGAATACGGCTGGCGGGATGGCGGGATGGCGGCGCCATGCGGCGGCGCGACAGGGCCCGCCAAACGCCATATTCATGCTGACCAGGTCAATTCGCGCTGTTCAGGTCAACCGGCGTCGGCCATGCCGATTTCACGCGCGATGACCTCCTGAACGATATCAGCGTGGGGCATGCGCGCGTTCAGCAAATCCCGCGCGCTCAGGAGTATGCCCTGCCATTCGGCGTCCGATAGCGGCTGCTCCATTTCGCGCAGGTGTCTGAAGCGCTTCAGCGACTCCACAACCCTCAGGACGATCTCATCCGTATCAGGGGCGTGGGCCGCCAGCGTCTCTATCTCCCGCAGGAGATACTCAATCGTGCGCCTCGCCATGTTGTTCACCGTTAGCGCAGCGGAAGGCATTTTGACGAAAGCCGGCCTGCACAGGATGCGCCAGCGTTGCCTTGGCTGCAAAGCACAATTAGTGGCGCAAACGCACGCCGCGGCAAGGGGCATCAACAGGTTTTCATCGTGATATGCGCCCTGCGCAGGCCCGGCGGAAAATGACGCATCCGCTTGCCTGACCCCATGAGATCAGGCCAGGCGCAGACGCCCCATGAAGCGCAGGCCCGCCGCATGCACCGGCCGGTAGCGGCAGCCCGACGCCGCAATCGGCGGATTTCTGGCGCAAGCGGCGCAGCACGGCGCCCAGGCTGCGGCTCCCGGCGCTGACGTCGCCATATCCCGGGCGCTGGGCCAGGGCGAGCTGCGGAAAGGCGCCTCCGCCGGCCTCGGCCATCTGCTCGAGCAGCATCAACTACCGCCGGAAAGGGGATGGCGACGCCGCATCAAGGCGCCAGCCAGGCGACGGCTCATCTGGCGCCCTGCTGGCGGCGGACATCGCGCTCGCCGCGCATGTGCGGGGCCTCATCGAAACCTATTACGCCCGCCCTTACCTGCACCGCCAGCTGCAAAAGCTGCTGCGCGAGGGTTCGCCCGAAGTTCCCGCCCGGAAACCTTGATTCAGCCAGTCGCCGCGGCGCGAGGGGCGACTATCGCCGAGGGCGTCGCGCAAGGCGCGTTCCCCGTGGACGCCGGCCTGATTGGTTTCGCCATCGACGGCGCCTGCGGGCACGTATTCTCCTCCGAACCGTCCCGGCGCACCACTCTTGGCGACGGGGCCCTGAGCCATGCACTCGTGCGCCGCTATGCCCGGGAGGTGTCGGAGCTTGTCGTCAGCGGACTGATGATCCACACGCCGCATCCGGCAGCATGATCTGGACTACCGGCCGGCCAACCTCAGGGCCTGGCGGGCGGACGCTGCAACAGGTTGGCGCAGGCGGCGACCCCGAGCAGGATTGGCGTGACCCAGAACCCGGCCTCGACGGCGCCGGCGGCGTCAGAAATGGCGCCGCCCATGAGCGGCCCGACGGCCTGGCCGAAAGCGAAGGCCACCGTGAGCAGTGAGATCGCCGCCGTCCAGGATTCGGGCGGCAGCTGACGCTGGACCACGATGGTGATGGACGACGGGCCGGCCATGAAGCTGCCGCCGAATATGATGGCCGACAGAAACATCGCCGCCGGCCCGGGATGCAGCAGCACCGGCAGGGCGCCGATCATGGCGATGGCGAACACCAGCGCCGGCCCGCGCCCATCATCGAAGGCGCCGAGCACCCGGCCCCAGACAAGATTCGAGACCGCCGAAACCGCGCCCAGCACGAACCAGAACCAGATCATCTGCCCGTCGCCGCTGCCCTGGCTCTGCAACAGCACCATGATGAACGTCATGTAACCGACGTAACCGGCGCCAAAGAGGCCATAGCCAGCAATGGTTGGCGCCAGCTGGCGTAACTGGCGCCTGTGCAGCGTCGCCGCCGCGCCGCCCGGCGGCTCATGGACGCGGCGTGCGGCGGCCCAGGCGAAAGGCAGGCCAATCACCCCCATGAGGCCGAGCGCCGCCCAGGCCTGGGGCCAGCGCTGCGCCCCTTCCTGGAGAATGAACGGAACCACCGCGCCGGAGAGCAATACGGCGATGCTGACGCCCGCCACATAGAGCCCGACCAGCAGGCCGCGCCGGCGGGGACTTTCCGCCGGGCAGATGGCGGAGGTCAGCGCCGCGCCGAGGATGAATGTGAACGCCGTGGAAAAGCCGCCCAGCGCGCGCAGGGCGAATAGCGCCAGAAAATTGCCGGTGACGGCGGTGAGCAGCAGGATCAGCACGCTGACCGCGTAACCGGCGATGAAGACGCGCGCCGCGCCCCATCGGCGCGCCGCAGCGGCGGCGACAAGAGCGCCGCCGATGTAGCCGGCGCCGTTGGCCGTGTTGAGCGCGCCAGCCTCCACATAGGTCCAGCCAAGATCGGCGCGCATGGGTGGCAGAAACAGGCCATAAGCGAAGCGCGACAGGCCGAGGGCCACGGCGGCGCCGGCGGACAGGCCCAGCGCCGTCAGGACCTGGCCACGGAACCGCGAGGCTGCTTCACCGCTCTCCGACGTAACCTCAAGGCTCATGGCGCCCTCCCGTTCACGGCAACCGCCGATCGGCAACGCTTTGTCATTCTGAAGCAACCCGCGTGGCGCACGCTTCCTGCAACCGGAGCCCGCTCTGGAGACCCGGAGCGCGATCTGCTATCTTTGACAAGGATGTCATTTTTGACATTTGTGTCAACAATCATCTGGGGGCCGGTTTGGCTGGCGTCAGGCAGTTTGACGAAGACACCATGCTGGAAGACGCGCTGGCGTTGTTCTGGAGCCAGGGCGTCGCGGCGACGTCGATGGTTGATCTGGCGAACGCGACGGGCGTGCAGCGCGGATCGCTCTACAACGCTTATGGTGACCGGGAAGCGATTTTCCTGCGCGCCTACGATCGCTATGCGGAGCGCTTTCTTGAAAGCGTGAGGGCCAGCCTGGCGGGCGACGACGCCGGGCAGATGCTGCGTCGCCTGTTAGCCTCGGTCATCGACAGCATGTTCGCAGGGGAAACGGCGCGCGGCTGCCTGACGACCCGGACGGCTGGCGACGGCAGCCTGGCGAGCCAGCCAGTCCGCGAGCGCATCCGCCGCATGCTGGATGATTTCATCGCCATTGTGACGGAAGCGCTATTGCGGCCGGGCGTCCGGGAGCAACTGACGCTGGAGCCGGCGCGGGCGGCGGAGCTTGTGGTCACCTTCACCCGGGGGCTTGCGGTGATGGAGCGGGTATACGGCGACCGGGAGGCCCTGCTGCGCGGCGCCGACAGCCTGATCAGCGCCATCGCGCCCCCGGCGGAACAGGCCTGAACAGGTTTCTCAGATGTCTTGCGTCTGGCCAAACGACGGCAGGCGTTGGCGCAGGAAGCTGACAAGGGCGCTCACGGCTGCATCGCCCTCGAAGCGTGCGTCATATTGCAGAACGAAATAGCGGGTCGTCGGTCGCACGAGGGGATGGGCGACGACAATCCGGCGCGTGGCGAGGTCGATGGGCAGCAGCGCCTCGATGGCCATGGCGCAGCCAAGGCCGGCCGCCGCCGCCTCAATGGCCATGCCGATGCTCTCGAAACTGCCGCCGGTCTGGGCGGATACGGCGCCGAAGCCGGCGTGATCCAGCCAGCGTCGCCAGTCGTCCGGCCGCGCCCGGGCGTGGAGCAGCGGCGTGACGGAGAAATCCACTTCCCCCTGCTTCAGCCATTCCGGCGCGCAGACCGGAAGGGTGCGGATGGGGGCCAGCGGCGCGGTGACCAGACCGGCGCGCGGGGCGGCGTCGGAAACGGCGATGACGGCGTCGAAGCGGCCAGGCAACAGGTCGAGCGGGTTCAGGCTGGTGTGAAGATCAATTTCGAGGTCGGGATGGGCGGCGCGCAGGGCCGGCCACAGGGGCAGCAGCATGCGCGAGGCGAAGAAGCCATAGGCCCCGATGGCCAGGCGGCGGAACCGCCGCAGCTTCAGGCCGCCGGCCGCGTCGGCGATGCGGTCCAGACCTTCCCGTGTGGCCTCCGCCAGGGTTTCGCCAGCAGGCGTGAGGACAAGGCCTGAGGCCCGGCGGACGAACAGCGCCGTCGCCATGTGCTCTTCCAGCGCCCGGATGTGACGGCTGACGGCGCCCGGCGTCACCCCGAGTTCGCCGGCAGCGCGGGTCATTGAAAGATGGCGCGCCACGGCCTCGAAGGCGCGGATGGCGTGCAAAGGAGGCAATCGTCGCCACGACATGAATTGAGTTTAGCTCAAGAGCGAGGGCGAACAAGTCGTTTGGCCGCCGCAGCACATTGATCCTAAGCTAGCCTCATGAACGCGCCTGCCCCCCAATCCCCACACCCGTCGTCCTCTCGCGCCCTCGCCTCGCGCACCGCGAGCGCCCGGCGTTCCGAAGCGTTGGCCCCCACCACGCGCGGGCTCAATTTCTTCGAAATCGACGGCAGCCTGCGCCAGCTTGCGCCGCTGTATGTCGACGGCAGGCTGCTGACCCACCTGACGCCGCATCTGTCGGCGCTGGGCGAGCTGGCGGGGAACCGGCTGTACGACCTTTCAGAAACGGCCGAGCGGCGCCAACCCGTGCTGCATCCGCGCGACGCCAGGGGGCGGGACGACGAATGGCTGGAGTTCCATCCCGCCTATCACGAGATGGAGAAGATTGCCTTCGGGCAGTTCGGCATGCACGCCATGTGCAACCGCGGCGGCGTCATGGGCTGGCCGGAGCGCATGCCGGCCGTGGCCAAATATGTGTTCCACTACCTGTTCGCCCAGGCCGAGTTCGGGCTGCTCTGTCCGGTCAATCTCACCGACAGCTCCTCCGAACTGGTGCGCCGTTTCGCGAGCGATGAGCTGAAAGCGCGCTATCTCGACCGCATGTGGAGTCAGGACATGGGCGAGCTGCTGCGCTGCGCCCAGTTCATGACAGAGAAAGCCGGCGGCTCCGATGTCGGCGCCGGCGACCTCACCGCCGTGCGCGATGGCGATCACTGGCGGCTGTGGGGCGAGAAATGGTTCTGCTCCAACGTCGACGCCGAACTGGCGGTTCTGCTGGCGCGGCCCGAGGGCGCCGGCCGCGGCGGGCGCGGGCTTGGCCTGTTCCTGATGCCGAAAACCCTGCCCGACGGCTCGCGCAACGACTACCGGATCGTGCGGCTGAAGGACAAGCTCGGCAGCCGCACCATGGCCAGCGGCGAGATCGTGTTTGAGGGCGCCGTCGCCTATCAGCTGGGTGAACTGGACCAGGGCCTGAAGCAGATGCTGGTCATGGTCAATTCGAGCCGCGTCTCCCATCTGGCCCGCGCCGCGGGCATGATGCGGCGCTGCCTCAATGAGGCCTTCCAGGCCGCCCGCCACCGCAACGCTTTCGGCAAGGCGGTGATCGACCACCCGCTGATGCGCCGCCAGATGCTCAAGCTGATGGTTCCGACGGAACAGGCGCTGTCCGCCCTGCTCTACGCCGCCACGGCGCCGGAAACAGCGCTGCGGCTGCTGACCCCGATCGCCAAATATCGCGCCTGCCGCGACAATGTCACCGTGGCCACCGGCGCCATGGAGGCGCGCGGCGGCAACGGCTATATTGAGGACTGGCCCAACGCCCGTCTGGTGCGCGACGCCCACCTTGGGCTGATCTGGGAAGGCACCAGCAATATCAACGCGCTCGACGCCATCCAGCGGGCTGTCGGCAAGGTCGGAGCGCACGGGGCGCTGCGCGACGACCTGAACGCCAGGCTGGAGCAGACGCCTGGCCTGCCCGGCCAGTTCCGCACCCGGCTCGACGGCGCCATGGCCGAAGCCTTCCGTTTCGCCGAAGAGGTGGCCCGCCATCCGGATAACGAGCGGTTCTGCCGCGTCGCCGCCGGCAAGCTCTACCACGCGACGACCGCCGCGCTGATGGTCAACGAGGGTCTGGCCGTCGCCGCGGCCGGCGGCGACGCGCGGCGGCTGTTGCTGGCCAGGTTCGTGCTCGAGCATCGCCTCGGCCGCTCCGATCCGGCCTCGCTCGACGCCCTGCGCTGGGAGGATGAGGCGACCGATCTGCTGCTCGACGACGCGCCCGTGTCGCTGGCGCAGGCGGCCTCGCTGCTGGTGGCCTGAAGGCCGCCGTTTTCGCCACATGCAGGCGCCGCCCGGAGCATGGTCCGGTCAGCATGGATCGGATCATGCTCCGGCTGCCCTTGTCCTGGCGGTTTCTTTCGATCCAGCGACGCGATCCGCCTGGAACGCGCCCGCTCAGGCTGGCGCTGTCACGATGCGCTGCCCGCCCCCACCGGGCGCGCGCCTGCCCGCGCAAGGCTCCGGGCGCACAAGACCCTGCTCCCGCAACGGCTCTGGCCGCGATTTTTTAGCCACTCGCCCTTGCGGCGTCGGGACGGCGGGCCGACAGTCGGGCCGGACCAGGACAAGAATAACGCAACAGGAAGAAACGACGTGAGCAACGGATCCGACAACGTCAATTACAGCGTCAGCAACGGCGTGGCGCGCATTGCCCTTGCCCGCCCTCCGGTCAACGCCCTGACCATTCCGCTGCTCAGGGGCCTGCTCGCCGCATTGCAGCGCGCGTCAGCCGACCCCGCCGTGCGGGTCGTGCTGCTGGCCAGCGACGTTCCGGGGCGGTTTTCGGCCGGGCTCGACCTGCCGCTGATGCTCACCGCCTCGCCTGACGAGGTGCGCCAGACCCTGCAGGACCTCTACATCAATCTGTATGACGTCCAGCACAATCTGGGGAAACCCTCGGTCGCTGTCGTCAACGGCACGGCGCGCGGCGGCGGCATGACGCTGGCCATCTCCTGCGACATCATCATTGCCGCCGATGACGCCACCCTGGGCTATCCGGAAATCGATCTGGGCCTGCCGCCGGCGATCCATTTCGCCCATTTGCCGCGCATTATCGGCCGGCACCGGGCGTTCGAGCTGCTGTTCACCGGCCGTTCCTTCACGCCCCAGGAAGGGCGCGAGCTGGGCCTTGTCAGCCGAATCGTTCCCGCTGGCGAACTGGACGCGGCGGCCGTGCTGCTGGCCGAGGAGCTGGCGGGCAAGCCGGCCCGCGGCGTCACCTTGGCGCGGGCGGCGTTCATGCGCCAGAACGACCTCGACTACCGCCGCAGCATCGCCGTGGCGGTGGAAGATTTCTGCAACGCCTTCGCCACCCCTGAAGCGCGGGCGGAACTCGAAGCGTTCGCCCGGCGCAAGGGCAAGCTGCCAGCCGCCTGACAGACGGGACATCGCGATGGGCGGACAGGCGGCGCGCCCAGGCGCCGCAACGATGTTCATCGCCAGATAGCCGGGCCCGCAGGGGCCCGGTTGCTTTTCGGGACGCCGCCGCTCGCGCTTTCCAGCGAAACGCCTATCCGGCTGGCGACGCCTTGCCGGCGGCATGTCTTCCAGCCGCCTGGGCGTTGAGCTCGCGGATGGCGGCGCGGGCTTCTTCTCCTTCGGGAATCGGCTGGCCGCCGTCGCGCCAGGCAATGGCTTCCTTGAAGCCGTGCTGCTGGGCGTAACGACGGAACCACAGACCTTCCGGATTATGGCGGGTTATGCCGTCGAACAGGGTGGCCATCATCTGGCTCTGCTCGAGACCCATGTTCAGCATCACCTGATTGACCACCAGCTTGTGCATGGCCAGATGGCTTTTCGGCACGCCGGCGATGCGCGCGGCCAGCCTGACAGTCGCGGCTTCAAGCTCCGCGGCCGGAACCGCCAGATTGGCGAGGCCCCATTCGGCGGCGGCAGCGCCGGAGATGATGTCGCCGGTGAACATCAGCTGCTTGGCGCGGGTCGGCCCGAGACGGTAGGTCCACATGGCCGTGGTCGGACAGCCCCAGACGCGGGTCGGCATGTAGCCGATGCGGGCGTCATCGGCCACGACCAGCAGGTCGCATGACAGGGCAATGTCGGTGCCGCCCGCCACCGCCGCGCCATGCACCCGGGCGATGGTCGGCTTGGAGCAGCGCCACAGGCTCATGAAATCCTCGGTGTTCCGCTTCATGTAAGCGTAATCCACCATGGGATCCCACGGGTAGCTTTCCTGCTGGCATGGATGCTCGATCTTCTGCTCGGCGGAGCTGGCGAGATCGTAACCGCCGCAGAACCCCTTGCCGGCGCCCTCGACGATGATGACGTGGGTCTGGTCGTCGGCCTCCGCCCAGGCCACCGCCGCGCGGATTTCGCCGGGCATGGCGTCGTTGATGGCGTTCATCCGCTCGGGCCGGTTGAGCAGCAGCCGGGCTATGCGTGGATTTTGCGGGTCGTGATCTATGCGCAGGGTCGAAAATTCGGGCATCTGACTGTCCTCCCGGGTGTTATTTTATGGATGCGTTTTTGTTGCAGCGTGGCGGCGCCTGTCCGCGCTGGCTTCGCCCGACTTGCGACGTCAGCGCCGGGTGAACCGCGAACACCGGCGAAGGCGTCGCTTGCGTGGATGCCCGGGGCAAGCCCGGGCATGACGGCGAGGCGCCGGATCAGCGCTGGCTGGAAACGCGCCGGCCAGCGGGGGCGCCGATGGCCCCGGTCACGCGCCCCCGGCTCCGCTTACAGCGACGGATGGCGCGCCAGGATGCTGCGGACGTCGACGCTGGCCGGAATCGCCCCAAAGGTGCGACCGCTGGCGCCGTTGATGCGCGTGTCGATGAAAGCGTCCGACACCGCGTGCGGCGCGTGTTGCAGCAGCACGGCGCCCTGAAGCAGCAGGGCCATGCGCTCGGCGTTCATGCGGGCGTCGCGCTCATGCGAGCCAGCGCGCAGGCGGTCGATCATGTCGGCGCTGGCGCTATCGAACGCGGCGCTGGCGCCCCTCGCCCGGCCCAGTTCTGCGGCGAAGGCGTCAAGCGCCGCCGGCTCACGCGCCAGGGTGCGCATGATGTCGAGGGCGATGACGTTGCCGGAGCCTTCCCAGATGGCGTTGAGGGGCGCCTCGCGATACAGGCGCGGCATCATGCCTTCCTCCACGTAGCCGGCGCCGCCGTGACACTCCATGCATTCGTAAACGAAATTGGCGTTGCGCTTGGTCAGCCAGTATTTGCCGACGGCCACGGCGAGGCGGGCGAAGGCTTTTTCCTCCCCTCCGGTCGCGTCGAAGGCGCGGGCGACGCGCATGGTCAGGGCCACCGCCGCCTCATATTCCAGCGCCAAATCGGCCAGCACGCCCTCCATCACCGGCTGGTCAGCGAGGGTCTTCTGGAAGGCGCGGCGGTTGCGGGTGTGATGCAGCGCCTGGGCCAGCGCCATGCGCATCATGCCGATGGTGCCGGCGATGGTGCCAAGTCGGGTGTGGTGCACCATGTCGATGATGACGTTGACGCCGCGCCCCTCCTCGCCGAGCAGTTCGGCGTAGGCGTCGTGATACTCGATCTCGCTTGAGGCGTTGGACTTGTTGCCCAGCTTGTCCTTCAGGCGCATCACCTGGATGGTGTTGCGCTCGCCGTCCGGCCTGACGCGCGGAACCAGGAAGCACGACAGGCCGCGATCGGTATAGGCCAGGGTGAGGAAGGCGTCGCACATGGGGGCCGAGCAGAACCATTTGTGGCCGACCAGCCGGAAGGCGCGGCGGGCGTCGTCCAGCGGGTATGCCCGGGTCGAGTTGGCGCGCACGTCGCTGCCGCCCTGCTTCTCGGTCATCGCCATGCCAATGGTGACGCCGGCTTTCTGCTGGAAGGGCCGCAGTTTGGCGTCGTAGGTTCCACCGATCAGTCTGTCGAGCCAGGGCTGCGTTACTTCCGGCGTCGTGCGCAGGGCGGGCACCGAGGCGTAGGTCATGTTGACCGGGCACATGACGCCGGCTTCCGCCTGGGTGAAGATCGCCAGCATGGCGGCGTGGGCCGCGTGCCGGCCGCGCTCCTCAGTCCGCCAGGCCAGATCGTGCACGCCATGTTTCATCGCCAGCGCCATCAGCTCATGATAGGCGGGGTGGAACCGCGCCTCGTCGATGCGGCGGCCGTAGCGGTCAAACTGCGCCAGTTCCGGCGGAAACCGGTTGGCCAGGGCGCCCAGCTCCAGCACCCGCTCCGAGCCCACGTCGGCGCCCAGGGCCAGCAGCGGCTGCTCCAGCCACTCCCCCGCTTCGCGCACCACCGCCTCGCGCAATGGCGTGTCGATCGCATAAAGGTTGACGTCGGCGAATTCCGGCGGCTGGTTGGCGACGTCGTGCGTGGCGAGATGGATGCGGGGCGCGTAGACGGACATGGGTTCCTCCCTGGGGCGCAGGAGCCTGGAGCGCATAAGCGCTATCACGCGGAGCTGGGCCGGTTCGCGCATGGAAAGCGCGATAAAACAGACAGATAAATCAAAATCCGTTCCGGCATGAGCGGATTTTTGCAAAGGCGCCGCGGGCCAGCCGGATGCGGTTTCAGGAAAGTTGCGAAATTTGTCCGATCCTGTCAACAATCGTAACAAAGAGAAAATCTCGGCCCGCGCCCTGGTGCTCGACCTGTTCACCACAGGCGTGCGCGACGCCCTGTCCTCCAACGACATTCGCAAGATCGGCCATGCCTTCGGGCTCAGCGATCTGGCGTTGCGCACGGCGCTGACGCGGCTGCGGGCGGAGGGCAAGCTGAGCACGACGGGCCGCGGGATTTATGCGGCGGGCGTCATGGAGGATCCGGTGCGCGACCGGGCGGCGGTGTGGCGCGCCCATCCAGGGCGGCGCATCGCCTGGGACGGAAGCTGGATCTGCGCCGCCATCAAGCCAACCAGCCTGCCGCGCACCCGCTGGCGCCGCACGCAGTGGGCGCTGGAATTCAACGGTTTCCGTCAGGACGAAACCGGCCTGTGGGTGCGGCCGAACAATTTGCGCGGCGGCGCCGGGCAGATGGCCAGCGATCTCATCGCCCTCGGCGCCGCCGGGGCCATGCTGACGGCGCGGCTGGACCATGTGGCGCCCGCCCATGCGCGGCGTTTCAGCGTGCTGTGGGATCGCGACGGCCTCGCCCGTTCGCATGAGGACGCCATCCACATGCTGGAACACTCGCTGCGCCACATGGGCGCTGGCGAGGCGGTGGCCGTGGAGACCCTGCTGACCGGGCGCGAGGCGATCCGCCGGATCCTGCGGGACCCGCTGCTGCCGGCGGAAATCGCCGAAACCGCCACGCTCGACCGGCTGGTCGCCTGCATGGACGCCTATGATGCTTTCGGCCGCAAGGCGTGGGCGGATTTCATGGATCAGCTGTGAGGCGACGCTCCAGGATTGCCCATCGCTTGCTGGCCTGACTCATGCCGGGTTGACTCATGCCGGGTTGACTCCTGGCGGCGCCGGGAGGAAGGACGTGGCGTCCCACCCTGTTCAAGCGTTTCCATGCTCCGCGCTGGACGGAAACGCCGCGTCTTTTCAGGTTCAGAAGCTCCACACCCCATGTCAGAAAACGAAAACCAGTCTGCGGAACCGATCCCCAACGCCTATTTCATCCAGCAGGGCGACCTGTTTGTTCCCACGAAACGCAGCCTTGGATACTGGCTGGACAACACGCTGACCGGTCCGGCCGTCGCCAGCCTGCTGGCCTGTTGCCTGGAGCGCGCGTTTGGCGGCCCCGACTATATCGTGACGCGGTTTTGCGTCGATCTGCTCGGCATGATCCCGGCGGAGCCGTTCTCCGTGGAAACCCGGATGCTGCGCAGCGGCAAACGGCTGCAACTGGCCGAGGCCACGATCAGCGCTGACGGCCAGCTGCTGGCCCGGGCCAGCGCCCAGTTCATCCGCAGGACAGAAAACCCGGATAATCCGACCTGGCAGACGCCGGACTGGCCCTCCCCGGCGCCAGACGCGCTGGAGGAAGGCAGAGGTTATGGGCTCTGCTCTGTCAAACCGGTCGCCCCTGAATATGCGCGCATGGTGCGCGAGGCGCCTGACGCCACGGACAGCGGCCGGGGTAACGCGCCGGTGCTGGGGCCCATGGCGCCGGTTTCCTGCCGCCAGGCCTGGTTCAGGCCCGAACGTCTGGCCATCGACGGCGTGCCGCTGACGCCGTTCATGCGCGCGGCGATGATGGGCGACATGACCAGCCCGATGACCCACAGCAGCGAATTCGGCATTGATTTCATCAATACCGACTTCACCCTCTACCTGCACCGCGAACCCGTGGGCGAATGGATCGGCCTGGAGCTGGTCAGCCACAACGCCCGGGACGGCGTGGGCATCGGCGGCTGCTGGATGCATGACGTGGAGGGCGTGCTCGGCACGGTGAACCTTTCCGCCATCGCCCAGGTGCGTCGCAAGAACGCCGCGTAAGGCCCGGAGCGTCAGGGCCGGCGCCTCGCCTCCCGGGCAGGCGTCTTCACCGTTCATCGTGGGGCGCAAGCCGCCCCTGATGAACGGCTCCGCCTTATGGCAGCGCGTCGGCGTCGCCCTTCATCTTCACCGGAATCTTCAGGTACCGCACGCCATTGGCCTCGGCCGGCGGAAAACGGCCGGCGCGGATATTGGTCTGGATCGACGGCAGCAACAGGCGCGGGGCCGACAGCGTGGCGTCGCGGGCGTTGCGCATGGCGACGAAATCCTCTTCCGTGACGCCGTCCTTCACATGCACATTGCCGGCGCGCTGCGCCGCGACGGTCGTCTCCCAGGCATAAGCGTCGCGGCCTGGGGCCTTGTAGTCGTGGCACATGAACAGGCGTGTTTCTGGCGGCAGCGCCAGCAGCCGCCGGATTGACCGGTAAAGCTGGCGGGCGTCGCCGCCCGGAAAGTCCGCCCGCGCCGTGCCGTAGTCCGGCATGAACAGGGTGTCGCCAACAAAAACCGCGTCGCCGATGCGCCAGGATACGTCCGCCGGCGTGTGCCCTGGCGTGTGCAGGGTCTCCACCTCCAGCTCGCCGATGCGGAACCGCTCGCCATCCCTGAACAGATGGTCGAAATCGCGGCCGTCCGTATGCAGGTCCTCAGCGTTGAACACCGGCCGGAAAATCCGCTGCACCTCCCGGATGTGCTCGCCGATGCCGATTTTCGCGCCGGTCCGCGCCCTGATCCATGGCGCGCCGGACAGATGGTCGGCGTGGGCGTGCGTCTCCAGGACCCATTCGATGCGGTAACCGGCGGCGGCCGCCGCCTTCAGGATGGCTTCCACCGAGCGCGTATCAACCGCGCCGGAGGGATGGTCGTAGTCGAACACCGGGTCGATGACGGCGGCGGCTTTCGTCACCGGGTCCGCCACCAGATAGCTGACGGTGTTGGTGGGCTCGTCGAAAAACGCCTGAATGTGTGGTCCGGGCATGCGGGCCTCCTTTGAAATGGTTGCGCCGAAACGGATATTGACAATATATGAGTGATCACTAAATAAGCAATATCTTAATTAAACGGATCACGAGGTCGCCATGTCGTCTTCCCCCGCCCCCCTGTCTGCTCCCTTGCCCACCATCTCTCCCGAACGCGCCCGTCGCATGCTTCAGGATGGCGCAGTGCTGATCGACATCCGGGAAGCGGATGAGCACGCCCGCGAGCATATCCCCGGCGCGCGCTCCCGTCCCCTGTCGTCGTCCGCATCACCCCTGACAACGCCCAATGACGCCGCGGTTATTTTCCATTGCCGCAGCGGCATGCGCACGGCCAGCGCCGAGGACCGGCTGGCCGCCGGCGTCATGCCCGCCTGCCAGGCTTACATCCTGGAGGGCGGTCTCGACGCCTGGAAGAAGGCCGGCCTGCCGGTGGCCACAGACCGCAGCCAGCCGCTGGAGATGCAGCGTCAGGTGCAGATCGGCGCCGGCTCGATGGCCCTGGCCGGCGTGCTGCTCGGCTTTCTGGTCTCGCCGTGGTTCTTCGCCATTTCGGGCTTTGTCGGCGCGGGTCTGATCGTGGCCGGCGCCACGGGCTTTTGCGGCATGGCCCGGCTTCTGGCCCACGCCCCGTGGAACCGGGCGCTGCGTCCGGCGGCGCCTGCTGCATGCGGCGTTTCCCGGAAAAGCTGACGCTGCGGGCCGGGACATCACGTCATGATCACGCCTGAATGGTTTCTGGGCCTTGGCGCCGGCGCCCTCGTCGGCTTCACCCTCGGCCTGGTGGGCGGCGGCGGCTCAATTCTGGCGACGCCGTTGCTGGTGTATGTGGCCGGCGTCGCCAATCCGCATGTCGCCATTGGCACAAGCGCGGTCGTCGTCGCCGCCAACGCTTTCGTCAACCTGCTCAACCACGCCCGGGCGGGAAACGTGAAGTGGCGCTGCGCCACCGTGTTCTCCCTGGCTGGCGTCGCTGGCGCCACCGCGGGCGCCGCCTTCGGCAAATCAATCGACGGCGGCAGGCTGCTGGCGCTGTTCGCGCTATTGATGCTGGCGGTGGGCGTCCTGATGCTGCGCGGTCGCGCCGGCGCGGGCGAACCCTCGGTGCGCCTCAACCGGAGCAATTTTCCGAAACTGGCGGCCGCCGGCGCCGGGGCCGGGGCGCTATCCGGTTTCTTCGGCGTTGGCGGCGGCTTCCTGATCGCCCCCGCCCTCGTCGCGGCCACCGGCATGCCGCTGGTGTTCGCCATTGGCTCCTCGCTGGCGGCGGTCACCGCCTTCGGCCTGACCACGGCGATCAGCTACGCGGCCTCGGGCCTGGTGGACTGGCGGCTCGCCGCCCTGTTCATTGGCGGCGGCGTTGTGGGCGGCCTGCCAGGAGCCTGGGCGGCGCGGCGGCTGGCCAGTTCGCGCGGCGTCCTGAACCGCCTGCTCGCGGTCATCATCATCGCCGTGGCCCTGTACATACTGGCGCGGGCGGCGGGGCTGCATTAGGTGATAGGGTAAATGAACCAGGGGAAAAGCGAACCGCACATGTCACATCCGCAGATGGCGCTCGACGCCTTTGAGCGACAGGCGACGGACGTCGCCAATGTCCTGCGCGCGCTCGCCAACGAGCGGCGGCTCATGATCCTGTGCAAGCTGGTGGAATGGGGCGAAGCCAACGTCACCACCCTGGCTGACGCGGTTGGCCTGTCGCAGTCAGCCCTGTCGCAGCATCTGGCGCGCATGCGCGACGAGGGCATCGTCGCCACCCGCCGCGAAAGCCAGACGATCTGGTACCGGATCGCCGATCCCCGGGTCGGGCAGCTGTTCAACACCCTGTACCAGCTTTATTGCGCGGTCCCGGAGGGGGCGGCGGGCGACTGAAGGACGCGTCTACTTCACCCGTGACTTTTCCAGCTTGCGGGCCAGGGTGCGCCGGTGCATCCCCAGGCGGCGGGCGGTTTCGGAAATGTTGAAATCGGTCTCGATCAGCACCTCGTGAATCCGCTCCCATTCCAGGTTCTTCAGGGACGTGGGCCGGGCGGTGACGCCGATGGAGGCGTCGCCCTCGCCCCGGTCGAAGGCCGCGATGATGTCGTTGGCGCTGGCTGGCTTGGGCAGATAATGGCAGGCGCCCAGCTTGATCGCCTCCACCGCCGTGGCGATGCTGGCGAAGCCGGTGAGCACGACGATGCGGGTTTCCGGGTCGTTGGCGTGCAGGATGCGCACGCACTCCAGGCCCGAGCCGCTGGCCAGCTTGAGATCGACGACGGCGAACTCCGGCGCGCCGTCCTGAAGCACCGCGCCCAGGCCATCAAGGCCATCGATGCGCCGCACCATGTAGCCCCGACGCTCGAAGGAACGTTTCAGGGCGCGGGCAAACGCCTCGTCGTCCTCGATGATGAGCAGATCGCCCGCATCATTTTCCATGAAGCCGCCCTTCCGTCTCCACGTTCGCCGGCGGACCAAAGGTCAACGCCGTCAGGGGCAATATCATGCGCACGCAGGCGCCGCCTTCCGCCCGGTTCCAGGCGTCAAGACGGCCGCCGAGCTGACGAACCACATTCGAGACCAGAAACAGGCCAAGGCCGCTGCCCGGCCGTCCCTTGGTGGAATGATACGGCAGACCGAGGGCCTGAAGCATCTGGTCGGAAAAGCCGGGCCCGGCGTCGCTGACCTCGATTTCCAGCTGCTGGCCGCTGTTGCGCACGCGCAGCCGCACCAGTTGCGGCGAGGCCTCCAGCGCGTTGTCCAGCACATTGAAGGCCATCTGCCGCAAGGCCATGTCGGTGACGATCGGGCAATCCGGACCTTCCAGGCCGGCAAAGGAAAAATGCGCCGGCTTGCGCGCCGCCACCCATTCTCCAACGGTGTTGTCAATGAAGGTCGACAGGCGCGCGTGCGCCGCGCCCTCGCCGCGCACCTCGCCGGACGCGGTCAGGATGCTGGAGACGATGGCCTTGCAGCGGTCGAGTTGCTCCTGCATCTCTCCCAGTTCCTCCATCATCGTCGGGTCGTCCCTGAATGCGGGCGCATGGCGCCAGTCATCGAGAATGACTGTCTGGGTCGACAGGGGCGTGCCCAGCTCGTGGGCGGCGCCAGACGCCAGCAGGCCGATGCGGACGATATGCTCCTCCTCCGCCGAGCGCTGGCGCAATTCCGCCAGGCCCGCGTCGCGCGCCCGCAGGTTGCGCTGGATGCGGCCAACAAAAATCGCCAGCAGCGCCGCCGCCAGCACGAAGCACAGGAACATGCCTTGCAGATGCAGCCGGAAAAAGGCGGCCTCGCCCTGGCCCGCCGGCATGAGCATGGCCCGGTGGCTGAACATCAGCCAGATGAAGCACAGGCTGGTGATCACCACCAGGGCCCAGACGGCCCACGCCTGGAGCAGCACGAGGCCGAGCATCAATTGCAGCAGAAACAGGAAGATGAACGGATTGGCGGCGCCGCCGCTCAGATAGAGTTGCAGGGTCAGGGCGGCGACGTCGACCAGCAGCTCCAGAAACAGGCCGGACGAGCTGATGCCCTTCTGCCGGCGGCTGCGCCAGACGCTCACCAGATTGACGCAAACCAGAAAACCGACCACCGCCAGCATGTCGGCGACCGGCAGGCGGACGCCCAGCCAGAAATGCACCAGGAGAATGGTGACGACCTGGCCGCAGGCGGCGATCCAGCGCAGGTGAATGAGAAGCAGCAGATTCTGCCGGTTGGCCAGATCCTCGGGATGGGCCGCCGCGATGTTCAAGAGCTCCCCCCGGCGTCGCGCCCGTCAAGGCGGATGACGAACAGGGCCGCCGCCATCGTCATCAGCGCCAGGGCAAACCAGGTCACGGCGTAGACCAGATGGTTGTCGCTGAACCGCACCACGGTGAGGCCGCCAACCGGATAGCCGCCCGGATTGGGCACGTAGCCAGCGTCAATGAAATAAGGCGCGACGGCCCCGGGGGCCATCCGGTCCAGCCCTTGGCGGCGGGCAATGGCCGCCACGTCGCGGGAATACCAGCGGCCGGCGGCGGGATCGTTATGACGCAGAAAACCGCCGCCCGGCTCGGTGAGGCGCAGCAGCCCGGTCACCTCCACCCGTCCGCCCGGCAGCGACTCCGGACGGGCGGCCTGGGCGCGGAGCTCTGGCGGGACGAAGCCGCGATTGACCAGCACGATGAAACCGGCGTCGGCGCGCAGCGGCGTCATTACCCAGAAGCCGCCGCCAAGCCGGGTAACGGCTTTGGTCAGGGTTTCGTGATCGTGGAGATACTGGCCCGCGACGCGCACCCGCCGGTATTCCTCGCCCGCCACATGGGCCCAGGCCCCTGGCCCCGGGGCGGCGACGGGGGCGGCGTTGACCCGGCTTTCCACCCTGGCGACCAGCTCGTGTTTCCAGGCCATGCGCCGGATCTGCCACACGCCGAGCGCGCCGAACCCCAGCGCGCCCGCCAGGGCGAGCGTCAGGATGACCAGCAACCGGAAACCGCTCCGCTTCATCGTTCAGGCGCGTCTCCCCGCCATGGCCCTTTCATGCGGCCAGATTGCCATATTACGTCAATAAGTCTCATCAACAACATGATAAACAACATGAACCCGGCCTGACGCCCAGGCCGGGTCCAAAGTTCATCGCCGGATCATCTCTTCGTGGGTCGCCATCATGTTGGCGTTCAGGTGGGTCATCACCCAGAGCGAGCCGACCAGCACGATCACCACGATGATCACCGTAAAGACCAGGGCCATCATGTTCCAGCCCCCTTCGGAGCGGCCGTTCATGTGCAGGAAGTAGATCATGTGGACCACCATCTGCACCGCCGCCAGGGCGAGCACGATGACCGCCGTGACGGTCTTGCTCCCGATGGGCTCCGCCATGACCAGCCAGAACGGGATGGCCGTCAGGATGACCGAAAGCACGAAGCCGATCACGTAGTCCCGCAGGCTGCCGTGCGGTTCCCCATGGGCCTCGTGATGATGGCCATGGTCCGCATGCGTTTCAGCGCTCATCGCAGCATTCCCATCAGGTAAACAATGGTGAAGACGCCGATCCAGATGACGTCCAGGAAGTGCCAGAACATGCTCAGGCAGGTCATGCGACGGCGATTGGCGGGAATGAGGCCGAAACGTCCAATCTGGACCATCAGCGTCACCAGCCAGAGCGTGCCGAAGGTCACATGCAGCCCGTGCGTGCCGACCAGTGTGAAGAAGGCGGACAGGAAGGCGCTGCGCTGCGGCGTCGCCCCCAGGTGGATCATGTGGTGGAACTCGTAGAGTTCGATGCCAAGGAACGCCAGGCCAAACAGACCGGTCACGGCCAGCCAGGCCAGGGTCGCGCCCTTTCGCTGTCGCGCCATCGACAGCATGGCGAAACCGAAGGTGATCGATGACAGCAGCAGCATCGCCGTGTTCAACGCCACCAGGTTGAGATCGAACAGGTCCTTGGGCGCCGGGCCGGCGGCGAAATTGCCGCCGAGCACCGCGAAGACCGCAAAGAGGATGGCGAAGATGAGACAGTCGCTCATCAGGTAGAGCCAGAACCCAAGGGGGGTGCTGTGCCCTTCCGGGTGGTGCGGCTCCTCGGCCAGATGGAACGTCGGCGCGTGGCTGACGTCAGCGGTGATTGCCTGGTTCGCCATTATCAGACTCCCGCCGCCGCGAGGGCGCGCGTGCGCGCTTCCTCGGTCCGCGTCACTTCCTCAGCCGGGATGTAGTAGTCGCGGTTGTAGTTGAAGGTGTGGGCGATGGCCGTGACGATCAGGCCGACGAAGCTGGCGGCGGCGAGCCACCAGATGTGCCAGATCAGCGCGAAGCCCAGCACCAGGCTGACGCCCGCCAGCACCACGCCCGCCCCGGTGTTCCTCGGCATGTGAATGGGGCGGTAGCCGGTGAGCGGTCGCTTGTAACCGCGCTTCTTCATGTCCGACCAGGCGTCATTGTCATGCACCACCGGGGTGAAGGCGAAGTTGTAGGCCGGCGGCGGCGACGACGTCGCCCACTCCAGGGTGCGCCCATCCCACGGATCGCCGGTCTCGTCGCGCAGCTCGTCGCGTTTCCAGATGCTGTAAGCAATCTGCAGCAGGAAGCAGACGATGCCGAGGAGGATCAGGAAGGCGCCGAAACCGGCGATCATGAACCAGATCTGCTGCGAGGGATCGTCGAACACGCGCAGGCGGCGGGTGACGCCCATCAGGCCGAGCACATAGAGCGGCATGAAGGCGAACCAGAAGCCAATGACCCAGAACCAGAACGAGAACTTGCCAAGCAGCGGATGCAGCCGGAAGCCGAACGCCTTGGGCCACCAGTAGACCATGCCGGCGAACAGGCCATAGAGCACGCCGCCGATGATGACGTTGTGGAAGTGGGCCACGAGGAACAGGCTGTTGTGCAGCACGAAATCCGCCGGGGGCACCGCCAGCAGCACGCCGGTCATGCCGCCGATGACGAAGGTGAGCATGAAGGCGATGGTCCACATCATCGGCGCCTCGAAGCGGATGCGGCCGCGATACATCGTGAACAGCCAGTTGAACATCTTGGCGCCCGTCGGGATCGAAATGATCATCGTCGTGATGCCGAAGAATGAGTTCACGCTGGCGCCGGAGCCCATGGTGAAGAAGTGGTGCAGCCACACCAGATACGACAGGATGGTGATGACCACCGTGGCGTAGACCATCGAGGTGTAGCCGAACAGCCGCTTGCCGGTGAAGGTCGAGGTGACTTCTGAGAAAATGCCAAACGCCGGCAGGATCAGGATGTAAACCTCCGGGTGACCCCAGATCCAGATCAGGTTCACATACATCATCGGGTTGCCGCCGAGATCGCTGGTGAAGAAGTTGGTCCCCACGTAACGGTCCAGCGACAGCAGCACGAGCACGGCGGTCAGCACCGGGAAGGTGGCGACGATCAGCACGTTGGTGCACAGCGACGTCCAGGTGAACACGGGCATCTTCATCATGTCCATGCCCGGCGCGCGCATCTTGATGATGGTGCAGATCAGGTTGATGCCCGATAACGTCGTGCCGACGCCGGCTATCTGCAGCGCCCATATATAATAGTCGACGCCAACGCCCGGACTGCCGTCGATGCCCGACAGCGGCGGGTAAGCCAGCCAGCCGGTCTGGGCGAATTCGCCGATGAACAGCGACATCATCACCAGCACCGCGCCGGCGGTGGTCATCCAGAAGCTGAAATTGTTCAGGAACGGGAACGACACGTCGCGCGCGCCGATCTGCAGCGGCACCACATAGTTCATCAGACCCGTGACCAGCGGCATGGCCACGAAGAAGATCATGATGACGCCGTGCGCCGTGAAAATCTGGTCGTAGTGGTGGGCGTTGAGGTAGCCCTCCGAGCCATTGAAGGCCCACGCCTGCTGCAGGCGCATCATCACCGCGTCGGCGAAGCCGCGCAACAGCATGATGATGCCCAGCACCATGTACATGATGCCGATCTTCTTGTGATCGACGCTGGTGAACCACTCACGCCACAGGTAGCCCCAGAGGCGGAAGTATGTGAGCGCGGCCAGCACCGCCACGGCGCCGATGGCCACCACGACGAAGGTCCAGACCACGATCGCCTCGTTCAGCGGCAGGGCGCTGAGCGACAGCTTGCCGAACAGGATCGACTGGGAAGTAGAAGCGACAGACACTGAAGCCACCCGCGTCAGGAGTTCGTGGGACGCGCCGTCTGCATACCGCGCGGCGTGGGTTCGGAACGGCGGAAGATGCTTCCGGGGTGCGGCAGGCCAAAGCCGGTGATGGCTGTTGACGACCTGACCGGAGCCACCGGCGGGGCGCGCGACGCCATCTGTTCGGCCTCGTCGGGCGTGCAGATGCTGGCGATCACGCGCTCGCCGCTCCTGGCGCGCGCCCGGTAGTCACGGGGCAGCGGCAAAGTGGCGTTGACGCCGGCGAGGCCGAGGCCACCGCCGGCGTCGAGCGCCATCATCTCGCTCATGCACATGCGGCCCGGCTCGACGCACATATTGCGGATCAGGTCGAAAATGCCCTTTTCCACCTGGCCGAATTTCTGCACCGGAACATTCTCGCTGGGACGCTCCAGCCGCATGTAAGCGGCGCGGTCAAGCCGGGAGCCGGAGGCTTTCGCCTCGCTCACCCAGGTCTCGAAACCTGCCTCGTCCATGCCGTGGAAACGGAAATGCATGCCGGAGAAGCCGTGGCCGCTGTAATTGGCGGAAAAGCCCTTGTAGTTGCCCGGGTGATTGATCACCGCGTGCAGCTGGGTCTGCATGGCCGGCATGGCGTAGATCTGGCCCGCCAGGGCCGGAATATAGAAGGAATTCATCACCGAGGAGGCGGTGATGCGGAAGTGAACCGGCCGGTTGACCGGCGCCGCCAGCTCGTTGACCGTGGCCACCCCCTGCTCCGGGTAGATGAACAGCCACTTCCAGTCGAGAGCGACGACCTGAACCTCGAGCGGTTTCACGTCCTGCGCCACTGGCGTATTGGGGGCGATCTTCTCCAGGCGCCTGTACGGATCCAGAAGGTGGGTGCCCATCCAGGTGATGGCGCCGAGGCAGATGATGATCAGCAGCGGCGCCGCCCAGATCACCAGCTCCAGCCCGGTGGAGTGGTCCCAGTCCGGCTGGTAGTCCGCCTTTTTGTTCGCCGCCCGGTAGCGCCAGGCGAACAGCACCGTGAGCGCCATCACCGGAATGATGATGACAAGCATCAGCAGCGTTGAGATAACAACGAGGTCCCGTTGCTGCTCGGCGACAAAGCCCGCGGGGTGAAGCACGACAAAGTTGCAGCCGCCCAGGAGCGCCAGCACCGGCAGCAACGCGACAATGCGAAAACGGTTCACGGCGCCATCCTTCCCGAAATACGCTCGTTCAGGGAGCTGCTAATCACCCTCATAGCGAACATGACATTGGACAATTTGTCCAATGCCGTCCTCGGGAGCTATGCTGCATGAGGCCAGAGCCAATTCAACCCTGCGGCAACCACGCCGCTTTCTTGCATTGGGGCCATTCCGCGCGGGCGGCGTCCGCTTTCGCTGGAATTGACGGCGCGACGGCGCGAAACTGAACGACATTTCAACGGACGGATCCTATGGCGCAGACCCTGACTACCGTCGACGGCGGCCTCCCGGAGCGCCACGGTCACGTAAACCCCGGGGAAATCGCGATTGGCGTTATCATTGGCCGCACGTCGGAGTTTTTTGACTTCTTCGTTTTCGCCATCGCCTCGGTCGTCGTGTTTCCCAAACTGGTGTTTTCGTTCGCCGACCCGCTGCGGGGCACGCTGTATTCCTTCGCGATCTTCGCGCTGGCGTTTATCGCCCGCCCCTTTGGCACGGCGATTTTCATGGCCATCGACCGGGCGGCCGGCAAGAACGCCAAGTTGACCATCGCGCTGGTGCTGCTCGGCACCTCGACCTGCGCCATTGGCTTCCTGCCCGGCTATGAAACTGTGGGCGCCCTGTCGATCTGGCTGCTGGCGCTGGCGCGCGTGGGTCAGGGCGTGGCGCTTGGCGGCACGTGGGACGGTCTGGCCTCGCTGCTCGCCCTCAACGCGCCGCCGGAAAAGCGCGGCTGGTACGCGATGATCCCGCAGCTCGGCGCCGCGCTCGGCCTGATCGTGGCCAGCGGCCTGTTCGCCTATTTCATCCATTACCTGTCGCAGGAGGATTTCTACAGCTGGGGCTGGCGCTACCCGTTCTTCGTGGCCTTCGCCATCAATGTGGTGGCCCTATTCGCCCGCCTGCGCATGGTGGTGACGCCTGATTACCAGAAGCTGTTCAACAACCAGGACCTGCACCCGAAGAAGATTTCCGAAACCCTGCGCGCCGAGGGCGGCAATGTGGCGATCGGCGCCTTCGCGCCGCTGGCCAGTTTCGCCCTGTTCCATATGGTCACGGTGTTTCCGCTGTCGTGGGTCTACCTGTTCACCCGCGACAACCCGGCCAACTTCCTCGTGATCGAGATGGTGGCGGCTGTATTCGGCGCGGCGGCCATCGTCGCTTCGGGCATCATCGCCGACCGGGTTGGCCGGCGCGTGCTGCTGGGGGCCAGCGCCGTGGCGATCGCCGCTTTCTCCGGTTTCGCGCCCCAGCTGCTGGACGCCGGCCCGGTGGGCGAAGCCACCTTCATGATCGTGGGCTTTATCATTCTGGGCCTGTCGTTCGGTCAGTCCTCGGGCGCCGTCGCCTCGGCGTTTTCGCCGGACTACCGCTATACCGGCTCGGCCGTGACTTCAGACCTTGCGTGGCTGTTCGGCGCCGGCTTCGCGCCGCTGGTCGCCCTGGTGCTCTCCAGCCAGTTCGGGCTGCTGGCCTCCGGCGCCTATCTGCTGTCCGGCGCCATCTGCACCCTGGTCGCCCTGCGCCTGAACACGCGCTGGGAAGCGCACCGCTCGACGCGCTCCCCCTGATCCTGACCAGGGCGGCGTCGGCCACAGACGCGCCGCCGTGGTTGGCTCAACCCTGGCGGCCGCTTTTTTGCCAGCGGGGCCCAGCATGGAGCAAAGCGCCGCCAGACCACGGCGAGGCCCGCCATCCGGTTGAAGCGGCTGCCCTGGGAGGGCGCGGCGCCGGCAACGTCTCAACGGCCCCGGAACACGGCAGTCCGCCGCTCGACGAATGAGCGAATGCCCTCGGCGGCGTCTTCCGTCTGCATGACGCGATTGCGTATGGCGGGGATGACGTCGATGGCCGCCCGCTCCCCCGCTTCGATGAATTTGCGCCCCGCCTCCTTCGTCACCTGCACGCCAAGCGGCGCGTTGGCGGCGATGATCCGGGCCAGCTCCATGGCGCGGTCGGTCTGCGCGCCCGCCGGCGTCACTTCCTGCACCAGACCAATGCGCAGGGCTTCCTGGGCTCCGAACTCGTCGCACAGCATCAGATGATACATGGCGTTGCCCCAACCGGTGCGGGTGATGAAGCGGAAATGCGCGCCGCCGAGGGGCGCGATGCCCCGGCGGGATTCCATCTGGCAGAAGCGCACGTCATCCGCCGCCACAACGATATCGCCGGCAAGCGCGATCTCGATGCCAACCGTGAAGCAGATGCCCTGAACCGCCGTGACGATGGGCTTGCGGCACTGGTTGCGCAGGCCGAACGGATCAATGGCGCCTGGCGGCAATTCGCGCGGCGCCGCGCCAGGGCCGAAGAACTTCGGCATATCGAGCCCTGCGGTGAAATTGTCTCCCTGGGCGCAGAGCACCCCAACCCACAGCTCCGGGTCCCGGTCCAGTTCGGTGAGGGCGTCGGAAAGCTGCGTCATCATCTCGGGGATGAAGGCGTTTTTCTTTGTGGGGTTATCGATGATAATTTTCAGAATGTGACCGTGACGTTCGCTGCGTACGCGCGCGGTCGAAAGGGTTGCTGCGGTCATGGCGTTCTCCCTGTCGCTGGCTTCTGGCGATCTGGATGATGATCGACATTCACCACGATGATTAGTATCATGCTGATCGTCAAGCATGGGTATTGGGCATGGGTCATTCGCAAGCCGGGAAAACGGAAAATCGCGAGCGCATCCTCGCAGAGGCGTCGCGGCAGGTGCGGAAGAATGGCCTTGAATCAGTCAGCGTCGGCGAGCTGATGAAGAGCGTCGGCCTGACGCACGGCGGATTTTACGGCCATTTCAGCAGCCGCGCCGCGCTGCTGGCCGAGGCTCTGGCGCGGGCGCTGGACGATGGCCAGAAGCATGCAAAAAGTCAGGAACACGCGACAGGACAGAAGAACCAGGCCGGAGACCTGCCCGGATTCGCCCGCAGCTACCTCAGCCGCACCCACAGGGACGCGCCTGAAAGCGGCTGCGCCATCGCCGCGCTGGCCGCCGAGGCGGGGCGCGCCGCCCCGGAGTGTCGCGACGTCATGAGCGGGCATGTTGACGCCTTCATCGACGCCATTTCGCAGATGCTGCACGATGACAGGGAGAAGGCCATGGTCGCCGTCAGCGCCATGGTGGGCGCGCTGGCGCTGGCCCGCGTCGCGACATCGGCAGAGCGCTCGGATGCAATCCTGAAAGCGGTCCGGGAGCACATGCGGATGCTTGCGACGGACTGATCGTCACGGGACGCGCCATCTGGCCCGGAAGTGCGCGCCGCCATCCACCCCTGCCGCCCCCTGACGCCATGGGTTCGCCGGCATGGGACCCGGTGAGACACGCATCTTGCGGGAAAGCCCCCGGGCGCTGCGGCGGCGCCACGTCGCCACGGCGCGCTGACCGGTCGCTACGCGCCAGGTCGGCTACTTGCAACTTGCCGCCGCAACAGCCGTCGCAACCTGCATTTACAGGCCTGCTCCGTCGGCGCCCTTACTGGCGTCGTCGGCCGGCGCCTTCGCTTCAGCCATCGCCACAATCCGCCGCCGGGCGATGTCGAGAATCTCAGCGGACCGCGCTTCTCCCCTGAACACCCGCGACAGCGTCAGGGCGCCGAGCATGGCGCACCAGGCGAATACTGCGTCTTCCTCCGTCGCCGCATCGCCGCCAAAAGCCGCGTTCATTTGCGCGAAACCGCGCTCGGCCAGCTCTTGCACCGGCCTGGAGAGCTGCGGGTCCGGCTGCCGGCTGACATCGCCCGCCAGCGCCGCAATGGCGCAGCCCGCGGCAATGTTGTCGCGATGGCCCTCGCTCAGATAACGCCCTGCAACCTTCCGCACCGCATCCGGCCCGCCTGCTTGCGTCTCCTCGCTGAAGAGTCCGGTTCGGGCGGCTGCGGCGCGCGCCACGGCGGCCTGAATCAGGGCGTCGCGTGATCCGAAATGTTTGTAAAAGCCCCCATGGGTCAGGTCGGCGGCTTTCATGAGCTCGCTGATGCTGAGACCTTCCGGGCCGTGGGCGCGAATACGGCGCGCCGCCGCATCGAGAATCCGTTCATGGGTTTCGGCCTTTTCGGCCCGGGACCGTCGCATGACGCCTGCCTCCTGTTCGACCGTTGACAACATGGATGTCAATCATCATCCTAATGAGATTGGATGATGCATAGCATCTAATCACGGCAGGGCGGCAATGTGAAGATCGCCCCTGCCTCACCGGGACGAAACGAGCCATGAGCCCCATTTTCCATAACAGCCGGGGCGCCGGCCCTGCCCCCTCAGGTCCGCTGGCGCCGATCGCCCAAAACTGGGCTGCATATCCGGAAGCAGCGGAGTGACCGCCATGGCCAGACCCAACCCTGATTTCCCGCAGGTTGCCGGCGCATTTCCGGAGGCAAGAAGCCTGTCCCCTGGCCTCATCGCGCTGCTGGCCGGCTTCGCCGCCGTCGGCGTGCTGTCAACCAACATCATGTTGCCGGCCTTTCCGGCCATCGCCACGGCGCTGCATGTGGCGCCGCGCGATCTCGGCGTCACTTTGTCCAGCTTCTTCATCGTCTTCGCCCTGGGCCAGGTTTTCGTTGGTCCGGTCTCGGACCGGTTTGGCCGGCGCAGGGTGATTGTCAGCGGACTTGGGCTGTTTCTGCTCGGCTCAGCCATTTGCGGCCTCGCCCCTTCCCTGGAGATTCTGGTCGCCGGCCGGGTGATCCAGGCCATGGGCGTCTGCGCCACTTCGGTGCTGGCGCGGGCCATCGCCCGCGATCTTTTCGACGGGGACATGCTGGCGAAGGCGCTGTCGATGATCATGGTGGCCATGGCGGCGGCGCCGGGCTTCTCGCCGCTGGTCGGCGGCCTCATCGCCACTTTCTTCGACTGGCGCATGATTTTCCTGCTGGTCAGCGTCGTCGCCGTGATCCTGCTCGTCACCTATGTGTCGAGGCTGGGCGAAACCCATCCGCCAGATCGCCGCGCGCCGCTTTCCCTGCCGAACGTCGTCGGCGCTTACGCGGCGCTGGCCGTGGACGTGCGCTTCATCTGCCCGGCGCTCGCCGTCAGCCTGATTATCGGCGGCCTGTACGCCACCTTCGCCGCTGCGCCCGTGATCCTGATGGCGGAGATCGGCATGACGCCCATCCAGTACGGGTTGTTCACGGCGGCGACCGTGTTCGTGGTGTTTGGCGCCGGACTGGCGGCGCCGCGACTGGCCGCCCGGTTTGGCGCGCTCACCATGGCCCACGCCGGAGCGTTCCTCGCCGCCGCCGGCGGGCTGCTGTTGCTGCTCACCTACCGTCAGCCGGACCTGGTCGCCTACACCGCGTCAATCGTTATCTTCCTGCTCGGCATGGGCATGGCCAATCCGCTGGGGACCGCCATCGCGCTCCGGCCCTTCGGCGCACGGGCCGGACTGGCCTCGGCGCTGATCGGCTTTCTGCAGATGGCGGCCGCTGCCGCGACCACGGCGCTTGCCTCCAGCCTGCCGTTCGCCACGGCCACTGTGCTCGGCGCCATGCAGCTCTGCGGCGGGCTAGCCGCTCTCGCCCTGCTCGGGCAACTGGCTCTCTCCGCCAGAAAGGCGCCCGCTATCGCCGCGGCGGAAGGATAGCCGCCCGCCGATCACAACAGGAAACAACGCCATGGACGTATTGAGGAACAACCCGGCGCAACTGAGCGGACTGGAGCAGTTGCGCGGGCTCATGGCGGCGGGAACGCCGCCGCCGATGATGCGGACGCTGTCGTTCGCCCCAACGACGGTCGAACCCGGCAAGGTGGTGTTCGAAGGCTCGCCTGGCCCGGAAACGCTCAACCCGATCGGCTCGGTGCATGGCGGCTACGCCGCCACCTTGCTCGACAGCGCCTGCGGCGCGGCGGTTCACACCCGGTTGGGCGCCCATCAGGGCTTCACCACGCTGGAGTTGAAAGTGGCGTATCATCACGCCCTGACGCCGGCGAGCGGCCCGGTGAAAGCCGAAGGCGTGGTGGTGTCGATGGGCGCCCGGGTCGCCTTCGCCGAGGCGAAACTCACCGACGCGCGCGGCCGCGTCTGCGCCTCCGCCACCTCAACCCTGCTGGTTTTCGACCTGAAGCCGGTCTGAGATTGCCTCCGCCGCGTCCCTGACAGGCTGGCCGACCCACGGCACGTCGCCCCGCCCCCGGCTGTGCGGGCGAAAGTCGCTTGGCTGCCGGCCGGTCCAGCGGCGGAAGGCGCTGCGGAAGCTGGCTGTGGCGCCAAAACCAAGCTCGCGGGCGATTTCATCGGTTTTCATGCGGGTGGCGCGCAAATAGCGGATCGCCATGCGGGCGCGCACCGTGTCACGAATCCCGGCGTAAGAGGCTCCCTCCGCCTGCAGCCAGCGCCGCAGGGTGCGCGAGGTGACGTGCATGCGCGCCGCCACCTCGTCGACGCCCGGAAAATCATGGGGCGCCTCTTCCAGCATGCGGGTGACGGCGCCAGCCACGCCGCTGCCGGCGGCGATCTGCTCACACAACTGGTTGCAGATTTCGCCCAGCGCCTGGGCGGTCAGCGGATCGGCCATGCGCATGGGCTCGCCAACCCATCTCCGGTCCCAGAAGATCTCGTCCCGCGCCGCGCCAAAGCGCACCGGCGCGCCGTACAGGCGCACGATTTCCGCCGCATGGCGCGGTTTGGCGCGCGACAGGCGCACGCCGGCGAGCTGGAAACCTTCGCCATAAAGGTCGCGCTGGTACGTCAGCGCCATGCCCAGGTGAAAATCCAGAATGAAATCGAACAGCTCCGGTTCAAGATCGTAAGCGTCGAAATAGCTCATGACGCAATGGAGCTCCGACAGGCTGACATTGACGCCCAGCACCGGCGTCGAGAGCTGACGGTGCTTCCCGAAACACGTCATCAACTGCTTCCAGTTGGCAGAGGTCAGCAGCAGCAGGCCAAAGTAGCCGAGCATTGGCAGGTGGCATTGCAGGCCGCCGCGCAGGGCGAACAGGGGATCATCAACCAGGGCGTGGGCATTGCGGAACACGCCGATGAGCTGCCGGATCGACATGCGCGCCGCCACATTGTCGAGGTCGCGCGCCTGCAACCCCGCCCCGGCCAGGGCGCGGGCCGGCTCCACCCCGGCGGCGTCAAGCAGCGTCACCAGGGCGCGGGCCTTGTGCAGGGGGTGCACGGCCGGATCGAGCGCCGCCGGCAGCGTTCGCAGCATCGGCAGGCCGGCGGGCGCCGGTTGCAGCCTGTCCAGCATGGCTCCTCCCGTCATGTTCACGCGCCCGGATTTATTCCGGTTTCAGCGCCGCGTGTCCGCCAACCGTCCCCGAATGTCCGCAAAAGCGACTTGGAGACAACAGGCATTATCTAACATCATTCCAGAAAAGACGGACTGCAAATGCGGCGCCTGCGCAGCGCGCCGCCCCCCCCCGGGCGGGTTGCGGCGTGAAAACCTTGCAGATACCGACAATTAGCGAGGAACGCCCATGACCACGGTCGCCGACAGCGAACGGCTGAAGTCTTTTGTCGCCGCGCTTTTTCACGCCGCTGGCTCAAACAGCCAGGAAGCGCAGGAGATCGCCGACCATCTGGTGGAGGCCAATCTGGCCGGACACGACAGCCACGGCGTCGGCATGATCCCGGCCTATTTCCTTCACCTGCGCGCCGGCCACGTCAAACCCAACCAGACGCCGCGACGCATTGGCGGCGACGGCGCCTTCGCCCGCTTCGACGGCCAGATGGGCTACGGCCAGCCGGCCGCCAACCGGGTGATGGACGCGGCCGCCGCCATTGCCCGCGCCCACGGCGTCGCGGTGACGACCCTGTGCAACGCCCAGCATATCGGCCGGGTCGGCGCCTACGCCGAGCGGTTGCAGGCCGAAGGGCTGATGTCGCTGCACTTCGTCAACGCCGTCTATCACACCCCCACCGTCGCGCCCTATGGCGGCAGCGACGCGCGGGTCATGACCAACCCGGTCTGCATCGGCCTGCCTGGCGCGACGCCGCTATTGCTGGATTTCGCCACCGCGACCATCGCGCTCGGCAAGGTGCGCGTGGCCTATAACAAGGGCGTGGCGGCGCCGCAGGGCAGCCTGATCGACAACCGGGGCCAGCCGACGACCAACCCGGCGGTGATGTTCGAGGAGCCGCGCGGGGCGCAGACCGCCTTCGGTCTGCACAAGGGCTGGGCGCTGGCTTTCATGGCGGAGGCGCTTGGCGGAATCATGACTGGCGGTCCCCGCTCCGGCGACGGGTTCACCGGCGAGCGCGGCCTGGTCAACGGCATCATGTCGATTGTCATCGATCCCGCCCGCCTCGTCGAGGCGCAATGGCTGGACGCCGCCATGGCCACGCTGGCTGATTACGTGAAGGCCTCGCCCGCCGCCGATCCGCAGGCGCCAGTGCAGGTTCCTGGCGACGCTGAAGAACTGATGCGCGCCGAGCGCCGGCGCAACGGCATTCCCATCGATCCCGCGACCTGGTCGCAAATCCTCGCCTGCGCGGCGCCTTACGGCCTGCGCGCGCCGGCCTGAAACGGGAGGACGCGATGTCAGGCCAGATCAAAGCGTTCGTCTTCGATGTTTTCGGCACGGTGGTTGACTGGCGCGTCGGCGTGGCGCGGGCGTTCGTCGCCAGCGGCCTCATTCCTGGCGCAGACGCGGCCATGGGGCTACGCTTCGCCGACGCCTGGCGCCGGCTGTATGCGCCGGCGTTCATGAAGGTGAACCGGGGCGAGCGCCCCTTCGTCAAGCTCGATGTTCTCCATATGGAGAACCTGTTGGCGATCCTGCCGGCGTTCGGCGTCGATCCCTCAGGTCTGGCTTCGGAGCAGCTGGAGCGACTGAACGCTGCCTGGCGTCGCCTGCCGCCATGGCCGGACTCGGTGGAAGGCCTGGCCCAGCTGAAAACCCGCTACATCATCGCCCCCCATTCCAACGGCAATCTGCGGCTGCTGCTGGAGATGGCGAAGCATGGCGGGTTGCCGTGGGACGCCATTCTCGGCGCCGAGGTGGTCGGCGCCTACAAGCCGACGCCGCACAGCTATCTGCGCACCGCCGAACTGCTGTCGCTGCAACCGCATGAGGTCTGCATGACGGCGGCGCACAACGACGATCTGCAGGCGGCGCGCGCCTGCGGCCTGCGCACGGCGTTCATTTACCGGCGCACGGAATACGGGCCGGAGCAGCGCACCGATCTCCAGCCCGCCGCCGACTGGGACTTCATCGCCGAATCCATCACCGATCTGGCCGCCCAGGCTGGCTGCGCCTGAAGCCGCCGCCAGCACAACGGGGGATAACCACATGACCGCATCCGACCAGCGCCCTGCCCGCAAATTGCGCAGCGCCGGCCTCACCGGCCCCAACGCCTTCGCCACCCGCGCCATGCTGCGCGCCGCAGGCGTGAAGGCGGAAGACTTTGGCAAGCCGATCATCGGCATCGCCAACACCTGGAGCGGCGCCATGCCGTGCAATATCCATCTGCGCGATCTGGCGGCGCGGGTGGCCGACGGCGTGCGCGCCGCCGGCGGCGTGCCGCTGGAGATCAACACGGTGGCGGTGAGCGACGCGGTGCTGGCGGTTGGCGGCGCCTCGCTGATCAGCCGCGAGATGATCGCCGATTCCATCGAACTGGCGGCCACCGCCTACGCCTTCGACGCCATGGTGGCGATCGGCGGCTGCGACAAGACCAACCCCGGCTGCGTCATGGCCATGGCGCGGCTCAACATCCCGTCGGTCTATCTGTACGGCGGCGCCATCGCCCCAGGGCGCTATCGCGGCAAGGACGTCACCATCCAGACCCTGGCGGAAATGTCCGGCGCCTTCGCCGCCGGCGCCGTGACCCGCGCCGACATGGACGAACTGGTGGAAACCGCCCTGCCCGGCCCTGGCGCCTGCGGCGGCATGTTCACCGCCAACACCATGGGGTCGGCCATCGAGGCAATGGGGCTGACGGCGGCCAATTGCACCAGCGCCCCGGCGGTGAGCGGGCGGCGCGGCGACATCGCTTTTGAAACCGGCCAGTTGATCCTCGATGTGCTCGCGCGCGACGTGCGACCGCGCCGGATCATCACCCGCGCCGCGCTGCACAACGCTATGGCCGTGGTGGCGGCGATGGGCGGCTCCACCAACGCCGTGTTGCACCTGCTGGCCATTGCCCACGAGGCTGGCGTCAGGCTGGAGCTGGAGGAGTTTCAGCAGGTCAGCGACCGCACGCCTCACCTCGGCAATTTCACGCCCTCCGGCAAATACAACATGCAGGACCTGCACCAGATTGGCGGCGTGCCGGTGGTGATGCAGGCGCTGCATCGCATGGGCCTGCTCGATGGCGACGCCGTCACCGTCGACGGGCGCACGCTGGCGGAGCGCCTCGCCGGAGCAAGTTTCCCGACTGGCCAGGACGTGATCGCCCCGCCCGAGGCGCCGCTGCATCCCAATGGCGGCTGGGTGATCCTGCGCGGCGACCTGGCGCCGGAAGGCGCGGTGCTCAAGGCAACCGGCACCGAACTGCGCCGCCACGTCGGCCGCGCCCGGGTGTTCGAGGACGAGCCGGCGGCCTATGCGGCGGTGATGGCCCGGCAGATCGTCGCCGGCGACACGGTGATCATCCGCAACGAAGGCCCGGCCGGCGGCCCGGGGATGCGCGAAACGGCGCGCGTCACCGCCGCCCTGGTGGGCCAGGGCTTCAAGGACAGCGTGGCGCTGATCACCGACGGGCGCTTCTCCGGCATTTCGCATGGCCTCGCCATCGGCCACGTCAGCCCGGAGGCGGCGTTCGGCGGGCCGATCGCCCTGGTGCGCGACGGCGACGAGATCGTGGTGGACCTCGACGCCAGGCGCATTGATATCAATGTATCGCCGGAGACTCTCGCCAGCCGCCGGGCCGGATGGCGCCCGACGACGCGACCGGCGAGCACCAGCGTCTACGCCAAATACGCCCGCAACGTCAGCTCTGCCTCCACCGGGGCCGTGACAACGCCAGCGCGGGCGTGAGCCCCTACGCGGTCTGGACATGAAGTGATGAGCGCCCATGACGCGAGCAACGACGCACCCGGTGACGCCGGAAGGGGTCTTCGCGATCCTGGAGCAGGACAACTGGTTCGCGGCCCTGCCCGCCGCGCTGAAGGACGCCATCGTGCGTCACGGCTGCGTGCGCAGCCACAAGGCCGGCGAACTGCTGTTCGCAGCCGGCGATGAACCGGATGGCCTGTACGCCCTGCTGTCCGGCCAGATCAATCTGGTGAGCCATACCTGCGCCGGCCGCCAGATCACCCAGGGGGTGCATCGCCCCGGCGCATGGTTCGGCTATCTGGCCCTGCTCGACGCCAGGCCCCATTGCCAGGACGCCGCGACGGCCGGGCCCGCAAGAACCCTGCGCCTGAACGCCTCCGTCTTCCGGCGCGTGCTCCGCGACACCCCCGCCTGGCACCAGCATTTCACCCGCCTGCTATGCGATGATGTCCGGCTGATCCTCGCCATGCTGGTCGACAGCCTGACCAGCCCGCTCAGCAGCCGGCTGGCGTCGACATTGCTGGACATGTCTGCCGTCACGCCAGACAGCGGACGCCCGGCGCCGCGCCTGACCCAGGAAACGCTGGCCGGCATGGTCGGCGCCTCCCGGCAGACCGTGAACCGTCAGTTGCGCGACTGGCAGGCCCGCAACATCATCCGGCTGGGTTATGGCGTGGTGACGGTGGTTGACCGGGCCGCCCTGGCCAGCGCCGCTCACGGCGACGCCGGTTTCAGACGGGCGGACCATCAGGTCGCCTGACCTGCGGGCCTTTCCCAGGAAGTTGTTGCGGGCTGCGCCGCCGCAACTGGCGGCGGCGCAGCCGCGCGTCCCAGGGGTCACGGCGTGATGATCTCGCCGAACAGCACCCAGGTCTTGCCATTGAAGCGCTGGAGTTGCAGGCTTTTCAGCGGGTAGTAATCCGTTGGCGTGGTGTGCAGTTTGATCCCGGGCAACAGCATCGGGATGCGGAAATCCATATTCGCCGCCTGCTTCATGATGTTTTCCCGCGTCAGGTCATCGCCGGCCTGCTCCAGCAGACGGGCGGTCGCGGCGGCGACCACATAGCCATAGACATTGCCCGAATCCTGCAAATTGCCGTCGGGGTAGTATTTGGCCATGAACGCCAGCCAGTCCTTCGTCTCGGGATCGTCCTTCCACTGGGGATCCGTCGGGTCTTTCACGTATTGCGCCGTGATGATGTCCTTTGACGCCTCAAGGCCGGCAGGCTGGAGCACCATCGAGACGGAAGCCGAGGTTGCGGCGAGGAAGAAGGTCGGCTTCCAGCCAATTTCATGAATCTTGCGAATGCCCTGCGCCGCCTGCTTGGGAATGGCGTGCATGAACAGCACGTCCGCGCCCGAGGCGCGCAGCTTCAGGATCTGGCTGTCAATGCTCGGGTCTGTCGGTTCGTAGGTCGCCTCGGCGACAACCATCTTCTTCACATTGTCCGGGCCCAGGCCTTTCTTGAAGCCATAAGCGTAGTCCTTGCCGGCGTCATCGTTTTGATAAAGCAGCGCGATCTTCGCGTCCGGCTTGTGCTTCAGCACATAGGCGGCGTAGACCGCCGTTTCCGCCTGATAGGACGGCTGGAAGCTCATGCTCCAGGGGAAATGCTGGGGATCGCCCCACGCCGTGGCGCCGCCGCCGACGAACAGTTGCGGAATTTTCCGGTCGTTCAGATATTTGCGCACCACCATGCCGGTCGGCGTGCCAAGCGGGCTGAAGATGAAGGAGACATTCTCCTGCTCCACCAGCTTGCGCGTCTGCTCGAAGGTCTTGGGCGGGCTGTAGGCGTCGTCCAGCGAGATCAGGTTGACCTTGCGGCCGTTCACGCCGCCCTTCTCATTGATCATCCTGAAATAGGCGATCTGCGCCCGCGGGATGACGCTATAGGCGGAGGCCGGGCCGCTATAGGCGAAGGTCTGGCCGATCCTGATCTCGGCATCCGTGACGCCGGGACCATAGTTCTTCCCGGCCATGGCCGGACCGAGGCTGGCGATCATGGACATCGCCGCAACGGCGGTTAAACCCCATTTCATTGTGACGCCTCCCGATATTCTTGTTGCCCGATAGCCGCCATGGCGAACCTGCCGCCGCCATGGCCGCGCTGTTTCAGGCGCGGGCGCGGACCGGCCCGGATGCGCCGGCCGCCGGACGAGTGTGCACGCAAGCGGCGCGCCGCAATGTCACAAGCACGACATTGCGATGGGGGTGGCGACAGTCTCCTCGCAACGGCTGATGTCAGGTCAGGGTGAGCGAAACCTCGCCCAACCCTTCAAGGCGGCCAATGAGCGTCGCGCCGGCGGGCGCCGGCCAGGGCGGAAGGCACGAGCCGCTGCTGACGATCTCGCCAGCTCTCAGCGGCGCGCCCATGGCGGCGCGTTTGCGGGCGAAACGCAACAATTGCCCCAGCGGCCCCGCGACAACCAGGGAGCCGGAGCCGCTGGCGACGGTTTCGCCATGGGCCATGAGCGTCACCGGCATGGCTTCCAGATCCAGGGCGCGCCAGTCGGCGACGGGCTGGCCGAGGACGAGCGCCCCGGCGTTGCCGAGGTCGGCGACGATCGCCGCCGGCGCCGGGCGCGGCTTCTGGAGAAAACGGCTGTCCGCCACCTCCAGGGTGGGAAAGACCTCGGCGATGGCGTCACGCAGCGCCGCCATGTCGATCTGCGGATCGGCGATATCGGCGCCGAGACGGAAACCGACCTCCAGTTCAATGGCGCAAATGAAAAAATCTGCGCGCCGCAGGATCGCGGGGCTGGCGTGGGTCCAGCTGGAAAGGACCGGGCCGTGAAACGGTTCGGAGAAGCCCAGGGCCTGCATGGTGGCCGTGCTGGTGGCGCCCAGCTTGTATCCGGTCTGCGCGCCGCCGCAGATGGCGATGCGCCGGGCCGCATGCTCGGCCTGCATGGCGTAGCCTTCATCAAGGGTTTCGGGCCCGGCGACGGCCTTCCCGCCCAGGTCCAGCGGCGCGCCGTTTCGCCACGCCGCCAGCAGTTCATCAACCATCGCCGTCATTGCCGCCCCGTCTCCCCGCCATGGTTTTCCGGATCATGCACCAGTCATACGTCGCAAACCGTCGCCTGGGCGACATTCCGGCAGGACGCCGCCGCCATGCAGGAACCGCGGCCGCCGGCGCAGGGTTTCCGCCCTGACAGGGACGGAGACTGGAGCATGAACCTTATTCGCCATATCAGCGACGTGGCCGAAGCCACGCCGACGCCATCCGGTCTTGTCTATGTATCGGACAGCGAACCTGGCATCGCGCGCCGCCGCCACGGCAGGGGCTTCAGCTATCGCCATCCCGATGGTTCGCCGCTCGATGCGGCGGAGCTGGCGCGGGTGCGGAGCCTTGGCGTGCCGCCGGCCTATCGCGATGTCTGGATCTGCCCGCTGGCCAACGGCCATTTGCAAGCCACCGGCCGCGATGCGCGCGGACGCAAGCAATATCGTTATCACGCCGCATGGCAGGCCTCCCAGGCCGAAACCCGCTTCGCCCGGCTTGTGGGTTTTGGCGAAAGCCTGCCAATGATCCGGCGCCGGTTGCGACGCGACCTGCAGGGTGACGCCGGCGACATGGCCTTCAGCCTGGCGGCGCTGGTGATGCTGATCGACCAGACCTGCCTGCGCGTCGGCAATGCCTGCTACACCGCGCAAAACCGCACGTTCGGGGCGAGTACGCTGCTGGCCCGGCATCTGACCCTGGAGGACGGCGTGGTGCGGCTGCGTTTCCGGGCCAAAGGCGGCAAGCGCGTGCAACATACGCTGCGGAACCGGCGGCTGGCGCGGGTGCTGCACGAGATTGGCGACCTGCCCGGACGTAACCTGTTCACCTATATTGACGAGGACGGGGAGGCGCGCGCCCTCGCCTCCCAGGACGTCAACGCCTGGCTGGCCGATGTCGCCGGCGCCGGCGTCACCGCCAAAACGTTCCGCACCTGGGGCGGCACGCTGGCCGCCTTCGAGGCGGCGCGACAAACGCCGGCCGACCAGAAGGCAACGGTGAAGACGCTGACCGCCGCGGCCTCCATGCGGCTGAACAATACCCCGGCCATCTGCCGCAAATCCTATATCCACCCGGCTGTCATGGCGATGGCCGACATGGCGCCAGGGGAGCGCCAAAGCCGGTTGGCGCAGGCTGCTCCGTGCGAGGCGGCGGAGCTGCACGCCGACAGGCCCGGTTGCTGGCTTTCCTGAAGGCGGCCTGGCGAGAATCCTGAAGCGCGACTTTCTTTCTTGTGGAAAGTATTATATATATTATTTCCATGGAAAGGATTTTGCCATGCTGACGGATGAATCCCGGCGGACGGCCCAGGCGGCGGCGGGGCCGGTCGTCACCAGGGCCGTGGTCCGCGCCGCCGGGCGGCTGGGCGTCAACGCCCGGACGCTGGCCGCCTGTATTGGCGTCAGCGAAGCCACGGCGTCGCGCATGAAGCGCGGCTCGTTCAGTCTGGAGCCGGCGTCCAAGCCGTTCGAACTGGCCGTGCTGTTCATCCGTCTGTTCCGCTCGCTCGATGCGCTGGTTGGCGGCGACGACGGCGTCGCGGCCGCCTGGCTGAACGCGCCCAACACCGTGCTGGCGGCGCGTCCCATCGAGAAATTGCAGAGCATCAGCGGGCTTGTCGATGTCATCGCCTATCTGGACGCGCGTCGCGCTCTCATCTGAGTTCCGACCCTACGCCGGGACCTGCTGGCGGCTGGTGGAAGCGCAGCACCAGGTCTCCACCCTGAAGCTGACTGACAGCCTGGCCGAACAGGCGCTGCTGGAAGAGCTGATAGAGGAAACGAAGCCGGCAATCCCGCCCGAATGCCGTCATCTGGACTTCCTGCTGGCGACGCCGTTCCGTTATGGCGCGTTCTATCCCACCGGTTCGCGCTTTCGCCGGGCGGGCCGGACCCCGGGCGTCTATTACGCCGCGGACCGGCCAGCGACGGCGGTGGCGGAAATGGCCTTCTACCGGCTGCTGTTCTTTGCCGAGTCGCCAGCCACGCCATGGCCCGCCGACGCCTCCGAATACACCGCGTTCGCCGCAGCCGTGGCCAGCGGCCGGATGCTCGACCTGACCGGGCCGCCGCTGGCGCAGGACGCCGATGTCTGGCGCGATCCGGTCGCGTATGAGGGCTGCCAGGCCTTCGCCGACGCCGCCCGCGCCGCCGACGCGGAGATCATCCGCTACAACGCCGTGCGCGATCCGCGTGGCGGCGCCAATCTGGCGCTGCTCACCTGCCGCGTGTTTGTCCAGCCCATCCCGGTGGAGCGGCAAAGCTGGCGCATGCGCGTCAGCGCCAGCGGCGTGCAGGCCCTGTGCGAATTTCCCCGCCAGGCGGTGGAGTTTTCACACGCGGATTTCGCCGCCGATCCGCGTATCGCCAAAATGGACCTGAACCGGCAGGGCCGATCGCGAACATAGCGCGATCGCGGCGCCCCGGCGTCGTTCCAATTAACCCACGGCTCAGGGCAGATCCGAACCTGCCTTGCCGGACACGGTTGCGGCGGGCGGTGCGGCGACAGGCTCCCATGGAGTTACATAGCGCTCGCCCTGGTGACTGCCGTGGGCAAGGCGCACATGAAAGGCGCGGGCCACGAGGGCGTCGTCGAGCACGGTTTCAGGGGGGCCGTCCGCCAGCTTGCGCCCTTCTGCCAGCAGCGCCAGCCGATCGCAGAAGCGCGAGGCCAGCGCCAGGTCATGCAACGTGACCAGCACGCCGCAACCGGCCCGCGCCTTCGCCTGCAACAGGCGCATCACCTGCAACTGGTGCAGCGGGTCGAGCGCCGCCGCCGGCTCGTCGGCCAGCAGGAACGGCGCCTCCACCGCCAGCGCCCGGGCCAGCAGCACGCGCACGCGCTCGCCGCCGGAAAGACCATTGAGCGGGCGGTCGCGGAATTGCCGGCAATCGGCCTCGTCCATGGCCTGGTCGATGGCGGCGCGATCGGCAACGGTGAGGCTGGCGAAGGCGCGCCGGTGCGGCAGGCGGCCGAGGGCGACGATATCCCCAACCCGCATGGCACCGTTATCATCGCCCAGTTGGTCAGCGCTCTGGGACAGCCAGGCGACGGCGCGCGCCAGTTGCTGGCGGCCAATCTCGCGTTGCGGGCGGTCGCCATAGGAGACCTGCCCGGCCGTGGGCGGCGTGACGCCGGCGAGGATGCGCAGCAGCGTCGACTTGCCGGCGCCGTTCGGCCCGATCAGGCCGACGATCTCGCCCCGGCGCAGGGTAAAATCGACATTGTCGAGGGCCAGTTGCGTTCCGTGCGCCAGTTTCAGCCCGCTGGCGGCAATGGCGTTCATCGCCGTCATCACCGCCTCCTGCCCTGCAACATCGAAATCAGGAATGGGGCGCCGACCAGCGCGGTCATGACGCCAAGTTTGAGTTCGGGCTGGACCGGCAGCAGCCGCACCGCCATGTCGGCGCACAGCACGATCATGGCGCCGGCGAAACCGCTGACCAGCAGCAGACGGCCCGGACGGTGGCCGACCAGCGGCCGCATCAGATGCGGCGCGACCAGGCCGACAAAGCCAACGGCGCCGGTGACCGAGACGGCGCTGCCCACCGCCAGCGCCGAGCCGAGCACCAGTTGCAGCCGCAGCCGCTCCAGATTGACGCCAAGACTGGCGGCGGTGTCCTCGCCAAGGGCCAGCGCCTCCAGGTTACGGGCCGAGGCCAGCAGGGCGACCCAACCCAGAACCATCAGCGGCGCCGCCAGCAGGAACTGGGCCATGCTGCGGTCAGCCAGCGAACCCATCAGCCAGAAGACGATCTCCAGCGCGGCGTAGGGGCTGGGCGACAGATTGAGCGCCAGGGCGGTGAAGGCGCCGGCCAGCGCATTGATGGCGACGCCGGCGAGGATCAGGCCAGTGGGACTGCGACTGGCCCCGGCCATGCGGAACAGCAAGACGGTGGCGACCAGCGCCCCGGCCATGCCGCCGAGCGGCAGCGCCAGGGCAAAAGCGCCGGCGAAACCGAAATAGAACACACAGACGGCGCCGAACGCCGCCGCGCCCGAGACGCCGATGACCCCGGGCTCGGCCAGCGGGTTGCGCAGCAGCCCTTGCAACGCCGCGCCCGAAACGCCCAGGCTGAAGCCCATGCACGCCCCCAGCAGGGCGCGCGGCAGACGCAATTGCATCAGCACCAGCGCGTCCATGCTGGCACGGCCGCTCCAGGCGTCGGCGATGGCCGCGCCCAGGTTGAGCGGCGCATAGCCAATGGCGACCGAGGCCAGGGTGAGCGCAACGGTGGCGCCCAGCAGCACGACAACCAGCAGGGGCCACGGCGGCGGCGATACGGAACGGATCATGGGCCGACGCTCGCCCTGATGGCGCCGGTCTGGCGCATGGCCCGCCAGTCGTCCGCAGCCCTGGCCAGCCTGGCCGCGGCCTCGGCGACGCCAGGCCCGGAGCAGGTCCACAAACGCGCGGGCAAGGTGACCACGAGCGTGTGTTTCGCCAGGGCCTTGAGGGCGGGATGCACCAGCGCCTCGCCCGCCAGGGCCGGGGCGTCGCCCTCCTCGTCGGTGAGGATCAGCATGTCGGGTCTGGCCTGGATCACCGCCTCCAGCGGCGGCTGGGCCTGCCCGGCCAGGGGGCCGCTGGCGGCAAGGTTGTCGATGCCGGCGTGGGTGAGAATGTCGTCAAGCAGCGAACCCGGACCACTGGTGAAGCCGCTGGCGCGCACCACCACGGCGCGGGGGCGCGGCGTCCGGGCAGACGCCCTGGGCAGCCGGTCGTCAAACGCCCGGACCAGGGCTTCGGCGCGCTCCCGTCCATCGAGCAGCGCGCCGACGTCGCGGATCTGCTGGCGCACGCCGTCGATGCTGGAGGGCGTCTCAAACGTCAGCACCGGCACGCCCAGCGCGCGCAGCAGCATCACGGTGTTGCGCGTCGTGTAAAGCCCGGCCAGCACCAGATCGGGCCGGAAGGCGACCACATCCTCGACCAGGCCGTAGTTCACGGGCGTCGCCGCCGCCATGGCGGCCACATTCGAGGTTTCAGGCCGGGCCGCCAGGTAGGACACGGCGGCGACGGCGCCTGGCCGCGCAAGGCGCAGCGCCAGCTCGTCCGTGCAGAGATTGATCGAGACGATGCGCTGCGGGTGTGGCGGCGGCGTTCCGGCCGCCATGGCGGCGGATGCAAGGCACAGGCCGGCGACGACAGACGCCAGTCTCCGGCCGCCGCCCCGGGTACAGGTCCTGACCGGTCCGCCGCGCATGTCGTCCTCAGAAGGTGATGCGGGCGCCGAGCGTCGCCGTGCGACCCGCGACGCCATAGGTGTAGACCTCCTGGTATCGCTTGTCGAAAAGGTTATCGACCTTGACGTACAGTTCGGCGTTGTCGTTGATGCGGTAGGAGCCGCCCATATTGACCAGCGTATACGCGCCCAGGGTCACCACGCTCTGGTTATAAAAGACGTCATAGGCCCAGTCCTTCTGCTGTCCGTTATAGATGACGCCGAGGTTGACGTTGGCCTTGCCGTCCAGGAAGGCGTAATTGACGTTGAGGCTGGCGCTATTGCGCGGGCGCCGCACCAGTTGGGCGCCCCGGGCGTCCCTGCCGTCCGTGTAGGTGTAGGAGCCCGTCACCGTGAGGCCGTCGACGGGTCGCACGGTCAGCCCCAGTTCAGCGCCCTGGATGGCGGAGGTTCCCGGCAGGTTGATCGAGGTGACGCCAGCGCCAGTGATCAGATCGGTGATGCGCTGGTTGAAGTAAGTGGCGTTCAGCACCACCCGCTGGCCCCAGATTTCCTGATCGACGCCCACATCCCAGCCGCGCGCCTTCTCGGGCGTCAGGTTGGGGTTGCCGCGCCAGGTGTTGGTGTAGCCATAGAGCTCGATCAGCGTCGGATTTTTGACGCCCGTGCCGTAAGAGGCGCGCAGCTTGGTCCCGGTTTCGTCGATGCGGTAGGCGCCGGTGAAACGGTAGGTCGTCGAATCCTTGAAGAGATCGTTGTTGTCGTGGCGGAGGCTGGCGGTCAGCGTCAGGTTGCGGAACGTGCCCTGGTACTGGCCGACGAGGCCGGTGGACGCCATGGACTGGTCGAGGTTCGACCAGGCGCTGTTGGTGCGGTAGCGCTCATCCTTGTGCTGGGCGGCGAAGGTAAGAATGTGCGAGGCGTCCAGGAACGAGGGCGTGTCGAAACGCAGGTCGCTCTTGTATTCGTAACGCGAGACGGTTCCGCGGGAATCGGTCTGCGGCAGTTTGTCGAGGCGGTATTCGTTGTTCTGGTCGCTGCGGGTGGCGGCGAAGGTGTGGTTCCAGCGGCCGTCCAGCAGTTTCAGCTTCGCCTCCGCGCGGCCGAAAACCTGTTCGCCCTTCGCATCGGAATTGTCGTCATAGGCGCCGACGCCGCCGGCGTAGCCGTCGGTCTTGTTGAACAACTTCGTGTAGCGGCCCATGACGTTGAATTCGAGATATTCATTGGGGCTGAAACCGAACTTCGTATAGCCGCCGCCATTGCGGTAGCCGTCGTTCTCGAAATTGCCGTAGCGGCGGTCAGCGGACGAGAAGCCGTCCGTGCTGAAGCCATTGGCGGAAATGGCGAAATTGAAGCGCTCATCGCCATAACTCACGGTCGAGGCGCCGTTGATGGTCTGGCGCGAACCGCCCTCGATGCGGGTGCTGAAGCGCGGCTTGCCCGAGCCTTTTTTCGTGACGATGTTGATGACGCCGCCAATGGCGTCCGAGCCATACAGGGCGCTCTGCGGGCCGCGCAGCACCTCGATGCGGTCCACATCGTCAGTGAGAAGATTGGTCAGGTCGTATTCCGAGCCCGACGCCGGATCATTGACCACGACGCCGTCGATGATGACCATGGTCTGGTTGGCCTCGGAGCCGCGTATGCGCACTTCCGTCTGCTTGCCGACCGGGCCGGAGCGGCTGACGGCAAGGCCCGGAACCTGGCGCAGGGCGTCCGGCACGAAGCGGATCTGCTGGCGCTGCAACTCCTCGCCGGAGATCACGGTGACGGCGCTGCCCACCCGGCTCATGTCGGTGGGCGTGGTGTTGGCGGTGACGCTGATGGCGTCGAGCTGGATCACGTCGGCCGGCAGGGCGCCAGCGGCGTTCGCCGTCCCGGATTGCGTGGGCGCGGCCCCCGCGTTCGGGGTCTGAGCGCTTTGGGCCTGGGCGACAGCCGGCGCAAGCGCCAGCAGCGCGGCGGCGGAGCAACCGGCCAGAACCTGGCGGCGCGCATGGCGATGGAAACGAATGGCGGAAGAAGACAACAACATCTGAAACCCCGGCGGGACGCCTGTGGCGCGTCACCGCGAACAGGGCTCCCCGTCACCCGCCAGCGCGGTTTCCGGAAACGACCCGCCACGGAAGCACCCCGCTCCATGGGCTCGCGTGTGACCACGGCTGACGGCAGGTCTCCTGGCTCGCGGGTCGTTACCTGCCGCCGCCTTCCCGGAGCCGGGATCCCCAGTGGCGTGATGGCGGAAGATTCGCCGCTTACAGTTGCGGGGGCAGCCGCAGAATTGACTGAAAAAACAGCCGCACTGCGTTCCCTTTTGATCCATTCACTGGAACCGTCGTGGATGGGCTTAGGGCGCGGCGCGGCCAGTGTCAATCGCGCCAGCGGCGCGCTCAGGCTGGCGGGCGCGCGTGCTCAAGGAAACGGTCCGCGACCAGCGCCGCCGCCGTGCGGTTGTCGACGCCAAGCTTCTCCAGCACCTGCTCCAGGTGCTTGTCGACGGTGCGGCGGGACAGGCCGAGATTGCCGGCGATCTCCTGGTTGGTCTTGCCGGCGGTCAGCCACAGCAGCGCCTCTGCCTCGCGGCCGGTAAGCGCGAAGCGCGCCTGCAGCCGGGCGATGTCGTCGCTCTCATCTCCCGCATGGGCCTGGATGATGATCTCGCCGCGCCGGCCGCGCCCCAGGCAGGTCAGGCGCATGCCGTCACAGTTCAGGGGCTGGACCTCGGAAACCGGCCGGCTCGTCGCGGCGCTGATCCACGGCCCGGCCGCCGCCGGCAAAAGCGTCCCGCCCGCCCCAGGGTCGCGGTGTTTCGCCAGCAGGCGCACGGCGCCTGGCGTCGCCCACACCACCCGTCCGTCCGCTTCCGCCGCCAGCACCGGGCGGCCCGCCTGATCGAGGGCGCCGGAGGCCAGGCGCATGCGCCGGGCGTTGAGGGCGTGAACGGTGATGCGCGCCAGCAGCACCTCGTGATTGATCGGCTTGACCACATAATCGACGCCGCCCGCCTCCAGCCCCCGCAACACGTCGGCGGGGTCGCCCAGCCCGGTCATGAAGATCACCGGCGCGTCCACCGCCTGGGGGCCGGTCTTGAGGCGGCGGCAGGTCTCGAAGCCGTCCATGCCCGGCATCACCGCGTCGAGCAGCACGAGGTCCGGCGCCATGCGCGCGGCCAGATCGAGGGCGCCGGCGCCGTCGCGGGCGACAATGGCGACGCAGCCGGCCTCCTCCAGCGCCATGCAGATGGCGTTGAGGGCGGCCGGGTCGTCATCCACGACCAGTACGATCAGATCCTGCGGATTCATGGTTGCGTTCCCTCAGGGCGCGGGCGATGGCGGGCAAATCGAAGACGTCGAGCGCGGCGCGGATCCTGTCGAGGGCGCTGCGATCGAGCCATGGCGGCGGGTGGACCAGGGCCTTGCGCAGCGCGGTGGCGCGTCCTTCTTCCGCCAGGCGGATCAGTTCGGCGGCGCCGGCCGGGCCGGCGCCCGCCGCGACAACCGCCGCCCGGTCCGGGCGGGACTGCCCCGCGCCGCCGCTGTCGCCGAGCAACCTGGCGATGCGCGCCGACAGGTCATCGAGCCGGTAGGGCTTCACCAGCACGCTGTCCGGCGTGTGCTCGTCGCCCACCAGGGCGTCGGCCTCGCGGGCGTGGCCGGTGATGAACAGCACCGGCGCCGAACCGTAGCCGTCCTGCCGGAGCTGGCGCGCCATCTCCACGCCGTTCATTCCCGGCAGATCGACATCGAGCAGGAACATCCTGGGGCGCAGGCCCTGCCCGTTCCGCAGCAGGGCGAGCCCCGCCTCGGCGCTGGCGGCGGCGTGAACGATGAAGCCAAGCGGCTCCAGATGAATCTGCGCCAGACGTAGCTGCGCGACATCATCGTCGACGACCATGATGTCGCGCGCGTCCGGCGGCGCCTGAAGCACCGGCGGCTCGTACAACACCACCGGCCCATGGGCTCCCTCGCGCGGGGCCACGTGCTCGGCCGGCAACATCAGGCGCACGGTGAAGCGGGAGCCCTTGCCCGGCGCGCTGTCGAGGGCGATCTCGCCGCCCATCACATCCACCAGCAGGCGGGTAATGGTGAGGCCAAGGCCCGAACCGGCGTGATGGGCGTCCCTGGCGGCGGCGCCGCGCTGGAACGGGCCCCAGATGCGCTCCTGCTCGTCCGGGGGGATGCCCGGGCCGGTGTCGGCGACCTCGAAGCGCGCTACTTCGTTGCGGTAGCGCACCGACAGGGCCACCTCGCCAGTGGCGGTGTAGGAGACGGCGTTGGAGCACAGATTGATGAGAATCTGGCGCAGGCGCTTTTCGTCGATGCGCACTAGGGCCGGCAGCGGGGTTTCCAGCCGCAGGGTGAAGACCAGCCCCTTTTCGGCGGCGCTGGAGACGAAGATGCGGCGTATCTGGTCCAGAAAGGCGTTAATGTCGACCAGATCGACGTTGAGGGCGAGCCGGCCGGCCTCGATCTTGGAAATATCGAGCAGGCCCTCGATCAGGCCGGCCAGATGCTCCGACGAAGCGCGAATGGCGCTGGCGGCGGCGCGCCGCTCCGAGGGCAGATCACCGGCCTTTTCCAGCACCTGGGCAAAGCCGTAGATGGCGTTCAGCGGCGTGCGCAGTTCGTGCGACAGCCCGGCCATGTAACGGGATTTGGCGTTGCTGGCGGCCTCGGCGCGCCCGGTGGCCTCACGCAGGGCGGCGTCGGTGCGGCGGTGGGCGCGGATTTCGCGCAACAGGCGCGCCGTGCGATCGCGAACCTCGCGAAAGGCCTTGATGCGATTGTCATTGGTGAGCAGCAGCAGCCAGACGCCGACGCCGGCGAAAACCAGCGCCAGGCAATAGACCAGCACGGCAACGCGGCCGAAATCGGCGGAGCCGCCGGCCCGGACCAGCGCCATCATCATGCCGCCGAGCACCGCCGCCGCCAGCGCCGTGAAGATGATGAAACGGCCAACCAGTGAACGGACCCCATGGAGGGCCGGCGCCGGCAGCACGGCGCGCAAGGCCCGGTAGGTCTGGGCGCCGATGCGGGCGCGACGGCGGCAGGCGTCGTGGCAGGCGGCGTCGAGCGAGCAACAGAGGCTGCAGACCGGGCCGCTGTAGAACGGGCAACGCAACAGGTCTTCCTGATCGAAGCCGTAGTCGCAGATGCAGCAGCGCGATTCGCCGATGGCCAGCGCGTCCGGTTTGCGGGCGAGGTAATAGCGGCCGCGCGTCGCCCAGGCGATGGCCGGCGCGGCGGCGATGGCGACCGCCAGGGTGATGAATGACGAGAACGCCTGGGCGATTTCACCGGCGAGGCCGCTGCCGGCGGCCAGCCCCGCGACGCCGGCCAGGGCCATGGCGCCGACGCCGACCGGATTGACGTCGTAGAGATAGCCGCGCCGGAATTCGACGCCCGGCGGCGCCAGCCCCAGCGGCCGGGAAATGGCGAGATCGGCGAACACCGCGCCGATCCAGGCCAGCGCGAAATGGGCGTAGACCAGCAGCGCCCGCTCCAGGGTTTCCACAACCCCGCCCCACATCAGCACGAAGGCGATGGCGACGTTGAACGCCAGCCAGACCACGCGGCCGGGGTGGCTGCGGGTCAACCGGGCGAAGAAGTTCGACCAGGTGATGGAGCCGGCCCAGGCGTTGGTGACGTTGATCTTGATCTGCGACAGCACCACGAAGCTCACCGTGAGCAGCACGATGAAGCCGGCCGGCAGGTTCAGGGTCGCGAAAGCGGTGTGATACAGCGCCGACGGATCAGACGTGGCGACGCCGGTGAGCTTCAGCGCCATGACAGCCAGGAACGAGCCGAGCAGCAGCTTGACGGCGCCAGGAATGATCCAGCCAGGCCCGCCGAGCAGCAGGGCCGCCCACCAGCGCCGGCGCCCGGCGGCGTCGCGCGCCTCCGGGAGAAAGCGCAGGTAGTCGACCTGTTCGCCGATCTGGCCGACCAGCGCGAACAGCACGCCGCAGGCGGAGCCAAAGGCGATGGACGGCGAAACGGGCGCGCCGTCCGGTCGCCAGGCCAGCCAGGTTTGCGCGTCCGGCGCTGCGCCGGCGTAAAGCAATGCGGCGAAAGGGATGACGTGCAGGATGAGCCACGGCCAGCACGTGGCTGATTGCAAGGCAGAAATACGTTTGATGCCGCCGGCCACCAGCGGAAACACCACCAGGGCGCCGGCGAGAAAACCGGCCCAGACCGGCACGCCGAGAAACAGCCGCAACGCCTCGGCCAGGATGGCCGATTCCAGCATGAAGAAGATGAAGGTGAACCCCGCATAGATCAGCGAGGTCATGGTGGAGCCAAGATAGCCGAAGCCGGCGCCGCGGGTCAGCAGATCGACGTCGACGCCGGCGCGGGCCGCCGCCCGGCAGATCGGCAGGCCGAGAATGAACAGGATGAAACTGACGGTGAGAATGGCGCTGACGGCGACGCCGGCGCCCCAGGCGAGGGTGAGCGCCGCGCCGATCGCCTCCAGCGCCAGAAAGCTGATGGAGCCCAGCGCCGTGGCGGCGACCCGGGCCGCCGGCCAGCGCCGGGCGCGCCGCGCCGTGAAGCGCAACGCGAAATCCTCCATGGTCTCGTCGGCGACCCAGCGGTTGTAGCGCCGGCGCTCCCGCGTCGCGGCCCCGTGCCGGGAGACACCGATGGCGTATGGCTTTTCCAGGGGCCTCACGGCGGGGTTCACGGGCCTCACGGCATGGCGCCTCACGGTGATGTGCGCGGGCGCGGGCGCGACCGCTTGCGCCTGTGACCATAGCCGGCCCGACGGCGCGCCCCCGCCGCCGCCGGTGGTGAACATTTGTGCAGCGACGCCAGCAATGCGGCGCCAGTTTCATATCCTCCCCGATCCACGCTGAAAACGCCCGCGGACGGCCGCAGGCGGCGCCCGCCATTTGGGCAGGAGACCGGGTGATTGATGGATTTCAGCAGCTTACGGCCGGCTGGATACGCAATTTCACGTATGCGCAACCACCATCAGCTCCGGCAGCATGAGGTCAATCCAGAGCAACCGTTCCGGATCGCAACAATCGCCCCCGGGCCGCGCCAGCCAACGCAGCCATTGGGGCCAGAGCCAGCGAGAGCCTCCATGACCGACGAAACATTTCGCCCTTCGCGTCGCGCCATGATGTTCGGCGGCGCCGCGCTTGGCGCCGCCCTGTTCATGCCGAAGAACCTGCGAGCCCAGGACTTTCCGACGGCAAAGGTCAACACCACGGGCCTCAACGTCACCGACAAGGAGGCCACCGTCGGCATCCTGCACTCGGTCACCGGCACCATGGCCATCTCCGAGATCGGTTCGGTGCAGGCCGAGAAGCTGGCGATCGAGCAGATCAACGCCCAGGGCGGCGTGCTCGGCCGGCAGATCAGGTTCATTCAGGAGGACGGCGCCTCGGACTGGCCGACCTTCGCCGAGAAGGCGCGCAAGCTGCTGGTCAACGACAAGGTTCCGGCGGTGATGGGCTGCTGGACCTCGGCGTCGCGCAAGGCGGTGCTGCCGGTATTCGAACAGAACAACGGCCTGCTCTACTACCCCACCTTCTATGAGGGCCTGGAGGAGTCGCCGAACGTCTTCTACACCGGCCAGGAGGCGACCCAGCAAATCATCGCCGGTCTGGACTGGGTGACGAAGACCAGGGGCGCAAAGACGTTTTACCTGCTCGGCTCCGACTACATCTGGCCGCGCACCTCGAACAAGATCGCCCGCAAGCATATCGAGGACAAGCTGGGCCTGAAGGTGGTGGGCGAGGAGTACTATCCGCTCGGCCACACCCAGTTCAACAGCGTCATCAACAAGATCAAGCTGCGCAAGCCCGACGTGATCTACGCCATCGTCGTCGGCGGCTCCAACGTGGCCTTCTACAAGCAGCTGATCGCCGCCGGCATCGACCCGTCGAAGGAGAAGCCGATCATCCTGACCATCTCGGTGACCGAGGACGAAATCCGCGGCATCGGCGGCGAGAACGTCAAGGGCGCTTACGCCTGCATGAAGTACTTCCAGAGCATCGACAACCCGGCCAACAAGGAGTTCGTCGCGGCGTTCAGGAAGATGTGGGGCCAGGACATGGTGATCGGCGACGTCACCCAGGCCGCCTATCTCGGCCCGTGGCTGTGGAAGATGGCCGTCGAAAAGGCCGGCTCCTTCGACGTCGACAAGGTGCGCGCCGTCTCGCCGGGCCTGGAGATGACCAACGCGCCCGAAGGCGTGATCAAGGTCCACAAGAACCACCACCTCTGGTCAAAAACCCGCGTCGGCAAGGCGCTGGAGAACGGCCAGTACGAGGTGGTGTTCGAGACGAAGGAGCTGATCGAGCCCAACCCCTTCCCCGCCGGCTACCAGTAAGCGGCCCGCGCGCGCCGGTCAGACCGGCGCCGCTGCCCTCATGCTCGCCTGGCTGGAGCATCGCCCGGCCGGCGCGTCTCGCCAACGCAAGGGGACGGAACAAGGAGACGCAAGATGTTTGGTGAATACAGCCTGTCCGAACTGGCGTCGATTTTCGCGATGCAGGGCTTTTCGGGCCTGATCCTGTTCTCGGTGTTCGTGCTGATGGCGCTCGGCCTGGCGATCATTTACGGCCAGATGGGCGTGATCAACATGGCGCACGGCGAGTTCATGATCCTCGGCGCCTACGTCACCTACCTGGTGTCGCGCGCCTTCGGCGAACTGCCGCATGCGCTGTTCAACGTCTATTTCCCCGTGGCCATGGTCGCGGCGTTCCTCGTCGCCGGCGCATTGGGCGCCTTCGTGGAGTGGGCGCTGATCCGGCGCCTGTACAGGCGGCCGCTCGACACCCTGCTCGCCACCTGGGGCCTGTCGCTGATCCTGCAACAGCTCTACCGCAGCATTTTTGGGGCGCGCGAAGTCGGCGTGACCATGCCGGAATGGATGATGGGTTCTTTGAAGCTGAGCGATACGATCGAGGTTCCCATCAACGGCATCCTGGTGATGGGCATCGCCGTGGCCATCTCGATTGCGGTGGGCGTGATGATGTACCGCTCGTCCTGGGGCCGCCAGGTGCGCGCCGTGGTGCAGAACCGCACCATGGCCGGCGCCGTGGGCATCGACACGGAGCGCACGGACCGGCTGACCTTCGCGGTGGGCTGCGGCATCGCCGGGGTCGCCGGCTCCGCCTTCACCATGATCGGCTCCACCGGCCCCAGCTCCGGCCAGCTCTACATCGTCGACACCTTCCTCGTGGTGGTGTTCGGCGGCGCGGCCAGCCTGCTTGGAACCATCGCCAGCGCCTTCACCATCAGCCAGGCCCAGTCGATCCTCGAGTTCTTCCTTTCCGGCTCCATGGCCAAGGTGCTCACGCTGCTCTCCGTCGTCGTCATCCTGATGCTGCGCCCGCAAGGCCTGTTCGCCCTGAAGCTGCGCAAGTGAGCGACTGACGCCGTTTCCCGGCCGGCGGCGACCGCCGCCCGGGACCCCGCATTTACCGAACGCCTGTTCCGGAGACCGCCATGCGCTTCCTTTCCGCATCCGACCCAGGCCTGAGGCGCCAGCTCATCGGCCTCGCCCTCCTTGCCGCCCTGCTGCTCGTCGCGCTGCCGCTCGGCCTCGACTCCTTCCGGCTCAACCTGTTCGGCAAGTATCTGTGCTTCGCCTTCGTCGCCATCGGCCTGGTGCTGTGCTGGGGCATGGGCGGCATTCTTTCTCTTGGCCAGGGCGTGTTCTTCGGCCTCGGCGGCTACGCCATGGCCATGTATCTGAAGCTGGAGGCCTCGACGCCCGAGGCGACGAAGATCCAGTCGACGCCTGGCATCCCGGACTTCATGGACTGGAACCAGCTGAAGGCGCTGCCGCTGTGGTGGGAGCCATTCCACTCGCTGCCCTTCACCCTCTTCGCCATCATCGCCCTGCCGGTCGCCTTCGCCTTCATCATCGGCGCCGCCATGTTCCGGCGGCGGGTGGGCGGCGTGTATTTCGCCATCATCACCCAGGCCATCGCCGCCATCGCCACCATCCTGATCATCGGCCAGCAGGGCTACACCGGCGGCGTCAACGGCATCACCGACCTGCGCACCTTGCACGGCTGGGACATCCGGCCCGACAGCGCCAGGGTGACGCTGTATTTCGTCTGCGCCGGCCTGCTGCTGCTCGCCGCCGTGCTCGCCCTGTTCGTGCAGCGCAGCAAGCTTGGCCGCATCCTGATCGCCATGCGCGACCAGGAAGACCGGGTGCGCTTCTCCGGCTATGACGTCGCCGCCTTCAAGACCTTCGTTTTCTGCCTGGGCGCCGCCTTCGCCAGCGTCGGCGGGGCGATGTTCACCCTGCAGGTCGGCTTCATGTCGCCCACCATCGTCGGCATCGTGCCGTCGATCGAGATGGTGATCTTCTGCGCGGTCGGCGGCCGCCTGTCGGTGATCGGCGCGGTGTATGGGGCGCTGCTGGTCAACCTGGCCCGCACCAGCTTCTCGGAGAGCTTTCCCGAATTGTGGCTGTTCGGCCTCGGCGCCCTGTTCATCGCCGTGGTGATGGCCTTCCCGTCCGGCCTCGCCGGGGTCTGGGTTGAGCGCATCGAGCCGGTGCTGGCCCGCCTGCGGCGCCGCAGGACGACGACGCCGGCAAGCCCCGACGCCCCGACGTCCACCAGTTCCCTGCCCGCCAGCCCGCTGTCTGCAGGCCCACTGCCTGCAAACCGTTTGCCAGACGCCGCCCGCGCCGCGCTCTGAGCGCCTGACCGGAGGATCGCATCATGTTCGAAGAACCATCCCACTTCATCCTCACGGTCGAGGGCCTGACGGTGTCGTTCGACGGGTTCAAGGCGGTTGACGGGCTCAACCTCTACATCGCCCCCAATGAGTGCCGGGTGATCATTGGCCCCAACGGCGCCGGCAAGACCACGGTGCTCGACCTGATCTGCGGCCGTACGAAGGCCACCGGCGGCTCCGTGCGGTTCCGCGACATGGAGCTGCTGAGGATGCGCGAGGACCAGATCGTCCACGCCGGCGTCGGCCGCAAGTTCCAGACCCCCAGCGTTTATGAAGACCTCACGGTCTTCGAGAACCTGGAGATCAGCTACCCGAAGGGCCATGGCGTATTCGGCGCCCTCGCCTTCCGCCGCGACGCGGCCGTGAAGGACCGGATCCGCGACATCGCGGAGCAGATATTCCTGGATGACTCGCTGGAGAAGAAGGCCGGGCTGCTGTCGCACGGCCAGAAGCAGTGGCTGGAGATCGGCATGCTGCTGATCCAGGACCCGCAACTGCTGATGCTGGACGAGCCGGTGGCCGGCATGTCGGTGGCCGAGCGGCGCAAGACCGCCGAACTGCTCAACCGCATCATCCAGGACCGCAGCGTCATCGTCATCGAGCACGACATGAGCTTCGTCGAGGACATCGCCACCCGCGTCACCGTCCTGCACCAGGGCAAGCTGCTGTCCGAAGGCTCGCTGGCCCACGTCAAGGCCGACCCCAGGGTCGCCGAGGTCTATCTGGGGCACTGACGGACGGCGGCCGCGCCGGCGAAACCCGGAACAAGTAACTGATTTTATTGAATATGTAACGGAGGGACGCCCGAATTGCGTCCGCAGGTGGCGGCCAGGGTCCCCGAGGGATCGCCGCAGGAAAGGAGCCAGCCATGCTGAAGATCGCCAACCTCAGATCCGGCTACGGCGCGTCGGAAGTGCTGCACGGGCTCGACCTCGAACTGGCGCCCGGCGAGATCGTCGCGGTGATGGGCCGCAACGGCATGGGCAAGTCGACACTGATGGAGACGCTGATGGGGATCATCCCCGCCATGGGCGGCGAGATGACGGTGGCGCAGACACCGCTGAACGGCCTCAAGTCGCACAGGCGCGTCGCCGCCGGCGTCGCCTACGTGCCCCAGGGGCGGATGATCTTCTCCGCCCTTACGGTGCAGGAGAACATCGAAACCGGCCTCACCGTCACCGGCCGCCGCGACGTTCCCCAGGACCTCTACAGCATGTTTCCGGTGCTGTGGGAGATGCGCGGCCGGCGCGGCGGCAACCTCTCCGGCGGCCAGCAACAGCAGCTGGCCATCGCCCGGGCGCTGGCTTCCGACCCCAAAACCCTGCTGCTCGACGAGCCGACCGAGGGCATCCAGCCGTCGATCATCAAGGACATGGCCCGCACGCTGAAGCAGCTGCGCGACGCGCGCGGCCTGTCGATCCTGGTTTCCGAACAGGTGCTGTCGTTCGCCCTCGACGTGGCCGACCGCATCGTCGTCATCGACAACGGCCGCTTCGTGCACGAGGCGCAGCGCGCCGACGTCGACGCCGCCGCGGTGGAGCGGTTCCTGTCCGTCTGAATTTCCTTTTTCCCTGCTTTTTTCAACCGCGAGGACGCCATGGCCGAGACCCTGATTTCCGTAGACCTGTCGGCAAACCCGCACAGCAACGAGAACGTGCACAACCGCTGGCACCCGGACATTCCGATCAACGTCTGGGTCGCGCCCGGCGATGACTTCAGGATCGAATGTTATGACTGGACCGGCGGCCAGATCAGGAACAACGACGACGCCTCTGACGTGCGCGACGTGGAGCTGCCGCAGGTGCACTATCTCTCCGGCCCCATCGGCGTGAAGGGCGCCGAGCCCGGCGATTTGCTGGTGGTCGATATTCTCGATATCGGCGCCAAGGAAGAGATGCAGTGGGGCTTCAACGGCTTCTTCTCGAAGAAGAACGGCGGCGGCTTCCTCACCGACTATTTCCCCGAGGCGCAGAAGTCGATCTGGGATTTCGAGGGCATGTTCACGAAGTCACGCCACGTGCCGGGCGTGCGCTACGCCGGCCTGATCCATCCGGGGCTGATCGGCTGCCTGCCCGACCGCAAGATGCTGGACGCATGGAACGCCCGCGAGAAGGCGCTGTTCGACACCAATCCTGACCGCGTGCCCGGCCTCGTCAACCTGCCGGACGGCGGCCCGACCGCCCACATGGGGGCGCTGAAGGGCGAAGCGCGCGACCAGGCGGCGGCGGAAGGCGCCCGCACCGTGCCGCCGCGCGAACATGGCGGCAATTGCGACATCAAGGATTTGTCGCGCGGCTCGAAGATCTATTTCCCGGTCTATGTGCCCGGCGCCGGCCTCTCCATGGGCGACCTGCACTTCTCCCAGGGCGACGGCGAGATCACTTTCTGCGGCGCCATCGAGATGGCCGGCTGGCTGCACATCAAGGTGTCGCTGATCAAGGAGGGCATGAGCAGGTATGGCGTCCGCAACCCGATCTTCCGCCCCTCGCCGATCGCTCCGAAGTATGACGACTACCTGATCTTCGAGGGCATCTCGGTGGATGACGCCGGCGCGCAGTATTACCTCGACGTCAACGTCGCCTATCGCCAGGCCTGCCTAAACGCCATCGAATATCTGAAGAAGTTCGGCTACTCGGGCGCCCAGGCCTACGCCATTCTCGGCACCGCGCCGGTGCAGGGCCACATCTCCGGCGTGGTCGACGTACCCAACGCCTGCGCCACCCTGTGGCTGCCGACCGACATCTTCGACGGCGACCTGATGCCCGGCCCCGACGGCCCGAAGCAGCTGGTGGACGGCTCGGTGGACGTGCCGCTGGCGCCAGACCTGTAACCATCAGTTTGGCCAGGGGGCGGGTCCTGCTTCCGCCCTCACACCTGAACAATGGCGCGGCGCCCGCCGCCGGGGCCGCGCGGAGAACCAACCCGACCGGACGCCTGACGTCCGGCGCCTGTCATCCGGAGACCGCCATGCCGTCCTACGATTATGAATGCGCCGCCTGCGGCCCGTTCGTGGCCTTCACCAGCATGGCCCGCCACGCCGCCCCTGGCGCCTGCCCGGATTGCGGGGCTGAAAGCCCGCGCGCCTTCATCAGCACGCCCATGCTCTCCGGCATCAGCAGCGAGCGCCGCTTTGCCTGCGAGACCAACGAACGCAGCGCCCACGCGCCGCGCCGCCTGTCAAAGGACGGACCAACCGGAGCGGCTGACCGCAAGCACGGCGCCGGCTGCTCCTGCTGCAGCAACAAGACGCTTGCGCCGCGCAAGACCCTGCACCGCCCGGATGGCTCCAAAAGCTTCCCAACGGCGCGGCCGTGGATGATCTCGCACTGAAAAACCGTGCGGAACGAAAACAGGGTCTGGAGCCGGCGGCTCCAGACCCTGTCGATGCTGGGCAGGCGCCGGGAGGCCGGCGGCAGACATCAGGCGGCGGGATCAGGCAGCCTGGCCAATCATGCGGAAATGATAATCCGGCGCGCCGAACATGGCCTCGAAGGCAAGGAGGCGCTTCATGTAATGGCCGACGGACAGTTCGTCGGTCATGCCGACGCCGCCGTGAGTCTGCACCGCCGCCTCGGCGATGGCGCGGCCGAGTTTGCCGACCTGGGCCTTCAGCACCGAAACATCGCGCGCCGTCAGGCGGCCTGCTTCGGCCAGCGCCGTCGAATAGGTCAGCGTGGCGTAGGCCTTCGCGTGGGCGATCTTCATGTCGGCGAGGCGGTGCGCCACCGCCTGGAACGTGCCGATGGCGACGCCAAACTGCTTGCGCGTGGTGGCGTAGGCGCCGGTGATGCGCATCAGCGCGCTCATGGCGCCCACCGCATCCGCCGCCAGCAGCAGGATGGCGTCGGCGACCAGCCGGACGATCACGTCATGGGCGTCGCGAACCAGCACGTCGGCGCCGGCCACCTTCACATGGTCGAACCGCACGTGCGCGGCGCTGCGGCCATCCTGGGTGCGGAACGGCGTAAAGGTCACGCCATCGGCCTTCGGATCGACCAGCAACAGCACGAGCCCGGCCGCGTCGCCCGCCTTGCCGGCGGCGCGGGCGGCGACGACAAGGAAATCGGCCTGCGCCGCCCCAAACACCAGCCGCTTTTCGCCATTCAGCGTCAAGCCGTCTCCAGACGCCGTGGCCGCCATGGCGATCTGCGCCGGAGCGGCAAGACCGCGACCCTCGTCATAGGCGAAGGCGCCGACGCTGGCGCCGCTGGCAAGCTCGGCCAGCCGGGCACGGGCGCCCGCGTTGTCGCCAGCCGCGACCAGGGCGCCGCCGGCGAGCGCCAGGGCGAAGGCCAGTGGTTCGACGGTCAGATGCTCGCCGCAGGTTTCCGCGACCGGGACCAGCGTGGCGGCCGAGCCGCCGAGGCCGCCGACCTCCTCCGGAAATGGCAGGGCCAGAACGCCGAGTTCGGCAAACTGGCTCCACGTTTCCTTCGACCACGCCGCGCCCGAACGCAGCAGGCCCTGGCGGGCGTCGAAGTCGTAGTTGCGGTCGAGATAGCGCGCGACGCCGTCGCGCAGCATCACCTGCTCTTCGGTGAAATTGAAATCCATGTTCCAGTCCTCACCGATTGGCGGCCAGCACGGTGCGGGCGATCAGGTCGCGCTGCACTTCATTGGAGCCGGCGTAGATCGAGGCCGCGCGGGTGTTGAGATAATACGGCATGGCGATCAGGTCGAAGTCGTCGCCCAGCGGCGCCACGTTCGAGCCGACCACCAGCGCCTCAAGCTGCTGCGGAACCGTTTCGATGCCGGAGACGCGGGTCATCATGATCGAGATGCGCTGCGACAGCTCCGAGTTCATGGTCTTGTTCATGGACGGATAGGCGGCGTCGCGGACCATGGGATGACCGCTGACGGCCAGCTGCTCGAAGTGACGATAGGACATCACGTCCGCTTCAAGCTCACCGAGATCGCGCTGGAACACCGGGTCGTCCGCCAGCACGCCGCCGAACGGCGACGGCGTCTGCTGCGCCGTCTGGCGGATGCGGTCGATGGCGTGCAGCATGGCCGGGCTGGCGGCCGAGCCGCCGCGTTCGTGCTTCAGCAGGTGCTTGGCCACGGACCAGCCGTCGTTCTCCGCGCCGACGCGGCCGGATTTGGGCACGCGCACGTTGTCAAAGAACACCTCGCACTGCTCCGGGACGCCGTCGAGGCCGATGATCGGGCGGATTTCCATGCCCGGATAATCGGTGCGATCGAGCAGCAGGAAGGTGATGCCCTCCTGTTTCTTGCCGGTCTTGCTGGTGCGCACCAGCATGAACATGCGGTTTGAATGGTGCGCCAGGGTGGTCCAGATCTTGGAGCCGTTGATGATGTAATCATCGCCGTCCGACACGGCGGAGCACTGCAGCGAGGCCAGATCGGAGCCGGCGTTGGGCTCGGAATACCCCTGGGTCCAGTAGTCCTCGCCGGAGAGGATGCCCGGCAGGTGCCTGCGCTTCTGTTCTTCGCTGCCAAGCTCGATCAGCATCGGGCCGACCATCTGCAAACCGTTGGGCAGCAGCGGCGGCAGTTCGCGCTTGCGGCATTCCTCGGCGAAGATGTAGCGCTGCTCGACGCTCCAGCCGGTGCCGCCATACTCCTTCGGCCAGGCGGGGGCGGCCCAGCCCTTCGCGTGCAGGATCCTGTGCCACGCCATCACCTGCTCAAAAGGCGCGAACACGCTGGTGGTTTTTTTGCCGGCTTCGCGAATCTCAGGCGTCGGGGCGACGTCAAGAAACTCCGCGACCTCCCGCCGGAAGCTCTCAAGCTCCGGCCCAAACTCAATATTCATTGCAGTTTCCTGCCCTTGCATCATCTGGTCATGGGGCTCCGGCGCGTACGCCGGAGCCTGATTGCGGCGCGGCCGCATGGATGGGACGAACGGCGCCCATCAACAGGCGTCAGCCCGCGGCGGACGTCGGCTTGTCGGCCAGGTCCCACTCGTCGCCCTTGTAAGTGCCCATGATCAGCTCGTTGAAGGGCGAGTAATCCTCCGGCGTGATGGCGTAGGAGATGCCCGGCAGCAGGGCCGGCGTGGACATGCCCTTGAGGTTGGTGGCCTGGCGCAGCAGATTCTCGTGGGTCAGCTCGTCGCCGCAGCGCTCCAGCACCTTGTGCATCAGCACCGCCACGCCGTAGCCGAGGAAGGCGGTGTTGTTGTCGGCGGTGATGTTGGGCAGACGGCGGGCGCGCAGCTCCTGCCAGGCGACGACGCCGGGGTCCTTCGCCCAGCGCTTGCCGCCGATGTCCTTGACGTATTGCGGCGACACCACGCCCTGGATCGCATCCTTGCCGGCGGCGTTCATGATCGAGGTGGCGTTCGAGGTGCTGATCAGCAACTGCAGCGCATTCCACTTCAATTCATGCGCCTTGCGCATGGCGAGCGAGGCGAACTTGCCGGAAGCGCAGTTGTAGAACACGTCCGCGCCCGACTGGGCCAGCTTCAGCATCTGCGAATCGACGGTCGGGTCGGTCAGATCGTAATGGGCGTCGGCGACGATGGTTCCGCGATTGCCCAGCGCTTCCTTGAAGAAGCGGAAATAGTCACGACCGAACTCGTCGTTCTGGTACAGGGCGGCGACCTTGGCGCCCGGCTTCACCTGCGCGGTGTGGTTGGCGAGGATGGCCGCCTCGATATTGTAGAGCGGCAGGCCAGGCGTGGTCCACGGGAAGTGCTTGGGATCATTCCAGCGCGGCGCGCCGGCGTTCAGCAGCAGCTGCGGAATTTTCTTGCTGTTCAGGTACTTCTGCACCGAGGCCTGGGTGGCGGTGCCGAGGGAGCCGAACAGGCCGAGCACTTCTTCCTGCTCCACCAGGCGGCGGGTCGCCTCCATGGTCTTCGGCGGGCTGTAGGCGTCGTCGAGCGAGATGAACCTGATCTTGCGGCCGTTAATGCCGCCTTTCTCGTTCAGATCATCGAAGTAGGCAGCCTGGGCGAGACCCACGGCGCCATAAACCGAGCCGGCGCCGCTATAGGGAATGGTCTGGCCGAGACGGATCTCGGTATCGCTGGCGCCCTTGTCATATTTTTTCGCGCCAGCCGCGATCGCCGGCGCGCCGCGCAGCGTGAAGCCCGCGCCAAGCGCGCCCGCGCCGGCCAGCAGGAAAGTGCGTCTGTCCATGGTGTCCCCCTCATAAAAATTCGTAACGCCAGCAAGGCGTCTGCATTCTGTCACGGCGCGAACGCCCGCCGTCCCGCCGTTTGTCGCCATGCCCGGGCGTCTTCGTCCCGATCCCTGGCGAATACGCCATCCTGCATCCCGCCCCCGGCCGTTAACGTCCGGGATGGCCTCCCCCAGGCGGCGCAAGCGGATATGGAGCGCAGTTTGCGGGCGTCCGCAAGAGCGCCGGACGCATGGGATCGTTGCATCCAGAACCAATAATGACCGGCCGCCATCGGTCGCCGAACCGACAGGCGGGAGCGGACAAAAGTTTCTGATATGTTATCAATAAATTGGCCAATGGCATCCGCGAGCCGCGCCGGCGCTGGAGCCACCGGAGCAGCGGACGGCGGCCAATCGCCGCCGCCCAAAACGCACGCCCGTCAGGCCAGCGGTCAATGCGCGCCAGTTTTGCCGGTCGCGGCCTGCTTCTCCGCCGGTTTCCCGAGAAGCTCCAGCGCCGACAGGGTCGCCACCCGCGCGCCAAAGGGGATCGCTTTCAGATCGACGATGAAATTCGGGTTATGGTTCATGTAGGGGAACTTCTTCCCGTCCTTGACCGCCCGGATGAACACGCCAGGATCGGCAACGCCAACAAAAGTATAGTTGAGCGGCACATCGGTGAATTCGCCAAGCAGATGGTGGAAATCTTCAGAACCGTTGGCGCGCGGCATGCTGGTGATGACCGCTTTTTCACCGAGGGCGGCTTTCAGGCTGGTAGCGAGACGCTCCGAGAGCTTGCTGTCGTTGACGAGCGGGGTGGCGCCGCCCTTCATGGTGATGGTGGGCTCGGCGCCGGGGGCGGCGTAAGTGGCGGCGACGCCGGCGTTGACCGCCTTGATGCCCTTCAGCAACTGCTCGCGCACGTCCGGATTGTACCAGCGCAGGTTGGCCTTCAGCAGCGCGGTGGCGGGAATGACGTTATTGTCCGCCCCGGCCTGCACCGAACCCACGGTGATCACCGCCATTTCCTGCGGGTCGATCATGCGGCTGACCACGGTCTGGTAGCCGAGCACCGCCATGGAGGCCATCACCACCGGATCGCGGGCCATCTGCGGCGTGGAGCCGTGGCCGCCGACGCCCTGGAACACCACGTCGAGCTGGTCGGTTCCCGCCATGCGCGGCCCCGGCGCATTGGCGATGGAGCCAACCGGGATCGGCGCGGTGTGCAGGCCGATCAGGAAGTCGGGCTTCGGCGCGCCGCGCGCGCCATACAGGCCGTCCGCCACCATGGCTTTGGCGCCGGTGATCGGCTCCTCGGCCGGCTGGGCGACCAGCACCAGGGTTCCGCTCCAGTCCGCCTTCATGGCGACCATGTTCTTCGCCATGCCCAGCATCCAGGCGACGTGGGCGTCGTGGCCGCACATGTGCGCCACCGGAACTTCCGAGCCGTCGTCGCGCTTCACCGTCACCTTGCTGGCGTAAGGCAGGCCGGTTTCCTCCTTCACCGCGTTGGCGTCCATGTCGGCGCGATACATGACGACAGGCCCGGGGCCGTTCTTCAGAATAGCGACGACGCCGGTCTGGCCGACGCCCTCCTTCACCTCAAAGCCCAGCGCCTTCAGCTCCCTGGCCACGATGGCGGCGGTGCGCTTTTCCTGGAAGCCCAGTTCGGGATGCTGGTGGATGTCCCGGAAGATATTGGTGAGTCGCTCCGTGTCCTCCCCCACCAGCCGGGTGACGCGGCTATTGAAATCCGTCGCCGGCGCGGCCTGGTTTTGCCCGGTCGCCGCTATTTGCGCTGGCGCCGTTTTTTGCACGGCTGTCCCCTGCGCCAGCGCCGGCAGCGCCACCAGGAACAGGGTGGCGGACAGCGCGCTACGCAGGGCGGTGTTTCTGGACATGGCGTTCCCCTCTTGAGCCGGCGGGAGCACATCCCTTCACGGCGGACCGGATTTTGCTCCAGCTTCCTGATGTGACGCGTGCGTCAGGGGCGTTTCCCGCCCCATCGGCGTCATGCTAGCGCCAGCGCGCGCCCGGCGCCGCAATTTTCGGCCTCCTGGCGGGCTCGCATTGGCGCCGCATCAAAACTCCACCCCCTGCTGCGCCTTCACGCCGGCGGCGAAATGATGCTTCACCGCGCCCATTTCCGTCACCAGATCGGCGGCGGCCAGCAGCTCCGGTTTGGCGTTGCGGCCGGTGACGACCACGTGCAGGTCCGGCCGGCGCGCCTGAAGGCGGGCCACCACGGCGGCCAGGTCGAGGTAGTCGTAACGCAGGGCGATGTTCAGCTCATCGAGGATGACCAGAGTGTTCGCCGGATCATCCATCATAGCGCAGGCCGTCTCCCAGGCTCTGGCGGCCGCCGCCACATCGCGGTCGCGGTCCTGGGTTTCCCAGGTGAAGCCCTCGCCCATGGAGCGCCAGGTCACGAGATCGCCGAAGCGTTGCAGCGCCTTTTGCTCGCCGGTGCTCCACGCCCCCTTGATGAACTGCACGACGCCCACCTTGCGGCCGTGCCCCAACATGCGCAGGGCGAGCCCGAAAGCGGCTGTCGATTTGCCCTTGCCGGGGCCGGTGTTGACGATGAGCAACCCCTTCTCGATGGTCTTGCTGGCGACCTCCGCGTCCTGCACCGCCTTGCGGCGGGCCATCTTTTCCCTGTGGCGCCTGGCCCCATCATTGCGCGCGGCTTCGTCGTCAGTGTTCACGTCGTTGATCCTGTCCAGGTCCTGTCGCCCCAGGCGCGCCCATCGGAGCGGACAATCCGCGCCGTCATCCGCGCCGTCATCACGGCCAAAGCCGTCACATTGACAAAATACGCCGGCCCACACTAGATGCCGGCAGCGATGGTCTTCTTCCCCAAAGGAAGAAGTAAAAGGGAAAGCGGTGCGCCGCGCCCCCATGCACCGGCCGGGCCGGCCGCATGGGTCTTGCGCGCAACTCCGCTGCTGTACCCGCAACTGTAGGCGGACAGCCGGCGTCACATGGCCACTGGGGCAACCTGGGAAGGCGACGACCGGCGTTTGATCCGCGAGCCAGGAGACCTGCCCTCGCTACGGATTCACCATGTCGTCCGGCGGGTTTACCGGGCAGGGAGAACAGCGTGAGCAAGCACGTTCCGCCGCTGTGTCCGCCAGCGGTCCCAGGCTCCACCGTCAGCGAATCTTCCAGTGAAGCCGCCTCCGGCGCGCCGGCTGTCGCCGCGCGTCAGGGCGTGGTCATCGTGGTGTGCGAAACCTGCCGCCGCCCGGAAGCCCCCACCGCCGAGCCGCGCCCCGGCGCGGCCCTTTGCGCCAGCGCCGAAGCGGCCGCTGAGGGCACGCCCTTCACCGTGCGCCGGGTGTCCTGCCTCTCCAATTGCAAGCGCGGCCTCAGCGCCGCCATCGTCAGCGATGCGGCCTGGACCTATGTGTTCGGCGACCTGAAGCCCGACAGCGGCCCCGACCTGCTGCGCGGAGCCGAACTGCTGGCCGGCTCGACGGACGGGCTGATGCCGTTCCGCCCGCGGCCGGAAACGCTGAAACGCGGCATGATCGCCCGCATTCCCCACATGCAGACGCTGCTGTCTTCTCCCGCAAAGGATACGCCATGAACGCCCTGGGACCCCACGCCCCGTTGAGCGCCCCCGCCGGTCCCGGCCAGACGCGCACACCCTGCACCGTCATCACCGGCTTTCTGGGCGCCGGCAAAACGACGCTGATCCGCGCGCTGCTGGAGAAGGCGGACGGCCGCAGATTCGCGGTGATCGTCAACGAATTCGGCGACGTGGGCATCGACGGCGAACTGCTGAAGAGCTGCGGCGTCGCCTCGTGCCCTGGCGAGAACATCGTCGAACTGGCCAACGGCTGCATCTGCTGCACCGTGGCCGACGATTTCGCCCCGGCGCTCGACCGCATCCTCGCCCTGCCCCAGGGCGTTGATCACATTCTGATTGAAACCTCGGGCCTGGCGCTGCCGAAGCCGCTGGTGCAGGCGTTCAACTGGCCGGACATCCGCAATCGCGTCACCGTCGACGCGGTGATCGCCGTGGCTGACGCCGCGGCGCTGGCGGAAGGCCAGGTGGCGCATGACATGGAGGCGCTCGCCGCCCAGCGCGCCGCCGATGAATCGCTCGACCATGACGACCCGGTGGAGGAAGTGTTCGAGGACCAGCTGGCCTGCGCCGACCTGGTGGTGCTGACCCGCACCGATCTGATCGACGCCGCCGGCCTGGAGAAGGCCCGCGCCCATGTGGCCGCCCATGTGGCGACGGGCGTCAAAACCATCGCCGCCGCCCATGGCGACGTCGATCCGCTGGCGCTGATCGGCCTCGGCCATGCGGTGGAAGACCAGATCGAGGGCCGCAAGACCCATCACGACGACGAACTGGACCACGAGCACGATGACTTCGACAGCTTCGTCGTTGATCTGGCCGATCCGCAGTCGCCGGAAGACCTGGCGGCGCGGGTGCAGGCGGCGACTGGCGTCGACAATGTGTTGCGCATCAAGGGCTTCGCCCGCGTCGCCGGCAAACCGATGCGCCTGGTGGTGCAGGCCGCCGGTCCGCGCGTCAGCCATTATTTCGACCGGCCGTGGCGCGCCGGCGAAACCGCTGCCACCCGCCTCGTGGTCATTGGTCTGAACGGCCTCGACCGCGCCGCCGTCGAGGCCGCCCTGAAGGCGTAAAGCACCCGGCATGCACATCCTCGCCAGCACATCGTCATCGCTGGATGACCTCGCGGTTCCCTTCGATCTGGGCCAAAGCCCGGCGGCGATGGCCGTGCTGTCGTTCAGTGACAGCGACCTGGCGGGGGTGGAGCGGGCCTGGCGGGCCGAGCGCGAGGCGGCGCCGGAACAGACGCCAGACTTGCGGCTGGTTCCCCTGCGCGATCTGCGCCATCCCATGTCAGTGGATCTGTGGATCGACGCGGTGGGCGCGAAGGCGCAGGTGGTGGTCGCCCGGATTCTCGGCGGCCTCGACTGGTGGCGCTACGGTTGCGAACAGCTGGCGGCGGCGGCGCGCCGCCATGGCGTCGCCCTGGCGCTGCTGCCGGGCGAGGATCGCGACGACGACAACCGGCTGGCGGCGCTTTCCACCGTGGACAGCGCGACGCGGCGCGCCATCCTGGACTGCTTTCGCGCCGGCGGCCCGGACAATCTGCGCCTCGTCGCCCGCCATATGGCGCGGCTCGCCGGCCGCGCCATCGATGTGGGCGCGGCGCAGGCAACGCCGCAGACGGGCGGTTATCTGCCCGGGCGCGGCGCCGTCTCCCTCGACGCCCTTTACGCGGAAGCCGCTCCCGAGCAGCCGCGCGTCGCCATATTGTTCTACCGCTCGATGCTGCTGGCCGGGGACACGGCGCCCATCGACGCACTGGCGGCGGCGCTGCTGGCGCGCGGCGTGCAGCCGGCCCCGATTTTTGTGCCCTCGCTGCGCGACAACGCCGGGCGCGCAGCGGCGCGCGCCGCCTGCGCCCGACTGCGGCCGGCGGCGCTGGTCACCGCCACCGCCTTCGCCGCCACAGGCGCCGACGACGGCCCCGGCCTGTTCGCCGAACTGGGCGTTCCGGTGTTCCAGGCCATCGTGGCGACGACCCGCCGCAGCGCCTGGGCCGACGGCCAGCGCGGGCTGACGCCCGCCGACACCGCCATGCACGTGGCCCTGCCGGAGGTGGACGGCCGGGTGCTTGGGGGGGTGCTCTCTTTTAAGGACACGCTCCCGCTCGGGGACGCAGCGTCCGATGGCGCCGGCGAATCCCTGCGCAACATTCCAGAGCCAGATCGGGTCGCCGCCGTAGCGGAGCGCATCCACGCCCACATTCGCCTGCAACAGACGCCGGCGGCGGCGCGGCGCGTGGCCGTCATGGTTCCCGACTACCCCGGCGTCGAAGCCCGCAGCGGCTATGCCGTCGGCCTCGACGCGCCGGAGAGCACGCGCGCCATTCTGGCCGATCTTGCCGGCGCCGGTTATGCGGTGGCGGATATTCCCGCCGACGCCCGCGCGCTGATGCTGGCGCTGGAACGGCCGCAGCCAACGTTCAGCGCCGCCGACTACCTCGGCCATTTCAACGCCCTGCCGGAAGCGGCGCGCGCCGCCGTCATCGACCGCTGGGGGCCGCCGCCCGTCGCCGATGCGCCGGATTTCAGCTTTCGCGCCGTGCAATGCGGCGCGGCGACGGTGACGCTGGCGCCCGATCGCGGCGACGCCGACAGCCGCCGCGCCGACTATCACGACGGCGCCCTGCCGCCGCACCACAATCTGCTGGCCTTTGGTTTCTGGCTGCAACACGCCCTCGCGGTCGACGCCGTGGTGCATGTGGGGGCCCATGGCGCGGTGGAGTGGCTGCCGGGCAAGACCGTCGCCCTCTCCGGCGCCTGCTGGCCTCAGATCGTATTCGGGTCGCTGCCGGTGATCTATCCATTCATCGTCAGCAACCCAGGCGAGGCGGCGCAGGCCAAGCGGCGCATCGGCGCCCTCACCCTTGGCCATCTGACGCCGCTGCTGATCACCGCCGGAACCACGCCCGCCATGCAGGCGCTTGAGCGGCTGGTGGACGAATACGCCAGCGCCGAAAGCCTCGATCCGCGCCGGCGCGACATGCTGGCCAGGCAGATCGTCGCCGCCGCCCGCGACAGCGGCCTTGCGCGCGAAGCGGGAGTCAACGTGGACGGCGACGCCGTCGAAGTGTTGCAGCGCATCGACGCCTGGCTGTGCGATCTGAAGGATTTTCCAGTCAAGAACGGGCTGCACGTCTATGGCCGAGCAGGCGACGGGGCGGCGCCGGAGCGTACGGAAAGCGCTGTTGCGGAAAGCGCGGCGCTGCTGGCGGCGCTGGACGGCCGTTTCGTGGCGCCTGGCCCGGCCGGGGCGCCGGCGCGCGGCCGCGCCGATGTGCTGCCCACCGGCCGCAACCTGTTCGCCGTCGATCCGCGCGCCATGCCGACGCCCACCGCTTACAGCCTGGGCAAGGCGGCGGCGGAACAGCTGGTGCTGGACTACCTGCAACGCCACGGCGACTGGCCGCGCGCCATGGTCATCGACCTGTGGGGCAGCGCCAGCCTGCGCACTGGCGGCGAGGAAATCTCCATGGGGCTGGCGCTGATGGGTTGCCGGCCGGACTGGGACCACGCCACCGGGCGCGTCACCGGCGTCGAGGTGCTGCCCCCGGCCAGTTTTGGCCGGCCGCGCGTGGACGTGTCCTGGCGAATTTCCGGCCTGTTCCGCGACATGTTCCCGAGCCAGATCGCCCTGCTCGACGCGGCCACGGCGGCGGTGGCGGCGCGCGAGGAAAGCGACGACGACAATCCGCTGGCCGCCAGCGTGCGGGCCGGCGCGGCGCCCGCGCGGGTGTTTGGCGCGGCGCCGGGCGTCTATGGCGCCGGCGTCGAGCACGAACTGGCCAGCGGCCAGTGGGAGGCGCGCGAAGAACTGGGCCAGCGCTATCTGGAAACGGCGTCGCACGCCTATGGCGGCCTTGCCGGCGACGGCGTCGCCGTTCCTGGCGCCTTCGCCGCGCGGGTGGCGGCGGCGGACGTGCATGTGCACCCGCAGGACGATCCCGGCCGCGACCTGCTGGAAGGCTCCGCCGACGTGGCCTTCATTGGCGGTTTCGCCGCGGCGCGGGCATTGCAGGCGCGCGATGCGGGCGAGGCTCGCCCCGCCGACATCGTGGTGCTGGACACGACCGACCCCGCCGCCCCCCGGGCCCGTTCGCTGGCTTCCGCCATCGCCCGCGTGGTGCGGGCCCGGGCGGTAAACCCGGCGTTCATTGCCGGGCAGATGCGGCACGGGCCGCGCGGCGCCTCGGAACTGGCCGAAACCGTCGACCGGCTGGTTGGCTTCGCCGAAACCACCGGCTGCGTGCCCGGCTCGCTGCTGGATGCGGTGCACGACGCTTATCTGGGCGATGCGGCGGTGCTGGATTTTCTGCGCCACAACAACCCCGCCGCCGTGCGGGTGATCGCCCGCCGCTTCGCCGACGCGCGCCGGCGCGGCCTGTGGCATCCGCGCCGCAATGCCATCGACGGCGATCTGGCGGCGCTGATGGCGGAGGCCAGGACCATGACGGAGGCGGCGTCGTGACCGGCCCTTCCCCCCTGCGGAACGGCGCCTGGCGACGCGGCGCCTGGCGACGCGGCGCCTGCCCCAGCCTGGCGGCGCCCATGCAGACCGGCGACGGCCTGCTGGCCCGGCTGACGCCACGCAACGGCGAGATCAGCATGGCGCAACTGGCGGCGCTGGCGGAATCGGCAACGCGTCACGGCAACGGCCTCATCGAGATCACCATGCGCGGCGCGGTGCAGGTTCGTGGCCTCACGGCGGCGGGCGCCAGGGCGCTGGCGGCGGATGTCGCCGCCATGGGGATCATTCCCCGCCAGGGGCTCGCCGTGGACATCAACGCGCTGGCCGGAATCGACCCGTTGGAGCGTCGCGACCCGCGTCCCCTGGCCCGGGCCGTGGCCAGCGGCGCCGACGCCTCCCGCCTCGGCCCGAAAGTCTCGGTGACCGTGGACAGCGGCGGCCAGTTCGGCCTCGCCATGCTGAAAGCCGACATTCGCCTCATGGCGGTCGACGCGTCGCACTGGGTGATGATGCTGAACCTGGCCGGCGGCGCGCGCCGGGCGTTCCAGGGCTATGAATCGGCGATCGCCGGCGCGGCGCTGGACCTGCTGGCGGCGATCGCGGCGCTGGGGCCAGACGCCCGCATGTGGGACGTGACGGCGCGAACCGCCGACAGGATCTGCGCCGGGTTGGCTCCCGTCGCCCCGGTTGCGGCGCAATCCGCTGTCGCGCCAATTGGCGTTTTTCCGACCGTTCATGGCCCTGCCATTGGCCTGACGCCGCCCTTCGGCGCCACCGACAGCACGACGCTGGCCAGGCTGGCGGCGGCGTTTCCCCAGGCGCGGCTGCGCCTCGCGCCGGAGCGCGGCCTGCTGCTGACCGGCCTGGACGAAGCGGCGCTGGCGCGTTTGCCGGGGGTCGCCGACGAGCTCGGCCTGATCCGCCAGGCCAATGATCGCCGGCTACGGATTTCAGTCTGCGCCGGGGCGCCGCTGTGCGCCGCCGCCGCCATCGCCACCCGTCCGCTGGCGGCGGACCTGGCGCGCGACCATGGGGCGACGCTGGCGGCCGCCGTCGGCCCAGACCAGCAATTGCATGTATCCGGCTGCGGCAAGCGTTGTGGCGCGCCATCGCGCAACGTCACGCGGCTCGACCTGCCGGCGGGCGTGGTGGCGGCGATATCCGCCGGCCACCCGGATACGGCGCAGACACCCGGTCTGGCGCCACGCCCCCTTTCTCATTTGTCCAGGACGCTTCGCACCCTGGTCGCCCGCCATACCTGTGGCGACGCGTCTGATCCGACGCCCGATGCCCTGAAAAAACGGCCATGACCACCCAGACCTATATCAAGGATGGCGCCGCCATCTATGAACAGTCGTTCGCCATCATCCGGCGCGAAGCGGACCTGTCGCGCTTCAGCGATGGCGAGGCCGACGTCGCGGTGCGGATGATCCACGCCTGCGGCGTGGTCGAGGCGGCGCGGCATTTCATCTTCGCCCCCGGCTTCGAGACGGCGGCGCGCGCGGCGCTGCAAAATGGCGCGCCCATCCTGTGCGACGCGGAAATGGTGGCGCACGGGATCACCCGCGCCCGCCTGCCGGCGCATAACGAGGTGATCTGCACCCTGCGCGATCCGCGCACGCCGGAGCTGGCGCAGAAGCTGGGCAACACCCGCTCGGCGGCGGCGCTGGAGCTGTGGCGCGACCGGCTGGAAGGCGCGGTGGTCGCCATCGGCAATGCGCCGACGGCGCTGTTCTACCTGCTGGACATGATCGACGCCGGCGCGCCGCGCCCGGCGGCGATCATCGGCATGCCGGTGGGTTTCGTCGGCGCGGTGGAATCGAAGGCGGCGCTGGCGCAGCGCGCTGATCTGGCGTTCGCGACCGTGGCCGGCCGCATGGGCGGCAGCGCCATGACCGCCGCCGCCGTCAATGCTTTGGCGAGGGCTGGCATATGAGCGCGAACAGCATGAACGGAACCGTAACCGGGCGCCTCACCGGCGTTGGCACCGGACCCGGCGACCCGGAGCTGATGACCCTGAAGGCGGTGCGCGCCCTGGCTGGGGCCGACGTGGTGGCGCACTTCGCCAAGCGCGGCTCCCCCAGCAACGCCCGCGCCATCGCCCAGGCGCACCTGCGCCCGGGGGTTATCGAGCTGCCGCTGCTTTATCCGGTCACCACCGAACTGCCGCACCGCAGCGACGCCTACAAGGACGCCATCACCGGGTTTTACGAGGAGTCGGCCGCAGTCGTGGCGGCGCATCTGGACGCGGGCCGCTCGGTCTGCGTGCTGAGCGAGGGCGACCCGCTGTTCTACGGCTCCTACATGCACCTGCACGTGCGGCTGGCGACGCGCTACCCCACCGAGGTCATCCCCGGCATTACCGCCATGTCCGGCTGCTGGTCGGCGGTGGGGCTGCCGCTGGCCCAGGGCGAGGACGTGCTGATGGTGCTGCCTGGCACCATGGACGAAGCGGAGCTGGCGCGCCGCCTCGCCGACGCGGACGCGGCGGTGATCATGAAGGTGGGTCGCAACCTCGGGCGCATCCGCCGCGCCCTGGCCAGGGCCGGGCGGCTGGAGGGCGCGATTTATGTGGAGCGCGGCACCATGGACGCCGGCCGCACCCTGCCGCTGAGCGAGGTGGACGGCGACGCCATGCCCTATCTGTCGCTGGTGCTGACGCCGGGCTGGAGCGCGCGGCCATGAACAGCGACGCCTCCCCGACCGGCCCCGCGTCCACCGGCCGTCTCACCGTCATCGGCCTTGGCCCGGGCGGGCCGGAGCAGATGACGCCCGAGGCGCGCCATGCCGTAGCGCGGGCGACAGATTTCTTCGGCTATTTTCCGTATGTGGAGCGGCTGACGCTCGGCCCGCACCAGCGCCGCCATGCCTCCGACAATCGCGAGGAGCTGGCCCGCGCCAGAGCGGCGCTGGACATGGCGATGGCAGGCCGTGAGGTGGCGGTGGTTTCGGGCGGCGACGCCGGCGTGTTCGCCATGGCCGCCGCGATCTGCGAGGCCATCGATCACGGCCCGTCGGAATGGCGGGCGCTGGACATCGCCATCGTGCCCGGCGTCACCGCCATGCTGGCGGTGGCCGCCTGCGTCGGCGCGCCGCTCGGCCATGACTTTTGCGCCATTTCCCTGTCGGACAATCTGAAGCCGTGGGAGCTGATCGCGGCGCGGCTGCGCGCCGTGGCCGGCGCCGGCCTGGTCATCGCCCTGTACAACCCGGTGAGCAAGGCGCGCCCGTGGCAGCTGGGCCAGGCTTTCGACATCCTGCGCGACATCCTGCCGGCGCAGACGCCGGTGGTGTTTGGCCGCGCCGCCGGCCGGCCGGATGAGCGGGTGGCGATCGTTCCGCTGGCGAAGGCCCGATCCGACATGGCCGACATGGCCACCTGCGTCATTATCGGCTCGCCGGAGACGCGGCTGATCACCCGCGACGGCCGGCGGCCGCTGGTTTATGCGCCGCGCTCGGCGACCGGCGCGGGCCTGGGCTCCACGGACCGTCCGTCATGAGCATGGCCGGCCCCATGGCGGAAACACATCTCTCGCAGCCACGCCACGGCGTCGGCGGCGGACGGCGTCGTTGGGGCGCCAGGCGATGGCGGCCGGTCGATCATCATGACCGGCAGGCCGAGCGCGCGCGCCGCCGCCAGCTTGGCCACGGCGTCGTCACCGCCGCTGTTCTTGGTCACCAGCACGTCGATGCGATGGTCGGTGAGAAGCTGCTTTTCATCGTCCAGGCTGAACGGGCCGCGCGCCCGCAGCCAGGTCACATGGGGAAACTGCACGTCCGGGGCGGCCGCCTCGATGGTGCGGGCCAGATAGACGTGTTGCGGCGCGGCCATGAACGCGGCGAGGTTCTGCCGGCCGATGGTGAGGAACACCCGGCGCGGCGCCTCGCCGAGAACTGCGACGGCCGCGTTTACGTTGGCCACGGGGCGCCAGTCATCGCCAGGTCCGGGCGTCCATGCCGGGCGGACCAGCCGCAGCAGCGGGATTCCAGTAAGCGCCGCGGCTTCGACGGCGTTGGCAGCCATGCGCGCGGCGAAGGGATGGGTGGCGTTGACGATGCAGCGGACGCGCTGGTCGCGGATGAACACCGCCAGCCCGGCGGCGCCGCCGAAACCACCGACGCGCTGGCGCACGGCGATCGGACCGGCCTCGGGCGGCGGCGGATTGCGGGTGCGGCCGGCGAGCGACAGGGTTACGCGGAGCGGCAGATCCGGCTGCGCCTGCAAGGCGCGCATCAGGGCGCGGGCGTCGGCGGCGCCGCCCAGGATCAGGACATGCATCAGGGCGTCGGGCGGGCGGGAGGTCATGATGGCGTCCAGTAACGACGGGCGGGCGGAAGTTGCAAGCGCCGCAGGCCCAAGAGGCGCCACAGGCCCAAGAGGCGCCGCAGGCCCAAGAGGCGCCGCAGGCGAAAGAAGCGCCGCAGGCATGATCGCGCCAGGTCAGGACGTCCCCCGCCCATGGCTGCACGTGGTCGGGCTTGGCGAGGATGGGCTGGATGGCCTTGGCGCCGGCGCCCGCCGGGCCATCGGCGACGCCCAGGCGGTGTTTGGCGGTCAGCGCCATCTGGAGCTGGCGGCGGCGGCGATCACCGGCGAAGCCTGCCCGTGGCCGACGCCATTCGACGCCGGCCTCGCCGCCGTGCTGGCGCGTCGGGGCGCGCCGGTGTGCGTGCTCGCCTCAGGCGACCCCATGCACTACGGCGTTGGCGTCACCCTCGCGCGCCATGTGCCCATTGCTGAAATGAAGGTGTGGCCAGCGCCGTCGTCATTCAGCCTCGCCGCCGCGCGGCTTGGCTGGGCGTTGCAGGACGTGACCCTGCTCTCGCTGCACGGCCGCGACGAGGAGGCGCTGCGCGCCCATCTGTTTCCTGGAACGCGGCTGCTGGTTCTGACCAGCGACGGCGCGGCGCCGGCGCGGCTGGGGCGGATGCTGGCGGATAGCGGCTTCGGGGCTTCGGGGGCGTGGGTGCTGGAAGCGCTGGGCGGTTCGCGCGAACGGGTGACGGCGACGACGGCCGGGGCCTTGGGCGCGGCGCGGTTCGATCCGCTGAACGTGCTGGCGCTGGAGTTACATGCTGACGCGGGTGCGCAGCCAGCGCCGCTGGGCGCGGGGCTTGATGACCGTTTCTTCGATCACGACGGCCAGATCACCAAGCGCGAGGCGCGCGCCGTCACCCTGGCGGCCCTGGCGCCGCTGCCGGGACAGTTGTTGTGGGATGTCGGCGCCGGCTCCGGCTCGATCAGCATCGAATGGCTGCGGCTGTCGCCAGCCATGCGCGCCATCGCTATCGAGCGGGACGCGGCGCGGGCCGAACGCGCCCGCGCCAATGCGGCGCGTCTCGGCGTTCCCCGGCTCGACCTGCGCACGGACGCGGCCCCGGAGGCTTTCGCGGGCCTGCCGCAGCCGGACGCCATTTTTATCGGCGGCGGCGCCCGCGAAACCGTTGTTGAAGCGGCCCGCGCCGCCCTGAAGCCGGGCGGGCGGCTGGTGGTCAACGCGGTGACCCTGGAAACCCAGGCGCTGCTCACGACGCTGCGCCAGCGCCATGGCGGCGATCTGGTCTCGCTGGCGGTGGCCCGCGCCGCGCCGGTGGGCGGCCTGACCGGCTGGCGCGCCGCCATGCCGATCGTGCAATGGCGCTGGAGCAAGCCATGAACGCGCGCGCCGCCTGTACCGCCGGAGTCTGTATTGCTGGCGTCGGCTGCCGCGCCTCGGCCAGCGTCAACGATATTCTGGCTGTGATTGGTCAGGCGCTGAAGCGCGACGGCCTGCAACCAGCGAACCTCACGGCCCTCGCCTGCATTCCGGCCAGGGGGGAGCACCCGGCCGTTCTGGCTGCGGCGGCGCGTTTCAACCTGCCGCTGGTTGTCGCTGATCCCGCAACGCTGGCGGCAGTGGCCGGCCTGTGCCTTACCCGCTCGGAGGCGTCGCTGGCCGCCACCGGCCTGCCCTCGGCCAGTGAGGCGGCGGCGCTGGCGGCGGCGCGCGCCCTCGACACCAACGCCCGGCTCGCCGGCCCACGCAGCGCGGGGCCCATGGCCACCTGCGCCATCGCCTGCTCACCAGCAGTTCTTGACCATCTGGATCAGCAATGACCGTCCACTTCATTGGCGCCGGGCCCGGCGCCGCCGATCTCATCACCGTTCGCGGACGCGACCTGCTGGGGCGCTGCCAGGTTTGCCTGTACGCCGGCTCCATCGTGCCGGCGGAACTGCTGCAATATTGCCCGCCCGGCGCGCGACTGGTCGACACCGCGCCGTTGTCGCTGGATGAGATTGAGGAACAATACATCGCGGCCTCGGCGCGCGGCCAGGATGTGGCCCGGCTGCATTCCGGCGATCTGTCGATCTGGAGCGCCGTCGCCGAGCAGACGCGCCGGCTCGACCGGCTGGGCATCGCCTGGACGATGACGCCGGGGGTGCCGGCCTTCGCCGGGGCGGCCGCCGCCCTGGGGCGCGAGCTGACCATTCCGGCGCTCGCCCAGTCGCTGGTGCTGACCCGGGTTTCCGGCCGCGCCTCGCCCATGCCGGCGGGCGAAACCCTGACCGGCTTCGGCCAGACCGGGGCCACCCTGGCCATCCATCTGGCCATCCACGCCCTCGACCAGATCATTGCCGAGCTGACGCCCTTGTACGGGCCGACGTGCCCTGCCGCCGTGGTGGTGCGGGCCACCTGCCCGGACGAGCGGGTTATTCGCGGGACCCTGGCCGACATCGCCGGACGAATGGCCGCGGCGCCGGCGGAGCGCACCGCGCTGGTGTTCGTCGGGCCAGGCCTTGCCGCCGCCGATTTTCAGGAAAGCGCCCTGTATGACGTGGACTATCAGCGCCGGTTTCGCGGCCGCGACGCCCATAACCGGCCGCTGGCGCAGCACGACGCGGAAAGCGGTGAGCCATCATGAGCCCTGACCGCCCCATGTCGCCCGATCAGGCCGGCGAAAATCTCCCTGCCCTGGCAACGGAAGCCCTGATGCGCCTGGCTCATGCGCCGCTGCCCGTGGCCGAAGCCAGCGGCTTCGCCCCTGGCGAGGTGTGGCTGGCCGGCGCCGGCCCCGGCGCGCTGGAATGTCTGACGTTGGGCGTCGTTGCGGCGCTGGCGAAGGCCGACGCCGTCGTCTATGACGCCCTGGTCAACCCGGACCTGCTGCTGGCGGCGCCGGACGCCGAAAAGCACTACGTCGGCAAGCGCGCCGGCGTGCGTTCGGCGGCGCAGACCGACATCAACGCCCTGCTCATCCGCCTTGCCGGCGAAGGCAAACGGGTGCTGCGGCTGAAGGGCGGCGATCCCAATGTTTTCGGTCGCGGCGGTGAGGAAGCGCGGGCCCTGGCCGGCGCCGGGGTGCCGTTCCGTTTCCTGCCTGGTCTCACCTCCGGGCTGGCGGCGCTGGCTGGCGCCGGCATTCCGGCGACGCTGCGCGGCGTCAGCCAGGCGATCATTCTCACCACCGGTCACCCCGCCGAGCCGCCGGTCGCCGGAGATGGCCCGGACTGGGCGGCGCTGGCGAAGACCGACCAGCCCATCGTCATCTACATGGGTCTGGGCAATCTGCCGCTGATCCGCGACCAGTTGCTGGCCGGCGGCCTGCCGGCGCGCACACCGGCGGCGGTGATCCACGCCGCCTCCACGCCGGAGGAAAAGGTGCTGGTTGCGGACCTGGCCGGTGTCGTCGAGGCGGCGCGGCGGGCGCAGATCAAGTCGCCGGCGCTGATCGTCATCGGCGAGATCGTCGCCTGGCGAAACGGCGCGACGCCCGCCGGAGCAACCCCATGAACGCACTTCGCCAGCCGCGCGGCCTCATCATCGGCGCCGCGCGCTCCGGCTCGGGCAAGACCAGCGTCACCATCGGCCTGTTGCGCGCCCTGAAACGGCGCGGCCTCCATGTGCGCGCCGCCAAGTCGGGACCGGATTATATCGACCCGGAATTTCATCGCGCCGCCACCGGCCATTCCGGCGTCAATCTGGACAGCTGGGCCATGGAGCCGGTGCTGCTGCGCGATCTGCTGGCCCGCCAGGGCTCCGGGGCCGACGTGGTGATCGTGGAAAGCGCCATGGGCCTGTTCGACGGCGTTGACGCCGCCCCCGGCCGCAGCGGCGCGGCGGCGGATCTGGCGCGCATCTACGGCCTGCCGACCCTGCTGGTGCTGGACATTTCCGGCCAGTCGCAGACCGCCGGGGCCATCGCCCATGGCTTCGCCACCCACGACCCCGCCGTGCGCATCGGCGGCGTCGTGCTCAACCAGGTCGCCAGCGACCGGCACGAAGCCGTGGTGCGCCCGGCCATCGCGCGGTTGGGGCTGCCGGTGGTCGGCGCCATCCGCCGCAACCCGGAGATCAGCCTGCCGGAACGGCATCTGGGCCTGGTGCAGGCGGGCGAGCACACCGCCCTGGAAGCTTTCATCGACCAGATGGCCGACGTGATCGAAGCGTCCGTCGATCTGGACGCGGTGCTGGCGCTGGCGGCCCCCATCGCCAGTGGCGATGGAGAGCCGCCCCCCTCCTGGCTGCCGCCGGCTGCCTCCTCGCTGCTGCCGCCTGGCCAACGCATCGCCATCGCCCGTGACGCCGCCTTCTCCTTCATCTATCCGCATGTGTTGCAGGGCTGGCGCGACGCGGGCGCGGAGATCGCGCTGTTCTCGCCGCTGGCCGACGAGACGCCGGACGCCGCCAGCGACGTCTGCTGGTTGCCCGGCGGCTATCCCGAACTGCACGCCGGCCAGCTGGCCGCCGCGAGCCGTTTCATGGACGGGCTGCGCCGCTTCGCCGAAACCCGCCCGGTGCATGGCGAGTGCGGCGGCTACATGGCGCTGGGCGCGGCGCTGGAGGACGCGGAGGGCGTCACCCACCCGATGGCCGGCCTGCTCGGCCACGTCACCAGCTACGCCAAACGGCGGATGAACCTGGGCTACCGCGAAGCGCGGCTGCTCGCCGACAGCCCCGTCGGCCCGGCAGGCGCAGTCATTCGCGGCCACGAGTTCCACTATTCACGTCTGGTCAGCGCCGGCGATGACGCGCCGCTGGCGCAACTGGCCGACTCCCAGGGGCGGGACCTCGGCCCCTCCGGCGGGCGGCGCGGCCATGTCACCGGCTGCTATTTCCACGCCATCGCCCGCCACAGGGTTTGAGACCGCCAATGCGCAAGATCATCGTCATCGGCATCGGCGCCGGCAACCCGGACCACATGACCGTACAGGCCATCGCCGCGCTGAACCGGCTGGATCTGATCCTGATCCCCCGCAAACCAGGCCAGAAGGACGATCTGGCCGAGGTCCGCCGCGACATCTGCCGGCGCTTCCTGACCAATCCCGATACGCGGCAGATCGAATTTGACCTGCCGGTGCGGGCGCAGCGGGACGACGCCTACCGCCAGACCGTCGATGACTGGCACGACGCCATCGCCAGCGCCTACGGCGACCTGCTGGACAGGGAATGCGGCCCGGCCGGCGCGGTGGGCCTGCTGGTCTGGGGCGACCCATCGCTCTACGACAGCACCCTGCGCATTCTGGAGCGGCTGCGGGCCTTGCCGGAAGCGGCGCTGACGGTCGAGGTGATCCCCGGCGTCACCAGCGTCCAGACACTGGCGGCCAGCCACCGCATACCGCTCAACACCATCGGCGGCCCGGTGCTGCTCACCACCGGCCGCCGCTTGCGCCAGGGCGTCCCCGCCGATGCGGAGACCATCGTGGTGATGCTGGACGGCGCCTGCGCCTTCACCACCCTGCCGGCGGCGCACTACGACATCTGGTGGGGCGCCTATCTCGGCATGCCCGACGAAATCCTCATCAGCGGACCGCTGGTCGAGGTGAGCCAACGCATCGTGCGCACGCGCGCCGAAGCCCGCGCCCGCCACGGCTGGATCATGGACACCTACATGCTGCGCCGCCGGGCCGACGGGTGACGGGCTCAGGGATTGCTCCATGGCGACCGGCCCTTGCGGTTGTTCCCGGGGACGGCGCGCATGGAAGGCGAACCTGCCTCGCGAGAATGGCCGCGCGCGTTCTGGACTGACCGCCGGCGCCGTGCATGACAGGCGCAGCGCGCCGCCAGAGGATGAAGCGTCGCATCAGCATACGGAGACAGGTGATGGCAAACACAGGACAAATTGCGTCAGAGCCTGCAACGGATGCGCCGGTCGTCATCCTGTATGGCCGCGCCGCCTTTGACCGGCAGCAGAACGTCGCCCGGATCGCAGCGCGGCTGAACGCGGCGGGCGGACGCACCTATGTGCCGGCCTGGGAGGATCTCACCGGGCCAGCGCTTCCGGACGTTCTTGGAGAGCTGTTGCAACGCGGCGTGCGCCGCGCCCTGGTGGTTCCCGTGGCGTTTCCGGCCGATCCATCCCTGAGCACATGGCTGGCTGGGGCGTTGAACGCCTGGCGGCTGGAACATGCGGACGGCGACTTCGACCTGCGCCTCGCCCCGCCGGTGGAGCAGTTTCTGGACGTGGCGATGGCGGTCGAAGCGGCTGTGGCGGCGGAGCCGGAGCGGATCAGGCCCGTCGCCGACGTGAAGCCGGCCATGGGCAAGCCGGGCTGGACCGATGTGCCGGAGCACGCGCGTCAGGTATTTTTCTGTCTGGGCGCCCGGTGCGCCCACCGCAGGGCGCTGCCGCTGTACCAGCACATGCGCAGGATCATGAAGAATATCCGCCCACTCAACAGCGGCCCGCAGCGGGCCATGTGCGTGCGCGCCAGCTGTCTTTACCCCTGCAACCAGGGGCCGCTGCTGATCGTCCAGCCCGATGGCGTCTGGTACGGCAGGCTCGACGAAATGCTGATCGAACGCATCGTGCAGGAGCATCTGCTGGATGGAAAGCCGGTGGCGGAGGCGATCGTTCACCGGCAGAAGACGCCGCCAGACGATACCGAGAACATTCAAAAATGTTCGCTTTTTATCAAATAGTTGATGAAAATTCCTGAAGCGCGCTCTCAAGACGGTGGGTAGCTGTCTTGTCCGGCGGAAGGCCAATGCGGATGGCGTCACAGCCAACCCCGGAGATCGCCTCGAAGCGGCGGACCCACACGCCGCGCCGCCCGAGTGCGGCGAACAGATCGTGAGCGCGTGGATGACGCACGAGACGGAACAGGCTGACGTCGCCGGTGGCGGCAAGGCCCGCCGCCGCCAGCCGCTGGTCAAGCCGGGCCGCCTCGGCTGTCAGCCGCCGGATCATGGCGTTTCGCCAGGCGTCGTCCTGCAGCGCCGCCAGGCCATATTCCAGGGCCGGGCCGGACACTGCCCAGGGGCCGAGAATGGCGTTGAGCCGCGCTGCCTGGGCGGGCGCGGTTATGGCGAAGCCAAGCCGCACGCCGGCAAGACCATAGAATTTTCCGAAGGAGCGCAGCACCACCAGGGCACCGCCCAGGTCATCCCGTCCCACGTCGCCGGCAAGGCTTTCCGCCGCCGGGCAGGCGTCGATGAAAGCCTCGTCCACCACCAGCAGGCCGCCCTTGCGGGCCATCGCCTCCGCCAGTCGCAGCAGCGCCGCGCGGCCGGTCACCCGCCCGTCCGGATTGTTGGGATTGACGACAACGGCGACGTCGGCGTCAGCCAGCGCCGCCAGATCATCGGGCGTGGCGGCCTGATGACAAATGACCTCATGACCGGCGACTTTTGCGGCGTCGGCGTGGCCGGCGTAGGTCGGCGACAGGATCATGCTCCGCACCGCCCTGGCCGCGGTGGGCCGCGCCAGCATCATGACCTGCGCCAGCAGTATCTGGGTTCCCGGGGCTGCGACGACGTCCGCGCCGGGCGCGACGCCCCAGGCTTCCGCCGCCACGGCGCACAGCCGGGCGTGCCGGGCCGGCTCCGGCAGCCGCGTCAGCAGCGCCGATGGCGTTGGCCGGCGGGTATAGGGATGGGGATTGACCCCCGTGGACAGGTCAATCCACGGCGCTGGCGCATCGGGGAACAGCGCCGCTGCCTGCACGAGGGAGCCGCCATGGACGATCACGCCCTGATCCGGCGCGCCACGCCCGCCCATTGCCGAATTCGCGTCCATCAAACCCGCCGTCGCCCGTAAACCCGCACTGCCTGAAGCCGCCATGACCATCCTGCTCGCCTTCGCCGCCATGCTGATCGAACGCGCCGTCGGCTATCCAGGCCGGGTATACACGACCATCGGCCACCCGGTGAGCTGGATTGGCCGTCTCATCGCATGTCTGGATGAAAAGCTGAACCGTCCCGACCATTCCCCCGCCGCCCGGCGGGCCCTTGGCGTCCTGACCCTGCTCGTGCTGGTCATCGTCTGCGGCGGCGTCGGCCTTGCCATCCAGCAGACGCTGCTGGCTGCGTTTGGCCTGATCGCCGGTGGGCTGGCGGTCGCCGTGCTGGCGAGCTCCCTGCTGGCGCAGCGCAGCCTTGCCGAACATGTGGTCGCCGTGGCCGATGCGCTGGAGCGGGATGGCCTGGCGGCGGGCCGTCACGCGGTGTCGATGATCGTCGGCCGCGACCCCGACACGCTGGACGAGGCCGCCGTCTGCCGCGCCGCCATCGAGAGCCTGGCCGAGAATTTTTCCGACGGCGTCACCGCCCCGGCGTTCTGGCTGGCGATCGCCGGCCTGCCCGGCTGCGCTGTCTACAAGGCGGTGAACACCGCCGACAGCATGATCGGCCACCGCACCGCGCGCCACGAAGCCTTTGGCTGGGCCGCCGCCCGTTGCGACGACCTCATCAATCTGCCGGCCTCGCGGCTCACCGGGCTGGCGTTGGTGGGGGCAGCCGCCATGACGCCGGGAGCCGACGCCGGCGCCGCCTGGCGGGCTGTGCGACGCGACGCAGGCAAACACCGCTCGCCCAACGCCGGCTGGCCGGAGGCGGCGATGGCCGGCGCGCTCGGCCTCGCCCTGGCCGGTCCCCGGGTTTATGGCGGCCAGGTGGTCGATGACGCCGAAATGGGCGCCGGCGGACGGCGCGCGGCGACGCCGGCCGATATCCGCCGCGCCCTGCGGCTGTATCATCGGGCCGACGCCCTGCTGATCGCGACGCTCGGCTGCTATTTTTTGATTTTACAGCTGCTTATCTGGATGTTTTGAGAAGCCAGTCGATATCCAGATGCGCTTCCAGATGCGCCGCCAGCGCGTCCAGCGCCGCTTCGACGCCGGCTTCATAGGCATGATCGACGCCATCGCCGCCGAGCCGGCGCAGCCAGGCGTCGCGCTGGGAGTCATCGGCGAACAGGCCGTGCACATAACAGCCGCTGACCCGACCGCTGGCGGAAACAGAGCCGTCAGCACGCCCGTCGGCGAAGTGAGCGAACGGCCGGGCGAGGCCTGGCCCGGTGGTCACGCCCACATGCATCTCATAGCCATGGAAGGCAGCGCCGTCGGCGGTCCGGCCCGAGGTTTCGCGCAGGATCTTGTCGCCGGCGAGCACCGTGTCGACGTCGAGCAGGCCGAGGCCGGGAACGGTTCCGGTCGCGCCCTCCAGCCCCGCCGGGTCGCTGATGCTGCGGCCAAGCATCTGATAGCCGCCGCAAATGCCCAGCACATGGCCGCCGCGCCGGATATGGGCGGCGATGTCGATGTCGAAGCCGGCCGCGCGCAGGGCGGCCAGGGCCGGGATCGTCGCTTTCGAACCTGGCAGGATGACCAGGTCAATGTCGCCGGGCAACGCCTCACCTGGACGCACCTGGATCATCTCCACCTGCGGCTCGGCCTCCAGCGGGTCGAGGTCATCGAAATTGGAGATGTGCGGCAGCACCAGCACGGCGATGCGGATGGGCGCGCCAGCTGTTTTGGCTGGTCGCCCGCCTTTCCCGGCGAGGCCAAGCCCGTCTTCCGCCGGCAACCGGCCGGCCGCTTCCAGATGCGGAACCAGGCCAACGGCGCGCCAGCCGGTGCGGGCCTGGATGATCGCCATGCCATCGGCGAACAGCGCCGGATCGCCGCGAAACCGGTTGATGATGAAGCCCGCGATCATCGCTGCGTCCGCCGGATCGATCACTGCCTGCGTGCCGACGATGCTGGCGATCACCCCGCCCCGGTCGATGTCGCCAATCAGCACCACCGGAACGTCGGCGGCGCGGGCGAAGCCCATGTTGGCGATGTCGTGCCTGCGCAAATTGACCTCGGAGGCGCTGCCGGCGCCCTCCACCAGCACGATGTCGGCGTCCTGACGCAGCAGGTTGAAGCTTTCCAGCACCGCGGGCATCAGGCCGGCCTTGACGCGCTGGTAGTCGGCGGCGCTGGACGCTCCGGCGACGCGGCCTTGGACGACGATTTGGCTGCCATGGCCGCCCTGGGGCTTCAGCAGCACCGGGTTCATATGCACCGTCGGGGCCAGGCGGGCGGCGCGCGCCTGCAGGGCCTGGGCGCGGCCGATCTCGCCGCCGTCAACTGTGACGGCGGCGTTGTTCGACATGTTCTGCGGCTTGAACGGCGCCACCCGCAGGCCGCGATTGACCAGGGCGCGGGCAAGCCCGGCGACAATCAGCGATTTGCCGACGTCGGAGCCGGTTCCCTGGAACATCAGCGATCTGGCGGGCATCTGGCGCTCTATTTCTGAATGGACGCGTTCCGCACGCCGGCGCGCGCTCGTGAAAATGCTCTGGTTGCAGACGCCTGACTACACGGATGGGCGGCGCGCATAAAGGCCGCTGGCGCTGCCTGCGGCGGCAGCGCCAGCATCGGGCGGTCATGCGACATTCTTGACATTTATATCAATTGATACATTTTTAAACACAAACATCCAGGAGGAGGCCCACATGGCTTTTGACGCAGACAGCCCGGCCGTCTGGGCGCGCGCGCGCCAGCAGGCGCAGCAGATTCCGGCCATCTACGGCCAGATCGACTTCGACGCCATGCCCGAGCGCTTCACCAGCGCGCTGGATGACGACAGCGCCCTGCGCGGTCACTTCCGGGCGAAAAGCGCCGCGCTGCTGGCTGATCGCGAGCGGGTGGCGATGATCGCCGGCTATACGATGACGGGCGACGTGGTGGCCGACGCCTATGCGGCGCTGATGCCGCAGCTGGGTTTTCGCGGGGCGATCTCCCTGCTGGAAACCGCATGCCGCAAGGGGCTGGACGCTGTGCCCGACGCCCCGCCGGAGCTGGTGGCCTTCATTCGCGACATGGAGCGCACGCCCGCCTGGGTGGACATGAAGCTGGTCAACGAAGGCGCGCGGCTGGAGCGCAACGGCATGGCCAATCTGGCGCCGTACGTGATCCGCGGCGCCCTGCTCGCCACCTTCATGAACAAATATTCCGCCCTGCCCATGGCGCTGACCGGCGCGCTGACCGATTCCCTCGCCGCCAAGCGGGCCTTCGAGACGGCGACCTTCTTTACCCTCACCGTGATGCCGGGCGGGCTGGAGCGCCATGGCGAAGGGTTTCGCGCCGCCGCCATGGTCCGGCTGATGCACTCCATGGTGCGGTTCAACGTCATGCGCCGGCCTGGCGTCTGGAACGCCAAGGTGTTTGGCGTGCCGATTCCCCAGGTGGACCAGATGCCGGCGGGCCTGATCAGCTCCTTCCTGCTGTCATTCCGGGTGCTCGGCCAGGGGCGCAACCATTTCACCCAGGAAGAGCGGGCGCGCATCGAGCTTGCCCGCTACCGCTGCTTCCTGCTCGGCCTGCCGGAGGATCTGCTGGGCGAGACGCCGCAACAGATCGTCGACCTGCTGCTGACCCGCCAGGCGACATTGCGGTCTGGCTTTGACGACAAGACCTGCGGCGCCCTGGTGCGCGGGGCCATGTCGGCGGAACTGTCGCAGGACAACACCCTGACCGGACGCCTGCGGCGCGGCATGGAGCGCAGCTTCTCCAAGGCCTATCTGGTGCGCAACTTCCTCGACGGCGACGCCTCGAAAGCCGCGGCGATGGGCGTTTCCTATACGGGCCGCGACCGCCTCATCGCCCTGGCCACCGGCCTGTTCATCATTCCGCGCATGAAACTGTATGACGTCGCCATGCGCCTGCCCGGCCTGCGTGACGTCGCCAACCGCCGGCTTGTCAACAAGCTGGAGCTGCTGCTGCACCGTTATGGGCACGCCGACTTCGCCTCGGACGGCGAGCATTACCGGCCGGCGCAGGCCTGACGCAGCCGGCGGCGTCTCCCGGACAGGCCAGGGCCTGGTTGGCCAAGGCCTGCCATTTGCGCCCCGGCCGGGGTCGTGCTCAATAAAAGCATGGCCTCACCGTCCGCTCCACCTGGCAACCCGACCGCGCCCCGGCGCGACGCCCGCTCCGGCTACGCCAAGGGCGAAGAGACCCGGCGCGCCATCCTCACCGCCGCCCTGGCGGAGTTTGGCGAGCACGGCTTCGCCAACGCCACCACCCGGCGCATCACCCGGGCCGCCGGCGTCACCCTCCCGTCCCTGGCCTATTATTTCGGCAACAAGGAAGGCGTGTATCTCGCCTGCGCCGACGAAATCGTCGACCGTTACGTGCGCCAGATGGCGTCCATATCGGCCGCCGGCCTTACGGAAGCGCTGGAGCGCGCCGACAGCGACGCCTGCCGCGATTACCTGAAGCAGCTGTTGCGACATCTGATCCAGCTGCTCGCCGGCTCGGACGACGCGCTCACATGGACGACATTCGTGGCGCGGGAGCTGCGCGAACAGGGACCGGCTTTCGCCATCCTCTACGAGCGCCTGTGGGAGCCCGGCGTGCGCCTGCTGGCGCGGCTGGCAGCCGGCGTGCGCGGCGCCAGAACCGTGCGCGACGCCGACACCGTCGATGCGCTTTTTTTGATCTCCAGCCTCGTGGCTTTTTATACGGGGCGCGCCGTCTCCCTGCGCACCCTGGGCTGGGAGAAGATCGGCGACCGTGAGTTGCAGGCGCTGTTCGCCGCCGCGGACCGGCTGGCCGACGGCGTCAGCAATCGCGCAGGCTGAGCTGTCGCGGAAGCCGGGCGGCGGAGCGCCTTAACGCGGCCACAGCACCATTTGCGTGCAGCGGAACAGCGCCAGGGTCTTGCCGCTGGCCTCGCTGCGCGCCACCGCGTCCCATACCTGAGTGGTGCGGCCGCCATGGGCCATGGTCGCAACGCAGGTGACGTCGCCCTCCCGGGCAGTTCCGAGAAAGTTGGATTTCAGCTCGATGGTGGTGAAGCTTTCCGCGCCATCGGGCAGGGACAGCATGCAGCCATAACCGCTGGCGGAATCGACCAGGGCGATGATGGCGGCGGCGTGCAGAAAACCATTGCCGGCAAGGTGATGGGACTGGATGGTGAAGCGTCCCTCCACCAGCCCGCGCTCCGCACGATCCCAGCGCATGCCCAGACTCCACGGCAGGGTGCCCTCGTGCCGCGCGGCGATCATGGCGAGACCATCTGACATTGTTTCCTCCGGCGGCTGGGTCAGCCCTGTTTTTTACTTGCGGATGACTGACGGCGCCATGGCCGTCACGGGTTAATCCCGCAAATCCAGCATCATGAACATGGAATTCGGATCGGCGACGTAATCGTTGAACGGTCCGGTTTCCGCGAAACCGTGGCGCAGGTACATTTCGATCGCCGGGCGAAAATAGTCCCAGGAGCCCGTTTCCAGCCAGAGCTGGTGGACGCCGCCAGCCCGGGCGTTGGCGATGAGATGGCGCAGCATGGCGCCGCCCACGCCCCGGCGTCGCATGGCCTCGACCACATACATGGACTTCACTTCAGCGTGACGCGGCGCGAAGCGCTTCAGCGCGCCAATCGCCAGCAACGCGCCCTGGTCCCAGGCGGACCAGAAGCGGATTTGCGGCGTCTGCAGCGCGGCGATCTCCAGCGCATGGGCGCTGCCGGGCGCGGTGTTGGCGTAGGCCGCTTCGAAATGAGCGCGCAACGCCTCAATCACGCGCGCGTCGTCGAAGACTCCCAGACGGAACATCATCTGAACCTCCCCTCTGAACCTCCTTTGGGCAAAGCCACGCAAGGATATCGGTCAAGGATGGCGCGACAAGGATAAACCAGTCGCCTGTCCGCCAGAAGGCGGGGCGGCGCGTCACCCGTCCGCCTCCCAGGCGCGCCGCCCCTTTTCGCCGGCGCCAGGATGGGGGCCAGAGGCCCGCGCAACCGGGGTTCTCCCGACAGTTTTGGGAAATTCCACGCGCGCCGGCTATGGTTGCGTCCCTCCCGCCGCCAGCGCCAGGATCCGCATGCTCCAGATCGACGCCTTCCTGTCCTTCACCATCGCCATGTCGCTGTTGCTTGGCGGCAAGGTCATCACCATGAACGCGCCGCTGCTGCGGCGTTACAGCATCCCTGAGCCGGTGGTCGGCGGCGTGTTGTGCGCGGCGACGGTGGGGCTGATTTACGCCATCAGCGGCGTGAAGATCACCTTCACCCTTGGCGCGCGGGACTTTCTGCTGCTGGTGTTCTTCTCCTCCATCGGACTCGGCTCTGATCTGCGCACCCTGCTGCGCGGCGGCAAGCCTCTGGTGATCCTGACGGCGCTGGCGACCGCGTTCATGCTGATGCAGAACGGCCTGGGCGTCGTGCTGGCGGACGTTTTCGGCTTCAATCCGCTGGCGGGCCTGATGGTGGGGTCCATTTCGCTCACCGGCGGCGTCGGCACCACTTTGGCCTGGTCGCCGGTGTTCGTGCAGCAGCATGGCGTCAGCAACGCCCTGGAGCTGGGCGTTGCGGCGAACACCGTGGGTCTGATCGCCGCCTGCGTTATTGGCGGCCCCATGGCCACATGGCTGATCAAACGCCATGGCCTGCATGGCCCGGCGGCGCGCCAGCTTGACATCGGTTCGCGGAGCCGGGGCCCCACGCCGCCGCTCGATTATTTCAGCGTGGTGTGGGCGCTGCTTGTCATCAACATGACGATCATGCTGGGCATGGGCCTGCACGCCCTGATCGCGGAAACCGGCGTGACGCTGCCGGCGTTCGTCGGTTGCCTGCTCGCCGGCATTATCGTGCGCAACGCCACGCCCCTGACCATGAAGCGCAACCTCGCGCGGATGTGGCCCGGCGTCCGCCAGGGCATGGCGCTGGTCTCCGACATCGCCCTCGGCGTTTTCCTCACCATGGCGCTGATGGGGCTGCAATTGTGGGAGCTGTCCGGCGCGCTGGCGTTCATTTTCACGGTGCTGGCGCTACAAATCCTGCTCACCATCGCCTGGACGATGCTGGTGGTGTTCCGCGCCATGGGCTCCGATTACGAAGCGGCGGTCGTGTGCGCCGGCTTTGGCGGCATCACCCTTGGCTCCACCGCCACGGCGGTGGCGAACATCACCGCCGTGGCGCAGCAGCATGGCGCCGCGCACCGGGCGTTCATCATCGTGCCGCTCGTGGCCGGCTTCTTCATCGATCTGGTGAACGCCGCCGTCATCTCCGGCTTCATCGCCGTTCTTGGCTAATGGGGCTGCGCGTCATCGCCCGGTCCCGCGCCGCCACCGCCACGTCAGGAAAGTCACTGAACAGGCCGTCGACGCCCAGATCGATCAAGGCCTGGACCTCCTTCGCCGGATCGCCGCCATAGCTGGCCGCCAAAAAGCGCGCCTCGCTGCGCAGGGTCCATGTGACGACGCCCAGTCCCGCCGCGTGGGCGTCCCGCACAATGCCGGTGGGCGGCAGGGCGAGCCGCGCACCCTCGCCCACAGCGTCCGGGGCGACGCCGTCCCCGGGCGCTGCGGCGCGGGTCGGGATCAGCCACAACTTCCATGGCGCCACATAATCGGCCCAGGTCTTCACGCCAGCCAGACCAGCCGGCGTCAGCAGATCGGCCCAGGTGCGGCTGTCGCCTGTGACGGTCCAGTCGAAGGGGCGCAGATTGTCGGGGGCCAGGGTCATGGCGCCAGCGGCGTCAGGCCCGCCGCCATCCACCAGTTGCAGCAGGCGCACGCCGGTGCGGCGGCGCAGATAACGCAGGTTGCCGGTCTCGAAGCTCTGGATGATCACCGGCGCGGCGCGATCCTTCCAGCCGGCGGCGTCAAGGGCAGCGACGAGGGCATCCTCCAGCGGCAGGCCCTGCGCCGCGTGCCAGGTGGGATGCTTGGTCTCGGGGGCAATGCCGATCTCCCGGCCGATCACCCGGCCAATCTCCCTTCCCCGCTTCGCGCTTTCGGTTCTGGCGAGATCAATCACCTCCTGCAGCGTGGGGATCGCATAACGGTCGTTATGGCTCTGGTCGCGCCAGGCCATGGGCTGGCGGGCGCGCAGGGTTTTCAGTTCAGCCAGGGTGAAATCGGTGGTGAACCAGTCGGTGACAGCGACGCCGTCCAGCAGCATGGTCCGGCGCCGGGCGGCGAACTCCGGGTGATCGGCCACGTTGGTGGTTTGCGACAGCATGGGCTCGTGACGCACGACGAGAACGCCGTCACGGGTCGAGACCACGTCCGGCTCGATGAAGTCGGCGCCCATGTCGATGGCGCGCCGGTAGGCGGCGATGGTGTGGTCGGGCAGATAGCCGGAGGCGCCGCGATGGGCGATGACCAGCGGCGCCCCGCGCGGGCGGTTCACCTGGCTGGCGGGCGCGCCGGCGGGGATGCTCGTCACCATGGATGTCTCCGCATGGGCAGGGGCAAACAGGAGCAGGAACAGGCAACCGGTCGCAAGGCGTCGCATCGCGTGCCCCCGTGGAAGAAACGGCGAACACAGCATACGGGCGCGGCGACAATCATAGCATGACGGCTAACGGCGCGGCCGGCGCAAAAACAGAATGGCCGGGAAATCCCGGCCATTGAAACACCCAGCCTGTCAGACGCCGGTCAGGCGACCGACTTCAGGTGGCGCGACAGCACGTCGGCGATGGCGTGATCATCAAGGCCACGGGCGCGCAGGTCTTCGGTGAAGGCGCGCACGTTGAACTCACCGACGCGGCGCTCGGCGGGGTCGATCTGCGGCTCGGTGACCATGCGGAAATCGAACGGCCGCTCCGGCCCTTCGAAAACCTCGTAATGGATGATGTCCTCAACCTTGTTGCCGGCGCCGTAGGTCAGCACCTTGGGGCGCATGGAATACAGCTCGGTTTCCTGCACGAAGGCCGAGGCGCAGATGATGAGCTGGTCGCCCCGCTGGCAATTGCGGGCGGCGGCGCCGTTCAGCACGCACTCACCCTTGCCCGGCTCGCCGAAAATCACATAGGTGTAAAAGCGCGCGCCGTTGGCCTTGTTGAAGATGTCAACGTACTCCAGCGGGCGGATGCCGGCCTGGGTGCACTGGTCGGGATCGAGGGTAATGGAGCCGTGATAGTCAAGATCCGCGCCAGTCACGCGAATTCCATGCAGCTTGGCCCTGACAACCTGGATCATAGCTAACCTTCCGCGGCGTTCACCACCCGTGACGCCTGTATCGCCAGTCTTGCGCCAGGCGAAACCGCGAGCCCTCCGGCGCTTGCCGCGCCGGCGCCCGCCGCGAGGCGCGCAGAAGGCCCGCATATACGTAAAAACGCGGCCGGACGCCAGCGTTATCCACGCATGGCGCCATTGCGACGCACCCGGTTTCGCATTCGCGGCCGGCGCAAATCATGACGCCCGCCAGCAATGCTGGCGGGCGTCTTTCCGTGCGGAAACCATGGGTCAGTTGGTGCGCTGCGAACGGTCCTTCTCGTTCTGACCCTTGATGAGATCGCGCGCCTTCCGCCAGTCCGCGTCGCTCCAGTCCCGCAAGGCGCTGTAGAAGTTGCCGCCGGTGGCCAGGCCCTGGGCGCCGTCGAGGGCGATGGTTTCGCCGTTGATCCAGCTGGAGCCGTCCGACTGAAGGAACGACGCCAGGTTCTGCAGGTCGGCGAATGTGCCGTGGCGGCCCATGGGATTGAGCTTCGCGGCGCGCTCGCCCGGCTTCTGGCCCGGGCTGAGGCGGGCGTTCATGCCTTCGGTGGGAATTTCGCCCGGAGCGATGGAATTGAGGCGGATGCCGTAATGGCCCCATTCGGCGGCCAGCGACATGGTCATGACATTGACGGCGGCCTTGCTCATGGCCGAGGGCGTCACATAGGGGCCGCCGTTGCGCACCCAGGTGGCGAGGATGGAAATCACCGAACCTGGCAGCTGCCGCGCGATCCAGCGCTTGCCAACCGAATGCGTGACGTAAAACGTGCCGTGCATGACGATGTTGGCGATGGCGTTGAAGCCGCCTGGCGTCAGGTCCTCGGTGCGCGAGATGAAATTGCCGGCGGCGTTGTTGATCAGGCCAGTGAGCGGCGCGCCGGTCTGGAACACCTCCTCCACCATGGCGTCCACCGCGTTGAAATCACGGATGTCGACGCCGAACGCATCGACCTTGCGGCCCGGATAACGGTCCATCAGCTCCCTCGCCGTGTCATCGAGCACGCCCTTGCGGCGGCCACAGATGACCACATCGGCGCCGAGCGCCATGAAGCCTTCGGACATGGCCTTGCCGAGGCCGGTGCCGCCGCCGGTGACCAGGATGCGTTTTCCGTTGAGCAGGTCCTTGCTGAACATGAGCCTCTCCAATCAAGCGCTGGTGTGTATGTCGTCCGTGAGCCAGCCCGGCGACCGCCAACTGGCCGACTTCGCCCAAAATGGTCACGGCCGCGCGTCAGCCGGCGGCGAACCGCGCCTTCATCCGCTCCGCGACCTCGGCCAGGGCGTTCAGCGGCCGGATCATCACCTCAAGCTCGGTGATGCGCCCCTGATCGTCGAGGCGGAACCTGTCGACGCCACGCAGCTGATGCGGCCCCACATTGGCCTCGAAACCAAGGATCACGCCGTCGCCGTTGATCCATTCGCTGACGTAGCGAAAATTCTCAAACACGGCCAGGGCGTTGCAAACCACGGCGACGGCGTAGTCTTTTGATTGCTTCGGGCTGTAAAAGGCCGGCGACATCAGCGTGGCGTTGTCGGCGAACATCGCCGCCGCGCCAGCCGGATCATGGCTCGCCGCCCACGCGCGCCAGCGCCTGATGAAATCCGCAGCGATCTTCGTCTGATCCACGTCGCCCATGATGCTCTCCCTGGCGTTATGTCGCCCGTCTGGTGGGGTTCCCTGCGCGTTTTCCCGCGCTTTCCCTTGGGGCAGGACCATCGGCCCCCGGGAGGCGGCGGATCCTGTCAAGCCAATCCGGATGATACCTTTCCTGGCGTGGTCGTCAGCCCGCGCCCACCGGCGTTGTTCTGGCGCCAAGGGCCGGCTGTAGCCACGTCCCGCGCCACCCAGGCCAAAGCCGGCGCCGCAACCTGGCGAAGGCGGCTGGACGCGCCGCCGTAGGGCGTCGGGCTTCCCCCGGCTTCCGGTCCATGCGCCCGCCGGAAGCCGCCGCCCGACGCCAGCGCCAGCGCGTCCTGCACGAAGATCGCCAGTTCGGGGCCAGGGTTGCAAGGCGCCGATGCGCCATAAACTTGTGTTTTTACGCCAGTTGCGACACCATGCGGCGACGTCGCCAGCCGTGATCCGGGCCTGGCCGGGAATTCGGCGACGCGAAGAACGGGTCTGGTCTTACCAGATTGATCCTGTGCCGTTTTCTGAAGGAAAATTGTGCCCTCCCTTATCGGGAGGGGGCTGACCGCGCGGGAGAATACGGGCGATGTTGCTGTCACTTTACCGCAAGGTTCCGGTGTCGCCGCAGAACATGGTGGTGATGGCGGAGCTGCTGCGCGAGAACAACATCGACCCCGCCCCCGCCTTCCTCGCCGCCGGCGTGACGCCCGATCACGCCAGCAATCCGCTTGCGACCGTCAGCGGCGCGGCGGAGCTGGCGTTCCAGGAGACGTTCGTCGCTCTCACCGATGGGCGCCGGCATGTGTGGCTGGAGCTGGGATTGCGCTCCCGCTTCCTGATGCTCGGCCTGTTCGGCGTGGCGGTGATGACGGCGCGGACCTTGCGCTCGGCCATGGAGACGGCGGGACGGCTGGCGTGGCTGCACCATTCGCTGGCCCTGTATGAGCTCAGGACCCACAACGGCGTCTGCACGCTGCGCATGCGGCTTGACCAGGCGCCGCCGCATCTGCGGGAGTTCACGGCCCTGCGCGACGCGCCCGCCACCACTGACCTGCTCAACATGATCTGGGGCGGGCGGTTTCCGTTTCTGGGCATCGAACTGACGACGCGGGAGCGGATTTTCACGCCGGTCCGCAAACCGGACGCCATGGTGGTGAGTCTGGGCGAACCAGGCTCCGTCTGGACATGGCCGGCGGAACTGCTGGACCGGAAACTGCCCGCCGCCGACCGGCGCTCGCACGAGCTTTCGCTACGCCAGGCGGACCAGCTGCTGCAACACGCCCTGGCGGCGGACCAGAGCAACGATCTCGTCGCCCGCATCTGCCAGCTGTTGCAGGACGGCGATCCGGCCCTCAGCCTGCCGGACGCGGCGACCCGGTTGCGCATGAGCCCGCGCACCCTGCAGCGGCGGCTGACAGAGGCCGGCGTCAGTTATCGCCAGCTCCAGACCCGGGAGCGCATCAACGGCGCGCGGCGGCTGCTGCGTGAAACCAGCCTGCCGGTGGCGGAAATCGCCTGGCGGCTGGGCTATACGGAAACCTCGGCCTTCAACCACAGTTTCCGCCGCACCTGCGGCGTCAGCCCCCGCGCCTGGCGCAAGAGCATCGGCCAGCCACAGGAAGCCTGACGGCAGACTCTTCCGGCGGCTGGCCCCTCAGGGCTGGATGACCGGTATCGCCGTCTCGGACTTCAGCCGCTCCAGGGCGAAACGCGACACGACGTTCTTGAGATTGCCGGCGGCGATGATGCGGCGGTAGACCTCATCGTATTCCGCCATGTCGCGCACCACGATCACCGCCAGATAATCCACGTCGCCGGCCATGCGATAGAAAGCCAGCACTTCCGGCATTTGCCGCAGCGCCTCGGCGAAACGGCGGATTTCCGCCTCCGAGTGCTCGCCGATCTGCATGGACACGAAGACGGTAACGCCGTAGCCCAGCATCTCGTGATCCAGCAGCGCCACGCGCTTGCGGATGATCCCGGCGGCTTCAAGGCGCTGGATGCGCTTCCAGCACGGCGTCGGCGACAGGCCGGCCTCATCCGCCACCTCGGCGATGGTCAGGGATGCGTCGCGCTGCAGGGCGCGCAGAATGCGCCGGTCGATGGCGTCGAGCCTCGGCGCCTGCCCACGCGGGGCCGGGCGCGGAATGTCGCGTGTCACTGCAGCTTCAACCATTCCCGATGTCCTGTCCCCGTCGCGCCCGCAGCCGCCTGATGGTCCCAGACGCGCGCCAGACCCGTGCGTTTAATTCACATTAAATTTCGATATTTAAAATAATAATACAGAAAATTGCGATGTAAAGACAATCAGCTTTCGCGACGTTCGTATTTTATGGCCGCAAGCCGCTTTCGGGCTGAACGTTTCCGCGATGGAGGCCATACGGCGAAAAAGGGCCTGCCCCGGAAACAAAAGACCCGGCCGCATCTGCGGCCGGGCGGTCTGTCTGGGATATGAAGGTTTGCGGCCGTCGGGCAGCGGGGCCAGGCGCACGCGCGCTGCCCGCGTCACGGCAATCGCGCGGCGGCGCGTTCCGGGATGGGCGGCAGGCTTCGGGCTGGTTCGGGGTGCGCAGCGCGCCAGTGAGGGGACTGGCGCGCTGCGCGTTCCGCGGGCTGACGGATCAGACCGGCGGAATGGTGCGGAAACGCGGCGGCGCGTGATTGTCCCGGCGGGCAGGAACGCGCTGCAGCGTTTCAATGATGCGGAAGCGGGTGGCGCACGGATCGATGACGTCGTCCACGCCAAAGCCACGGGCGGCTTCGAGCGGCGTCACACGGGCGCGCATGTCGTCGATCAGTTGCTGGCGGCGGGCCTGTGGATCGGCCGCGGCCGCGTAGTCCTTGCGGAAGGCCACGTCAACGGCGCCTTCGATCGACATGGCGCAGATTTCGGCGGTCGGCCAGGCGACGGCCAGATCGGCGTCGAAGCTGCGGCCTCCGGCCATCGCCACATAACCAAGGCCATAGCCCTTGCGCAGCACCACGGAGATGCGCGGCACCGTCGCCTGCCCCAGTTCGGCGATCAGCCTGGCGCTGCGCCGGCCAAGCTGGGTCCGCTCGGCGTCGGAGCCGATGGCGAAGCCGGGCACGTCGATCAGATAGACCAGCGGCAGGCCAAAGGCGTCGCACATGGCGATGAAGCGGGCGGCCTTTTCGCAGGCCGGCGAATCAAGCATGCCGCCAAGCACCAGGGCCTGGTTGGCGATGAAGCCGACCGGCCGCCCATCCATGCGCGCCAGCGCCGTCACCACATTGCGGGCGAAGGCCGGCTTGAACTCCGTGACGCTGCCGGCGTCGGCGATGCGGTCGACGATGTGGCGCACGTCATAGGCCTTGCGGGGATTGGCCGGGACCATCGCCGCCAGCGGCGCGGCGCGCTCCGCCTCTTCAGCGGCGCTCAGGGTGGGAGGCGCCGTCGGCAGCGGCGCCCGGGCGTTGGAGGGCATATAGGAGAGATGCCTGCGCAGGGCGGCGATCGCCTCTTCCTCGGTGGCGACGGCCAGATCAGCGAGGCCATGGCGCCCCACCTGGGCTTCGGCGCCGCCCAGCGCCTCGATGCCGATGTCCTCGCCCGTGCCCGCCTTGACCAGCGCCGGCCCGGCAAGACCCATGGCTGATTTGCCGCGCACCATGACGACGAAATCAGCGAGGCCGGTGTAATTGGTGTTGGCGGCGAAGCCAGCGCCGAGAATGGCGCCCACCACCGGAACCCAGCCGTTGAGGCGGGTGAGATCATGAAACGACGAGGCGCCGGCGGCATAGTGGCGGGAGTTCTGGCCGTCCTGGATACGGTGGCCGCCGCCGTCGAGCAGCATGACCAGCGGAACGCCGCTCTTCAGGGCGATGGCGATGGCCCGATCCATTTTCCCGATGCCGAGGTGACCGACGCTGCCGCCGAAGACGCTGAAGTCCTGGGAGACGACCATCACCGGTCGCCCGTCGATGCGCGCCGAACCGACCACCACGCCTTCGGCCGGGGCGGTTTCCTCCAGCCCCTCGTGGGCGACCAGCCCGCCGATCTCGACAAAGCTGCCGGGATCGGCCAGCAGGTCGATGCGCTCGCGCGCCGTCAGCCGCTCGCGCTCACGCAAGCGGGCCACGGCGCCGGGTCGCGCTTCATCCAGGGTGGCGGCGCGCGCGCCTTCGATGAGGTCACGCTGGGCCAGCGCCTCCGGATCGTGCTCCGGCGTCTGCTCCGCCGCGATCACCGGCCCGTCGGCGCCGACGATCCAGAGGATGGGCGCATCGGCGCGCAGGGTGTCGCCGGGGGCGGCGTCGATGCGCGCCACCTGCCCCGCCGTGACGGCGGTGACGGCGTGCTCCATCTTCATGGCTTCAACGATGGCCAGGGTCTGGCCCGCCGCGACGCTGTCGCCCGCCGCCGCCTTCACCGCCACCAGGCGGCCGCGCATGGGCGCGCGCAACGCCGTCGCGCCCTCCAGGTCGCCGGTCGCGGCCTGCGTCCCGGCGCTATCGCCCACATCGACGCGGGGCGCCAGCCATGACTTCTGATCGCCAGCGGCGGCTACCAGTTGCGGCGCGGCGCGGCCGATAAAGCCGGTGTCGGCCTGGCCAGCGATGAATTCGGGATGGGCCAGAATGGCCTGAAGCGTCGGGATGGTTGTGGCGACGCCGCCAACGCCAAATTCGCCCAGCGCCCGCCGGGCCCGCGCCAGGGCCTGGCCGAAATCGCCGGACGGCGCGTGGACCACCAGCTTGGCCAGCAGGGCGTCAAAGCCGGAATGGGTTTCATAACCGCGGTAGCCGAAGCTCTCGACGCGCACGCCGGCGCCGGAGGGCGGCTCGAACAGGCTGATGACGCCGCCGGACGGCAGGGCCCCGCCGTCCTCGGCAAGCGTCTCCATATTGACGCGCAACTGGATGGCGTGGCCGCGCGCCGGCGGCGGCTGCGTCAGCCCCAGCTCCGCCAGCGTGCGGCCGGCGGCCAGGGCCAGCTGGGTCTGCGCCAGATCGACCCCGGTCACCTCCTCGGTGACGGTGTGCTCGACCTGAAGCCGCGGGTTCATCTCGATGAAAACGTAACGTCCCGTGGCGCGCCCACGGGCGTCGGTCTCGACCAGAAACTCCACGGTGCCGACCGCGTCATAACGGGCCGCGGCGGCGATGCGCGTCGCCTCGGCGCAGAGTTGCCGGCGCAGGTGGTCTTCGAGCCATGGGCTGGGAGCGATCTCGACCAGCTTCTGGTGGCGGCGCTGCACCGAGCATTCCCGCTCCCACAGGTGCGAGACGGCGCCCGTGCGATCGCCGATCACCTGCACCTCGATATGGCGGGCGCGGCCGATCAGCTCCTCAGCGTAGATGTCAGCGGCGCCGAAAGCGGCGCGGGCTTCGGAGGCGCAGCGATCATACGCTTCAGCAAGTTCGGAAACGTCGCGAACGATCCGCATGCCCCGGCCGCCGCCGCCGGAGACGGCCTTGAGCATGACGCCAGCCGCATCCGGCCCCAGGCTTTCCATGAAGGCCCGGGCCTGCGCCAGGCTCACCGGGCCGTTGGTGTTGCGGGCGACGGGGACGCCAGCCTCACGGGCCAGGGCGACGGCGCGCGCCTTGTCGCCGAACAGCTCCAACGCTTCCGGCCGCGGACCAATGAAGGTGAGACCAGCGGCGGCGCACTGACGGGCAAAATCCGCATTCTCGCTAAGGAAGCCATAGCCAGGGTGAACCGCGTCACAGCCGTGCTCCACCGCCAGGCGGACAAGGGCGGCGCCGTCGAGGTATGCGGCGGCGCCCTCGCCCGGCAACGTCGCCGCCGCATCCGCCTTCGTCATGTGCAGCGCGCGGGCGTCGTCGGCCGGGGCGACGGCCAGCGACGCCACGCCGGCTTCGGCGCAGGCCCGCGCAATGCGGATGGCGATCTCGCCGCGATTGGCAATGAGAAGCTTGCGGAACAAGGACGGGTCTTTCACGGGTTCAGCAAATCCGGCGCGCCAGGGAGCGGTCTGCGCGCCAGGCCGCAGTGGGGCTATCCGGTTCGCGACGCGGAACTCATGGGGCGAATTTCAGGCGGCTCCGCCGGCCGCAACGCCGGGCCAGCGGGAAAGACGCTCACGGTCTTCGCGAAGCGGAAGGACCATGATGACGCACTGTGAGGCCGCGCGCGGCCGCCTGCCCTGACCCGGCATCTTTCCACCCTTTCACATCATTTTCGCCGCGCCTCTCGGCCGGCTGCATTTTTGCAATTATTAGCATGATCAATTTATTTGCATCAAGTCATTGGCACATTGATTTGCATCAATGCGCCCGCCCCATGCACGCGGTAATTGCATTGGTGGCCCATGGCCGCTGCCTGGCGCTGGCGCCGCACCCGGTCCAGACCAACTGTTTCCTGCTCCAATGCGGCTTGCGAATTTTGAAGCGTCAGAAAGCGCGCCCTCCCGGGTCGGCAAACCTGCAACCATCACGCGAACGTTGTTGCGCCATGAGAGTGTCGATGCGCCCCGCTCCGGGTGATTCGCTGGCCGGGGCAAGCGTGGGATTCGGGCGGGCGGCGCCTGCCCACCAGCAAGCCGCGCGGAAGCCTGACCTTGGCCGCGCGCGATGAGCCGGGCGGCGGGGCGGCGCCGGCCGGGGCGCCAACGCCGCCCACGTCAGCGTCAGACCCGGGCGCGGCGACGGCCGCTACCGGCCCTGCAAGCTCCCATACCCCTGGCGGCGCCGGGCCTTCGCGCCCGCGGCCTTTTCGCCGGCCATGCCGCCCACCCCTGAAGGGAGGCGCCGGAGACGATTCTTCACGGGAGAAGCTGCTCGACGTCGCCATCGACCTGTTTGCGGACCGGGGTTATGAGCCGGTGAGCACCGCGGCGGTGGCGCGCGCCGCCGGTCTGTCGCAATCGATGGTGCACTACCACTTCGGCTCCAAGGAGCAGTTGTGGCGCGAGGCCATATACCGCCTGATGCGTCGCCGGGGCCGGTATTTCCCTTTGGGGCGCGGGGAAGCGGAGGGGCTCAACCCGCTCGAACGTCTGCGGGCGCTGATCCGCCGTCTGGTGGCGGCCAACGCCGCGGAGCCGCGTTACATCCGCATGGTCAGTCATGAGGCCATGGGCCAGACGCAGCGGTTCTACTGGCTGATGGAGACCTTCATCCGGCCCGGCGTCGCCGCCTTTGACGACGCCATCGCCGACGCGATGGCCCAGGGGTTTGTCCGGCCGCTGCCGCCCCATCAGACGTCGAACATCATCACCTCCGCCGCGTCCATGACCTTCACCGTCGGCGCGGTGACGCGGGCGATCCATGGCAACGATCCCTGCGACCCGGAGCAGGTGCGCATCTACAGCGACGCCATCGTGTCCGTGCTGTTTGAGGGGCTGCTGGCGGCGCCCCGCGACGGCGCGTCGCCAGCCTGAGAAATTGCCCCTGGACCAATGGGCGTTTCAGCGGCAGGATGCCCGGCCTTGAATATGGCGCTGAAGACGCCGCGGATGGGAGGGCCGGAGAATGAACAGGCATGTGCTGGTGGCGGGCGCATCGGGCCTCGTCGGCCAGGCGGCGCTGCGCCATTTCCAGGGCATGGCGGGCGTGCGCGTCACGGCGCTGTCGCGCCGGCGGCCGCTCGAGGATGGCGGCGGCCGTTTCCTCAGCCTTGACCTCACAAACCTGGGCGCCTGCGCGGACGCGGCCGCGAGCCTCGGCGACGTTACCCATGTGGTCTATGCGGCGCTCTACGAAAAGCCGGAGCTGATCGACGGCTGGCGGGACCCGGAGCAGATCGCCGTCAACGCCCGCATGTTCAGCAATCTGATGGAGCCGCTGCTGGCCCACGCCGCCGGGTTGCGCCACGTCACCCTGTTGCAGGGCGCCAAGGCCTATGGCGCCCACGCGCGCCGCATGGCGCTGCCGCCGCGTGAGGATCGCGACGAGGCGCATGACATCCCGAATTTCTACTGGGAGCAGGAGAACTGGCTCAGGACGGCCCGGCGCGGACAGAACTGGACATGGACCATCTGGCGCCCACAGATCATCTTCGGCCTGTCGTTCGGCAGCGCCATGAACCCCATCACCGCCATCGGCGCATGGGCGGCCCTGCTGCATGAGAAGGGCGAGCCGCTGTATTTTCCCGGCGGCGAGACCGGCAACGTGTTGCAGGCAGTGGACGCGGACCTGCTGGCGCAGGCGATCGCCTGGGGCGGTGAGGCTGAAACCGCGCGCGACCGCATTTTCAATATTACCAACGGCGATGTCTTCATGTGGGCCAATGTCTGGCCGGCGATCGCCGACGCCCTTGGCATGCGCCCCGGCGAACGCCGCCCCACCTCCCTGGCGGATGATCTGGCGCGCAGCGGCGCGGAATGGGCCGCCCTGTGTCGACGGCACGGCCTCGCGGCGCCGGAGCTGCCGGCCTTTGTCGGCGCTTCGGCCCAATACATGGATTACCTGCTGGCGCGAACCGCCAGCGGCGGCCCCAAGGTCTCGATCATTTCCGACATCCGCAGGCACGAGGCGGGCTTCTCCATGGTGATGGATACGGAAGCCATGTTCAGGAAATGGTTCAGCGCCTTTCGGGAAGCGCGGCTGTTGCCGGGCCACGCCGGAATGCATTGAGACATGACGGCAGCCCACAGGGAACCCGTTGCCTGGGGCAGCCCCTGAGCCTGTTCTCCGAAGGACGCGCCGCCCTGGCGCCTGGTTTCACGCCGTGTCCGGGCGGATGGCCCCTTTGAGCTGCCTGCGGCCACTTCACGAACAGACCGGTTCCCGACGCCAGGACAGCGCCGGGGACAGCCCACATCGCAGCGAAAGGCGCATCCCGTGAAATATGTGAAATTTGGCCGGACCGGCCTCGACGTTTCCCGCATCTGCCTTGGCTGCATGACCTATGGCGTTCCGGATCGCGGCGCGCACCCGTGGACGCTGGACGAGGAGGCCAGCCGGCCGCTCATCCGCCAGGCGGTGGAGAAAGGCGTCAATTTCTTCGACACGGCGAACGCCTATTCCGACGGCACGTCAGAAGAAATCCTTGGCCGAGCGCTGAAGGATTTCACGCGGCGCGAGGAAACCGTCATCGCCACCAAGGTTTTCATGCGCACGCGCAAGGGGCCAAATGGCGCCGGGCTGTCCCGCAAGGCGATCATGCAGGAGATCGACGCCAGCCTGAAGCGCCTTGGCGTGGATTACGTGGACCTGTACCAGATCCACCGCTGGGATTATGACACGCCGGTGGAGGAGACGCTTGAGGCGCTGCACGATGTGGTGAAGGCCGGCAAGGCGCTGTACATCGGCGCCTCCTCCATGTTCGCCTGGCAATTCGCCAAGGCGCTCTATACCTCCCGCCTGCATGGTTGGACGGAATTCGTCTCGATGCAGAACCACCTCAACCTGCTGATGCGGGAGGAGGAGCGCGAGATGCTGCCGCTGTGCCGGGACCAGGGCGTGGCCGTGATGCCATGGAGCCCACTGGCGCGCGGCCGCCTGACCCGCGACTGGGACGAAACCAGCCAGCGTCAGGAAACCGACGTGTTCGGCGGCACGCTGTATCGCTCCAGCGAGGACAGCGACCGGCAAATCGTGTCGGAGGTCGCCCGCATCGCGACGGCGCGGGGCGTCTCGCGCGCCCAGGTCGCCATGGCGTGGCTGCTGCAAAAGGACGGCGTGACGACGCCGATCGTCGGCGCCAGCAAGCCGCAACATCTGGACGACGCCGTCGCGGCTGCCGATCTGGTGCTCGACGCGGCGGAGATCGCCGCCCTGGAGGCCCCTTACGTTCCCCACCCGGTCACGGGGTTCAGCTGAGCCCGGCCCGTCTGGCCTGAACCTCCGCTAGGGCGACGCCGACGGAGCGCGGGGCCGGACCGAGGCCCCGCGCAAGTGTAAAAGCCGCGCAAGTGCAAAAGCCGCGCCGGGCGGGGACTGCGGACCGGCGCGCCCGTCAGCCGACGCAGGTTTGCCGCCCCGGAAGCGGACCCGCCCATCATTTTCACGCGACAATTCACAGAGGCCCCTTGCGCCAGTCGCATGACCTTCCGCGACGGACGTGGCCGCGGCGGCGTCGAACAAGCAATTGTCGCAACATAAATATTTGCAATCCGCCGCCCCGTGCTGCCCAATGCGCGACGCCGGTGGAGCGCCGGCGGAGGCGCACTCCTTAGAATCTCTCCAAATCATTGAGATTGCGCTCAAATTTTTGCAGGGTTAGTGAAGCGCGAGTTCCACGGGCCTGTCTGGCGCCAATAGCCTGCGGCTTGCGGAAGCATCATTCCGGGTCCCCGCCAATGGGCGGGACGGCGCGGAATGACAGACTGGCCGTTGCGGCGCCTTTTGCCGTGTGACCTGGTGATCTGGCCAGCGCGCCGGCGACGGCGGAACGCCTGTTCCCGCCGCACGCCGGCCTTCCCGCCAGCATTTCCGGCGGTTGTTGCAATAGGGGAGTTGCTCACTTGTCCGCGTTTTCGAAGCATTTCGCCCGTTCGCGCAGCACGCGCGCCGTCGCGGCCTCTGAACGCGCCAAACCTGGGGTCAGCCAGGGTTTCGCCGCGCCCCTCGCCGCCCTGATGCTGGCCCAGGCGCTGGCGGCCCCCGCCCTCGCCCAGGGACTGCCCCAGGGGCAGACGCAGCAGCAGGCGCAGCAGGCTCCGGCCGCGCCAACCGCCGCGCCGGTTGCGCCGGCCGCGCAGTCGAAACCTGTCATGTCGGTTCCCGATCACGCCGCCCCGACCTCAAACCTGCCAGTGGGTCACCCGCCCCTGCCCGCAACCCCTGCGCCTGGCGCTGCGCCGGCTCCTGGCGCTGTTCCGGCCACCGCTCCTGCAGGCGCCCCGCCCGCGCCGGCCAACGCTGTCCAGCCCCAGGTCCAGGGGCAAAACCAGCCTCAGGGGCAAAACCTGGCCCAGCAGGCCCCGTCCCAGGTCGCGCCCCCCGCGGCGCCGGTCGCCACCGCCGTCATTCCGCATGACCTGTCGCCATGGGGCATGTTCATGCAGGCCGACATGGTGGTGAAGGCGGTGATGATTGGCCTTGCCTTCGCCTCGCTGGTCACCTGGACCATCTGGCTGGCGAAATCGCTGGAGCTGCTGGCGGCCCGGCGCCGGGCCCTGCGCGCCGTGCGCCGCCTGCACACAGCCGACAGCCTGGCGGAGGCGCTCAGTGACAACGCCATCCGCTCCGGCGGCCCGGTGAGTGAGATCGTCGCCGCGGCGGAAGCCGAAGAAGAGCGCTCCGCCGGCCTGCCCGCCGAGGGCGTCAAGGAGCGCGTCGCCATCGCCCTGTCGCGCATCGAGGCCCGCGCCGGCCGCAACATGGCGCGCGGCACGGGCCTGCTGGCCACCATTGGCTCCACTGCCCCCTTCGTCGGCCTGTTCGGCACCGTGTGGGGCATCATGAATTCGTTCATTGGCATCTCGGTGGCCAAGACCACCAATTTGGCGGTTGTCGCCCCGGGCATCGCCGAGGCGCTGCTGGCCACCGCCATCGGCCTGGTCGCCGCCATTCCGGCCGTCATCATCTACAACGTGTTCTCCCGCTCGATCACCGGCTACCGGGCGCTGCTCTCCGACGCCTCGGCCCTCGCCCTGCAGCACCTGTCCCGCGATCTGGATCGCCGGGACATGGGCGTCAACGTGACCCGGCTGCGTCGCGCCGCGGAGTAACCAGATGGCCGTCAGTCTGAAAGAAATCGGCGACGACCTCGCGGAAGTCTCCGAAATCAACGTGACGCCGTTCATCGACGTCATCCTGGTTCTGCTCATCATCTTCATGGTGGCGGCGCCGCTGTCGACCGTGGACGTGCCGGTCGATCTGCCGGTCTCCAACGCCCAGCAGCAACCGCGCCCGGACAAGCCGCTGTTCCTGTCGGTGAAGAACGACCTCACCCTGGCGCTCGGCGACGACGGCGTGGGCCGCGACGGCTTGCAGGCCGCGCTTGACGCCCGCACCCATGGCGACCGCGAGCAGCGCGTGTTCCTGCGCGCCGACCAGGGCGTGGCCTATGGCGAGCTGATGAAGGTGATGAACCTGCTGCGCAGCGCCGGCTACCTGAAGATCGCGCTAGTTGGTCTGGAAGACACCGGGCAAGCCGCGCCGGCGGCGCCGGCCGCCAGCCCGGCGGCGGGCCAAAATCCCGGAGCCGGCCAGTGATGGGAAGCACTGGTCATGGCTGGGCGTTCGCCCGCTGGGGCGCCGCCGGCGCCGTCGTGCTGGCGGCCCATTTCGGCGGGGCCTGGGTGGCGCTGCACTGGAAGCACGCCGAACCTGCGGGCGAGCCGCCGGCCGCGATCATGATCGAGCTGGCGCCGTTGCCGGTTTCCGCCAATAACGCGCCGCAGAACGAAACAGCCCCTGGCCCCGAAGTCGCGGAAGCGCAGCAGGCCGAGAAGCCGGTGGAATCGGAGGTGGCCCAGAACGAGCCGCCGCCCGAGCCGGAACCGACGCCCGAGCCGCAGGAAATTCAGGCGCCGGAGGTTCCCCAAAAGGCGGAAGTCGTGCTTCCGGCCGCTCCCAGGGTTGATCCGCAGAAGGAGCGCGAGAAGGAACGCAAGCTGGAGCGCGAGCGCCAGAAGCGCATCGAGCTGGCGCGCGAACGGGAACGCGAACGGGAGCGCAAGCGCGAGCTGGAGCGCGAGAAAAAGCGCGCCGCCCGGGCAAAGGCGCTTCAGGCCGAGCGCAACGCCACGGCGCAACGCACCTCGGCGCCTTCCGGCGCGCCCGGGCCACGTTCACCTTCCGCCGCCTCCGCCTCGGCGGGCGCCAACAGCGCGGCGATGGCGAGCTGGCGGGGCGCGCTGATGGCCCACCTCAACCGGCACAAGCGCTTCCCCGGCGGCGCCTCGTCCAACAATGGCACGGCGGTGGTGTCGTTCTCCATCAACCGGAGCGGCGCCGTCACCAGCGCCCGGCTGGCCCGCTCGTCTGGCGACAGCGCCCTGGACGCCGAGGCCGTGTCGACGGTCCGTCGCGCCAGCCCGGTGCCGGCCCCGCCCGCGCACATCGCTGGCAACTCGATCTCCCTGTCGGTGCCAATCCGCTACAGCCGCTGACCACCGCCCGGCAGGGCATTGCCTGAGCCAGGAAATGTGACCATGCCCGCGCCCGTCGCGGGCATGGTCGTTCAGGAAGGCAGACCGCCAGGAACGGCAGACCGACAGGAAGGGGAGCCCGCTCTTTCGCCGCGCCCGGGAGGCGCCCCGTCATGGACGGACAGCGGCGCCTTGCCGGGGCCGGGCGCGCCGAAGCCATGAGGGGCCCGTGCGGGCGCCGTCGGGCCGGGCGCGGTTATTTCTTCGGCGGATCCGGCGGCGAAAGCGGCTGCAATTGCTGGGCGGCGCCGTCGTGGCCGGCGGCGGCGCCAGCCTTCACCGCCGCGACAGCTTCGAGAATGGCCTGCGCGACGACATCAGGCTGCGACAGCACCACCGCGTGGCTTGCGGGCGTGGAGATCGTGCGCGCCTTGATGCGCTCCGCCTCCGCCCGCTGGGCGTCCGGGTCCAGCAGCCGGTCATTGGCGGCCGCCACATACCAGACCGGCAGGTTTTTCCAGGCGGCGTTATTCACCCGCTCCTCAAACACCTTGCCAAACACCGGCGCCTGGCTGGCGGCGAGCAGCCTGTTCTGCGCCGCGTCCAGGTCCTGGCCGAAGTCGGTGGCGAAGGCGTTATCGGCCAGGCGTACGAAACCGGATGAATCGGTCAGCAGCTTCGCCAGTCCGGGGGCGCGCGGCGTGTTGCGCAGGCGGTCGATGAAGGACTGGCCCACATCCGGCGCCATGGCGGCGACATAGACCAGCGCCGCCACTTTCCGGTCGACGCCCGCCTCGGTGATGATGACGCCGCCCCATGAGTGGCCGACGAGAATGACCGGCCCCTTGACGATGGCGAGCGCCCGCTGGACCACCGCCACATCCGCCCACAAGGAATTCAGCGGCAATTGCACCGCAAGGACATTGACGCCAGCACGCTGCAACAGCGGAATGACGCCGCGCCACGATGACCCGTCCAGCAGCTCGGAATGGACCAGGATAACGGTGGGCGTGACGGCCGCCTTCGCGGCTTCGGGCGGCGCGCCAGCGGGATCCTGGGCGGCGGGACCTGACGTGGCGGGATTGGGCGTAGCCGCGCCTGAGGCAGACGCGCCAGAAGCAGAAATGCCCTGGGCGGCAATGGCCGGCGCCGCCGTGGGGGCGCCGCCCGAAGAGCTGGCGGAAGAATCTGCAGAAGAACTTGCGGCGGAGCCCGGCGGGGCGTTGACCGGGCGCGTTGGCGTTGTCGGCGCCTCCGGCGTCGCGGCGCTGTTGCCGGCGGGCGTCGCCGGAGATGACGACGGGAGGGACCGGGATGCAGCCGCGGGCGGCGCGGCGTCCGCCGCCTGAACGGCGGGCGCGGCCGCCGCGAGCATGGCGGCGAGGCCGAGGCCGGCCAGGCGCTTGCCAAAGGTTTTCGGGCGTGCGCGAACATCCGGGCCGGCTGCCGTTCCGGCCGCAAAAGCGGCGTGCACTTTTGCTGGAATCGCCGTGGCCATCATGCCGTCCTCCTCGCCTCGCCCCGTGCGCCCGCCGCGACCGTTCGCGCCGACTCGTCCCCGAATTGTCCGCATGCGCGGAGCCATGCGCCAGTCCCCATTGCGGTGTAGCGAGACTGCCCCAGGGTCGCCGGCCCGTAAAGCCGCTCCCGCATCGCGACGCCAGGGCGGCGCTGGCGCGTCGGCCCGGCGCGTGGCCGCCGCCGAAAGGTGTGGAGGGGTGCGGAGGGGCGCCAAGAGGGATGCGGCAAGGAAACCAGACAGGCAGGCGCACAAAAAAACCGGCCTGGCGGTGAAGCCAGGCCGGATGGGAACAGCAACAAGGCGCCAGCCAGCGGGCATTCGGCCCTGCCCGCGTTCAGGCGAGGCGACGGCGCCCCGCGCAAAGCCGCCTCAGCTGCGCAGCGCCTTCAGGGCGTTGCGGCCGGCGTAGATGGCCTGGCCGCCAAGCTGCTCCTCGATGCGGATCAGCTGGTTGTACTTGGCCGTGCGGTCGGAGCGGGCCAGCGAACCGGTCTTGATCTGGCCGCAGTTGGTGGCGACGGCGAGATCGGCGATGGTCGAATCCTCGGTTTCGCCCGAGCGGTGCGACATCACGGCGGTGTAGCCGGCGCGGTGCGCCATATCGACAGCGGCCAGGGTCTCGGTCAGCGAACCGATCTGGTTGACCTTGACGAGGATCGAGTTGCCGACGCCCTGACGGATGCCGTCAGACAGGCGCGCGACATTGGTGACGAACAGATCATCGCCAACCAGCTGGCAGCGGGACCCGACCAGATCGGTCAGCAGCTTCCAGCCGGCCCAGTCGTCCTCGGCCATGCCGTCCTCGATCGAGGCGATCGGGTAATCGCCAACCAGCTTCGCCAGGTATTTCGCCTGCTCTTCCGGCGAGCGGGTGACGCCCTCGCCTTCATAGACATAATTGCCGTTCCTGAAGAACTCGGTGGAGGCGCAGTCGAGGGCGATCATCATGTCGTCGCCAGCCTTGTAGCCAGCGTCCCCGATGGCTTTCATGACGAAGTCCAGGGCAGCTTCCGCCGACGGCAGGTTCGGCGCGAAGCCGCCCTCGTCGCCCACATTGGTGTTCTGGCCGGCGGCCTTCAGGTTGGCCTTCAGGCGGTGGAACACCTCGGCGCCGGCGCGGACGGCGTCGGCGAGGCTCGGCGCGCCCACCGGCATCACCATGAATTCCTGGAAGTCGATCGGATTGTCGGCGTGGGCGCCGCCATTGACGATGTTCATCATCGGCACGGGCAGGACGCGGGCGGTGGGGCCGCCGACATATTTGTAAAGCGGCAGGCCGGACGCTTCAGCAGCAGCCTTCGCGACGGCGAGCGACACGCCGAGGATGGCGTTGGCGCCAAGACGCGCCTTGTTGGGCGTGCCGTCGAGGTCGATCATGATTTCATCGACCGCCACCTGGTCCTCGGCGTCCTGGCCGGCCAGGGCGTCATAAATCTCGGTGTTGACCGCCTCGACGGCCTTCTGCACGCCCTTGCCGCCGTAGCGGGACTTGTCGCCGTCGCGCAGCTCCACGGCTTCGTGGGCGCCGGTGGAGGCGCCGGAAGGAACCGCCGCGCGGCCCGTGGAGCCGTCCTCCAGCACCACATCGACTTCAACGGTCGGGTTGCCCCGGCTGTCGAGGATCTCGCGGGCGACGATATCGACAATGGCGGTCATGGAATAAAGCTCCATAGGTTCGGGAAAGCGCGGGCATACGAAACGCCTGTGACGCGCGCGTGAAAAGAATTCGCTCTGGCGACGGTTCCTGGGGGCCTTTTACGGCATCAACATGGGCTTTCAATAGCCATGCGCGGAAATTAGGGCGGCCCATGGCCCGCGCCGGCGTTCGCCGCCGTTCCCCGCGCCCGGCAAAAGGAGTATACGGGCGCCATGAGCAACGCAGATCTCACCCAGCACCTCAGCCATTTGGGCCAGCAGAGCGCCGCGCCCGCCGATCCGGCGACGGCGGTGCTCGACCGCGTGCCCAATCCGCACGCCGACACAGACTATGTCGCGCGCTTCACGGCGCCGGAGTTCACCTCGATCTGCCCGGTCACCGGCCAGCCGGATTTCGCCATCCTGGTGATCGACTACGTCCCGGACCAGTGGCTGGTCGAATCGAAATCGCTCAAGCTGTACCTGCACGCCTTCCGCAATCACGGCGCGTTCCACGAAGATTGCACCGTCGCCATCGGCAAGCGGCTGGCGGGCCTGCTGGAGCCGCGTTTCCTGCGCATCGGCGGCTACTGGTTTCCGCGCGGCGGCATCCCCATCGACGTGTTCTGGCAGACGGGCGAACTGCCGAAGAACGTCTGGCTGCCTGATACAGGCGTGCAGCCTTACCGGGCCCGCTTCTGATCCTGGCCTGCCGGCCCGGACGGCCAAAACGCCGCCAGGCTCCGCTTTGTCTTTCGTATAACATATCACCCCCTTGCCACAGGCTTTGGGGGATGCGCACACTCACATCAACGGTCTGTGAGCGACCGCTTCCGCCAGGAACGGCAGGCCGACCGGCAGGCGCCTCCACTTCAGGCATCGGGAATGCGCTCCCGCCCCCGCCCTGATCGCGCAAGACGATCGGGGCCGGACGGCCACGCTTTCTGGCGGGCTCCAGGGAGGGATGTGATGAAGAGATTGGTAACAGCGGCCGCCGCGTCACTGCTGCTCGGCGGCGCCGCGCTGGCGCAAAGCGCCGACATGCCCGGCGTGACAAAGGACAATATCAGGATTGGCCAGACGACCGCCTTCAGCGGCGGCGCTTCGGCCTATTCGGTTATCGTCAAGGCGCACCACGCCTATCTGGACGAACTCAACGCCAAGGGCGGAATCAATGGCCGCAAGGTCGAGCTGATTTCCCTGGATGACGGCTACGCGCCGCCCAAAACCGTGGAACAGACGCGCAAGCTGGTGGAGCAGGACGGCGTTTCGTTCATCTTCAACCCGCTTGGCACCGCCACCGGCCTCGCCGTACAGAAATACCTGAACAACAAGGGCGTGCCGCAGCTGTTCGTCGCTTCCGGCAACAGCGGCTGGGACAACCCCAAACAGTTTCCGTGGACCACCGGCTTCCAGCCTTCGTATTTCAGCGAAGGCGTGGTGATTGGCCGCTACATCGCCAAAAATCTGCCGGACAGCAAGGTCGCCCTGCTGCACCAGGCCGACGATTTCGGCAAGGACTACCTGCACGGCCTGCGCAAGGGCCTAGGCGCCAACGCCGACAAACAACTCGTGAAGGTGGTGAGCTACCAGCCGACCGACCCGGTCATCGACTCGCAGCTCGTCGAGCTGAAGGCGTCGGGCGCTGACGTGTTCGTCAACGTCTCCGTGCCCAAGTACACCGCCCAGGCCATCCGCAAGGTGGCGCAGATGGGCTGGAAGCCGACCCACTTCGTCTCGTCGATCTCCGCCTCCGTGGCGGCGGTGATGAAGCCGGCCGGGGCGGAAAATGGCGTTGGCGTCATCGCCACGGCCTATCTGAAGGATCCGCTGGATCCGCAGTGGAAGGACGATCCCGGCATGAAGGAGTTTCATGCCTTCATGGATCGCGCCATGCCGTCCGCTGACCGGGCCGACACCAACTATGTCTATGGCTATACTTCGGCCAAGGTGCTGGAGGACGTGCTGAAGCGGGCCGGCAACGATCTCAGCCGCAAGAACATCATGAAGACGGCCACGACCATGAACCTGGACGTGCCGACGCTGTTGCCCGGCATCAAGATCCAGAACACGCCGGAGCGGTTCTCGCCCATCACCCGGATGCAGCTGACCAAATTCGACGGCAAGACGTTCCATCCTTTCGGCGAGATCATCTCGGCGGAATGACGGACCCAGGGGCAGCGCGCTCTCCGGAGCGCCTGCCCACGCCCGCACGTTATCCACGGACATGTCTGCAGGGACAGGGCGTCATGGCCGCCCGGGTCGCGGGCGTCCATACGCCGGGGGCGCCATCGCCGCCCCGCGGCCGGCTGGACACACCGGAGGTCGCCGGCCAGCGCCGCCTATCTGTCCGCATCTCCCAGCAGATAGCCGCACAGCAGTCCCACGATGGCGATCACGCCGGCGCCGAGGCACAGGGCCAGCGCCGGTCCGGCGAGGTCAAGCGCCGCGCCCCACCAGATCGGCCCCACCGCCTGGCCGGTCATGAAACTGGAGCCGTGCAGCGCCACGGCGGAGCCACGGAACGCCGGAGCCAGCTCAGTCGCCTGCACCTGCAGGGAATTGTGCAGGCTGTAGAAGCCGAAGCCGAGCAACATGAAAGCGGCGAAATCACCCTGCCATGGCAGGCCCGTCGCGGTCGCCAGCAGGGCGGCGGCCGCCGCCAGGCCGCCCACGCCCATCAATCCCCGGCCGCCGAGCCAGCCCATCAGCCGGCCGGCGGCGGCGCTGTAGATGATGCCGCCAAGCGGAAAGGCGGCGATGACCAGGCCAGCGATGGCGGGGCGGTTCTCGCCGCGCGCCGCCAGCAGCACGGCGACGAACGGCATCAGGCCGAAGATGAACACACCCTCGCAAAACACGGCGCTGAAACAGATCCACGCCCGGCGGTTACGCAGCACCTCGCGAAAACCGTGCAGCACGCCATGGGCAGGCGCCGTCGCCGGGCGGGCGCTGCGCGGCAGCACACGCATGACGGCGACGGTGGTGACAGCGCAAACCGCGCCATACAGCAGGAAGACGCCACGCCAGCCCAGCCATTCCACCAGAAAGCCGGCGCCGATGGCTCCGGCGAGGCCGCCGCTGATGGTGGCGCCGAGCATGCGGGCCAGCACCGCCTGGCGCTCCTCCAGCGCCACCCGGTCGCCGATCAGCGCGATGGTGGCGGGGAAGATGCCGGCGGAGGCGACGCCGCAGACGACGCGCATGGCGAACTGCCAGTCCCACGCCGGCCACAGGGCGCTGGCGACGCCGCCAAGCGAGATGATGGCCATGCAGATGCGGATGACGCCGCTGCGGCCGAAACGGTCGCCAACCGGGCCCCACACCAGCTGCATCAGGCCAAAGGGAAACGCGAAGGCGCTGCCGAGCAACGCCACCTGCCCCGCTGGCACATGAAGATCCCGGGCGATCACCGGAACCAGCGGATCGACGGCGCGCACGAACAGACTGGCGGTGAAACAGGAGATCGCCAGCCAGACCTGAAGCCGGGCAAGCGAAGGCTCAGCCAAAGGCTGGCGCATGGTGTTCCTTCCCTGACGCCTGGCGGCGCCCTGTTTTCTTGTCCGCGCGACGTTCCGCGCGCGTCATTATTATGGCCCGCCTCGCGGACGCACGCCGGGCCACGCGGCGCGAGCGGCCTGCGCAGCCCGATGTTTGCTGGCTGATGTTTACTGGCCGGGCGGCGCGGAAGCCAATTCCACGCTGACAGGGTGGCGTTGCGTCCCGCGAAGGGCTGCCGCGCCAAACGACATTCCCTCTGCCGGCTCCTGCGGGAAACGGATGTGCCCCTCCGCCGCCATGGCCGGGCCTGTCCCGGCGATCCGCGACGCGACGCCGGGCAATCGGAGCCAGCTCCAGCATGGCGAAGACGTGAGGCCCGCAACACATGCGGGCATGAGGCGTGGGAGAATGTAAAAACGGCTCTGACGACGCAAGGATCTCCCGACGCGGCGGGGCCTTGGCGGAAAACCCTCAGGCGCCGGGGGGTCAGCCGGCGCGCTGTTTGGCGATGGCGTCGAACGCCATCAGTTCGCGCAACAGGTTTTCCATCTGCGCCAGCGGCACCATGTTGGGGCCATCGGACGGAGCGTTATCCGGGTCGGGGTGGGTTTCGATGAACACGCCGGCCACGCCCACCGCCACGGCGGCGCGGGCCAGCACCGGCACAAAGCGCCGCTCGCCGCCGGACGAGGTTCCCTGCCCGCCGGGCTGCTGCACCGAATGGGTGGCGTCGAAGATCACCGGCGCGCCAGTGGTTTCGGCCATGATTGGCAGGGCGCGCATGTCGGAGACCAGGGTGTTGTAGCCGAAGCTGACGCCGCGTTCGGTGACCAGCACGTCCGGGTTGCCGGCGCTGGTCAGCTTGGCGACGACGTTCTTCATGTCCCAGGGCGCGAGGAACTGGCCCTTCTTGACATTGACGACGCGCCCGGTGGCGGCGGCGGCCAGCAGCAGATCGGTCTGCCGGCACAGGAAGGCGGGGATCTGCAACACGTCGACGACCTCGGCCACCGGCGCGCACTGGCCGGCGTCGTGCACGTCGGTGAGCACCGGCACGCCCAGCTTTTCGCGGATCTCGGCGAATACCGGCAGCGCGGCGTCAAGGCCCATGCCGCGCGCGGCGGAAGCGGAGGTGCGGTTGGCCTTGTCGAACGACGTCTTGAAAATCAGGCCAACGCCAAGCCTGCCGGTGATGGCGACGAGTTCTGACGCCACCTCCATGGCGTGGTCGCGGCTTTCCATCTGGCAGGGGCCGGCGATCAGGGCGAGCGGCAGGTCATTGCCGAAACGCACCGGCTTGCGCGTATCCGCGCCAGCGGTGACGACGGGATTGGCTGTGGCTGGAGCCTTGATGGTCATCGCGCGCCTGTCCTTCTGTCCGGTCCGGGGGCTCAATTCAGGCCCCGCCATGAACGGCAACGCCCCGAAAACCGGGGCGTTGCACCTGTCAATTCACCATGGCCGGCGCGCGCGGCCCGGGGCGCGGCCGACCTCCTGCCTCAGACCAGCCGGCTCTGGGCGATCGCCGCCTCGATGAAGCTGCTGAACAGCGGATGCGGCTCCAGCGGACGCGACTTGTACTCGGGATGGTACTGCACGCCGATGAACCACGGGTGATCCACATGCTCGACGGTTTCCGGCAGCACCCCGTCCGGCGACACGCCGGAGAAGCGCATGCCGGCGGCTTCGAGACGCTCGCGGTAATCCATATTGACTTCGTAGCGATGACGATGACGCTCGGAAATCTCGGTCTGGCCGTAGATTTTGGCGATCTTCGTATCCGGCGACAGCACCGAACGGTAGGCGCCGAGGCGCATGGTGCCGCCCAGATCGCCCTCGGCGGTGCGGCGCACCAGCTCATTGCCGCTGAGCCATTCCGTCAGCAGGCCGACCACAGGCTCGTCCGTGGGGCCAAACTCCGTCGAGCTGGCGGCCTCGACGCCGGCAAGGGCGCGGCAGGCCTCGATCACCGCCATCTGCATGCCGAAGCAGATGCCCAGATATGGCACCTTGCGCTCGCGGGCAAAGCGGGCGGCGCGAATCTTGCCCTCGGCGCCGCGCTGGCCAAAGCCGCCAGGCACCAGGATGCCGTGGACATGCTCCAGGAACGGCGCCGGGTCCTCGCGCTCGAACACCTCGCTCTCGATCCAGTCGAGGTTGACCTTCACCCGGTTGGCGATGCCGCCGTGGGTCAGGGCCTCGATCAGCGATTTGTAGGCGTCCTTCATGCCGGTGTATTTGCCGACAATGGCGATGGTCACCTCGCCTTCCGGGCTCTTCACCCGGTCGGAGATTTCCTGCCAGCGGCTGAGATCCGGCTCCGGCGCGTCCTTGACGCCGAACGCGGCCAGCACTTCGTTGTCCAGTCCCTCGGCGTGATAGGACAGCGGCACGTCATAGATGGAGGCGACGTCGCGCGCCTCGATCACCGCGGTTTCACGCACATTGCAGAACAGCGACAGCTTGCGCCGCTCCTCGCGGGGAATCGGCCGGTCGGTGCGGCACAGCAGCAGGTCGGGCTGGACGCCAATGGAGCGCAGCTCGGCCACCGAATGCTGGGTCGGCTTGGTTTTCAGCTCGCCGGCGGACGGGATGTATGGCAGCAGCGTCAGGTGCATGTAGATGGCCTGATCGCGCTCCAGCTCCTGGCCAAGCTGGCGGATCGCCTCAAGGAACGGCAGGCTTTCGATGTCGCCGACCGTGCCGCCGATCTCCATCAGCACGAAGTCGTAGCCGTCATTGCCGCTAAGGACGAATTCCTTGATGGCGTTGGTGACGTGCGGGATCACCTGCACCGTCGCGCCCAGATAGTCGCCGCGGCGTTCGCGGGCGATAATGTCCGAGTAAATGCGGCCGGTGGTGATGTTGTCGTTGCGGCTGCACGGCGCGCCCGTGAAGCGCTCGTAGTGCCCCAGGTCGAGATCGGTCTCGGCGCCGTCGTCGGTGACGAAAACCTCGCCGTGCTGATACGGGCTCATGGTGCCCGGATCGACGTTGAGGTAGGGATCGAGCTTGCGCAGGCGGACCTTGTAACCGCGCGCCTGCAGGAGGGCTCCGAGAGCGGCGGATGCGAGGCCCTTGCCCAGGGAGGAGACCACGCCGCCAGTGATGAATACATACCGCGTCATGGGACCTGCTGGATACGCTGAATCGGCGCGGTTGGCGAGAGCTCCGGATAAATTTTGTTCAGTCATCACAAAAAAATGCCCCGCCGCTGCAGCGGCGGGTCCATGCTGGAGCAACCCTCGCAAACGTGAACGCCACCCTTGCGCGCGGAATTGCATCAAATCAAACAATCAGAGCGTTTTCACAGGTTCATGGCTGAACCTGGAAAACGCTCCTGTGTGGCGTAACGCCGTGGTCGCAGGCAGCCGGCTGGCGGCCGACCGCGCCACATGACTTACTGCTGTTGCGTGGGAACCTGGGGCGTCGCCGGAGCCGCAGGCGCGGCCGGGGCCTGGTTCTGCATCTGCTTCAACTGGTCCAGAACCCCCGCGCCAGAAGGCGCGGCCGGCGCGCCGGGCGCCGCCGGGGCCGTCGACGCCGGCAGATTGCGATCGATGATCGAGCCGCCGCCGCGCGACATGCCGGCCAGCACGGTCAGGCCGAGGCTGGTCAGGAAAAACAGCGCGGCGAGAATCGCCGTGGCGCGGGTCAGGGCGTTGGCCTGACCGCGGCCGGTCATGAAGCCGGAAACGCCGCTGCCGCCGCCCATGCCCAGCCCGCCGCCTTCCGAGCGCTGAAGCAGCACAACGCCAACCAGCGCCAGCACGATGAGCAGATGAACGACGATGAGAACGGTTTGCATGAACTACGCCCAATGGCCGGCGCCCGGCCCATCTCGATGTGAACGGGAAAGCGGCTCCGGAGGCGGCCTCCAGAAGCGACTTGCGCGTTTAGCACGGCCAGCTTCCAAGAGCAAAGCATGCGACAGGGCATGCGGCGATGATGGCCGGCGCGGCGCGGCCAGCCCCGCCTTCGTGGAAAACAGGCGGCGCCAGCGTGTTGAAGTCCGGCTCCGCGGAGCTGACAGGGGGGGCAGTCTATCGGGAAGGAAAACCGCCCTCGCCGCGCTGGCCAGGCCTGCCGCGCGCCAAACGCGCCCCGGCCGGCAACGCCGTGGCGCGCCGGAATCAGCAGCCGGCGGCGATGGCCAGGAAGTCGGCGGCGACGAGGCTGGCCCCGCCGACGAGCGCGCCGTCCACATCCTCCACCGCCATCAGCTCGGCGGCGTTGGCGGGCTTCACCGAGCCGCCGTACAGCAGACGGACGCCATCGGCGAACGCCGCGCCGAAGCGCTTGCGCAGCTCCGCGCGCATGAAGGCGTGCACTTCGGCCACGTCGGCGACCGTAGGGGTCAGACCGGTGCCGATGGCCCACACTGGCTCATAGGCGACGATCAGGGCGCCTTCGCCGTCGGGAACCGAACCGGCGAGCTGCGCGCCCACCACGTCGAGCGCGCGGCCGGCGTCGCGCTCCTCCCGGGTTTCGCCGACACAAACGATCGGGATCAGGCCGGCGCGACGGGCGGCTTCGGCGCGGGCGCGCACGTCGGCGTCGGTTTCGCCATTATATGAGCGGCGCTCGGAATGACCGACGATGACCGCCGAAGCGCCAGCATCCGCCAGCATCTCCGCCGAAATTTCACCGGTGCAGGCGCCGGATGCGGCCGGATGGCAGGTCTGGGCGCCGATGGCGACGCCGCTGCCGATGGCCGCGGCGGCGAACGGGTACAACAGGGGCGCCGGCGGGCAGACAAGCAGGTCGGCCTTCGCGCGCAGGGCGGCGTCATAGCCCTCGATCACCTGGCCGAGCGTGCGGGCGCCGGCGATTTTCAGACCATTCATCTTCCAGTTGCCCGCGATCAGCGGACGGCGCTTGTGACCGGCCATCGTGCTCCCCGTTTGCATGATTGGCGCTCCGCCAGCCGGACCCACGGTCACGACGGCGAACCGCCGCCCCGCGAATCTGGCGCAGCCGCCGCCACGCCGCCTGTCCGGGGCTTCAGTTCCTGCGGCCGGCTCTAGCAGAGCCGCCGCGCCCGGGCAATGGAGGCCCCCGGCGGGACAATGAAGCCGGATATTGCGGAATCTGGTCCCGGGGAGCCGCGTCTCCCGCGCGCGCCCATGGACGCAGGCGCGGTCGTGTTCTATGTCAGCGTGTTCGATATGCTTGAGCAGCAGCTTATATGCAGCCCGTCCATGCGGCCGGGCCAGCGCAGCCGGGCAGCCGGCCCATCATTCACCCCGGCAGGCAGGTCCGCGCGGCCTGCTCCCGCCGGGCCGCTCCAGGAAGGTCGATTGATCACATGCTTCAGGGAATGCGCAACGCGAGCCAGGGCCTGCTTGGCAAGGTCGTTCTCTTTGTTCTCTTCGGACTGCTGATCGTCTCCTTCGCCATCTGGGGCATTGGCGACATGCTGCGCGGCGGCTCGCGCAACACGGTGGCGATGGTCGGCAAGACCGAGATCACCATGGAACAGCTGCGCGCCGCCTGGCAGAACGAGTTGCAGCGTCTCTCCCAGCAGTACCGCACGGTGATCACCCCGGCCCAGGCGCGCGAGATGGGGCTGGACGCCATCGTGCTCGGCCGCCTGGTGACCGAGGCGGCGATGGACCAGGAGGCGCGCGACATGAAGCTTGGCGTCACCGACGCGTTCGTGGTCGAGACGATCGCCGCTGACCCGAGTTTCCGCGGCGTCAATGGCCAGTTCGACCGCGCCCGCTTCACCGAAGTGCTGCGCAACAACGGTTTTTCCGAAGCCGCCTTCCTCGCGGAGCAGCGCAACACCCTGTTGCGGCGGCAGATTTCCGAAGGCCTGACCGGAGGCGTCAGGACGCCCACGGCCATGGACCAGGCGGTTTACCGCGTGAACGCCGAGCGCCGGGCCGCTTCCTGGGTCGCGCTTCCGGCCGTCGCCGTTGGCGAGATCGCCGCGCCGTCGGACGAGGCCCTGAAGAGCTTCTTCGAAAGCCGCAAGGCGTCGTTCCGCGCCCCGGAGTTCCGCACGTTCAACGCCGTGGCGCTGACGCCGGCTGCGCTGGCCAAAGCCAAAAACCTGGCCGCCGCCGTCACCGACGCCGAGATCAGGGCGCATTACGAGAAAACGAAGGAGACCGCCTGGGGGACGCCGGAGCGTCGCCACCTGCAGCAGATTTCCTTCCCCGACGAGGCGACGGCGAAAGCCGCCGTTGAGTCGATCCGCGCCGGCAAGCCGTTCGAGACCGTGGCGAAGGAGCGCGGCGTGGCGGAGAAGGATCTGGACCTCGGCGACGTGACCCGCGCCCAGATGGTCGACCCCGCCGTGCGCGACGCGGCCTTCGCCCTGGCCCCTGGCGCGGTCAGCGATCCGGTGAAGGGCAAATTCGGCGTGGTGGTGGTGCGGGCCGCCTCGGTGACGCCTGCGGCCATCAAGCCGCTGGCCGAAGTCTCCGACGCGATCCGGAACGAACTCGCCGTCGCGAAGGCCAGGGAAGACATCACCGCGCTGCATGACCGGATCGAGGACCAGCGCATTAACGCCCGCCCCCTCGCCGAGATCGCCCGCGACGCCGGCCTGACCGTGGTCAAGGTGGAGGGCGTCGACAGCCAGGGCAAGGACAGGCAGGGGGCGCAGTCGGCCGCCCTGCTGGCGCTGCCTGGCGCCCAGGAGCTGCTGCGCGACGCCTTCAACACCGACGTGGGCGCCGATAATGAGGCGCTGAATGTCGACGGCGGCTACGTCTGGTTCGAGGTCACCAACGTCGAGGCGGCGCGCGATCGCACGCTGGCGGAGGCGCGGGCCGATGTGGAGAAGCTCTGGCGTGAGGACCAGGTGAACGCGAAGCTGATGGCGCGCGCCGAAGAGATCGTCAAAAAGGTCGACGGGGGCGCAACCCTGGCGGCGGCCTCCGGCCTGCCCGTCAAGACCGCCGGCGACCTGCGCCGCGGCCAGGCGGCGGGCGAGCTGGACGCCGACGCGGTGCGCCAGATCTTCGCCATCCCGGCCGGCAAGGCGGGCTCGGCGAGCAAGCCGGGGCAGCGGATCATCTTCCAGGTCACCTCCGCCACCATGGCCCCTTACACGGCCAGCGCCATCAGCCCGCAACTGGCGGAGCAGATGAACCTCGCCCTCACCGACGATCTGCTGACCAGCTACGTGCGCATCCTGCAGAACCGGTTTGGGGTCAGCATTAATCAGCAGAACCTTCGCAACGCGATCGGTTCCGCCCAGCAGTAAGCTGAACGATGCAGTTCGAACCTTCCCTTGAGAACGCCGCCGCGCTTTACGCAGCGGGCCGGCCGTTCACCCTCGCCGTCCGCTTCCTCGCGGACCTGGAGACGCCGCTCGGCGCCTATATCCGCCTGTCGCAGGCCGCCGGCCCCAGCTTCCTGCTGGAAACCGTGCAGGACCTGTCGGTGCGCGGGCGCTATTCGATGATCGGCATCGCGCCGGATCTCATCTGGCGCTGCGTCAACGGCAAGGCCCAGATCAACCGCCAGGCGGCGCGCGACCCTGAGGCGTTCGTCGACGAGGCGGCGGGGCCGCTGGAGAGCCTGCGCGCCCTGATCAGCGAGAGCGCCATCGAGCTGCCGGCGGGCCTGCCGCCGATGGCCGCCGGCGTGTTCGGCTACCTGGGCTATGACATGGTGCGCCACATGGAGCGCCTGCCGCACATCAACCCGGACGCCCTCGGCGTTCCGGAGGCGATCATGGTGCGCCCCACGGTGATGGCCGTGTTCGATTCGCTGAAGGACGAGCTGATCCTGGTGACGCCGGTGCGCCCGCAGGCGGGCGTCGCCGCCAGCGCCGCCCTCGCCGGCGCCCAGGAACGGCTGGAGGCCGCCATCGCGGCGCTGAGCGCGCCGCTGCCGGTCGTGGACCAGGCTGACGTGACGGAGATGGCGGAGCCGGAAGCGGTGTCCAACACGCCGCCGGAAACCTTCATCGCCATGGTGGAGAAAGCCCGCGACTATGTGCGCGCCGGCGATATTTTCCAGGTGGTGCTGGGCCAGCGCTTCGAGGCGCCGTTCACCCTGCCTGCGCTGTCGCTGTACCGGGCGCTGCGCCGCATCAATCCGTCGCCCTATCTCAGCTTTCTCGATTTCGGCGACTTCCAGCTGGTCTGCTCCAGCCCGGAGATTCTGGTGCGCTCGCGCGAGGGCAAGGTCACCATCCGCCCCCTCGCCGGCACCCGTCCGCGCGGCGCGACGCCTGAGGAGGACCACCACCTCGGCGAGGAACTGCTGGCGGATCCAAAGGAGCGCTCCGAGCACCTGATGCTGCTCGACCTCGGCCGCAATGACGTGGGCCGCGTGTCGCAGATCGGCACGGTGAAGGTGACGGAAAGCTTCGTGCTGGAGCACTACAGCCACGTGCAGCACATTGTCTCCAACGTGGAGGGCGCGCAGGACCCGCGCTTTGACGCGCTGGACGCACTGGTCGCCGGCTTCCCGGCTGGCACCCTCTCGGGCGCGCCCAAGGTGCGGGCCATGGAGATCATCGACGAGCTGGAGCTGGAGCGGCGCGGCCCGTTCGGCGGCTGCATCGGCTATTTCAGCGCCAACGGCGACATGGACACCTGCATCGTGCTGCGCACCGCCATCGTCAAGGACGGCAAAATGGCGGTGCAGGCCGGCGCCGGCGTCGTCTATGATTCCGACCCAAAGTCGGAGCTGATGGAATGCGTCAACAAGTCGAAAGCCCTGTTCCGCGCCGCCGAAGAGGCGATCCGGGTGGCCGGGCAAGCCGGGCGCGGCCAGTGAGAAGCCGGGCGCAGCCAATGACAGGTCGGGTGCAGCCAATGAACGTGTGGCGGGAGATGAACATCATCCAGGCGAAGCAGACGCCGGCAAGGATGCACGCGTCCTGGCGCTGGCGAAGCTGCTGACAAACGGCCCGCCTGCCGGGCTCGCCCGCCATCGCCAGAACACATCTTTTCGTCCCGTGCGCTGACGTATTTTCACGGAAAGCGGAAGCCGCATTCCCGAAAAACGCCCTGAATGATAAAGGCCCTGCCATGACGCGCGTGGTTCTTATCGACAATTACGACTCATTCACCTGGAACCTGGTGCACCTGATCGGCGCCCTGGGCCCGCAGGTGGACGTGCATCGCAACGACACGCTGACCACGGCCGACATCGCCGCCATGGCGCCGGACGCCATCGTGCTGTCGCCGGGGCCCTGCACGCCCAATGAAGCTGGCGTCTGCCTCGACGTGATCCGCGATCTGGGCGGCCGCATCCCGGTGTTTGGCGTCTGCCTCGGCCTGCAATCGATCGGCCAGGCCTACGGCGGCCAGGTGGTGCGCGCGCCATTGCCGATGCACGGCAAGGTTTCCATGGTGCGTCATACGGGCCAGACGATCTTTGAAGGGATCAACGGCCCCTTCAACGCCACCCGCTACCATTCGCTGATCGTCGACCGGGACACCTGCCCGGCCGAACTGGCGATCACCGCCGAGACCGACGACGGCCAGATCATGGCCCTTTCGCATGTGAGCCTGCCGGTGCACGGGGTGCAGTTCCACCCGGAAAGCATTCTCTCCGAGCACGGCGCGACCATGATGCGAAACTTCTTCAACCTGGCCGCCGCGTGGAGCGCCGCGGCAACCGCTGGACATTGACGGACGCCATGGACGCTTTCAAACCCTTCATCGCCAAGGTTGCGACCGGCGCGGCGCTGACCCGCGACGAAGCCCGCGCCGCCTTCGAGAACCTGCTTTCGGGCGAGGTCACGCCCTCCCAGGCCGGCGCCTTCCTGATGGCCCTGCGGGTGCGCGGCGAAAGCCTGGACGAGATCGTCGGCGCCGTCAGCGCCATGCGCAGCCGCATGGCGGCGGTTGAAGCGCCGGCGGACGCCATCGACATCGTCGGCACCGGCGGCGACAACGTCGGCACCTGGAATGTGTCGACGCTGAGCGCCTTCGTCGTCGCCGCCTGCGGCGTTCCGGTGGCCAAGCACGGCAACCGCGCCGCATCGTCCAGATCCGGCTCCGCCGATGTGCTGCTGGCGCTCGGGATCAATCTGGACCTCGGCCCGGCCGACATCGCCCGCTGCATCCGGGACGCCGGCATCGGCTTCATGTTCGCGCCCAATCACCACTCGTCGATGCGCCATGTGGCGCCAGTGCGCACCGAACTGGGCGCGCGAACCATCTTCAACATCCTGGGGCCGCTTTCCAATCCGGCTTCGGTGAAGCGGCAGCTGCTCGGCTCGTTCTCGGCCATGTGGCTGGAGCCGATGGTGCGCGTGCTGCAAACGCTTGGCGCCGAGCGGGTGTGGGCGGTGCACGGCTCCGACGGGCTGGACGAGATCACCACCACGGGCCCCACCCAGGTGGTGGCCCTGGAAGACGGCGCGGTGCGCACGTTCACCGTGCAGCCCGAGGACGTGGGCCTGAAACGGGCCAGCCTTGATGACCTGAAGGGCGGCGACCCGGAGCACAATGCCTCCGCCGCCATGCGTCTGCTCCAGGGCGAGGCGGGCGCCTATCGCGACATCGTGCTGATGAACTCAGGCGCAGCGCTGGTCGTCGCCGGCAAGGCCGATGACCTGGCCGCAGGCGTCGCCATGGCGGCGCAGGCGATCGACAGCGGCGCGGCGCGCAAGGCGCTGGAAAAACTGGCCCTGGCGAGCCACGCGGGAGCAACGGCATGAGCAACGTTCTGGAGCGCATTGGCGCTTACAAGCTGGAAGAAATCGCCGCCGCCAGGGCTGCGATTCCGCAGGCGGAGATCGAGCGGCTCGCCGCCGCCGCCCCGGCGCCGCGCGGCTTCCTCGCCGCGCTGGAGCGGAAAATCGCCGCTGGCCAGCCGGCGCTGATCGCCGAGATCAAGAAGGCCAGCCCATCGAAGGGTCTGATCCGCGCTGATTTCGATCCGCCGGCGCTGGCGCGCGCCTATGAGGCCGGCGGCGCCGCCTGCCTGTCGGTGCTGACCGATACGCCATCGTTTCAGGGCAGCCCGGATTTCCTGAAAGCCGCCCGCGCCGCCTGCGCCCTGCCGGCCCTGCGCAAGGACTTCCTCTACGATCCTTACCAGGTGTTCGAGGCGAGGGCGTGGGGCGCGGACTGCATCCTGGTCATCATGGCCTCGGTGGATGACGCGACCGCCCTTGAACTGACCCGGACCGCCACACGCCTCGGCATGGACACCCTGGTGGAAGTGCACGACGCCGACGAGCTGGAGCGCGCGCTGAAGCTGCCCTCCCGGCTGATCGGCGTGAACAACCGCGACCTGCGCACCTTCGAGGTGTCGCTGACAGTGACCGAGCGCCTGGCCCCGCGCGTGCCGGCCGATCGCGTGCTGGTGGGCGAAAGCGGCGTCTTCACGCCGCAGGACGTCGCCCGCCTCGCCGCCTGCAAGGTCAACGCCTATCTGGTTGGCGAAAGCCTGATGCGCCAGGACGACGTGACCGCCGCCACCCGGGCGCTGCTGGCGCGGGACTGAGCATATTCCATCCAGCCGGACATCACAGGACAGCGTCCGGCGCGCTCCAGCGAGGCGCCGGATGTTTTCTGGCGGCGGCGCCCCGGCGATCACGGCGTTGGCCGTGATCCTGGCCTGGGCGCCCCGGCCTGGCCGCCGCGCCGGAACGATGGCGGCTGGATTGTCTTATTCCGCCGCGGCCCGCTTCTCATAGCCGAGCTCCAGTCCCTCCATGTCGCCCTTCTGGCGCCAGGCCTCCCACATGCGCAGGAACACCGTGGGGCCGCGCCAGTACTGGTTGTTCTTCAGCACCCGCATGTTGTTCACGTTGCCCTCGTTATTGTAGTAGCCCGGCGTGCATTCCTCCAGGTAGGGCACGCGGGCGCGGGCGACCTTGACGCAGGCGTCGACCCACGCCTTTTCCGCCGCCTCCGTCGCCTCCACCGTCACCGCGCCGCGCTCGCGCATCTGCCGCAGCAGCCAGCCGATATGGCGGGTCTGCTCGTCCAGCATGTGCTGGAAATTCGGGCTCTGACCCGACTGGATCGGCGTGACGATGAAGCAGTTGGGAAAACCGCGCGAGAACAGGCCGTGGAAGGTTTCCGCGCCGTCCTTCCATTTTTCCGTCAGGGTCAGGCCGCCGCGGCCGTGAACCTCCAGGCCGAAGCGGCGGGTGATGTCGGTGCCAACCTCGAAGCCGGTGGCGTAGATCAGACAGTCCAGTTCATACAGCTTGCCGTCGACCACCACGCCGGTTTCGGTGATGCGCTCCACGCCGCGCCCCGCCGTGTCGACAAGGTGAACGTTGGGGCGGTTGAAGGTCGGCAGATAGCCGTCATGAAAGCACGGCCGCTTGCAGAACTGGCTGTACCAGGGCTTGAGCGCCGCCGCCACGGCCGGATCCTGGACAATGGAATCGACCCGGGCGCGCACCCGCTCCATCTTCTGGAAGTCAGCCAGCTCGATCAGCTTTTCCGGGTTGTCGACAACCTCGCCCTGCTTCTGTTTGCGCCGGGCGGCGAGCAGGATATTGCCGATGAGGTCGGTCCAGCCGTCGTTGACCAGGTCCTCCTCGAAGTCCCCGCCCGAGACAACGGCGGTGAAATTGTCCATGCGCTGGCGCTGCCAGCCGGGTTGCAGCGAGCCCGCCCACGCCATGTCGGTGGGCCGGTCATCGCGCACGTCGATGGACGACGGCGTGCGCTGGAAAACGAACAGCTCCTTCGACCATTCGCCCAGATGCGGCACGCACTGCACCGCCGTGGCGCCGGTGCCAATGATGCCGACGCGCCTGCCGGCGAGGCCAGTGAGATTGCCGTGGGAATCACCGCCCGTGTAGGCGTAATCCCAACGACTGGTATGGAAGCTGTGGCCCTTGAACCTCTCGACGCCCGGGATGCCGGGCAGTTTCGGCCGGTCGAGCGGGCCGCCAACGAGAATGACGAACCGCGCGGAAATTTCATCGCCGCGATCGGTGCGCACATGCCAGCGCGCGGCCGCCTCATCCCAGCGCATCTCCGTCGCCACGGTCTGGAACAGGGCGTGGGGATAGAGATCGAAATGGCGGGCGACGCGCTGGGCCTGGGCGAGGATTTCGGGCGCGCGGGCATATTTGCGCTGTGGCGTGTAGCCGGTTTCCTCCAGCAGCGGCAGATAGATATAACTTTCCGTATCGCAGGCGGCGCCTGGATAACGGTTCCAGTACCAGGTGCCGCCGAAGTCGCCGCCTTTCTCGATAATGCGGAACGATTCGATCCCCGCCTCGCGCAGGCGCGCGCCTGACAGCAGGCCGCCAAAGCCGCCGCCGATAACCACGGCGTCGACGGTTTCGCGCACCGCTTCGCGGGTAAAGCCCGGCTCGACGTACGGATCATCCAGATAATGCGCGAATTCGCCGGTCATGGCGGCGTATTGCTGGTTTCCGTCGGCGCGCAGGCGCCGGTCCCGCTCCTCCCGGTAACGCGCCTTCAGCGCATCGACCTCGATATGCGCGGCGTTATCGTCCGTAACAGACATGTTTCACTCCCGGCGCGGCGGCCACATTTTATGAAATGTCTTTATTCTTGATAACGATACTGATCAGTACCGATGGCCGTGTCAACAGCTCCGTCCGCGTGTTCCCGGCGCGGAACCAGCGGCGCAGCGGGCAAACTGCGGCGTCTTGCGTGGTCGCCCCCGCGCGACGCGCGGCCCGCGAAGCATGGGCGGCAACCGCTGCAGCGCCGTCCGGCGTTTCGTAACAACAACAGAAAGCCAATCACATATTGCGGAACACAGAGGGAACATGTATTGCTGTTCATGATTTGTTTCGTCGCAGATTCGGCCTGAGCGCGTCGCCCTGATTCCGGCGTCGCGGCGCTCCGCAGGCAGGCCTGTCATCGGGGGATGGACAACAATGTTGACGGCCAAACAGCACGAGCTTTTGCGTTTCATTCATGAACGCCTTCAGGAAACCGGCGTTCCCCCCTCCTTCGATGAAATGAAGGAGGCGCTTGACCTCAAGTCGAAGTCTGGCATCCACCGCCTGATCATGGCGCTGGAGGAGCGGGGTTTCATCCGCCGGCTACCGAACCGGGCGCGCGCCGTCGAAGTGTTGCGCGTGCCTGAAATCCAGCACGGGGCTGGAGGCAAACCGGCGCAGCCTGGCTTCCGGCCACGGGTGGTGGCGGGCGGCAGGAGCGCCGTCGGAAGCAACGGCAACGCCACGGTCAAGCAGACGGACAGCTCCGGCCCGGATGCGGCGGAGGCGCCGGGCGTCATCGCCGTGCCGCTGATCGGCCGCATCGCCGCCGGCGTGCCGATCAGCGCCATCCAGCATCAGGGCGAGAGCATCCCCCTCCCTGCTGGCCTGCTGGGATCTGGCGAGCATTACGCCCTGGAAGTGCGCGGCGATTCGATGGTCAACGCCGGCATTCTCGAAGGCGACACCGTAGTGATCCGCCGTCAGGATTCCGCCGACAATGGCGATATCATCGTTGCGTTGATCGATGATGAGGAAGCAACCCTGAAACGTCTGCGCAAGCGCGGGCCGAGCGTCGAACTGGAGGCGGCCAATCCGCAGTTCGAAAACCGGGTGCTGCCGGCCGGACGGGTCAAAATCCAGGGCAAGCTTGTCAGTCTGGTTCGCCGTTACTGAAAGCCGGTTCAATGGCGCACCCGCTGCGTGCAGCCCCACACGCAAACATCTGCCCAGCCGCTTGATACCGGCAGGTGACCGGGAGCTTAAGTCGACAGGAAGCCGCCGCTTCCTGCTGGTGTGAGCGGACGTTCAGTTCGCCAACGCGGCGCCAGCGTCCGCAGACGTCTCGCCCTCCGGCTCCGCTCCGTGGTCCGGCATTTTCCCGGCGGCTGACGCAGGCGCGGCGGCGCTGGTTTCGGGGCCCTGCTCCGGCGCCGGGAGGGGGTTGAATATCCGGCGGGCCGGCGGGCGATAGCGGGATGGGGGCGACGGGGTCCAGGGCCAGTTTTCCTCCGCGACGCGCGCCCTTTTCACCATGGCCGTCCCCTCGTGCAGCCGGATGCTGGCGGCGCCCAGCTGCTCGAGCGCGGAGCGGTCGAGCACCACCGCCGCCTGGCAGCCCGACGGGGCGCGATGCGGCGAGACAACCACGTCGGCGCGGGCGCAATCCTCGAACATGGCCCGCCGCTCCCGGCTCCAGGCAACGGCGCCGCCGTCATCGCGCACCGCGATGCATCCGAGGGTATCGCAGCGCGCGCCAACCCGCAGGGAGGGATCGGCGGCGGTCCGCGAATCGCCAATGGCGCGCAACCACTGCTCCGCCGTGAACGACGAGGGCGTTCCCAGCAGGGTGACGCGCCGCCGTCCTTCCGCATCGCGCCCCGGCCCATGGACCACCAGCGCCCCGCGCCCCTGCCGGTCGGCCAGCACGTCCGGCGTCTGCGTGAGCTGAACCAGGACGACGCCGGCAAGACACGGCGCGAGGGCGAGCCAGCGCAGGGGCGTGCGCCAGGTCACGAACCAGACGATGGCCGCGCTCAGACATAACAGCGCGCCGGCTCCGGGCGCGGCGACGCCGGCGACCGCATGGGGTGTGGCGGCGATGCGCATGGAGACGTACAGCACCGGCTCTGTCGCCGCTCCCATCACCCACCACACCGGCCAATCGAGGCCGAGCGGCGTCAGGGCCACGCCGATCACCGCGGCGGGCATCACCACCAGCGACAGGAAGGGCAACGTCATGGCGTTGCCGATCATCCCCAGCGGATAAATCGACTGGAAGTGCCAGATGCTGAACGGTCCGGTCGCCATTTCACAGACAAGCGTCGTCAGCCCCACGGTAAGCAGCGGCGCCGTGGCGCGGCGGGCCAGGCCCGGCTGCGGGCGGCGCTGGCGCGGCAGGCCCGGCGTGACGGAGCCATGGCCGGCCAGCACAATCAGTCCGGCGACAGCAGCGAACGACATCTGGAAGCCAGGGCCAAGCAGGCTCTCCGGCTCCCGCGCCAGCACGATCATCGCCGCCACGGCCAGGTTATGCATGGAGAGCGCCGGCCGGTCGACGAGGATTGCCCCCAGCATGGCGAGAATCATGATCAGCGAGCGCTCGGTGGCGACGTCGGCCCCGGAGAACACGCAATAGGCGGTGGCCCCGGCCATGGCGAGGACAGCGGCGATCTTGCGCACCGGCAGATGGAGGGCGCACCAGGGCGACAGGGCCAGCGCCGCCCGCGCCGTCCAGAAGAACATGCCGGCGGCCAGCACCATATGCAGGCCGGAAATGGAAATGATGTGATAGATGCCGGCGGCCCTGAGCCAGGCATTGCTCTGCTCGGCAATCTGCCCGCGCTTGCCTGTGACAAGGGCCGCGGCGACCGCGCCGGCCTGGCCGCCCCAGGCGCCGGCGATGCGTTCCGTCAACTGCATGCGGCCATTGTCGATCCACGCGGCGAGACGTAAGGCCAGGGGCGGTTCCGGCGGCGGGCGCACATCCCGCGCCGCTTCCAGACGTCGCGCATCCTGTTGTGTTGTGGCCGCCCGGGCTCCGCCCGCTTCAACCCAGCCTGCGTCGGCTCCACGCCAGACGGCGACGGCGCCAATGATCGACCCCGAAGCTCCGGTCTGTCTGAACCACGCGTCGCGGGCGAAATCATATCCGCCCGGCCGCGCCGCTTCTGGCGGCGGCAACAGACGCGCGCGGGCGCGCACCGTCACGCCGGCGCGCAACGGCTCCGCGTAACGTAACGACACCCGCACCTGGCGCGGCAATTGTTGTGGCGACAGGCCAGCGAACCGGACCGGCGCCACTAGCAGCCGCAACCCGCCGCCGCGCTGGTCTACGGCGATGACATGGCCGGTCAGTTCGCCAATGGTTGGGCGCTGCAGGACCGGAGCCTGCAAGGCGGCGATCCGCAGGGCGCTGGCCGCAAAGCCGGCCGGAAGCATGGCGAGCGCGATCAGCGCCATGCGCGCCGCCGCCTGGCGGCGCGTCGCCGCCGCCAGCAGCAGGGCGGCGGCGGCGACAAGCGAGGGCCCGGCGTCGCCCGGCGTCAGCCGGTTGAAATACCAGAGAACGCCGCAGCCAAAGAACACCGGCAGCCAGAGCCAATGGCGGCGCTGGCCGATTTCCGCGCCCAGCCAGTCGCGGATCTGGAGCAGCGCCAGAGCCGCCCAGACGCGGACTGTCGCCGCCGGCGCCCGGCGCAACAGCCGCGCCTCACGCGACAGGCCGCCGCCCAGTCGCTGAACCAGGGTGAACGGCGACCGCCACGCTGGGGATTGCGCGCGCAACCCCTGGGCATTGTCAGAGGGGAGCTCCTCCGGGAAGTCTGCGTTCCCGCCACCGGGCGTGGCCTTCCCGGCAAACAGCCCTCTCCCCCACGCGAGCGCAGGCGCACCAGACCGGCGCGAGGCTTCCGCCGCCCCGCCCTGCGCGCCCCACTGGTTTCATGCGCCGTTCCGGCGTCAGGCAGGCTGCGCCCGCCATACAACAGCAACAATCAACGTCCAGTCATGCCCCACATCCGGCTTCGACTGGCCGCCGCCTCATGCTACACGAGCGCATCAGGCGTTTACAGCGCCCGGAGACGGCGTCGCGTGAACTGGCGGGCGCGGGCTGCGTCGCCAGACCGGCCGTCAGCACGCGCGGCTCCACGCCGACGAACAACATGGGGGCGCCCGCCGGCGGACATGACGTCGCAAAGGCGCTCCAACGCTTTGATTTTACACCGGTCCTGATGCAAAAGCGGAGATCCGCTCTTGCTGGATCGCTTCCGCCAGTCCCTTCCGGACCCGACTTCGGGCCGGGCGCCGCCTTTTCGTATTTCATACGCTGTTGAGCCCATGACCGATCAGATCATCACGCGATTCGCTCCGTCTCCGACCGGCTATCTGCATATTGGCGGGGCCCGCACCGCTCTGTTCAACTGGCTCTATGCGCGCAAGCATGGCGGCAAGATGCTGCTGCGCATTGAAGACACCGACCGCGAACGCTCCACCGACGCCGCCATCGCCGCCATTATTGACGGCCTTGGCTGGCTGGGCCTGAACTGGGACGGAGACGTGGTTTACCAGCACGGCCGCGCCGCCCGGCATCGCGAAGCGGTGGAGCAGCTGCTGGCCAGCGGCGACGCCTATTATTGCTACGCCACGCCCGAAGAGCTGACGGAGATGCGCGAGCTGGCCCGCAAGGAGGGCCGGCCCATGCGCTACGACGGCCGCTGGCGCGATCGCGACCCGGCCGAGGCGCCCGCCGGCGCGAAGCCGGTTGTGCGCCTGAAGGCGCCGCAGACCGGCGAAACCGTCATTGAGGATGAGGTGCAGGGCCGCGTTGTCTGGCAGAACAAGGACCTCGACGACCTGGTGCTGCTGCGCTCCGACGGCAACCCCACCTATATGCTCGCGGTGGTGGTGGACGACCACGACATGGGCGTCACCCATATCATCCGTGGCGACGACCACCTGACCAACGCCGCGCGGCAGAAGCAGATCTACGAGGCGCTGGGCTGGAAGACGCCGGTGATGGCCCACATTCCGCTAATCCATGGGCCGGACGGCGCCAAGCTCTCCAAGCGCCACGGCGCCCTCGGGGTCGAGGCGTACCGCAGCATGGGCTATCTGCCGGAAGCGCTGCGCAACTATCTGGTGCGCCTCGGCTGGAGCCACGGCGACCAGGAGGTGTTTTCCACCGATGAAATGATCGCCGCCTTTGGCCTTGGCCAGATCGGCCGCTCGGCGGCGCGCTTCGACTTCGCCAAGCTGGAAAACCTGAACGGCCTTTACATGCGCAACGCCAGCGACGCGCGGCTGGTGGAGGCGATCGAGGCGATCCTGCCGGAGCTTGGCCCGGCGCGCGGGCTTGGCCCCACGTTCACCCCGGAACAGCGCGCCAAACTGCTGGCGGCCATGCCCGGCCTCAAGGAGCGCGCGAAAACCCTGGTGGAGCTGCTCGACAGCGCCGCCTACCTCTATGTGGCGCGCCCGTTGCCGCTGGAGCCGAAAGCGGCGGCGTTGCTCGACGACGCGGCCCGGCTGCGGCTCGCCAGCGTATTGACCCGCATCGAGCCGCTGCAGGACTGGGCGGGCGAGGCCCTGGAGGCGGCGGTGCGCGATGTGGCGGTGGCGGAGGGCGTCAAGCTCGGTCAGGTGGCGCAGCCCCTGCGCGCGGCGCTGACGGGCAAGACCACCTCCCCCGGTCTGTTCGATGTGATGACGGTTCTGGGACGGGACGAATCCCTCGCCCGCATTCGCGACCAGGCGGCCTGAGGCGCGCCGCTGCATTGCGGACCAGCAGGTTCCGACGGGCGGCCACGCATGCGTGGCCGTTTTCATATCGGGACAGCCGCCGCGGCGCGCGCCACAAACGCCCTGAGGGCGCCCCTCGCGACGTCGCGTCCCTGCGCCCGGCGTGTGGCGCCCGCTTGCCGCGCAGACCTGCCATGCCTGGCGGCCCGAAGCGCACTTACGCTTGAAGGCCCCCGGCAAATCGTTTACCGAAGCACATGCTGCCTTACGCCCTGCGGGTTTTGCGCAGCAAGATAACCCAGCACCGCGCGGCGCGGCCAACGACCCTTCCGTGGTTTGTTAGCGCCGCCCGGTCAGACCATGCCAAGGGTGATTCAATGACCGCAAAAACGGCTGCACTAAGCGTCGATGGAAACTCGGTGGACCTGAAGATCAAACAGGGCACCATCGGGCCAAGCGTCGTTGATATCGCGCCCTTGTACAAAGACACCGGGATGTTCACGTTCGATCCCGGTTTCACCTCCACCGCTTCGTGCGAGTCGCAGATCACCTACATCGATGGCGACGAGGGCATCCTGCTGTATCGCGGCTATCCGATCGAGCAGCTGGCCGAACACGGCGACTTTCTGGAGACCTGCTATCTGCTGCTGGAAGGCGAGCTGCCGACCGCCCAGCAGAAGGCTGATTTCGATTATCGCGTCACCCGCCACACCATGGTGCACGAGCAGCTGCTGCGCTTCTTCCATGGCTTCCGCCGCGACGCGCACCCCATGTCGATCATGGTGGCCTCGGTCGGCGCCCTGTCGGCGTTCTACCACGACTCCACCGACATCAATGATCCCAAGCAGCGCATGATCGCCTCCATGCGCATGATCGCCAAGGTGCCGACCCTCGCGGCCCTTGCCTACAAGTATCATGTCGGCCAGCCGTTCGTTTATCCGCAGAACGATCTCGATTACACCTCGAACTTCCTGCAGATGTGCTTCGCCGTGCCGTGCGAGGAGTACAAGGTCAATCCGGTGCTGTCGCGCGCGCTGGACCGCATCTTCATCCTGCACGCCGACCACGAACAGAACGCCTCGACCTCGACCGTGCGCCTCGCCGGTTCGTCGGGCGCCAATCCGTTCGCCTGCATCGCCGCCGGCATCGCCTGCCTGTGGGGGCCCGCCCATGGCGGCGCCAACGAAGCGGCCCTCAAGATGCTTGAGGAAATTGGCACCGTTGACCGGATCCCGGAGTTCATCGCCCGCGCCAAGGACAAGAACGATCCGTTCCGCCTGATGGGCTTCGGCCACCGGGTCTACAAGAACTATGATCCGCGCGCCAAGATCATGCAAAAGACCACCCATGAGGTGCTCAACGAGCTGGGTATCAAGGACGATCCGCTGCTCGAGGTGGCCATGGAGCTGGAGCGCATCGCCCTTTCCGATGAGTACTTCATCGAGAAGAAGCTGTATCCGAACATCGATTTCTATTCGGGCATCACCCTGAAGGCCATGGGCTTCCCCACCGCCATGTTCACGGTGCTGTTCGCCCTCGCCCGCACTACGGGCTGGATCGCCCAGTGGAAGGAAATGATTGAGGATCCGGCGCAGAAGATCGGCCGCCCGCGTCAGCTCTACACCGGCGCGCCGCGTCGCGATTACGTCAATATCAACCAGCGCTGATTTTAAGGCGATGGAACCAGAAAACCCCGGCGGTGACGCCGGGGTTTTTTTCTGCAAGGCGGATGACGTCAAGCCCGGATATCAGGGCAAGACACCGGACGGGGCGGCGCGTTGCGGGAACGTGCGGTCTCCGGGTCGCTGACTGCATCCACCTTGGCTTCATGCGGCGGGGCTTCGTTCCGGGACCGCGTTCATGGCGGCCTGGCGCGCGCTCCGGCTCCGGGCCTTCAGTTTCTTCCCCGCCCCGCGACATCGATGACGATGCGCGCCGCCCGTTCCGACGGCGTATCGCCCCCTGTCCTCATGCGGGCCTCCACCTCGCCCAGGGCGGCGAGCTGGGCGCGGCGCACGGGCGTGTCCGACAGCAGCGGCGCCAGCGCGGCTGACAGATTATCGACCGTGCAGTCCTGCTGGATGAATTCGGGAATGGCGTTCTCACCAAGAATGAGGTTGGCGAGCACCGCCGACTGCGCGGTGATGAGCCGGCGAAGTATGGCGCTTTCGATATCTGAAACCCGGTAGGCCACCACCATGGGTACGCCGGCCAACGCCAGCTCCAGGGTCACGGTGCCAGAGGCCGCGAGAGCCGCGTCGGCCTGCTGAAAGGCGCGAAACTTCGCGTCCTCGCCCAGTACGATGTGGGGCGGTGTTTTCCACCCGGCCACGCCCGCGCGTATCTCCGCTTCGAGATGGCTGACCGCGGGCAGGGTCAGATCGAACCGTAGCCCCCGATCGTGCAACTGGCCAAGAGTTTCGCCGAAGACGTTCAGCAACCGCGAAATTTCACTGCGCCGGCTACCTGGCAGAACCAGCAATCGCGGCGGACTGGCCAAGGGGTGATCCAGTTCCCGGTCGCCGCGAAGCAGGGGCAGTTTCTCGATCAGCCGGTGGCCGACATAGGTGCAGGCGGGGCCGCCCAGGCGCCGGTGCGCCTCGGGCTCGAATGGCAACAGCGCCAGCAGATGGTCGACATAGGCCGCCATTTTGCGCGCCCGCCCGGGTCGCCAGGCCCAGACGCTCGGGCTGACATAGTCGACAATGGGCAAATCCGGCAGGCGTTTGCGGACCCGTTTGGCCACCGCATGGGTGAAATCCGGGCTGTCGATGATAACCAGCACGTCAGGCCGGGCGGCGACGATGGCGCTCACGGTCTGGTAAACCCGCTGGACCAGCGTTGGCAAACGCATCACCGGCGCGATGAATCCCATGACGGCGATGTCTGACAGGGGGAACAGGCTTTGCAAACCTTCCCGGGCAAGCCGCTCTCCGCCTACCCCGCCGAACGCGACGCCATCGGAACCAAGCCGCCGTTTCAGCGCCGCAGCCAGCCCGGCTCCAAGCTGATCGCCGGATTCCTCGCCGCACACCATCCAGACTTTGAGGGGGGTTGCTGAATTCACCATGTCCTCCCGGAGGTCCCGGCCCGCTGCCGGCTGCGTGTCCAGCCACGCGCGCCATTGCGGCGCGCGGCGTCAGTCCTTGTATCTGTCAGCGAGGTATCTGTCAGCGAACGGACGGCGCGATGGCCGCGGCTGAAGGCGCGCAGCGCGGGCCGATGCATGCCGCATCAGCCGGCTGGCGAAACACCGACCAGAAACATGCGCCGCCGGTTGGCTTCAGCAACCGTCGCCGCATGGTCGATGATCATCGTCTGCCCGGCCCCCACGGCAACGCCCGCAAACCCCGCCGCCGCCGCACAGCGCACGGTGCGCGGGCCGATCACCGGCATGTCGATGCGCAGGTCCTGGCCCGCCTTGGCGGTTTTCACCAGCACCGGCGCCTGGTCGGAACGCGGCAGCCGGCCGCTGCCCCACAATTTGCGCACGCGCGCGATCATGGCGTCGGTGCCTTCCGGCCCCTCTACGGCGCATACCCGTGTTCCGGCAACGACGACAGCCTGGCCAACGTCATACGGCGCCAGGCTGCCAAGCAGGGCAAAACCAATATCGATGGCGACGGCGCCAGGCGGCGAAACTTCGCCCAGCACGCCCTCTGGCGCCAGCAATTCAGGCGCAAGCGCATGAACGCCCGCGACGGCAAAACCCTGATCTTCCAGAAGGTTGATCACACCACGCAGCAGCCCGTCATCGCCGGCGGCGGCGAGGCGGGAAATCAGCTCGCGATTACGGAAAGCGGAATAGGCGCCGAGGAGCGCCAGCGGCCCGGGCCGATGTACATAGCCGGCCAGGCTCACCGCCCCCGGCCGCCACGCACGCAGCACATCAAGAATGCCCTGGGCGTCAAGCAGGTCGCGCACGGCGCCCGCGGCGCGGCGCGTATCGCGGTCGGCAAAGCCACGCAGGGCCAGGATTTGCGCCTGGCGCCCCTGTTGGCGCAGGGTTTGCGCCAGCGCCAGCGGCAGCGCCCCGCCACCGGCCAGAATGGCGACCGGCGCCTCCACCGATCAGCCCTCGGCCTGGCGCGGGGTGCAGATCGCCCGGTCCCCGCCCTCACGAATAAACGCCAGCACTTCCGTAACCAGCGGGTGTCCGCCCAGTTCGCTTTCCGTATCGGCCACGCGCTCCAGCAGCGTGCCTTCCGCCGCGAACAGCAACCGGTAAGCCCGGCGCAGGGCGTGAATCTCCTCACGCGCAAACCCGCGCCGCTTCAGCCCGACGAGATTGAGCCCCGCCAGATGGGCCCGGTTGCCGATGACCATGCCATAGGGAATGAGGTCGTTCTCAAGCCCCGACATGCCGCCGACGAACGCATGCGCCCCGATGCGGGTGAACTGGATGACCGCCGCGCCGCCGCCCAGGATGACATGATCCCCCACCGTGACATGGCCCGCCAACATCACATTGTTGGACATGATGACGTTGCTGCCGACCTGACAGTCATGGCCGACATGGGAATTCGCCAGCAGGGCGCACCGGTCGCCGACAACCGTCGCCATCCCCCCGCCCGCCGTGCCGGGGTTGATGGTCACCCCCTCACGGATCATGCAGTCGCAGCCGATGTCCAGCGTCGAGGCCTCGCCAGCGTACTTGAGATCCTGCGGCGCATGGCCGATCGACGCGAACGGGTAGATTCTGGTGCGGGCGCCGATGGTGGTGCGCCCGGCCACAGCCACATGGCTGACCAGTTCAACGCCGGCGCCGAGCGTCACATCAGGGCCAACCGTGCAAAACGGGCCAATGCTGACGCCGTCGCCAAGCCGCGCCGCCGGGTCGACCACGGCGAGCTGATGAATGCGGGCGTTCATGGTCACTCGAGCACCAGCATGGCGGAAACCTCGGCCTCGGCGACCAGCACGCCGTTCACCTTGGCCTCGCCGCGATACCACCACATGTTGCGGCGGTTATTGAGCTTGCGCATGTGAAATTCGACAACGTCCCCCGGCTCCACCGGCTTGCGGAACTTGCACTTGTCGATGGTCATGAAAAACACCTGCTTGGGCGCCTTCGACTCCGCCAGCTTGCTGGCGACGCAGATGGCGCCAGCGGTCTGGGCCATGCCTTCAATCAGCAGCACGCCAGGGAACAGCGGACGGGTGGGAAAATGCCCCTGAAACTGCGGCTCGTTGAACGTGACGTTCTTGATGCCGATGCAGGAATCATCGCGATCAATCTCGATGATGCGGTCCACGAGCAAAAATGGATACCGATGGGGCAGATAGCTCATGATCTGCACAATATCCGCCGACTCAAGCTTTTGCGGCGCCCCTTCCATCAAAATGCTCCTTGCTGATGCCCGTCAGGACCGTAGACGGCTTCTGACCTTCAGAATTGTTCACTTGTTCCTGTCGCGCGACGCAAGCCTTTTCAGCGCCGCGATCTCACGGAACCATTCCTTGACCGGACGCGCCGGCGTGCCCCCCCAGATGGAGCCGGGCGGCACATCCGAATTCACATTCGACGTCGCCGCAATCTGCGAACCCGCGCCAACGCGAACGTGGCCGATGACGCCCACCTGGCCGCCGATGACCACGTAATCCTCGATGGTGGCGCTGCCTGCGATGCCCACCTGCGAGACGATGACGCAATGTCGGCCGATCACCACGTTGTGGGCGATCTGAACCAGATTGTCGATCTTCGTGCCCTCGCCGATCATGGTGTCGCGCGTGGCGCCCCGGTCAACGGTGGTGTTGGCGCCGATCTCCACGTCGTCCTGAATGATCACGCGGCCGATTTGCGGCAACTTCAGGTGGGAGGCGCCCATGGCGAAGCCGAAGCCGTCCTGGCCGATGCGGACGCCAGGGTGAATGATGACCCGGTTGCCGAGCAGCGCGTGCTGGATCACCACGCCCGGCGCGATCGCACAGTCCCGGCCAATCCGCACGCCCGGCCCGATCACGGACGTCGCCCCAATAACCGCGCCGCGTCCCACCTCGGCCCCGGCGCCGATCACCGCGCCGGGGTCGATGATCGCCCCCTGCTCGATACGCGCCTCCGGATGCACGAAGGCGCCGGGGGCCACGCCCGAAGCGCCGAAGAATGATCCGGGCCGCATGGCCTCGGGGTACAGCGCCGCCAGCACACGGGCGTATGCCCGATGCGGATCCTTGCAGACCAGGGCGACAGACCCTGCCCCAACCCGCGCGGCGTAACGCTCCGCTACCAGCACCACGCCGGCGCGCGTCGCGCCCAGCTGGGTCACATATCTGGCGTTGTCCATGTAGGACAGGTCGTCCGGCCCGGCGCTTTCCAGCGGCGCGACGTCGAGAACCATCCGCGACGGGTCAGCCCCTTCGGGAAGCGGGGCGCCAGCCAGCGCAGCGACCTCCTGCAGGGCGATGCCGCGCACGGGCCTGAAAAATACCGGGTCAGTCATTATCCGGGGCCATACAGTGAAAACGGCGGGGCGTCCAGAAGACGACCCGCCGCGAAACATATCAGACACAGGCGGCCATACGGCCGCCCGCCAGCGATCGATCAGAAGCTGCCGCCACCGGAGAAGCGGAACGCCTGGGTGCGGTCGCCGGTCGCCTTCGAAATCGCATAAGCGTAGTCGAAGCGGATCGGACCCAGCGGCGACTGCCACAGGATACTGGCGCCGACCGACGAACGGATCGACTTGGAGTCGTACACGTTCACGCACTCGGGTTGAACCGGCAGACCCGCGGTGCTGCAGCCCATGGCGCCCCAGCCCTCGATAACGCCGTTGTTGTTCAGATCGAAGTAGCGCTTGCCCTTGTAACCAAAGAGCGTGCCGGCGTCGGCGAACAGGGCGCCCTTCAGGCCAATCTCGCGCGGAACCAGCGGGATCGGGAACTGCACCTCGACGCTGGCGCCGAAGTAGGTGGTGCCGCCGATGCCGTTGGTGGCCGGATCACCGTTCAGGTCACGCGGGCCGATGCCGGAAGGCGCGAAGCCGCGCACCAAGGTCGGGCCCATGAAGAACTGGTCGGTCAGGCGCAGGTCCTTGCCGCCGATCGGGCTGATATGACCGCCCTGGATCTTGATGATGCCGACCACGTCGTCGAACAGCTCGCGGTAATAGCGGGCCTCACCGGTGGCGCGGATGAACTTCGAGTCGCCGCCAAGACCAGCCACCTCAGGACGGACCTCAGCAAAGATACCGCTGTGCGGGTCCTTGATGTTGTCCAGCGTGCTGTAGGTCAACGTGGCGCCGACCAGCGACGTGATCGTGTTGCCGCGCGATTCCTTCACCGCGATCGAGGCTTCGCCGTCGTAAGCGCAGTTCGGATAGTACGACAGGGCGCCAGGCGTGCCGTCATAGAGATACAGGCCGCGGCCTGGATCGTTCGGCGAGAACACCGTGGTGTAGCCTGGCAGCGGCACGCTACAGTCGTTGTAAGGCTTCTTGTAGGTGTTCGGCACCTTCAGGTTGGTCTGATACAGCGAGTAGCGCAGCTGCACCGAGAACTCTTCCGTGATCGGCAGGCCGAAACGGATGGTGCCGCCCGACGTGCGCGTCTCGTAGTTACCGTACCTGGTGTTGTCGACATACTTGGTGAAGATGTCGAAGCCGGCGGCGAGACGCTGGCCCAGGAAGTACGGCTCGGTGAACGAGAGCTGCACGCCGTTGGCGCGCTGGCCAAGCTGGCCGGCGAGGCGCACGTACTGGCCGCGCCCCATGAAGTTGGACTCGGAGACAGCCACCTCACCGATGATGCCGTCCTGGGTCGAATAACCGCCCGACACCGAGAACTGGCCCGTGGCCTGATCTTCAACGTCGATGTTGAGAATCACGCGGTCTGGCTGGCTGCCTGGCTCGTTGGTGACCCGCACCTTCTTGAAGTAGCCAAGATTGTTGAGGCGACGCTCGGCGCGATCGACCAGCACCTTGTTGTAGGCGTCGCCCTCTTCCAGGTCGAGTTCGCGGCGAATGACGTAGTCGCGCGTCCGGGCGTTGCCGCGGATGTTAATGCGCTCCACATAAACCCGCGGACCTTCCTCGACCACATAGGTCAGGCCGATGGTGTTATTCTGGCTGTCGCGCACGCCGGCCGGCCGCACCTGGGCGAAGGGATAGCCCCGACGCATCACGTCGGTGGTCATCGACTCCATGCCCTTCTCGATGGCGTCGGCGTCATAGACGTCGCCAGGAGAGGTTTTCATGCGGCTGCGCACTTCGTCAGCCGAGACGCCAGGAATGCGGGATTCCACGTTCACGTCAGCGACGCGATAGGGCTGCCCCTCTTCCACGCCGATGGTGATGATCCAGCCGCCCTTGGCGTCGTCGAACACCGCGTCGCTCTGCACGATGCGGAAATCGGCGTAGCCATGCTTCAGATAGAAGCGACGGATCGCGTCCTCGTCCTGGGCGATCTTGTCCGGGTCATACACGTCGGAGGTTTTCAGCCACGACAGCAGGTTCATCTCCGTCGTCTGCATCAGGTTGCGCAGACGGGTCGACGAATAGGCGTGGTTGCCGACGAAATTGATTTCCTTGACGCCGGTCTTGTCGCCTTCCTTGATGGTGAAGACGACGTCAACGCGGCCATTGTCGAGCGGCACGACGCGGCTGGAGACAGTGGCGAACCCGCGACCGCCGCGCTTGTAGATCTCACGCAGCAGCGCCTCGTCGCTCTGCACCGTCGCCGGGCTGTAGGGATCGCGCGCCTTGGTCGACAGTTCGCCCAGGAGCACGTCCTTCTGGATCTTCTTGTTACCTTCGAAGACCACGCGATTGACGATCTGGCGTTCACTGGCGCGGGAGGCGCTGCGGTGCTGCCCATGGCCCTCCGCTGCCGTCTGGGCCTGAACGCCGACGACGCCGGTCGCCAGCAGAAGCCCGGTCGCAAGAGCAAGACGGCTCACGCCTGTCATACCCACACTGCGGATCGTTGCAGTCACATTCATAAACTGGCCGCCCTGATTCTTATGGACCCCTTCAAGGGGGCGCTATCCATGCGTTCTACGCTGCCTCTCAAAATGCTTCTAACGGGTTTACGTCCGCATGCAATCGAAGAGAGGGTTAACAAAGGGTTTTTTCCCAACCGTGGTTACGAAGTCACGATGCCCGCAGGCCAAACAGACTGCCCAGATGCATGAGATCATTCCAGGTCACGAACAGCATCAGCATCAGCACAAGGGCAAGCCCGATACGGAAACCATACTCCTGGAGGCGCTCGCTCATGGGCCGCCCCCGCACGGCCTCTACTGCATAAAACAGCAGGTGCCCCCCGTCGAGCATCGGAATGGGAAAGAGGTTAAGCAGGCCGATCGACACGGACAGGAACGCGGCCAGGTTCAGCAGCGGCGTCAGCCCCATTTGCGCCACGTGGCCAGACACCTGGGCGATGCGGATTGGCCCTGAAAGCTGATCCACAGATTCTTTGCCGACGATGAGCTTCCCCAGATAGGCGAAGGTGCGATCCACCACATACCAGGTTTCCAGCGTCCCCATCCGCAGGGACTCCAGCGGACCGTAATGGCGCACCTGCGCGTCGGCCGGATTGCGTGATCCCTGCACGCCCAGCATCCCGATGCGCTGCTTGCCGAACGGCGTGGACAGCTCGCGCACAGCCGGCGTGGCGTCGATACGGATCACCGCCCCGCCCCGGTCGACGGTGAAGGTGAGTTTTTCTCCCGCGCTTCCGGAAATGATGCGCTGCATGTCGGCGAAGTTGGCCACCGGCTCGCCGTCGATCGCCCTGACCACGTCGCCGGCGAGGAAGCCGGCCTGGGCGGCGGCGCTGTTTTCCTGCACGGCGTCAATGCGCGGGACCAGCTCCATCCGGCCGTAGATGAAGATGGTGAGGCTGAAGATGACAATGGCGAGAATAAAGTTGGCGACCGGCCCGGCGGCGACGATGGCGGCGCGGCGCGGTAGGCTGGCGTAATGAAAGCTGCGCGCCCGCTCCGCCGGGCTCATGCCGCCGAGGCTGATGCGGTCCGGCGTGCTGGCCGCCCCCGCATCGCCCTCGAACTTCACATAGCCGCCCAGCGGGATCGCCGACACTTTCCAGCGCGTCCCGTGACGGTCAGTCCAGCCAAACAGCTCGCGGCCGAAGCCGATCGAAAAAGCCCTGACGCCGACGCCACACCAGCGGCCGACAATGTAGTGCCCGTATTCATGTACGAACACGACGATCGACAGCACAAAAATGAAAGGGATGACCGAGCCCAAGAATGACCCGAACAGACCTGTCAGCCCGCTGATATCCATCGCGCTTCCACTCTCCGCAAATGTTGACGCCAGCCTGGGGGCAAACCCGGTCAAACCGATTCAGGAATTCAGTCTATCTCTTTGATTTCACCGAATTTGACCCTGAGGCTGCGACGCGACGCCCCCGCGAGGAAAACGCACGGACGCCCCTGTGCATATATCAAACCGAATCCTGGCTGCATTCAGGCGCCTGGGCCCGAAGCCAGCGACGCGCCGCCCTCAGCCAGCCCGCCCCGCGTCAAGCGCGGCCGTGGCCCTGGCGCGGGCTTCCGCATCAATTTCCAGGGCGTCGTCAATGCTCGCCGGCGCCGCCACGCCAGCCATGGTTTCGCACACCCCGGCGATGAGCGCCGGGATGGCGCAAAAGCCGATGCGCCCGGCGAGAAAGGCGGCGACGGCCACCTCATTGGCGGCGTTGAGCACAGCGGCGGCGCCGCCGGCGGCCGCCATCGCTTCCTGGGCCAGCCGCAGCGCCGGAAAGCGCTCCAGATCCGGCGCGCCAAACGTCAGGGAGCCAATCCTGGCCAGATCAAGCCGCGGCGTCGACAGGTCCAGGCGCTCCGGCAATCCCAGGCAATGACCAATGGGAATGCGCATGTCGGGCGAGGCCATGCCGGCGGTGACCGAGCCATCCGTGAACGTCACCAGCCCATGGATGACCGACTGGGGATGCACCAGCACGTCGAGCCGCTCCGGCGGCAGACCGAACAGATGCATGGCCTCGATCAGCTCCAGCCCCTTGTTCATCAGCGTGGCGGAATCGATGCTGATCTTTGGCCCCATCGCCCAGGTGGGATGGGCCAGCGCCTGGGCGGGGGTGATCCCGGCCATGGCGTCGGCGGCCCAGTCGCGGAAGGGGCCGCCGGAAGCCGTGAGCGTCATGCGCTCCACCCGGTCGGCCGGCTCCGCGCCCAGGGCCTGGAAAAGGGCGTTATGCTCGGAATCAACCGGCAACACCGGCACCCCGCGCGCCGCGGCGTCGCGCATGAAGGCGGCGCCGGCGCAGACAAGGCACTCCTTGTTGGCGAGCGCCATCACCCGCCCCGCCTGCATCGCCGCGTGCGTCGGCCGCAGGCCCGCCGCGCCGGAAATGGCGCCAACGACCACGTCGCAGGACAGGGCGACGGCGTCGGCCACGGCCGCCTCGCCGGCGCCGCTGGCCACGCCAGTCCCTTCCAGGGCAGCGCGGAGGGCCGCCCCCCGCGACGGGTCCGCCACCGCGACGAACTCCGGCGCCAGCTGACGGGCCAGACGGGCGACGCCGTCTATATCCGACCCCGCCACCAAAGCGGCGACGCGGAAACGGTCGCGGCGCTCATCCAGCACGGCGGCGGTCGAACGGCCGACCGATCCGGTGGCGCCCAGAACGGTCACGCGGCGAACGGCCGTAGCCGGCTCCGGCGATTTTGCCGGCGCGGGTTGGAGATGCACGCTCATCGCTTGCCGTCCATGATCAAAGAATCCCCAGCAACATGCCGGCGGCGACCAGCGCGGTGACCGCCCAGAAGCCGTCGAGACGGTCCAGAACGCCGCCATGGCCGGGAATCAGCGCGCCGGAGTCCTTGACGCCGGCGCGGCGCTTGAGGGCGGATTCCGCCAGGTCGCCGCCCTGTCCCAGCACCGAGGCCAGGGCCGAAACGACGACCAGCCGCCACGACAGGCTCCAGTCAAAGCCAACGGTCAACAACAGCACGCCCGCCAGCGTCCCAAACACGGTTCCGCCCGCGAAGCCGGACCAGGTTTTGCCCGGGCTGACGCGGGGCCACAATTTGGGACCGCCAAAGGTCTTGCCAGTGAAATAAGCGGCGATGTCGGTGGTCCAGACCACCGCGAACATCCAGAGCAGCACGCCGGCGCCGATTTCCGGCAGATGCCGCGCGGCGGCCGGCGCAACAGCCAGAACGGCGCCAACGGCAAAACCCAGCAGGGTCTGCGCTGCGCCCGCCGCCGAACGGGTGACGGCAACCCCCAGAGCAATGCTGGCGATGCCCCCGGCCAGAACCGCTACGCCAGGCCTGTCGGCGAAAGCGACGAGCCCGGTCAGCCCGACCAGCGCCGCAGCGCCCCAGCCGGCGGCATGGCGGCCCAGCGCCGGAATGCCCGGGGCCAGCGCGCACCATTCCCTGGCGGCGACGGCGCCGGCCAGGGCCCAGACGATCGCCAGCGGCCAGCCGCCGGTCCAGGCGGTGGCGAGCGCGACCGCGCCAAGGACGATGGCTGACGCCGTGCGGAGCGCCAGCTCCGGGCGCCCGCCCCGGGAGCCGCCTGACAGGAAACCGCCGCTCAAGCCTCTTCGCCTCCCCCGGTCCGGGCGCCGACCTCGCCAACGCCGCCAAAGCGCCTGTCGCGCCGGGTGAATTCGGCGATGGCGGCGTCCAGCGCCTCCCCGTCGAAATCAGGCCACAGCACGGGCGTGAACACATACTCGGAATACGCCGTCTGCCACGGCAGGAAATTGGAGGTGCGGATTTCACCCGAGGTGCGAATGACCAGGTCGGGATCAGGCATGCCGGTGGTGTCCAGCATGCGGCCGACCAGTTCCTCGTCGACGTCTTCCGGCTTCAGCTCGCCCGCCGCCGCCAGTTCCGCGATGCGCCGCGCGGCGGCGGCGATTTCCTGCCGGCCGCCGTAATTGAACGCCACCACCAGGTTGAGGCCGGTGTTCCGGGCGGTGCGCCTTTCCGCTTCATCCAGAATGGCGCGTACGTCATCCTTGAGGCCGCTGCGCCCGCCGATAAAGCGGACGCGGACATTGATGCGCTCAAGATCGGCGAGGTCGCGGCGAAAAAACAGGCGCAACAGGCCCATGAGCGCGCCAACCTCAGCGGCGGGCCTGCGCCAGTTCTCCGAGGAGAACGAATACACCGTCAGATATTCGAGGCCGATGTCGACGGCGGCGCGCACGGTGCGGCGCAGGGCCTCGACGCCGCGTCGGTGGCCCTCGGCGCGCGGCAGGCCGCGACGGGTCGCCCAGCGCCCGTTGCCATCCATGATGATGGCCACATGCCGCACGGCGGGGGCGGCGCCGGCCGCCGCATCGCCAGAAGCGGGCGTCGTCAACTTTTCACCTGCAACGCCCATCCGTTTCCTGACCCCAGCCCTGGCTCCGGCGAAACCAATTGCCGCCGGCCCCGGTCCGCCCATGGCGGGCAAACCCGGGCGCGCACGCCGAATTCGCCCTGCCCTGCAAGTGGGCGCGCTCCCCCGGACTGAAGCGACGTCCGCCCCGGCGGTGAAGGCGCCCGAAGGCCCTTTACGGGCCATCAGACCTGCATGATTTCCTTTTCCTTGGCGGCGACGGTCTGATCGGCCTCCGCCACGGCCTGGTCCGTGGCCTTCTGCACCTGGTCGCCGAAACGGGCCTGATCGTCCTCGCTGATGTCGCCGGCCTTTTCCAGCTTCTTCAGCAGGTCCATGCCGTCGCGGCGCACATGGCGGATGGCGACCTTGGCCTCCTCGCCATATTTGTGGGCGACCTTGACCATCTCCTTGCGGCGCTGCTCGTTCATCTCCGGGATGCGCAGGCGGATGACCTGGCCCTCGGTGTTGGGGTTGAGGCCGAGGTCCGACTCACGGATCGCCTTCTCCACCGCGCCGACCATGCCGCGATCCCAGACCTGAACGCTGAGCAGGCGCGGCTCCGGCACGGAAATCGTCGCCACCTGGCTGATCGGCGTCGCGGCGCCATAGGCGTCCACCGAGACCGGATCAAGCAGGTTTGCGGAGGCGCGACCGGTGCGCAGGCTCGCGAGATCATGGCGCAGCGCATTGATGGCGCCGGTCATCCGGCGCTTGATGTCTTCAAGATCGAAATTCGCGGTTGTCATATGTCTCGCCCAGGCAATCAGTTTGGTTGAGTGGCGGCGCCGCGGCGCGCCAGGCGGAAGAGGCGGCGACGCCGTCCCCGCCTCCGACAGATCGCAGCTTCATAGCGGCTTTATGCGCCGCGCGCGAGCATTGCGCGTCAGCAAACGGAAAACCGCCCCGCGATCCTATTGCGGCGCGACCAGGGTGTAGGCGCCCTCGCCGCGCAGGGCGGCGCAGATGGCGCCGGGCGTATGCAGCGAAAACACCAGGATGCTGAGGCCGCTGTCCCGCGCCAGCGCGAAGGCCGCGGTGTCCATCACCTTGAGATCACGGGCGATGGCGTCCGCATGGGTCAGCCGGTCGAAGCGAACGGCCTGCGGGTTGGCGCGCGGGTCGGAATCATAAACGCCGTCGACGTTGGTGCCCTTCAGCAGCACGTCGCACTCCAGCTCGGCGGCGCGCAGGGCCGCGCCGGTGTCGGTGGTGAACCACGGGTTGCCGGTGCCGCCGCCCAACACCACCACCTTGCCATTGCCCAGATGGTCAATGGCGCGCCGGCGGGCGTAACTCTCGCAAAGGGCGGGCATGGCGATGGCGGACATGGCCCGGGCGGGAACGCCGGCGGCCTCAATGGCGTGCTCCAGCGCCAGGGCGTTCATCACCGTGCCCAGCATGCCGATCGAATCGCCGGCGTTGCGGGTAAGACCGCGCGAGAGGCCCTGCACCCCCCGGAAAAAATTGCCGCCGCCCACCACGATGGCGACTTCGAAGCCCGAACGGTTGGCCTCGGCGATATCAGCGGCGATCGCTGTCAGGGTCTCGCCATGCAGTCCTGACCCGTTCGGACCGGCGAGCGCCTCACCGGACAGTTTGAGCAGCGCGCGTTTCACCTGCATGCGATCCCCCAGATTTCTGGCCAGCCGGCCGGGCGTTCTCCCGCCAGCCCGGCGAAGGGCGGGCGGGACAGCGTCCTCAGGCGCCGGCAGGGCGGAAAGCGTCGCCGGAAGCCTCTGATGCGCCAACCCCGGCCAATCGGGCCGGGGTCGGGATTACCAGGCGGTTGCGGGCGGGATCGCCAGTCCCGCGATCCGCCCGCCAACCAGCAATAGCGCCGGAGACATATTGACCCATCAGATCAGAAAATATCTCCAAATTGCTGATTCTTCTTCAATTTACACCAAAGAAGACCAGCATTGCGCCTTGCGCGGCCTCCAGCGTCAGCCCTTGGCGGCGGCGGCGACCTCGGCGGCGAAGTCCGGCGCTTCTTCCTTCTCGATGCCGTCGCCCAGGCCGTAGCGCACGAAGCCCTTCAGGGCGACCGGTCCGCCGACCTTGCCCTCGGCCTCCTTCAGCACCTGATTGATGGTCTTCGACGGGTCGTGAATGAAGGGCTGCTCCACAAGGGTGTTTTCCTTGAAGTAGCTCTTCATGCCGCTCTCGACGATCTTCTCGAGAACGTGCTCCGGCTTGCCGGCGTTCTTGTCGCGCAGGATCGCCTTTTCACGCTCCAGCACCTCGGCCGGGATCGACGCGGCGTCGAGACCAGCCGGGCTGGTGGCGGCCACGTGCATGGCGATCTGGCGACCAAGCGTCTCAAGCTGCGACACATCGCCGGTCGACTCCAGGGCGACCAGAACGCCGATCTTGCCAAGGCCCTCGCCGGCGGCGTTGTGGACGTAGGTGGCGATAAAGCCATTGTCCACGTGCAGGCGATCGACGCGGCGCAGGTTCATGTTCTCGCCGATGGTGGCGATCAGCTCCTGCAGGCGATCCTTGACGGTGACGCTCTCACCGGGGAAGTGGGCGGCTTCAAGGTTGGCGAGCGTGCCGTCGCCATTGAGGGCGATCTTGGCGGCCTCGCGGGCGAATGCCTGGAAGCTGTCGTTGCGGGCGACGAAGTCGGTCTCGGAGTTCACCTCGACGATCGCGGCGGTCTTGCCCGACGACTCAACGGCGACCAGGCCTTCGGCGGCGACGCGGCCAGCCTTCTTGGCGGCCTTGGACAGACCCTTCTTGCGCAGCCAGTCGACAGCGGCCTCGATGTCGCCGCCGGACTCGTTGAGCGCCGACTTGCAGTCCATCATGCCCGCGCCGGTCTTCTCACGAAGCTCTTTCACCATTGCGGCTGTAATGTTCGACATGGTCGTCCCCTGAAAATATGGCCAGGAACATGCGTCCGGCCCGGAGCATTTTCAAGCGCGGCTGACGCGGCCTTGCCAACGAAAATGCGTGAAATCAAAAACCTGGGCGTCTTCGCAACCTTGCGTAACCTTGCCTGACGCAAAGCCACAACCCAAGACAGGCAGGGCCCGGCGTTGGTAAAACGCCGGGCCGATCAGTTTCAAAGCTCCCCGCCCGGCGACCATGCGGCTGCCCGGGCGGATCGCCCTGGAGACGTCAACCAGACCGCGATCAGGCGGCTTCGACGAGCGCGCGGGCCTGCGAAACCCAGTTATCGCGCTGGATGCGGCCATTGAGCTTCAGCTCGGAGTCGAGGCGGGCGATATCCGCGTCCTTCAGGGCGCCGATCTGCCAGTAGTGGAACACGCCGCCCTCGTTCAGCTTGGCTTCCAGCTCCGGGCCAACGCCGTGCAGCTTGGTGAGATCGTCCGGCGCGCCGCGCGGAGCGGCCAGCACCTCGAAGACCTCGTCAGCGAACGCCTCAGGGGCGTCGTTCACGACCAGTTCCTCGACGATCGGAGCTTCTTCAGCACCCTGATCGAAGCCCATGTCGCCAGCGCCGCGCGAGATGCCGTCGATGGCGGCGCGGGCGACCAGGTCGCAGTACAGCTGGATGGCGCGGCCGGCGTCGTCATTGCCCGGAACCGGATAGGTGATGCCGTCCGGGTCGCAGTTGGTGTCGACGATGGCCACGACCGGAATGCCCAGACGACGGGCTTCCTTGATCGCCAGCTGCTCCTTGTTGGTGTCGATGATGAACAGCAGGTCGGGCGTGCCGCCCATGTCCTTGATGCCGCCGAGCGCCTTCTCGAGCTTCTCCTGCTCGCGCGACAGCATCAGACGCTCTTTCTTGGTCAGCGCCTGGGCGGCGCCGCTGGAAAGCATCTCGTCGAGCTTGCGCAGACGCTGGATGGAGCCGGCGATGGTCTTCCAGTTGGTGAGCATGCCGCCGAGCCAGCGGGAGTTCACGAAGTACTGGGCCGAATTGCGGGCCGATTCAGCGATGGCGTCAGCCGCCTGACGCTTGGTGCCGACGAACAGCACGCGGCCGCCAGCGGCCACGGTGTCGGACACGGCCTGCAGGGCGCGGTGCAGCATCGGCACCGACTGGGCCAGGTCGATGATGTGGATGTTGTTGCGGACGCCGAAGATGTACTCGCTCATCTTCGGGTTCCAGCGGTGGGCCTGGTGGCCAAAGTGCGCGCCAGCTTCGAGCAGCTGACGCATGGTGAATTCAGGAAGCGCCATGATATTTTCTCCGGTTGTACCTCCGTGGAGCCGAGAAGACCGCAAGCCGGGAAAGCCGCGATCACCGGACAGCCCATTACGCTCATGGGCCAGAACTCCACGTGTGGGATGGCGCGGCTTATAGGCGCCGGACGCCAGTTAGGCAAGTGCCGGACGCGCCCTCCGGCGCAGAAAGCCGCTGAAAAACAGCCGCAGGCGCAAAGCTTGCCCCCGAAAGCAGGGCGGGCAGCGCCGGGACAGAAGATCGCGGGCGGCCTGGGCGTGGCCAGGCCGGACTGGCGCAAGGGGGACAAGCGCCGCCATGCCCCGGGCGCCGGGGCCCCGCGCGGGGCGACCTGTCGACAAGCGCGCCAACGCGCGCGAAAACTGCCCGACTGACCAGGCGCGACGGGAATCATCGCGGCGGCGCCTGGACAACCTCCTTGGCCAACCTCCAGAGCCATTCACGGAGCCCGGGGACGGGCATGGCCAGCCACGACGCCCGCAGCGGGGCGCCGGCTGCGCTGTCTCCCGCCGCTGGCTCCCGTTCCGTTACGACGTAGAGCGCCCGGATAACCGACATGACCCAAGATCACGACGCACAGCATCCGTCACAGGCTTCCTGGGAGGCCTTCGCCGCCGCGCTGGCCCAGGCCGGCGCGCCCGAGGCGCTCAGTCGCATCGCGGCGGCGCTGGAGCGCGCCTGGCCGGAGCCGCCGCCCGTGGCGGATTTTGAGAGCGCCGACGCCTTTGTCTGGCACGCCGCGCCGCCGCGCCTTGCGCCCGTGCCGCACGTCAACCGGGTTGAGATGATGCTGTTGCAGGGCGTTGACCGGGCGCGCGACCAGTTGCAGGACAACACCACGCGCTTCGCCAGCGGCCTGCCCGCCAACAACGCCCTGCTGTGGGGCGCGCGCGGCATGGGCAAGTCCTCGCTGGTCAAGGCGGTGCACGCCGCCATCAACAATGGCGCCGGCAATGGCGGTGCTGGCGCGCGGGCTGGCAACGACCGGCTGAAGCTGATCGAGATCCATCGTGAGGACATCGCCAGCCTGCCCGTGCTGATGAACCTCCTGCGCGAGACGCCTTACCGCTTCATCGTGTTCTGCGACGACCTGTCGTTCGATTCCGACGACACCTCCTACAAGTCGCTGAAGGCGGCCCTCGACGGCGGCATCGAAGGGCGGCCGCGCAACGTGCTGTTCTACGCCACCTCCAACCGCCGGCACCTGCTGCCGCGCGACATGATGGATAATGAGCGCTCCACCGCCATCAATCCTGGCGAGGCCGTGGAAGAGAAGGTGTCGCTGTCAGACCGCTTCGGGCTGTGGCTTGGCTTCCACAAGTGCAGTCAGGACGAGTACCTTGCCATGGTCAACGGCTATGTCAGCCACTACGGCCTCGCGGTCGATCCGGCCGAATTGCGTCGCGACGCGCTGGAATGGGCGACGACGCGCGGCTATCGTTCCGGCCGCACGGCGTGGCAGTACATCCAGGACCTGGCCGGGCGCCTCGGGCGGACGCTGGAGACCTGAACCGCGCCGGAATGGAGGGAAACATGCGGATCGCGCCGCCCGTTTACGCGGGCATGACGGCGCTGGACGCCGTGGGCCCGTATGTCTCCCTCTCCCGGCGGCCCGAAGCAATCGAACCCGGCATGCATGATGCGCGGCAGCCGCCCATCGGAACCGGCTATCCGGCGACGGCGCTGACGCCGGCGCGGCGCAAGCTGATCGCGGAGCGCCTGCGCAACTGAACTGGCGCCTCCCCCCACGGGGGAGCGCCGCCCCTATTGATCAAACAAACGATTGACCGGCGCGTCGCCGGCAGCGGCTCATGGGAGTGAATGATGAAAGCCTGGCAGCTTCAGGACGCCTCCGGCCTCGACGGCCTGCGCAAGGTGGAGATTGACCGGCCGACGCCGGGGCGCGGCGAGGTGCTGGTGCGCGTCAACGCCGTCTCGCTGAATTACCGCGACCTCATCACGGTGCGCGGCGGCTATGGCTCGCGGCAAAAATTTCCGCTGATCCCCGTCTCCGACGGCGCCGGCGTCATCGCGGACGTCGGGCCTGGCGTGCGCGGCTGGAAAGAAGGCGACCGGGTCATTGGTTCATTCTTCGAGAACTGGCATGGCGGCGACGCCAGCGCGGAAAAGATGGCGGCGGCGCTCGGCGGCTCTGTCGACGGCGTATTGTGCGAATACCGGGTGTTCCCGGCGCACGCCGTTGTCGCGGCGCCGGCGCACCTCAGCGACGCGGAAGCGGCCTGCCTGCCCTGCGCCGCCCTCACGGCCTGGAGCGCCGTGGTGAAATGCGGCCAGGTGAAGCCGGGCGACACCGTGCTGACCCAGGGCACTGGCGGCGTTTCGCTGTTCGCGCTGCAGTTCGCCAAACTGGCCGGCGCCCGCGTCATCGCCACCTCGTCCAGCGACGCCAAGATCGAACGGCTGAAGACGCTCGGCGCCGATGAAACCATCAACTATCGCGAAACGCCGGAATGGGGGAAGCTGGCCCGCGTGCTGACCGGCGGTCGCGGCGTCGACATCGTCGTGGAGGTGGGCGGCGTCGGCACCTTCAACGAGTCAATCCGGTCGCTGCGCATCGGCGGCATGATCGGCTTCATTGGCGTGCTGGCCGGCGAGGCCAGCCAGGAGCCGCGCCTGTCGCTGATGGTGATGCAGCAGCAGCGCCTGCAGGGCGTCACGGTCGGCTCCATCGACGACCTGAAGTCCATGTGCGCCGCCATCACCCAGAACCAGCTGAAACCGGCGCTGGATCGCACCTTCAGCTTTGATGAGGCCCGGGAAGCCTTCCGCTACATGTCGAGCGGCGCGCATTTCGGCAAGGTGGCCATCGCGATCGGCTGACGGCTGGCGGCTGCCCCCTGGCTTCCCGTCGGGAGCCCGGGGTCATCAGCGCGCGGCCCAAGGGCTTTACGCCGGGCTGCCGGAGGCCAACGGAGCCTGACCCGCCCCGATGCGGATGCACGGCCTCTCGTGTCCGCCAACACGCCCTGCCCGCCAGGGATTTTCCTGTCAGCGACTGTCCTTCGGCCTCCTGACCTTCAAACGCAGAAAACGCCCCGGGAGGGGCTCCGGGGCGTTTTCTGTTTCTCCGGTGGGGTCTCAACCTCCGGCGAGATGGGGCATCGGATCCACGGGCGTGGACCCCTTGCGCAATTCGAAATGCAACTGCGGCGTGGAAACATTGCCGGACTGGCCGGATTTGGCCACCGTCTGGCCGCGACTGACCTTGTCGCCGCGTTTCACCGTCAGCTCGCCATTGTTGGCGTAGGCGGAAACCCAGCCGTTTTCGTGGCGGATCAGCACCAGATTGCCATAACCTTTCAGCTCGCTGCCGGCGTAAGCGACGACGCCGCCTTCGGCCGCCTTGACGGGCGTGCCTTCCGGCAGGGCGATATTGATGCCCTCATTGCCGCTGCGACCGTTGAACCCCTGGATAATGCGACCCCGGGCCGGCCAGCGGAACGACCCTCCGGACGCCTGGGCCGGCTCCTCCTTCACGGCGGGAGCCTGCGGCGCAGCGACGGCGACCTGCTGACGCTCAGGCGCCTTCTGCTCAACCGCCGGCGCCTTGGGCTGGGCCTGGGCGACAGCCCTGGGCGCCTCGGCGACCGGCTTTACCTGCGCGGCGACCTTGGCCTGGGCCTTCGCGGCCGCCTGAGCCTGCGCCTGGGATGCGGCTTTCTGCGCCGCCGCGCCCGGCTGGCCGGCAACGGCCTGCGCCTGCTGTTGCAGGCTCCTCGGCGGCTGGCCGGCCTTGACCGGCGACTGGACCGCGGCGCGCGAGGCGGCGATCACCTGGGCGGCGCGATCATTGACTGAACCGGCATGGGTCTGGGCGGCGCGCTGCGCGCCCTGGGCTACATGGGTAGACCGGCCCGGGGCTGACGCCACGGCATTGGCGGCGCGCGACGCCGGCGCGGCGGCATGCTCCACAGCCCGACCCGCCGACTGGACGGCGCCGCGCGCGGCCGGAGCCGACGCAACGGAGCTGGCGCCTGGATTGTAAACCGGAATGACAACGCTGGAGCCGGGCGTCAGGCCGTTGCCGCCAATATTGTTGGCGGCGCGAATGGCCGCCGGCGGCACGCCATAGCGATCGGCGATGGACTGGACCGTGTCGCCCTGCCCCACGGACACCGTGGCGCCGCCGGCGGCGGTCCAGCCATTGGCGCTGCCGGAGATCGCATCCGGACGGACGCCGGCGAAACCGGATGAGTAGCCGGAAGACTGGCTGGACCCGCCGGAAGGCGGCGGCAGCGACGAGGTCTGCACCGCGGACGAGCCGCCATAAGTCCCGCTGCCGGCCACCCCGTAGGAGCCGCCGCCATAGGCGGGGGCGGCGCCGGGCACGTCGGACGGCGGCAGGCTGCCGGTGGACATGTTGTCGGCCCCGCCGATGCCGGCGAAACGCTGGGTATCGGCGGCGCAGGCCGCGGCCAGCAGTGACAGGAGGCTGACGCCAGCTATCCGGGCCAGCGCTCCAGGACGGTTCGTCGGAATCGAATGAGGCATTTGAAATCCACCGGCTACGCAACACACGCAGTTAAAGCGGATTCAGGTTAAGCAACGGTTTCCATCCGGCTGCCGCAGCCCCTTTCTGACGCACCTGGAAGAAAATTCGCACAGAAAACAATAATTGTCGGCGACTTCCGACGTTTGGTCAGGACAGGACAGATTTCAGAGCGCCTGCGCCAGCCCTGCCTGCAACGGCGGCAGGCGCAGGGGGCCGCACAGGGCTTCCGGCAGCGCTTCGCCATGACGCTCGACCCGGACCAGACGGGGCCCCTGCGGCGTGATCATGGCCCCGACAAGACGTCCGCCGTCGTTCAGCGCCTCGATCAGGCCTGGCGGCGCGTGGGCGAGCGACCCGTTGAGGATGATGCGGTCAAAACGTCCCCAGGTCGCTGCGTCGGCTGCGAGACCATCGCCCACTTCCACGCTCACATGCCCGAGCTCAAGCCGGCGGATGCGGCTGGCCGCGGCGATCGCCAGGGTGCGCATGCGCTCAAGGCTCACCACCTCGCCGGCGAGATGTCCGAGAACGGCGGTGAGATAGCCGGAGCCGGAGCCGATCTCGAGCACCCGGTGCTGGCGGCCAACCGCCAGCTCGCGCAACATCAGCGCCAGCTGCATCGGCGAGGTCATGGTCTGGCCGCACGGCAGCGGCAGCGCCACGTCGGACCGGGCGAGATCAGCGAAGCGGCGCGGCGCGAACATGTCGCGCGGCGCCAGTTCCATGGCGCGCAGGATGGCGACGTCCCGGATGCCCCGCGACCGCAGGTTGAGGAGGAACGCCGCCGTCTCCTGACGGCCCAGGTCTTCTCGTGTCTGCAACTGCGCCAGCGCCGCCACCTTGCACCTCCGCCGCCATCCGGGCCACGCGGCCCGGGCCGCTCCTGCATGGCATTACAGCGCGGATTTTATTAAGAAATTATCGCCGTCCGGGGCTGGCGCCCTAGGGCGGGAGCCTGGCGCATCCGGTCGCATCTGGCCGCATTTCGTCTGAACTGGCGGAGCATGGCTGATGTTTCGCCCGCCGTTGCGGAGCGGCTCGCCAGCCAGCGCCGGACAAAGGCCATGCAACCTCAGGCAAACGCCCTGGCGTAGCGGGTCATCAGCGGCTCGTCGGTCATGTTGATGCGCAGGGGCGTGACCGAAATTTTCCGCTCAAACAGGGCTTTCAGATCGGTGCCGTTGCGCGGCGTCGACGGCGTGCGGCGGAAGGTGAGCCAGTAGTAGGGAATGAGCCGCCCGTCAGCGCGCTCCTCGATGTCCAGCAGGCCAGGATCGCGCCGCCCCTGGGCGGTCACGGCGATCCCCGTGACCTCCCCGGCCGGACAGGGCGGGAAGTTGACGTTGACCAGGGTGTCGGCGTCCATGCCGAGCTCCAGCACCTTGCGCACCACCGCCTCGCCGTGAACGGCGGCGCAATCCCACGGCGCGGCCTCGCGCAGGCCCGGCGGGAACGACTGGGACAGGGCGATCGACGGGATGCCCAGCATGGCGCCTTCCATCGCGGCGGCGATGGTGCCGGAATAAATCACATCCTCGGCGACGTTGTGGCCCTTGTTGACGCCGGAGAGCACCAGATCCGGCCGGTGCTCCTTCATCACCTGGCGCACGCCCATCAGCACGCAATCGGTGGGCGTGCCGCGCACGGCGTAACGCTTCCCATCAATCTGGCGCAGGCGCAGGGGATCGCTGAGCGACAGGGAGTGGCCGACGCCGCTCTGGTCGGATTCGGGCGCGATCACCCAGACATCGTCCGAGATCGCCCGGGCGATTTTCTCCAGCACGCCGAGGCCCTCGGCGTTCACGCCGTCGTCGTTGGTGATCAGGATGCGCACGAACAATCTCCCGGGCTGCGAAAAAGGGCGCTCCCGCGTCGCGCGGGGCTGTCCACAAACGTTCTCCGGCGCGGCGGATCGCCGTCACGTGAGAAAACGCATCAACTCAAAAGCGGGGCCAAACGTCGTTCCGGCATGAACGGCGCCTGGCCCCACATCAGCGGCTGTATCAGGCCCTGGCCTCAATCCGCGTGACGCCGCCCATGTAAGGAACCAGCGCCGCCGGCACGGTGATCGAGCCATCGGCGTTCTGGTAGGTCTCCATCACGGCGATCATGGCGCGGCCCACGGCGGTGCCGGAGCCGTTGAGCGTATGAACGAACCTGGTTTGCCGGCTGTCCTTCGCCCGGCAGCGGGCGTTCATACGCCGCGCCTGGAAGTCGTTGCACACCGACACCGACGACACCTCGCGATAGGCCTGCTGGCCCGGCAGCCACACTTCCAGATCGAAGGTGCGGGCCGAGGCGAAGCCCATGTCGCCCGTGCACAGGGTGACGACGCGATAGTGCAAATCCAGCTTCCGCAGCACCGCCTCGGCGCAGGCCAGCATGCGCTCATGCTCGGCCAGGGACGCCTCCGGCGTGGTGATGGAGACCAGTTCGACCTTGCTGAACTGGTGCTGGCGCAACATGCCGCGCGTATCACGACCGGCGGCGCCGGCTTCAGCGCGGAAACACTGGGTGAGCGCGGTGAAGCGCTTCGGCAGCTCCTCCTCGGCCACGATGCTCTCGCGCACCAGATTGGTGAGCGGCACCTCGGCGGTGGGGATCAGCCAGTGGCCATTGTCCTGCCAGTCGGCGAAAGCCTGGCCGGCGGCGTCGGCGACGCCGGCTTCGGCGTGGCGGCGGGCACTGGCCTCGAACTCCGCCCGGGTCAGGCCGCCGGCGACCACCCGAAACTGGTCCTCGCGGAACTTCGGCAACTGCGCCGTGCCAAACATGGCGTCGTCGCGCACCAGCACCGGCGGATTGACTTCCTCATAGCCGTGCTCGCCCACATGCAGATCGAGCATGAACTGGCCAAGCGCCCGCTCCAGCCGGGCGAGCTGCCCCTTCAGCACGACGAACCGCGAACCGGAGAGCTTCGCCGCCGTTTCGAAGTCCATCAGGCCCAGCGCCTCACCAAGCTCGAAGTGCTGCCTGGGCTCCGCGACGCCCTGCAGGCGGTCAGCGCGCGCGTCAGGGCGCTCGCCAAAGACGCTTTTGACGACATTGTCGTTCTCATCGGCGCCATCGGGGACCTCGGCAAGCGGCGCATTGGGGATCGCCGCCAGCTCCTGATCGAGCGCCGCCTGGGCGGCCTTTTCGCGCTGCTCCAGTTCCGGCGCGGTTTCCTTCAGCCGCGCCACCTCCGCCTTCAGGGCGTTGGCGCGGTCGACGTCCTTCGCCCGCATGGCCTCGCCGACCTCTTTCGACAGGGCGTTGCGGCGCTCCTGGGCGGTCTGGGCCTCCTGAATGGCGGCGCGGCGCGCGTCATCCAGCTCCAGCAGCCGGGACGACAGCGGCGCCAGTCCACGGCGGGCGAGCGCCCGGTCGAAGGCCTGCGGATCGTCGCGAATGAGGCGGATGTCGTGCATGGGATCACACGCTGGTTGGCGCATTCTCCGCCGGGACGTTTGCAGCCCCGCGTGGAAAACGCATTGGTTCAGACAGGTTGCGCGCGGCGCAACGGATACGGAAACGAAGGCGGGCCCCGCCAGAACAGGGCGACGCCAGGCGCTTGCAAGGGTGTTTGCGGCCCCTGGCGCGCCGGGTCAACCCCCGTCCGGTCCCCGAAATGAAACCGCCCCGGCCATTTCGGGCCGGGGCGCCAGACGCCCGCAGGCGTGGTCAGATACCGTCGCCGGCGGTTGGCAAATCCTCCGCCGCCTCTTCCTCCGCTCGTTTGGCGTCCGCCTCGGCGCGTTTGCGCTCGACAATCTTCACGGCCAAAATCGACGCCTCATAGAGCAGCAGGGTCGGGATCGCCAGGGAGAGCTGGCTGATGACGTCCGGCGGCGTCAGCACCGCCGCCACCACGAACACCAGCACGATGGCGTAACGACGTTTTTCCTTGAGAAAATCGGAAGTCACAAGCCCGGCCCGCGCCAGCAGGGTCAGGATGACGGGCAGCTGGAAACAGATGCCGAAGGCGAAGATCAGCGTCATGATCAGCGACAGATATTCGCTGACCTTGGGAAGCAGCTGGATGGTCGCCTCGCCTGCCCCGCCAAGCTGTTGCTGGCCGATGGAGAACTTCATCACCACGGGCATGGCGATGAAATAGACCACCGCCGCGCCAAGCAGGAAAAACACCGGCGTCGCGACCAGATAGGGCAGGAAGGCCTGCCGCTCGTTCTTGTACAGCCCGGGCGCGACGAACTTGTAGATCTGCCCCGCGACAACGGGAAATGACAGGAAGCCGGCGCCGAACACGGCGATGCGGATCTGGGTGAACAGATACTCCAGCGGCGCCGTGTAGATCAGCCGCACGTCCGCCCCGGGGCCCGCGGCGAACACATAAGGCCACACCAGCACGTTGTAGATGTAGCGCGCCAGGGCAAAACACAGGAAGAACATCACCACGAACGCGATCAGCGAACGGATGAGGCGCGCCCTCAGTTCGATCAGATGGTCGATCAGGGGGGCGCGGGAGGCCTCAATATCGTCGTCGCTCATGATGTTCCGTCGCTGGCGGGCTTGTTGGCGGGCGTGATGGCTTCAGCAGACGGCGCGGTCGCCGGCGGCGTCCCGACGTCGGGCGCCAGGTCCGCGACGCTGGCGGCGCCGGCCGCCGCAGCGGATTTCCTGCGCGGCGCAGGTTTCTTCGGCGTGGCGTCGGCGGACGCGGCCTTGCGGGCGCGCGTCCGCTTCGGCGCGGCGGGCGCCCCGGGCGGCGGTGGAACGGGATGCGTATCCGCCGGCAGGGCGCCGGCTTTCGCGCTGGCGGGAGACTTTTTCGCGCGCGCCGGGGATTTGCGGCGGGCGGCGGGCTCCGCCGCGCCCTCTTCCGCCGCCTCCAGGGATTTCGGCCTGGCGACGCGCTTCTTGCGGGCTGGCGGCGTTTCCGCGCCCGCTTCAATCGCCCTCGCCCCGCCCTGCGCCGCTGTCCCTGCCGACGCGGCTTCGGCGGCGATCACCGGGCCGGCCGGCGCGACGGCTGGCTGTTCCGGCAGGTTGGTGAAGTAGTCGCCAGCGGCCGGCGCATCAGTCGTCGGCAGCGGTTTTGACGCGCCGCTGTCATCGATGGCGCCCCTGATCTCGGTGCGCAGCCGGTCGATGGGATTGAAATTGTTCTTCAGGTCGCGCGCGGTGTCGACCACGTCGGAGACGCCCTTGCGGAACTCCTCCATGTCGGCCTCGCGCATGGCCTCGTTGAACTGGCGCTGGAAATCAGCCGCCATGCGCCGCATTTTGGAGGTGGTCTGGCCAAGGGTGCGCAGGGCGCGAGGCAAGTCTTTCGGCCCAATCACCACGAGCGCAACGCCGCCGATCAGCAGCAATTCACTCCAACCGATATCGAACATTCCGCGCTCGCTGGCCCTGGGGCATGTTGCGTTTTCACAAAACCGGCCTCGTGAAAACGCAACATGCCCGGATATTGTCGTGAGAGACAGCCGTCGCGCCGGGCCAGATCATTCCGGTGACCCAGACCAGCGCCAAATGCCCCGGCGTGAGCAACGCCGCGTCCACAGCGCCACCGCCGCGAAGACATTCAGGACATACCCGTCGCGGCGTGTGCGACCAGGGCGCGGACGCCGCGACGGACCGGACAGCCTGCTTCTCAGAGCTTCTGACCCGCCTCGCTGCGAACGCCCGCCTGCGCGTCAGCCGTCTGCTGGTTCTCCAGCGGACGCGGCTGCTCGGCCGGAGCGCGCGGCGCGTCGTCGTCGTCCTGCATGCCCTTCTTGAAGGACTTGATGCCCTTGGCCACGTCGCCCATCAGGTCCGAAATCTTGCCGCGCCCAAAAAGCAGAAGCACGATCACCCCGACAACAACCCAGTGCCAGATGCTTGCGCCACCCATCGAAATTCTCCCAACCGCCAGCCAGCGACATGGATCGCCCGGCGCGTAAAGCCGTCAGCCGGCGCCGGATCCCCGGTCTTTCCGGGTCGATAACGCCCGCACGGCTGACCTGATATAGGCCAAACCTACGCGGCCCTCGCGGCCAAAACAAGGAAATGCGGGCCAGCGTCAGCTGGTCCGCACGCCTGTTTTCCGGTCAGGAGCACTTTTCGTCAGGCGACGACCGGCGCCAGCAATTGGGCGAGACGGGCCCGCGCCGCCGCAACGTCAAGCGGCTCAACGGTTTTAAGGATGCGCCCCAGCGCCGCCTCCGCGCGCCGCGCCGCCGCGCCATTGAGCAACGGCGTGGCTGCGGCGATCTGCTCCATCTCGCCCCGCTCGCCATTGCAATGCAAAACCACGTCGCAGCCGGCGGCGATCGAATCCCGGGCGCGCGCGGCGAAATCGCCGCTGAGCGCCTTCATCGACAGGTCGTCGCTCATCAGCAGGCCATCAAATCCGATCGATCCGCGAATGACCCGGCTGATGACCTGCGGCGAGGTCGTGGCCGGGCGCGCCGCGTCGAGGGCTGCGAACACCACGTGGGCGGTCATGGCCAACGGCATGTCGGCCAATACCCTGAACGGCGCGAAATCGCGGGCCTCCAGCTCAGCCAGCGGCGCATCCACCACGGGCAGATCGTGGTGGCTGTCGGCCCCGGCCCGGCCGTGACCCGGAATATGCTTGACCACCGGCAACACGCCGCCCGACAGCAGCCCCTCGGCGGCGGCGCGGCCAAGGCTGGCCACAAGGGCCGGGTCATCGCCATAAGCGCGGTCGCCGATCACATCGTGGGCGCCTGGCGACGGTACGTCGAGCACCGGCAGGCAATCCACATCGACGCCAACCTCATGCAGGTCATGGGCGATGAGCCTCGCCCCCAGCCAGGCCGCCTCACGCCGGGCAAAGGGTGATGCAAGCTGGCCATAGGCGCGGCCTGGCGGATAGGCCGGCCACACCGGCGGCGCGAGGCGTTGCACCCGGCCGCCCTCCTGGTCGATCAACACCGGGGCGCGGCGCCCCACGGCGGCGCGCAACTCCGCCGTCAGGCGGGCGACCTGGGCGCGGTCGACGACATTGCGCCGGAACAGGATGAAACCCCACGGATCAATATCGCGAAAAAACCGGCGCTCGTCTTCCGTCAGATCCGGGCCGGAAAGGCCGACAATCAGGGCCCGTGCGGTCATGCGCTGCTCTCCAGGAAATATTCTGAAACATGGCGGCGACGGCCGGCGCCTGCCCCCCAAACGCACGCAGGGCTCCCTGAATGGAAGCCCCGTGAGCATCAGCCGCCGGTTGACGCGCCGACCGTTTATCCTTGCGCGACGAAGCAGTTGCCGCCAACCGACTTGAGCTGCTGGCACAGGCTGGTGGCGCTTTCGCGGCTGAGGCCGGGCACGCGCAGACGGTAAACTGTCCGCCCGTTGGACTGCGCCTTGACGACGGCGGTGCCATGGCTGGCGAGAACGCCGTACTTGCGCTTGAGACTGGCCGCCATGACCTTCGCTTCATGCTCGGAGCCCGGCGCGCCAAGCTGGACCGAGAAACCGCCCTTGCCAGCCGGAGCGGCGGCCACCGCCTTTGGCTTCGGGGCTGCGGTCGCGGCGGCGCCCACCGAGCCGGTCGGCGTGTTGTCGACCATGGTCGGCTGCACGCGGTGCTCCTGCTTGACCGCAGCCTGCTGCACGGGGCGCACCGGCGGCGCAGGCTTCGCGACGGGCGTGGGCGCGGCCTGGGCGGTTTCGCGAACAGGCTGGGAAGCCGCAGCCTGCTGCTGGCCAGCGTCCCGCACCTTGCCGTCGGGCCCGATGGAGACCGTGCGGACCCGGCGCGGCTCACCAAGCCCGGAGCGCGGATCACGGTTGGCGGCATGGGTTGGCAGCGGCGCCACGCCCGGCGCGCCGAAGGTTCCGGAATCATCGCTGACTTCCGACGGCAGCTTGCCCGAAGCGACGGCGGCGGCCCGCTGCTGACGCAGGGTCTGCTCCACATCGACCGGCTGCTCGTTGCTGGCGACGACCTTCGTCTCGCCAGGCGCCCTGGCGATCTGCTCGTAAATTTCCTTGGTTGGGGCCGGCGCGGCGGCGTTATCCGCCGGCGGCTTCACCTTCACCGCCGAAGCGTCAGCGCGAATCAGCGGAGCTTCGCCACCCCCACCCGCGCCACCGCCGCGCAGCCCGAAGTAGCCCGCAGACGCCGTGACACACAGGGCGACAACGGCAACAGCCGCATAGAGCGGCGCGCGTGACGGCCGGCGCCGCCGCAGGCGCGCGCCTTCGATCGCCTCAAGCGGATCAAGCGTTGGCGCGAACGCGTGACGCCCCTCGCCATAATGCCCCTGCCCAGGCTCTGCGCCGCGCGCGACCGCCGGCGCCGCCACGGAACCACCCCACGCCTGCCCCGCGGGGGCAGAATCCCAGGCGTCCTGAGACGTCTGGCCAGCATCATCCCAGGCGGGCTGCGGGAAGGCGCCGGATTGGGGGGCCTGCCCGTATTGGCTCCACTGCTGATCGGCATAGCCGGCCTGATGGCCGGCGTCATGGCCCGCCTGATGACTGGCGGCGTGACCCGCATCATACCCGGCCGCCGGGGCATTCACCCACGTCCGCAGATGGGCCGGATCTTGCCCATAAGCTGGCGCGGGATCCTGCCAGGCGGGCTGGGCGTGATTCACGCGGTCACCGCCCCCCGGGGGACGCAGCAGATCACGAAAACGGTCATTCTGGCCGACGATACGGGCCAGTTCGGCCAGGCGGGCGTCTTCGGACGCCCCGCCAGCGCGCGAAGGCTCGCCGGCGCCGGCGATGCCTGCTTCAAGCGCATCAAGATCGAGCGCAACGCGGGAGGAGGATCGGTCAGTCATCGGCGCGTTCCGTTTCCTTTTGTGAGCTGGCAGCCCGGGAACACGCAACAACGACCGACGCGACCGGTCCGTTCAGCGCATTTCTTCGGGCGCTCCGACCCCCAGCACCCCGAGACCCGAAGCCAGAACCGACCGGACCGCATCAACAAGGGCCAGCCGTGCTTGCGACAACTCTGGATTCTCCTGGTTAACAAACCGTAAGGCCACCGCGTCGCGCCCCCGGTTCCAGAGGCTGTGGAAGGCGCTCGCCAGATCATACAGATAGAATGCGACGCGATGCGGTTCATGGGCGGCGGCCGCAGCCGCGATGACCCGCGGATATTGCGCCAGCCAGCGCAGCAGATCGACCTCGGCCACGTCGGTCAATCCGCTCACGTCAGCGCCAGCGAGGGCCGCCCGGTCAAAATTGCGCCCAGGGAACGCCTCCGCCGCCTGACGGAACACTGAGGCGCACCGCGCATGCGCATATTGCACATAAAACACGGCGTTATCCTTGGATTGTTCAACCACTTTCGCAAGATCAAAATCCAGCGTCGCGTCGTTCTTGCGAAACAGCATCATGAAGCGAACCGGGTCGGAGCCGACCTCATCAATCACATCACGAAGCGTGACGAAGTCGCCGGAACGCTTCGACATTTTGACCTGCTCGCCATCACGGAGCAAGCGGACCAGCTGGCACAGCTTCACGTCGAGCTTGCCCTTGCCGCCGGTGACGGCGGCGACGGCGGCGTTCATCCGCTTCACGTAACCGCCGTGATCGGCGCCCCAGACGTCGATCATCGTGGCGAAGCCGCGCTGGTACTTGGAGCGGTGATAGGCGATGTCGGCGGCGAAATAGGTATAGGAGCCGTCAGACTTGAGCAGCGGCCGGTCCACATCGTCGCCAAAGGCGGTGGCGCGGAACAGGGTCTGCTCGCGGTCCTCCCAGTCTTCCACCGGCTGGCCCTTTGGTGGCGGCAGGCGCCCCTCGTAGACCAGGTCGCGGGCGCGCAGATCGGCGATGGTCGCGCCAATCTGGTCGCCATCCGGCCCGCGGCTCAGCGAGCGCTCGGAAAAGAACACGTCATGGCTGATGCCGATGGCCGCGAGATCGCCCCGGATCATCGCCATCATGGCGTCGATGGCGGCGTCACGGGCGATCGGCAGCCACTCTTCCTCCGGCATCTGCCGCAGGGCCTGGCCGTGAGCCGCCGCCAGGGCCTGACCAACCGGAACAAGATAATCCCCCGGGTAAAGACCCGCGGGGATCTCACCGATATCCTCGCCCAACGCCTCACGGTAACGCAGATAGGCGGAGCGGCCGAGCACATCGACCTGGGCGCCGGCGTCGTTGATGTAATATTCGCGCGTCACCTCATGACCAGCAAAGGCCAGCAGGCTGGCGAGCGCGTCGCCAAATACCGCGCCGCGCCCGTGGCCGACGTGCATCGGCCCGGTGGGATTGGCCGAAACATACTCCACATTGACCGCGCCGCGACCGGCGTCGCCACGGCCGTAGGCCTGTGGATCGCTGATAATGTCCTTCAGAACATCAAGATAAACATCTGGCTTCAGACGAATATTGATAAATCCAGGCCCAGCAATCTCAACCGAGGCGACGCCGGCGACTTCACCAAGCGGGCCGGCGATCAGCGTCGCCAGGGCGCGCGGGTTGGTCTTCGCCTCCTTCGCCAGCACCATGGCCGCGTTGGTGGCCAGATCGCCGTGGCTCATATCGCGCGGCGGCTCGACCACCACCCGGGAGAAATCCAGCCCCTGCGGGATGGCGCCGGCGGCGACAAGCCCCTCAAGCACCGTTTTCAGCCGCTGTTCGAAAATATCAAAAATGTTCATTGCAAAACGCTTCTTCACACGCCTGGCGGCCGCAGGGCGTCAATTCCGCTGCCTGACGCCCGCAATAATCCTGGCGCCCGCAATAGCAGGAGTCAGGGCAAAACCCAATCAGCCGACCCATCTGTTGCCGACGCCGGCTTCGGCGAGGCCCTGGCCGCGCCCGCACTTCGCGGACGGCGGCAGCTGGCCACGGCGGCCCGCCATGCCTCAGAGGTCAGGCATACCTGGGCCGTCCGCCCACGTGTCGGGCCTTGCGGTGACGTCTGGGGTATGGGGAAACAGCGCCCGGTGGCGGGCCAGGGCGTAGCTGTCGGTCATGCCGGCGATATAGTCCGCCACCCGCCGTTGCAGGCGCATATCCTCCCCCGTCTCGCCGTTCAGGTCGCGCCGCCACTCCGCCGGGAGCAGTTCGGGCGCGGCGAGGAAGCGGGCGTAGAGATCGCGCACGATGGCGTCCGCCCCCTCGCGCAGGCGCATCAGCCGTTTGTGCCGGTACATGTGGGGGAACAGAAACTGCTTCATGTCGCGATCGGCGGCGGCCAGCCGCTCCGAGAACGCGATCACCGGCTCCGGCGCGAAACGGATATCGTCTGCGGTCGCGGGGCCAAGCGCCGTGATTCGCCGGTCGCTTTCGGTGATGACATCCTCGACAAAGCGGGTGATGACGCGCCGCACCACCTCGTGGATCGTCCGGGCGAGGTCCAGGTCGGGCCAGAGCTGCTCCACCTCGTGGAGAATGCCGGCCAGGAAGGGCGCCTTGCGCACGTCCTCCGCCGTGAACAGGCCAGCGCGCCAGCCGTCGTCCAGGTCATGGGCGTTATAGGCGATGTCATCGGCGATGGCGGCGCACTGGGCCTCGGCGCTGGCCTGGGTATGCAGCCACAGATCGTGACTGGCGTTGTATTCGAGGATGGCGGCCGGCACGCCGCGGCAGGCGTAACGCGCCGTGGGCCGGCCGCGCGCATCCAGCAGCGGCCCGTTGTGTTTCACCAGACCTTCGAGCGTTTCCCACGTCAGGTTAAGCCCGTCCCAGGCGGCGTAGCGCCGCTCCAGGCGGGTCACCACGCGCAGCGCCTGGGCGTTATGGTCGAAGCCGCCAATGGCCTGCGCGCAGGCTTCCAGCGCATCCTCGCCGGCGTGGCCGAAGGGGGTGTGACCCAGATCGTGCGCCAGGGCGATGGCCTCGGCCAGGTCCTCGTCGAGGCCCAGACAGCGGGCGATGGCCCGCGCGATCTGGCTCACCTCGATGGTGTGGGTGAGACGGGTGCGATAGTGGTCGCCCTCGTGCTGCACGAACACCTGGGTCTTGTGCTTCAACCGCCGGAAGGCCGTGGCGTGAATGATCCGGTCGCGGTCGCGCTGGAACGGGCTGCGGGTCGGCGAATCATCGTCGGGCCAGAGACGCCCGCGACTTTCCCCGGGCTTGCAGGCCCAGGCCGCCGTCCACCGCTCTCCATGCAGACGCAGGTGCGTCATCGGGGTCTCCCAAACTGTTCCGCCGCGGCAGCCGCGGCCCCGGAGTGCAGGCGCGCCAGTCCGCCGGCGCTGAAGCGCCCGGCCTCCCTTCGCCTGACGGCCGGACGGTCCAGGCCGGCGCCGTCGGCCTGGACATGGCGGCCCGGGTGGTTGAAGCCTGGCCCTGGTGGACATACCTTTGGGACAGGTCCAGGGAAAGCCGTGGCTGGCGTCACAGGCGGCCGGCCATATGTTGCAGGAACATCCGCGATGCAGAACGTTACGGTCACAGAGCGCGCCGCCCGGCGGATCCGGCAGGTGCTGGCGGGCGAGCCCGAGGGGGCGATGCTGCGGATCAGCGTCAACGGCGGCGGTTGCTCGGGTTTCCAGTACGCGTTCGATATCGACCGCGAGCGCGCCGATGACGATATCGTCATCGAACGGGACGGCGCCGGGGTGCTGGTTGATCCGGTTTCGCTGGAATACATGCAGGGGTCCGTGATCGACTTCGTCGATGATTTGATGGGGCAGGCATTCCGGATCGAGAATCCCAACGCCACCGCGTCCTGCGGCTGCGGCACGTCGTTCGCCCTGTAACGCCCGCCGGAGGCCCTGACGCGCCTGGGCCGGCGCGGCGGGATTTGCCCGCAGGGCCAGGTTTTGCTCTACAGTCGCCACGGTAGCGGCCCAAAGTCGCGACCGGATGACGCCTGGCGGAACAGGCCCGATTTGCCTTCCGACCTCATGCCAGCCCGCCCGCCTCGCCCAGGACCGAAGCGGGAGCCAGACCAGCAGCCCACAATCACGGCCAGCCGTGCGCCAGAGGACCGTTGCCCCCATGAATTCCAGACTGACGCAGCCCGATGCGCAGCCCCACGCCGACGCCATGGCGAAATCCCGCAGGCGCCCCGCGCGCCGGATCGCGGCGGGCGGCGCGCTGGCGTTCGTTGTCACCGGCGCCGTGCTGGCGGGGGGCGCCCAGTGGACGGCGCATGAGGTGCGCGCCGCTTTGGCTGGCGTCGGCGTTGACGTGGCCGGCGTTTCCGTGGACCCGGTCTCCGGCTCCATGACCCTCGACCGGGTCGCGGCCAGCCAGGACGGCGTGCGGGTTTCCATCGGCTCGATCGCGGCTCCTGGCCATTTTGGCCTGGCCAGCGCCGCCGAGGCGGCCGGGCCGGTCACACTGACAGATATCGAAATCAGCAGCGGGCAGTTCACCGTGCGCATTCCCCGGCTGGAGGTTGCCGGCGACAATGTGGACGAGGCGCGCCTGCGCGCCATCTTTGACAAGACGGGCGCCGCGCCGCTGGCGAAGCGGCTGTCGGACATCAGCGTCAGCCGGGCCACGCTGCCCGAGCTGGTGCTTGTCCAGAAGAGCGACAAGGCGGAAACCGCATCCACCTGGAAGCAGATCACCATCACCGACCTGAAGAACGGCGTCGCCGGCGCCATCACCGCCAGCGGCGCGACGTTCGCCACCCGGGCGGGCGAGACCAGCTCCGCCGGCTCCATCGGCCAGACCGCGATGCAGGCGGTCAATCTGGCGCTGGTGGCGCGGCTTTACACCGAGGCGGCCGCCAATGAGGCCGACCGGCAGTTGCAGCCGGCTTACGGCGCTTTCTCGGCCAGCGACATCACGGTGAAGAGCGACGATGCCAGCTTCGCCATCAAGAGCGTGACCGGCAAGGATTTCAGGGCGCGGTTGCTCCGGCAGCCCCTGCTCGAACTGATGGCCGGCATCGAGGCGGTGAAGAACCCGGACGACCTGGAGCCAAAGGCCCGCGCCGCCTATTACGGCAATGTGGCGGACATGCTGGAGGCGTTCTCGTTCGGCGAAGCCACCGTCACCGGCATGACCTTCGACGTTCCGGATGACAGCGACGCCGGCGACGACGAGGGCGCTGACAAGCAGACCGACGCGGGGGAAAAGGACGCCGGCAAGCCTGAGGCGAAAGACCAGGGCGCCAAAGGCGCCAAGCCTGCGCCGCGCGTTCGCGGTGAGATCGCCTCGCTGTCGTTCGGCGCCGCCGTGGCCCAGGGCGGCCTCAGCTTCTCCGGCCTGAAGGTCGCCCCCGTGGAGGGCGATCTGGTGGCCATCGGCGAGGGCAGCGTCAGCAATCTGGCGGCGAAGCTGGCGGACATGTTCCGCAAGCTCGCGGACGCCGCGGCCGCCGGCAAGGACGACGAATCGGCCTTGGCGTCGCTGACGCCGGCGGCGGGCGCCCTGACGCTGAAGAACATCGATGTGAACGTCGCCAGCCCCGACACGCCCGGCGAGCGGGTGAAGTTCACCGTCCAGGGCTTCTCCGGCTCCTACAGCGATCCGGTCAACGGCGCGCCCACCGCCGTCAAAACCAGCCTTGACCGGCTGGTGATCGACCTGCCCCAACCCAGGAAGGGTGACGAAGGGGAGGACAGCGATTCCTCTGTCAACGCCACGCTGACGAAGCTGCGCGCCATGGGCTACGACAGGCTCGACCTGTCGGCGTCGATCGACGGCAAGTGGGACGCGGCGACAAAGGACCTGCGCATCGGCGCGTTCTCGTTTGGCGCCGCGGACATGGGCAGCGTCAGGCTCACCGGTCTGCTCGGCAATGTGAGCCAGGAGCTGTTTACCGCCAGCGACGACAGACGCCAGCAACTGCTGCTGGCCTCGCGGCTGAAAAACCTTTCGCTCGACGTCACCGACAGCGGCTTCGCGAAGCGTTTCGCCGAATTGCAGGCGAAGGAACAGGGCGACAGCGACGCAACCCAGGTTCGCGCCGGCTGGGCCGCGCTGGCGCAGATGCTGCTGCCGTCGATGATCGGCTCCAGCGACGGCGCCAGGGCGCTCACCGGCGCCCTTGGCAAATTCATCCGGGACAGCGGCTCGCTGAGCCTCTCGGCGACGTCACGCAAGCCCGAAGGCGATCCGGTCAGCCAGCTGGTGATGGACGCCGCCTCCGGCAACCCGGACGCGCTGTTTGATGCGCTCGATTTCAAGGCCACGGCGAAGTAGGCGCGGCGAAGTAGCGCCGTCACGCTTTGACGTCGTCGCGCGGGCGCCGCACATTGCGGCGCCCGTGGCTGTTTCGGGACCTCGGCACTGATTTGAAGGAGCGCGACCCGGCATGGGGCTGATCGGACAGTGGCGCAATCCGCATAACGAAACCCGCGTGCATCTGGCGAAGCTGGCGAAGAAGCGCGGGTTCAGCTTCGGCGCCTACAGCTATGGCCGGCCCAAGGTGCGGTTCGCGGAATCGGGCGCGAAGCTCAGCATCGGCCGTTATTGCTCGATCGCCGACAAGGTGGAGATCCTGCTTGGCGGCAACCACCGGCTGGACTGGGTGTCGACCTTCCCCTTCCCGGCGTTTCCCACCGTCTGGCCCGGAGCGAACAGCGACTATCACGCGACCTCAGGCGACGTGCACATTGGCCATGACGTCTGGCTCGGCTCCGGCTGCATGATCCTCTCCGGCGTCACCATTGGCCACGGCGCGGTCGTGGCGGCCCGGGCGGTGGTGACGAAGCATGTGCCGCCCTACGCCATCGTTGGCGGCAACCCGGCGCGCGTCATCCGCTACCGCTTCAGCGAATCCGATATCGCCGCCCTGCTCGTCAGCGCCTGGTGGGACCTGCCGAAGGAACAGGTGCAGGCGCTGCTGCCGCTGCTCCAGGACACGGACGTTGCGGCCTTCGCCGCCGCGGTGCGAAAAATTCGCGACGGCCGCTGACGCGGCGGCGCATCCGGCGTTCCGTAAAACATTTCAGAACGACGCTCGGCCGCGAAATAATTTTCTCCCGACGCCCCCGGACGCGAAACCTCCCTCTTGCGCCGGAAGAAAATCCGGCATAGACAGAGCCTTACATCAGGAGTTGGGATGTATTCCCAACGCCAACCTGCCTGTTCCGGGCAAGGTGGCGCTCCCCCAAGGGGGAGGATGTGGCCGACCGGCAACCAAACGGAACCAGCCACCGCATCCACCTGTCCGATTCAGGCGCGCGAGAGACGGCCACAAGCCGCCATCGCTGTCGTTTGCCGACGCGCTTTCCCGCCTGACGGAGAACGCGAAACCTGAGTGGATGCGCCGATGCCCATCAAGCTGCCCGATGATCTGCCCGCTTTCAGCACCCTTGAGGCCGAGGGCGTGATGGTCATGCGCGAAACCGACGCCGTGCGTCAGGATATCCGCCCGCTGCGCATCGGTTTCCTCAACCTGATGCCCAACAAGATCCGGACGGAGACGCAGATCGCCCGCCTGATCGGCGCGACGCCGCTGCAGGTGGAAATGACGCTGGTGCGCATCTCCGGCCATACGCCGCGCAATACGCCCGCCGAGCACATGATCGCCTTCTACCGCACGTGGGAGGAAATCCGCGACGAGAAGTTCGACGGGTTCATCATCACCGGCGCGCCGGTGGAGCGGCTGCCGTTCGAGGAGGTGAACTACTGGGACGAACTGCGACGGATTTTCGACTGGACGCAGACCCATGTGCACCGCTCCTTCAACATCTGCTGGGGCGCCCAGGCCGCCGTGCACCATTTCCACGGCATGCCCAAATATGAGCTGGAACAGAAGGCGTTCGGCGTGTTCCGCCATCGCAACCTGTATCCGGCTTCGCCCTATCTGCGCGGCTTCTCGGACGATTTCTCCATCCCGGTGTCGCGCTGGACCGAGGTGCGCAAGGCCGACATTCCGGCGGGCTCCGGCGTGAAGGTGCTGGCGGAGAGCGACCGGGCGGGCCTGTGCCTGCTGGACGATCCGGCGACGGCCTCGCTGCACATGTTCAACCACATCGAGTATGATTCGACCTCTTTGGCCGAGGAGTACTTCCGCGATCTCAGCGCCAATATTCCGATGGCCATTCCCCACGACTATTTCCCGGGGGACAACCCGGAGCAGACGCCCAACAACCGCTGGCGCAGCCATGCTCACCTGCTGTTCGGCAACTGGATCAATGAGATGTACCAGACGACGCCGTTCGACCTTCGCGATATCGGCGGGAAACGCTGAGCCGTCGGCTCCTGGGTCCGCCCGGGGCTGCCCGGCCGCCAATGACAATGCCCGCGCCATGGCGCGGGCATTGTCATATCCAGATGCTTCAGGGGGCGTGGAGCCGTCAGATCGGTCGCGGGCGGTCGCGACGGTCCAGGAGGCGACGTTTGATATTGAGCGCCGGCTTCTCGACAATCCGCCACGAGGCAAAGCCAACGAGCACGGTGAGCGCCAGCGACGGCGCCAGCAGGACAAGCGCGCCGGCCAGCGGAAACAGCGCGTGCAACGCCTGCTGGATTGGCCAGCCATACAGGTAGACCCCGTAGGAAACATCGTCCCGGGGCCCGGGGACGAGCCGGCTGACCGGAACCAGCGCCAGCCACATCAGGCAATAGGCTTCGGTGAGAAACAGCGCCGCGTTGTAGGCGAAGGTGTGCCGCAGCAGCACGACGCCGGCGATCATGAACATCGCGGCGAGGATTGACAGGCGGATGGAGCCGCCGAAGCGGTAGAACACCGCGCCGGCCGTGAAAAGCAGCGGCAGCCGCACGGCGGTCTGCAGGCCCTTGGCCGCGTCCGGCTGCAACCAGTCCAGCAGCAGCAGGGCGGCGGTCAGCGACAGCAGCAGGCCAAGCGCCAGCCGGCGGCTGCGCAGCAGGCCAAGCGCGCCGATCACGAACACGGCGACGTAACAGATCACCTCATACTTCAGCGTCCACACCGTTCCCATGGGAAAGCGGAAGGGGTTGTTCTCGAACACCCCCGGCAGAACGGTGTTGCTTTTGTAGGTGGTGAGGGTCTGGACGACGAACTTCCAGGTTCCCGCATCAGCCAGATAACGGAACGGCCCGAGCGAACTGAGCGCCGCGCCAAGCACCAGCCCGACCATCAGCGTGGCGACGATCAGCCCCGGGGCGATGCGCAACACGCGGGCAAGGGCATAATCGAGCCAGCCGCGCCGGTCGAAACTCATGGTGACCAGAAACCCGGAAATGACGAAGAAGCCGTTCACGGCGTGCTCGCCCAGGGTGTAGCCGGTCGCGGCCGTCAGCGGTTCGTCGCGCACATTGCCGGTGATGACGCTGAAGCCGTGGGAGACCACCACGGCCACCGCCATCACCAGGCGCAGCAGGTTGAAATTGTTGGCGCGGCCGACAGAAGCCTCCGTCACCGTGGGTGAGCCCAGCAACCCGCCCCGCCACGGCTCCGCCGCCACCGCCTCACCGGCCTGCACCGCGCCCACGCGTTCGATCCTGCTGGTCATCCTCTCGTCATCCTGCCTCTGGTCATGCCGCCCCTGTCATGTCGCCTCTGTCAAGCGCCGTCCGCGCCCCGGGATATTCTCATGGTGGGCGCAGTCCACGTCTCACGAAAAAACGCATCAATTCGAACAACGCCGCATGTCCCGCCAGGCGGATTTCATCGCGGACGCCTGCCTGGCGCAGCTTTCCATCAATCTGGATCGGAAGCTGCACCAGCTTTCTTTATTTTAAGCGAACTCTGATCGATCAGCCGATCCCGGCTGACCGAAAAGCGCTCCAGGAAACACGCTATTTCAGCGACAGATCAGTTTCCCGATTTATTCCGGCTGAGGTGTGCCCCGTTCATTGGGCGCCGGCTCCAGATGTTCCCGCGTCACCGCCTGCCTGCCGCGAAGGAAAGCCAGGGCGCCGGCGGCGCTGCCGGCATATCGCTCGATGGTGGCGCGGCGGAAACTGAACAGCGCCAGCAGGGTCTTGCAACCATTGACCAGCGCGGTCGCCAGGGCTGGCGACGCCAGGCCCCATTTGCGCGCCACATAGGCCTGCGACCACGCCATGTGCCAGCGGGCGCGGTATATCCTGCCAGGCGCCCTGCCCGCCGATTTGCCGCGTCCGTGCCGGGCCACAGCGCCATGCACATGCACCAGCGCCAGGCCGGCGTCAGCGACCCGGCGGCACAGGTCATCATCCTCATAAAACAGGAAAATATGGGGATCGTAGCCGCCCAGCCGCTGGAACACCGCGCGCCGCATCAGCAGGCAGGCGCCGGAGAGGAACGGCGCGCAACAGTCGCCTTCCGGCAGGCGCAGAATATCGGGCGGATTGGTCAGATAGGGCGAGAGCAGCGAACGGCGCTGGAAAAACAGCCGGCCGTCCAGCTCGATAATGCGTGGCGCCAGCATGCCGGCGTCCGGCCAGCGCTCCGCCGCCGCGACCAGGGCCGCGACGCAGCCCGGGTCAGGCGCGCAATCGGGATTGATGATGAGGATGTAGTCGCTGGCGGCTGCGGCGACGCCGATATTGTTGCCGCGCCCGTAGCCCTCATTGCGGACGTTGCGAATGACGCGGGCGCCATGGGCCGTCGCGACCGCTGCGGTGTCGTCGCTGCTGGCGTTGTCAACGACAATGACGGCGACGCCCTCGCGGTTCAGCGCCTCCAGACACTCCGGCAGCGCCCCGGCGCTGTTCCACGCCACGACGATGGCGGTGACCGGGCTGTCAGCGCTCATCCGACTTCTCCAACGCTCCGCTGGCGCTCCAGCCGCCGCAGGCAATTCCGGCGCTGCAGGCATTCACGCCGCCCTGCACCCTGCTCCAGACGACGGCGTCTGGCGCCCGCACATGAATTGGGGCGCCCGCCAGCGACGGCGGACGCCCCTTTCACATTACGCCCCCCGCGAGGGCATGACCGTGATCTGGAAAACCAGACCGGCAACCACCGTTCTCACGCCTCAGGCAGGTTGAGCCGGATGTGCAGTTCGCGCAGCTGCTTCGGGCCCACTTCGGCAGGCGAGCCCATCAGCAGGTCTTCCGCCCGCTGGTTCATCGGGAACAGCGAGATCTCGCGCAGGTTGTTGACGCCGCAGAGCAGCATGACGATGCGGTCGACGCCAGCGGCCATGCCGCCATGGGGCGGCGCGCCGTACTGGAAGGCGCGGTACATGCCGCCGAAGCGCTCGACCACGGTCGCCTCGTCGTAGCCGGCCAGTTCAAACGCCTTCACCATCGCCTCGGGGCGGTGATTGCGGATGCCGCCGGAGGCGATCTCGTAGCCGTTGCAGGCGATGTCGTACTGGAAGGCGTTGATGGTTAGCGGATCCTGAGAGTTCAGCGCCTCCAGACCGCCCTGCGGCATCGAGAACGGATTGTGCGAGAAGTCGATCTTCTTCTCGTCCTCGTTCCACTCATAGAACGGGAAGTCGACGATCCAGGCCAGTTCGAAACGGTCGTGATCGACCAGCTTCAGGTCCTCGCCGACCTTGGTGCGGGCCATGCCGGCGAATTTGTAGAACTTCTGCGGATCGCCCGCGACGAAGAAGGCGGCGTCGCCTTCCTTCAGGCCAAGCGCCTGGCGGATCGCCTCGACGCGCTCCGGGCCGATGTTGTTGGCGATCGGGCCGCGGCCAACCACGCCAGTCGCGCCCTCGCCCTCGGCCGCGCCCCACATGATGTAGCCAAGGCCCGGCTGGCCTTCGCCCTGGGCCCAGGAGTTCATGCGGTCGCAGAACGAACGGCTGCCGCCGCCGGGGCCTGAAATGGCCCACACCTCATTGCCCGCGCTTTCCAGCATGCGCGCGAACACCTTGAAGTTGGAGCCGCGGAAATGCTCCGAGACGTTCTGCATGACCAGCGGGTTGCGCAGATCCGGCTTGTCGGTGCCATATTTGCGCAGCGCCTCGGCGTAGGGAATGCGCGGCCAGTTCTTCGTCACCGGCTTGCCGTCGGCGAATTCCTCGAACACGCCGGTGATCACCGGTTCGACAGCGGCGAAAATGTCTTCCTGCTCGACGAAGCTCATCTCGAGATCGAGCTGGTAGAACTCGCCCGGCAGGCGGTCGGCGCGCGGGTCCTCATCGCGGAAGCACGGCGCGATCTGGAAGTAGCGGTCGAAGCCGCTCATCATGATCAGCTGCTTGTACTGCTGCGGCGCCTGCGGCAAGGCGTAGAACTTGCCGGGGTGGATGCGGCTCGGCACCAGGAAGTCGCGGGCGCCTTCGGGCGAGGACGCGGTCAGGATCGGCGTCTGGAACTCGAAGAAGCCCTGGTCCTGCATGCGGTTGCGCATGCTGGTGATGATGCGGCCGCGCTTCATGATGTTGGCGTGCAGCTTCTCGCGGCGCAGGTCGAGGAAGCGGTACTTCAGGCGGATTTCTTCCGGGTACTCCTGGTCGCCGAACACTGGCAGCGGCAGTTCGGAGGCGGCGCCCAGCACTTCCGCGTCGGTGACATAAAGCTCAACCTCGCCCGTCGGCAGCTCCGGGTTGACGGTGCCCTCGGGACGGGCGCGCACCTTGCCGTCGACCCGCACCACCCACTCGGACCGCACCTGCTCCATCAGGCTGAACACGGGCGAATCGGGATCGACCACGCACTGCACGACGCCATAGTGATCGCGCAGGTCGATAAACAGCACGCCGCCATGGTCACGGATACGGTGACACCATCCGGAAAGCCGCGCCTGGCTGCCGATATCCGACGCGCGCAGGGCGCCACACGTATGGGAGCGGTAACGATGCATTGTCTTGCGCCAGATCCTTGAAAAAACGGGAGCGCCGGGGAAGTTGGCAACGCCGGCGGCAAACGGGAGCGCGACAAAACCCATACGGCGCACGCCTTGTCAAGGCGGACGCCGTGCAGGAGGCGCGGACAGGTCCTTGCGGAGAAATTATGGCGCCGGCGCGTCAAAAAAGCTAAACAGTCGGGACATTCCTCCCAGTGTGGTCTATAGCCCGGTATGCTTCCAGTTACTTCATCCGCCGAACTCGCGGCGGCCTGCGCCCGCCTCGCCGCCCACCCCTACGTAACGGTCGACACCGAGTTTCTGCGCGAGACGACGTATTATTCGAAGCTGTGCCTGATCCAGATGGCGTCGCCGGAAGAGGCGATTCTGGTTGACCCCCTGGCGCCGGGGCTCGATCTCGCGCCGTTTTTCGCGCTGATGGCCAACCCCGCCGTGGTGAAGGTGTTCCACTCCGCCCGGCAGGACGTCGAGATCATCTGGTTCATGGGCCATGTGATCCCGACGCCGCTGTTCGACACCCAGGTCGCGGCCATGGTGTGCGGCTATGGCGACTCCGTTTCCTACGAGCAGCTGGTCAGCGACCTGGCGCGGGCGCGAATCGACAAGACGTCGCGCTTCACCGACTGGTCGCGACGCCCCCTCACCGAGCAGCAGGTGAATTACGCCCTTGGCGACGTCACCCATCTGCGGGCGGTTTACGAAGCGCTGCGCGCCCAGCTCGCCGCCTCGGGACGGGAGGACTGGCTGGCGGACGAAATGGCGGTGCTGACCTCGCCGGCGACCTATGACACCAACCCGGACGACGCCTGGCTGAAGCTGGGCGGCCGGCTGCGCAAGACGCGCGACGCGCTGGTGTTGCGCGATCTCGCCGCTTGGCGCGAGCGCGAGGCCCGCTCCCGCGACGTGCCGCGCTCCCGCATCCTCAAGGACGACGCGCTGATCGACATCGCCGTCAACGCGCCGCGCACGGCGGAGGCGCTGGGCCAGCTGCGCTCCACCCCCAACGGCTTCGAGCGTTCGCGCGCCGGCGGTGAGATCATCGCTGTCATCAAGGGCGCGCTCGACAAGGACCCCCGTTCCATCACCCTGCCGTCGAAAGAGCGCGGCCGCTCCACCAACGGCGCGCTGATGGACCTGCTGAAGGTGCTGCTGAAAGCGGTTTCAGAAAATGAGAAGGTGGCGCCAAAGCTGATCGCCACCACCGACGATCTGGAAGCCATCGCCGCAGACGACAACGCCGACGCCCAGGCGCTCAAGGGCTGGCGCCGGACCATCTTCGGCGAACGCGCCCTGGCGCTGAAGCATGGCCGCATCGGCGTCGTGGTGGACAAGGGCAAGGTATCGTTCGTGGATCTGCCGGCGAAAAAGGCGGGGTAAAACCCAAGGCCCGTCTCAGACGAACCTGCCGCGCCGGCGTTTCGGCGGCGCGCCGCCCTGTGCGGCAAGCAGCTGCGCCAGGCGGCTTGCTCCAGGGCAGCCCCTTCCCGGGAGCCCGGCGTGTTGCGGCGTCCGGGCGCAGCCGCCGGCCGGCACCCTTTCTTACAGAGATGGCGCTTCGTGCAGAGATGGCGCTCTCGTGAGCCGGAACGGGTCAGGATGGCGCCGGCGGCGGTTTTGGCCTGTCACCCCACGTTGACCTGCACCTGCATGCCGAGCGTGCGCCCGAGCTGGCGCAGGCGGTTGGCGATGCGGTCGGAGCGCAGGTTCTCCAGCTCCGCCGGAATGGACAGCGTCAGCACGCCCTTCTTCACCGTCAGCGGACAGCGGGGCAGCACCCCGGCCATGGCGGCTGACAGAATGTAGGCGACGCGCATGGCGGCCCCGAGGATGCGCGCCCGCTCCACCATGTGCATCGGCATCAACTCGCGGATGCGGGCGACGTTGCTCTCGATCGACAGCCCCTCATGGCGGATAAAATTGGACAGGGCCATGAAGCCCCGCTCCGGGTGGGTGACGCCGGCGAAGGTCGCCTGGGAAAGCAGGATCAGCGCCTGCTCGCCGCGATAGTCCGGATGGGCCCGCCAGCAGGCGTCGGAAACCAGGCAGGCGGCGGCCCGCACCCGGGCTTCCGCCGGCGTCTCGCTCAGGTGCAGGGAGGCGAACAGGCCGCCCACCCAGTCCACCAGCTCCTCGCAATGGCGCGGCGAACGGGAACGCAGCCAGTTCATCTCTGACGCCATGGCGAGCAGCGGATCCCTGGCCTGCAATTCCGGATCGAGCGCCTCGAACAGCAGGCCCTCGCGGACGCCGTAGGGCGAGATCATCACCGAGGACGGATGTCCGCGGCGGATGATCTGCTCCAGCAGCAGCGCGCCATAGGCCAGCAGCGGCCGCCGCGCCGCGGAGATCGAACCGATGGCCTCCAGCGCCCCAACATCGAGACGCTGCACCATGCGGGCGAAATCGAGCGCCTCACGCGGCAGGATTTCATAGGCGTGCATCACGTGCAGGGGATAACCCACCTGCTCCATGTGCAACCGCGCCAGGGCGCGCCAGGTGCCGCCCACGGCGTAAAAGGTCCTGCCTTTCAGCGCGCCGATCTGCGGCGCGTTGGCCAGGGCGGCGCGCACCAGGGTTCCGGCTTTCTTGAGGGATGCGCCAGAGGCGTCCTGCAACGCCAGGCCGCCGAGCCGCAGGCTGAGGCCAGGCCGCAGGGCGCCATGGACGATCTCCACCAGCTCCAGGCTGCCGCCGCCCATGTCGCCGACGACGCCATCCGGTTTCCAGAAACCGGAGGCGACGCCGAGCGCCGACAGTTCGGCCTCCCGCGTCCCCGCCAGCAGCGACACCGGACGGCGCAGGATTTCCTCGGCCTTCTGGATAAAGCGTTCGCCGTTCGAGGCGTCGCGCACGGCCGCCGTGGCAAGGACATGCACGTCATCGATCTGCATGACGTCGCACAGGCCCCGGAACCGTTGCAGCGCCGCCAGGGCGCTGGCGACGGCGGCCTTGTCCATCTTGCCGGTGCTGGCGACGCCGCGCCCCAGGCCACAAAGCGCCTTTTCGTTGAACAGCGCCGCCGGCGAACGGGTCCGCCCTTCATAGGCGACCAGCCGCACCGAGTTCGACCCAATATCAATGATGGCGACCGGCTTCAGCGCGGGAAGACGGCCGCCCCCACCCGCATCAGCGCCTCGCGGATCGCTTGCGAAGGATCTTGGGGCTTGAATCCTTGAGGGATTTTCCACGTCCGGACAAACTCGGATTGGTCATGAAGTAACGGTGAGCGTTAAACGGCTCCTCGCCCTGCATGCGTTGGATACGCGTGGCGGAACCATCGGGAAGGATGCGCCAGCTCTGCTCGTTGTCCAGCAGGTTGGCCAGCATGATCTGGTCCAGCACCTGCTGGTGCACTGTCGGCGTCGTAATCGGGCACAACGCTTCCACGCGCCGGTCCAGATTACGCTGCATCAGGTCGGCGGACGAAATATAAACGTGGGCGTTCCGGTTCGGAAGTCCCTCGCCGTTGCCAAAAGCGTAGATGCGGCTGTGCTCGAGGAAGCGGCCGACAATGGATTTGACGCGGATGTTCTCCGACAGGCCAGGAATACCCGGGCGCAGGGCGCAGATGCCGCGAATGACGCAATCGATCTCGACGCCGGCCTGGCTGGCGTCATAAAGCGCATCAATAATCTGTGGATCAACCAGCGAATTGCACTTCAGCCAGATGGCGGCGGGCCGGCCGGCGCGGGCGTGGGCCATCTCCTCGGCGATATGACCGAGGATGCGCGGCTTCAGCGTCACCGGCGACACGGCCATGCGCTCCAGCTCGTCCGGCTCGGCGTAACCGGTGATGAAGTTGAAGATGCAGGCGACGTCGTGGGCGATCACCGGATCGGCGGTGAAATACGACAGATCGGTGTAAATACGCGCGGTGATCGGGTGATAATTGCCGGTGCCGACATGGCAGTAGGTGACCAGCTGGCCGCCCTCGCGCCGCACCACGGACGAGAGCTTGGCGTGGGTTTTCAGCTCGATGAAGCCGAACACTACCTGGGCTCCGGCGCGCTCCAGGTCGCGGGCCCAGCGAATATTGGCCTCCTCATCGAAGCGGGCCTTCAGCTCCACCAGCGCCGTCACCGATTTGCCGGCTTCGGCCGCCTCGGCCAACGCCTTGACGATCGGTGAGTCCGAGGAGGTGCGATACAGGGTCTGCTTGATGGCGACGACGTTGGGATCGCGCGCCGCCTGTTGCAGGAACTGCACCACCACGTCGAAGCTCTCGTAAGGGTGGTGGATCACCAGGTCCTTTTCGCGAATGGCGGCGAAGCAGTCGCCGCCATGTTCGCGCACCCGCTCGGGAAAGCGGGCGTTGAACGGCTTGAACTTCAGGTCTGGGCGATCGATCGACACCAGCTGCGACAGGTCGTTGAGCGCCGGCATGCCGTCGACGAGGAAAGCCTCGTCGCCGGAGACGTCCAGCTCCTTCATGACGAAATTGCGCAGGTTCTCCGGCATGCCGCTGTCGAACTCGACCCGGATCACCGTGCCGCGCCGGCGGCGCTTCAGCGCCGTCTCGAACAGCCGCACCAGGTCTTCCGCCTCCTCCTCGATTTCCAGGTCGCTGTCGCGGATGACGCGGAAGCCGCCGCGGCCGGTGACCTGGTAGCCGGGGAACAGGCGGTCGGTGAAGCGGCCAATGGCCTGCTCCAGGGCGATGAAGCGCACGGCGCCGGTGTCGGCGAAATCCGGCAGGCGGATGAACCGGTCGATCTTGCCCGGCATGCGGATCAGCGCCGTCAGCTTACGGTTGTCGCTCTGGCGGAACAGCGACAGGGCGATGCTGAAGCCAAGATTGGGAATGAACGGGAACGGGTGGGCAGGATCGACGGCCAGCGGCGTCAGCACCGGGAAAATATTGTTGAGGAAGTATTCCTCCAGCCACATGGTCTCGGCGCGCGTCAGGTCCTTGTCCTCGACGGTGATGATGCCGTTTTCGAGCAGCTGGTCGCGCAATTCGGTCCAGCGGCGCTGCTGGTCATCGGCCAGTTGCGACACCTCGCGGCTGATGGCGGCGAGCTGTTCAGCCGGGGTCAGGCCATCCTGCGACAGGGTCATCACGCCGGTGCGCACCTGGCCGCGCAGGCCGGCGACGCGAACCATGAAGAACTCGTCGAGATTGTTGGCGGAAATCGACAGGAAGCGCAGCTGTTCGAGCAGCGGATGCGCCGTGTTGGAGGCCTCCTCAAACACCCGGCGGTTGAATTGCAGCCAGGAAATCTCGCGATTGATGAAACGCTGCGGCGTGTTGCGCAGGGCGGCGCCATCGGTCGGCGTCTCGATCTCGGCGGCGGCGGCGGAGATGTCGCCGCTCTTGCGGGCGACGCCAAGGTTTTGCGGGTCTGGCGCGGCGGAGCGACGCCCTTCATCAGCCGCGTCGTTCTGGAACAGGACGGCGTAGGACGTGGCCAGCCTGGCGGCGATGGCGCCCGGGTCTGAGCCATTGTCCGCAGCCAAAGCCGGGGCGTCACCGGAAGAAGCAGCGGGCGCCGGTTCGCCGGCGACGCGCGCCGGCGTCGCCTTCCTGGTCGCGCCGGAGGACTTCGTGGCGTGAGCGGTTTTCGTTGGGCGGGCAGACGTTGCACGGGCGGCCTTTGAGGAAGCGGACGGGGCGCGGCCTGACGTGCGGCTGCGGCCGCCGGACATGGAGCCGGCGGCGCCATGGGAGGCGGCCGGGCGGGCGGACGCCTCCGCCGCCGGCGTCGTCTCGTGGTCTTTAACCGGGTCCTGGTCTTTAACCGGGACCTGGTCTTTAACCGGGGCCTGGGCTTTCACCGGGGCCTGGGCGGGCGTCGCACGCGCCTGCGGAGCTTCATCCGCTGCATTCCCCGCATCAACGGAAGCGCCAGCGTGCATTCCGTCAGTCCGCGCCGGGCGATCACGTGAGTCTTCGGTGTCCACTGCCGCTCTCCTGCCCGCCGCCAGGCCAGAGGCCTGGCCGGCGCATATCCTCAATTTCAGGCGCGTCCGGCGGCAGGGGCTCAGATCGCCATGGGATCCTCGCCGTCCTGCGCGTCCGGTTTCGCTTCGCGCAGCACATCCGCCGCCAGCACGCGGGAGACGCGTCGCCCCAGCGCCAGCGCCCGGGCGTCGATGCGCGCCACCAGATCGCGCGCCAGCAAAACCGAACGGTCAAGCCGTCGCGCCAGGTAGTCGACGACGCTGACGTCAATCGCCAGCTGCCGGTCGTGAAACAGCTTGACCAGAATGGCCCGGAACAGGGCGTCATCCGGCGCATCAACCCCAACCACCGGGCAAAGGCGCAGCCGCGACACCAGGTCCGGCGTTTTCAGGCCCCAATGCTGCGGCGCGCTGCGGGAAACCAGCAGGGCCGCTCCCCCTTCCGCCCGCACCCGGTTCAGAAGATGAAACAGGGCGTGCTCGTCGACCAGCGCCGCATCGCATGAGTCGATGACAATTGGGCGACAATTGTCAAAATCACCGTGCGCAAGCGACGCCACGCCATCATGCATGCGCATGGCCGCGTCCGGAAGCCAGCGGGCCCCGACCCGGCGGGCAAAAATCGACGCCAGATGGGTTTTGCCAACCCCGGCCGGACCAGAGAGCCGCAACACCGGCTCCGGCCAGGCCGGCCAGCGCCCCAGCATGTCCCAGGCCTGCTGGTTGGCCGCGCCAACGAGAAAATCCTCCTCGGCGAAGCTGTCCGGCATGGGCCAGGACAAGGTCAATTGGGCGGCGGCTTCAGACACCAGGTCGCTTCCTGTTCGCGCAGTCGGTCAGGCGTTTTCCGGCGCGGCGATGGCCGCTTCGCGCCGGGGAAATCGCGCCAGTTCAAAAGACGGGGCATATCCCCGATCCGGTCCGGCGCCGGCCGCGCCGGCGCGAGCCCGCGCCAACAAATGGTTGAAACCGAACGGATTCTTCCTGATCCCCGTGGCCACATCAGGGCAACGGCGTGAAAACGTGAAGATCAGCGTCCGGCTTCCGGCCGCCTCACAATGGCCAAAGGGATTGGTCGAGGCCAGCCCCGCGGCCGTGAAAGCGGCTTTTCCCGCCGTGTTCAACAGCCTGATCCACAACAGCGGCCACTTTCCGGCCTCAGTCTTCGCGGCGAGACGGCGGAACCATGCGCGGCGGCTGCGCGCGATCCTCGTCATGGTAATACGGACTGGCCAGATATTTGCGCAGGGCGAAGCGCGCCAGCACGCCAATGGCGGCGCCCGCCGGCACGGCGATCAGCACGCCGACAAAACCGAACAGCGAGCCGAAGGCCACCAGCGCGAACATCAGCCAGACCGGATGCAGGCCAACGGCGTCGCCCACCAGCACTGGCGAGATGATGTTGCCCTCGATGAACTGGCCGGCGACAAAAATCGCCAGCACCGCGACAATCCATGTCCATTCCGGCCAGAACTGCACGATGGCGACGGTCATCGACACGACGAGGCCGAGGGTTGAGCCGACGTAGGGGATGAAGGTCAGCAGCCCGGTTCCAAGACCGATGAGCGCGCCGAAGTTCAGGCCGACGATGCTGAGACCGACCGCGTAGAACACGCCAAGAAACAGGCAGACCAGACTCTGCCCCCGGACAAAGCCGGCGATCGCCCGGTCGATGTCGCGCGCCAGCATGCGCACGGTTTCGCGCTGGCCAACGGGGACCCAGGAATCAATGGCGGCGACCATGCGGTCCCAGTCGATCAGCATGTAGAACGCCACCACCGGGGCGATCACCACCAGGCCGACGACGCCAAGCACGGACTGGCTGCCGCTCCACACGGATTTCAGCAGCCCGCCGGCCCAGGACGCGCCCTGGGAGAAAATCTGGCCGACGGAGGTCTGGGCGTCATTGAGCGCCTGCTCCACGCCGAAGCGCTGGAACAGCGGCCGCACATAGGCGTTGCCGAGATCGTGCAGGCGGGCGAAATAGCGCGGCATGTTGTCAAGGAAACCCGCCACCTGCTGGGCAAGCACCGGCACGAGGATCCACAACGCCAGCACCACCAGCAGCACGAACAGCAACAGGATGACGCAGGCCGCGAGGATGCGGCTCATGCCCAGACGCTGCAACCGGTCGGCAAGCGGGTCCAGAAGATAGGCAAGGCCCATGCCGACCACGAAGGGGAACATGGCCCCGCCAAACAGCCACAGAAAGAACGCAGCGGCGACAAGCACGCCGATCCAGAATTTGCCCCGACTGACCTGCATCACTGCTCCCTGACCGACGTGACGGCGATAATCCGGCCAGCGGCGCCGCGACCTGCAAGCAAAATCCCGGCCTGACGTCCCGGACCAGGCGAAACGCCCAAAGCGCCGCCCGGTCCTTTCAGGCCGCCTCAGGTGGCCATATGGCGCAACCATAACACAAGATAGGCCCCGGCCGAGCACAGGGTCAGGGCGACGGTGAGCATCAGCCCCACCTCCACCAGCAGCGGCGGCGCGCCGCCGAAAGCATTGGAGCCCAGCATCAGCGCCGCGAAGCCAATCTGCGCGCCGGTGTTGAGCTTGCTGATGATCAGCGGCCGCACCTCCATGGGCTTGTCCAGCAGCATCGACAGCAGCAGCGCCGCAACGATCATGATGTCGCGGAACACGACGACGATCGCCACCCAGCCCGGCAACAGGCCGTGAATGGCGAGGGCGACATAGATGGAGACCAGCAGCGCCTTGTCCGCCAGCGGGTCGAGGTAGGCGCCAAGCTCCGACTGCATGCCCCAGCGCCGGGCAATGAAACCGTCGATCGCGTCCGACACGCCGGCCAGCAAAAAGATGGCGAAAGCGGCGGCCCAGTGCCCGGCGCCGATCATCACGACGACCAGCGGCACCATCAGCAACCGGGCGACGGTGATCAGATTGGGAATCGTCATACATCCTCCGCCCCGATGGTATGGCACGCGGCGACCGGCCCGCAACGCCGTCCGCCATGCTGTCCCTGCCCGCCTTCATATCGGCGGAAGGCGGCGGGTTGGCGGCGCGAACGGCGCGCCGCCGGGGCAGCGCCCATGGCCGGCCCGGCAGCCCCCAGAGCGATTTTCGCAGGAAAATCCGCGCGAAAACCAGGGCGGCGACGCATGAATCCGTCATCACCCCCTGCATGAACCCTTGCGCCTTGTCGCCGGCCGTCGTACCTGCCCCCCAACACCGGAGCGCACGAGACAGATGACTGAGCAGAAAGCAGAAGGCCTCACCTACGCCCAGTCCGGGGTCAACATTGACGCCGGCAACGCCATGGTCGACGCAATCAAGCCCCTGGTGCGCTCAACCCGGCGCGCCGGAGCCGACGCCGAGATCGGCGGTTTCGGCGGCCTGTTCGACCTGAAGGCGGCCGGTTTCAATGATCCCATCCTGGTGGCCGCCAACGACGGCGTCGGCACCAAGCTGAAGATCGCCATCGACACCGGCATCCACGACACCGTGGGCGTCGATCTGGTCGCCATGTGCGTCAACGATCTGGTGGTCCAGGGCGCCGAACCACTGCTGTTCCTCGATTATTACGCCACTGGCAAGCTCGACCCGGCGGCGGCGGTGGAGATCGTGCGCGGCATCGCCCAGGGCTGCCGCGACGCCGGCTGCGCGCTGATCGGCGGCGAGACGGCCGAGATGCCCGGTCTCTATGCGGACGGCGACTACGACCTCGCCGGCTTCGCTGTTGGCGCGGCCGAGCGCGGCCAGCTTTTGCCGCACGACGACGTGCGCCCCGGCGACGTGCTGCTGGGCCTGCCCTCCTCCGGCGTTCATTCCAACGGCTTCTCGCTGGTGCGCCGCCTGGTGGCCAATCTGGGGCTCGACTGGTCGGCTCCCGCGCCGTTCGCCCCGGAAAAATCCCTGGGCGCTGCGTTGCTGACGCCGACCCGCATTTATGTGAAGCCGCTGCTCGCCGCCATTCGCAAGACCGGCTCCATCAAGGCCCTGGCCCACATCACCGGCGGCGGCTTCCCCGACAACATTCCGCGCGTGCTGCCCGAGGGCTGCGGCGTGGCGCTGAACCTTGACGCCATTGATCCGCATCCGGTGTTCCGCTGGATGGCGGAGGCGGGCAATATCGCCGAGAGCGAGATGCTGCGCACCTTCAACTGCGGCATTGGCATGGTCGCCGTGGTCGCGGCCGACAAGGTGGAGGCCGTGCGCACCGCCCTGCTCGGCGAAGGCGAGAAGGCTGTCGTGCTCGGCGAGCTCACCGCCTGGAGCGGTGATGGCGAGCGGGTCGCGACGCGCGGCCGGCTGTTCCGGTGAGCGCCTCGCCATGACGCGCAAACGCATCGGCGTGCTGATCTCCGGTCGCGGCTCCAACATGGAGGCGCTGCTGGCCGCCGCCAGCGATCCGGCCTTTCCGGCTGAAATCGCGCTGGTGATGTCGAACAGGGCCGACGCCGCCGGGCTGGCCACGGCGGCCAGCCACGGCGTCGCGACGGCGGTGGTCGATCACCGTCCCTATGGCAAGGACCGCGTAAGCTTCGAGCGGGCGCTGGACGCGCGCATGCGCGAGGCCGGCGTGGAGCTGGTGTGCCTGGCCGGCTTCATGCGCGTGCTGACGCCGGTGTTCGTCGGCGCGTGGGACGGCCGCATGCTCAATATTCACCCCTCGCTGCTGCCGGCCTACACCGGCTTGCACACCCATGAGCGGGCGCTGCACGACGGCGTGCGCGTGCATGGCTGCACGGTGCATTTCGTCACCCCCGTGCTCGACGTGGGGCCGATCATCGCCCAGGCCGTGGTGCCCGTGCGGGCCGGGGACGACCCGGACAGGCTCGCCGCCCGCGTGCTGCGCCAGGAGCACCGGCTGTATCCACGCGCGCTGGAGCTGATCGCCAGCGGCGCCGCCTGGCTGGAGAACGGCCGGGTGATGTACCAGGACGCGCAGGCCATGGCCAGGGCGACGGTTTTCGCCGACGAAACCTGACGACGTGGGCGCGCGCGATATGGCGCGGCCAACGAAACCCGCGCCGGCCTGCCCGAAACCCGGATAACAAAAAACCCGGTGGGCCGCCCCACCGGGTTTTTTTGTGTCCGCCTTGGCAAGCTGGCTCAGATCGGCCGCTTCAGCTTGCAGTAGTCAATCGCCTCAAGGCCCTTGGCCTGGGCGCTGTCGTTGAAGTAACCGGTCCGGCGGAAAGCGTTCAGCTCATCCTTCGTCATGTTGGCGATGGTGCGCCGGGCGTAGCAGCTGCACGGCGTGTGCACCGCCTCGCGGGTCGTGCCGAGCAGACGTGACTGGGTGATGAGGCAGGCGTCGAAGGCGCGCAGGGTGATCTCATAGGGCGTCAGTTTCGCCGCCGTGGGATCATTTGGCGGCAACTGGTTCACAGCCCTGGGGTTGCCGGCGGCATGCGCGGCGGCGGAAGCAACGAGGAACCCGATAAGCGACAAGGTCGTGATGCGCACGATTGCTCTCCTGCTCCCCGAACGGGAGCGGCTCTGTTCATGATGCACAGGCTGAGCCGCCGCCCCGGCTGAAACCGGAGCGCGCCCCGGGGCCAGCGTCGCCAGGACGCCGCCCCGTCGCAGACATAAACCCCAAAAACCGCACCGGTGCTCCGGGATTTACGCCGAATACTGCAACAAGCGGTATGAGCCGCCCCCTTCAACGCGTCAAGCGTAGGCCGATTAGCCTACGATCTCGTTACCGGCGAAGAACTGGGCGATTTCAACCTTCGCGGTTTCCGGCGCATCGGAGCCATGCACGGAATTCTCGCCCACCGACTTCGCATACAGCTTGCGGATAGTGCCTTCGGCGGCGTTCTCCGGGTTGGTGGCGCCCATGACTTCGCGATAGCGCGCGATGGCGTTCTCGCCTTCCAGCACCTGCACGACGACCGGAGCGGAGATCATGAAGTCAACCAGCTCGCCAAAGAAGGGACGCTCGCGATGAACGCCATAGAACTCCTCGGCCTGGGCGCGGGTCATCTGGATGCGCTTCTGGGCGACGATGCGCAGGCCGGCCTTTTCGATGACGGCGTTGACGGCGCCGGTCAGGTTGCGGGCGGTCGCGTCCGGCTTGATGATGGAGAAGGTGCGCTCGAGAGCCATGCGTAATACTCGTCCAGAAGTGAGGGAAAGACAGAAAAGTCAGGCCTTATAGCCGCGCCCCCACGCTGCGGCAAGCAGCGCCGCCGCCACATGGCGATCGATTCCCGTGCGGAACTCACCGTCATCCGACGCGACGCGTTCGCCAGCTTTCCCCTGGCAGATCAGCGTATTCGACTTAAATCCAGCTTGTAACCAACGGCGCGAGCCCGTTCATTACGGGGCGCAGGCTGCGACGCCGGAAAGATTTCCATTCCGGGAACATACGAAAGCTTGCCCGTGGAGACAATCATGCTTCCAGTCACCTTTCGCAGCATTATCGCCGGCGTGGGACTTCTCACCGCCCTGGGCGCCACGGGGGCCGTTGGCCAGACCGCCGACGTCAACGGCGTCTGGCTCACCAGTTCGGGCGACACCCGCGTCAGGATCAGCCCGTGCGGCGGGGCGTGGTGCGGCGTGATCGTGTGGAGCCGCACCGGCGCCAGGGATGTGAAAAACCCGGACCCGGCGAAACGCGACCGCGCCCTTGCCGGCGTGCAGATGATCTCCGGCATGAAGCGCGGCGCCGATGGCAATTATTCCGGCCAGCTGTACAATCCCATGGACGGCAAGACCTATACCGGCAAGCTGCAACCGGTCAGCGCGACGGAACTGAAGCTGAAGGGCTGCGTCCTGGGCGGCCTGATCTGCAAGAGCCAGACCTGGACGCGCGTGCAATAGGGGCGACGAACACACAAGGGGGCGACGTCGCCTGAAGCCGCCGCCTCAGTCGCTTTCACGCAGGGCCTGGACGACGCGGGCTTCGAGGACCTGCGGCTTCTTCAGCACCAACGCGCCGCGGGTGCGCTCGATCAGGTCTTCCTGCGACATGTGGGTGAATTCGCGCGTCACCTGCTCGCGCCGGCAGCCAATGCGGGCGGCGAGCACGTGGTGGTAAGGCGGCGGCGTCACCACCCGCTCGCCGTCGTGGCCCGGCCGCGGCGTCGACAGGCGCAGCAGCTCCGAGTAGAGCCGGTGGCGCAGGTCGAGCACCGACTGCTCCATCAGCCGGGCGTTGAGTTCACGCACCCGGCCCGCCAGCATGCGCATGACCCGCTCGGAAAGCGCGGGCGAGGCATAGACCATTTCACGAAAAACCGGCGCCGGGACGATGCAGGCTTCCCCACGGGTCAACGCCGTGACGTTGGCCGAGCGCCCCACCCCGTCGATGGCCGACAGTTCGCCAAAGAACTGCCCGCCCCGCATCTCCCCCAGAATGATTTCCTTGCCCGCCAGGGTGCGGTTCAGGATGCGCACGTCGCCGGCGACAATGAAGAACACGTCGGTCGAGCTGTCCTCGAAGTCGACGAGAATTTCGTCCACGTCGAACTTGCGCCACCGGCAGCGCGGCTCGAAGGGCGCCAGATCCAGTCCGGTGTCCTTGAAGAATGGAATGCGGGAGAAGGATATCAACGTGCGGACCCCTGGAGTCGGCCGGTTACGCAGCGGCAATTCCACGCAATCCGTCAACGGCCTCTCGCCAAACCTCCGGAGCACGGGAAACACCGGCGCCACGCCGGAATCGGCTCGCGCACACGCCCCATGGTCCGTGATTGACGCGCATGGTCGTTTCCCGTGGCGGTTGCGTCAAGCCCGTGACGCTTCTGAGCGCTTGCGTCCGTTGAAAAACCGGCCCTGCACGAAGAAACCCGATGGGCCGGCCCCATCGGGTTTCAGAACGTTCGCGTCATGCAAGGGGCCCGGCGGCGAGTGGGGCGCCTGGACACCCGCCAGACGTCAGACGCGCACGACCGCCACCCGCGTCCTTGCCGGCGCGTGCTGGGCGGTGCAGGCGGCGCCCTCCAGACAGGCTGGCGGCGCGGAAACCACCCCGGACCGGCCGCTGGCCCCGGAGAAAGCGCGCACGGATGTCTGCGCCAGCACCAGCGTCCCGAGGACGAGGCAGACAAGCACCAGAAACAGCGCATCAGTGGACAGGCGACGGACGATCATGGGAATCACTGCGAATCAACAACTTATCAACAGGCATAGATAGGGGACGGCGGTGGGCGCAAGCGTGACGCAAACACGGCGACACTTTGACATAGGTCACTGGGACTACATGAGAATGCAGTTTTGTTCACGCAGATGCACACAGACAGGCATGGAGCGCGCGCTGATCTGCGCCCGTTGACCGGCCTTGCCATCATCCACAGCCTGTCAACCTCACTTTCGGGGCATGACGCGCCAGCGTCCAGGTGGACCAGAGGCGCCCGGAAGCGCGGGGGCGGGCCGAGCGGTCGCGCCAGGGCGGTTTTGCGACTTGCGCGACGGCGCGGCCGGGGCCAAAACCCGGCCATGCTTACCATCAGCGACCTGACCTACCGTCTCGGCCCCCGCATCCTGTTCGACAGCGCCAGCGCCGCCATTCCGGATGGCGCGCGGGTCGGTTTCGTCGGTCGCAACGGCGCCGGCAAATCCACCCTGTTCCGCCTGCTCACCGGAGAGATTTCCGCTGAAAGCGGCGCGTTCTCCCTGCCCCGTCACCGCCGCATCGGCGCCGTCGCGCAGGAGGCCCCCTCCGGCCCCGAGCCGCTGGTGGAGGTGGTGCTGGCGGCTGATACGGAGCGCGCGGCGCTGCTGCGCGAAGCGGAGACGACAACCGACCCGATGCGCCGGGCGGAGATCGAGACGCGGCTGGTGGACATCGACGCCCATTCTGCTCCGGCGCGGGCGGCGGCGATCCTGCACGGCCTCGGTTTCGACGCGGAAGCGCAAAGGCGGCCCTGCTCTTCGTTTTCCGGCGGCTGGCGCATGCGCGTGGCGCTGGCGGCGGTGCTGTTCGCCGAGCCGGACCTGCTGCTGCTGGACGAGCCGACCAACTATCTCGATATCGAGGGCACGCTGTGGCTCTATGACTTTCTTGGCCGTTATCCGCACACGGCGCTGGTGATCAGCCATGATCGCGAACTGCTCGACGAAGCGGTTGACCACATCCTGCATCTCGACCGGGGCAAGCTGACGCTGTATCGCGGCGGCTACACCTCGTTCGACCGGCAGCGCCGGGAAAAGATGGCGCAAAACAACGCCCTGCGCGCCAAACAGGAGAACGAGCGCAAGCACATGCAGGCGTTCGTCGACCGCTTCCGCGCCAAGGCGACCAAGGCGCGGCAGGCGCAGTCGCGGCTGAAGCGGCTGGAGAAGATGGAGCCGATCGCCGCCATGACCGACGAGGCGGTGCTGCCGTTCAGCCTGCCGGGTCCGGAGCGGCCGCTGTCGCCGCCGATCATCGCCATGGAGGGCGTTGCCGCCGGCTATGGCGAGCGCGTGGTGCTCAAGAACCTCAACCTGTCGATCGCGCCGGACGACCGCATCGCCCTGCTCGGCCAGAACGGCAACGGCAAGTCCACCTTCGCCAAACTGCTCGCCGGCTCATTGCAGCCGCTCTCCGGCGCCATGGCCCGCTCCGGCAAGCTGGAAACCGCCTTCTTCGCCCAGCACCAGCTCGACGTGCTGCGCATCAACGACACGCCGTTCCAGCACGTCGCCGTGCTGATGCCTGGCGCGCCGGAGGCGAAGATCCGCGCCCGGGCGGCGCAGATGGGTTTTCCGGGGCAGAAGGCGGACACGCCGGTGTCGTCGCTCTCCGGCGGCGAGCGCGCCCGCCTCACCATGGGCCTCGCCGCCTTCCATGGACCGCACCTGCTGATCCTCGACGAACCGACCAACCACCTGGACATCGACAGTCGCCAGGCGCTGATGGAGGCCATCAACGACTACCCCGGCGCGGTGGTGCTGGTGAGCCACGACCGCTTCCTGGTCGAAGCCTGCGTCGACCGGCTGTGGCTGGTGGCCAATGGTTCGGTGAAGCCGTTCGACGGCGATCTGGATGACTACCGGGCGCTGGTGCTCGGCGGTTCGGACGCGGGCAAACCCCGCGCCGACAACCAGGGCAACGAACAGGCGGAGCGCCGCCGGCAGGCGGCGGAGCGCCGGCAGGCCCAGGCGCCGCTGCGCAAGCGGCTGGAAGCGCTGGAGGCGCGGATCGACAAGCTGACCACCGCCGTGAACAAGGTCGACGCGGCGCTCGCCGAAGGGGACGCCTTCACGAAGAATCCGGCGAAGGCGGCGGAACTGGCGAAAATGCGGGCGGACGCAGCAGAGGCCATCGCCGCCGCCGAGGAGGAGTGGCTGGAGATTTCGTCGCAGCTGGAGAATGGCGGGTAAACGCGGATGCATCCTGCCCGCGCCTGTGCGGGCAGCCACGCGCTGCGGCCGCCAACCGGGGCGACCATTTGCGCCAACCGGCTTTCATGGATGCGGCACAGCTCCGGCCATGACGCGGCGGGCCATGACGCAGGGGCGTCATCAGCGCCCGGCGCAGCTTATGGGTGAGCGACGGCGGGCGGCGTCGGAGGCGTGGCGCGGCGCCGTCCGGTCACTCGACGATGCGCACCAGCCTGTTATCAGAGAACAGGTAGACCTTCTTGCCCGTAGGCTCCTGATACAGCACCTGAACCTCGCGCTGGCCCTTGCCGCTGCCGCCGACCAGTACGTCGACCGGCGCGCCTTTGGCGGCGACCAGGGCGCACTCGCTGACGCCAGGCTCGATGGCGGTTGGGACCGGCCCGGCGAACGGTTGCGAGCAGGTTCCATCGGCGCGCAACACCGGGCCGTAATTGGGCGCCGGCGCGCTGTAGACTGACGTTCCCGACGGGCCGGTCTGCTGGGCGTAGACGCCGCCCGAGCCGGCGGACACCGAGGCGCTGCGGTCATTGGCTACGCCGATGGCGCTGATATTGTAGGAGCAGCCAGCCAGCAGGACCGCCAGCGCCGGCGCGACTGCCAGCGCCATGCGGCGGATGTCCACGAAGCGACGTTCAGTCGGGTATTGGGCGGCGGCGGCCACATCCGGCTGCGAGCGGTCCAACTGCACGAGTTTCAACTGCACCTGGCGATCCTTCATGGTGGTTGCGGAAAAGGCCGGCGTCAGTGGGCGCGATCCGGCGCGGTTTCCGGCGTCCCTGTGTCTTTCCCTGCAGGATACAGCTTGCGCGCGTCTTCCAGGAATGCGCGGCGCGAAGATTCGCGTGTATAGAACATGTGGCCGCCAGGATAGACGCGCAACGGCGTGCGGTCAGCGCCGCCGATGGCTGGCAGGGAATCCAGGTCAAACCGCGACTGGAAATACGGCGTCACCAGATCGCCATAGCCGTGAACGACCAGAACTTTCATCTTCGGGTCCAGGGCCAGCGCGGCGCGCAGGTCGGAGAGCGCCTCGGGCGGGCGCAAGCCCCCTCCCCAGTCCCAGCCGCGATTGACCTGGTCCGAGAGCAAATGATAGCGCCCTTCCGGCCGCCAGCCGATGGTGCGGGTGATTTCATCGACCGCCGCGCTGGCCAGCGGCGCCTGGGCGCCGTCGAGAATCGGATCGTCGTTGCGGGCCATCAGGGACATCGGCCAGGGATCGGGTCCGCTGACATGGGCGTCATACTGGCTGACCACCCCGTTCTGGCCCTTGCCGCTCCCATCCCGCAGGAACTCGCGCGAAAACGTGCGGCCGTCCACGCGCCCGCCAAGCCGGGCCACCAGCGCCGGATCAAGGCCGGTGAATTCCGCCACCTTCGCATTGATGCGGCGCTGGGCCTCCGCGTCGCGCGGTCCACGCAGCAGATCAGCCACGTAGGGACCGCGCGCGTAATCCTCCGCCGCTTTCAGCGCCTCCGGCGTCAGCCTGCCGGCGCGCTCCAGCCGCGCCGCCGCCATCGACGGCAGCAGGGCCGCCTGACCGATCACCGGATCGGTCTGGGCGCCAAGACGGGCGAAATCGAGCACCGGCGACAGCATCACCACGCCGTTGACGCCGATGCCCTCGCCCGTCTGCAGGGCGCTGGCCAGCTTGGGGGCGCGGAAGCCGCCATAGCTTTCGCCGACGAGATATTTGGGCGACGTGAGCCGGCCATTGTCCGTCAGATAGCGGCTGACCACCCGGGCCAGGCCCTTGATGTCGCCGTCGACCGACCAGAAATTCTTGCGCAACGCCTCCTTGTCGCTGGCAAGCCGGCTGAAGCCAGTTCCAGGGGGATCGATGAACACCAGATCGGTGAACGGCAGCCAGGTTTCAGGGTTGTCGCGCAACAGCGGCGCGTCGGAAGGCGCATCGCCCTGGTTTCCGAAACTGACGGTGCGCGGGCCAAGGGCGCCAAAGTTGAGCCAGGCCGACGAGGCGCCGGGGCCACCATTGAAGACGAAGGTGATGGGCCGCGCCGCCGCGCTCCCCCGCGTCCCGTCGCTGGCGGACTTCGAGCCATTGCCCGGATTGGCCTTGTCGTCCGCATCCTGACGCACGTAAGCCAGATAGGCCACTTCGGCCTGCAAGGCGCCGTTGGCGTCCCGCAGCGGAATGCTGCCGGCGGTCGTGACATAGCGCAGCGGTTTGCCGGCGATCGTGATGTCGCGGACGACGCTACGCGGCGCCGGCAGACGTTCGCGCGCGGCGCTGGCGTCCTGTGATGCGGATTGGGGCTGTGCGGGGGAGGACGCGCCCGCCGCTGGCGTGGACGCTCCGTCCGCGGCGCGGACGCCGGACAGGGTCGGACCAGTCAGCGTCGCGGCGACCATCAGGACGGCCAGCACGGTTTTCACGGTTTCCGTCCGCCGCGCGTGGCGGCAATGGCGTTCGACCGGCTGCATGGCCTTCCTTTCGGTTGAGAGGCTGACGCGGAACCGCGCGGCGCCGCGAGGGAGAACGGACCGCCGGTGAAGCTGGCGTGGGCGGCCTCACCGTTGATATGGGATCGCTGATGCGATCCACCACGCCCACTGCCCCACAGACCGCCCCACAGAATGGGGGCGCGGCGGCTGCGATCCGCCTGAAGGGAGAAGCTCCATAAGGCCCTGTCCGGAACGTATGCCCCGATTCAGGGGCGGAAGTTTGACGCCCCCGACCGGTGCGCGAACCCGGAGCCGCCTCAGGCCTTTTTCTCCCACCGACCCCGGTCGTTCTGCTGCCAATAGGTCGCGTCGGCGCCAAGGGCCTTTACCTTGCGCCAGTCCTGGCGCGCCGCCGCCAGCGCCGCTTCATCGGCGCCGTCAAACATCAGCACAATGCGCTCCCAGGCCGAAAGATCTTCCGGCGCCCGGGCCCCATGGACCAGGAAACGCACGTTTGCATTGTTGGGATTGCCTGGCTCGCAGACCAGCGCCACCGGCTGGCTGGCGATGTCCGGCTCCCGGGCGGAGCCGTGGGGCAGGAAGCTGTCGTCGGCAAACGTCCACAGGTGGTCGTCGAGCGCGGCCATGCGCTGTTCATCGCCTGCCTCCACCACCACGCGCCAGCCCCGCTCCAGACTGCGCAACAGCAGCCCGGGCAACACCGCCTCAACGGGCTGTCGCTGCAAATGGTAGAACAGTACTTCCGCCATCCGTGGTCCGTTCCTTTGGGCTGTCCGGAAGGCAGGCGCCGGAGTTACGCCCGCCAGTCCAGGTCTTCCCGCCGCCTGTCAGGGCGCTCCCGCCCCCCGACAGGCGTCGCCCGCGCCTCAGTTTTCGTAATTGTCGGCCACCAGGCGGTCGAGCAGGCGCACGCCCCAGCCAGGCCCCCACGACTGGTTGATGTCGCTGGCCGGCGGACCCATGCCGACGCCGGCGATGTCGAGATGCGCCCAGGGGGTGTCGCCCACAAAGCGCTTCAGGAACTGCGCCGCGGTGATCGAGCCGCCGAAACGGCCGCCGGTGTTTTTCATGTCGGCGAATTTGGAATCGATCATCTTGTCGAAGGCGTCGCCCATCGGCATGCGCCAGACGGTCTCGCCAGTCGCCTCGCCGGCGGCCGACAACTGGCCGGCGAGCGGATCGTCGTTGGCGAACAGGCCGGCGTGCTCGTGGGCCAGCGACACCAGGATGGCGCCGGTGAGCGTCGCCAGGTCGATCATGAACCGCGGCTTGAAGCGCTCTTTGGCGTACCAGAGGATATCCGCCAGCACCAGGCGGCCCTCGGCGTCGGTGTTGATGATCTCGATGGTCTGGCCGGACATGGAGGTGACAATGTCGCCGGGGCGCTGGGCGGCGCCGTCGGGCATGTTCTCCACAAGGCCGATGACGCCGACGGCGTTCACCTTCGCGTTGCGGGCGGCGAGCGCGTGCATCAGGCCGGTGACGCAGGCGGCGCCGCCCATGTCGCCCTTCATGTCTTCCATGCCGGCGGCCGGCTTGATGGAGATGCCGCCGGTGTCAAAGCAGACGCCCTTGCCAATGAACGCTACGGGCGCGTCGCCGGAGCGGCCGCCGTTCCAGCGCATCACCACCACGCGCGGCGCGAAGGCCGAGCCCTGGGCGACGCCAAGCAGCGCCCGCATGCCAAGCTTGGCCAGTTGCTTCTGGTCCAGCACCTCAACCTCGACGCCGAGCTTCGACAGCCTGGCGGCGCGGTCGGCGAAGGCTTCCGGGTAGAGCACGTTCGGCGGTTCGTTGACCAGATCGCGCGCCAGGATGACGCCGCCGGCCACGGCTTCCCGGGAGCGCCAGGCCTTGCGGGCGGCGGACGGGTCGGCGAGATAGATGGCGAAATCGCCGCCCGAGGCGCCGTTATCATCATCCTTCTTCTTCGTTTTGTACTGGTCGAAGCGATAGGCGCGCAGTTGCAGGCCGAGGGCGAAATCAGCGGCCGCGCCGGCGCCAGCCGGCGGCGCGCCGGATATGGCGTCGCCGGTCGCGGCGCCCTTTCTGGCGGCCTTCTTCGCGGCCTTTTTCCCATCCTTCCCCGCAGATGCGTCCGGGGCGGCCTTGTGTTCGCCCGCGCCGGTCACCGGGAAGTCGAACACCACATGGGCGGCGCGGCCAGCGCCGACCTTGCCCATGACCACGCCGCCGAGGCGGGTGAAATCAATGCTGGCGCGCGCCTCCGCGGCGCCCAGACCGACGACGACCAGCCGGTCGGCGGTGATTCCCGCCGGCGCGGTGACGACCATGGCGCCGCGCGCCTTACCCTTGAAGCGCTCGACGGCGGCGGCGCGCGACACCAGCGCCTGGGCGGCGGCGCCGAGCAGATCCTGGGCCAGCGGCGTCAGCTTCAGATCATCGCCAACAAAAACGACCACATCGCCGCCGACAATCGGCTCGACGCTCCGGAAATCAACCTTGATACGATCGCTCATGAAACCCTCGATCCGGGCCGGGCTCCGTCAGGGGCTCCGGTCTTTCCTGCTGAATTGCATTCCCTGACGCGAAACCAGGCCGCCCGGACCGCTTCCACGCCCAACCATGACATACTTATAACCGCATGCCCGGCGCCAGTAAGGCGCCGTCTCCCGCATTCGGCGGAACGCCCCGGGGCCGGCGAGGCGCGCGATGCGGGGCGCCTTGAAAAGGCCTTTTGCGCTTGCGCAACTTCCGCCGCAAGCCGGCCGACCCGGACGCATGGCCGGGCGATCGCCGCCCCCTCTTAACGTGACGCCCGCGCCAGGCTACAGGCTGTGGGATGCATTTGAAGCAAAGAGACACGGGCTCTTCAACAGCGACTTCGCCGGAGCGGCTCCGTTCCGGCGACAACGTTTCCTTCAGGCGGCGCGGTTACCATGCGCCTGAAACAGCCGTCGCGGCAGATCCTGGCGCGACATGCCCGTCCAACCTGAACGGAAGCTTGCGCCATCAGGGGGCAAAAGGTCCAGAGCACGCCGCATGACGCTGATCGAACGCTATATTTTCCGGAACGTCCTGACCGGCTTCATCAGTTGCCTGCTGGCGCTGACCTTGGTGATCTGGATCACCGAGGCGCTGAAACAGATGGACCTGCTGACCGGCAAGGGCCAGACCATCTGGGTGTTTTTCACCGTCACCGCCCTGTCGCTGCCGGCGCTGATCACCGTGATCGCGCCGGTGGCCCTGTTCATCGGCGCCGTCTACGCCCTGAACAAGCTGAACGGCGACTCGGAGCTGATCGTCATGAGCGCCGCGGGCGTCTCCCCCGGCCGCCTGTTGCGGCCGTTCGGCTACGCCTCGCTCGCCGTCGCCCTGCTCACGGGCTGGATGACCATCTGGCTGATGCCCAACAGCTTCCAGGGGCTGCGCGACCTGGTGACCAACATCCGCGCCGATTTCGTCGCCAATATCGTCAAGCCAGGACAGTTTACGGCGCTCGACAGCGGCGTGACCTTCCACTACCGCGAGCGGCAGGGAAACACGCTGCTCGGCATCTTCTTCCAGGACCGGCGCGAACAGGGCAAGACCTCGATCTATCTGGCCCAGCGCGGCCAGACGGTGGAGCTGGACGGCCAGAGCTATCTGGTGCTGGAGAAAGGCTCGATCCAGCGCCAGGATGGCGGCAATGGCGACAACTCTATTGTCAACTTCGACCGCTACGCCATTGATCTTTCAGCATTTGGCGGCGAAGGCGGCGAAGTGGTGTACAAGCCGCGCGAGCGTTCGACCTCGGACCTGCTCAACCCCAATGTGAACGACGGTTATTACAAGATGCAGGCCGGCCGCTTCCGCGCCGAGCTGCATGACCGTTTCGCCGCGCCGCTCTATCCGGTGGCCTTCATGCTGATCGCCTTCGCGGCCCTGGGACAGGCCCGGACCACCCGCCAGGGGCGCGGCTTCGCCATGATCATGGCGCTGGCTGGCGTGGTGGCGGTGCGCGTGCTTGGCTTCCTCGCCTCGTCGGCGGCGGTGCGTTCGCCGGCCGGCGTCATCGGCATCTACGCCGCGCCGCTGCTGGGGAGCTTTTTCGCCCTGTTGCTGATCTTTTTCCCCGACCGGGTCGCCGTATTGACCGACCGTCTTGACGCCGCACGGGCGCGCCTCGCCGCGCGCCTGCCCGCCCTGCCGCTGCGGCGCGCCTGATGAGCACCCTCCGCGCATGATCATCGGACCCACGCTTGGCCGCTATTTTGCGCGCCATTTCATCCGCGCCGTGCTGATCGTTTTCGGCACGGTGTTCGCCCTGATCTACACCCTTGACCTGGTGGAGCTGATGCGCCGGGCTGGCGACGCCGAGGGCGCCTCCACGTCGATGATGGCGATGCTGGCGCTGTTCCGCACCCCGGCGGTGGCGGAGCAGGTGCTGCCCTTCGCCATCCTGTTCGGCGCCATGGCGACGCTGCTCAACCTCAGCCGCAAGCTGGAGCTGGTGATCGCCCGCGCCGCCGGCGTGTCGGCGTGGGAGTTCCTGCAACCCCCCGTGCTGGTGGCGTTGCTGGTCGGCGTTGTCGCCGTCACGGTTTACAACCCCTTCGCCGCCCACCTCAAACAGCACGCCTCCAGGGTGGAGGCCCGCATTTTCGCCAAGAGCCAGAAGTTCCAGCCCGGCAAGGAGCAGTGGCTGCGCGAACGGCGGCCGGAGGGCGAGGTCATCATCCGCGCCGACCAGGTGGTCGAGAACTCCACCACCCTCAACCGGGTGACGTTTTTCAACTTCAACCCGGACGGCAGCTTCCGCGATCGCATCGAGGCCAGGACCGCAAATCTGGAACATGGTTACTGGAATATCTCCGACGGCCGCGTGATCTCGGCGGGCGCGCCGCCGCAACCGTTTTCAACAAGGCGGATCGCCAGCTCGCTCGACGCGGAGCAGGTGCGGCGGGCGTTCACCCCGCCGGAAAGCGTGCCTTTATGGCAACTTCCACAGGTTATCGAGCGCACGGAAAAAGCTGGTCTGGATGCAACGCCTTACCGCCTCCAGCTCGACGTGCTGATCGCCCGGCCGATGCTGTTTGTCGCCATGGTGCTCGTGGCGGCGTCATTTTCCTTAAGGTTTTTCCGATTTGGTGGCGTCGCCAAAATGGTTCTCAGTGGTGTCGTCGCCGGCTTCGTGCTTTATGTGGCGACTGAGCTCATGCAGGACCTTGGCGGCTCCGGTATGCTGGGAACGGCGGTGGCCGCCTGGTTCCCTGCGGTCACCGGCGCCCTTCTGGGCGTGCTCGCCCTCCTCTACCAGGAGGACGGCTGAACCCGGGCGCCCAAGGCGGTCGTCGCGCACACGCGCAACGGCCCCGGCGCAGGCTCCCTGGCGCAACAGCGCCCACGCTTAACCGGCCGCCGCCGCGAGGCGACGTCCCAGCACACGGCGTCCACGGCGGACCTTGACGTCCAAGGCCGCGGACGGGATGGAACGGCAGTATGAAGTCACGGATTGGCATGGTTGCGTTGAGGGCGATCGCAGCGGTTCTGCTGACGAGCGCGGCCCCGTGCGTCCTGTCGGCCCAGACCCTGAACGACGCGCTGCAAGCGAAGTCACAGAAGCAATCTGGCGAGAAGGACAAGCTGCTCGTGGAAGCGGGCGAGCTGGTCTACAACAACGACAAGAACACGGTTTCGGCCGTGGGCGACGTGCACCTGTACTACCAGGGCCGCACCCTGCAGGCGGATTCCGTCACCTATGACCGCAACTCCCGCCGCGTGTTCGCCACCGGCAACGCCCGCATCACCGAGGCGGACGGCACGGTCATCACCGGCGACCGGTTCGAACTCACCGACAATTTCAAGGACGGCTTCATCGACTCGCTGCGCGTGAAGCGCACGGGCGTGTTCGCCGGCAAGACCGTCACCACCCGTTTCACCGCCCCCCGGGCCGAGCGCACCGCCGGCGAAACCATGGTGTTCGACAAGGGCACGTACACCGCCTGCGAACCCTGCGCCGAGAAGCCGGACCGGCCGCCGCTGTGGCAGGTGCGCGCCGCGAAGATCATCCACAAGAACGAAGAGCGGATGATCTATTACGAGGACGCCACGATCGAGTTCGCCGGCATCCCGATGGCCTACATTCCGTACATGTCCGCGCCCGATCCGACGGTGAAGCGCAAGACCGGCTTCCTGTCGCCGCGCTTCATCGCGACCTCGGCCACCGGCTATGGGGTGGCGCTGCCGTACTTCATCAATATCGCCCCCAACATGGACCTGACCCTGACGCCGACCTACATGACGCGGCAGGGCTTCCTGGGCATGGCCGAATGGCGTCACCGCCTCGAAACCGGCAGCTACAACATCCGCGTGGCGGGCATCTTCCAGCAGGACAAGGACGCCTTCCTTCCCTCGCCCATCGGTCCGCGCGACAAGGACTTCCGCGGCTCGATCGAGAGCGCCGGCCGCTTCTACATCAACGACAAATGGCAGTACGGCTGGGATGTCGCCCTGCTGAGCGACAAATGGTTCCTCGACAACTACAAGATCAAGTCGGAAAGCCTCTCGACCACCTATTTCCGCGAGTCGACCTCGACCGTGTTCCTCACCGGCAAGGGGGAGCAGGGCTTCTTCGACCTGCGCGCCTATTACTTCAAGGCCCTGTCCAGCCTTGACTGGCAGAAGCAGCAGCCGGTCGTCCACCCGGTGCTCGACTACAACAAGTCGTTCAACGCGCCGGAATGGCTTGGCGGCCAGATCACCGTCGACGCCAACGTCACCAGCCTCAGTCGCGACCAGGCGTTCTTCCAGCAGACGCCGGACATGCTGAACAACTGGCTCGGCTACTATTCAAACTGCGCCGTTTACGAGAAGGGCCGCTGCATCATGCGCGGCATGGCCGGAACCTATTCGCGCGCCACCGCCGAGGTGTCGTGGAAGCGCAAGTTCATTGACCCGTTCGGCCAGGTGTGGACGCCCTTCGCCTCCATGCGGGTTGACGGCACGTGGACGCGCGTCGATCTGAACGGCCCGCTGAACAGCAAGATCCCGAGCTTCATGGATCCGGATCCGGACGTGCTCGGCCGCGTCATGCCGGCGGTTGGCCTGGAGTATCGTTACCCCTTCGTGGCGACGACCTCGGGCGGCCTCACCCACACCATCGAGCCCATCGCCCAGATCGTGGCGCGCCCCAACGAGACGCGCATCGGCAAGCTGCCGAACGAGGACGCCCAGAGCCTGGTGTTCGACGACACGACCCTGTTCGAGTGGAACAAGTTTTCCGGTTATGACCGCGTGGAAGGCGGCGTGCGCTTCAACTACGGCCTGAAGTACGCCGTCACCACCGAAGGCGGCGCCTACGCCGACATGCTGTTTGGCCAGTCGGTGCAGCTCGCCGGCAAGAATTCCTTCTCGGAAGGCTATCGCGATCCGAGCAACACCGGCCTCGACTCCGGCCTCGACCGCCAGGCGTCGGATTATGTGGGGCGCGTCCACATCCAGCCCAACAGTCGCTATTCGTTCACCGCACGGGGCCGCTTCGACCAGGAAACCTTCGCGCTGAAGCGGATGGAGCTGACCAGCAGCATGAACTTCGGCGCCATGCAGGCCAGCCTGACCTATGGTCAGTACGCCGCGCAGCCGGCGCTGGGCTATGCGGTGCGTCGCCAGGGTCTGGCGCCGTCGCTGAGCTATCAGGTCACCCAGAACTGGCGCCTGAACGGCAGCGTGCTGTTCGACCTGAGCGCCCAGAAGAACGCCAGCCAGTACTTCATGTCCAACCCGCTGGCCACCAGCTACGTCAAGGCGCCGTTCGGTTCGATTGCCTCGACGTCGTTCGGCGTGCAGTACCAGGACGAGTGCACCACCTTCGCCGTGGTCTACACCAACACCTACAACGACCCGACCACGGGCGTGCGCACCAACAACCAGAGCATCATGCTCAAGCTCGAGCTGACGACGCTCGGCGCGGTGCAGCTCAGCCAGTCGGTGGGCAACTCGACGCGCGACGGCGTCTCGCCATGACGCAGGCCGGCGCGCTGGCGCTCACCATGGGCGATCCCGCCGGGATCGGCCCGGAGATCGCCGTGGCCGCCTGGCTGCAACGCCAGCATCTGCCGCCGTTCTTTGTGGTGGGCGACCTGAGCGCGATGACCCGGGCGGCGCGCGCCCTGGGCGTTGAGGTCGCGGTTCTGTCCGCATCTCCTGGCCCTGGGGAGCTTCCGGCGGAACGGCTGCCGCTGCTGCCGGTGAACGCCGCGCCAGCGCCCGCTATTCCCGGCCAGCCTGATCCCGCCAATGCGCCGGCCACCATCGCCGCCATTACCGACGCGGTCGCCCTGGCGCGGCGCGGCGCGGCGGCGGGCGTGGTCACCAACCCGATCGCCAAATCGGTGCTGTACGCCGCCGGCTTTCGCCATCCAGGGCACACCGAATTCCTCGCCGAACTGTGCGCGGACCACGCCGGCCAGGCGCCGACGCCGGTGATGATGTTGTGGTGCGAAGAACTGGCCGTGGTTCCCGTCACCATTCATATTCCGCTGGCGGAGGTTCCGCGCCGGCTCACCACAGCGTCGATCGTCGAGACGGGGCGCATCGTGGCGCGCGACCTGACGCAACGTTTTGGCGTCGCCCGCCCCAGACTGGCGGTGGCGGGGCTCAATCCGCACGCCGGCGAGAACGGCGCGCTGGGCCCGGAAGACGCCGCCGTGGTCGCGCCGGCGGTCGCCGCGCTGCAGGCCGCGGGCATTAACGCCTTCGGACCGTTGCCGGCCGACACCATGTTCCACGCCCGGGCGCGCGCCGGCTATGACGCGGCGCTGTGCATGTATCACGATCAGGCGCTGATCCCGATCAAGACCATCGCCTTCGATGAGGGCGTCAACGTCACCCTCGGCCTGCCGGTTATCCGCACCTCGCCGGACCACGGCACGGCGTTCGATATCGCCGGCAAGGGCCGCGCCCGGCCGGACAGCCTGATGGCCGCCCTGCGCCTCGCCGGGCAGCTGGCCGGCGTCAGCGGAGCTGCCCGCCCATGATTGACGCCCTTCCCCCCCTGCGCGAAGTGGTGGCCGCCCACGGGCTGGAGCCGCGCAAGTCGCTGGGCCAGAATTTCCTGTTCGACCTGAACCTGACAGCCAAAATTGCCCGCGCGTCCGGTCCGCTGGACGGCGTCACGGTGATCGAGGTGGGCCCAGGCCCAGGCGGCCTGACCCGCGCCCTGCTCGCCGGCGGCGCACGGGAGGTCATCGCCATTGAACGCGACCAGCGCTGCCTGCCGGCGCTCGAACAGATCGCAGCGCATTATCCCGGCCGGCTGCGGGTGATCAACGACGACGCGCTGAAGGTGGATTTCGCCGCCCTCGCCGGCCCCGGCGCCGGGCCGCTGCGCATCGTCGCCAACCTGCCGTACAATGTGGGCACGGCGCTGCTGATCGGCTGGATCACCACGGAGGCCTGGCCGCCGGCGTGGGAGTCGCTGACGCTGATGTTTCAGCGTGAAGTGGCGGAGCGCATCGTCGCCGGGCCATCGGCCCCGAACGATTATGGCCGGCTGGGCGTCCTGTGTGGCTGGCGCGCCGAGGCGCAGATCCTGTTCGACGTGCCGCCGGCCGCCTTCACGCCGCCGCCGAAGGTGATGTCGTCCGTGGTGCGCATCACGCCGCGCGCAACGCCGGAGCCATGCCGGCTGGCGGCGCTGGAGGCGGTGACCCAGGCGGCGTTCGGCCAGCGCCGCAAGATGCTGCGGCAGAGCCTCAAGGGCGTGACCGGCGACCCGCTGACCCTGCTGGCCCGCGCCGGCATCGACCAGACCGCCCGCCCCGAGACGGTGCCCGTCACGGGGTTCGTGCGCCTCGCCAATGAGCGCGACGCCATGCTGGCGGAAAGCGGCTAAATCCCGGCCCGCCAGGCGCGCTCCCGAAGACGCTCCCTCCCGGTAAACGCGCTGCACCGGAGCACGCGCCTTCAGGCGGAACGCCCCTACGCCAGTCCGGTCGCCGTAGCGGCCAGGGTTTCGCGCGCGGGCAGCGCCCGTCCGCGCGAAACCCTGGCCCATGTCGCGCGCCCGGGATGACGTCTCAGTCGTGCCGGGGCAGCGGGCCTTCCATCAGTCTGGCCACCAGCGGCGCCAACGCCGTCTGCCGGCGGCGTTTCAGACGCTCGGCGGAAATGATGGCGATCAGCGCGTTGTAGCTCTCATCCAGGTCCTCATTGACCAGGACGTAATCATAGGCGTCCCAATGGGCGATCTCGTCGCGGGCGGCGGCGAGACGGGCGTCGATGACCTCTTTGGCGTCCTCGGCGCGACGCACCAGGCGATTGCGCAATTCGACCATGGACGGCGGCAGGATGAAAACGGTCACCACGTCGTCCGGCATTTTTCCGACCACCTGGTCAGCGCCCTGCCAGTCGATGTCGAAGACCATGTCGTGACCGGCGGCGAGGCTTTTCTCCACGGCCCCGCGCGGCGTGCCGTAGAAATTGCCATGCACCTCGGCCCACTCCAGATAGTCGCCGCGATCACGGCCGACCTCGAATTCCTCGCGGGTGATGAAGTGATAATCCTGGCCGGCGATCTCCGACGGCCGCCGCGCCCGCGTCGTAACCGACACGGACATGTGCATCTGCAATTCGCGCCGCTGCAACAGCCGGCGCGTCAGGGTCGACTTCCCGGCCCCGGACGGCGAGGACAGGATCAGAACGAAACCGCGCCGGGTCACGGGCGCGTCGGGGATGTTGGCTTCCATGGGGCGTTACTCGACGTTCTGAACCTGCTCGCGGAATTGCTCGACCACGGTTTTCAGGTCAAGCCCAACCGTGGAAAGGCTGGCGTCATTGGCCTTGGCGCACAGGGTGTTGGCCTCGCGGGCCAGCTCCTGGGCCAGAAAATCCAGCCGCCGGCCGACGGCGCCGCCCTCATCCAGCAAGGCCCGCGCCGCCGCCACATGGGCGTGCAGGCGGTCGATTTCCTCGCGGATATCAGCGCGGCTGGCGAGCAGCACCGCCTCCTGGTGCAGCCGCTGGGGGTCCAGCGTCACCGAACCGCCGGTCAGCAGCGCGATCTGGTCATGGATACGGCGGCGGATTGCTTCCGGCTGACGGGCCGGCGAGGTTTCGGCGCTGGCGGTCAGCGCAGCGATGCGGTCGATATGGCCGCGCAGCACGGCTTCCAGCGCAGCGCCCTCACGGGCGCGGGCGGCGACCATCGCCTTCACCGCGGCGCCGGCTGTGGCGGCGATCGCGGCGAACGCCTCCTCGCCGGGCGTGCTGTCGGCGTCGACGCTCTCCACCACGCCGCGAACGCCCAGCACCGCGTCGAGGGTCAGGGGCGCCATGTCCGCCGGCCGCTCCAGATCACGAAAGGCGTCAATCACCATACGCGCCACGTCCAGGTTGACGCGGACTCCGGCTGCGGCGGCAGCGCTGGCGACGGCAAGCGACACATGACAGGCGCCGCGCCGCACCGCCTTGCCAAGCGCCTGGCGCATCGCCTCGCCGCTACGGTCATAGCCAGGCGGCGTGCGCATGCGGATATCGAGGCTGCGTCCGTTGACGCTTCTGATCTCCCAGGCCCAGGAGAGCGCCCCATGCGCGCCCTCGGCCCTGGCGAAACCGGTCATGCTGGCGATGGCCATCCCGCACACGCTCCTGCTGTTCGTCTTCCACGGCGAAGCCTGGCGCGCCTTTCCAGCGGAACGGACGGGCGGACACGCCTTGAACATCTCAAAATCAAAACAGACCGGCGCTCCCGCCCCCTTGAACGGAACCTGCCTTACTTCCCGTCGGGCGGAACGGAGCCCATTTCCGGGCCGCGCCTCACCCAAACGCCGCCGCGCCATCCAGGGGACGGCGCGGCCTGCGGGAAACACGCGAATGGAACGGCCTTACCGGACCTTTGGAACGACCTGCGGAGAATTCAGATCATAGGTCTTGTTGAGCAGGGGATCCTTGTCCGTTCCCTCCGAAGCGTCGAACGCGCGGGAATGGCCGCCAGACGACTGGGGGGCCGCCTCCGCCGCCGGGTCCGCGCCGGCGGCCTCACCGTCCAGCGGCTTGCCATCCGCCGGTTTGCCCGCCGCGTCCTCCTGGGCTTTCCGGCTGCTTTCGATCTGACGCAGGCGGCTGACGCCGCGATTGTGCTGGTCCAGCGTCTCCGAGAACGTGTGGCCGCCCGTTCCGTCAGCCACGAAATACAGATCGCGGGTGCGCGAGGGATTGGCCACCGCCTCCAGCGCGGCGCGCCCTGGATTGGCGATGGGGCCCGGCGGCAGGCCGTTGATGGTGTAGGTGTTGTAGGGCGTCGGCGTGGTGATGTCGGCGCGCGACAGCGGCCGGCCCAGCGCGCCCTTGCCGCCGACGATGCCATAGACGATCGTCGGATCGGACTGCAGGCGCATGCCCTTCTGCAACCGGTTGATGAACACGCCGGCCACCCGGGTGCGCTCATCGGCCCGGCCGGTTTCCTTCTCGACGATCGAGGCCATGGTCACCAGTTCCTCGGGCGTCTTCAGCGGCAGGTCCGGGGCGCGGCGGGCCCAGACTTCCGCCAGCACCCGCCGGCCGTCCTGACGCATGCGGTCGAGAATCTGCTGGCGCGAGGCGCCGCGCGAGATCCGGTACGTTTCCGGCAACAGGGCGCCTTCCGGCGGAATTTCAGTGATCTCGCCAGTCAGCAGGTCGGCCTCCCGGAGGCGGGCGACGATCTGCTCGCTGGTCAGCCCCTCAGGCACGGTGAAGTTGTGCAGCACGGTCTTGCCGCTGACGAGCGTATCCATGACCTCGCGCAGGCTGGCGCCCTTGCGGAACAGGTACTCGCCGGCCTTCACGTCGTCATTGGCGCCGGAAATATAGACGCCGGCCAGGAACAGGGTCGGCTGGGAGATGACGCCTTCGCGCTGGAGCGAATCGGCGACCGCGCGCGCACCGCCCTTCACCATGACCACCTTGTCCGCGGACAGCGGCCCGGGGGCGTTGAACTCGCTTTTGAGCACATAAACCGCGCCGCCAACGGCCAGGGCGCCCACCACGATCGCGGTAAGGAAATTGCTCACGCTATTGACGAAGCCGCCGCGTTCGCGGCGCCGGCGCGGCGGCGGAGGCGGCACAGCCTCCGGCTTGATCGCCTCGGTCGGACTTTTCAGCGAACGGACCCGCGCCCCCTTCTCCGGAGCCGGGTTTGCCTTGCCGATGGACGTCCTGTTGTTGTCGCTCATCCCTGGTCCGTTCAAATCCGCTCCTGTTCACATACCCGCCCAGGCGCGGCCTGGGCCGTCATCGGGGGTCGAATAACCCGCAGGGCCAGCAGACATGTGACGGGAGCGCCAGATGGCGCCGCGGCGCGCCAGGGCGGACGAATCGCCCGTCTGACGTTCTGCCGGCGGAAGGTTACCACTCCGCCAGCGGCCGCGCGCGCAGCCTCTCCGTATTGGTCGCCAGGGACGGCCGGACGCCGTTTTCATCCGGCGATATCCGGCTCCCTGGGCCGTGAACTGGCGCGGAGCATGACCGCCGAATGCGACGAAAACGCGCCGGCGCGGGAAACCAGCCGGGGATCAGGCCGCGAAACGACGGAAGATCACCGACGCGTTGGTGCCGCCGAAGCCGAAGGAGTTCGACAGGGCCACATTCACATCGCGCTGGCGCGCCACGTGCGGCGTCAGGTCAATCGTCGTTTCCACCGACGGATTGTCGAGATTGAGGGTGGGCGGCACGATCTGGTCGCGGATCGCCAGGATGGCGAATATGGATTCCACCGCGCCAGCGGCGCCCAGCAGGTGGCCGATGGACGACTTGGTGGACGACATCGAGATCTTGCCGGCCGAATTGCCCAGCAGCCGCTCGACAGCGCGCAGCTCGATCTCGTCGCCGAGCGGCGTCGAGGTGCCGTGCGCGTTGACGTAATCGATATCGGAGACCGAGATGCCGGCGCGCTTCAGCGCCGCCTGCATGCAGCGATAGGCGCCATCGCCATCTTCCGCCGGCGAGGTGATGTGGTGAGCGTCGCCGGAAAGGCCGTAGCCAATGATCTCGCCATAGATCCTGGCGCCCCGGGCCTTCGCGTGCTCCAGCTCTTCCAGGATGACGACGCCGGCGCCCTCGCCCATGACGAAGCCGTCGCGGTCCCGGTCATAGGGGCGCGAGGCGCGGGTGGGCTCGTCGTTGAAATTTGTGGACAGCGCCCGGCAGGCGGCGAAACCGGCGATGGACAGGCGGTTCAGCGGCGATTCCGTGCCGCCGGCAACCATGACGTCGGCGTCGCCCAGCGCCACGAGGCGGGCGGCGTCGCCAATGGCGTGCGCGCCGGTCGAACAGGCGGTCACCACCGAATGGTTCGGCCCCTTCAGGCCATGACGGATGGAGACATAGCCGGACGCGAGATTGATCAGGCGACCCGGGATGAAGAACGGCGACAGCCGGCGCGGCCCCTTCTCATTCAGGGTGATCGCGGCCTCATAAATGCCGCCAACGCCGCCTATGCCCGAGCCGATCAGCACGCCGGTGGCGTTCTGCGCTTCGGTGGTCTTTGGCTCCCAGCCCGAATCTTCAAGGGCCTGCTGGGCCGCCGCCATGGCGTAGACGATAAAGGGATCGACCTTGCGCTGGTCCTTCGGATCCATCCACTGGTCGGGATTGAAAGTCCCGCCGGAGCCATCGCCCAGCGGAATCTGGCAGGCAATGCGACAGGCGATATCGGAGACGTCGAACGTCGTGATGGCGCTGGCGCCGCTTTTGCCGGCGAGCACATTGCTCCAGGTTGCCTCAACATTGCCCCCAAGCGGGGTCACCATGCCAAGCCCTGTGACAACAACCCGTCTCATTGTCATGCCGTTCTGTCCCGGAGCCGGCTGCATGGGGCGGGATGAAAGCAACCATCGCCACGCGCACGCAAAAGGCGCCTCTTAAAAGCATTGATACTTTGGGCGCGCCCTGCCTTTTACCCAGCAATCCGTGCAAAAAACAGAACGTGTCCAATGCGGTCAGTCATGTTTCGAGGGCCAGAAGGCCCCCGAAATGCGCGACTGCCTCCCGCGGGCTGCGCGCGGCGGCGCATCAGCCCGGGAACAGCGGCCGGTATGTCAGGAACTGACGCTGGCTCAGGCCGCGTTCTTTTCCAGGAACTTGATCGCATCGCCGACCGTCACGATGGTCTCGGCGGCGTCATCCGGGATCTCGACGTTGAACTCTTCCTCAAACGCCATCACCAGTTCGACCGTGTCGAGGCTGTCGGCGCCGAGATCGTCAATGAAGTTGGCGTTGTCCACGACCTTGTCGGCTTCCACGCCGAGATGTTCGACAACGATCTTCTTAACGCGTTCAGCGATGTCACTCATCGTTCGGTCCTCGTTTCATTTTGCAGATGGCGTATGGCCGCCCGATTTTCGAGTTGCCTGGTTCGGAAGCCATGGCCAGTTCGCGCCGTTAATCGTCGGATCAATCCTGCCCGTCAAGGCGCCTTGTCCATTGCTAGTGCAAGCCTGCTTTTGCCTGTCGCGTCAAGTACCCTCGCGGCAGGCCGGCCCTGTTAACACACCGGAAACCGCCTGACGAGGGGCGGCCCGGCGCTTTCCAGAGGCGCGGACGCCGGCGAGCGACGCCCGGCGCAAGGGCCGGCCCCACAGCCCGGCCGCGCTCCGAATCATGAAGGCGATGCCGCCAGACCGGCCCCGGCGGCCCGGTTGCCGGTGGTCAGATCATGGCCATGCCGCCGTTGACGTGCAGGGTCTGGCCGGTGACGTAAGCCGCCTCCGTCGAAGCGAGATAAGCCACCGCAGCGGCCACGTCGCCGCCCTCGCCCAGCCGCCCGGCCGGGACATTCGCCAGAATGGCCTCGCGCTGCTTGTCGTTGAGCGCGTCGGTCATCGGCGAGGTGATGAAGCCGGGAGCCACGCAATTCACCGTGATGTTCCGGCTCGCCACCTCGGCCGCAAGCGCCTTGGTCATGCCCACCAGGCCGGCCTTGGAGGCGGCGTAATTGCCCTGGCCTGGATTGCCCGTGGTCCCGACAACCGAACCAATATTGATAATGCGGCCAAAACGGCGGCGCATCATCCCTTTGGTGGCGGCGCGCATCAGCCGGAACGAAGCGGTCAGGTTGACGGCGATCACCGCGTCCCACTCCTCGTCCTTCATGCGCATGAACAGGTTATCGCGGGTCACGCCGGCGTTGTTGACGAGGATGTCGAGGCCGCCGAGGGCGGCTTCCGCCGCCGGAACCAGCGCTTCCACAGATTCGGCGCTCGACAGGTCGGCGGGAACCACGTGGGCGCGCCCGCCCAGTTCGGCGGCCAGCGCGTCCAGCGCCTCGCGACGGGTGCCGGAGAGCGCCACATCGGCGCCCTGGGCGTGCAGGGCGCGGGCAATCGCCCCACCAATGCCGCCGCTCGCGCCCGTAACAAGCGCCTTGCGGCCAGTCAGATCAAACATGCATATCTCCATTCGGGGCGACGCCTGGCTTGAGCGTTACCTTAACGCATCAGCACATGGCGCTGAAATATCGGCAAAAACCGAACTCATCCATGGCGCAACCATGGCGGGTCAGTCCGCCGGTCAGCCTTTGGCGGCCACGAACGCCTTCACGTCATCAGCCGAGCCAATCGCCACGCCCTTGCCGTTGCTGGCGATGCGCTTCACGAGGCCGGTCAGCACCTTGCCGGCGCCCACCTCATAAAAGGTCGCAACGCCCTGGCCGGCCATCCAGGCCACGCATTCGCGCCAGCGCACCGTGCCGGTGACCTGCTTCACCAGATTGGCGCGGATGGCGTCGGGACTGGTTTCCGCCTGGGCGGTGACGTTGGCGACCAGCGGCGCCAGCGGCGCGGAAATGGTCACCTGCGCCAGCGCTTCAGCCATGGCCTCGGCGGCCGGCTGCATCAGGGCGCAATGGAAGGGAGCGGAGACAGGCAGCAGCATGGCCCGCTTGGCCCCGCGCGCCTGGGCGATCGGCAGGGCCCGCTCCACGGCGGCGCGCGCGCCGGAAATCACCACTTGGCCGCCGCCATTGTCGTTGGCCGCCGAGCAGACCTCGCCCTGGGCGGCCTCGCGGGCCACGGCGTCGGCCGCGTCGAACTCCAGCCCGATCAGCGCCGCCATGGCGCCCTGGCCGACCGGCACGGCCTTCTGCATGGCGTCGCCGCGAATGCGCAGCAGACGGGCCGTGTCGGCGAGGGTCAGGCTGTGGGCGGCGGCCAACGCGGAATATTCGCCAAGCGAATGGCCGGCGACAAATGCGGCGTCCGTCGCCAGATCGAGCCCGGCCTCCGTCTCCAGCGCCCGAATCGCCGCCATGCTCACCGCCATCAACGCTGGCTGGGCGTTGGCGGTCAGGGTCAGCTCATCAAGGGGCCCTTCCCACATCAGCTGCGACAGATGCTGGCCAAGCGCGTCGTCGACCTCGGCGAACACCTCGCGCGCGGCCGCGAAATTGTCCGCCAGGGATTTGCCCATGCCGACAGCCTGGCTGCCCTGTCCGGGAAAGGTGAAAGCTGGTTTCATCGTGTTTCCATCCATGCTGCGACGACTGTAATGCATCATGACCAGGGCGCGCCGGCGGGAAAAGCACGCGCCAGCGGGAAAACCTATGGAGCGCCTGCATGATGGCCGGCGCTCCCACGCCATGGTTCGCTGCGGCGGGCAGTGGCGCCGACCTGGCGGCCTGTCAAGTCGCGGGCGCGCGGGCGGGGCGGAAAAGCTTGCGCCAGCGGACGCCAACGTGTATCTGAACCTGATTCCGCACCATTCAGATCCTTTGAAGGGAGCCCTTAATGGCTCGCGTCACCGTCGAAGACTGCATCGACAAGGTTGATAACCGTTTCGAACTGGTCCTCCTGGCCGGCTATCGCGCCCGCATGATCTCGTCCGGCGCGCCGCTGACCGTGGATCGCGATCGCGATAAAAACCCGGTCGTCGCCCTGCGTGAGATCGCCGACGAGACGATTTCCGTGGACGACCTCAAGGAAGACCTCATCCACTCCATGCAGAAGCATGTGGAAGTGGACGAGCCGGAAGAGGACGCCGTGCCGAGCCGCGCCTCCATCGGCTCCTCGGTCAGCGCCCGCAACGACGACGATCTCCAGGAATTCGACCGCATGAGCGAGGAAGACCTGCTGCGTGGTCTGGACGGCCTCGTGCCGCCGGCGCAGACCGACGACGACGAAGGCTGAACCCGGCGCCCAGCCTGCTGCATTACGGGAAAGCCTGGCCTGACGGCCGGGCTTTTTTGTTGCCCGGCGGCGGGCAGCTCGCCCCAGGTTGCGGGTGCGCCTTGCCGCGGGGCCATGGCGCCGGACCAGAAACGTTCCGCGCTCCGGGCAGGGAGCATCGAAAGGCGGCCGGGCGACAGGGCGTCAAAGCCTTTCTGGCGGATTGACGCCGAACCTGGACTGGATGGCGACGATCACCGGCTTCAGGGCCGAGGCGACAATGCCGGCAGCGAAGCCATTGTTGTACAGGTTGAGGCCGCCATGGACGACGCCGACGCTGAGGGCGGCGGACGCGTGGATGAAGCCGGCGACAATGCCCCAATGCCAGCCAAAGCGGCCGGCGATGGGCGCCAGCGTTGTGCCAAACAGCGCCGCCAGCACGATGGACGGATCAGCCGCGCTCCACGGCTTGGCCAGCGAGCCGATGAACACCCCGGCCATGATCGGGATGAAATTGCGCGGGTGCTTGCCAAAGGCCGCGAAGCCAACGACCGACAGGATGGCGCCGATCACCGGCCCGTTCAGGTCGCCGCCAACCAGCAGCACGTAAGCGGTTCCGACAAAGCCGCTTACGCCCATGTTGACGAAGGTCGGCCCGGCTCCGACCAAAGCGATGAAATCGCAGGGCGACCGCCCGTCGAGGGCGAGCAGGTCTTTCATTTTGACGAAGGCCCGCCGGTCGATGAGGAGGCCAAGGCCAATCAGGCCGGCGAACAGCACCGAGAGAAACCCGCCAAGCAGCGCATTGGCGCCGCTGGTCCAGATAAACACCGGCTGGGGAACAAAACCGTAAGACTGGTAGATCGCCACGACAATCGTGCCGATGATGCCCGCCGTGAACCCCATGTTGTAGAGGGTGAAACCGTCATGGGCGCGGAACAGCTGCGCGGCGGCCGGCGGCAGCACGAAACCCATCAGCAGGCTGGAGCCGAGCGCCAGCGGCAGCGACTGATACGCCGGCAACAGGGAGCTGAACAGCATCTCGGAGAATACGGGCGCAAGCGCGCACCCGAAGAACGCGGTGTTGATATGCTGCGCGAACGGCTCCCGCTTGAAGCGGCAGTAAAGCCAGACGCCGACCACGATGGGCCAGATGTTCAGCAGGTTCTTGCCGAACAGGGCGAACCCCAGAATCAGCATCAGGCATGCAATGGCCCCGCCGCCGATGGCGACGCCCGACAGGCGATATATCCCCGCTACGACCAGGGTCAGCAGCCCCGCGTTGACGCAGGCCGCCCCCATGCCGCCGACGCCCATGTAATCGGTGATCAGCGTGTCGCGAACAAACAGGATCTTGCCGAGCCCGTGAAAAACCTCGACGGCCCCGGATACGGCGAAGCCAAACACGATGAAGATTGCGGCGAGCCCGCAAACAACCAGCAGCAACGCGCCATCCGGCAGTTTCTTCCCGGCAACCGCCTCAACCTCCGCCATCCGTGCACCTCCCCCAGATCCGCCGATACGGCGCGCCTGTTGCGGCGGCAGTCCCGCCGGCGGCCCTGAGCCTGACGCCGTTCTCCGTCTGGCGGTTTGTCATGGGCGCCAGCGCGCGCCCTGCTCCCTGTCCCGGCTCCCGATCGCCTGCGTCGCGCGCGCCGGCGCCCGCATGGGCGGACGTCGCCCACACAAATTGGAGATCAGCTGTACAATTGGCCTTTCACATGACCGCCCGTATGACGGATACTTCATGCGATGTCTGGCGCCGAACAGTCATCTGTTCAATCCATATCAGTGAAGGGGATTGTGATGAAGAGTCTCGTTGTTATCGGATTGTTGGCGATAGGTCTGGCGGCGTGCAACCCCAACGACCGGACGGATCGCACCATTGGCGGCGCCGCCATTGGCGCGGGCGCCGGCGCCCTGGTGGGCGGCCTGGCCACGGGTCGCGCCGGCGGCGCGCTCGCGGGCGCGGCCATTGGCGGCGTTGGCGGCGCCATCGTCGGCAATGCGACGACGCCCACCTGCAGGAGCTATGTCTATCGTGGCCGCACCTATCGGGAGTGCTGACGCAAGCGCCCGGTCCTGCGCCATGCGCATTGATCGTCTCCGGCGGCGGCCCGCCGGAGATAATGCGACCTGAGATACGTGACCCGGGAAGATGCGGCCCGGGAAAGTACAGCCCGGGATGCCCCTGCCTCATCCGGCGGATTGGCTGAGGACGGCGGTTCGCCGCCCACAGGCGGGCAGCGCCGGCAACGCCTGAGGAAGATGGCGGAACACAACCGGGAAACGCCGGACAGGAGGGGGGCGACGCCTTGGCCGGAGATAACGTTCCTGCGTCGGAGCCGCGCGACGCGGCTGGCGGCGCCCGCAAGGCGCCCGTGCATGGCGCGCTCACCCTGTGGCTGGTTCTGTTCGCGGTCTGGACGATCGCCAACACGAGCCTCGCGCCCGATATCGCCTTCACCGGCGCCGTGATCACCGGGGCGCTGGCGTGGACGTTCGCCGCGTCCTCCGGCGCGTGGAGCGGCATCCGCTGGACGCCGCGCGGTCTGTGGCATTTCCTGGCCTATCTCGGCGTTTTCCTCGTGGAGCTGGTGAAGGCCAACCTGCAGATGCTGCGTTACGTCTATGCGCGGCGCATCGACATTCACCCGGGCGTCGTTCTGGCGCGCACGCGCCTGGCCTCCCCCATCGGACGGCTGGCGCTGGCCAACACCATCGCCTTGACGCCCGGCTCGCTGGTGCTGGCGCTGGAGGACGATCTGCTGTTCGTCCACCTGCTTGATGTGAAAACCACCGATCCCGACGCGGCGACCAAGGCGATCGTCACGCCGTTCGAGGGGCATCTGGAGAAGGTCTTTGGCTGAACCCTCCTGGGCCGCCTCGGTGGCGCATGTCATCATCCAGTTCGCCGCGGCGCTGATTTTCATGGCGCTGCTGTTTGGCGGCGCCCGCCTCGTCATCGGCCGGACGCTGGTCGACCGCATCGTCGCCATCGACATGCTGACGGTGATTTCGCTGTCGCTGATCGCGCTATACGCCCACGTTTCCGGCCGCTTCGTCTATATCGACGTGGCGCTGGTTTACGGGCTGCTCAGCTTTCTCGCCGTGCTGGCCATCGCCCGCTTTCTGGAACGGGGGCTTTGAGATGCTGGAGCTTCTCATCCTCGTGGTGTGCGCCGGCATCCTGCTCAGCGGCGTGCTGGCGGTCTGCCTCAGCAATCTGATGGCGGCGATGGTGAGCTCCAGCCTGGCGAGCCTGTTCGCCGCCGTGTCGTTCCTGCTGCTGGCCGCGCCGGACGTGGCGATGGCGGAAGCGGCCATTGGCTGCGGCCTCAGCACCTTCGTCTTCATCTACGCCATTCGCAAAACCGGCGGCGGGGGCGCACAATGACGGATCTGGCTGGCAGCCTCCTGATCCTGCTGGGCGCCATGTTCCTGTTTTCAGCGGGTCTTGGCGTTCTGCGCATGCCCGACGCCTTCACCCGCATCCAGGCGGGCACGAAGGCCACCACCCTGGGCAATATCCTGGTGCTGGCCGGGCTGGCGATCCTCCATCCGGACTGGGCCCTGAAGCTGCTGCTGGTCATCGGCTTCGTGCTGATGACCAACCCGGTGTCATCCCACGCCCTGTCCCGGGCCGCCTGGCTGATACGGACGCCAACCGCGCCGTCCACCGGCGCGGACGCGCTGGCCCAGCACGAGGCCGGCAGGCGTCTGGCGCAGGAGCCCGGGCCAGACGAGGACGGAGGGCCGACGCCATGACGAAGCGCGCCTTCGCCGCCCTTGCCGTCGCCCTGATGGGTCTGGTCTTCCTTCACATCACCGGCGACTACGCCGAATTGCAGGCCCTGCGCCCCCTGGCCCACTATTACGTTACCCAGGTTCCCGCCCAGCTCGGCGCGCCCAACGTCGTCACCGGCATCCTGATTTCATGGCGCGGTTTCGATACCCTCGGCGAGGTGGCCGTGCTGTTCATGGTGGCGGCGGGCATCGGCCTGCTGCTGGACCAGGACAACGCCCGGGAGGCGCCGTCGCCAGCGCGGCGGCCGGCCAGCGAACTGGTCGTCACTGGCGCCATGGTGTTGCTGCCGCTGATCTTCACCTTCGGCGCCTATGTCATCGTCAATGGCCATCTGTCGGCCGGCGGCGGCTTTCAGGGCGGGGCCATCGTCGCCTCGGGCGTGATGCTGATGCTGGTGGCGAACCCGGCCGCAACGCTCCATACGGCGCTGCTGGGGCTCATCGAATCGGCGGCCGGCGTGCTCTACGTCTGTCTCGGCGTGCTGGGGCTGGTGTTCGCCGGCGGTTTTCTTGATCCGCGCTTTCTCCCGAAAGGTCAGTTCGGCGCCTTCATCAGCGCCGGGGCGATCCCGCTCATCTCCGCCCTGCTCGGCGTCAAGGTCGGCGCGGAGCTGAGCGTCATCATCGACAGGTTCAGAAGCTGAACGAGGCGGCCATGAGCATCGGCGTTCCGGTTTCCACCATTTTGATGATCACCGGCTTTGGCCTGACGCTGACCGGGCTGTGGGGCATGCTGACCCACCGCCATATCATGCGCATCATCATCAGCTTCGTGCTGATGGGCACGGGCTTCAACATCGTGATGGTGGCGAGCGGCTATGTCACCGGGGCCACCGCGCCGATCATCGACAGGGCGATGGGCCTTGGGGAAGCCGGCGCGCGCGCCATTGATCCTGTGCCCTCCGCCCTGGTGGTGACGGCGATCGTCATTGGCTTCTCGGTCACGGCGGTAATGCTGGCCTTCGCCATCCGCCTGTACGCGGCGAAGAAAACCCTGTCGATCGACGCCTTCACGGAATCAAAATGGTAGCCGCGGCTTTCCATCCGCTCGGCATTTTCCTGTTCGGGCTGGGCGGCGGCTTCGCGCTGCCGCTGTTGTACCGGCTCGGCAAGGGATGGCTGGCCGGTGGATTTTTCCTGGCGCTCGGCGGCATCGTGCTGGCCAGCGGCGCCGGGCTTCTGCGCCTGCTGGCCGGCGAACCGGCCATCGAGGTGCTGACGGCGGGCGCCATGCCGCCGGTCTCCATCAACCTCCGCCTCGGTTTGTGGGAGGCGTTCTTCGCCGTCAGCGTCAATGTCACGGCGCTGCTGGGGGCGTGGCGCCTGTGGGAGCGGCTGCGCGGCTCCTACGGGGCGCTGCTGCTCTACCTCATCCTGGTGATGGGGATCGACGGCATGATCATGACCCGGGACCTGTTCAACCTGTTCGTGTTCCTGGAGATCGTGTCGATCGCCACCTACGGCCTGCTTGGCCTGTCGCGGGCGCCGGCGGCCCTGGCCGCCGCCTTCAAGTACATCATGGCGACGGTGGTGGCTTCGAGCCTGTTCCTGGTGGGCTCGGTGCTGCTGTACCATGTGACCGGCACGCTCAATATTGACGAGCTGGTCGCCGGCGCTGGCGCCCTGAACCGCCCCATGGGCGTCGCCGCCCTGCTGATGCTGCTGGCGGGCCTGCTGATCGAGCTGAAGCCCTTCCCCGCCAATGGCTGGGGACTGGACGTTTACGAAACGGCGCCTGGCGGGATCGCCGCCATGGTTTCGGTCGGCGTCTCCGCCGGGGTGTTTTTCGCGCTGTTCAAACTGGCGCCGCTGTTCGGGGTGCAACTCGGGATCATCGCCTTTTCCGGGGCCGCCACCTTCCTGTTCTCCAACCTTATCGGCCTGTCGCAGACCCGGACGCAGCGTCTGCTCGGCTATTCCTCCATCGGCCAGATGGGCCTGCTGACCCTGGCCCTGGGCGCGCTGGCGCAGATCGACGCCGCCGACGCGGCGCCGCTGGTGATCGGCGGACTGTTCGTCAATCACCTGCTGGCCAAGGCCGGCCTGTTCTGGCTGGCCGATCTGACGCTCTACGTCATTTCCGTCTGCCAGGGCGAGGAAATCCCGCGCAAGGGCGGCCCGGGCATCACCCGCTCGGACTTCCTGGTCATCAACAAGAGCGATCTGGCGCCTTATGTGAACGTGAACCTCGACGTCATGCGCGCCGACGCCGCCCGCATGCGCGGGCGCCGCCCCTTTGGCTTCACCGACCTGTCGCGCGGCGCAGGGCTTGACGCGGTGATCGCATTCATCACGGAAAATGGCGGCCTTGCGGCCTTCAGCGACCCCGCCGTTCCGCAAGGGGCGTAAAACGGCTGTAAAAAACACGTATGGCCGGGAGCGACCCGGCCATACGCAAACATCAATCCCGTTCCAGGATGATCATGACGCCGGCGCCGCTGGCGTCGCGGCGGCTGCCTCCGGAGTAATCGGGTGCGCGGCGAGCGCCTCGCGCAGGGCCTGTTCCTTGCTGTGGTCGAGCGAGGTCTTGAGCACCTCGCCGCCCGTGCCGCGCAGCTCCTCCAGCACCTTGTCGCCGGTCACGCCCTGCACCAGCACGAACAGGGCGGCGTTGCCAGGCTGCAGCTTTTCACCCAGTTCCTTCATGAACCTGTCATTGATGCCGAAATCGGTGAGCGCGCCGCCCACCGCGCCAGACGCCGCGCCGATGGCGGCGCCGACCAGCGGCATCAGGAAAATGGCGCCAATGAGCAGCCCCCAAAGGCCGCCCGAGGCGGCGCCAACCGCCGTCGTGTTCATCAGCTGGTTGAGCTTGACGTGCCCCTTCTCATTTTTGACGGCGATCACCGCGTCGCCGATCCTGATCAGATATTCCTTCTGCAATTCGAACAGACGCTGACGAATCTCCTCCGCTTTCTGCTCATCCGGATAAACAACGACAACAAGATCAGACACTTGGATACTCCGCTGTACAGTGAAAAAGCGGTGTCCAGGGCAAGCGGGGCTCCTGCGCGAGCCGGCTGCCCCGGACATGCCGCCTACACTGAACTGCGCAAACGCGCCGCACAACCGCTTATCCGCCAGCGGCGGCGCCGAAAGATGACGCCCTCACGGCTGCTGGCGGGCCGGGGCCAGACCATGTGGCCAAAGACGGGCGCGATCCGCCCGCCTTTGCGGCCGCCAGCATGTCACAGGCACGGGCGCCGTCCCTCTCGAAAGGTCCGCAGCGTTTCGCGCCAAAGAGCCGTCACGTGAACATGATCAGGCCGCCAGCGGCGCGTTCAGGTCGCGTCTCCCCGCGACGGCGTCTCCTGGCGCGGCGCGCTTTCGGGCGGGGCCCCGAGCAGATCGGAGAACCAGCGGCTCGACGGATGCTGGGCGCAAAAGGTCAGCATGGCGATGGAGATCGGCACGCCGATGAAAGCGCCGGGGATTCCCCACAGGTAGCTCCAGAAAAACACCGAGAACAGCACCAGGAACGGCGACATGGACAGCGCCGATCCGGCGACGCGCGGCTCAAGATAGCTGCCGACCAAGAACTGGATCAGGTTGAGGCAGACGAACACCACCAGCACCGCCTCCCAGGACTGGAACTGGGCCATGGCGAACAGGGTGGGAAAGACGGTGGCCACCAGCGGCCCGATGAACGGAATGTAATTCAGCGCGAAGGCCATCACGCCCCACTCGGCCGCCAGCGGCAGGCCAACCGCCGTCGCGAAGATCCAGACAAGCGCGCCGGTCATCACACTCATCACCGTCCGCACGCCCATGTATCTGCGCAACCTGGCCGCCGTCTCGCTGGAGCCGCGCAACAGCACGCCCGCCGCGGTCTGGTTCTTCAGCGCGGCCACCTTGCGGGCGGCGTCGTCCACCTCAAGCAGTCCCAGCACCACGTAGACAAACACAACGATCCAGAAGCTCAGGGTGGTGTTGAACCGGCCGGTGACCTGCTGCGCGGCCCGCACCACCCAGCCAACGTTGAAATGCTCGGCCCAGAGCCCCGCCACAGCGACGCCATGGCCCTCCAGCCAGGCGACGCCCATGGCGTACAGCGCCTGAAAGCGCCCGGCGTCGGCGATGATCCAGCGGGTGACGCGACCGAAGCCCCAGGCGACGATCCAGCCGAACAGCAGAAACACCGCCGCGACCACCAGCATGCTGAGCGCCAGCGCCAAGCCCTTCGGCATGTGCTTCTGCATCCGGCTCTGGAACGGCCACATGAGAGCGATCATGAACATGGCGAACACCACCGGCGCGATCACCGCGCTCGCCAGGTACACGCAGCCAAACACCAGGATAACCGCGATCAGGACGATCACGGCCGTCGACAATGTCCCCCCGCCAGCATTGTCCATACCCATCCCCCCGCCCGGTCGCCCCGACGTTCTCCCGGCGCGCCTTGCGCTGGCAACAGGGCCGCGTCAACCGGCCAACATACCTGATGCAATACTCATGACAGTGGGGCCCCGCCATCGCAAGACACGGTTTCGGGCCATGAAACCGCCCGGACAGGCGGCGCGGAGCAAGCGGCGCGCACCGCCCTGGCCTTCCTGGGAACCACGCCTTCCGGGTCGCGGACCCGTCCCCGGCAATGGCCGCCAGGCGCCGGCAGGGACGCAACCTCCAGAGAGCGTCGCGTGTCTTTCCCGCAATATTGACGGCTTACGATAATCAGCGGCGCCAACAATGTTGGTTGCATCCTGGAAATGCTGCGGGACAGTATGGATGCGTCCATCTGGAGCCATCAGACTCCAGTCTTGCGGGGGAAATATCGTGTCTGGGCAGGCTGCCGGCAAAACGGGCGGAGCGCGGTCGCGCTGTCTCGCCATTTCAGCGCTGATGATCGCTGGCGTCGCGCTCTGCGCCTGCGGAGAGGAGGATGCGAAAGCGCCTCCCGCGCCCATCCGGCCGGTGCGGACCGTGACGGTCGCGCGCCAGCCGCCAGCCTCCGCCCTCGCCTTCACCGGTCACATCGCGGCGCAGGATCGCGTCGATCTGTCGTTCCGCATCGGCGGCCGCGTTGTGTCGCGCGAGGCAGGCGTGGGCGCCGCGGTGCGCGAAAACGACGTGATCGCCAGGCTCGACCCGGCGAATGAACTCAATGACCTGCGCGCGGCGCGGGCGGCGCTGGCTTCCGCGGAGGGGCATCTGCGCGAGGCGGAAGCGCGCTACCTGCGCCAGGCCCAGCTGCTGGCGCGCAGCGTGATCACCCGCGCCGACTTCGAAGCCGCGGAACAGGGCCGTCTCTCGGCCCGCTCCCAGGTCACCGCCGCCCAGGCGCGCGTCGCCTCGGCGGAGGATGTGGTGGGCTTCACCACCCTGAAGGCGGACGCGCCCGGCGTGGTGACGCGCGTCGGCGCCGAACCTGGAGAGGTGGTGGCGCCGGGGCGGATGATCGTGCAGCTTGCCCGACGCGGGGGTCGCGACGCGGTGTTCGAGGCGCCCGCCGACGTCGTGCGCGCCCTGCACGCCGGCGACGCCGCCGCCGTTGCGCTGGCCGGCCAGCCAGGCGTAACGGCGCATGGGCGGGTGCGGGAAATTTCCCCACAGGCTGATCCGGTGACGCGCACGTTCACGGTGCGGGTTGGTCTGGTCGATCCGCCGCCGGCGCTGCGCCTCGGCGCCGCCGTGTCGGTCCGCACCGGCGGCGACGGCGAGGCGGCGATCCAGATTCCCGCGACGGCGCTGACGCGGCGCAAGGACAAGGGCATGGAAGCCGGCGTGTGGGTGGTTGATCCGTCCGCGTCGACGGTGTCGCTGCGCCAGGTCGAGGTGGTTTCCGCCGATCCGGCCATGGCGCAGATCGGCAAGGGGCTTGCCCCCGGGGACATCATCGTCACGGCGGGGGCCAATGTCCTGCGCGAGGGGCAGCAGGTGCGTCTGGGCGGAGCGGAAACACCATGAGATTCAACCTCTCGGAATGGGCGCTCCGAAGCCGCTCCGTCGTCATCTATCTGATGATCATCGCCGTCGCCGCGGGCGTGTTCGCCTTCGAGCGCCTTGGTCGCAACGAGGACCCCGCCTTCGTCATCAAGACCATGGTGGTGTCCGCCGCCTGGCCTGGGGCGACGATGGAGGACATGCTGACCCAGGTCACCGAGCGCCTTGAGCGCCAGCTTGAGGAAACGCCGGGCCTGGACACGGTCCGCAGCTTCACGCGCCCTGGCGTGACGACCATTTTCGTTGACCTGAAGCAGTCAACCCCGGCGCGCGACGTGCAGGACACCTGGTATCGCGTGCGCAATCTCGTCACCGACATGCGCCACACCCTGCCGGCGGGCGTGGTCGGGCCGCTGTTCAATGACCGCTTCGGCGACACATTCGGCATTATCTACGGCTTCACTTCCGACGGTTTTTCGGGTCGCGAACTGCGTGATTATGTGGAAGCCGCGCGCTCACGCCTGCTTCAGGTTCCCGACGTTTCAAAGATCGAGATCATCGGCGCCCAGGACGAGCGCATCTTCATCGAGTTCTCCGTCAGGGAGCTGGCCAACCTCGGCATCGACCGCAACGCTTTGCTGGCGGCGCTGCAGAGCCAGAACGCGGTCCGCCCCGCCGGCGCCATCCAGACCCGCAACGAAACCATGTCACTGCGGGTTTCCGGCGCGTTCGGATCGGAAGCCGACCTGCTCAACGTCAACTTCCCGGTGGGCGACCGCATGGTGCGCCTCGCCGACATCGCCACCGTGCGGCGCGGCCATGTCGATCCGCCGCAACCGATGTTCCGCGTCAACGGGCGCGAGGCGATCGGCCTTGGCGTCGCCATGCGCGACGGCGGCGACATTCTCGCCCTTGGCCAGAACATCAAGACAGCCATGGCCGGGATCATCGCCAACCTTCCGGTGGGCGTCGAGGCGACGCTCGTCGCCGATCAGGCGGTGACGGTGGACCACGCCATCGCCGATTTCATGACCTCGCTCTGGCAGTCCGTCGCCATCATCATGGCGATGAGCTTCCTCAGCCTCGGCGTGCGCCCGGGCCTGGTGGTGGCGCTCTCCATTCCCCTCACCCTGGCCGTGGTGTTCGCGGTGATGCTGGCGTCCGGCATCGACATGCAGCGCATCTCGCTTGGCGCGCTGATCATCGCGCTCGCCCTGCTGGTCGACGACGCCATGACCACCACCGACGCGATGGTGACGCGGCTGGCCGCCGGCGACGACAAGGCCAGCGCCGCGACCTTTGCCTTCCGCAAGTACGCCATGGCGATGCTCGCCGGCACGCTGGTGACCATCGCCGGCTTCCTGCCCATCGGCTTCGCGGCGAGCTCCGCCGGCGAGTACACCTTCTCCCTCTTCGCCGTGGTCAGCATGGCGCTGGTGGCGTCGTGGTTCGTGGCGCTGATCTTCGCGCCAGTGCTGGGCGTCGCCATGCTGAAGGCGCCGGCGCCTGACGCGGAGCCCGCCGGCCCTGGCAAGGTGGAGCGCCTGTTCCGCCGGCTCCTCTCGGGGGCGATCCGGCTGCGCTGGGTCACCATCGGCGTGACGGTCGCGCTGTTCGCACTGTCGCTGCTCGCCATGCCGCTGGTGCCCCGGCAGTTTTTTCCTGCGTCGGACCGGCCGGAGCTGCTCGTTGACCTGACGCTGCCGCAGAACGCCTCGATCTACGCCAGCGAGGACATGGTCAAACGCTTTGACGCGGCGCTGAAGGACGACCCGGACGTGGCGCGCTGGAGCGCCTATGTGGGGCGCGGCGCCATCCGCTTCTACCTGCCGCTGAACGCCCAGCTGCCGAACAACTTCTTCAGCCAGGCGGTAATCGTGGCGAAGGACGTGCCGGCGCGCGAACGTCTGCAGGCAAAGCTTGAGAAGATGCTGGCGCACGACTTTCCCAATGTGGTGGCGCGCGTTTACCCGCTGGAGCTGGGGCCGCCGGTGGGGTGGCCGGTGCAGTATCGCGTCAGCGGCCCGGACATCGCCGAAGTCCGCTCCATCGCCATGAAGGTCGCCCAGGCCATCGCCGCCAGCCCCTGGACCGACCATGTCAACTTTGACTGGATCGAACCGGCGCGTGAATTGCAGCTGAAGGTGGACCAGGACGAGGCGCGGCGCCTGGGGCTCAGCTCCTCCGCGGTCGCCGCGGCGCTCAATTCAGTGGTGTCCGGCGCGACCGTGACCCAGGTGCGGGACGATATCTACCTTATCGACGTGGTGGCGCGGGCGCGCGACGCGGAGCGCGCTTCGCTCGAGACCCTGCGCAATATGCAGGTTTCGCTGCCCGGCGGGCGCACCGCGCCGCTGTCCCAGTTCGTGACCTTCAGCTACGGCCTTGACCAGCCGCTGGTGTGGCGGCGCGACCGCACGCCGACGTTGACGGTCGCCGCCGACGTTCGCCCTGGAACCTTGCCGGAAACGGCGGTCAGCGCCCTGAAGCCGTCGATCGGGGCGCTCAGCAGGAGCCTGCCGGCCGGCTACAGCATCGCCACCGGCGGCGCCGTCGAGGAGAGCGCCAAATCACAGGCCTCGGTCCTCGCCGTCGTGCCGGTGATGCTGCTGGTGATGCTCACCGTGCTGATGGCGCAGCTACGCAGCTTCCGGCTGCTCGCCATCGTCCTCGTCATCGCGCCGCTCGGCCTGATCGGTGTGGTCGGCGCGCTGTTGCTGTCCGGCAAGCCGCTCGGCTTCGTGGCGCTGCTCGGCGTGCTTGCCCTGATCGGCATCATCACCAAGAACGCGGTGATCCTGATTGGCCAGATCGAGGCCGAGCGGGCCGATGGCAAGGGCGTGGCGGACGCGGCGCTCGACGCCGCCGCCACCCGCTTCCGGCCGATCATGCTGACGGCGATCTCGACCGTGCTCGGCATGATCCCGATCGCGCCGACGGTGTTCTGGGGCCCGATGGCTTTCGCCATCATGGGAGGGCTGCTGGTGGCGACCGTGCTGACGCTGGTGCTGCTGCCGGTGCTTTACGTTACGGTGTTCAACCGGGGCGGACCGGCGCGGGCCGCGCCCGGCGCCCCGGCCGCGACCACCGCTGTGGGAGTTTCGGCATGATCCGGTTTCCGGCCACACAGCCCCTGCCCAAACGGTCCCTGCCCCGAAGCATCCTGGGCGTGGCGGCCGCGGTCAGCCTGGCGGCGCCGCTCATCGCCTGCCAGGAGGCGGCGCCGCCAGCGACGGAAGGGCGTCCGGTGGGCGTCATCCGCGCCGAGGCCGGCGCGGTCGCCAGCGACGTGCGGCTGAGCGGTGAAATCCAGGCCGAGAAAAGCGTCGGCCTCGCCTTCCGCATCAATGGCCGCGTCATCGAACGGAACGTCAACGTGGGCGACCGGGTCAGCGCTGGCCAGCTGGTCGCCCGCCTCGATCCGACGCTGGAGCGCAATGAGCTGACGGCGGCCGAGGCGGCGCTGAAAGCGGCGCGCGGCGAACGCGACACTGCCCGCAATACGTTCGCGCGTCAGGAGCGCCTGATGGCGCAGGGCTTCACCACACGGCCCCGCTTCGACCAGGCCCTGCGGGCCCAGGAGACCGCACAGGCGGCGGTGGAGAACGCCGGGGCGCGGGTGGAGCTGGCGCGGGACAGGCTGGCCTTCACCGAACTGCGCGCCGGGGTTTCAGGAGTGGTGACGGCCCGCTCCATCGAGCCTGGCGAGGTGGTGCAACCAGGACAGGTGGTGATCACCATGGCGCGGGAGGAAGGACGCGACGCGGTCTTCCAGGTTCCGGCCCGGCTGCTGGAGGACCACGCGGGAACCTATCGGGTCCGCGTCGCCCTGGCCGACAATCCCGCGGTGAGCGCCACCGGAACGGTGCGCGAGGTCGCGATCCAGGCCGACCCCGCCACGCGCGCCTTCCCGGTCAAGGTCAGCCTCATTGATCCGCCGGAGGCCATGCGCCTGGGCGCCACGGTGACCGGAGTGCTGGAAATCAGCACGCCGTCGATCATCGCCATCCCGGCAGGCGCGCTGACCCAGCAGGGAACGACGCCGGCGGTGTGGGTGGTCGATCCGGCCACCTCGACGGTATCCCTGCGCCCTGTCGACGTGCTGCGTTTCGACCCGGACAAGGTGATCGTCGCGCATGGCCTGGAGCCGGGCGACATCGTTGTCTCGGCGGGCGTGCAGGCGTTGCATCCGGGCCAGCGCGTGCGACAGCTGCCGGCGCGGACCGGGACGGGCGCCGACCCGGCGTGATCCGCGCCTTCCTTGCGCCTGCTCGCATGGCATGGGCGACCGCCGCCACGGGCCCGGCAGTATGAAGACATATGGCGCGCGGCCGATGGTTGCAGACCGGATGCGCCGGCGCAGAGGTGAACATGACCAACCGGCGGACAAAATCCCTGCGGGCCCGTGGCGCAACGAAGCCAGAACTGACGGGCGCCGTCGCGACGCTGGCCCGGCGCATCGGCTGAGCGGATGGGCGTCATGAAACGGACCGTGCGCGGGAGCCTTCTCCGATACCTCAGGCGCGCCATGGTGCTCGGCGGCGTTATCGTGGCGACCCTGCTGGGCGCCCGGGCCTTCGACGCCTGGCGCAGCGAGCCGCTGAAGCCCTGGCACACGTTCGCGCCGGAGGAGTTGTCGCGCGACGAACTGGAGCACGCGACCTGGGAGCGGTATCTGGCGGCGGAACAGCGGATTTTCGCGGAGGTTCGCACAAAGGTTTCAGACAGGCTGCCGCCCGAACTGCGCACGGAGCTCAACCGCTATGCGCCCGGCAGCCGGGTGTATCCAGGCAACTTCGCCACCGACTGGAACCGCTCGACCATCCTCGCGCCAGACGGCGCCCCGCGCGGCGCGGCCGTGTTCCTGCACGGCCTCACCGACGCGCCCTACAGCCTGCGCCACATCGCCCAACGTTACCGCGAGGCGGGTTTCGTGTCCGTCATCATCCGCCTGCCCGGCCATGGCGCGACGCCAGGCGGCCTCACCGGGGTTGAATGGGAGGACTGGCTCGCCGCCGCGCATCTGGCCGTGCGGGAGGCGCGCAAGCGCAGCGGGCCCGACACACCGCTGCATATCATTGGCTATTCCAATGGCGCCGCGCTGGCGTTGATGTACGCCATGGACGCCATGGACAACGCCGCCCTGGCAAAGCCTGACCGGCTTGTGCTGCTGTCGCCCATGGTGGGGGTCACCGCCTTCGCCCGCTTCGCGGGGTTGGCGGGATTGCCGGCCATCTTCCCGGCCTTCGCCAAGAGCGCCTGGCTGGGCGTGCAGCCTGAATTCAATCCGTTCAAATTCAACTCCTTTCCGGTCAACGCGGCGCGCCAGTCGCATCTGCTGACCAGCGCCCTGCAACAGCGTTTGCTGGCGCACGCCCGCGGCAACCGCTGGCAGGGCATGCCGCCGGTGCTGACCTTTCAGTCCACGGTCGACGCCACGGTGTCGTCGCAGGCGGTCATCGACGCGCTGTACGCCCTGCTGCCCGCCAATGGCAGTGAGCTTGTGCTGTTCGACATCAACCGCGCCGCGCACTTCGCGCCCCTGTTCCGCCCCGGCCTCGCCGCCGAGGCGGACCGGATCAGGGCGGGGAGCCCGCGCCGGTTCCGCCTGAGCGTGATCACAGCCGACGGATCGGGCGCCGCGTTCGCCCGCGTCACCGAAGCGGGCGCGGCGACGGAACAGACACATGATCTCGGGCTGTCCTGGCCGCGCGATGTGTTTTCCCTCTCGCACGTGGCCCTGCCGCTCCCCATGCAGGACGGGCTTTATGGCCTGACCCCCGATCCGGCCGACAGCTTCGGCATTACGCTGGGAGCCCTGGCGATCCGGGGCGAGCGCGGCGCGCTGGTCATCGGCATGGACACATCGCTGCGCATGTCCTCAAACCCGTTCTATCCCTACATGATCAGCCGGATCATGGCGGACGTCGGCCAGGAGACGGCGCGGCGCTGACCTGGAGCGTCGCCGGCGCATTCACAGAAGGCCAGGCTGTTGCGGGCATGATCGGGCGTGCTCATGGCGCGCCTTCCCGGGGCGCTGGCGGCGCGGCCCTTGCGAAGCCTGTTCATCGCGGCGGGACCAGACCTGCTGTTGCAGGCGGGGAACGACGCCTGGTTTTCATGAAGAACACATCCGGCCGTGGTTTGACGAAAGTCACGGGCCGTTTCATAGAACTGTTACAGGCAGCGCATGAATGGCGCTCGCATCCAGGCAAACCGCCGCCCCGGCGGGGTCTGACCGGGCTCCCGTCTTGTCCGTCTGCTTTGGCGCATTGTTCCGACGCGCAGGCATATCTGCGCCGCCGGGAAATGCTACAGGTGCGCATCCGTGGCGAAGCAAAAGAACATCAGCAAGAATGCCGCGCCTTCCCCGGCGCCCACCAGCGACGCCCCGGCGACCGGCGCGCCCCCGGCCGTGGCCTCCAGCGGCGAAAGCACCGTCGCGCCCGCGCCGCAGGCCACGCCCGAAGTCAAAAAGCCGGCCCGCAAGCCGTTCATGCGCCAGTACGAGCTGGTGGAGCGGGTCAAGAGCTACGACCCAGACGCCGACGAAGCGCTGCTCGATCGCGCCTATGTCTACGCCATGCGCGCCCATGGCAGCCAGGTGCGCGCCTCCGGCGACCCTTACTTCAATCACCCGCTCGCCGTCGCCGCCATTCTCTGCGACATGAAGCTCGACGACGCGACCATTGTCGCCGCCATCCTGCACGACGTCATCGAGGACACCGACGCCACCCGCGAGGAGATCGACCGGCTGTTCGGCGCGGAGATCGGGGCGCTGGTCGATGGCCTCACCAAGATCAAGAAGCTCGATTTCGTCTCGCGCAAGGCGCAGCAGGGCGAGAACTTCCGCAAGCTGCTGCTGGCCATCGCCGCCGACGTGCGGGTGTTGCTGGTGAAGCTGGCCGACCGGCTGCACAACATGCGCACCCTGGAGTTCGTGCCGCCGCACAAGCGCCAGCGCATCGCCCAGGAAACCCTGGACATCTATGCGCCGCTGGCCGGCCGCATGGGCATCCAGGAGATGCGGCAGGAACTCGAAGAGCTTTCCTTCCACTATCTCAACGGCGACGCCCAGCAGACCATCAAACGCCGGCTGGAGGAAATGGTGGGGCGTAGCGGCGCCCTGATCGAAGGCATTGAAGGCGACCTGCGCGACCGGCTGGCGGCGGCGGGGATCGACGCGGTGGTGCGGGGACGGGCCAAGTCGCCCTATTCGATTTTCCGCAAGATGGAGCGCAAGTCGGTCGGCTTCGAGCAGCTGTCGGACATCTTCGGCTTCCGCGTCATCGTCAACAGCGTCGCCGACTGCTATCGCGCCCTGGGCGTGGTCCACACCACCTGGCCGATGGTGCCGGGGCGGTACAAGGACTACATCTCCACCCCCAAGCAGAACGACTATCGCTCGATCCACACCACGGTGGTCGGTCCGGGGCACCAGCGGGTCGAGTTGCAAATCCGCACCCGCGACATGGACAGCGTCGCCGAACTCGGCATCGCCGCCCACGCCCTCTACAAGGAGGGCCTGAACGATAACAGCGCCCTGGCGGTGGAAAGCCGCGCCTATCGCTGGCTGCGCCGCACGGTGGACCTGCTGGCGGAAGGCGACAGCCCGGAGGAGTTTCTGGAGCATACCCGGCTGGAGCTGTTCCACGACCAGGTGTTCTGCTTCACCCCCAAGGGCCGGCTCATCGCCCTGCCGCGCGGCGCGACGCCCATCGACTTCGCCTACGCCGTGCACACCGATGTGGGCGACAGCGCCATCGGCGTGAAGATCAACGGCCGGCTGTCGCCGCTGTTGTCGGAATTGCAGAACGGCGACGAGGTCGACATCATCCGCGCCAACGGCCAGACGCCGCCGGCGGCGTGGGAGAGCCTTGTGGTGACCGGCAAGGCGCGCGCCGCCATCCGGCGCGCCTCGCGCAGCGCCGTGCGCAAGCAGTACGCTGGCCTTGGCCAGCAGATCCTGGAGCGCGCCTTCGAGCGCGCCGGCAAGGCGTTCTCCGACGACAAGCTGCGCGGCGCCCTGCCCCGCCTCGCCCGCCAGTCAGTGGAGGACGTGCTGGCGGCGGTGGGCCGCGGCGAGATCTTCTCCGGCGACGTGGTGAAGGCAATTTACCCGGACTATCAGGAAGACAGCCGCGTCAGCCCGGACGCCCCGTCGATGGCCGGCTGGTTCGACCTGAAGACCGACAGCAGCGTCAAGCTGCAATTGCCCGGCAACAGCCAGGACAACCCCGGCGCGCTGCCGATTCGCGGCGCCGGCAAGGACCTGCCCGTGCGCTTCGCTCCGGGCGGCGGCGCCGTGCCCGGCGATCGCATCATCGGCATCTTTACCCTCGGCGAAGGGGTGACCATCTACCCGATCCAGTCGCCAGCCCTGGCCGGCTTCGAAAACGAGCCGGAGCGGTGGATCGACGTGCGCTGGGACGTGGACGGGCGCAACCGCCAGCGCTTCCCGGCGCGCATCCGCATGAAGTCGATCAACGAGCCAGGCAGCCTGGCCCAGATCACCCAGGTGATCGCCGACCACGACGGCAATATCGACAATGTGTCGATGGTGCGCCCCACCGCCGACTTCACCAATGTGACGGTTGACCTCGCCGTCTGGGACCTTAAACACCTCAACAACATCATCGCGGAGCTGCGCGCCAAACGCGTCGTCAACAATGTCGAACGCGTTATCGAATAGGCGCCGTCGCCCGAACACCAGTGCAAGGCTCATGACCCAGCAAGACACTTCTACCCAGGAAGACGCCCGGATCCAGGAAGAAACCCTGGCGGAATTCCGCGACGCCGGCGCCCTGCTGGAAGGCCACTTCATCCTGTCCTCTGGACGGCGCAGCCCCGTGTTCATCCAGAAGATGTTCATCTTCCAGGACCCGGCGCGCACCGAGCGCGTCTGCAAGGCGCTGGCCCGCAAGGCCGAGGCGGCGTTCGGCAAGATCGACGTGGTGGTTTCGCCGGCGGTCGGCGGCATCGTGCCTGGCTATGAAACCGCGCGGCACCTGGGCGCCAAGGCGATCTTCGTCGAGCGTGTCGAGGGCCAGTTCGAACTGCGCCGCGGCTTCGAAATTCCGGCCGACGCGCGCGTGCTGATGGTTGAGGACATCATCACCACCGGCCTGTCGTCGCGCGAGTGCCTGGCCGCCATCGCCCGCTATTCGGCCAATGTGGTGGGCGCCGCCTGCCTGATCGACCGTTCTGGCGGCAAGGTCGACATCGGCGCGCCGCTGGTGTCGCTGGCCGCGATCGAGGTGCCGGACTATGCGGCGGACCAGCTGCCGCCGGACCTCGCGGCGATCCCGCCGGTCAAGCCCGGAAGCCGCGGCCTCGTCGCCTGAGCGCCTTCCCGGGAGTTTCACACACCCAGGCCGGGCGTCGCGGCGGGGGCGTTGCTGGCGGCGCCCCACCGGCCCGACCGGCGAGCCGCCGCCTGCGCTGTCAACCTGGTTACCCAGGACAATTGTAGACCTGATGCTTTTCGTCTAGTGTCAGGGACGTTCTTCCGATACTTCGCGATTTGATTTCCCGCCGGCGCGACGACAGTCCCCGGCCCATTCATTTGAGGCGCCATGACGAGCCGCGACCGCATTGCTTTGTTCATTGACGGAGCAAACCTGCACGCAACCGCCCGCAATCTCGGTTTCGAGATTGATTACAAACGACTTTTGAAAGAGTTCAACGCCCAGGGCGTGCTCATTCGCGCGTACTATTACACGGCGATGATCGACGACCAGGAGTACTCTTCACTGCGCCCGCTGGTGGACTGGCTCGACTACAACGGCTTCCGCGTCGTCACCAAGCCGGCCAAGGAATTCATCGACGCCTCCGGCCGCCGCAAGGTGAAGGGCAACATGGACATCGAGCTGGCCATCGACGCCCTCGACATGGCGCCTTACCTCGACCGGGTTGTGCTGTTTTCCGGCGACGGCGATTTCCGCTCCCTGGTCAACGCCCTGCAACGCCGGGGGCTTCGCGTCACCGTGATTTCCTCGATCGTGACGCAGCCGCCGATGGTGGCCGACGAATTGCGCCGCCAGGCCGACGAGTTCATCGACCTCGCCAATTTGGCCTCACGGGTGGGCCGGGATATCGCCGAACGGGCCCCGCGCGGCGACCGTGCGCCGGAGGGACGCGGCGAAGAACGCCCGCGCAACCTGCAAAGCCGGTATGGCATCCGCCAGAACGGCGACGAGGAAGTGGAGCCGTAACCACGCGCCCAGGTCGGCGCCAGCATGCCTGAAAGGCGCCGCCAGCACGCGGGAAAAGGGCGCCGCCTGCATGCGCAAAATGCGCCGCAGTGAAGTGGCGCGCGCCGGCGAGCGGATGCGGCGCCTCAACGGGCGGCCCTGCCAGCGAGCCGGGCCAGCGCCATTCGCCCGGAAAAAAGCCGCATCCCTTCCAGACTGGCGGAGCCAACCAAGGCCGGACCGGATGCGCGCCGGAGCGGACATCAGCCAGTTGCGCAACCGTGCTGCGCGGCGGCGGCTTCGCCAGAAACCGGCTGCTTATCCCTTGTCGCGCAGCAGCCGCCCCTTCTCCCGCTCCCACTCCCGCTTCTTGACAGTCTCGCGCTTGTCGGCGGCGTTCTTGCCGCGCGCCAGCGCCAGCTCGACCTTGGCCCGGCCCCGGTCGTTGAAGTAGACGCGCAGCGGCACGATGGTGAAACCATCGCGCTGCACGGCGCCGATCATCTTGCTGATCTGGCGGGCGTGCAGCAGCAGCCGGCGCGGCCGCTTCGGCTCGTGGTTGAAGCGGTTGGCCTGCAGGTATTCAGGAATGTAGGCGTTGAACAGGAACAGTTCGTTGCCGGAAGGGCCGGCATAGGATTCGCCGATCGTCGCCTTGCCGGTGCGCAACGATTTGACTTCGGTGCCGGTCAACGCAATGCCCGCCTCAACCGTTTCAACGATCTCGTAGTTGAAACGGGCTTTGCGGTTGTCCGCCACGATCTTGCGGTCGTCCTTGCTGGCAGCGGCCATGCTCAGGCGCTCTCCAGCAATCCGGCGTGGACCATCGCCGCGCGCACCGCGACCTGCCCCATCTCCGTCATGGGCACGATCGGCAGGCGCACATGCGCGCCCATGCGGCCCAACAGCGACAGGGCGTACTTCGACGGCGACGGGCTGGGCTCGCAGAACAGGTTCATGTTCAGGGGCATCAACCTGTCGTTCAGCACGCGGGCGTGGGCGTACTCTCCGGCCAGGCAGGCGTTCTGGAACTCGCTGTACAGCGCCGGCGCGACATTTGCCGTCACCGAGATGCAACCGTGGCCGCCATGGGCCATGTAGCCGAGGCAGGTTCCGTCCTCACCCGACAGCTGGATGAAGTCCTCGCCGAGGGCAAGGCGCTGCATGCTGATGCGGGTGATGTTGGCGGTCGCGTCCTTGACGCCGACAATGTTTGGCAACTCATAAAGGCGCTTCATGGTGTCGATCGACATGTCGACGATGGAGCGGCCCGGAATATTGTAGATGAAGATCGGAATGCCGACCGCGTCGTTCACGGCCCGGAAGTGCTGATACATGCCCTCCTGGCTCGGCTTGTTGTAATAGGGCGTCACCACCAGCAGCGCATCGGCGCCAGCCTGCTCGGCGTGCTGGGCCAGATCAACGGCTTCGCGCGTGTTGTTGGAGCCGGCGCCGGCGATGACGGGCGCGCGCCCCTTTGCCTCGGCGATGCACCACTCGACAACCTTGCGGTGCTCATCATGGGAAAGCGTCGGGCTTTCACCGGTGGTGCCGACGGGCACCAGCCCATGAACCCCGTTGGCGATCTGCCAGTCCACGTGAGCGCGAAAGGCCCCTTCGTCGAGCTCTCCGTCGGCGCCAAAGGGCGTCACGAGGGCGGTAAAAGCTCCCTTGAAGTTCGTGTGCGTTGTCATGAATGTTCCTGGACTGTGACGCCGCAAGGCGGAGTATCCGCCAGCAAATTGATACCTGATACCCTGAACCGGTCATGCCCCGGAAGCGAAGTGATCAAAAACCGACGCTTCCTCGCATTTACGTCCATTTAACCATAAATGCTGCTGAATCGGACCCAAAGACGCCAAACTGGCCGCGCCTGCTGCCTGACTGATGTCTCATTCCTGTCCTATCGAACACGTGCCGCTCACGCGGGAGTGAGATCATGGATGGCAGGCTCCCGCGCTGGATTAAAGACATACCTGCTCTTTTGAACTCGTGGAAGGGCGCCGATGACCCAGCCCCGTGAAAACGCCGCGCAAGGCGCCCCGCAACACCGCCGCAGGCCGCGCCGGCGCATTCTTGCCGCAGGCGCGACGGCCGCCGCCGGCGCTGTCGCCATCGGCGCGATCTACGCCGGGCTGCACTGGGGACCCGGATTTCACGTCGCAAAACTCAAAACGCCGCCCAGGGTGATTCCACCCGGCGTGCAGCAGCAGGCCGCGACGCCGCCCGCCACGACGCCAGCGCCGAAGCCGCCAGGCCTGGTGGAGCAGGCCGGAACCGTGGGGCTTCCCGCTCCGTTGACCGATCCGGCGCTGACTGTCAATGACCGGCCGATCGTGGCGCCGCCCACAGGCGTCGCCACGGCGGTGTTGCGCGAAGCCATCGACGCCTACCGGGGCGGCAAGCTGGCCGACGGCGACGGCGCGGCGGCGCGGCTCAGCGATCCGGCGGCCCGCGCCCTGCTGGAATGGCTGGCCATCCGCTACAATGGCTCCTCCATGAGCTTCGGGCGGATCGACGCCTTCCTGCGCAAATATCCCGACTGGCCCTCCGGCAATCTGGCGCAGCGTCAGGCCGAATACGCGCTGATGCGGCAAAAGGCCGGTCCTGACGCGGTGATCGCGTTTTTCACGGGCAAGGAGCCCGAGACGCCGCATGGGACGCTGATGCTGGCGGACGCCCGCCGGGCCCGTGGCGACATGGCGACCGCCGCCCGGCTCGTCATCAATATGTGGCGCAACGACCCACTGCCGGCAGCGATCGAGAAACGCCTGGTCGCGGACTATCCGCAGCAGTTGACGCAGGCGGAGCACCGCAACCGCATGGAGCATTTCCTGCTTCGGGAAAAATGGGATGTGGCGCTGCGCGCGGCGGCGCTGGCCGGGCCGGATCACGTCAAGCTCGCCCGCGCGCGCATGGCGGTCGCCCAGGTGAAGCAGCCCGGGAAGGCGGCGGAAAAGGCGCTGGATGCCGTCCCGGCGGCGCTGCGCAAGGATCCGTCATGGCAATTTTCCAGGGCGCTGTTCCTGCGCAAGAAAGAGGACAATGACGGCGCCCTGGCCATCCACAAGGCCGTGCCGCCCGAAGCGCTGGATCTGGACGGCGGCGACGAATGGTGGATCGAGCGGCGCATCCTCGCCCGCCGCTATCTCGACGCGGGCAAGGCGGATATCGCCTATGATCTCGTGCGCCGCCACGGGGCCGAGCGCGACGCCCTGAAAATCGAGGCGGAATTTCACGCCGGCTGGATCGCGCTGCGTTATCTCCACAAGGCAGACACGGCGCTGGCCCATTTCGACGCCGCCGCCAAAATCGCGGGCACGCCGGTTTCCCTGGCGCGCACGTCCTACTGGCGCGGCCGCGCGCACGAGGCCCTTGGCGATCTGACGGCGGCCCGCGCCGATTACGACGCCGCCGCGCGCCATGGCGCGACCTATTATGGCCAGCTGGCGCGCGTCAAACTGGCAGGGACCACCCTTTCCGTGAGCCCCCCCGAGCCGCCGGCGGCGCGCAACGCCATCGACAGCCTGCCTGTGCGGGCAATCCGCCTGCTGCATGAGGCGGACGCGGACGACCTCGCCACGCCGCTTTACGTGGGCGTGGCCAAAACGCTGGATGACCCCGGCATCATTGACCTGGTTGCGCGCCTCGCCGCCAATCGCAATGACGCGCGCGCCATGGTCATGATCGGCAAGGCGGCGATGCAGCGCGGCCTGCCGCTGGCGGAGATCGCCTGGCCGGTGCAGGGCGTGCCGCTCTTCACCCAGGCCGGCAAGACCGTGGAACGGGCCATGGTGCTGGCCATTTCCCGCCAGGAAAGCGTGTTCGATCCGGCCGCCATGTCCCCGGCCGGCGCGCGCGGCCTCATGCAATTGATGCCGGCGACGGCGCAACGCACCGCGCAGCGCGCCGGGCAACCGTTCGATCCCGGGCGCCTGACCACCGACGCGGTCTATAACGCCAAACTTGGCGCCTGGCATCTGGGGGACCTGCTGGACGACTGGCGGGGCTCCTACATCCTCACCTTCGCCGCCTACAACGCCGGCGGCGGCAATGTGAAGAAATGGATCGCCGCCCATGGCGATCCGCGCGATCCCAATGTGGACCCCGTCGACTGGGTCGAGCTCATTCCGTTCAGTGAAACGCGCAACTACGTGCAGCGGGTCATGGAAAACCTCCAGGTCTACCGGCAGCGGCTGAAACCCGGCGACCCATTGCGCATCGCGGATGATCTGAAACGCGGTGTGACGACGATGACCGCCAGCAGCCCCGCGTTATCGCAAGCGCCCGTCCCGGTTCCCGCCGCCCTCACCGCTTCCACGGAAACCACGGCCAGCATCAGGCCGGCGGAACCGGTCGCGGCGGATTGACGGCCTGACCCGCGCCAGTCAGCGCGCGACGCGCCCTGCCCCACACGTCATCGCCTGGGAGGCCCGCCAGAAAGATGGCGCGTGGGGGCGTCAGGCGAGAGACCACCCGGGAGAGACTTCAAAGACCACACATCGGCCGGAACGCGCCTGGCGAATGATCTCGCAGCGCTCCGCGCCCCGGAGCTGCTCCTGCGACCGCGCGGCTTTTTTTTGCCAGCGCCCGGCAACGCCTTCGCGAACTTGGCCGCTTCCGTTGCCGTCTGGCGCCTCCCTGGCAAAAAGCCGCGGCAAACGCAAAAAACCCCGGCTTGCGCCGGGGTTCTCTGTACTGATTGCCGTCAACCAGCGATCAGAAGGTGCGGTCGATACGCAGGCGGGTGAGCCAGTTGTCGTCGAAGGTGGTGGTCTTGCCGGTGAGCGTGCCGTACTTGTTGGCGTCGTAGACGCGGCCCTTGGCGATGTC